>BNJU01003024.1_pt1 | contig 197552 bp, 318 predicted proteins | sample 8539281 | NCBI WGS metagenome assembly BNJU01 (sample SAMD00202456, study PRJDB9452) | human saliva metagenome | isolation source: human saliva | place: Japan | reverse complement strand
TGGTAAAACAGGTCCCAAGGCGCTCGCTCTACTGCGGATTTGATCGTAACATCGACCTGAAAGCCTACGATGAAATCACGCGCGAAGGCACCTTGCCCAGCGTCTTGGCTCGCTACGAAACGCGCCCCGGCGACGCCTTCTTCATCCCTGCCGGACAAATTCATTGCATCGGTGCCAACAATTTCATTATCGAGATCAGCAACCCAGCGACGTGACCTATCGTGTGCACGATTTTCGATCGTCGCGACGCGCGAGCAATCTCCGACAGCTTCACACCGAGAAGGCACGTCGTGCCCTGCGACTCGAGGAGAAAGCCTACCACCACGCGCATTACAATCCCGCGCCCAACGCGCGTATCCCGCTCGAACAGCATCCGGAATTCACCACGGCACTCTACAAGATCGACGCTCCCTACCGCATAGACTATCGGAATCTCGATTCATTTGCCATCCTATCGCCTTCGAAGGCGAAGCCCAACTCACCGACGACGAAGGGAACACCACACTCCTCCGCGCCGGCGAAACCCTACTCTATCCCGCCACTACACAATACGTCGATGTGGTGCCGCGCGGAACAACTTTCTCTTGCATCGAGACCTATGTCGATGCACAATACAAACTCGAACTCAGCTCGCTTGTCACTCAAGAGTCACAAAGCAAGCTGAGTTCGTTTTATCGCTAAGTCCACGACTTTTGCAAAAAGTCGACTTTTTAAAGAATCCCACAGTTTTCAGCCGAAAATCCCTTTGTTTTTGGCTATCTTTTGCCCATCATTCATTTTTCTTCAGTCCTATCTATGAATCCCACGCACACAAAATCTGACCTACATTTGGTGATTGTCGACGTTCAGCGACTTTGCTCACCCCGAAGGCGCTCTCTTTGTTCCGGGAGCAGAACAAGCAGTGAAAAACATTGCCGATTTACTTCATGATCCCCGCATTACGCAGGTCACCTTCACCCTCGACTGGCACCCCTTCGACCACTCGTCGTTCAAAGCTCACGGCGGCATTTGGCCACGCCACTGCGTGCAATTCTCCAAAAGGTGCCTCTCTGCATGAAAGCCTGTGGGTGGAGAATTTCGATCGCTTCAACACGCATTTTGTGCGCAAGGGACAACTCCGCGACTGCGAAGAATACGGAGCCTTTGCCGATCCCACCCCCGAACAACGCAGATATGGCTCAGCCAAGGGCGGCTCGTGGTTTGCGGCATTGCCGGCGACTATTGCGTACTCGAAACGCTGAAAAATATTCTTCTCCTTCGTCCCGACTCCGAAGTCTTTACGGCCGGCGTGGCTTCTATCGACGGCGGAACAGCACTCGAAGCCTATCTTTCTGAAAACAACATTCCGGTTTTCACTCGTTGATCTTCCCCTTTCTCCCCTACCCCATGTCTACTTCCAGTTTCAATAAGCGCAGCGTCGCTCTCTCACCGATCTCTACGAAATTACCATGGCTCACGGCTATTTTCGAAGAAGGTCGTGCCGAAACCATCGTCACTTTTCGATGTTTTCTATCGCCAAAACCCGATAATGGTGGCTTCTCTATCTTCGCCGGACTCCGAGCAAATTGTCGAATATATCAACGAACTGCATTTCTCTGACGACGATATCGCCTACCTCCGCTCGTTGGGTTTATTCTCCGAGCCTTTCCTTGAGTATCTGCACAATTTCCGCTTCACAGGCGACATCGATGCCGTGCCGGAAGGGAGTATCGTCTATCCCAATGAGCCACTCATCACTGTCACTGCGCCGATCGTTGAAGCGCAGTTGATCGAAACGTTCTTGCTTACGCAGGTCAACCACCAATCGCTCATCGCCACAAAGGCCAATCGCATTGTACGCGCTGCACGAGGTCGCTCAGTCGCCGACATGGGTGCCCGCCGTGCGCACAACATCGACGCTGCGGTCTACGGTGCTCGCGCGGCTTACATCGGTGGGGTGAACAGTACAGCCACCGCGCTCGCCGGAAAAAGCCTTCCGGCATCCCCGTGGTCGGCACCATGGCGCACAGCTGGATCATGTTCTTCGACGGAGAATACGATGCCTTCAAGCGATATGCCGAAATTTATGGCAGTTCCTCGGTCTTCCTGGTCGACGACTACGACACCCTCAAGTCGGGTGTGCCCACCGCTATCCGGGTTGCCCAAAAGTGCTCATCCCTCGTGGTCAACGTCTCCTCGGCGTGCGCATTGACTCGGGCGACATGGCCTACCTCTCCAAAAAGTACGCGCTATGCTCGATGAGGCGGGATTGCAAGAACTGCAAAAATCATGGCTTCCAACAGTTTGGACGAACGCACCATCACGTCGATCATCGCCCAAGGCGGCTGTGTCGATAGCTATGGTGTGGGCGAACGTCTCATTACAGCCTATAGCGATGCCAGATTCGGCGCTGTCTATAAATTGGCGGCCATCAAGCAGGCGACACCTTCGTGCCCAAATCAAACTCTCGGAAAAATGTGGGTGAAAATCACCAACCCGGGACGCAAACGCCTCTATCGAGTTTACTCTGAAAAGGGACATTCCATCGCCGACCTCATCACCTGCGATACCGAAACGGTCAATGATAGTGCTCCTTTCGAATACCTTTCTCCCGAAAAGCCGTGGGCGGTTCGCACCTTCGAGCACTGCACCTTCCGAGAGCTCCTCAACCCGCTCTTCCGCAATGGGCAACTCGTGGCGAAAACTCCCGCACTCGAGGAGATTCAGTGCCTACGTTCGTCGCCAACTCGACGAAGAGGTGTGGAAAGAAGAGCAACGCTTCGAAAATCCCCACATCCACTATCTCGATATGAGCGTCAAATACTATCAAATGAAGATGGATTTGATGAAGAAGCACGATTAGTCTCTCCTTTCATGAGCAATAAACCTGCCGAATGCAGCTCCTCGAGCTTACATTCGGCAGGTTTCTTATCGTTCAAAGAACAAAAGAAACGGATCAATCTTCGTCCTCGAAATCGGTGTCGAGTTCGAGGGCATCGTTATCCACTTCTTCCTCGTTATCGTCCGCACTCGATTTGGCTTTCAGGAGTAAAGCCTTTGAAGCATGCATCGCTTCGACGATTTTTTTCAGTGATCTCGTCCATCAATTCGGGATTATCGGACAGCGTGCGCTTCAAACCTTCGCGACCTTGTCCGAGTTTCGTGGCGCCGTAGCTATACCACGAACCGCTCTTCTTGATAATGTCCAAATCTACGCCGAGATCAGCCACTTCGCCGAGACGAGAAATACCGACACCGAAAGCAATTTCGAATTCGCACTGCTTGAAAGGACGCCACCTTGTTCTTTACGACTTTCACCTTCGTATTGAAGCCCACTACATCGTCGCCGTCTTTGATTTTTGAGCCGCGACGGATGTCCAAGCGCACAGATGAGTAGAATTTCAGCGCATTACCACCCGTAGTAGTTTTCGGGACTGCCGAACATCACGCCGATTTTTCACGCAACTGGTTGATGAAGATGCACGTGGTGTTCGTCTTTGCGATGGTCGAAGTGATCTTTCGCAGCGCCTGACTCATCAATCGCGCTTGCAAACCCACTTTGTTGTCGCCCATGTCGCCTTCGATTTCCGCTTTTAGGCGTCAAAGCCGCCACAGAGTCGATGACAATGATATCGATCGCTGAAGAACGAATGGGTTGGTCGGCAATTTCCAGCGCCTGCTCGCCGTTGTCCGGCTGTGAGATGAGCAGGTTATCGATGTCTACGCCCAAGTCTTGCGCATAGAAGCGGTCGAACGCGTGTTCCGCATCGATGAAGGCCGCCGTACCACCCATTTTTGTGCTTCGGCAATGGCATGAATCGCCAAAGTGGTCTTACCCGACGATTCCGGGCCGTAAATTTCAATGATACGTCCGCGGGGATAACCGCCGACACCGAGGGCATAATCCAAAACCAATCGAACCCGAAGGAACCACTTCCACGTGCTCAATTTGCTGATCGCCCACTTTTTCATAATCGAACCCTTTGCCGAAATCTTTTTCGATCTTCGACATCGCCGACTGTAAAGCTTTGAGTTTCTCCGAAGCCGAACTGGCGACGGTGATGGTTTTCTTTGCCATATTGCTTGATTGATTGGGATTGATGCTGCAAAAGTACACTCCAAAAAGTGACGATGAGCGTCAATCCAAGAAAATCTCGTCCGAAAAACGAGCGTTTTTACTCCTTATTATATATAGACGCGTCCTGTGTGGGCGCCAACTTCGGATTGTTGAGGTGGCGTGTGGCGTCTCGTTCCGTCTTTTTGCGCAGATTCGCTTCGAAGGCCGCCGTCAAATCCACGCCCGTCTGGTTGGCCAGACAGAGCAGCACCCACAACACGTCAGCCATCCCATCGGCCGGATCACGGTTCTCACCGGCCTTGAACGATTGGTCGCCATAACGGCGCGACATCACGCGCGCCAACTCGCCCACCTCTTCGGTGAGTACGGCCATGTTGGTGAGTTCGGAAAAGTAACGTACACCATACGTTTGGATCCAGCGATCCACGGCAGCTTGGGCTTCTTGCAAAGTCATAATTTCACGGTTTGCTTTCCTGCAAAGATAGGAATTATTCTTATCTTTGTCGATATTAATCAGCCAATAAATTTGTATGTCTCAGCAACAATCGGCCGTGTGCGAACGGCAAGACACGCATACCGAAGAGCCCCGCAGCTATCGCGTGTGGTTGCTCAACGACGATTTCACCCCGATGGACTTTGTCGTCGAAATCCTCTGCACTGATTTTTGACAAGGCGCAGGCATTGCCGAAAAACATCACGATGCGCGTCCACCGCTCGGGGCGTGCCGTTGCCGGCATCTACTCTTTTTGACATCGCCCACAGCAAAGCCGAAAAAGGCGATGCGACGGGCGCGCGAAGAGCAGTTTCCCCTCCGCCTCGAGGTGACCGAAGACTAACTTTTCTCCCCCGACTCCCCGCTTCCGATGGACTTTAACTATACTCCCCGACTCAACATTTGCTCCGGGCCACGCACGATCCGCCGTGACCTACCAGACGAGTTCTTCACCCCCGAACACTTCTTACTGGCCTGCTTGCAAGATGGGGTGTTCGACGGCATCGTCGCCTCCAAAAACATTGAGCCGCTCTGCGCCAATCTCATCGATTTGTTCGAGAACGGCGATGACCAATCAAATGAAGAGCCGGAACCCTCGTTTCTCTGGCGCAAACTCGAGAGCAGCGTCGCGCTCCACGCCCGTGGCTCGCAGGTGCAGACGCTCGACGTCACTCATTACATCGCCGCGCTCTACACTTTGGAACAAACGCCCTCCCTCTTCGCCGCGCTGCGCAGTCTCGGAGACAGAGGCACCCTCCTTTCGGCCCTTATCGACAAATTTTCCTCCGGCGAAGGCGAAGGACGCGGAGAAAGCGACGAGAACCCGGCCAACGGCCGACCGAAAGCCGAAGGATTGCCCAACGGTTCATCGGCCATGGACGACCACGAGCAGAACGACGACTGGCGCCGCCTCGTCACCCGCATCAACGACCACATCGACGGCCACAATCCCTCATCGGCCGCGAAGCGGAACTCGAACGCACCATCCGCGTGCTCTGTCGCCTCGACAAAAACAATCCCCTCCACGTCGGCGATCCCGGTGTGGGCAAGACGGCGCTCATCTACGGTCTCGCCGCCCTCATTCGCGACGGCCGTGTACCGGAACGACTGGCCGGCGCGCATCTACTCCTCCATCTCGGCACCCTCCTCAGCGGTACGCAATATCGCGGCCAACTCGAAAAGCGACTCCTCAGCATCATCGACGGCATGGCCGAGGAGGGCAACGCCATTGCCTACATCGACGAAATCCACAACCTCGTCGGCGCGGGACAAACCGGCGAAGGTTCGCTCGACCTCGCCAATCTGCTCAAACCCCTACCTCGAAACGGGCAGCGTGCGCTTCATCGGTGCCACCACCCACGAGGAATACAATCGCTACTTCTCAAAAAGCGGCGCACTCGTGCGCCGTTTCAAACCATCGACGTGCCCTGAGCCCCTCTATCGAAGAGACCTGCCTCATCCTCGAAGGACTGCGCGCACGCTACGAAGCGTTTCACCACGTCACCTTTGCCGAAGGCGTCATCGAACACGCCGTGCGCCGCGCCGATCGCTACATTAACGACCGCCGACTCCCCGACAAAAGCCATCGACCTCATCGACGAAGCCGCTGCCTACCGCGAGGTGCATCCCGACGGCACGCAACTCGTGACGCGCGACCTCATCGACAGCGTGCTGGCCACCCTCTGCAAGATCGATGTCCTCCGCTCCGACGACGACAACGACCACACCGCCCTGCGCAACCTCCGCCCCGAACTGCTTCGCCGCGTCTTCGGGCAGGATCGCGCCATCGCCGAGGTCACCGAAGCCGTGATGATGTCGCATGCCGGCCCTCACTGCGCCCGACAAGCCCATGGCTTCGCTCCTTTTCGTCGGCCCCACCGGCGTGGGCAAGACCGAAGTGGCCAAAGTGCTCGCCGAGCAACTGGGCATTGAGCTGGTGCACTTCGACATGAGCGAGTATGCCGAGAAACACACCGTGTCGCGCCTCATCGGTACGCCCGCCGGCTACGTGGGCTACGAGGACGGCGGACAACTCACCGACGCCATCCGCCGCTCGCCCCACTGCGTGCTCCTGCTCGATGAGATCGAAAAGGGCGCATCCCGACATTTTCAACATTTTACTCCAAGTGATGGATCGCGCCACGCTCACCGACACCCACGGACGCAAGGCCGATTTCCGTCATGTGCTGTTGATTCTCACCTCCAACGCGGGGCGCAGTTTGCGCGCCAAGCCGGTGTGGGATTTACCGGCAACGTCACGCCGGGCGATGCCATGCTCGCCGAGGTGAAAAAAAGCTCTTCAAGCCCGAATTTCTCAACCGTCTGTCGGGCACCGTCGTCTTCGGTGAGATGACCCTCGACATGGCGCGCCGCATTCTCGACAAGCAACTCGGCGTGCTCAATCGCTCCTCCGCCACGCGGTGTGCAACTCCAACTCACCGACGCGGCACGCGAATGGTTGCTCCAACGCGGATTCACCCGCGAGTATGGCGCGCGCGAACTCGACCGCGCCATCGCCGCGCACCTCAAACCGCTCCTCACCCGCGCCCTTTTTGTTCGGCGCGCTCGCCCACGGCGGCATCGCCACGGTCGATGCCGGAGAAGAAGGTCTCGCGCTTCGCGAAAATCCCACTCCCCAAAACGCCGACTGCACAGCCGACGAAGTCTAATCCTCAACTTCTTTCTCACTCTCCCGCTATGATTTTCATCCTCGATCCCGATTCGCTGCTCTTCCCCGACCCGCAGTTGGCCGAGCCCGACGGCTTTCTGGCCATCGGCGGCGACGTCAGTCCCGAACGCCTGCGCGCCGCCTATTCCTCAGGCATCTTTCCGTGGAGTGCCTTCGACGGCGAACGCGAACTGCTACTGGTGGGCGCCACGTCCCCGCTTCGTGTTGCGCCCGGCCGAGGTGCACATTTCCCACTCCATGCGCCAACTCCGGCGTTCCGGCCGCTATCGTGTGACCTTCAACACCGCTTTCGCCCGCGTCGTGGACGGTTGCCGCACGGCGCAGAACCGCCACCAACACGAAGGCGCATGGCTGAGCGAACCCCTCATGGCCTCTTTCTGCCAACTCCACGAGGAGGGCTTGGCCGAGGTGTCGAGGTGTGGGAAGGCGACGAACTCGTGGGCGGTCTCTACGGTGTGCGCCATCCGCGCCTCTTTTTGCGGCGACAGCATGTTCAGTTTGGCTCCCAGCGCCTCGAAAAATGGCACTCATTGCCCTCGCTGAGCGCATGGCCGCCGAGGCGACGGCATCATCGACTGCCAGTTGCCCACCGATCACCTCCGTTCGATGGGCGCTCGCGAGATGGACTACGAAGAGTATCGCGAATATCTGCCGCCTCACGAACATTACATCGATCGCAGCGCCGGTTGATTCGCCCGTCCCTTTTCGGCTTGCTCCACATCGCTTCGAGCCGCCACACAGGTGGCAACAAAAACTCCCCTACTTTTCGCAAAAAGTGGGGAGTTTTTCGATTTCTTGAGGGGCTTTTTGGCGAAACACCGCAACTTCTTCTGTTGCACTGCCTCCCCACTTCGGCACGTGGGGCAACCGGGGGAAAAGCCGAGTGATCGGCACACGCTTGTGAGGGCAGATCTCCCTCCTCGTCTTCGGAAAAGAACGAGGAGGGGAGGTTCATGTTAGGGGAGTTGCGGCGCGAATCAGCCTTTCCACCTTGTTGGTGAGGGGCAGTCCTTGCTCAGCTCCCTGATGCTGCCGAGGGTGGTGAGGGCAATGTTGTGGAGCGCCTCTTCGGTGAAGAAGGCTTGGTGCAAGTGAGCACCACATTGGGCACCATGAGCAGACGAGCAAGCACGTCGTCGTCGATCATCTTGTCGCTGCGGTCTTCGTAGAAGTAGTTTTTCTCTTCTTCGTACACGTCGAGACCGGCCGAACCGATGCGCTTGGTGCGCAATCCCTCGATGAGGTCTTCGGTGTTGATGAGCTGTCCGCGGCCGGTGTTGATGATCATCACGCCGGGCTTCATTTTAGCGATGCTTTCGGTGTTGATGATGTGCTTTGTCTCGGGCGTGAGCGGGCAGTGGAGCGAGATGATGTCACTCTGTGCGTAGAGTTCGTCGAGTTCTACGACCTTGACGTCATGCTGCTTGGCAAATTCGTGATCGGGATAGAGGTCGTAGCCAAAACGTTCATGCCGAAGCCGCGCAGGATCTTGATCAATTCCTTGGCGATGCGCCCCATACCGATCAAGCCGGGCTGTTTTGCCGTACATGTCGAAAGCCGAGGAGTCCTTTGAGCTGAAGTTTCCGTCGCGGGTGCGGTTGACGGCACGATAGATCTTGCGGTTGAGCGAAAGCATGAGTGCCACGGCATACTCAGCCACGGCGTGGGGCGAGTAGGCGGGCACGCGCACCACGTCGATGCGGCCTTTGGCGGCTTTTGAGGTCGACGTTGTTGAAACCGGCACAGCGCAGTGCGATGAGTTTCACCCGTAGCTCACGAGTTCGTCGATGACGGCGGCGTTGCACTCGGCGTTTGCAAAAGATACAAACCACGTCGGCCCCTTGGCGAGGGGCACGGTTTTTCTTCGAGAGGTGCTCTTTGTAGTAGTGGATGTCGAAGCCGAAATCGGCGTTCGTCTTATTGAACGACTGCTCATCGTAAGAGTGAGTGTCGAACATGGCAACTTTCAATCATATACTTGTCGAGATTTTGATGGTGAACGATGTTGAGCGACGATTTTCTCGGCTCAGCGGCGAGAAAAGTCGTGCCATCGGGCTGCGAAATTAGCGGTTTCGCAATGAGATACAAAGTTTTTGCGTGCATTTCTGCACGACAGGGGCTGCACCGACGGCGCGTTTTTGCAAACGGGCTGCGCAATCTTGCCGATCGCGGGCATTCGGCGTTGAAAACTACGCGGGGCGACTCAGCGTTCGGCGCGCACCACGGCGCGCACTGTGCGGATGGTGTCGTAACTGATGTCTTCGCCCACGGCTTCGCGAATGGCGGTGAGCGAAACGGGCGTATCGTCGTCTTTCGTGTGGTCGTGTTCGTCCAGATACTTCTGCACACGGCGCACATGGTCGGCAGGATAGAGGTCTTCTAACTCAATGCGGCCGGAAAGTAAGGCGGGTAGAAGATAGTTGCTCACGGTCTGCTCGGTGACACCGCGCGCGGCGGCGATTTCTGCACCGTCTTTCCGGCCTCGAGCTGCCGCAATGCGTCGGCACGCTTCTCTTCCATCGTTTCGCGCGGCGTGGAATCGCTCTTTTTCTTCGGGCGCTCCGCTTTTTCGGGGGCCTTTCGCGACGTGGAGGCCAAGCCGGTGGGCATGGGCGCGGTGGGATCTTCGATCGTGGCCAAGGAGTGCAAACGTTGATAGTCGTTGACGTCGAAACGGTGCTTGGCAAAATAGCGCAATACGCGCAGTTTGACATAAAGGTCGCGACGCAGTTCGTCAATCACGGTTTTGGCGCGCTTTGGCCACCTCCTTTCCGCCCGAGGGGAGCGAAAGGGTGCGCATGAAGCCCTCGAAAGCGCCGGGAGGCGGTCGGCGAAATAGCCGCACCCTTGGCGATGCGCTCGGCCAACTCGGCATGGGTGGCGTAGTCATCGTGGGTGGCGATGAGCGTTTCGTACTGCGGACGAAACTTCACGGCGACATCTGCAATCTGCTGGCGGAAAAGAATGAGGAGTTTGCGGAAGTCTTCGAGCGTGATAGGGCTTTCTTATAGAAATGTATCTTCGAGCAGCCGCTGCATGGCGGCGTTGCGACGCTCGAGATCGGCAAAGAGAAGAGCTCGCACACGAGAGCGAAGAAATAGTTGCGCTGCATTTGCCACAGTTCGTCGGCCGTGGGCTGCTGTTCGGGGATATGCTCGGTGAAACGGAGCACCGTGCCGTCTTGAATGATGGCGGCCGGCGGAATCGGCGCGCTGAGCACGAGACCTTCGAGCGATTTGCAACGCGAGAGGGCCACATACGTTTGACCGTGGGCGAAAGCGCCCTGCACGTCGATGATGAGCGCGCTCGAAGGTGAGGCCTTGACTCTTGTGGATGGTGATAGCCCAAGCGGGGCGGAGGGATACTGCGTGAAGGTGCCGTCGATCACTTCTTGGATCTCATTGGTACGCTCATCGAGGACGTATCGCGCGTTGTTCCACGTTTCGCGCGGCACGTTGATGAGCACTCCGCCCTCGTTGGTGCGCACCGTGATTTCATCGTGCTCCAAACTCACCACTTCGCCCAGCATGCCATTGAAATAATGGTCTTCACCGGCCGTTCCATTGCGGATGAACATGACTTGCGCCCCGCGTTTGAGCGTCAGGCGCTCGGCGGCGGGATAAGAACTCTCAGGAAATTTGTCTTTTACCTCCGCATCGTAGGTGAAAGCGGGGGTGAGTGAGGGCAGTCATCTCTGCGCGATTGATGGCATCGGCTTGGTGATTGTGCGTCACGAGGCGCACATAAGCCGCGCCCTCGGGAGGTCGGAAGTCGGGGATGTAGCGTGCGTTGAGCCGCGCGAGGAGTTCTGCATCGATCGTGCTGTTGCGCACGGCATTGAGGAGGTGGAGAAAATCGTCGTCGGACTGGCGATGACGGTTTTGCAACTCAACGGTGACGAAAAGGTGTCTTCTGCAGCGCGTGGCTCGAGAAGAGTATTCGGAATCGTAGTAGCGCGACAACAATTCGCGGTCTTCGTCCTTGACCACGGGCGAAAGTTGCTGCAGTCGCCGATGAGCAACAGTTGCACCCGCCGAAAAGGACGCATGGGGTCGCGATAACGGCGCAAAGCGGCGTCGACACTGTCGAGCAAGTCGGCACGCACCATCGAAATCTCGTCGATGACGATGAGATCGAGGCTGCGAATGAGCCGCTTCTTGCGGTCGGGCATGCGAAACTGGTCGGTGCGAAACTGCATGCCGGGGAATGAAGGGGCAAAGGGCAGTTGCAGGGAACGAGTGGATGGTGACTCCGCCGGCGTTGATGGCGGCAATGCCCGTGGGGCGAGCACCACCATGCGTTTGTGCACCTCTTCGCGAATTTGTCGCAGAAAGGTGGTTTTACCGGTGCCGGCTCGTCCGGTGAGAAAGAGGTTGGTGTTGGTATTCTCGATGATTTGGCGCGCCAAATCGCGTTCGGATTTTTCCATTGAAGAGGTTGATTCGAACATTGCGGGCAATTGCACCGCAGATTATTCGGACAAAATTAAAGGTTTCCGCCGAGAAATGGCTACTTTTTGCACCAAATTCTTGGTCAAGAAAGCCCTTTTCGAGGACGTTCTTGTCCGCATACATAGACCCGATATGTCACACGATCCCCAATCAGCCTCCTCTTCTTCGCATCCCCACGCCGCGGCGACGTGCTTCGCCCGCAAAGGGGAAAAACGAACAGCCGGTTTTGCGCATGGCCGTCGTCGAACCGAACGTATTGGCCTGCATGGGATTGGAAAATACGCTGCGAAAAATTATTCCCATAGCGGAAGTTTGCACCTTTTCCTCCTACGAGGGCACTTGTGGCGGCCGAGGCGGAAAGTTTCGCCCACTTCTTTGTGGCGGCGCGCATCTATTTTGAGCACCCCACTTTCTTCCGCCGCCGACCTTTCGCCACAAGTGTGCTGACCAACGGTGAGAACCTTCCTCCCTCCGGGACTCTTGACGCTCAATGTGTGCCAAAGCGAAGAGGCGCTGATTAAATTGCTCTTGGAGTTCCACGCTTTTGGGGACACGGAGCAGGGCCTCATCGTCCACGCATGGGCGCTTCTCACGCTGCGCCCACCACTTCGGCTCACGAAATGGCGCACCGCGGTATGCCGCCCCACGATGTTGCGCACAAAGCCCCGCACGGCGAGCACCCACACGGGCATTTGCTTCGCGAAGGGTGCCCCATTCGAGTGGAGAAGCGGTGCACGAAGCGGCAGAAGCCAAATCACCGCTGACACTCCGCGAGATTGAGGTGGCAACGCACTTGGCGCGTGGCTATACCAACAAGGAGGTGGCCGAACAACTGAACATCAGTCTTTCGACCGTGATCACTCACCGCAAAAACCTGATGTTGAAGTTGGGAGCGCACTCCCTTTCAGACATTATTATCTATGCCGTGATGAACGGCCACTTGGACTGGGCGTATAAGGCCGATGCCACTAGAACAACCGTCCGCAGGAAGACTCTTTCATGCTTCTTGCGGACGATTGTTTTATATTGCTGTCCGGTAAACTTCAAAAACGGTAGAAAAATCCACCCCGAAAATCAAATAATGATGGTAGGATTCGCCGCTCGGGGGCAGAACAAGAAACGAATGGGCTTGCCCAAAGCGCGCTCGTCCAAAAGAAGGCGAGTATCCCTTTTTGTGGAAGAAAAAACAAGCCTTTGTTCCTCCTTCTTTCCGTACCAACCCCAAAGGGCGGGTCGCCGTCGTGCAAAATGTCTCCCGATTGGGAGGACAGCGTCTATGGGGCCTGTTCCGATAGGAAGGGATCAGGCGAAGTTGCGATAGGGTTCAGCAAGTCAAAAGAGCGTTTGCGCCGGAGGGTCGGGAAAAAGTTCCTCGACTTTTGCGCTATATGGACACCGCAGTGCGGCGGGATGAAAGGAAAGTTGTGTTTTATCAAGCGCAAAAATAGGAATTTAGTTTCGAATGATCGAGGTTTTTCGCGAGAAAAATGCTTCGTTTTTGAGGAAAATGGAGAGCTGAACGAAAACTTGTGGACTTTCTTGCGAAACTTCCCTTTTTTTCTCTTCTTCCTCCCCATTTTTAGGAGAAACGGCGCATGCTCCTTCCCGCTCCTGCCGTTCGCCGTTTCCGCCTCCGCCCCTCCGTACGCGCGAACGGACACGCCCCTACGCATCGCGCACTCAGCGAGTTCGCAATTCCTGCCTTCACCCTTCACCTTCAATCGCAATTTATTGATACAGTGTGTTTTATGGGTGAAGGATTGTGCTTTTTTTTGCCTTCACCGGTGAAGGAAAGAGAGGTGAAGCCTTCACCAGCAAGTCACTGATGCATAGTTTTTTACGGCCTTGTGGTGAAGAGGTGAAGGCAAAAAACGAAAAACGCCGGACGCGCGCGTAACGCGCGCGCGTTGGGCGAAGTGGGGGCAGAAGGGCCGAGGTGGGAGCCGGCGGTGGAATCCATGATCGGAGGGCAGACCGAACCCAGGTGAAAAGAGATCTTTCGGTAGTTGCCGCATCGCTCCAAATGTTGGATAAACCGGATTTTTCTGCCGTTTTGAAGTTTACCGGACAGCAATAATTGTTTTATTTTGCGCTTTCGTCGGAAGGCGCTTACAAACCTTGGCTTCAAGTTTTTTTCGCGAATGCCGAAAAGGTGTAACACTCGGCCGCCGTAGACGGGAGCTTCGTGGTGTTTGCTCACAAGGTCGATATAACGTTCCACGGTGAGGGCGGAGATCGGCGATATTCATGTAATTGAAGAGTTCGAGCGACTCGGGAAGTTGATCCATTCGCGCTTTGAACCACGCAACGAGTTCGGCTATCGTCGCTTTATCGTAGGTTTTCTGAAAAGGCTGTGGCATAATTGAGGAGGAAAGGAGGGAACAATGCTACGGAATCAGAGGACACACAATGCCCATCAGACGCTGATTTCGCCCGATCCGATGCAGACGCGGCCGTCGGGCGTGTAGATGACGCCAAACTGTCCGGGGGCGATGCCTCGAATAGAGCTTCGCCGTCGATGTGATAGCCGCCGTCGGCCGTGCGGGTGAGGAGTCCCTTGCGCCAACGGTCAGTGTGACGCACTTTGAACGTAATGTCGAACGTGCCCTCGGCAGCCCACGGATCGCCGGTGAGGAAATGGAAACCCGCCAAGTTGAACGAACGCCCGTATTGCAACAGGTTGTCATAGCCGTGCGAGACATAAAGGATGTTGGCCTCGAGATCTTTTTGACCACAAACCAAGGTCCACCGCCGAGACCGAGGCCTTTGCGCTGACCGATGGTGTGAAACCAATAACCTTTGTGCTCTCCGACCTTTTTGCCGGTTTCTATTTCGATCACATCGCCTGTTCGCTCGCCCAAGAAGCGACGAACGAAATCATTGTAGTTGATTTTTCCGAGAAAGCAGATGCCTTGCGAGTCTTTGCGGCGGGCAGGTGCCAAACGGTTCTCGACGGCGATGCGGCGCACCTCGTCTTTTGCAAGTGGCCGAGGGGGAGCATGATTTTCTCGACTTGGCGCGGTTCGAGTTGTGCCAAGAAGTCGGTCTGATCCTTCACCGGATCGGGCGCAGTGCCCAACCATGTGATGAGCGGAGAGATCGGCCGATTCGCCCGAGCGGGAATCGCTGAACACCTCGTTGTCGCGAATGGTTCGCGCGTAGTGGCCGGTGCAAATGCGGTCATAGGCGTGGCCGACACGCTCTTCGAACGCACCGAACTTGATGAGGGCGATTGCACATCACGTCGGGATTGGGCGGCAGGCCGCGACGCACGTGATCCATGGTGTAACTACCACCCGATCCCAGTACTCTTTTTGCAAATCGATGACCTCAAGCGGCAAACCATAGCGGCGTGCCATGGCTAGCAGAGCTCTATATCCTCTTCGGCTGTGCAAGTGAGTTCGTCGTCCCCGTCCATTCCTATTTTTAATGTAGAAAAGATCGGGACGCAAGCCACGCTCCATCAACAAATGTGTGGCAACGGCGCTGTCGACGCCACCGGAAAGTAAAAGGGCGATGTTCATAACGACGAAGGAGTGGAGGAGGATACTGAAGAAGAGGAGAGTTTTCGGCGGCGCCGGCGTGATCGGGATCCATCCGTGCACTCGCTCGGCACAACGCTCCATCAACCATTTCGGCGTGGAGGTGGCGCCGCAAATCCCTACGCTCTTAATGCCGGAGAACCACGCAGGATCGATCAATTCGGGGTCGTCAATCAGGTGCGTATTGGCATTGACCTTGCGACAGGCCTCGAAAAGCACACGCCCGTTGCTGCTTTTGAGTCCGCAGACGAAGAGAATGAGGTCGTGGCGCTGGGCAAATTCCTGCACCCCGGGCAGTCGATTCGAAACGCGGCGGCAAATCGTGTCGTAACAACGGAACTCTGCCGGCGGTTGTATGTGGGTGGTGAGGTAATCGATGAGCGTTTGAAAACCTTCGAGCGGTTTGGTGGTCTGCGAGAAGAGATAAGTGTTGCGCGTGAGGTCGACTTTGTCCACTTCGCTGATGTCGGAGATTACGATCGCCTCGCTGTTGGTCTGCCCCACGAGACCGAGCACTTCGGCGTGCCCGTGTTTGCCGTAAAATCACGATTTGCGGATTTTTCCATTTCGTGATAAACGCGGCTGATGCGCTGTTGCAAATTGAGCACCACGGGGCAGGTGGCATCCACCAGCGTGATGTTGTTGCGACGCGCAATCTCGTAAGTTGAAGGAGGTTCGCCGTGTGCGCGGAGCAAGACGCGGACATCGCGCAGCGTGGCAAAGGTTTTCGTGGTCGATGATCACCAGTCCACGCTCGCGCAAGCGTTCGCATTCGCGGCTGTTGTGGACGATGTCGCCGAGACAATATAAGATGTCGCGCTGTCCGAGTTCTTCCTCCGCTTTTTGATGGCGGTGGTGACGCCAAAGCGAAGCCGGAACCGGCATCGATTTCAATATGTAGCATAGTTGTTGTCTGTTTGTGTGCAAGTGGCGTGCGCTTGCTGCCCATGAGCGAGCGGCCACCGATCAAAGTTGGTAGGAGAGCGTGCCCATGAGGGAAGAACTCGCCAAATGATAGCGCGCCCAAGCCAAATTGAGGCGCAAACGCGAAAATTGTACGCCGGCACCGAAGGAAAAGCCGGCACCGTGGCTCGCGCCCTGCGGCCGTCAGTTCGTAGGCGCGGCGGAAGTTGTAGCCGGCCGACAGCGTGACTCTGCTGAGAAGGCATCCAGTCAACGCCCATCACCAAGTGGTTGGTGAACAAACGTCCCGCACTCAGTTCGGCATCGGCCGTGGGAATATAATAATCCTTCGTCCAACGCGTCAAATCAATGAGCGTGACGTTGAAGCGCAGCGGCGTGTCGCCAATTGCTTCGAGAAACCCATCTGCAACGAGTAGGGAACGGTTTCGGTGCGCCGATCGAAATGCTTTGATCTCCGCGCCGGCATTGCGCAGTACGGTCGACCAGCTCCAACCCTCTTCCTTATTATAATAGTTGAGTCCCACATCGACCGCCAAAGCCGCGGCACTCATGGTGCCCAGTCGCGAATAAACGGTCTTGAAGTTCGCACCGCCCGCCCATCGAGGCGACAGCGCATAGCCGTAACCCGCGCCGACGATCACGTTGCTCGGGGCGAATTGACCCAAATTTGCGCCATATTCATCGGTTTCGAACATCGTGCCGTAACTGACACGCTGGGCGAAGCTCGCGGTGTGGCGGGTCCGAAGCCGTGTACATATTGTGCGCCCGCCCACACCGCTCCGTCCGGAAGCGAAGCGACAGTGAGTCCGAACTGTCGGGGGTGATGTCGGCCAACAAGGCCGGATTGTGCTGTGCGAGTGCGGCATCATCATCGGGCGCCGTGTTGCTTTCGCCGCCAGAGCGGCCACATGCGCCGAAACGGGCAAGCGCAAAACATGATAAGCCGACGTGTCTCTCCTGCGCCGATGCGCAAAGCACCGACAAGAAGAGGAAGAGGATAATTGTTTTTTCATTCGCGCCGAAAAATAGTGCGACAAAGGTACGACTTAATTTAGTTTTTGGGCGTACTTTTGCCTTGAATTCAGAGGATAACCTCCTATTTTCAAAAACGCCCTTGTGTGCAGTTCGGTCGTTTGCGACGTTCAACCCTTCACACAGGCGGCGTGTCTTTTATCTGTCTACTAAACTTACCCACCGTTGAACGATTCTCCCTTCTTTCCCGTGAGTGGAACGAACTGGTGTTCGAAAACCGCAACAAAAAGCTATGGCGCTTACGTGCTCCGCAAGGAGACCGGCAAGCGCTATCGGCGCGTGGGGATGATTTTCCTCGGCATCTTTTTAGTCATTGCTGCCATTGCCGCCGCATTGGGCTACTTCGTTTACAAGAAGGTGCAAGAGATCAGTACCGAAATCACCGAAGAGGTGCGACATCTCGAGCCGGTCAAAACCCGCGAAGGCTTCGAACGCAAAAATATATCTGTCGGCCGTCGCGCCGTAAAGGTCGCCACCACGCCGGGAGGGCGCAACACGGCTCCCGTCATTGTGGACCGCCGAACGGTGGCGGCGCCCATTGGCATCGACGGTCCCGACGACAGCAAGAAATCGACCGCAGCGAACTCATCGACCAGGATGTGCACCACAATGCAGACCAGACCGATCTGCCCGTCGAGGACCTCAACTCACGGCCACCGAGGTGGTCGAAGAGATGCCCCAATTTCCCGGCGGTTACACGGCGATGGTGAAGTTTCTCGACGAGAACATTGTCTACTCCGGCGCAGCGCAACGATTGAAGCTCGCCGGTGTGTGCGAAGTGTCCTTCGTGGTGCAGCCCGACGGCAGTATCACCGACATAGAGCTGACGAAGAAGGTGCAACCATGCTCGATCGCGCCGTTCTCACCGGCATTCAGCGCATGCCCAAAGTGGAAACCCGGCAAGCGCAAGGGGCATTGCACGCCGGTGCGCGTAACGATTCCGGTGACCTTCGTCCTTTTTCGATAAATGAGGACGGTTCACCGCTCCTGGGCGCTTGTTGCGCTGCGGCACTTCCGCGCTTTCGCGCATTTGTCGTCGCTTTCCGAAGCCCCGCCAGCTTGTTCCCACGCACCTTCGAAAACCCTCGGCGAAAAAGTGGACAAGTTTTCGGCGAAAAAGTCCACCACTTTTTCCGAAAAGTCGTCGACAAATGTCCTAACCTCTCCACTTTTGCAACACCCACACGCCATGGTCGAAAAAAACTCTTCTATCCCTTTGTCGTTGAGCCCTTTTCAAGAGGACTACACCGGCTCTTTAGCGTGGAGCACGCTCGGCAATCTCATCTTTGCGCGTGTCGACGCTTCACGCCGAGGCGCACAATTTTTGGTTACACTCTACATGCAGACGCAACGACGCGGCTGGGTGCTCGCGTCTTGTGCTGGAACTCGATCATCTGCCCCACACCGGCGAGAGTTATCAGTTGGGCACGTGGGTCAATCGCATCTACCGCCAGTTCACCGACCGCCTCTATGCCATCACTTCGCCCGACAGGACGCCCTCGGCCACGGCATTTCCACCTGGGCGCTCATCGACTATGACAGCCGCCAGCCCGTGAACCTCGAAACGCTCCCCGACGGTGGATTCTACGACGCGCTCCTCACCGAGGAAGTGCCCATCGCCGGTCCCGGCAGAGCTGCAGTGCAAGCCACCGAACCCGTGTTAGCGCACACGGCCGTCTACACTCGACCTCGACATCAACGGCCATTTCAACTCCATTCGCTACATCGATCTGCTCCTCAACAGCTTCGACAAGAGCTGGCACGACCGGCATGTGGTGCATCGCATCGAAATGGCCTACGGACTCGAGGCTTATGCCGGCGAAGAGCTTCGCGTCTATCGCGAAGCCGTGAACGACGATCGCGTGGCCTTCGAAGTGCGCCGACCCTACGCCGACGCTGCGAGCGAAAGCGTGCTGGTGCGCGCCCTTCACGGTGGCCGAGCGTCCACTAATCCTCAGCTTTCCACGAAAACAACCCATACTCCTCTCTACTACTAACACGAGAATCATGCTTCAACACATTGAAGAGCCTTGGCTGCCCTGCCTATCCCGAACGCCCCGAAGGTCTTTACGATCCCATTCGTTTTATTCCTCGCCGGCGGTGGGAAACGCTGCGCCCCATGCTCTTACTCACGGCCTACTCGCCTATCACAGCGATTTCAATCCCGGCTGTTTCGGCCGCGCATCGGCATCGAGATGTACCACAACCACACCCTCGTGCACGATGACCTCATGGACCACGCCGATGTGCGCCGCGGTCGCCCGACCGTCCACAAGCGCTGGAACGAAAACACCGCCGTGCTCTCGGGCGACACCATGTTGCTCCTCGCCTATCGCCTCATTGCGCAAAGCACCGTCGGACGTACGGACGAAGTGATGCGACTTTTTACCGACAGCGCCATTGAGATTTGCGAAGGACAGCAATATGATGTCAATTTCGAGTCGCGCAGCGATGTCACCGAGGCCGAATACCTCGAAATGATCCGCCTCAAAACCTCCGTGCTCCTCGGTTGCGCTGCGAAAAATGGGGGCTCTGCTCGCCGATGCGCCCGCCGCCGACTGCGAAGTGCTCTATCGTTTCGCCGAAAAGATCGGTTTGGCCTTCCAACTCCAAGACGACTATCTCGATGCCCTACGGCGATTCCGAAGTTTTCGGCAAGAAAATCGGCGGAGATATCCTCTGCGGCAAGAAAACTTTCCTCACGGTTTCGGCCTTGGCGCAAATGCATGAGAAAACGAAGTTACGCACTTCCTCCGCATGCTTCCTGCGACTCGATCGATCCGGACGAGAAAATCCGATTCGTCATATCGTGCTACGCCAAATACAACGTCGAGGCGCTCTGCCAACAGCGCATTTCCGCTACTTTCGACGAAGCACGCGCCGCACTCGCCCTAACTCAGCGTCGACGCAACCCCGCTTTGGGACTACGTCACCCCGCTGCTCAGCCGCAATCACTGATTTTCCTCTCTCTCCATGTTTATCGACACCCATTGCCACCCTCTATGCCGAGGAATTTGACGAAGACCGCACGAAGTCGTAGAGCGCGCTCGCCAAGCCGGTGCGGAATGGCTACTCTGCCCAACATCGACGCCAATTCGCTCGGTCCGCTCGTGAGCACCTGCGACGAATGGCCTCGATCTTTGTCGGCCCATGCTCGGACTTCACCCCACGGCCTTTGCCGCCCGATCCGCAACCTTTGCTCGATCGCATGGAGCAGTTGCTCGCCTCCCACCTCTCCTTTCGTGGCTGTGGGCGAAGTCGGAGTCGATCTCTATTGGGACAGCACGCGACGTGAGGGAGCAAATGGACATTTTTCGCCGATCAAGCCGAATGGAGCATCCGCTTTAATCTCCCGCTCATCATCCATTCCCGTTCCGCCCACGCCGAACTGCTCGAAGTGCTCACGCCACTCAAAGGCCAGACTCCCGGGCGGCATCTTCCACTGCTTCGGTGGTTCGGCACGCGAAGCCGAAGAACTCCTGGCTTTCGACCGCTTTTTCTTAGGGCATCGGCGGCGTGGTGACCTTCAAGAAGAGCACTCTGCCCGCCGTACTCGAGACGACTGTGCCGCTCGAGCGCATTGTGCTCGAAACCGATGCGCCCTATCTCGCACCAACTCCCCACCGCGGCAAACGCAACGAGCCGGCTTTCATCCCGCTCATCGTCGACCGCCTCGCCGATGTCTACCAAACCACACCCGGAACGCATAGAACAAATCACGAGCCAAAACGCTCGTGACTCTCTTCGCGCTCTGACATTTATCTCAAAAACACTCAGCATCATGATCAAAAATCTATGGAATGTCCTCTTGCCCCGACTGCGTTGCAGTGGACGAACAGGCCAAAAACGATCCGCGCTTTCGAGATCATCGACCTCGGTGCGCACGTTCTTCATCTCAAAAGCTTTCTGAAATTGCGCGACACGCACCCCGCTTTCGACGCGGTGAAGAAGCACGGCGAATCGGTATCCCCTGCTTTGTCAAAGAAGACGGCAGCATCACCTTCGATCCCCGAGGAAGTGGGTCTCCTTCTTCCCGAGCACGACGCCCCGGCGTGCAACCTCGACGGCACAGGCTGCTGATCGAGCTTCATCTAGTCCGAGCGCAAGTTTCGCCCTCTCTGTCGGCGAGACTTGCGCTCGCCCACCTTTCTCTTTTCTCCCATTCAGCCACCGCGCGACTTCCCTACCATGACCGACGACCCCGCGACACCGATCGACAAGCTCCCGACGAAGTCCTATCTCGATCACTTCAGTCCCAACCGTGCGGCTGACATTTACATCCGGGTGCTCAAACTCCTGCAGAAACAGCGCCACTACCGCGATCCGGATCTCACGGCTCGCCGCGTAGCTGAGCTCATTGGTTGCGATCACCGCGCCATCAGCGCCGCACTCGCCATCAGTACAGGCGACAAACTTCCTCCGTCTGCTCGCCAAGATCCGCGCAAACGAAGCCGCACGCATGCTCCGCGATCGGCGCTTCGTCGAATGGAACGCCGAAGCATCGGTTTGCACTGCGGATTTGCCTCCCGACAGTCGTTTTACAATGCCTTTAACCGCGTTTGGGGCATGACCCCGCGCCAATACCGACTCCGATACCATGCTTCCTGAAGCCCTCCGACAAGAAATCATCGCCCTTGTGCGCGAACAAGTGGTACCCGCCATCGGTTGTACCGAACCGGTTTGCGTTGCACTCGCCGCCGCTCGTGCGGCCGAACAACTTTCGACCCGACCGCCCCACAAAGTGCAGGTTCGCCTCAGCGCCAACATTCTCAAAAACGCCATGGGCGTCGGCATTCCCGGCACCGATATGGTGGGGACTTCCCATCGCCATCGCGCTCGGGAGTCCTCATCGGCAACTCGGCCTACGGATTGGAAGTGCTACGCGACGTGACGCCCGAGAGTGTAGAGGTCGGCAAAGCAATATATCGCCGGCGGGACACATCGCAATCACGTTGGCCGACGACATCGACGAAAACTTTATGTAGATGTGGTCGCCACCGACGCGGAGGGGCGCGAAGCCCGCGCCATTATTGCCGGTAAGCACACGCACTTTGTCGACTGTGAAGTGGCCGCCGCCCTGCGTCGCAGCGCCACCGAGGCCTCAACGACTCGCACACGGGCGCTCCCATCTTGCACACACGTCGGCTCGCAGCCGAACGACGCGGACTGTCGCCCCGAAGGCACAGCGCCGCACACCGATGAAGACGCCATCGGCCGGCGACTTAACCTGCGCATGGTTTTACGATTTCGCCACGACCTCGCCCATCGAAGAGATCGACTTCATCAACCAAGCGGCCGATCTCAATATGAAAGCCTCCGAACGCTCGCTCGAAGGCAACTACGGCCACTGTCTCGGCAAGGCGCTCACGCGCCCCATGGGACCGCGGCATCATGGGAGACAATATTTTCTCGCACATCCTCTCCGCCACGTCCTCAGCCTGCGACGCCCGAATGGCCGGCGCACCCATTCCCGTCATGTCCAACTCGGGAAGCGGCAACCAAGGCATCTGTGCCACGAATCCCGTGGCCGTCTTCGCCCGCGAAAACCACAACACGCGCACCGAACTCGTCCGCGCGCTCATGCTCTCCCACCTCACCGCCATCTACATCAAGCAGCATCTCGGCACCCTCTCGGCACTTTGCGGTTGTGTGGTGGCCGCTACCGGCAGCGCCTGCGGCATCACCTATCTCATGGGAGGTGATTACGACAAAGTGGCGGCGGCTGTCAAGAATATGATCGCCAATCTCACCGGCATGATCTGCGACGGCGCCAAAACCCTCGTGCGCCCTCAAACTCACCTCGGGTGTTTCCACCGCCGTGCTCTCGGCCATGCTCGCCATGCAGGGGCGAATGCGTCACCTCCGTCGAGGGCATCATCGACGACTGCGTGGACTGCAGCATTCGCAATCTGGCCAAAAATCGGCAAAGAGGCCATGAATGAAACCGATCGTTGCGTGCTCGAGATCATGACTCACAGCGCAAAGCCGGCGCCTGAGCACAAAGCGCAAACACTCCTTATTATATATACGCGCACCGCGCGTGTGAAAAACTCGCGTCGGCAAGCGTGGGTGAACAGTGCCTCTGCCCCGCCCACCTTGCGCGCTGTTTCGGCTCAAAGTCGTCACTTTCGCGCAAAAGTCCACACTTTTCGTTTTCACGTTCACACCTTTCACAACGCCCCTCACAACTCCTGCGGGAAAACTCGCGTGCACTGAAAATCAAATGGGCAGACTTTGACAACACTTGCACAAAAACACACTATTCCGCTATCCACATCTATCAAAAACGACACAAAACACCCTATACACTAAAAAAAAGAGGGGGTAAACGCCTGTTTTGTCAGAGAATGCGTATCTTTGGAACGCAGTTCTTGTGCGATAGTGCAGCTCGGTGCTCCGCGATTCGGAAAAAACGTATTTGCGAACGCGAAAGCAGCAGCCCGACGAAACCAAATTCTCGCCGAGAGCCTACATGCCCACGCTCCACCGCACCATCGGGCTTCACACAGAACGCATTTCAACCGGCAAATAATAAAAAGCATCACATCACACAGTCTTACCACAATGAAGATGATCAAGACGCTCCTCCTTCTCGGTCTCGCTGTAGCTTCCTCTCGCGCTCAGTGCGCAGAACGAACGCGTCGGCGTACAGACGAAAACGCCTACCGAACAACTGGACGTGAAAGGTACCATGCGTATCGAGACACTCCCCAAGAAGAGGCGAGAAAATCTCCACAGCCGCCAGCGGCAACTACGACGACAAGCCACCTTTACGCCCAACCGCGTGGTGGTGGCCGACGATTTAACGGCGTGATCGGTTCGAGTTTGCCGCATGGCCCCTGTTCTTCTACATGCCCAGCTGCATCATGCCCACCGACCAAACGGCGGCCGCAGAGTACGATGGTACGCAATTCCGCATCAACCTCTACGAACTCTACAAGAAACCAATTCAGCATTCCCGCCTCACCGGTGGCCGGTGCCGTCACTTTGGTGAAGAGTCCTCGCCGGCGACCCTGCCTGTCGAAGCAAAAGAGACCTCGGTTATTTTGTCACCTACTACGATTCCAAAGTTTTCAAGGACGTGCAAGTGGACGATGACGGCATCCTGACCTACAAACTCGTCAACAATCCGGCCACTGTGACGGAATACAGCTTTATGAATATCGTCTTCAAACGTCTTTGAAGCACTGATTTTCATCACATTTCTTGGCAGAGTCGCGCAGAATGCGTAACTTTGCCGAGCTTTTTCCGCTCAACCGCTGTCAGCAGATGGCTCCACAAGGGAGCGATATTCCACGCAAACTGAGAATGTTGGGCTGGGGCGATAACAATTTCATACAATCAAGCACAAATGGCTGATCTGATCAAAATTGCTGAAGAAGCTATTGCCACCGGCAAACAAGTACCCGCTTTCAAAGCCGGTGACACCGTAACCGTGGCTTACCGTATCGTCGAAGGTAACAAAGAACGCGTACAGTTGTATCGCGGCGTGGTTATCAAAATCTCCGGTCACGGAGACAAAAAGCGTTTCACCGTTCGCAAATGTCCGGAACGGTTGGCGTAGAACGTATCTTTCCCCATCGAATCTCCCGCGATCGAAAGCATCGAGGTGAACAAGATTGGTAAGGTGCGCCGCGCTAAAGCTCACTACCTCCGTAATCTCACGGGTAAGAAGGCACGCATCAAGGAAAAGCGTACCCCGTCAAGAAGGAGGCATAAGCAACCGACGAAACAATGGACTGCGACACTCGCTGTCAGCCTCGACTCTTGTCGAAGTTGGCAACAGCGCAGCTCACACCCATTCAAAGACAGGAACTTCAACGGTTCCTGTCTTTTTGCATGCCCCCACAGGCACAATTCGCGCGAAATGTCGTAACTTTGAACGCATCATATTGCGTTCGCATTCACACCACACATTCCATGATTTCTCACAAAACTCTGCTCTATGCCAACACCTCTTGTTCGTTGGCTTGGCGGCGGCCTGAAAGCGGCGCCCATCGGCTTCACGCCGACGGAACAAACCGCGCAACTCAATGCGCCCTCCGGCGACCATAGCGTTTGTTATCGAAAGCACGCAAAATCGACGCGCACACCGTTGAACCAGCGACGAAAACAACAGAAAATCACGGTAGACTTCTACGGAAACAACATTTTCCGCATCTACAAGACCCTGCCGGCAGCGCTCCCCACAACCCCGAGGCGAAACCTGCCGCCGACATCCTCGTCGAAAATCCGCGCAAAAACGTGACGCGACTCGATGTGCAGCAAAAACGACAAAGCAATGCACCCTCTCCACCGATGAGATCAAAGTGGTGTTCGATTGCAGCAACAGTAGTTTCGCCGTCTATAAGAAAAATGAGATCGATCCGGTGATCGAATCGCCCACCTTCCGCACCTTCGACAGCGACGGCACACATTTGGAACTCACCTGTCGGCCCGGAGAGTACTTCTACGGCGGCGGCGTGCAGAAACGGTCGCTTCTCGCACCGCGGACAGCGCATCGCCATCGAGAACACCAACAACTGGGTGGACGCGGTGTGGCGTCACCCACCCCGTTCTATTGGAGCACGAAGGGCTACGGCATGATGTGGCACACCTTCAAACCCGGTCTTTATGACTTCGGCGCCACAGACACCAAGAAGGTGAAGCTCCGCCACGGCGAAAAATATCTCGATGTCTTCTTCTGGGTCGGGCGATGCCCGAGACCTTGCTCAGCGGCTTCTATCAGCTCACCGGACACCCGTGCTGTTGCCCCAAATTCGGTTTCTATCAAGGGTCATCTCAACGCCTACAACCGCGACTACTGGACGGAAGCGAAAGACGGCAAGGGCTTCATGAAAATGGAGGATGGCAAGACCTACAACGAAAGCCAAAAGAACAATGGCGGCATTCGCGAAAGTCTCAACGGCGAACTCGACAACTATCAGTTCTCGGCACGCGCGGCCATCGATCGCTATCTCAACAATGACATGCCCTCGGCTGGTTCCTCCCCAACGACGGCTACGGCGCCGGCTACGGACAGACGTCTACACTCGACGGCAACATCGAAACCTCAAAAGCATTTCGGAGATTACGCCCGCTCAAAGGTGTGGAAATCGGACTGTGGACGCAGAGCGATCTTCACCCCAAAGACAGCATCGAAGCCCTCCTGCAGCGCGACATCGTCAAGGAGGTCGCGACGCCGGTGTCCGCGTGCTCAAAACAGACGTGGCATGGGTGGGATGGGGTTACTCCTTCGGGACTGAACGGTGTGGCCGACGTCGGTCAATCATGCCTGGTACGGCAACAACGCCCGTCCCTTCATCATTTCGCTCGACGGCTGGGCGGGCACACAACGCTATGCCGGTATTTGGGCGGCGACCAAACAGGCGGCGATTGGGGAATACATTCGTTTCCCACATCCCCACTTTCATCGGTTCAGGCCTTTCGGACAGCGAACATCCCTCGATCTCGATGGCATTTTCGGCGGTAAGAACATTCCCGTCAATGTGCGCGAATTCCAGTGGAAGACCTTCACGCCCATGGAACTCAACATGGACGGATGGGGCGCCAATCCCAAATATCCTCAGGCACTCGGCGGCAAGAGCACGGCGCTCAACCGCTGGTATCTCAAGCTGAAAAAGCGAACTCATGCCCTATGCCTACACGGCAGCGGCCGTGGCGATCAACGGTCGACCGATGATTCGCCCGATGTTCATGGAGGAGAAGAATGACTACACGCTCGGCAAACGTACACATCAATATAGCTGTGTCGGTGATGCCTTCTGGTGGCGCCCATCTACCAAAAACACGGCTGCCGATGCGGAAGGCAACGACCGCCGCGACGGCATTTACCCCGACAGGCACGTGGGTCGACTACTTCACCGGCGATCGCTAGCAGGTGGACGCATCATCAACCACTTTCGATGCCCCCTCTGGAAACTTCCCGTGCTGGTCAAGGCAGACGCCATCATTCCGGTGGCCAACCCCAACAACAATCCCTCGGAAATGCGCAAAAGATCTGCGCATTTACGAGATCTACGCCCAACACTGGCACGAAGGCGTTGGAATATGACGACGACGGCAACACGCAAGCTCACCTCGACGGCGAAAAACACCAACACGCAACTCAGCACTTCGGTCAACAAGAACACGCTGATCTTCAAGGCCGAACGTACCGCCGGCGAGTTCAACGGCTACAACCGCAACAAGACGACCGAACTGCGCATCAACGTGACGCGCGCACCGAAAAAGATCACGGCACAAGTAGGGTCAAAACACGGTGAAGTTCGAAGCAGGTGAAGACGCGCGAAGAGTTTGAAAATGGCGTGGATGTATGGTTTCTACGATGCGTCCGAATCTCAATCGTTGGGTACGCCCCGGCGAAGAAAGTGTGGGCGAAATCATCAAGAACCCGCAAAGGTGCTCAGTGCGCGTTGCGCCACCGACGTGAGTGCCAACGCCGTGCGTGTCGAAGTCAAGGCTTTGAATTCGCGCCCGCCGACCGCTGGCTCACCCACCATGGCAAGCTCGGCACGACACAACTGGACGAAAAAGCAGACCAGGCCGAAGCCTACGCGCTCACTCCCGGCGGACGCCCGTAGAAAATGCGGACTACCATGAAGTGAAATTCGGCGATCAGCTCTACTCCACCGTAGCCGCGAACCCGCTTGCGCTTCGACGACCTCGCTCCCGTCACGGCTTACGACTTTGCGGTGCGCGCAGTCAATGCAAGTGGCACCGGCGCATGGAGCAACCTCCGCCTTTTCGACCGTGAAAGATCCCTCGAATGGGCGATCAGGGCGTGAGCCACCACTTCGTCGCCAACCCATGCGGACAAGGCACCGACAAGCTCTTCGACCGTGACCTCAAAACCCTTTTTGGCACACGGCTGGGACAACAAACAGGCTACGCCCTTCGACCTCACCGTCGACCTGCGTGCCGTCAATAAGATCGATCGCATCGAATATGTACCTCGCGAGACGCTGCCAACGGCACCCTCCTCCGGTACCTATGCCTTCTCGACCGACCGCCAAAACTGGTCGACACCCGTTGCCTTCACTTGGGCAAAGGATGCCACGGTCAGACGCTCACTCTCGCCGATCATCCGGAGGCTCGCCGTGAAACTCCACATCGACGAGGGCGTCGGCAGCTTCGGATCGGGTCGCGAACTCTACGTGTACCGCGTGGCCGGCACCGAAGGCAAGATGCAGGGCGACATCAACCGCGACAAACGCATCGATGAGAACGACCTCACCTCTTATATGAACTACACCGGTCTGCGCCGTGGCGATGCCGACTTCGACTATGTGGCCGGCGGTGACATCAGCGGCAACGGTCTGATCGATGCTACGACATCTCCACCGTGGCCGTGGAACTCGACGATGGTGTACGCAACTCGTCCGACAAGGTGCGCGGTTCGCTCGTGCTCACGCCCAATGTCAAGACGTACAAGGCAGGCGATCTCGTCGAAATCAAAGTCACCGGTGAGGACTTGCACTACGTCAGCGCCCCTCTCCTTCGGTCTCCCTACAGCCGACGAGCTCGAATATGTAGGTATCGACCTCAAGGGAATGAGGACATGGTGAACCTCGCCTACGACCGTTTTGCACACCAACGGCACCATGAACTGTTGCCACCTTCGTCAACCGCGGCAACAACTTCTTGCTCGAAGACGGCGCTCCGTCCTCTTCACGCTGAAGTTCCGCGCCAAAAAGCCGGCAAATTCCAACTCAAGGCCGTCGACGGACTCTTGCGGTGGATCGCAACCTCGGTACGGTCACTTCTGATCTTTCATCACGCACACAAACTCCCGCTTGCACCAAGGCAAGTGGGGATTTTTCTACGATTTGCACAAAGGGCATACGATAAATGCAAAAATCCGCTGCATATCCCGATATATCCTGCACATTCACTAAATTTGCAATGACTATGCCGATTCGTGAAAGCCCTGCTTTCCATTCGAGTGTCGAGTGTGCGAACTGCTCTATCAGAGCGCTCGCACAGTTAGAGATGATTCTCCGCATAGTTTTGCATTCCACTTCTATGATCACTAATCAAAAGCCATTTATCTACCGCTTTTTCGTTGTTTTGGGCGAGATAGCCGGGCTCAACCTCCTCTTGGCCATGCGTCCTTCTTTTTGAAGAGATGCCTCAATATACCGATGCCTACGGAGAATTTTCGTTCGTCCTCTCTATCTGTTATTTTGTCTGCAGTACGCAAACCGGCAGTCGTTTGCACTACGCCTTTATCCGTGGCGACGAAATTCTTCGCCATGCCCTCTATAGCAACATTTGTTTTCGACTTGCTCGTCATCACCCTCTCGCTCGCCCTTCCGGCTGCGCGACTCAATGTCTGGAAATACCTCCTTCCCCTACTCGTCGGGCAACTCTTCTTCTCCCTCCTCTTCAAGAAGACGGTTCGTCTCGCCATTCAACACTATCGCGCGCGGCTAGTGCAACGCAGAGGCGTCGTCGTGGTCGGTCCCATCGATGATATCCATCCGCTGCTGATGAAACTTGCCAAAGACAAAGGCACCGGCTACAGCCTTGTGGGACTAGTTTCGCCGACACGGCCTCGGAAAAAACGATCCTCTTGTGCCGCATCTTGGCCGTTACGAGGATTTCAGAGGCTATCTCGACACCCATGATCACATCGTCGAAGTCTTTTTGCACCCTCTCTTCGGCCGATCAACCACGCATTCGCCAATTGGTCGACTATTGCGACAACCATTTGTTGAGTTTCATCGGCCTACCCTCCACCCTATTCGTTCATCTCGCACCGCGTCAAGATGCTTTCGATCGATGGCACCTCAGCCGTCACGCTCAAACCTCGCCTCTCGAAGATTTTCGACAATGCCGCCCTCAAACGCGGCTGCGATCTCATCGTATCTGCGGACTGCTCATATTCGTCTTCCCTTTGTCTATCTCATCTTCGGCACACTGATCAAACTCTCCAGCCCGGGGCCCATTTTCTTCCGCCAAAAGCGCAGCGGACTCAACGAGTAAGAGTTCGACTGCTGGCAAATTCCGCTCCATGCATGTCAATGCAGACAGCGACAGCAAGCAGAGCCACAGAGCACGATCCCCGCAAAAACGCGCATCGGCGACTTCATGCGTCGCACCAATATCGACGAACTCCCGCAACTGATCAATGTTTTCCTCGGCGATATGTCGCTCGTCGGGCCTCGCCCACACATGCTCAAGCACACCGAGGAATACAGCGCACTCATCGACAAATATATGATGCGTCACTTCGTGCGCCCGCAGCATCACCGGTTGGGCACAAGTCACCGGCTTCGCGGCGAGACCAAAGAGTTGTGGCAAATGGAAGGGCGCGTGAAAAAGACATTTGGTACATCGAGCACTGGAATTTTTGCCCTCGATCTCTGGATCGTGATCAAACCGTGCTCACCATCCGCAGCAAGAACGCCTACTGATCGCTGAGCGGCGCATTCCGACGCCCACTCATCGCGTTTTGCCCTTCCTCCACCGAACAAAACTTTTTGTCACGCATACTGACAGCACCCTAATCCCTTTGGCGCGTTTCGTCGAGATTTGTTATCTTTGCGTCAGCAATTCAATCTCACTTCATCGATGAAACCACTCTTTTCCTGCTCGCTGCCGGTATGGGCAGCCGCTACGGTGACCTCAAGCAGCTCGACACGCTCGGCCCCCAGGACAAACCATCATGGACTACTCGATCTACGACGCCATCAACGCCGGCTTCGGTAAGCTCGTGTTTGTCATCCGCAAGGACTTCGAAGACGACTTCCGCAGATCGTCCTCACCAAATACCAAGACAAGATTCCTGCGAACTCGTCTTCCAATCGCTCGACGCACTTCCCGAAGGTTTCACCTGCCCCGCAGACCGCCAAAAGCCCTGGGAGTACGAACCACGCCGTGATGATGGGACAAGACGTGATCAAAGAACCCTTCGCCGTGCTCAACTGCGACGACTTCTACGATCGCGACGCCTTCCAAGTGATGGGCGAAATTCCTCTCTTCGCTCCCCCGAAGCAGCACCGGCCGCTATGCCATGGTGGGTTTCCGCGTAAAAGGCAACACCCTCTCTGAGGCGGTACCGTAAGCCGTGGTGTGTGCGGTTGACGAAAAGAACCTCCTCACCTCGGTGAGTAGAACGCACCAGATCGAACGGCACGACGGCACGGTTCAGTACCTCAACGAAAACGAAGAGTGGTTTCGGATCCCCGACACCACCCCGTTTCGATGAACTACAGGGGCTTCACCCCCGACTACTTCGCTCACTCCAACGAGTTCTTCAGGCATTCCTCTCCGATCCCAGAACATCGAGAACCTCAAGAGCGAATTCTTCATCCCCTCATGGTCGACCACCTCATCCGCAAAGGGTCAAGCCACTTGCAGTGTACTCGACACCACTTCCAAGTGGTTCGGCGTCACCTATCCCGAAGATCGTCCCGAAGTAGTGGCTAAGTTTGCCAAACTCGGTGCCGACGGTGTCTGCCGAAAAGATGTTCTAATCCCACAGCGGATTAGTCCTTACTAGTTCTCTAAGACACTTTGAGCGAGATATCATCCTCTGATGGTATCTCGCTCATTTCTGTTCAAGCACAAGCGCCCTCATCTCCCTATTCTAAAGTCAACCGTCGGCTGAAGCCTTGATGAACCAGCAATAAGGGAACAAGTCGCGGTTGATATGAGATAATCTGGCAGAGAAGAAAATACTTCGTAAAATCTGGCAGAGATTTACTCAAATTAGCAGGTCTGCTTCAACATATACTACTAAGAAGGTGAATCAGAGTTACTACTTTGACTCACCCCTTATTTCTTTACTATGTTAGTTAATTGAGTGTTAGTGGAATATCTGCGATATAAGGGAGGAAGGATTCTTTGGGTTAGAAGACCTCTTCTTCGATCTTTTGTAAAAAGACTCTACATTATTAGGGGTCGGTCACTTCCTGTAGTTGTACTTCTTCCGACATATCCAACCACTTGCTTTATCATCCTCGCCAAATTTTGCATTGGAGAGTTTATCTAAACAATGGTTATTCTCAGCTAATTGCTCTTTTACTCCAACTCGCAAGAATCCATCTTCATGAAAGATGTAAATGAAAGTAACCTTTTTGATCTTTCGTTCAGCTGCACTTCTCTTTGGTTCAAGACTTTTCCTTTGTAGGTATTTCGTTTCAGGAATTAGATTAGGTTGAGCTAAAGAGTAGCGATCCGCTATCTCATTGATCATTTCATCTCTATAGCTATCAACATTACCCAATCATACCAAGCGCGAGGTTTTGAGACGAAATAGCTCCCAGAATAATAATATTGAAAATCTGAAGGCTTTATTAGCTTGCATCCATTTCTGAAGGTTTGGTTCCTTATAAAGCTCTTCATGCATCTTTTTCTCAAAACGAATATCCTGCATCCGGGAATCCTCAGCTACTGCTGCTTGAAGTTGCTGCTTAAGACTCTCTTCACTCTCTAGGGTTAGCCATTCGCAGATAGCCTCTTTTACGACGTCGTCACTAGCTAACATTTTCTTGAGATAATGTTTCCTTATCATCGGTATCTGTAAAGTTTTTATTATTTAGTTGTTCAAAGGAGGGTATTTGCTAATGATGGCACGAAGTAGTAAATGCTCTTGTTTTCTCTTCTGTACGATAAGCGTCTTTTAACACCATTCTTGTCAAAAACCTCTCAAAGCTATCTCGGCGCGGTTCTGAAACTTCTTAATCTCCATCTTCTCTTTAACCATAAAAGCCAATTCCACCTCTTAAGAAAAGGATGTTTCTCGGCTTTTTATAAAGGCTTCTTCCCATAAAGGATCTTCGTTGATGAAACGCACCTTTCGTCTCTCTTCATCCGCGGCTGAAGATGTAGCATTTCAGGAGTTTCAGGGTATCTATTATAAATGTCATCAGAGAATTCCCCCAGCTCTTTGAGCAATTTCAAAACACCGATTGCACTTCTCCTGCTATCGATGTCTGTATTTTCGACAATATTCCAAACCACACGCATCCATTGCTTGAACTTTGTTTGCACAAAAAGTTCTGGTCTTGAATCCGATCCAAATATCTCCAGACTCCATAAAGCACTACTCTCTGAGGTAATGTTATCCCATTCTTAAACATGTAAGTGGGAATCGATTCTTCCCAAGAAGGAATCGCATCCTGAAGAATGCTCTCTTGATTATCCGAGAAGAGATCCAATGCTTTCTCCAAGCGTTTTATGCGCTTCAAAGTAAGGAGTGATTCAAAAGGTTTTAAATCTGCATACTCACTTTCCGCTTCGAAAAACATGAATACTATATCTTAGACATCTCCTTATTGGTAGATTCCGATTCAAAGATATACTCAGAGAAACCACCGATAAAAATAGGAAAAGAAATAACTCGTCTATAGTTGTATTATCGATTTTTCTTGGAAAGTTCCCATACTGTATTCGTCCATTCATTGTCCAACTTATTGGAGAAAACCATGTGATGAGGCATTTCTCTGTCATTATATTTTATAAATTCCGAGAGGCCCTCACATTTCGTCATCCAATTGGTTAGGTCTGCCTTTAGGTTTTCGAAATTTGTTAGTTGCTTTCCGCGAGCATTCATCTTGATGTAGAGTTCATCAGTAAGGTGAAAGCGATTAAGTGGTAGAAAGGCTGAATGTGAACTTGTCCAAGTGTTCGTAGTAGCAAGATTGTTCCTAGGTTACAGTAGCGTTTTATGAATTTCATCCATCATATTCATCATCGCTACTATAGTGGGGTCTTGGTCGTACCGCCTTGGGTACCATGAAAAGTCTCTCAGTTGCTCGGATATAGTTAGCCCCGCATCAAAGTTCACTTCTATCTCGCTCGATAACTTCTCGCAAAAATTGTCGGGCAGAAGCTCTCGTATCATAGCTAAACTTCTTCAATAGAGCGTACAGACCGTCCTTGTTTTTAGCTCTCGGATACCAAAATACCAATAGAGAAGATAGAGGGTCGTGAGCCTTTGCTGTCCATCAATGGGAGGTTTCCCATTCTCTATAGCTCATAGATAAAGTCCATCTCCATGGAGTTTCCCTCCTCGAGGTGAGTAAAAATGTTGTCTATAAAGCGTCTTCCCTGGTCATTAAGACAGTCGTCTTCACCACGTTTTTTCCTTCCTTGAGCGTAGTCGCGTTGTATTCGTGGGACGACTACCTTTTTGATAGATTACTTTCTCACCGTCTCCTAGGTCGAAGGTCGCATCAAATAGAGACTTAAAACTATACTTGCTCATAACTATTCGTTGGATTTAGCTAAGTAATTCTTTAATATTTCAACAATATGGTGCATTGAATTGAGAATGTGCTTGTTCGCTCCATCTCAGGTTATTTCCCCTGTATGATACTTCAAGAATACATTTTAGTACAGATTGGGATAAAAGCACCCTCTTGGTCTTTCTTCATGATTATCTTTCGCTTGGCTGGAAAGATGTTGTTGCCGTAGCTCTATTGATTTCTGCATTAAGCAGTGTAAGATTGCCTACAGAATTCTTCAGGTCATCTATACGATCTTCCCACTACCTAATAATCCATTTCCATTTCTCATCAAAACTTTTATTCTCAAATTCTTTGTACTCTTCTATTTCATTCTCCTGTAATGACTCACAAGCTGTCTTTATACCTCTTCCTGCGATTCTCAGAAGATTTTCGGTTTGAGAAGAGACATGCTCAATGTCCCACTTTTCTCTCTTGAATAGGTCAAAGGGAAGCGATAATGGGTGGCTTTCTTTTGTAGAATAAATTCAATATTGTATATCAAGAATAGAGTACGAAGAAGTCCTTTTCTGGGTATTATCGTAAGTATTGACAAGGCTATACCTTCCCCCTCGTCAGTATAACGGATCTTTTCCAAACTCTTTTTACCCTATTTTTAGGGTGTCAACAAAGACAGACTTACTACTATCAGCATACTCATTATAAAGATCAATGATGAAGGCTCCCTTCCCATATCAAGTAGCCAATGTAGTGATACCATTCATTATCTTCATACCAATCTTGAAAAAGTAGCAAGTAGTCCCTTTGCTTCATCCCAGCAGCCTTCACAACCTTGGGGGCGGGATTGGGAAAAACTTCTTACTGAAATACCTAAAAGTTGCATATTTGTCGAGTGCCACAGTCCTTGTCTGCATTTGTATTCTTTCTCTTCTACTTGATACATCATATCGAACAAAAATTCGATTCTTACATAGCTGTCATTACCGCTTTTATTGAGAAATGCCCAAAACTCATCATTCTGGAAGTGCATTCTCGATCTGATCCCACTCTTTGGCTATCTCAATTTGCCTGGGTTCATCCTCCATCATCTTTAAAGTTTCTCTTCTGCAGAAAGAGGGCTTTCACTAGTTCGGAATTCGTAAGAGGAATCTTGCCTACATTAAGCCGAGTAAAAGAGTCAATGGCATCGGTACGACTGCCATTGTCTCGTTAAACAAGGAAACACGTGCATCACCTGCACAGGATACTTATCGACATCTGCGACAAGAAAGGTTTTCATCATCTCATCACGAACGAACTTGGGTTGTGCCTGCATTTGAAACCACTCCTTCACAGTCTGATAAGCTTGATAGATGTACTCACAATCAATATTTTGATATGTTTGGGTGATCTCCTCTAAAAACTGGCGGGTTTCTTTCCTCGTCTCATACTCGTGACAAATTTTCACGTCCGTACGCAGTATTAAGAGTCTCCTCTCCTAGAAATTCTTCGAAATAAGAGAGGATAATATGTGTGGTAGTTAACCTTTGCTGCCCATCAATTACTTCATACCAAATATTATCATCAAGATTGCTCGATAAGTTATGCTGCTTAATGGTTTCCTCCTCACGACACTTTATTACTATAGGCTGAAGGCAATAGAATTCTCCTTTTTCTTTATCCTCGGTTAGCAAAATCGAGGATATCCTGCAGTAGATCCCTTACTGCGTTGTTCTGTCCATCGATATCCTCGCTGATAGCTTGGAATAAAGTTCGAGACCGAGAAGATCATAAATAGTTTTAATCCTATGGATTCACTCATAACTGATTAGTTTAAAAGTTTCTTTTACTACTTCAAGTACATCGAGCCAAATAAGAAAAAGTTAGTTTCGTGAATTAAACACAATCCTTATATAAGCAAAACCCACTAAACCACTATTTTTCGATACAAATATAAGTTTTTGCGAGAAAACCAGGCTAATCAATTAATTTGGAGCTTAAGGCAAATATACTCCTGAAATAGACTTTTAACATGCTGAAGTTCATCCAGTGGCAAATATACTCCTACAAGGGGTCAAAGTCCCTTTCTCGGTCTATGATTACAAGGTTCACCCGACATTGGGGTGATGACCTTCAAAAAGAAGAAAAACTCCGAACTAATTGTATCTTTTGAATTAGCACCGCAAATGGTTGGAAAACCGTCTACTTTTCTCACGAAACACCACAACTATAGAAACACGGGAAGCTTATCAATATACAAAACCGCTTCTTCAACCCATGCACATTCCGCACATCTCGCGCGGCGCATACACGCGCGCATCCGGCGATTTTTCGACTTTTGTGTTCACCTCTTCACCTTCATCACGTAAAACATTGTTTTGTAAATGGGTTAAGTGTAAAGCTTCACCCATTTTTCCTTCCCCTTGCCTTCACCGAAGATTTTTGGGAGTTTATCATGCGTATTTTATGCAGAAAACGAAGTGACTAAGCGACCACTGTGCGGAACGGGGGCAGGGGACGGGATGGAAGATCGAGGAGGAGAACCAAGTGAACAAAGGGTGAAGGAAAAGGAGGTGAAAGCCTTCACACCCTAATGCGCTGTAGATCAAAAAGTTGCCACAAAACAACGAAAAATCAAGCCTTCACCCACAGCTCGCTCAGGATCAAAAGATTGCAGGGGAAAAGGTGAAGAGGTGAAGGTTGTTTTTCGAAAACAGCGGATGCGCACGCGCGAGGAAAGGCGGCGGAAAGAGAGAAAAGTGCGCAGGTTTCCGCGAATAGGCCACGGGTTTGTTATTTTCAAGTCCGCCGCAAACGAAACGCCCCTCTGCTCGTCACGGAGCAGAGGGGCGCTAGTATGAAAAAGCCGGGGCTTTACTTCTTGGGCGTGCGTGCTGGTTTCGAGCACCAAACGCCAGTACTTATCCACCGAGGGGATGAAGCAACGCTCGTTGGGCGTGTGGGGCGACTCGAGCGTGGGACCGAAGGAAACGACATCCATGCTGGGGCAGTGGCTCAAAATCACCGAGCACTCCAAACCGGCGTGAACGACCTGCACCTCGCGGTTCGCCAAAGAGGTCTTGATAGACTTCGGCCATGAGGTTCCACGATTTCGCTTTGGGGCGAGGGCTGCCATGCGGGATAAGCACCGTCGGTTTCCACCTTCATGCCGGCCATCGAGAGCGAGGCTTCGAGGGTGTCGACGCAGTTTTGGCGCATCGAGTCGCGGCTCGAACGCGACGAGCACCTTGAGAAGGCGCACGCGTCGACGATCTCGACAATGGCCAGGTTGCTCGACGTTTCGACGATGGTGGGGAGGTGAGGGATGAAGCGCAAACGCCGTTGTGGCGAAGCGAGGCGAGTCGACGAGGTTGTCTTGAATCTCTTCGGGCACCAGGTGGCGGGCAGGGGCACTTCGGTCACTTCGATTTTGAGGTTGGGCTCACGATGCCGTATTCCTCGAAGAGGTCGCCTGCCATTCGGTTTCACCGTTTCTTTGAGCGCAACCACGTTCTCAGCAGGAGGTGAGCACAGCTTCGGCTTCGCGGGATGGCGTTGCGCATGTTGCCGCCCTTCCATTCGGCCAAACGCGCCTCGAAAGTTGGCAATGGCGTCAGCCACCACGCGAGCGAGGTTCTTGTTGGCGTTGGCGCGTCCCTCGTTGATCTGCAAACCCGGAGTGTCCGCCGCGCAGACCGTGGAGCGAGATGCGCACCGCCTTGTCGTCGGCTTCGGGGGCTACGGGCTTGAATTCGAGTTCGGCGGTGAGGTTGATGCCACCGGCCGAGTCCGACCATGAGTTCGCCGTGGGTTTCGTTGTCAAGGTTTGAGGAGAATCTCGCCTTTGAGAGGCCGTCTTCCATGTGTTCCACGCCGTACATGGTGGTTTCCTCATCGGAGGTCATGAAGGCTTCGAGGGGACCGTGGCAGAGGGTGTCATCTTCGAAGATGGCCATGATGGTGGCGATGGCCATGCCGTCGTCGGCACCGAGGGTGGTGTTGCGTGCGCGCACCCAGTCGCCGTCGATCCACGTTTCGATGGGATCGGTTTCGAAGTTGTGGGGCGAATCAGGCGTCTTCTGCGGCACCATGTCGATGTGACCTTGGAGCGTCACGACCTTGCGGTCTTCCATGCCGGGCGAGGCAGGCTTGTACATCAAGATGTTGCCGGCATTGTCGAGGCGGGCGTCGAGGTTGCGTTCTTTCGCCCAGTCGAGGAGGAACTGTTGGATTTTTTCGAGGTGTCCGGAGGGACGGGGCACTTGCGTGAGCAGGTAGATTGCGCCAGAGGGCTTCGGCTGAAGTTTCAAATTTCGCTCATAATGTTGCGGTTTTTAGACTGTTTTTCAATGAGGGAGCAGATCGGCCCACCCCATGCTCCGGTGAGCACTGACTGAGGGCGGTCTGAATGGTGTGTACGAGAAGAACAAAGGCCACCACGGGGGCTTCGGCGAGACCGTAGAGCACGAGCACGGTTTTCACGGCGAAATGCCACGGGCCGGCGCCGTTGGGGGTGGGCACGAGCACGGCAAACGAGCCGATGCAAAAGGCCAGAGAGTGCGGCGGCGGGATCGACCGACGCGGTGGCGGGAAGGCGAAAAAGAGCGAGTGAAATGCAAATAATAGCCCGCCCAAAATGCCCGATGCTGTAGAGCAAATAAGCCCAAAGGGGACGCACGCGCGCAAGGAGGCGATGCCGGCCATGAAACTAACCATTTTTCGCGGCCGCGACGAAAAACGACTGCTGCGCGCGACGAAGCGCGAAAAGCCGAGCGCCAAGAGCGCGCAGACGGCCGTGACGAGATAGCCGGCGGAGGTGAAGTGCTGCAACAACTGGAGGGCGCGGCGCCGGTGGTATGGAGGAAGTGCAGGTATTGCGGCAACTGCAACAGCGCGGCACCGACGGTGAGCACCAACAAGACGGAGTCGACCACGCGTTCGGACACCACCGTGCCGAGGGCTTGCGAAAGCGAGGTGCCGGCATAGGTCTTGAGCGTGCCGCAGCGCGTAACCTCGCCGATGCGCGGCACCACGAGGCTGGCGGCATAGGACACGAAGATGGCATCGGTGCAGACGCGAAGGGGGGGATGCTCATCGAGGGGCGCAACGCCAACCGCCAACGCAGGGCGCGAAACACGGGGAACGATACCGAGGCTAACGAGAGGAGCATCCAGCCCCAATGCATCGAGGTGAGCATTTGGTAAGTGGCACTCCAATCGTTGCCGCGATACATCCACCAGAGAATGCCGATTCCCACAGCAAAAGGGACAATAAACTTGACAATGTCGACAAATGGTTTCACGCAGACGTAGTTTTTTTGTAATTTTGCGCCGTAGCGCGATTCGTCTTCGCCCCACTCCGCCGGATAGAGCAAAAAAGCGAAACCGAACAGCGCGAAATTACAAATTTATCCCATAGTATGGGAAGTCCGTACGTCCGAAAAAGTTCCTCGGCCAGCACTTTTGAAAGATCTCGGTGTGGCGCGCCATTGCCGACACGGTCGATGCCTGTCCCAACCCGCCTGTTCTCGAAGTGGGACCGGGCATGGGGTGCTCACCCAATTCCTCCTGCCGAAGAGGCGCGGGTGAAGGTGGCCGAAATCGATTTTGAGATGTGGACTATCTCCGCAAGAACTTCCTCGAGCTCGAAGAGCAGATCATCGAAGACGACTTTTTAGAAATGCACCTCGAGCATGTCTTCGACGGACAGCGTTTGTGCTCACGGGCAATTACCCTCACAACATTTCGAGCCAGATCTTTTTCAAGATGCTCGAATATCGGGATACATCCCCTGCTGCACGGGCATGATTCAGAAGGAAGTGGCCGAACGATTGGCCGCGCGACCGGGCAACAAGACCTATGGTATCCTGAGTGTGCTCGTACAACTGTGGTACGACGTGGAATACCTTTTCACCGTCGAGCCGGGCGTGTTCAATCCGCCACCGAAGGTGAAGACGCCGTATTCGCATGACGCGCAACAACGTGAGCGACGCGGGTTGCGACGAGCGCCTGCTGCGTCGCGTGGTGAAAAGCGGCTTTCAATCAGCGCCGCAAGATGATGCGCGGCAGCTCTGAAACCGCTGTTCGCGCAACTGGACAACGAGTGCGGCTGACCCGACCGCACACCGACTTCTTGCGCAGCAGCTCCTCCTAAAGCGTCCGGAACAGCTCTCGGTGGCTGATTTCGTGGCGCTGACCAACTGCCGTGGAGCAGGAAATGAGGCGTAAGCGTCTCGCTGCCGAAATTCTTACGGCGAACAGGACAACCCCTTGTCTCAACGACCCATTCAACTTCAAAGCCTATGCTTCCTTGGCCTTTCTTCTTTTCGTGGAGCCATCGCTCTTTTCTCACCAGAAAAAGAACAACGACGAAGATTCGGAAGATCAATAACGAAGAAAACCGTCTCACTTGCTGTAAGCATGTTTTTATCCCGCAAAATTTATCACTCACCTTGTTTCCCGCCTGCCCGACAGCAGCACCGACGAACTGCATCACGAAGAGCATGTGATGGTTTCGCTGCGCGACGGCGCCAGGGCGCTGCGCTACAACGATCCGGAGAACGGCGGACAGACGATGCTGCAAGGCACCGCGCCACATGTCGGTTTCGCGCTCGGGGGCGACGGTGAGCCGCCTGCTTTCCGCGTGGGCGAGATGCTGCGAGAGTAGTCTATCGCAACGGCGAATTTGAAATGTCGACCCTCGCCACGCTCTACAACGCGCAAGTGGACGACCGACGCGGCATGATCGAGCTCCACTACGACCTGATTTTTCAACGGAGACTCGCCGCACACAACGAACTCACCGCAACGTGGGAGCGCGCGGGTGCTCGGCGTTGCTCAAAAACAACTTTCTCATGAACGCACTGCAAAACTATATTGCCGAGAACGAACCCGCTTTCTCGAAGAACTCTTCTCTCTCATTCGCATTCCGGAGCGTGAGTGCTCACCCGAACGTCGACCGACATGACCGCTGTGCCGAACGCTGGCGCGAGTTGCTCCTGGAAGCCGGCTGCGACCGCGCGAAGGTGATGCTCGGCGGCAATCGCCCTAGTGTGCCGCAGAAAGTCGTCGATCCGGCCGCACCCACCGTGTTGGTGTATGCGCACCGACGTGATGCTGCCGAACCGCTCGACCTTTGGCACTCCGATCCCGCTTCGAACCGGAGGTGCGGCAGCCACATTTGGGCGCGCGGCGCAGACGACGACAAAGGACAGTCGTTCATTCAAGTCAAAACCTTCGAATATCTCGTGCGCAACGGCCTGCTGCACGCTGATGTAAGTTCATCTTCGAGGCGAAGAAGAAATCGGCAGTCCCTCGCTCGCGGCCTTCCTCACGCGCACCGCGATGTTGCGCAGCGATGTGATTTTGGTGAGCGACACGTCGATGCTCGCCCCGAACTCCCTCGCTCACCCGATTACGCGGTTTGGCCTATTGGCAGATCAGTGACGGGACCGAACCGCGACTTGCACTCCGGCCACTTCGGCGGTGCGGTGGCGAACCCGGCGTTGGTGCTCTGCGAGACTGCTGGCCAAGATGGTCGACGGCGACGGACGCATCACGATTCCGGCTTCTACGACGACGTGGAAGAACTCTCGGCCGACGAACGTGCGATGCTGGCTCCATTCCTTTCGACGAAGCGGCCTGCAAAGCAATCGATCGGCGTGCGCGATCTGCGCGGCGAAAAAGGCTACTCGACGATCGAACGCAATGCGCCGCGCGGTTTCGACATCTGCGGCATGTGGAGCGGCTATCAGGGCGAAGGCTCGAAAACGGTGTTGCCTTCCAAGGCTTTCGCGAAAGTGAGCTGCCGCTTGGTGCCGCATCAACAGCACGAGAAGGTGAGCCAAATGTTTGTGGACTACGTGCAAAGTCTGGCTCCCGACTGCGTCGACATCAAAGTGACGCCGATGCACGGCGGCGGCATGTTGCTCCATCACGCTGCCGGCTTATCGCGCGGCGCGAAGAAGTTTACGGAGGCTTTCGGCAAACGCCCCTGGCCGTGCGCCGCGGAGGCAGCATCCCCATCATTTCGGATTTCGAACGCGTGCTGGGTGTGAAAACGGTGCTCATGGGCTTCGGTCTCGAAAGCAACGCCATCCACTCGCCCAACGAAAACTTCAGCCTTGACATTTTCCGTAAAGGCATTGCAGCCGTTGTCGGCTTCCATCTCCACTATAAAGGATAGTAAATGCAATGTCGCTCTCTTCCGTCGAAGAGCGACTTTTCTCCATCTTCCGTATGTTTGCTCCGCGCAAGTTGTTTAGATCTTTCGGCATCGCCACTATCGTCAGTCGCTAGTGCTGATTGTCCTGCTCGTCGTCGCAGTTTATCTTCCCCCGGTTCAGCGTTGGGCTGTGGGGCGCGTGTCTGCGTCGCTCGAAAGATGGGTTTGAAAAGTCGATATCGACAGTGCGAGCTCACCCTTTTCTCAATCTCAATGTCGGTAACCTCCGCGCCACGGATGCGGAGGGGCGACACGCTGATTGCTCGCCGAGCGCCTCCATCTCGATGTGGCATTCTGGCCGTTGTGGGAAGGCGTGCCGACAGTGACGGTGTGACGCTCAACGGCGCGCGCGTCAGCAAAATCGCTCCTTCCCGATGTGGAAGTGAAAGGCAGCGTGGCGCGACTCGAGCGGCGGCGCACTGGCGTGGGAATGGGCACACGGGCATGGCCGACTGGATCGCGCCTTGCTCGACGGGCGAACTCAATGTGGCGCTTTCGGACACGGCAAAAAGATACCACCGAGACGCGGTGCGGTGGCTCATCGAAACGGACGAACTGGCTGTGCGCGTTCGGAAGTACGCTCACGATGCCGGGAGATTCGCTCCATGTCCGCGCAAAAATAGGGCGATGCGGTGCTCAAACAAGGGTGTTCGACTTGGAATGTCCCCGCTACTCAGTGCGCTCGTTCCAACTGAAGGAAGGAGCGGTGAGCATGAACACGACCCGCCGCCCTTTGCGCGCACGATGCGCTGTTTTGGTACTGGCCGGACTGGCGGTGGATGTGCACAATCTTTCGTTTGACGAAAACAAACGGCTGAAAAACTGAATTTGGTCACGCGCGGCGCTCGAGCGGCAGCGCAACGCGCATCACCAGTTGCGAGGCGCGGTGCTGATGGATCACCTTCGTGTGTCGCTCCGACGTGCTGCTCACCACGACGCAATCGCGCATCGGGGCTTCGTTAGAGCGGACTTCGCAGCGTTGCAACCCAACGGCCGCGGGACGTTGCCGCTACCCGTATAGACGCACGCATCGCGCCGAACGATATCCGCTCCATTGCGCGCACGACGCGCCGCCCTCGATGCGCCGACAGATCGACGAGATGACGCAGACTTTTGTTGGAAAACGACCTCGTCGAGATGGGACTTGCACTCACGGGCAACCTGCGCAATTTGGCGGTGGAACGCGTTTCGCTCAACGCCCCGGGACTGGTGGAAGCGAAGGTGGACGGCTTTGTGCGCAACGCGTTGAGCGAACAACGCACGGGACAGCACCTGAACTACGCGGCGGCGACTCCGCACCACGGCGCGTGCGCGCTGCTGCCGAAAGAGTGCGGCGAGTTCCCTCAACGTGCCGGATGCCATGCGTCTGCTCGGTGCGGTGGATTTCGCCGGCGCCGACTATCACACACTGCCTTGCAACAAAGGCAGGGGAACGTAAACGGACGCGGCGGTGAACTTGAACACCGAGCGCTGTTCGGCGCAAATCGATGTGCGGCAATTTGATTGGCACAATTCCTCAAAGGACAACCCATCGGGCCGCTGACAGGGTAAACTCGGCTGTGGAAGGACGCGGCTTCAATGCTGATGCGGCGCGCGCCAATCTTCGGGCGACGGCCGGTGCGCGAAGGACGATACGATCGTTTTCGCTGGGCGGTATCGGCCTCAGCGCGGCGTGCGCGGCGGCCACGCAGTGGTGAACTTCAAAGCACGCAACCCGCTCATCGACGGCGAAGGACGCATCACGGCCGAACTGAATCGACGCTATGCCGCACAAATGGACGTGCGTTTGGCACGCGTGGATCTCCGCGGGCTGGGCGTCGTTGAAGATACCCTCTCGCTGGGGGCAATTTCCGCGGTACGGTGGAAAGTTCGCCAGAGACTTCCGCCACATGGCGGCACGCGGCGAACTGCGCAACCTCTGTTTTGTGGCGCCCTCGCGTTTGCTGATTGCGCAAGACGTGCTGCTCGATCTGCCTCGCGTCCGGACAGTACGTTCGCACACATCAACTCGGGCGATTTGAAAGTTGAACTTTGCCGCGGGAAGCGGACTACAAGGAAACTTGGCCGATCGCGGTTTCGAAGATCGCGAAAATGGCCATGCGCCAACTGAACACCGTGATATCGACCAAGCGCTGCTGAAACGCGAACTGCCCGACGCGACTTTGCAGCTCGAAGCAGGACAGAGAACTGCTCGCTCGCTGTTGCGCTATAAAAATATGGCGTCAATAGCGTAGCGCTGAATGTAACTTCAATGCTACGCAAGGGCTGAACGGTTTATGCGCATCGGCGATTACAGGCTGAAGGCAGTCATCGACACGATACAAGCCACTATCACGCACGGCGAAGAGGGGGCTGAGCTGGCGGCAACCGTCGAAAACCGCAAAACGGAGAACCCGAATCCGTTTCCTCGCCACCCTGCGCGGCACTTGCTGCGTGCCGGCGCAGCAGCAGACATCGCATTCCAAGACGCTAACGGCCGATTGGGGTTTGCGTCTCGGCGCGCAGGTGGAAATGGAGGACGGCGGCACGCGTCTGCGCCCTGAACGCCGACACGGCGGTGGTGGCTTATCGTAACTTTCTCCGTCAATGCCGACAATTATCTCTTTGTGAGCAACGACCGCCGCGTGCGCGCTAACATCAAGCTGCTGGCCGACGACGGAACGGGGTGCAGATCTACAGTGAGGGAAGTGACGGTTTGAAAAACGACGTACCCTCACCATCAATCGCCTCAATTTGGGCGAACTGGCAATGTACTGCCTTACCTTCCCAAGGTGGGGGCGAACGCTGGACGGAGATTTCCATATCATTGAAGACCAACACAATTTTGCTGCTGTGGGGCAGCGACCGCCAAAAACTTCTCGTACGAAGGAACACAGATCGGTACACTCGGCACCGAGTTGATGTACCAACCGGCGAGAAACGGTCAACACATTGCCAACGGCTATCTCACCCTCGACGGCAAGGAGGTGGCGGAAATCGGCGGAACGTACGATCCGAAGAGGCAATTTCGACGGTCTCATTCAATATCCGTTCTCTCCCCCTTAATGTCGCCAATGCCTTCTTGAAAGAAACCGGATTTGCCATACGTGGCACGGCAGAAGGCGCATTCGGTGTGAAAGGTGCGCTCGACGCCCCGGTGATCAACGGGCAACTCAAACTCGACGAAGCACATCTATATAGTAATGTGTATGGAATCGACTTTGCTGTCGACTCCGTGCCACTCGAACTCAAGAATTGCTACTCGAACTCAAAATTATCAACTCACAACAGCCGATAAAGTTCCGCTGACGCTGCGCGGAAAAGTGGATCTCACGAATCCGGCTTCGCCTTATGTCTATATTGACGTCATCGGTCGCCAGTTCCGCTGGTCAACACGAAGCGGAAGAACGAATCGCTACTCTACGGTAAACTGCTGACCAATATTCTCGCCAATGTGCACGGCACGCTCGACAAATTGGTGGTGGCTGGTCGACTTACGGTGCTCGAGAAAACCGATGTCACCTATGTGATGACGAATACCCCTTGACCTCAGGCGTAACCTCTCCGATTTGGTGACGTTCACCGACTTTCTCCGATACCCTCACCGTCGCTTCTTCTGCGAAGAAACGAAAAAAGTCGAATATGGACGTGTGGATGAAATTATCGTCAGAAAGGCGCACGCTTCGCTGCTACCTCACCCCCAACGGCGATGGTTAGTGTCGATGCCACCGGCGAAGGGCAACCTCACATTCCGCATGCCTCCGCAAGGCGAGATGCGCATGACCGGGCGCATCACGATAGACGAGGGAAGATGAACTACGAGCTTCCCGTCGATTCCGCTCCGCACCTTCAATTTCGCCAGTGGTTCGTCGATAGACTTCACGGGGAATGTGATGAATCCGACCCTCAATATCACCGCGACGGAGCGTGTCAAAAACCATCGTCACCGAAGATGACCGACAGCGCGCCGTGACCTTCGATGCAGGCGTCAAAATCAGTCGAACGGTCGAAGACATGGGACTCAATTCATCATCGATGCACCGGAAGATCTCGAGATCAAGAGCAACTCACCGCAATGAGCAAAGAAGAACGCGGAAAAGCCGCGGTCGCTCTCCTCGCCACCGTCATGTAGCATCACCGACGATAATTTAGCGACCGGCGGCCTCAAAGCCTCCAACGCCCTCAACGCCTTCTTGCAGAGTCAGATCCAGGACATTGCCGGTAAAGCCCTTTCGACCATCGACCTTTCATTTTCGTATGGAGAGCGGTGTGAATGCAGCCAGCGAAACCACGACCGACTATTCCTACCAGTTCTCTAAAACGCTTCCTCAATGATCGCGCATCCGCTTTTGTGATCGGAGGTAAAGTTTCGTCGAGTGCCGACGCCACGGAAGCAACGCACTCGTTCATCGACAACATCGCTATCGAATATCGTCTCGACGTGCCAACAATCGTTACGTTCGTCTCTTCTATGATCGCAATTCCTACGATGCGCTCGAAGGAACGCTGATGAAGACCGGCGCCGGTTTTGTAATGCGCCGCAAGGCTGATCGTTTTAGCGATCTCTTCCTCATCCGTCGCCAGAAAAAGTCCACCACCGAAAAATCAAAAAGCAAATGAAGCTCCGCCCATTCCTCCGCGGTCTACTCCTTGCCCCTCCTCGCTCCCTACTCTCTGGCGAGTTGTTCGCTCACCGAGAAAAGTACCGCAGGCGAACAGCTCCACGGGTATCCGCGATGTCAACTATACCCTCGACACGCCGCTCTCCAGCAACGCAACACCGCCACCTGCGACGGTGCCGGCGTGATTACCTCGATTGCCAACGCCGTCGATGCCGTGGAACGTGCCATGAAAGGCGAGGGCGCACGCCACCTTCGCTCGACGAACTGCGCCGACAGACATTGGGACTCACTGACGTCACCTCAACGCGAACGACTGTTGACACAAGAAAAAGGAACGAACGTGCCAACATCGCCAATACGAAAACCGAAATCGACGCCGTGCTCGCCTATCCGCCGAACGGTGCGCTCTTTGGTTCCACGAAATACACCACCCCGTGGAAGTTCGGACTTTGGACATACAATAATTTTGTCGACTCCAAAAGCGTATTGGGAAATGGTTTTCAACACCTTCGGCGAAAGCCCCCGTACTCATCTCTAATGTCGCCCCGCAAACGCGTGCGAGATTGCCACCGGGTGTTGCGCAATCACGGTTACTCGAGAGGGCGCGTCGACTATCACGTCATCACCGGCAGCAATCCCAAGAAAGCAAAGATCGACTACGACATCACCCCCGGCCGTCTCTTTCTTTTTGGACTCCATTGCTATTTGAGGATTCGATGCCACCGCCGATTCACTGCTCAGTCGCACCCGCTCTCAACGACTCTTGCGCAGTGGTGACGTCTTCAGCAGCGTGCGCTCGCAGCCGAACAATCGCGCATCGAAACGCTCATGCGCAACAACGGCTACTACTATTTTCGCCGCCGCACACCACCTTCCGCGCTGACACCGTGGCACATCCCGCTATGTCCAGTACAGCTCGCCCGGCAGCACAACGTTCGGCCGCCGCTCAACGTCCGTGGTATGCGGCACGTCTACGTCACGATTCGCGACGACAAAGAAAGCAATCTCGCGGCGACCTCGACCGCCGCGGTTACACCTTCTTCTCGGCAATACCATCCCCTCCAGCCGGGGCTTTTGGCGCCGCTCCATCCAACACACCGAGGGGAGAACGTCTGCACTGGGCACAAAAGGCCACCGTCGAGCATCTCACGGGTTGGGCATCTTCTTCTTCGATGGATGTCAACTACGCACCGCGCGACTCGTCCTTTCAGTCGCGACACCCTCGACGCTACACGTTTCCGCCACCTTATCGAAAACCCTATCGACTCCTCGCTCGAAATGAGTGGAACCTACAAATCCAACGAGCAAATCGGTCCGGGACTCAGCTACGAACTCTCGAAACACAACGCGCTTTCAGGGATGCCGAAACCGTCTCGTGGAAAATCTTCGGCAGCTATGCAGATGGCAACTCGGCGAAAGCCTCGTCGGCACCTGCAATGCTAGTGAGTTGGGTATCTGCTCAGCTTTCAAATTTCCCGCGTCTCATCATGCCGTGGTTCAATCCCACCGCCACAGGACGCCGTCTACCGCCGACGCATCGCCATTGCACAAGCACAAGCCCAGACTGCTCGGACGGCAAAGCTCACTTCACAACTCGAGGACTTCACGCCCGTCATCGGAACCACCACCGTTTCGCTCACCGGCAACTGGCGCAATCGCCCGGTTTCTTCACCTTCCTCACCTTTGGTGGAAACCTCAACTCTAAGTGGTACACCAATCCCCGAAAGCGCCACTGAACTCAACCTCTTCAACCTCGAGTACCAACAGCGTCATTCGCACCACCGCCGCCTTCGACTCCATCACCCGCGCCAACCCGGCGCTCTCACATCTCCATGCGCGACCAGTTCGTGCCCTCTGTCGCCAGCTTCTTCACCTCCTCTGACCTGCAGCTGAGTCGGCATCCCTATTGGGTGCAGTTCATGGTCAAAGAAAGCCGGTAACCTCACTCTTCGCTCTACCTCTGGCCGGTCGCAGCTTCACCCGAAAGCGGTAGCGCCTCTTGGGATCGCCCTTCTCGCAGTTTGTCAAAGGTCACCGCCGAAGGCCACTACACCCACGTCTTCTCTCCTCGCCTCAGTTCGGCCATGCGTGCGCTTGCCGGCGCCGTCTACGCGTTCGGCAACGGCACCTACGCTCCCTACGGTGAACAGTTCTACGTCGGTGGTCGCGCGCACTCCGTACGTGTTTGCCGTTCGCACCATCGGTCCCGGCGGCTACCACCCCGCGCACTAAATACCCCTACATCGACCAAAACCCGGCGACTTCAAACTCGAAGCCAACGCCGAACGCCGCACCCGCCTCTTCGGACAGCTCAACGGCGCCCTCTTCGATGCCGGTAACGTCTGGCTCCTTCGTCCCGATGCCCGACGCAATGAATCGGCCCTCACCGCGCAACATGAAACGCATCGCCGTCGGCACCGGCGTGGGACTTCGCTACGACCTCAGTTTCCTCGTCGTCCGCATCGACCTCGGTGTCGGCCTCCACGCCCTCACGACACCAACCGCCGCGGGTTCTACAACATCGAGCGCTTCCATGAATCCCTCGTGCTCATTTCGCCGTCGGTTATCCCTTCTGAGGTCGACAAAACTGCCGTCCCCACTCGCAAACAGGGCGCACATTCCCAGCGCATTTTCTACCTTCTGTCCCAACGCCCTTGTCCGATTTCGCACGAATGCTTACCTTTGAGCGAGCAAGTTCGAACTTGCCCATCTCAACAACAACATCACAACATATCACCATCATGAACGCTATTCGTTTAGAACTTGACAACGCCACGTCCTTTCTCTCCCAAGGCGAGTTGGACGCCGTGAGCGCCAACGTGCCTGCCGCACAGCGCGCACTCGAAGCACAAACCTGCCCCGGCAATGACTTCCTCGGATGGATGCACCTCCCTTCCATCACTCCCGGAATTCCTCGCTGAGATCAAAGCCTGCGCCGCCACCCTTCGTGAAAAACTGCGACACCATCGTCGTCGCCGGCATCGGCGGTTCCTATCTCGGAGCGCGCGCCGTCATCGAAGCACTCGGCAACCAGTTCGAATGGCTCACCAACGACGGCACCAACCCCGTCATCCTCTTCGCCGGCAACAACATCGGCGAGGACTACCTCTACGAACTCTGCCAATACTCTCAGCCACCGCAAGTTCGGTGTATCAACATCTCCAAGAGCGGCACCACCACCGAGACCGCACTCGCTTTCCGTCTCCTCAAGAAGCAATGCGAGGAACAGCGCGCAAGACCTGCGCGCAAAGTCATCGTTGCCGTCACCGACGCCGAAGGGCGCAGCCCGCACCACGGCCGACAAGGAAGGCTACACTCCTTCATCATCCCCGACAACGTCGGCGGCCGCTTCTCCGTCCTCACGCCCGTCGGTCTCCTCCCCATCGCCTGTGCCGGCTTCGACATCGACGCCCTCGTCAAAGGTGCCGCCGACATGGAGCGCGAATGCAGCAGCGACGACAACATCGCCACGCAATATGCCGCCGTGCGAAAACGCCCTCTACCGCGCGGCGAAGATCGAGATCCTCGTCAACTTCAGCCCAAAGCTTCACTACATGAACGAGTGGTGGAAGCAACTCATGGCGAAAGCGAAGGTAAAGACGGCGTCGGCATCTTCCCCTGCTGCAGTCGACTTCACCACCGACCTCCACTCCATGGGTCAGTGGATCCAAGAAGGCGAACGCACCATCTTCGAAACCGTCATCTCGGTCGAAAACGCCAACCACACCGTCCTCTTCCCCTCCGACGAAGAGAACCTCGACGGCCTCAACTTCCTCGCCGGCAAGCGCGTGGACGAAGTCAACAAGATGGCCGAACTCGGTACGCGCATCGCTCACGTCGACGGCGGCGTGCCCAACCTGCGCATCGTCCTCCCGAGCTCAACGAGTACCATCTCGGACAACTCATCTACTTCTTCGAACGCGCCTGCGGTGTGAGCGGTTTGCTCCTCGACGTCAACCCCTTCAACCAACCCGGTGTCGAAGCTTACAAGAAGAACATGTTCGCCCTCCTCGGCAAACCCGGTTGCGAAGCCGAAACCGAAGCACTCAAAGCGCGTCTGGCCGACTAATCGTCGCCCGCCGCACGCTCTTTTTCTCGCCCCGCCCGCCACTGAGCAGGGAGGGGCGAACTACCACTCCCACCGATGAATCACGAAAAACTATACCGCCGCCCTCGCCCACTGTTGGGACACGCACCCCGAATGGCGTGACGAAGCCACCGCAGCCGGCCACTCTCTCGACACCCTTCCCGTACAAGCCGCCCTCTTCGACATGGACGGCGTGCTCTTCGACTCCATGCCCGGCCATGCCAAAGCCTGGGCGCAAGTCTGCCACGAAGCCGGACTCGACATCAGCCCTGAAGAAATCTATCTCAACGAAGGCCGCACCGCCTCAGCACCCTCAGCCTCTTCACCCGTCGCACCTGGAATCGCGACACCAACGCCGAAGAAGTCGAGCGCTTCACGCCCTGCAAGTGCGAACTCTTCAACAGCTATCCCGAAGCGCCCCCAAATGCCCGGCGCCTTCCATCTGCTCGAACAAGTCGTTGCCGACCGCCTCACCACCGTCGTCGTCACCGGTAGCGGACAAAGCCAGCCTCCTCGATCGCCTCATGCAAAAAACTATCCCGGCGTCTTCGATCCTGCGCGCATTGTTTCCTCTCGCGACGTGCAGCACGGCAAACCCCATCGAACCCTACCTCATGGGACTCGCCAAAAGCCGGTCAGCTCCGTCCGTGGCAAACCTTCGTCGTCGAAACGCCCTCGGTGTCCGCGCCGCCGCACGCCGGCATCTTCACCCATCGCAGTCAACACCGGCCCCTCGATCCTGCCGTGCTCGCCGACGAAGGTGCCGCCCTCGTCTTCCCTCCATGACGGCACTCGCCGAAGCCTGGCCCGAACTCCGCAGCACTTTCGGGCTGCGCTGACCCTCTGCCGTTTCGCCCTTCGCCTTAATCGACTAAACCATGCTCCATCACATCGCCCTCAGCCTGTTGCGCGGACTCACCCAACCGCAATGCGTCGACCTCTTGCGAAACATCGACCATCCGCGGGCACTGTTTGAGGACAGCGACCGCACTCGACACGCTCGACCAACTCGTCCCGGCTGCTCGCACACAACTGCTTCATCTCTTCGCCGAACGTGGAGAAGAAGCCTTGTGCTCAGGGCGGCAAACAGCTTCGGAGTTCTGCCGGCGCCACAACATCCGCCCCCTCGCCCTCGGCACCGACGACTATCCCCGGCGCTTGGCCGATGTCCTGATGCCCCCGCCGTCGTCTACTATCGCGGCACGGCCGATCTCGATGCACGACACATCGTGGCGGTCGTGGGCACGCGGCGCATCACCCCTACGGCAAAGCCCCGTGCGAACGCTGCTGGCCGAACTGGCCGAAGCCCTCCCCGATGCCCTCATCGTGAGCGGACTCGCCACGGCGTCGACATTCACGCCCACCGCGCCGCCCTCGACAACCACCTCGACACCGTCGGCGTCTTGGCACACGGGCTCGACACCCTCTACCCCTCCTCCCACCGTGACACCGCCCGCGCATGCTCCTCCACGGCGGACTCCTCACCGAGTACGTCGCCGGCGTGCGCCCCTTCGCCGGCAACTTCGTGCGCCCGCAACCGCATTGTCGCCGGATTGGCCGATGTCACCCTCGTGGTCGAAAAGTGCCGAGGGCGGAGCGCTCATCACCGCCCACCTCGCCGCCGACTACAACCGCACCGTCTGTGCCCTCCCCGGTCGCACCGACGACGAGTACAGCCGCGGCTGCCTCCACCTCGTGCGCGACCACCGCGCCGAACTCGTCACCGGCGCCGACGACCTGATGCGCCTCATGAATTGGGAAACGAGACAACGCACCTGCGGCTGTGCAGCTCGAACTCTTCGACGGCGAAACGCCCGAACAGTCTGCCCTCATCAAACGCCCTCCGCACCGCCGGCAGCGAGGGCGAAACCGCCGAGCGACTCTGCATCATCACCAACCTCCCCTCAGCCAAGTCAACGCCACCTCTTCGACCTCCAGATGGCCGCCGCCGTCACCCTCCTCGCCGGCGGTCGCTACCGCTTTGCGCACAAAAAGCCAAATGCTAAGCACCGAAAGGGCATTTACTACAACAGAAAATCAACCGCCTGACCTTCATCGGCACCGACGTTTCGTGAAATCATTCGCCACGCCCCACACCATCAATTCCTACAACACGGCGACAACCTTTTGGAGCCTTCGACTAGTACTACTTCCGCCGCAGCGAAAAGGAATTGAAGGCCGACTAATCTCCTTCCCTCTTCGTTTCCCTAATGCTCCACTCGAACGAATCGACTAAACAAATTAAGCGTTCCGCTGACATCTGATGATGATCAGCGGAACGCTTTTATACCGGTAAAACTAAGCGAATCAAGCATAAGAATTTACGAACAATAATGCTTATCTTTGTATGTTCGCTCTACGCACATAGAGATGATACTATCGGCTACTCCGTTCTCAGATGACCATTATCTCAATTGAAAGCATCACCATTCAGTAAAAGAGCCTGTTAATCATATAACTATGACAGAAAATCTATTTGAATTCGTCTTCTCACTGATAGAGAATGTTTTCCACTCTCAAGGATTTTTGTTGCGAATCCAACATTAGAAGATAATTTGGAAAGAACTTTCAACCTTGCAGTCAACGACTGGCAGTGAACGATCGCACAAAGAAGCGGTTCGACAAAAAATGCCCTATCATCTAATACAACTTATAGAATTAGTGACTCATGCCCCTAAAGGGCATAACCCAAAAGAGAATGAGCTCTTGAACCTATGGAAAGATCGCATACTTGCTGATCCAGGGTGCAGTACATATCTTTCAAGCATCAACAGGAAAATTTACGACAAATACGGCAACAAGGCTTTCAAACGCTCCAGACTGAATTGGGCAGCCAGCTCCAGGGCATCAGCGAAAAATAGATCAACAAAGCAACCATAGAATATGTTCCTGTGCTAAATACTGGGATAACTATGCTAGGGGTCATCGACGAGCAAAAGCAGCTCCTCTCTCTATCATACTATGTGGAAGAGAAGATTCCGTTTCGAAAGTTACCGAAATCTGCAAGCAGGCTTCGCGATGTAACATCGAGGCAAGAACGAAACGAAGCGCTTTGCCTTTGTCTGCGCAGCTATTTTGTCGGCTGCACCTAACGAGGCAGGCCGAGCCTTTGTCGTGGAAGAACTCCGCTACCTACTAGGATTATCCAATAGCACTACAACCTCTCATCATCACACTCAATCTTCTTGAAAATCATGCTACCGCTGTGAACAACGGCCACACCGTGCTATGCTGCGTTTCGCCTCGATCCAGACTTCAAGACAAAAATCCAATTAAAGAGTTAGACAGAGACGGCTTCGTAACTTCACTCAGAAACAGCCGGATACGATGAAACACTGAGCCAGAATAATCGCGCGTGACACTTCAAGAGATATCAACAATTATGGCGGAAATTGATATCGTAACACTCCCCTACAATTGGGAGCCCAAAACATATCCGGCAACTCGTCTCGGCTCTCCTACTCGGGGATGGAATGAGAAATAGATAACGACAGCGAGCTGGTGCGCTAATGGCACAATGCCAGCTACAAAGACTATAGTAAGCACTACAGCCACTATTACAGCTGAAGAATCTCCACTCGTTAAAAGTGAAATACATGGGCTATTCGACTCCCTATTTTTGATGCGACGTTTCTTCAAAGACATCACCAACGAAGACATTGAAAGCTTCTTACGATGTGCTGATTGGATCTTCGAGGACGACGATCTACTGCTGTCAATAAGCTGAATGAGATCTTTGTGATCAAAAATCGAAATCGAGCTTATTCTAACGAGCTGAGAAAGGGCATTTCAAAGCATCGCACTGCTATCCTTAATGCAGAGAGGAGCAAAAAGAATAGTTCGGAATCTATTCGCTATTATCTCCAAGAACAATTAAAGCGTTTCGACCTACAGAGATTCCTATCAAATCGTCCTTACCTGCTTCTAATCGCTGAAGCTGCACCACTGGAGTTCTTAAACTATCTTCTCGCAGATGAAAAGGTGACTGTGAACTGTTCAACGTATTTAAAATTAGAACGGAAAAACTGCCCATACTTTCTCCGCTCGATTCCCTATACTCATTGTTTCTGCTTAGAAAACCTTGCATGGACTGAGTTATCTATCTGCAGATGACAGACATTCTCCTTTATTGCTGTAAAGTATCCCCATGACAACGATTTTTCTAAATGATCCCATTTGACTCACTATTAAATATATCAACTTGCTCCTGCCTCAAATTAGCCTGAAACTTCAGCCCTAAGAATGGGTATTCTGCAAGATCTTTCGCAAACTTACCCAGCAGATGTGAGATCATTATGCTTCAACATACTTGATAGAATTTCTCACGTATTCGACAAACCTTTCATTTTTCAATGGAGGATGAAAAGCACTTCACCCCTTGAAGGCCAAGGTATGGTTAGAAGATATCCAACAAGTTATAAAGCTAATGCTGCAACTCAGCAATTGGAACGAAAAGGAAATTTGTGATTACATCAAACTCTCATTCCATCACGTGATGTCTACTTCACGCACAGTTTTTCTTTCTGCCTTCTTCGAGCACAAGGCTCAGATGCAAGGTAATGAGCGAATTTGCAGAATGCCTCCAACGGAACATTAATTATCATACCTATGATGAGAAAAGTAAATATGCTTTAGACCAAGAACAAATCAAGTCTTATAAAGACTTGCTATTGGCTATAGAGTCTGAAGATTTTGTCGTTCACAGTTATCATCGATTGGAGAAGATTCTTTCTGAACACATTGTTGATGATGGCGACTTTGAAAGAAAAATGAAATGAAGTTAGATCAACTCGACTCGGTCATCCGCGACGTATTGGAAGAAATGGGTATAGAAGGAGTTTTTCAACTTTCGAAGTTATCAGAAACTAAAGAGGTCACCGCAAGATCCTTGGTACGGGTAACAGACCAATATACCCGTGATGTCTGCGGAAACTTCGTTGCAAACACATTACAGATTGAATTTGTACGTTACTACTTCTACTATCTCTATCATGCCATAGGCAATGAAGCCTATTTTAGTATTGTCGATTCGCTCCTTGAACTATCAAAAGAACACATCGCCATTGTTTTATGCTCCTCCCTTAGAGTGAAAACTAGCTAAATACGCAGAAAGCTTTCGAGCAGATAACTTATGATATTGGAGCAATGTCATGCTTTACAACCTACGAAAATGACATTCCGCTGATAAAAAGATATTTAACATGCATAAAAAGCGCCAAGACATCCTTTGCTCAATGATAAACTCAAACATATCATCAGCCATCAGTTCGGAGGATAAAGTCTCTATACTCGTTGAATTAGTCAGAAGCGGCGACTGGGACAAGATGCAAAACGAAGCCTATAACATTGCCTGCTTGCTGAATACAATAGACTTACCGACTGACAAAGAACAGAAAAACCTTATTTTTCTTAATAGAACTCATGATGAGTAAATCTCTAAAAAGACTTTTGTATGCGGACAATACGCTGCTGCTGAAAAAGAGATTCAATCGTCACCTGAAGTTATGATGCAACTCATGTCATTAACTTATCTATCTGATGATAAAATCGCTCACAAACAAGGCACCGAACAGTAGGCTTCTTATGGGGCTGATGAAATAAAAATCTCACTGGCTGGTCTGCATGAAGAATGTAATCTTATTCCCGGACTTCAATCTGATAAAAGCATAGACTATCAAATACTGAATGCGTATATCGACAATCTACAAGAACTAGCAAAGTATACCAACGAGTAGAAATAACACCTTATGTAATAGGTAAAATCATCGGTAAAATACCTGAAGGTAATGACTGATATCCGTCTACAGAGATATGTGCATGATAGAGAAATTGAACAATGATAAAGTCGATGGAGAAATAAATTGTGCAATTTTCAACAAGCAAAAGCGCGACGATCAGAAGTCGATTTTCGGGGAGGAAATTGAACGAAAACGCATCGAAATATTTAAGCTCTTCCGAGATCGCGCATTGGGCAAATCCACGTATGGTTAGGATCTTATCCGATTTGATCCGGAGCTATGAGCAACGTGCAGAAATGGAGGACTTGCAAAGCAGAGAGGAATAAGTTAGAAGCTGATTCCCCTACAAGCCAGCTATTTTCCTTACGCGCGCGCGTCCGCTGTTTTTCGACTTTTGCCTTCACCGCTTCACCTTTGGGGATAAAAATCTGTGGAACAACGGGTTGAGGTGAAGGATTCACCGATTTGCCTTCACCCGTGAAGGCAAAAACACAAAAACTTCACCAACAAGTTGCAAATTATCAATGAGTTGGGAGTGAAGGTGAAGGGTGAAGGCAAGAATTGCGAACTCGCTGAGTGCGCGATGCGGGGGCGGGTGTCCGCCGAGGCGCACCTACACACGCGAGAGAACGGCGAGGGCAACACAACCGAGGGAGGAGAAGAAGAAAAACAGGGAGGAGAATGGGAAGAAAGCAGGCGTGTTGCTCGAAAAAGATGGGAGGAAAGAAGGAAAGAGGACAAGTTTCGCAAGAAAATCCACAAGTTTTTATTTCAAGACGTTTCATGTCGAGAAAAACAAAACTTTTTCTCGCAAAACTACGGATATTCAAAACATAAAGTTTACCTTTGCGCTTGATAAAACACAACTTTTCCTTTTTCCGCCGCACTGCGGCGTCCATATAGCGCAAAAGCACGGGTATCCGGACGAATCGGCGCAAATGCTCTTTGACTTACTGAAACCCGATACTCCGCCATGTGGGGAGATATCGGGAAGAGAAAATCGGACGGAATGTTGCGACTATCCGCAGTGGAAGAAAACGCTCGACGAGGGCGGCGATTTCGCGCGGTTTGTCGACCACCTCGGCACGGAGGTGCGGTCGCCGTAGGAGCGGAGTTCGCTGAGCGTGCCGTCGATGGCGGCGGGCGAGAAGACGCCGTGCGACTCGAAGACGTCGCGGCGCTGCTCGAGACAATCGGCCGAGGCGGCGCAGCTGTCGGGCAGTGGGCGAGGCGCTCGACGAGGGCGGCCTGATCGGCGGGTGGATGCTGACATCGACGTAGGTGGCGCGTGCCACTTCGAGGGCATCGGGCATCTCAAAGCCGTGGCGAGCGGCCACAAATGCCGGCCAACGGTTGATAGACGTCGAAACCGTCGGCATTACGGATCTCCACCGTTTGTTTGCCGCGCGTGTTGCGCAGGGTGGAGGTTTTCGAGCGGATTGGCTTCGCGACACATGTCGACATCGCCCGTCCAGCCGAGGGGAACGCGCACCAACACAGAGCGGTTGCGGTCGCCCAGCACACATTGGTGGGGGCTTCTTGGTGCGGCACGAGACGGAAATAGGAGGTGGGGTTCTTGTTGCCGAAAGCCGAGAGGCGGGGCGAGATCCACGAGTCCGGCGATGAGACGACGGGCATCGTTGCTCAGTTTGCCGGCGTCGCAGCATGAGCTTGTCGCCGTTGCGGGTGATGCGCATGTGCACATGGAGTCCTGAGACCGGCCTTTGCCGGTGGTGATTTTTCGGGGCGAAGGTGACGTCGAGGCCTTCTTCGTAGGCGAGGTTGCGGATGATCCACTTCGCAGATGACGAGTTGGTCGGCGGCTTCGCGGACGGGAACGGAGAGAACTCGATCTCATTTTGCTCGTAGACCAGCCCATCTTGCGCGAGATTGCTTACCGGCGAGCCATACTTGATTTGGCACCGGTTTGGGCGATGGCGAGCATGCGCCAGCGCGGAAGGCGTTGGTCTTGGCAAAGGGGCCGATTCGTGGTAGGCGCGCTGGTCGACAGCGGGATAGCGTTCTTCGTCGGGCTTGATGACGTAGTACTCGAGTTCGCCCATGGCTTCGAACTCCATGCCGGTGACTTCGCGGAAGGCTTCGGCGGCCTTGAGGCGTTTGCTCGAGGAGGAAGCGAGCGGGCGGCCGTCTTTGTCGAAAATAGGAGCAGAGCAAACAGAGGGTGGGATCTCGGCGAAGGGATCGACAAAGGCGGTGGAAAGCGCGGCAGCACATAGAGGTCGCTGCTGCCGGCACCGATGAAGCGGAAGAGGCTCGAACCGTCTACACGCCTCGCCGCAGCTGAGGAGGGTGTCGAGATAGGCGCGGTGATGACGAGAAATTGAGCGTTTTGAGGCGCCCGTCGCCGGCGGATAGAGGAAATTGACCATGCGGATGCCGTGCTCGGACTGTAGCGCATGATGTCGGCCTTAGTGAACTCACGCGGCGACTTTCTGGAAGTAGGCCACGAGGGATTGGCGTTGAGGAGGAAATTTTCGTGGTTCATGACACTGAAAAATTGGGCGGGTCGCGCTGCGCCGAACGATGGAGGAGCGGGACGCGCGTTTGGAGGTGAGATGAGACCACTGATATAATACTAAATTGCAACCCAACCAATAAAACACAAGGTTTTTCAAGGTGCGGATTGCAATTTTTCCATTTTACGCGACCAAAGTGGGGAGGGCGAATCAATCGAAAACTTCTTCCCTCGTTGCGGTAAAATCAGATCATACGTGCTGAAATCATCGTATTGCAAGTCGAAAGATACATATTCAGTACTCACAGGTGGACAGACTCACTCGTGCGAGTAAAACGCTCCTCGCTTGCATGCGCCTTCGCGCTCCCCAATAGTTAGGGGAAGAATAGCGGCGTTTTCAGGAGAAAAATGTCGTAAAAACCGCGAACGTGACCGCGTCGACGCCGGCAACGTTCTTGATGCGGATGTAGCGTTTGCCCTTTTTCTCGCCAAGTTCGCAACGGCTCGTGTTGGCCGGCGAGTGGCGAAAGCGAGGATGCGACTGAAGACTTCGCTCTGATAGAACGGACTTTGGGCGTTGGCGACGAAGAAGAGGGTCATGGCACGGGCTTTCAACACGAGGCGCTCGGCACCGCAGCAACGACCGAAACGACGCAGGGGCCGATGCGCAGGAGTTCTTCGGCTTCGGCGGGAAGAGCGCCAGAAGTCGAGCGAGGCGGCGGCGATAGGCTTCGAGTTCATCGTCGCTTTCCAATCCGTCGAGTTCGCGATAGAGCAACATGCGCTCGAGGCACCAGGCACATGGGTTTCAGGGGAGATAGGCGTGAGGTCGCACTCGACATTGCACTCCGCGGCGAAATTCTCCGCCGAGGGCTTCGACAGATTGGCGGGTGAGTTCCTCCGCGAAGAGATCGGCGAATTCGTCGTTTTTGAGCTCGAAACTGGCTTCGGTGAGAATCTTCTGGTGAGGTCTCATATCCCAAAGTCGGCGACGAAACCGCTCTGTTCGGCCCCCAAAGAGTTGCCGGCGCCGCGGATGTCGAGATCTTGCGCTAGCAGATGTGATGCCGCTGCCGAGGTCGGAAAAACTCTCGATGAAGCTGGGAGGCGGCGGCGACTGTCGTCGGGCAGGGCGCTGAGGGGCGGCGCCATGAGATAGCAGAAGGCTTTTTGACTGCCGCGTCCCACGCGACCACGCATTTGGTGCAGGTCGGAAAGTCCAAAGTGCTGGGCGTTGTCGATGAGGATAGTATTGGCGTTCGGCACGTCGATGCCGTTTTCGATGATAGGTGGTGGAGAGGAGGACGTCGAACTCGTGATTGACAAAAATCGAGGATGACTTTCTCAGAGTTAGCGGGTTCCATCTGTCCGTGGCCGACCACGACGCGTGCATCAGGCACGTGTTTGCGAATAAGGTGCTCGATGTGGGTGAGTTGCGAGATGCGGTGCGTGACGACATAGACTTGGCCGTTGCGACTGAGCTCGAAATTGATGGCGTCGGCGATAATCTCGCGACCGAAGGTGTGGTTTCGGTGCGAATGGGGTGGCGATTGGGCGGCGAGGTGTTGATGACGCTGAGATCGCGTGCGCCCATCAACGAGAGTGGAGGGTGCGCGGAATGGGCGTCGCGGACATGGTGAGCGTAGTCGACGTTGACTTTCATTTGGCGCAGGCGTTCTTTGACGGACACGCCAATTTCTGCTCTTCGTCGATGATGAGCAGGCCGAGATCTTTGAACTTTAACGGTTTTACCGATGAGTTTGTGCGTGCCGACGAGGATGTCGATGTTGCCCTCGGCGAGATCTTTGAGCAAGGCTTTGGTTTTGCGTCGCGGTGCGGCTCGGGAGAGGTAGTCGACACGGACGGGGAAAGTCCCTCAACCGCTTGGCGAAGGTCTTGTAATGCTGGAGCGCCAAGACGGTGGTGGGCACCATGACGGCGACTTGCTTGCCGTCGGTGGCGGCTTTGAAGGCGGCGCGAACGGCGATTTCGGTTTTGCCGAAGCCGACATCGCCACATACCAAACGATCCATGGGGCGCGGCTGCTCCATGTCGGCTTTCACCCTGACGCGTGACGCGCAGTTGGTCGGGCGTGTCCTCATAAGCGAAGGAGGCTTCAAGCTCGTGCTGCAAGAAACTGTCGGGCGAGAAAGCAAAACCGCTTTCGGCACGACGACGGCTGTAGAGGAGGATGAGATCGCGGGCAATGTCTTTGAGTTTCTTCTTGGTGCGATCTTTGGGTCGCTCCCATGCGCCGGTGCCCAAGTGCGAAAGACGAGGAGGCGCACCTTCTTTTCCCTTTGTACTTCGAGACTTTGTGGAGCGCGTGGATCGATACGAAAAATAGCGTCGTTGTTTTGATACTTGATCTTGATGACTTCCCATCGCGCCGTCGCCGCCGGGAATGCGCATGAGACAACGAAACTGCCCACCCGTGATCGACGTGAACGACGTAGTCGCCGAGGCTCGAACTGGCGGATTTCCTTGAGGGTGAGCGACATTTTTGCGTTCCGCGCGTGGTCGGAACGCAAATTGTGTCTGTGGAAGCGGTCGAAGATCTGATGATCGGTGTAAAACGCGGCGCCGATCGTCGTATCGCTGAAACCTTCGTGCAAAGTGAGGGTGGACAGGGGTGAAAAGCGCGCCCTCGGCTTGCTTACCTGTGGTTTGCATCAACTCGGCGAGGATGTCGCGCAGACGCTCTTGCTGTTTCTCGCTGTCGGCCAAGACGTAAGTGCGCTGACCGTTGGCGAGATTTTCGACAAAGGCGTCCAACACTTGCTCAAAAGTTCTTGTGGAACAAGGGTTGGGGCTGCGTGTGGAAGACAACAGTCGGCACTTTCTCGCTGCCGGTGGCCGACTTTGTGCCGGAACCGCGCACCCATTGCCAGAAAATACTCCCTTCCAACTGCGCCTGCAACTCTTTTCCACTGACCAACAGACGCGAGGCGGCAAAACGTGCATGAGACTTCAGAGCTCCATCTCGGAGGTGGCGGCTTGTTCGGCGAGTGCCTGCTCGGCAAAGCCTTCGTCGAAGATTTGCTGCACGTGATCGCATACAAAACGGAGATCGTGCGCCACGACGATGGGGCGCTCCGGCAAATAGTCGGTGAAGGGAACGAGCAACTCACCTTTTTCTTCGACTTCGACGTTGGGAACAATCACGGCCTCGGCCACAACAGCACGAGACAACTGCGTTTGCACCTCGAAAGAGTTGACACTCTCGACCTCATCGCCGAAGAAGTCGATGCGATAAGGATATTCCGACGAAAAACTGAAGATGTCGAGAATCGAACCGCGCAAGGCGTATTCGCCCGGCTCGTAAACATAGTCTTTGCGCTTGAAACCCAGTTCTTCCAAACGCCGCGTGAGTTCGATGACATCGTGCGTTTCGCCCATTTTCAACGTGATGCTCCGTTCGGTGAGGGAACGGCGCGGGGAACGCGTTCTGCCAACGCCGTGGGGAAGGTCACAATGAAGAGCGCGCTCACTGACGGCAGCACCCTCCGCGGATAGACGCGAGCACGTCGGTGCGCAAAATCTCACTGGCCGTATCGCGGTGTCCCGTACTTCACCGCGCGACGATAGGACGAGGGAGAAAGCAGCACATCGCGCTCGCCGAGCAACTGGCGGAGGTCGTTGTAAAAATAAGCGGCCTCTTCTTCATCGTCGGCCACCACCAGGAAGACTTCGCCAGCCGACTGTCCTACGGCACCGAGCGCAACGGCGGGGAGCAGAACCGCGCAACCCTTCCATACGGACGTGCGGACGATGTGCCGACAAGCACTCGCGCAAACGAAGCACACCGGGATGTTGATCAAAAGAGACAGTAATTCATTGAGTTCCATGGGCGGGTACGGAGATTCTACGACTTAACGATGAAACAAAGCACCACGGGTCAGGCTCGCGAGCTTCCGACTCCGTATGCGTATAGGGAGGATTTGAAATAGATTCGATCAAAACTTATGGCGCTTTGTCTGACGACATTTCGCACTGAACGAGTGCGCCGAAGATGGACTGACCCTATCATTGCAAGAGACCGCGCTGCTGCATGGCCATTTCACTCTTGACGTCGAACTTCTCGCCGACCGTCGTGCCGTTTTCTCGATCACTTGGGCAAGGTAAGCACCTTCCGTACCGATGACGAGCGGCGTCGTTGCGCCCTTCTTGGTGGCGGTGATGGCGGCGATCAAAGCGGGTTCAGGAACACCGATGGCGGGAACGATCGAAGCACCGGCGAAGGTCACGTTGTTGAGCGTGTCGACGAGAGCGCCTTTCAGCTTTGGCGGCTTCTACGCTCTTGACGCAGCCCACTTCTGCGGCCAATGCCTTCTTCTCGCTCTTCACGATGGTAAGTGAGGTAATCCTTCACTTGCTTATTGTCGTAGGGCATGTAACCCTCCTTGTATACCTTAGAAAGAGCAACTACGAGAAGGTGGTTGTTGGCTTCGCCCACTTCGTAAAGGGGAGAGACGTTGCCTTCTTCGGCCTTGTCGAACGCCCACTGCACCGCTTCTTTCGAACCGCGGATACCGGGGTTGTAACCACCGGCGCCGATCAGGCCGGTCGATGCGCTGAAGCCATCGGCGCTCAGCACTTGATAGCCGTTCTTGGGCGCGTTCTTCTCAAACGCAGCCAAGTCGTTGCTGGCCGCGAGGAAGCGATTCATGTTGCTCATAGCCGCATCGTAAGTTGCCTTTGAGAAGTCGATGGGCACTTTCACCACGGCAGCGACATACTTTCGTCTTCATCGCCTTGCGGTTCACCACTTGCAGACACGACTTTGAGTCCTTCCATGTCGATCACGTGGTAAGCGTTGAGCGGAGCATCATAGAGCGCACGGAGGAATTTCGCGTTCTCGGGGGTGAGCTGAGCGGGATTGGCCATTGCGGTGTTGATCCACGTCGTATCGGTGCGACCACCGAGTTTTTCGCGAGATCATCGAACTTCGCACCACCGTTGAGCGCCTTCAATCACAGAGTCGGCAGCGTTGCCATCGCCGTAGCGTCGGCTGCCTGCACAGGAAAGAGCACGATAAGCCACAGAATCGGGAGCCTGTACTTTAGAGATGAGCTTCACCACATTGTAGGGTGTTGTCCTGATCGTTGACATGAGGAGCTTTCATGCTGCCTACACTCATCGATTCGAGTTCCGAACGCCATCGGCGGGGTAAGCCTCAGCAGCGAGCGGGAGATTCACGAGTGAGTCTGGCTCTTCGATGCGTTGATCACGACAGCGGGATCTTGGCCGGCTTCGAGCTTGTCGTGAATAGCCTTCACTTGCTCTTCTACTGCCTTACGGTCGGCGGGGCTGGCGCTCACGATGTAGTCAATGTATTTGAGATCGCGCACTTCGTTGTTCAAACGGAAGAGTTCTTTGAAACGCTTGTAGGCGTCCTTCAAATCGCTGTCTTCCACCTTCACTTCCTTGTCGGAGATGGTTGCCGTAGGGGAAAGCGGCCACGAGGGCATTGGCCGACTGCGTGCGCGCTTCGAACTGTGCTTTGGCGCTGACGGGGTTGACCGTCACAGAAGCCATGAGAAGCGACTGATATTTCGACATGAGCAATTCGCGACGCAGTTGCTTCTCGGTGTACTTCCACAACTTTTCAATCGTCTGAATCTGCTCTGCCACTTCGGGAGCTACCTGCTTGCCCTTCATTTCTTGGACTTGCTTCAAGAAAGCCTGAAAGCGCAGTGTAGTCGAAGCGTCCGGTCTGTCCCATGAACATGGGCAGATTTTTGGAAAACCTGTGCGCTACCTTGACGGAGCGCATCTTCTACGATCTTTGTCGGTGACCAGACGCCCAATTTGTCGCACTCGTGCTTGATGAGTTCGTACTGAACGTAATCGTTCCAAACTTGGTTGCGTACCATGTCGGTTTGTTCGTCGGTGAGCGTACCGCCGCTGCGGAACTTGGTCACTTCCGAAGCTTCGTTCACTCATCTCGTAGAACTCCTGAGCCGAGAGGCTCTTGCCATAGACTTCTCCGACATTGCGATTGCTGTTCGTGATCGCCGAAATGGTGTTGGAATCCAACACCATGGTGAGATGAACAGAAACATGCTGAAGCCCATGAGGAGGAGAATCCACGAGCTGCTTCTGATTTTCTGTAATGCTGCCATTTGTGATTATATTGTTATTGTTTTATTCTCAACGAGTTACGGCACACCACCAAGGGATATGCGCATAGATTTGGGGACAAAGTTACACAAAAATCATGAGAATAACCCCTCGAAAAAGCAGATAATTTTCATCAACGCCAAAAGAAGCCGATAAACAACGCCCTACTATCGCACAAAAGTAGGGAGAAAACGCAAAAACACAGTGCACTTTTCTCCTCAACTCACTGTTTTTCCAAATCTCGCTCTCTCGCGTTTTCGGACACGCGCGTATACCCGCTCACACGCATTACGCGCACTCCAAACTTCTTCGTTTTTCCTTCACCCTTCACCGGCTCTTGCACTCACCAAAAAAATCAACAAATTAAGTGTGAACCCAACCCTCATTTTAGGGTTCACATCGGTGAAAAGACTAACCACACTTTGCCTTCACTCTCAACCTCCTATTGATCAACAAAATACACGCCTCAGGTGAAGAGGTGAAGGCAAAAAACGAAAAACGGCGGACGCGCGCGCACGCGAGGAAATCTCCGAATTTGCGCATGAGAAAGAAAGAATGGGGGCTCTTCAATCACTTTCAAAAATCCCGTTTGTCGATGTAAGACAAACGGGATTAACCAATGACATGGCGACAAACACAACGATGAACGGACGTCGTTTGCCGTTTGAGTCGTGCATGCGATCTTTTGCTTATAACTACAACGCGAATGACGCAGTCTAAGTAGCCTGTAGTCCTTCACCACGTTGACCGTGAAGCGGCGCACTTCGACAGTACGACCTTGCCCATCGGGGAATGCAATGGTGAAGACGACCGGTTTGCGCTTCGCATTGCTGCGCGCCGCAACGGCGGCACGATAGCGGAAGCCTTGACCGGGAAGAATCTCGCTGATGATGGCCGGCTGCGAGACATAAACACGATCGTAATCGGCAGTGACGATCGGGGCCACATGCGCACCGGACTGTTGCCGCGATTGTAGATATCAAAAGTGATTTCTGCTTGCTCGCCGGGCTGCAACACGCGGTCGGCGGTGGCATCGGCAAAGACAATGTTGCTCACTTCCAAATTGCCCGGGGCAACGGACGTGGGTCGGGTGGGTTCGAAGCGACCGTAACTGATGCCACTCTCGCCGCTTCGTCCACCGAGGGCGCGGCCGGCTGGATAAAGTATTCACGTGCTTCGCGTTCGCGACGATATTCTTCGCGCTCCTTACGGGCCGACTCTGCACTGGCCGCACCGATGACTGCACCGGTGGCGCCACCTACGACTGTGCCGATATCAGCACCACGCTGTCCACCGAGAATGCCGCCAATGGCGGATCCGAACATGGCGCCGAGTGAGAAACCGGTGGTGGTGCGACTAAAACTATCGTAGCTGCTACACCCGGAGAGCGTGAGTGAGCTCACCAAGGTGAGGGTGATCAGGGAGGTGAAGATACCACGCTTTCCATTGCGAAGCGCGGCAACCGGTTGCTGAAGTAATTTCATAACTATCAAGTGGGTTCAGTGTATTGGTGCCGAAGGCACTTAACTTTTCTCGGTGCCGGCTCATCAAGAAGCGGGCACCGAGAACGTAGTTTAGGGGAAAAGAGCCTTGCGTTTATTTCACGACAATCACCAGGTATTTGCTCACGCTCCAGAAGCGCGTGGGATCGGTGATGCGCAGGGTGTACTGCCCCTGTCCGTCACGATCGAGCGAGTAGGTCCCTCAGGGTGAGTGGTCATGAGTTTGGCGCTCTTGGAATAAAGATGGATCACGCGATCGACGCGGATGTCGATCTTCGTGAAGTAGTCTTTGTTGTAGTTGCCGTTGCGCAGCACTTCGCCGCCTTGCAGGATGTTCTGCTCTTTAAGTTCGCGCTTGGTACCGAAGACGTAGAAGGCGGTGTTGAGTTCGCGGTCTTGCGCCGAAACGGTACGCGCTTTGGTTTCGTTCTGCACAGAGAGTTCGTTGACATTGCCTTTGAGGTTGTCGATTTGCTGACCTTGTTCGGCGATCTTGATGTCTTTTTGTGCCAACTGCGCACGCAGTCCTCAGCCTGCTTGTTGAGGTCGGTGAGTTGTGCGTTGAGCGACGAGATCGTTGCCTCCATCGTGGCGCGCAACTTGGGTTGTTGGACTTCGACGACTTGACCTGCTGACGAGGTTGGCGATCAACTCATTGTTGAGTTTGAGGTGCGACGAATAGGTTTTGCATGTCCTCAACGATCGCCTCGCGATTATTTTGTTCGCCTTTGCGACGTTCCACGCTGATGCGGCCTTGCGCCTCGTTGATCTGACGGAATCCTTCTTGGTTTCGTTGAGCGTGGTGACCATGTCGTTGAGCTCTGTATCTTTCTGATTGATGATTTGCTTTGAGCAGGTCGGCCGTGGTGAAGGCGGCGGCTTCTTGCTGCTTTTTGAGTTTCACACGCGGTGAAAAGCTTACCCCGATGAGAGGGCAACCAGCAGGATCGCAAATTTCTTCATGGTGCTGTTGTTTAGTAAAGAATTCAACTTTGAATGATTTCCGCTGTTTTAGTCGTGGTGTTTTGATCGGCGTCGGGTGGGCGCTTCCTCAACTTCAAGCGGTTGGCCCGTGATGGGATCGACGGGAGCATTGCGGCGCGCACGGCGCTCGGCTTTGCGCACGGCGGCTTCGTCGGTGGCGGGGGCTCCCTCGACGACGAGAACAAATTCTCCGCGAGGTTCTTCTCGCTCGAAGTGGGCCAAAACTTCAGCGAGGGTGCCACAGACGCTTTCTTCGTGGACTTTCGAGATTTCGCGGCGGGCGCTGCACCGACGTTCGGCGCCGAAGACGTCGATGAATTGGGCGAGGTGCGCACCACGCGATGGGGACTCTCATAGAAAATCAGCGTCCGCGTTTCGTTGACGAGACTTTCGAGTTTGGAGTTCCGCCCTTTCTTTTGTGGCAAGAATCCTTCGAAGCAAAAACGATCGCAAAGGGCAATCCACTTGCGACGAGTGCCGGCACAAAGGCAGTGGCTCGGGGGACATTACTTCCACTCCGCGAGGCTAGGCGGCGCGCACCAGAAAACCGGGGTCACTGATGGCGGGTGTGCCGGCGTCGCTGATGAGCGCCATTTGTTCGCCGGCTTCGAGACGAGCGGCAAAGGTTTCGGCGGTTTGGTGCTCGTTGAACTTATGATGGCTGACGAGCGGCACACTGATGTCGTAATGTTGAGCAAAAACGCCACTGGTGCGGGTGTCTTCGGCGAGCACGAGATCCGCCGACTTGAGCACGCGGAGCGCGGAGGTGATGTCTTCGAGATTGCCGACGGGGATGGGTACGAGATAGAGCATGGCGGTGAAGCTGTGAGGGGCCGAAGCGGGCTTCGACGCGGAAAAACACCGCATCGTTATTTTGCAAAAATAGTCGTTTCTCCGTTCTGTCACAAATAAAAACGCGAAAAACTTCGAGCAAGCTGTGGAAAAGATAGTACCTTTGCAGACGATCTACTCATTATATATAAACATGGAAATTCTGAAGCCCTACCATCAATTTCGATCGCTTTCGTGCGCGGTTTGCTTTTGTAGCCGCTGTTGTGGTCTGCGTACTGGCGCTACGCTGGCTCAGCCAGTGCTCATCCCGTTTTTGCCGCTTGGGCGATTGCTTGGATTTTGGCGCCCGTGGTGAACTTTTTCCAACACACCTGCCGACTGCGCTCGCGTGCTGTCTCCGTACTTTGACGCTCACTCTCCTCACGGCATTGGCAACGGCGGTCGTTTGGTTGATCATTCCGCCGCTGATCGATGGCATCACCCAAATCAAGGACGCGCTGTTGAGCTATTTGGTTTCGGGACATATTCGCAATGTCAATTTGCCGTCGTGGCTCGACCACTTGATTCAACAATGGCTCGACCAAGCCAGAAATCAATCGCTCTTGCGCAGCGACAATCTCATGAACACGTTGCGAGATTCGCTCCGCACGTTTGGAACATGGTGTTGTCGACGGCCAACCTGGTGATGAGTTTGGCCGGTGCAGCTTTCGGGGTGCTCTACCTCTTTTTCCCTCTTGCTCGACTACGACCGCTACACCACAGCTTGGCTCGAATGGATTCCTCGCGGGCAACGTGATTTTCTCCACCGTCTGTCGGAGGATTTGGGACACAACATGCGCGGTTATTTCCGCGGACAGGCGCTCATTGCGCTCTCCAACTGCGTGATGTTCACCCTCGGTTTTTGGATCATTGGGCTTCCCATGCCGCTGGGAATGGGGACTTTGCGTGGGACTCATCAGTTTCATTCCCTATGTGCAGGTGTTGGGCCTCCTGCCCGCCGCCGTGCTTGCGCTCATCGAGATGTCGGAGACGGGACGTTCGTTTTGGGCGCTGATGGCGCTGGTTCTGCTCGTGTACGTCGTGGTGCAGGTGCTGCAAGACACGATTTTCACCCCGCGCATCATGGGAAAAATCATGGGACTTTCGCCGGCGATGGTACTGCTCTCGCTTTCGGTCTGGGGCTATATGGCCGGCATCATCGGGCTGATCGTCGCGCTCCCGCTGACCACAATCGCGTTCGCCTATTATAAACGCTATATCCTCAACGAGGAGTAAATCGCCTTCGCCGTTTCCTCCCCGGGCGAAGAGGCAAAAGTGCGCTCGTAATTTCGCGTCGGTCTTTTCGCTCAAGCCTCGAAAAAGTCGTCCTATTTTTGACTTTACAATTCTCTAACGCTCAACACACTATGCAAGATTTGTGGAACGCTTGTATGCAAAGCGCTGCAACAGAAGACTTCGCCCGAACTGTTCAACTGCTGGACGCGGCCGCTGAAGTTCCACGCTTACACAGAAGGAGTGCTGTATATCAGCATTTCCCAGTCGAGTTTTGCAGAAGAAATGGTGAAGGCGTTGCGCGAACCCTTCGAGCAGGCCATCTACGAGACGTTTGGGAAAAGCACCCGCGTGCAATGGAAACTGGAAAGTCGATGAAGACCCGAACGCGAACGCCGGAAAAGCTTCTCTCCCCGCCCCGCCACACGCACGGCGCCCGATGCTAACGCGGCGCCGATGGCGCCGAAAGCCGAGGCGATGCAGTCGTTCCTCAACGAAGAATACACCTTCGACCGCTTTTGTAGGGGCGAAAGCAATGCGCACGCACTGAACATAGCCCTCTCCATCGCCGGACGACTGGACGGACAGACGTTCAACCCTTCTTTCTCTACGGTCCGTCGGGAGTGGGAAAAACGCACTTGGTGACGGCCATCGGTTTGGAGATCAAACAGCACCACCCCGACAAGCGCGTGCTGTTTGTCGCCGCCGCCACCTTCCGCACGCAATACACCGATGCGGTGCGCATGAACAAGGTCAGCGACTTCGTTCACTTCTACCAGACGATCGACGTGCTGATCATCGACGATTTTTCAGGAGATCAAGACGGAGAAAAACGCACCACGTGTTTTCCACATCTTCAACCACCTCCAATCGCTCAAGCGCAAATCATCATCACCTGCGACCGTCCCGCCTTCGCAGTTCGAGGATTGAACGCCTGCTCACCCGCTTGAAATGGGGCATCACGATCGACATTCAACGACCGGATTTGCAGTTGCGCCGAGACATTCTGCACGACAAACTGCGCCGCGAAAACATTGTTTCGTTTCCGGAAGAGGTCATTCAGTACATTGCCGAAAACGTCTCCGACAGTGTCCGCGAGTGCAGGGCATGGTCAACTCGATGTTGGCGTTTTTCGATAGGCTACCAACGGCGCCTGCAGCATCGACATCGAACTGGCGAAGCGCATCATTCCGCGTTTGGTGAATCAGGCGCGCAAGGTGCTGAACATGGACACGATTTTGAATTTCGTTTGCGAGCGCCGAGCTCAAGCCCGCCGATATTCGCTCGAAATCGCGCAAAGCACCAATCGCCTCTGCACGCCACTTGATCTGCTACCTCACACAAGTACACCGACACCTCGCTCTCGCAAATCGGGCGCAACCTCGGCGGACGCGACCACTCCACGGTGCTGCACAGCTGCACGAGTTTAGAAAAACAGATGGCCCTAACAAAGTTTTTCGCGCAGAAATCGAAGCGCTGAAACCGGAGTGAGCCAACTTTTAAGACGCTTTTGCGTCAAACCTTCAAAACGGAACGCGCACGACATTTTTGGGTGCGCGTTCCGTTTTTTAGAACAGAAGTGGAATATTTTCTCGAGAATAGCGTACTTTTTGCACAGCAAGCATTACAATCTGCGACAAAAGATTTCATTTCTTGTTTCATTTCTCCACTTAGCCCCTATATGAATCGCTCAATCCGTCTTTTCTGCCTCATCGCGCTCAGCCTTGTGGCCGTCGTTGCGCAAGCCGCAACGGTCTATCAGTACATTTATATCACCTGCGTCGACAAACAAGGCAACCTCATCGGTCGCGATACCATCAAAACGCCCGCCAGCGAATGCTTCTTTTTGAAAGCGCCCACCATTCCTTACTATAAATGCGTGGACTACAGCGAGGAGGGAAGCAATGTTTGCATCCACACCAGCGAACATCTCACCATGCAATACGAAACCACCGGTTACAGTGGCTTTTCCGCCCTCACGAACGAGCCGATCGATAAAATTGTTGAGAACATGGGCGTCGCACTCCTCACCCCGAGGAACAACCGCGCGTGTGGTGCACGGCCGATTCCGCAAAGTAAACCTCCCCTCGCTGCCGACGGTCACGGCCCCGAAGCCACTTGGATTCTCCGTTCCACTGACGAAGGATGGACATTCTACCATGCCCTAAGCGACCGCCATCTTTCCGACATCTTGGCGGACGGCACCGCCTGAACATCCGACAAACCGATGGTCTTCAATATCGTCAAAGACGTCAACACAAAAGCCAATCGTCATATCCTCCCATGCCGCCGACGGCAGAGTGTTCACCGTGCGTTTGAGCCGCTACCTTCCGCGCGTCTACTTCGGTGTCTTTGCTTCGTTCCTCGACGAGAAAGACAGCACCCTCGCCCCTGATCGTTTTGCATTCCGTTGTAGCCGGCGCCAACGAACGCTTTACCGCACCGTACATTAGGGATACCAGTTCAAAAGAGCCCCGATTTCTCGATCGACGCGCCGCTCCATCTCGACAACTTCATCGGCGCACAGTTGATCTACAAAGCCGATCCCTCGGCCGTGCATGCACCTTCTCGCTCATCGTGCCACACGCAACGCGCAGCGACTACGACCTCTCCGGCCGTCGTTTGCCGCAAGGTGAGCAGGGCATTTCAACTTCGCGCGGTCGCTTGCTCATTGTCGACGGAAAGTACATAGTGCAACCCTAAATCTCGGGCGCACGCAGCAGCATCTCCTTTCTAGCGACTAAAAGCAGCCATCGGCACTCGGTTTTTCCGAGTGCCGATGAGCTGTTTTTTTCGATTGAATCAGTGAACGAGCATCAGAACGCAGAGCGAGTTCAATCCGTCCGCACCGCAGAGGCGCATCTCCAACACACGTTGGGTGGATGCCGTCACGGCTGCTCGCCGATCCACGGTTTTCGCCCACCAGCCACAAGATGCCCGTTTCGTCACAGACCACCGCGGCTGCTCGCTTTTCCAACACCGAACGATGCCGATCCGTGAGATAATCGCTCACCAACTCGTCCCTCGATGCATACCGAAGGGCGCGAAGCGATCGCCCGTCTGCACGCGGCGCACAAACGCTGCCCCACCACCGCAGCGGCATCGATCGATGACGCAATCGGCCGCCCGAGCCGGTGCGAACGGCTCCTCGCACATACTCCCTCAGTTGAAGGGCAGGCAGCGGAGGCAAAAGTGTCGTTTCCAACAACAAACGCGCGCCGTGCACCACCGCACAAAGATCGGCTGCCGCGAACATCGCCCCGGTACGCGCAGAGCACCGCCGCACTCACTTCGGGCGAGAAACCACGTTGCGCCAATCGCTCGCGCAACCATTCGCGCCCGGCGGCACCTGCGACGGCGCACCGCGACGAGATCGATTTCCGTTCGGCCGTTGGGACGCTCCGTCAGCAATTCCCGCATCGAGGAGCGACATCCCCGCTTCGTAGACCGACAAGGCCTCTGCAAATGTTCGGCCGTCGCGGCCAACGTCACCTCCACGCTGGGATTCACTCACGCAGTGGCGGCATCAATCGATAGCGCACGAAGTTGCGAGCGAAACTGCGTGTCGGCGTTCGAACTGTCGGTCACGCTACGGCTGTTGCAGCTCAGCGAGAAACGCCAGGACCTCCGCTTTGCGCACCTGCAAGAGCGGTCGCCAGACTCCGTCGGCCCGTACCGCACGCATCGCCGTGAGCCCACGCAAGCCCGCGCCGCTCACCAAGCGCAAGGGCGTTTCGGCCTGATCTTCGAGATGATGCGCACACACACCGCTCCGCCCAACTCGGCAAACCACGCATAGCGCAGGCGACGGGCGGCCATTTCGAGACTTTCTGCCCGTGCGCTCGCTTCCTCTCGCGTGTCGAAAGTGCGCACTGCAAGGGATGTCGTGCAAACGGCAAAATTCGCGCACAAACGCCTCATCCCTCTCGCTCTCCGCGCCGCGCAGACCGAAATTGACGTGTAGCGCCGTGAACGGCACCTCAATATCCAGCGCACAGGCCAGCGCCACCGAATCGGCACCTCCGCTCAGCGCACAATAGAGCGGGCGGTTCGCGGTGTCCTCGCGCGCAGCGAGAAAATCACGAACCGCCCGCAACAACGGGGATGGTGCAATCGACAAAGAGGCACGTTCTATCATAAGCATAACAGCTGTAAAGGAGAAAACTGCCGAGCCAACTCCTCAATAAGACACTTGACGACAAGCCCAAGCGCGCACTCGCTCGGCGATGCCGTCCAGCACTTCGGGAGCGGCCTTCAGCAGTCCCTTCGCCGGCGTATCGCGGTCGATCGTGCAGACGCACACCGCTTCGGGCGCGATCAGACGGAGTCTTTCCAACCACGGCGCCATATTCGTCGCCCGTGTTGTCGACCGAGCGCCCTTCGTAACTGCCGCGCCATGAAAGCGATTGATCTGCACTTCCCTTCGAAAGCACAAAGGCCTTTCACGAGTTCGTCCACATCATACCGCACTTGCGGGCGGTCGACGTGCGCAATGTAGTCGGCCGACACCGTGTCGAGCTTCAAAATGTTGTTGTCCACGCGGCACAAAGCGGCAAACACCGCCGGTCGGCGACTGAAGGTGGCGTTGCTCAACACGCTGATCTTCGCTTCGGGAAAATAATGATCGCGCAACGCAATCGTGTCGTCGATCACGTCGGCAAACTCGGGTGCATCGTGGGTTCGCCGTTGCCCGCAAAGGTGATCACGTCGGGGCCGCGTCCCTCGCGCTGCATCCGCTCGAGCGTCTGCTCCAACTCTCGCGCCACCTCCTCGCGTGTAGGGTAAGGCGAGCGCGTACGGTGGTCGCCGTTGAAGCCACATTCGCAATAGATGCAATCGAAGGTACAAAGTTTACCGTCGGCCGGCAAAAGATTGACGCCCAACGAGACACCGAGCCGGCGACTGTGCACCGGGCCGAAGATGGGGAGAAGAGAAAAGAATCGTGACATAAATTCGATGTTGCCGCCGCGGTTTCATCCGGCCGCGCGACATAAAAATCCTGCACCGCGACGCGCCATGTGCCAGCAGCACGCAGCGCGACTCATTCGGGGAAATACATCAGCAGGCGCTGCAACGACTTTTGGTCGCCCCAGCTCCACCAGCGGTCGTCCATCAAGTTTTTTTGAAGGCTAGTTTCGATCTCGCGCACCTCTTTCTTCACCAGCGCTCTTTGGCGGGCACGATCTTGCCGCGCAGCTAGAAATAGTAGGTGCGTTTGAGCGGATAGCCCTTGTTGGCGCGTTGCTCCGTGCCGCTCAAGTCCATGAAAGAGGTCGGGCAGCGCGCCGCGAATCGAGCGAAAACGAAAGCGCGATCCGTCGAACCGGTGGTGAGTTCACGGTAGCGATCCCATGTCGATGGTGGTCACACAGCAGTTTGTTGTAGCCCTGCGTGGCACGACGCCCCATCGCGGCACCGTCCACTTTCTCGCAGCGAATCGAGTCATCGAAAACGGCGCCCAACACCTGGCGTGGCCACTTTGCGCACTGCTGCCGTCTGCCGGATCGATGAAGCACAGCGCCGTCGCGGTAGAGCACATTGGCCTCGGCCGTGATGGAGCGACCGAAGGTTTGCAGCACTTGGCTTTGCGGAAAGTCGGAACACCAACTGGCGATCGGTGCGCAAGTCTTCTGCGCCTGCTGTCCGAAAGGCCGAGATCGTCGCCACAAAAAGCGAAAAGAAGAGAGAGTAAGGCTTTCATAAGTTCAGTTTTGAAGTTAAATTACTGCTGTCGACAGCCCTCAACGTCACGGCGCGCAGCGTCGGTCTCAACTATGCGCGTCGCCCTCGTTGTAGCAGCAGGGACACAGCGGTTCGTAGGTTTGTTGCTCGCCGAGCATCACTTGCTTGTCGCCGGCTACCAAACGGTGGCTGAACTGCGCCAAGCAGCCGCAGCGCACGCACACAGCATGCACCTTCGTCACGTCTTCGGCCACGGCACAGAGCGCCAGCATCGGCCCGAAGGTCTGCCTGCTGAAATCCATGTCGAGACCGGCCACAATGACGCGCTTGCCTTCGTTGGCAAGCGTACGGCACACCGCCACCAGCCCTCCTCGAAAACTGGGCTTCGTCGATGCCCACCACATCGGCCTGTGCCGATCAGGGCGAGGATTTGGTCGACCGAATCAAGGGTTGCGAATCGAGGGTACGCGCATCGTGCGACACCACTTCTTCGTCGCTGCAACGCGTATCGATGGCAGGTTTGAAGATCACCACTTCCTGACGCGCAATGCGCACTCGCTGATACGGCGAATCAGTTCTTCGGTTTTGCCGGAGAACATGCCGCCGCATATCACTTCGATGCGGCCTTCGCGTGGGAAAATGTCGTTGTAGGGGCATGACGGGAAAAGGGTTATTTTTAAGGTACATTCCGTCACGGCGAAAACGCCAGTGCAACGGTCAACAAAGCACAGTTTTTTGGTCGAACCAAGCAAAACGACTAACTTCGCCCTCATTATGAATACAACTTCTCATCCCGGTTCCCTGCGCGCGTGGTGGTTGGCTGCCGCCCCAAAACCCTCTCCGCCGCCTTGGTTCCGGTGGTTTACCGGCGCCACCCTAGCGTTCGTCACTGCGCACGGTGAAATCTTCGTCATGCTCCACGGCCGTGCCTTTGTCGCCCTGCTCTGCGCCCTCTTCGCCACGCTCATGCAAGTCGCCTCCAACTTCATCAACGACTCATCGACTTCCGCCGCGGTGCCGACGGCAACGACCGTCTCGGCCCCGAACGTGCTTGCGCTCAGGGTGGATCCGCCGCGCGCATGACGGGGGCATCGTGGTGTGCTTGTGCTGGCCGCCTCACGGGGCCCGGACTCACGGCCATCCTGCTGTGCCGCCCTTCCGATCCTCCCTGCACCTCCTCGTCGGGCTCTTGGCGACAGGCGTGGCGTGCATGGCCGGCGCCCTCCTCACACCACCCACCTCAGCCTGCCGTGCCATGGGCGACCTCCTCGTCTTCCTCTTTTTCGGCATCGTTTCCGGTGGTAGCACCTTCTTCGCCTCACGGGCAAAATCACGCTTCCGCGCTCCTGCTCGGTCTCGGTGTGGGCGCGATGGTCGACACGCTCTGGTGGTGAACAACATTCGCGACATCGACAACGACCGCCGCGCGGGCAAACGCCCCTCATTGTCCTCATCGGGCGCGAAGCCGGCCATCAGCTCTACCTCCTCTTGGGGCTCATCGCCGTCGCTTGCGCCTTTGCGGCCGTGCTCTTCACGGCGACGCTCTTCCCCACCCGCTGTGGAAGTTGAGAGTCGGCCTGCTCTTCTTCGCGGCTTCTTCGTCGGCCACGCACTCAGTAGTCGGCAATTCGCCCAAATGCCGGCCGGACGCGAAATGAACCGCATGCTGGGCATCACCTCGAGCAATATGTTGCGCTTCGCCATGAGTCACCGTGGCCGTCTCTCCTCTTGCTCGATGCATAAACGGAGCAGGCTAAAGACACGCACAGCACACGAGTAAAACCGGGAACAATTGAAAAAGAACGGACTACTTTTTCGCGCAACCTCCCTACTTTTCGCCCGCGCGTGCACACTGCGTCGCCCCGGTTTTGTCCCTCTCCTCGCGCGCGATCGCGCACACGCGCATCAGCTGTTTTCGGTTTTTGTGTTCACACCTTCACCTCCTTCTGCAAAGCGCTGTATCACTGCACATATAGGGTGAAGGAAAAGCCGTAATTTACTTCACCTTTGCTTCACCTCGCGCAAACGGAAGGCGAATGCGAGTAAAACCAACATTTGCAAAAGCAATACAACAAACCTCAACCCAAATCGATCGAAAGGGTGAAGGCAATTTGCGGATTGCCTTCACTCTATTCTATTCATGCACAAGAAGATACGCCCATTCGGTGAAGAGGTGAACACAGAGTGAAAATGACTGGACGCCCGCGCGAAGTTAGCGTTTTCGCCATGGGGTACGCTACGGCGTGGCGACTTTCGTGTGCTCAGTTTTCCAAAATACACACCATTCTAGGAAGTAGCGCTATCGAGTTCGGAGAAAGCCGTTTTTTGAGGCATCCCCCTGGTGCCACCGAGCCTGCGCTTTCAAAATCGAAGTGCAAAAATCCATCACTACCTATTTTTCTTCTATTTCCTTTTGCTATTTCTGCAAAAACATCTGATTTTAGCAACGCGTTTGAGTGCTTTTGCACCAAAACTTCTTCCTTGGGAAGAGTTCTTTATTGTTCGCAACTCTGCAACACTATACTACATATCCTCGCCGCCAAGTGTAGTTTTTACTACTTTCACTCTTCCAACGACCAGAGGCAGAAAGTTTCTGCAGCCTCTATATAGTCAGAGCCAGTCCGAAAAACCATAAATTCGCACTAAAAATTCAGAATAGACAAGGTTGGTCCACAAAGAAACCTATAACTTTGCACTGTAAAACAACCAGAAAAGGCTCCAACTCTCACGAAACAACGTTATAACTAGTATCTGTTTACAGATACATCAAACTCCACTGCAATATGAGACTTCACATTACTTCTGAAACGAAAGGCTGTCCAGCGTGGTTGTTCGGTCAAAACCATCAGGTCATTTTCTATGGTTCTCCGGGCAGCTCTTTGAAAAAGTACTAGAAAATACTATCAACTGAATGAGTGAAGAAACTTCAACGCCCAAAGAAGACTTTTCAGCTCTTTCTACACAACGTTCCATCCTTCAACCACTTACGACCATTTCGTAAGAACCGAAAAGACCTTCACTCGCATTAACTCCACCATGGTAGAATGCATTTCGAAAGTCTTTATGAAGGCATACGATGCAGCATGCCAAAAAGACACCCCAGTTATTCTCGTCATTGAGGACATACATCGAGGTGATGTTCCTAAGATTTTTGGTGACTTCTACACCTTACTCGATCGAGTCAACGGAGAATCCGAATACTCGATAGAACTAAACGACCAGCCAAGAATTACCACGTTACATTCACTCCCCAACAATTTTTCATTTGGGCTACTATGACCACTGAGAAGAAGCCCTCTTCACTATGGATTATTCCTTCCTACGCAAATGGCATTGGAAATACGTCCCCATCAATTACGATGCTGAAGGTAACACATCATTTTGTATTGGAGACAAAGAGTATCAGTGGAACAATTTCTTGAAAGCCATCAACCACACAATTCTCGAATACACTAAATCTGAAGAGAAACAAATGGGAGAGAATTTCAGATTCAAGATAAATAGCACCATTGATTTCAAAAATGAAATTATGGGCTATCTGTGGCACTCCATCTGCAAAAGACAACTATGGCACCGAGAGAAACTTCTTCCGATATTATTTCGGTGAAGGCAATAATCTTACCAGAAAATTCTCATTCCGCCAACTCTTCACTCCTGAAGTGACGACATTCTAGAAAAAAGTTCTTGGACTTCATCGGGTGTCCTGCAAGAACATAAACTCTATGTGTTGTGACCTTAGTGGGAAGAGAATGTTTTTATTCTCTAAGAACAGTCGGCTGAAACTCTAAAGATGAGTTTCAGCCTGATTTCTATTGTAATTTTGCACTTGCTGGTTGACTCTACAGCCCGAGGGGGTCAAAGACGAAAACGAGAAAAAGGCGCTTTTTTCTTGTCTGCTCCTTGCAGTTAGCGTAACTTTGCAGCTATATATACTTGAGATACAACGACAGCAAAATGGAATATAATTTCAGAGACATCGAAAAGCGGTGGCGCGAGACTTGGGCTCGCGAAGGCACCAAGCGAAGCCCTCGAGCGATCGCCCGAAGTTTTACGTCCTCAACATGTTTCCCTACCCTTCGGGCGCCGGTCTGCACGTAGGGCCACCCGCTGGGCTACATCGCTTCCGATATCTACGCACGCTATCGCCGTCTGCGCGGCGACAATGTGCTCAACCCCATGGGCATACGATGCCTACGGGCTGCCTGCTGAGCAGTATGCCATTCAAACCGGACAGCACCCGGCGGTGACCACGGCGCAAAACATTGCCCGCTACCGCGAACAGCTCGACAAAATCGGCTTCTCCTTCGACTGGTCGCGCGAGGGTGCGCACCTGCTCGCCCGAATACTACAAATGGACGCAGTGGACATTCTCGCGCATGTTCATGTCGATTACTGACGACGGCGGCCGAAAAAGCCCGCCCCTATCGCGGGAACTCGAAGCGCATTTTGCCGCCCACGGCACGGCTGACCTCCATGCGGCCGAAAGCGAAACGCTCTCTTTCACCGCCGCCGAATGGCGGGCGATGAGCAACGTGCAGCGTCGAGAGGTGCTGATGAACTATCGCATCGCCTACCTCGGCGAGACGATGGTGAACTGGTGCCCGGCGCTCGGCACCGTGCTGGCGAACGACGAAGTGGTGGACGGCGTTTCGGAACGCGGCGGACACCCTGTGGTGCAGCAGAAGATGAAACAATGGTGTCTGCGCGTGAGCGCTTCGCCGGCCGTCTGCTCGACGGACTCAACGAACTCGACTGGACCGATTCGATCAAAGAAACGCAACGCAACTGGATCGGCCGTTCGGAAGGCGCAGATGGAATTTGCGGTGAAAGACAGCGACGTGAAATTCACGATCTTCACCACTCGCGCCGATACGATTTTCGGTGTGACCTTCATAGTGCTCGCTCCCGAAAGCGAACTCGTGGCGCAACTCACCACGGCCGACCGCCGCGAAGAGGTGGAAGCCTCATGTGCCGCCACGGCGAAGCGCACGGAACGCGAACGCATCGCGGATCGCAAGGTGAGCGGCGTGTTCTCGAGGCAGCTATGCGGTGAATCCCTTCACGGGCGAAGAAATCCCGTGTGGATTTCGGACTATGATGCTGGCGGGCTGCGGCACGGGCGCTATCGCGGCGGTGCCGGCGCGACAGCCGCGACTATGCTTTTCGCCCGTCACTTTGACTTGCCCATCGTGCCCCTCATCGAGGAGCGGATGTGAGCGAAGAGAGCTTCGACGCGAAAGAAGGCACGTGACCAATTCGCCCCGCGCCGGAGTGACTACCCGCGAGGGCTTCTCCCTCAACGGCCTTTCGGTGAAAAGAGGCCATCGCCGCCACCAAAGCCTTCGTCACGGCACGGCAGGACGCGTGAAAACGAACTATCGCTTGCGCGACGCGATTTTTCAGCCGTCAGCGCTACTGGGGCGAACCGCTTCCCCGTCTACTATAAAGAGGGCATGCCGCATCTCGTGCCGGAAGAGTGCCTGCCGCTCGAACTGCCCGAGGTGACAAAGTTCCTCCCCACCGAAACGGGCGAACCGCCCCTCGGCAATGCCACGCAATGGGCGTGGGACGAAGCCGCGCAATGCGTGACGGACAATGCGCGCATCGACAACCAAACGGTTTTCCCCTCGAACTGAGCACGATGCCGGGCTTCGCCGGATCGTCGGCACTATCTCCGCTACATGGATCCGCACAACGACACAGCGCGCTCGTGGGCAAGGAGGCGGCCGACTACTGGCAGCAGGTGGATCTCTACGTGGGCGGTTCCGGAACACGCCACGGGGCACTTGATCTACTCGCGTTTCTGGAACAGTTCCTCTTCGACCTCGGCGTTTGCCCGAAGGATGAGCCGTTCCAAAAGCTGGTGAACCAAGGAATGATCCAAGGCCGTTCGAACTTTGTCTATCGCATCAAGGACACGAATACCTTCGTGAGCCACGGGCTGAAGGATCAATACGAGGTGACCCCCTTGCACGTGGATGTGAACATCGTTTCGGCCGACGTGCTCGACACCGAAAGCCTTCAAAGGCTTGGCGACCGGAATATGCCGACGCAGAATTTGTGCTCGAAGACCGCAAATACATCTGCGGTTGGGCGGTGAGAAGATGTCGAAGTCGATGTTCAACGTGGTGAACCCCGATTTGATCGTCGAGAAATATGGTGCCGACACGCTCCGTCTGTACGAAATGTTCCTCGGCCCGATCAATCAGAGCAAACCGTGGGACAGCAACGGTATCGACGGCTGTTTCCGCTTCCTCAAAAAGGCTTGGAACCTTTTCTTCCAAGGCGAGGCTTGCACGGTGACCGACGACGCTCCCACGAAAGAACCTCAAGACGCTCCACAAGTTGATCAAAAGGTGAGCGAGGATGTTGAGGTCTTCGCCTACAACACCTCGGTGCCGGCCTTCATGATCGCAGTGAGCGAATGGGCACAACAAAAATGCACCTCGCGCGAGGTGCTCGAGACCTCGTGGTGCTCCTAGCCCCTTCGCGCCCCACATGGCCGAAGAACTCTGGCTATCGCTGGGACACGAAACGACGGTGTGCGACGCGGTGTGGCCGACCTTCGACGAATCGTACCTCAAAGAGGACACGGTGACGCTCGGCATCTCGTTCAACGGCAAAACACGCTTCACCCTCGATTTCCCCGCCGACGCTTCGAAAGAGACGATCGAAAAGGCGGCGCTCGAAGCTCGAACAGAGCCAAAAATACCTCGACGGTATGACGGTGGCAAGGTGATTGTCGTCGAGGACGCATCGTGAACATCGTTCTGAAGAAATAATTCATTTGACTATTTCTCCCTCTCACCGTTGGTGCGGTGAGGAGGGAATTTATCTAAAAACTTGCCATGTCGCGCTCCTTACAAATCAACTGGTGGCTCGAATTTCAGGACTACCTGATCATCACTTTCGGTTTGCTCTGCTATGCCGTGGGCTTCACTTGTTTCCTCATGCCGCACGAAATCACACCGGGCGGTACGACGGGCTAGGCGCCGTTATCTTCTACGCCACGGGCTGGTGGAAAGTGCAATACACGTTCTTCTTGGCCATGCTATCTTGTTGGCGATGGCGCTTTATGTGCTGTCGTGGCGCTTCTGCCTGAAAACCATCTATGCGGTGGCGACCCTACGGCGCTGCTCTCGCTGGTGGAGTGGATCATGCAGTACCTGTGGATGACGAACCCGGAACTGTTTCCGGCGGGCTAGCAATGCGCACGTCAAACTGCCGATTGTGACGGACAACGCCTTTATGAGTGCGGTGTTCGGCGCGGGTTTTATCGGTATCGGTATGGGTTTGGTGTTCCTCCGCAACGGTTCGACGGGCGGAACGGACATCATTGCGGCGATGATCAGCAAACACCGCAATGTGTCGCTCGGCACCCTCATTATGCTCTGCGACGTGGGCATCATCACTTCTCGCTCTTCCTCCCTCACAGCAACCTGCAAACGCTCCTCTATGGCTACACCACACTGATTTTGCAGCACGATGATCGTCGACTATGTGGTGAACAGCGGTCGACAATCGGTGCAGTTTCTCATCTTCTCTGAAAAATATGATGAAATTGCCTCAGGCATCAACAGTTTGCACCGCGGTGTGACGGTGCTCAACGGCCAAGGGTTGGTACACGAAACAGGAACGCAAGGTGCTGATTGTGCTGGCGAAGCGCAGAGGGCCAACACGATTTTTCCCGCATCATTCTCGATTGACCGAATGCGTTCATCAGTCAAACGCGCGCCTCGGGGGTCTTCGGCTATGGCTTCGACCGCATCAAGTTGCGCGCCAACGCCGACAAGGATCGTGCCGAGATCGAAAAAAATGAAAGCGAAGGTGGCCAGCGATCAGGCCGCCAGCAGTTCGATAACTTACGCAAGACTCACCCCAATGAAACCCGTCTTGTCATCGCGACCAACGCCCATCAAACTCGAAGAAATCACGGCTGTGGTGGGCGATAAGTTTCGAGTGTCTCACTGGCTGACATCAATTGCCGAGGATATCCCCGAAACAGCCCAACACCCTCGAGGCAATGCCTTGCTGAAAGCGCGCTTTGTCTACGAACGCTACGGGCTCGACGTCTTTGCCGACGATACGGGACTGGAAGTCGACGCGCTCGACGGACGCCCCGGCGTACACGGCACGCTATGCCTTTCCGGACAGAAACGACAGCGACGCCAATGTGGACAAACTCCTGCAAGAGTTGCGGCAAGTCGAGACCGCTCGGCGCACTTCCGCACGGTGATTGCCTTGATCTACCGTGGCGAAGAATTCCTCTTCGAAGGACGTGTGGACGGACAGATCAGTGAAGAACGCCGCGGCACCGAAGGCTTTGGATACGATCCTGTTTTCTCACCCGAAGACACGGGAAAGACTTTTTGCCGAACTGGGCATCGAGGTGAAGAACAATCTTTCGCATCGTGCACGCGCCGTGCAGAAACTTTACACTTTCCTCGACAATCTCCTTCGCTTTGACCCTTGATGTTATGAAAACAGTTCCTCGCACTTTTCTTTTGGCTGTGCTGTCTTTTCGGACAGGGGCACTTTGCACGCTACGAACGGCACCACCGACCGGTGGACGCTGGCTTACCACGACGGGACGGAATCTGTGGTTTCGGGGCAGTATGTCTACGCCTGCGATGGGCGAGAATCTGCTCATCTACGACACCGCGCACGATGCCGTGGCTTTTGTGGACAGAGTGAGCGCAGGACTGTCGGACAAGCGCATCAAACACATCGGCTACTCCGCCCACGCGGGTGGTTGGTGATCCTTTACACGAACAGCAACATCGATCTCTGCCGACCGACGGGACGGAATGCTCGTGAATCTCCCGGCGATCAAACAGGCCATGGCGGAGGAATTTGACGGTGGACCGCCTGCGGGTGCGAGGGCGATGACGCTTTTTCACCACCAACAAGGGGTTTGTCTGGATCGGCCTCGCCCGCCGCCGAACTCAAAGGGCATTTCTTGATGGCGAACTGCAGATGTGCTCCGTGTCAAAGACCGCCTGCTCGTGGCCACCGAGACAAGGCGTGAAATCCATCGGCATTCTCCAGAATTTCTCCGACCCGGCGCTGTGGGTACCATCTTCTCCGCCCGTGAAAGACGCAGCCGCATCGGCCAACGCGGTTTATCTCGAAAATGTGGCCGGCGGCTCGGCGGCAGTGGTCGGCGCTGGCGCATCGCTGCGGGATTGGTGGGAAAAAAGCCGGCACGAATGATTTTGCGCGCGTCGACTGTTGGCACTCAAACAACTGCAAACGGGCGTAAACGGCGCGGTGTATGGTTTTCAACGACTTGACTTTGCTCCAATTTGACGACAATGCTTCATCGGCCACCGCGACAACACTGGGAAAGCGGTCTCAGCTGGTTGCAGCCCGACGGCAAAGACAACTTCTGGATTGGGCGCAACGGCCAGGTTTTGTGCGCGTTCGCTCAATGGGTACCACCTTCGACCTGACGGCCTCACCGCCGGTTTCGGGTATTACGGCCCGCGCTATGACTTGGGCTACTTCATGCAACAAGTCGGCAACCGCTTGCTTGTTGCCTGCGGACGTCTCGATCCTTACGACCGCGTCGATACCCTGAAATGGCCGCGATCTATAGGCGCGACAATTGGACGCTCTTTCGAAACACCGACTGAGAAGAAGGATTTACGCGTGCGCCGTTTGAGAACGCCACTTGCATCGCACAATCTCCCACGGATGCCAACCGTTTTGCGGTCTCTACCAGTCGCACCGGCATCTACCTTATCACAAAAGCACCCTGAAAAACAATATACGCGGTAATTCGCCCCTTGGTTTCGGCGGTGAAAAACAACAGTGCCGCCTCCTATTCATGCACGTTCGCACGGATGGAGTCATCTGTAACAAGGCCGGCAGCCTCTTTGTGCTGAACAACAGTGCCGGCACCGCCATCTGGGCGCTTCGCCCCCGATGGTACGTGGAAAGGTCTTTACGTCAAGAACTGGACAATGCTCCCACGCTCGAGAAAACGATGATCGATGCCGACGGGCGCTTGTGGGTGACTTCGCGCGCACCGTGTCGAATCACAGCGGCGGCTTCCTCTGTTGGACTACAACGGAACGCTCGACAACACCGAAGACGATGTGTCGCGCTATCGCACCACCTTCCTCAACCAAGACGGCTCGCCTGCTGCTCATTCTCGCAGGGGCTGTGTTTCGCACAAGACCGTGACGGCGCTATTTGGCTCGGCACGAATGAAGAATCTTCAAAATTGAGGATCCGAAAAGCGTGGTTCGACAACGATTTCCACGTCACCCAAGTGAAGGTGCCGCGCAACGGCGGCACGGACTATGCCGACTATCTGCTCGCCGGTGTCCCTGTGACGGCGATTGCCGTCGACGGTGCCAACCGCAAGTGAGGTGGGTACGCAGGGCGATAGCGTCTATCTCCTCCGCCCGACGGGTGAAAACGATCCACCATTTCAAAACGACATTCGTCCCCTCTTTTTCCGACAACATTTGGAGCATTGCCTGCCACCCTTCTAACGGTAATGTGATGATCTCGACCGATGCCGGCGTCGATTGCTTATCGCAGTGACGCCGCCGAACCGCAGAACAGCTTGCGGGAACAACGTGCGCGTCTGTCAACCCATTTCGCTTACCGCTTCAGCGCGAGTGTCCCTCGATGGGTTGACGGCCGATGCCGATGTGCGCGTCACCACCACTTCAGGTTCACTCGTCTGTGCCGGACGCAGTCGAGGCGGACTCTTTGGATGGGACGGACGCGACAGCCGCGGCAGAATGGTGGCTTCGGGTGTATATTGTTTCCATATTTCCAACGCCGACGGCTCGCGGTATTACCGCAAAGTGGCGTGAGTCCGCTGATTTATCGTCCAAGATCTCAATACTTTTTCGGTTGGAACGGAGAAATTGTGGCTTTTGCCCGAGGCGCAGCACGTTTTATTGCGCACCCTCACAACTTACAATATAGTTTTGCACTCACAGAAACTAACATCCGAACAATAATTCAAAATAGCATATTATGAATAAGACAGAACTCGTTAATGCGGTGGCCAAACAAGCCAACTTGACGCAAAGATCAAGCCAAGGCTGCTGTGAACGCTACCCTCGACTCTATCGCAGAGCGCTATCAAGTCTGAAGACAAGGTGACCCTCCTCGGTTTCGGTACCTTCTCTGTTGGCGAACGCGCAGAGCGTCAAGGTATCAACCCGCCGCCAGCAAGAAATCACGATCCCCGCTAAGAAAGTCGTGAAGTTTCAAGCCGGTGCACAGCTCGAAGTAGAAATAAACGCAGGTCCGACACACAAAAACGTCCCGCCCTCCGATGGAGGCGGGACGTTTTATTATGCGCCGGACCGATGATTCATCGATTGGATCGTTCAGCGTACAATCTTTTGACGGAAACCATCGGACGTTTCGAGCAAGAAGAGGCCACGCATGGGGCCGAACTCAAAACGGAGGGGGCGCACCGGTGGCGCCGCCGCGCGCAGCGTTCTGCCTTCGAGACTGCACAGGCGGACGCGAACCCCGCGCTGCACGCCACTCAACACCAAGTGCGAGCCACTCCACTCCACATAAGGGCGAGTGCTTGCGGACTGAGCGGACAAAGCCGTCGGACCTTTCACCGTCACACGGCATTCGGCCTTCACTCCACTGCCGTCGAGCGCCAAAGCGGTGATGGTGAGTTCACCCTTTTGCAAGGCTCTGAAACTGCCACCGCCAGCATATCGACAATACCCGGCTCGCTCAACTGCCGTCAACTGCTGACTGGCCGTGGCCGGCAGACACTCGCCTTCAAGTTGAAGATTTCGTCCACACACCGTGAGTTTCGTCGAATCCGGTACGACCTGCGCGGCCTTCGGCGACGGGCACAACAGGAGGTTCGGGAGTGGGCGGCTGATCGGGCTGAACCGGCGTATTGGGCGAGGGCGTCTCGTCACTCTTCACCATCATCAACTGCGCACGGGGCGAGATCGTTCGTCCAGATCTCACGACGGCCGTTGCCCTGCTCAATTTCCACGTGCACCTCGTAGCGGCAGCGGCTCGGCGTGAAACGTCGATTTTGGCCGCCGTCTTTTTGTTCGGATTGTGCACGAAGGGCGCAAACTCACGTTTGCACGCCACACCGGCATCGACCGATTCGCCCGTTTCGGGGCGAGTACAAAGCGATAGAACACGCGTCCCCAGTAAGTTTGCGCTGGTCGCCGCGCACCTCAGTGTGGATGCGCATGGAGATCGCGGTCTTTGTCGACATCAAAGATTTGTTCGTTCGACTTCCGCCGACCATAAAATCGACATTGCGCACGAAGATTCTCAAATCAGGATGAGGCAACACTTCGATTTCGAAATCTCGATCGGCACCGAGCGGAATGAGTTGCTTCTCCTTCGTGTTGGTCGTTTTCCAACACAATTTCAGCTATAGCGGCCGGCCGCCATCTCGTGATTACCCGCTTTGTCTCCATGGTTGGTGGGAAATCCACCGCCACCTGCGTATCGGCCAAACGGCGGAAGGAGACAATGCTGCTCGAGTCGGAAGGGCGCCACGTATTCCGCGCCACCGTTCACCGGCGTGAACACCATTTTTCAAGTTGCCGTGCACCTCGTCGACACTCGGATTGCGCACGGTGAAAGTCAACAGCGCCGGATCGCCCGAACCGGCGCCAGGCCAGGGTAGAGCAATTCAGGGGTCGCGACACGCTCAGTGCGCCGCCCGCAATTTCATCCTCACGTCAGTTTCCCACCGGCCACGGCCAATTTCATGCGGTTGGCATATCTGATCGGATACCACGGCTTTCGTGGGTGTCGGGGTTGCGCGCCACGAGTTCGCGGCACTGGTACCAACGAGATGGTTGCCCTCAGGGCACTCCGGAAAGGTCGATATCGTCCATTTCCAAGTTCCACGTGGTGAAAATACTGCTCCACAACGTGTTGTCGTGGCGGAACAGGATCAACTTCACGGTGCGTCCTTCGGCATCATTCACCGCAAAACCCACCCTGACCCGCTGAAGCGGCCGAACTCGCCGTTGATGAGATTGTATGAACCTGCCGTGATCTTGGCGGCGAAACGCGTGGTGGGCTGTCCCTCACGCGGCTCAGAATTCGAACGCCGTGTTCTTGCGTGCCCCGAGCACGCGCAACGGCGTGAAATCAGGGTACTTTCCGTTCTTCGGGTGCGCCATCAGCGCCGCTTGGTTCTCCCAAAACTGCCCGTTGCCCATGAACGGGCGGGGGCAACGTGGTGATGGTGTTGATGTCGTAATATCCGTCGCCCTGTCCGTCCCAACCGAAGTTGGCATGCACGAAACCGCGGCGATCGCCAGCCGTCATAGACAAAAGCATCACCGCCGCACATCATCACAGGGTAGCCGTCGAATTTCTTGCAGAATGGCTTCGCGAAACTCGTCGGCTTTCATGCCGGTCGCGGTGCAAAAGACGCGTGGTGTGGCCGAAATCGTTTTGCAACGCGTCGAGGCGTGTATTCGATGTTCGACGGACTCGCCTGCGTGCCGAAGGTGATGCGAATCGCCCTGCCCACATCCAGCAACAAACGGCCTACCGCCGCCGCGGCCCGCGTGGGTTCATCTGCTCGCGCGTGACGCTCATCAAGTCCCAGAGATAGGTGGGCGAAGTGTCAGCTTCGTCGCCTTCCGAACACACATGAGCGACGGGCGTTGGCAGCCACTTGTGAAAAATAGAGGAACTGCGCCGCGGCTGTGGCACACATCCGGTGTGGTGGGTTTCCCGCCCACGCGGGTGTCTTGCTGTTTGTAAGGGATAGCTCTGCCCCACTGTGCATCGATGAGCGGTTCGACATAGCGCCGCAGGTGCTTCGGCGCAGTCGCGGCCGGTTGCTGTCCGGCGCGCACCTGTCGCACCGTTTCGGTGTACTGTTGCAACAAAGCGTGTACCTGCGGCGGGAGCGATTCGGCCTTGCCGGTCGTCAGGCGGCCGTAGCCCACCACTTCGTTCATTTGGCTCTCGCCGGAAACGATGACAAAGCGCTGTTCGTCGCCTACCGACGAAAGATGATGAGGCAGTGCTTCGTCGGCCACCGCACCGCGCACGGCAGGCGCCCGAGAGGCAGGGTGGCTCAGATAGTTGCGCGCAACGGCGGCCGCTTGCCGGCGATCGACCGGATCGGCCTGCGCCGTTGTCGCCACAAAACTGAGGGCGGCCACGGCGAGCGCGAAAGAAAGGGTTTGTTTGAACATAAGTCGGAGAGATTGATGCTTCAAGTAAGAGAAGGGGCGGACGTCAGTCCACCACATTGAATCGACGGTTTGCCCACCACGACCAGCCATGGGCGATGTGGCGACGCAGGCGCGGAGGTCACCGCGTGTGCGAGCTGTAGCTTTGGGGCGACCGGAGAGATCGTAGACCACCACACGTTGTCCGGCAGGGGCGCCGGCGACGACGAGGAAAGCCCCGTCGCGGCGCACGCTCATGGCCTTATTCGGGCGCTCGATGAGCCGTGGGGCCGAGTACACGCACCACACAGCGCGCCACTACGGCGTGGGCATCGTCAGCACGCACCGTGATGATTGTCTCGCCCGGACGCAGGGCACGGAACTGCCCCGCGGCCTCCAAGCTCACCACACTCGTGTCGGCCACTTCCCACACCAAACGGCTCTTGGCCTCGAGGGGGAGTACTTGCGGGCGCAGCGTGAAGACGCTATCGATCTGCGGTTTCAGCGAATCGGGCAGCACAATTTGTTGGACATCGAGCACGGGAGCGGGATCTACGGCGAAAGGCTGCAGTTGCTCGCCCACCGCGCAACGCTCGGCATTGACGATTTCGCGCGTGTCGGGGTCGATGAGCAGCGCCACCACGTGCAGGTTGCGGTTTTGCTTCACATAACGATAGGGCTTGGTCTGCCCCAAATTGCCAAAACGGTGGCTGTGTTCGTAGAGGGTGTCGAGCTGCATCTGCTCGGGCAGGCTGCCCGCGATGCCATAGCGCACTCCGGCGGCCGAAACCACCACATCGTTGTAGCCAAACCGCGCATATCGCTACCGCCGGTGTAGAAGACTTGCATCTCGGGCACGCTGTTTTTCCACCTCGGATCGCCCGCTGCGTTGTTAAATTGCACAAAGGATAGAGTGCTTGAGGCTGTCGGCCGTCAACACAGACCAAGCGATAGTTTGTTCTTCGCCACCCGGGCGGCGATGAGACGGTGGCTGACGCGCGTCACGCTTTTTGCGGTCGGCCGACCACGCCGCTTGCACCTTGAGGTTGCACAGCGGTTTGCGCACCAGGCCTTTTGCGTCGGCGAGCAGACCAAAGGGGCATGTTCCTCCACGTGCCGCTGTTGCCGAAATAGGGAGAAACAGTTGACTACCGTTGAGCACGATTTTGGGGCGACCAGGGAAGAGGCGAAACACCTCGCAATGTCGCCCGTGCCCGAAAGCGTCGCCATCGTGTGCCGCCAGTCCGATGTAACGATCGGCTGCCACGCGGTTCAAATGCTCCAGCGAGGCGATGCCCGGCGGGCAATTCGGACACCACATGCCCGTGAGGTCCTCGACCACGGCCTTGCGCCACACCGGACGCGTGAGGGTGTAGCGTTTGCTGCTGCTCATCAGGAAGGAATTGCGGTTGGGTTCGCCGTCGACTCTCACGATTGTCACCATGAGACTCATCGACCCCAGGGGCGGGCTGCGGGCGGAACATCTACCGTCAACGTGGCGGCGTCGTTGTAGGTCAACGGCTTTTCGAGTTCAAAGACGTGCTCTTCGCCGGTGACCCCACCGATGGTCAGCGTGTAGCACGCGCTACTTCCCTTCTCTTCTCCCAGTTGTTGAGCAACACGCAGGCTTGCCCTTGCTGCCCGGGAGCAACATAGACCTTGTCGGCCTGCAGCAACTCACATTCTGTGCAGAGAGTTGAAAAACAATGGAATAGAAGCAACATCACCGCCGCGAAGAGTCGCCACGACGGAGAGGAGGTGCGATAGACGTTTTGCATTTTGTTTTGCGAAGGGTATTAAATGGACTGATGATGCAAAGTTACGATTTTATGCTGCATTGTGCGGGCATATAGGGGATTTTCACACCCTTTATTGGTACATCTATGTGCCGTGACCGCGTTCTTGAAAAACTTGGGACTTTCGACAAAAACAAGGGACTTTTCGAAAACAAGGGAAGAAACGAGAGAAAGTCCGCTGGTTTCTGAAATCCACGCTCCCCTATCTCGGTCATCAAATAAAGATGACGATTTATAGTGCGCTTCAAATCTAGCATAAAAATTATTTATTGCTAGAAGACACACCACAACAAGAGGTGTAATCACTTCAACAATCCTAGTACAGAAGATCCGAAAAACATGCACTAGGTACAGTTTACCTTCATTATCACTTCCTGAGCACGTTTGGAAATTCCCATCAAATATAATCAATAGTATATATAACCAGCAATACCCGAGTATTTCTCTATTGACTCTACGTGTCAAAACACACACATACAACACACCTCAAAGATTTGGAATATCAACAAGAAACTTATGCTTTACTCAGGTCTCTGCATCTCACTAATTATGATGAAAAGAAAAATTATTATCAAACTGTAGTGCTATTCTCGCGTGGCTGCAAAGTTGCACAACAGAAGACAATATGTCCCCAATACTTCATCTATCAAAACAGACAAACAGAGCATCCAGCGCTCTAGTGAGAAGCTCTCGCAATCGCAACTGAACTATTCTCCGACACCCCAACAAAGTAAGGAAGCCAAACTAGCTTGTACTTAACATCTATGGTGTTCTGCAAACGCATGCTATACACGAGGCTGCAAATGAAAAAGACGACTGTAAGATACATCAGCTTTTGTGGTAAACCGAGGATCTGACGATGGTTTTGTTTGCATTTCTGGAGACAAAGCAGATGTGAGCTCAGTTCTGCGATCTGAAACGGGACACATTGCTCCTTCGACTTGCAAATGCCTTGGGACTCAGTTTTTCCAACAAACTCAGCAATTATTACTGACCTAGCTTCATTTCATTCGATGTGACACTCCTGAGAGGACTACCCCTGACCATAAAAAGTCCTGAAAGGGCAGCGTGTGTATCTATAAAGATTACCGAGACTCAGTTTTTCTATCGTTTTCAAGAAAGGTTACTATGCGCTACCTGAGAATCTACAGTGCAAGATGACCCATACAACAGGAAAGCCGAGATTAGAGAAAACGAGAATGGAGAGAGACGTTGTCTTGCAGGGTGTGTACCTGTAGCTACTGCACAATGCTTGGCCTACTATCAATACCCCAAGTTGTTAATGGTCAAAAGTACAATTGATCCGTTCACACACAGAGGAGATCGCGATCACGTCAATCAAATTTCAACGTTAATTAGAGCCTTAGGGGATATGTATGAAGTAAAACTGAGGGCTCAAAGAAGACGGGTATAAACAATGAATACAAGATCTGTAGCGTTTCACATCTTTGGATACAATTAGATAAATTCAGGCTCTCATGGAGGTGAGCAAAGACTCTCTCGCTAGTCACTTGTCAACGAATTAGAAAGCGAAAGGTCCTTTTCTCGCAGTCAAAGGCGTGCTAACACCAAATGATCCGCGCGTGGGGCATTTGTGGATTGATTGACAGGTAGCACAATTTGTGCTAGTCAAGAAAATAAAGACCCCAAAACGCAGAAATATACGAATCTGGAGTATTGGATATGGATACAATGAAGATCGATATCTTCATATGAATTGGGGATGGGAGGAAGGAATAATGGCTAGCTTCCTCGCAGGGGTTTTCAGACCAATAAATTCACTAGTTTTAGACGACGTTTGGGCTTGGGATGGTGACCGATTCAAAACTTTCCATAACAGGAAGTATGACTTTTTCTGTTGACTTAAAAATCTGGAATACATTCCTATAAATTCCCAAAAATGAAAAGCTAGTGTTCTCTCTTTTGGCTTATGCTGTATGGCTTCACGGCGTGCGACAGCGACGCGAACCGACAAAGCCCGTTCGCCCCTTTCACGGCGACACCTTGGCGCAAGTGCGTGGAATTTTCGCTTCATCGTCGAAGAACATTACCATTCCATCCGGGGATTGTGCCGGAAGGAACGACCTATCGCGTGCCGGTGATTCCCCGCAGCGTGGAAGACCGGACGAAGAAGGAGTACACGGAGCAGGACGTGGACAAGGTGGCTCACCTGGTTTTCCGCGCCACGGTGCACGGCGATACGATCAATCGCCACAAAAAAGAACTTGAAACCCTCGCCCGCCAACTGCACGCACTGACCCTAACCACCATTGGCACCTCGCCGGTGCTCTGCGGTGTGAAATCGATCAAGGCCGTAGCGTTGCGGAAAATGGCAGAACTTACGATCTCGGTTGGGAAATGAAACTGCGCATCCGCGACTATTCCGGCAGAGTGAAATACAATTCGGGCATCGTCACCTTGGATTGTGAGGATACGGAAAGCTTGACGGCCAGATATGTCGTTCAGCTCGGTCAAATCAGAGAACACGAACTGGCGGAACACATCCAACCGGAGCTGAAGTTCTATCTCCCGGTGAAACGGTGCATGGATTTTTCCTCCATCCGCTGACATCACCCTCTTCAACGGCGATTTCCTCAGCTTCAACACAAGTTGCCGAGCAAAGTCGGTGCTGCAAGAGTTGCTGAACAATTCGGTGCTGGAAAACTACAAACAATACGGCACTGAAAGGGAAGCTACCTATTTTACCACAATGTGGCCTTTGCCCGAAAAAAGGAAATAGAAAGATGTAACTGCGCAAACCTTCTGAGAAGGTGCAAATCCCGAAAATGAAAATCCCGCCGACTTATCGATTAGTCGGCGGAGTTCGTGTTTATGGGAATGGGGGTTGCACCCTGACTTATTTTAGGAGGTTGCCTCTGCACCCTGCGCGGCGGAAAGGCCGAGCCACTGCTCAGACGGTGCATCAGCCCAATGAGGGTTCACTCCATGTCGTGGATGACCATGCCGGTGCGAAGTTTCGGCTCGAAACCAGGTGGCTTTGGGGGCATGATGTTGCCGGTGTCGGCAATGCGCATCACTTGTTCCATCGTCACGGGATAGAGCGCCAGGCGGCCTGCATCTCTCCGCTGTCGACGCGGCGACGCAGTTCGTCGAGTCCGCGCAAACCGCCGACGAAATCGAGCGCGCTTGGAGGAACGGAGGTCGGTGATGCCCAACTGTTTGTCGAGGATCAGACGAGAGAGATGTCGACATCAAGCACACAGATGGGATCTTCAGGATCGAAGGTGCCGGGGCGGGCATCGAGCGAATACCAACGGCCGCCAAGATGAGGCGCAAACTGGTGGGCGTGTTCGGGACGGAAGTTTTTCGGTGCCGCGGTCGCGACTTCAAAAGTCGTCCTCGAGGCGGCGGGAGAAACTCCTCGGGCGACAAGCCGTTGAGGTCGCTCATCACGCGATTGTAGTCGAGAATGGTGAGTTGCTCGGCGGGGAAGCAAACGGCCAAGTAGTAGTTGTACTCCTCGCGGCCGGTGTGATTGGGATTGGCCTCGGCAGAGCGGTGCAAACGCGCGCGGCGGCGGCAGAACGGTGGTGGCCGTCGGCGATGTAGAGGGCATCCATCTTGCCGAACTCGTGGGTGATGGTGGCGATGTCGGCTTCACCGTCGATGAGCCAGAGGGGTATGGCGGAAACCGTCGACGTCGGCCACGAAGTCGTAGAGCGGCTCTTCCTGGCGATGCGCTCGATGAGAGCGAGCAACGCGGCGTGTGACGATAGGCCAAGAAGGCGGAACCGATGTGGGCGTTGGTGGCGGTGAGATGACGCACGCGGTCGTCTTCCTTGTCGCGGCGGGTGAGTTCGTGCTTCTTGATGCGGCCGGCATTGTAGTCGTCGACGTGAGCGGCGAGGACGATGCCGTACTGCGTGTGGCCGTTCATGGTTTTGGGCATAGAGGTATGATAGCACTCGCGCTCGTCTTGTACGAGCCAACCTTCAGCAATGAAAGCGTTCGAGTTGGCGACGCGCTTCGGGAGTGAGACGCGGGGGTCGTGCTCCTCGGTGCCCTCGGGAAAGTTGATTTCAGGGGCGGATGATGTGATAGAACGAGCGGGCATTGTCGCCGGCCTCGGCACGGCTTCGGCAGAGTTGAGCACGTCGTAAGGACGGACGAAACAAAGGTGGGCAAGGCCGAGCGGCGGGACGGAGGCCGCGGAAGGGTTTCACTAGGTCATGGTGATTTAGATATTAGGGGGTTGTTGTTTTGAAAGAATGGGCAAAGCGCGCAGTGGCTTTGCTCAGCGATTGACGCGGAAGGTGGTGTCGCCGGTGGCAAAGAAGCCGACAATCTGACGCGCGGCAGCAGAGCCGGCATTGGAGTTGGCTTCGGCAGTTTGGGCGCAAGCTTTTTGGGCGTGGCGTAGTAGCGATTGCCAGAGCGGCGACGAAGTCTTCGTGGCGGTCGGGACGAATGTCGAGTGAGATAGGAGAGATCGAGTGCGCTCGGTGAGAGTTGCAGGAGTTCATCTTCGTGAATGATTTCCTTGCGCGCGGTGTTGATCAGGATGCCGCCGGGGCGCATGAGTTCGATCATTTCGCGATTGACAAACTCGCGGGTGCGCGGCGTGGCGGGGTGTGAAGACTGACGATGTCGCACTGCTGCACGAGATCGTGAGGTTGTGTGCGGCGTAGGTGCCGTCTTCCTCGATGCGCTCGACGCGTTGAAAAAATCGTAGGCGCTGACTTCATCTCAAAGCCGCGGGCGATGCGGGCTACACAGCGCGCCACGTTGCCGTAGGCTAAGAGACCGATGCGCTTTCCTCGCGGTTCGGTGCCGGCGAGTGCCGTCGTAGTTGTGGCGCACATGCCGCACGAGTAGCCCGAAGACGAGTTCGGCCACGGCATTGGCGTTCTGTCCGGGGGTGTTCATCACGACGATGTCGCGCTCGGTGGCGGCATCGAGATCCACATTGTCCACGCCGGCACCGGCTCGCACCAATGCGCGCACGCGGAGCGGCATCGAGCACTGCGGCATCGACAAGGTCGCTGCGAATGATGAGGGCGTCAACGTCGGCCACGGCGCTGAGCAAGGTGGCTTTGTCCGGATATTTCTCGAGCAGGCGGAGGGTGTGACCCGATGATTCGACGATGGCGCGGATGCCTTCGACCGCTGCGGGGGCAAAAAGGCTTTCGGTGGCGATAAGTATGTTCATGGCGGTGCTGTGTATGAGGTGAAAAGAAGTAGGGGCGGACGACTTGCGGCGCATCCGCCCTTGATATTCAGGCGCGATGCTGCGCTTCAAAAAAGCTGCATGGTCTCGACCAGTGCTTGAACGCCTTCGAGGGGCATGGCATTATAGATAGAGGCGCGGAAACCGCCCACGGAACGGTGGCCTTTGATGCCGTGCATGCCGCGCGCTGTGGCGAAAGCGAGAAATTCGGCTTCGAGGGGCTTCGTGACCTTCGGCCATGACGAAGCAGACGTTCGTGAAACTGCGGTCGGCGGGGTCGGTTACGGTGCCGCGGAAGAGGGGGTTGCGATCGATCTCGCCGTAGAGGAGTTCGGCGCGCTCACGGGCACGACGTTCCATCTCGGCTACGCCGCCTTGGGCTTTGATCCAACGCAGGGTTTGCAGGCAGGTGAAGATGGGCACAACCGGGGGCGTGTTGAACATGCTGCCCTTATTGATGTGCGTGCGGTAGTCGATGATCGTGGGCAGCGGACGGGTGACTTTGCCCAAGACGTCGTTGCGCGCAATGACGATGGTCACGCCGACCATCGAAAGGTTTTTCTGCGCGCCGGCGTAGATGAGGGCGTATTTCTTGGGATCGATGACGCGAGAGAAGATGTCGCTCGACATGTCGGCCACAAGGGGTACGGGCACGTCGAGATCTTCGTGCCACTCGGTGCCGTAGATGGTGTTGTTGGTCGTGACGTGGAAGTAGTCCACATCGGCCGGCACGGTGAAACCTTTGGGGAGGTAGGTGTAGTTCGCCTCTTCAGAGGAAGCGACTTCGACGACTTCGCCGAAGAGTTTGGCTTCTTTGAGGGCGTTTTTCGCCCAAGTGCCGGTGTTGAGATAAGCGGCTTTGCGCTCAAAGGAGGTTATAAAGGAACGTAGCAGAACTGCGTGGGCTCCGCCGCCGAGGAAGATGACACTGTGGTCTTCGGGCGGTTGCATGCAACTCGGCCACGAGGGCGCAGGCTTCGTCGATGACGGCTTGGAAGTTGGCACTGCGGTGGCTGATCTCCATGAGGGAGAGATCCATTCCGTCGAAATTGAGGCGAGGCGTCTGCGGTGGCGCGGATGACTTCTTGGGGAAGAATGGAGGGGCCGGCGCCGAGGTGTACTTTTCATGATAATATGGAATTAGGGGTTATGAACAATGAGTGAATGCGTAGCGGCGACGTTGCTGAGGGCGGGGGTGTGACCTTGTATACGAACAGGGGAGGCCCTGTCTGCGGCGGAAAACATCAGCGAAACGTACGCTGAAAAAAGCGGAGAAAGGGAGGTCTAAGAACGCCGAAGGTCTCGAACCGCGCCAGTGGCGTGATTCCAAGACCTTTGGGAGATGTATTACGTTGCAAGGCTCATGTGGATAGAAAACTAATACACGATGAGACAAACTCGGCGCGACAACAGACGATGCCTTTGCCGATGACAGTTTTTGAACTTCTTCCGCTACCGCAGGGGCAGGGGTTCGTTGCGAGCGGGCAGCTTTGTCGCCCGACAATGGGCTGCTGGGCAACCTGTTCGCCGACGAGGAGCTTCGGCTTCTGCACCGGCGGAACGTCGATGAGGTCGCCAGCTTCGTCCGAACTCTTGCTTGGTTTCGGTGTAGTGGCCTTCCGAACGAGGGCTCTTCCTCACCGCCGTCGCGTACTTCTTCGCTCGGCTGTGCCGGGGATGAACGCGCGCATGAGCGTGGAAACAGAGCTGTCGTTGATATCGTTGACCATGTCGTCGAAGAACTTCACGCTTTCGATCTTGAACACCACGAGCGGATCCTTCTGTTCGTAGGACACGTTGCGCACAGAGTGCTTTAGGTTCGTCGAGTTGACGGAGGTTTTCCTTCCAGCAATCGTCGATATTGTGGAGAAGAATCGACTTTTTCAAACTCGCGAACGACGTTGCGCGATTCGCTTTCGTAAGCCTCTTTGAGATCCACACGCATGTTGTAAACGAGGACGTCCGTCGCTGATGGGCACGAGGATGTGGTCAAAGCTGCTCAGCCTGCGTTTCGTAGACTTAGCGATGACGGGGATGGCCACTTCGCGGAGCTTCTCCATCTTGCGGTTGAAGGTCTGGATATGCGGCTTCGAAGGCTTTTTCGTAGAGATCTTCGCGCTTCATGCTTTCGTATTCTGCCTCGGTGAAGGAACCTGCATGGCGAAGATTTCGATGAAGCGATCGACGCAACCGGGATAGTCGCACTTGTCGATGGTGTCGACAACGCGATCCCAGATCATGTTGGAGATGTCCATGCCGATGCGTTCGCCCATGAGTGCGTGACGGCGCTTTTCGTAGATCACGGTGCGCTGCTTGTTCATCACGTCGTCGTATTCGAGCAGGGTGCTTACGCGTACCGAAGTTGTTTTCTTCGACCTTCTTTCTGTGCGCGTTCGATGCTCTTGCTGATCATGCCGGACTCGATCATCTCGCGTCCTTGAAACCGAGCTTGTCCATGACACGAGCAATGCGTTCGGAGGCGAAAAGACGCATGAGTTTGTCTTCGAGCGAAACGTAGAAGACGGAGCTTCCGACGTCACCTTGACGACCTGCACGACCACGAAGCTGGCGATCGACACGACGGCTGTCGTGACGCTCGGTGCCGATGATGGCCAAACCGCCGGCAGCACGCACTTCGTCGGTGAGTTTGATGTCGGTACCACGACCGGCCATGTTGGTGGCAATCGTTACGGCGCCGAGCAAACGCTCTTCTTCACGCACTTGTCCGTTTTCGTCTTTGATCTTGACGATGCCGGGGCGTGCTCTTACCGACCTGCGCTACAATGTCGGCTTCCTTTTGGTGGAGTTTCGCATTGAGCACTTGGTGCGGGATGTGACGCAACTTGAGCAAGCGACTGAGCAATTCGGAGATTTCAACCGAACTGGTACCCACGAGAACGGGGCGACCGCTGTTGCGCATGCGTTCCACTTCTTCGATCACGGCATTATACTTCTCGCGCTGCGTTTTGTAGACGCGATCGTTCATGTCGATTCGCTGAATGGGGCGGTTGGTGGGGATTTCCACCACATCGAGCTTATAGATGTTCCAAAACTCGCCGGCCTCGGTGATGGCCGTACCGGTCATACCTGCGAGTTTGTGATACATGCGGAAATAGTTCTGCAGCGTGATGGTCGCGAAGGTCTGCGTGGCGGCTTCGACCTTGACATGCTCTTTGGCTTCGACGGCTTGGTGCAGACCATCGCTCCAACGACGGCCTTCCGATGATACGGCCGGTGGATTCGTCGACGATTTTACTTGTCCGTCTTGGATGACGTAATCGTCGTGAGCGTGAACATCGAATAGGCTTTGAGCAACTGCTGGAGCGTGTGCACGCGATCGGATTTCACAGCATATTCGGCGAGGCAGTTCGTCTTTCTTCGCCACGCGCTCTTCAGTCGGAGAGGTTCGACGCTTCGAGAGCGGAGAGTTGTCCGGTGATGTCAGGGAGCACGAAGAGCTGATCGTTCTGCACCTGCTCTGCCAACCACGCGGTACCCTTGTCGGTGAGATCGCACGAACGCTGTTTCTCGTCCACCACGAAATAGAGGGTTCAACCGCTTCGGGCATGCGGCGGTTGTTGTTCTCCATGTAGATTTCTTCCGTCTTGAGCATGCCGGCCTTGATACCGGGCTCGGAGAGGAACTTGATGAGCGGACCGTTTTTGGGGGAGTGCTCTTGTGCGAACGATAAAGGGCGAGAAGCCCTTTTTCGCGATCTTCCTTGTTGTCGCTGGCGATCAAGCGCTTGGCTTCCGTAGAGATACTCTGTGGCCAGTTTGCGCTGCACCTGATACAGACGATCTCACAAAGCGGCTGAGATTCTTCGTACATTTGGTCTTCGCCCTTCTCGACGGGACCGGAAATGATGAGCGGGTACGCGCATCGTCGATCAACACGAGTCCACCTCGTCGACGATAGCGTAATGGTGCTTGCGCTGCACGAGATCGGCAGGGGCTCATGGCCATGTTGTCGCGCAGATAGTCGAAACCGAACTCGTTGTTCGTACCGAAGGTGATGTCAGCGTTGTAAAGCGACGACGAGGCTTCACTGTTAGGTTGGTGCTTGTCGATGCAGTCTACGCTCGAGACCGTGGAATTGGTAGAGGGGTCCCATCCATTCCGAGTCACGTTTGCGCGAGATAGTCGTTGACCGTCACGACGTGTACACCGCGACCGGAAAGCGCACGGAGAGAAACAGGGCAGGTAGCCACAAGCGTCTTACCTTCACCGGTGGCCATTTCGGCAATCTTACGCTGGGTCGGCACGACACCACCGAAAAAGCTGCACGTCGTAGTGCACCATTTCCCATTTCAGGTCGTTTGCCGCCGGCCACCCAGTGGTTGTGATAGATGGCATGCACGCCGTCTTCGTCGAGTTCTACGAAATCTTTCGTCAAGGCGAGTTCACGATCGTAGTCCGTTGCCGTCACCTTGATCGTTTCGTTCGTCGCGAAAACGGCGAGCCGTGTCCTTCACGATGGCGAATGCCTCGGGCGAGCTTCTTCCAAAGCCACATCCATGCGCTCGAGCACTTGTTTCTCGAGTTTGTCGATTTGCGTGAAGAGTTGTTCGCGCTCTTCGATGGGCGTTTCTTCGATCTTGGCGCGAATCTCGCTGATTTGCTGATTGAGATCGTCGGCCGAGCTCTGAATATTATGTTGCAACTCGCGCGTTTTTGCACGAAGAGTTCGTCGTGGGTCAAAGCCCCTCAATCGCGGGGATACGGCTACGATCTTTTCGACCACGGCTGAATCAGCTTCATGTCGCGGGTGGCTTTGCTGCCAAAAAGTTTGGAGGAGTTTATTGAAATCCATAGGACGTTTGTTACGAGAGAAAGGGGCTTGCGCTGTTTGAGATTTAGCGGAGAATGCGCCCGTGGAAAAAGTGAAAGTTCTCGCTCATGCGCAGGAGGTGGGAAAGAGTCCACTCAAAGAGCGGAGGTGCGCACATCCGCTGGAGCGCGTATGCGAAGCGCTTTCGAGACCGTGGGCGCCAAATATTCGACGCACCGGCGTACCGATCTGCCGGCGGGCGATCCCACATCCGTAGAAGATGAGCGGAAAAGTCGGTACGAGCGGCTGTCACGGGAGCCGAGGTCTATCCGTCAGCGCCGATGCTGCGCCAACCCGGACGCAACACGATGATCACATCGCCGGAGCGTTGAGGAAATACGCGGCCTGCGCTGCCGATGATGTCTGATTCGAAGCACCTGTTAAGAGTTCGCGACCGGTATAAACGGTTTTCACTCCCGAAAGATCAAGGAGGAAATCAGCGGCCCGGCGTTGGAGTTCTCCGAAGTCGATGCGCTGTTCGCTGATGCGCCGGCGATTGAAAAAGATTTCCGTGCCGAAAGTAGCATCGATATAATTGCCTTTTCCCGTAAAGGTTGGCCAGATAGATATTGAGGAGGCTCACCGCACGGCGCATGTCGAACAGCCTCCGGGAAGACGCAAACGCTCATCGTCGGTTTGCTCGCGATCGAAAGTGCCGGTACCGGCCAACGTAAAGAGCACGCGGCCTTTGCCGGCTTTGGCCTCTGCCGATTGGATGATCGTGGACAAGGCGCGATCGAGCCGCACGTAAGTGTCTTGCAGTTCGAGCGCCGAAACGGCGGGATTGCGTCCATTGTAAGTGCCTGCATACAACGCCACGTTCAGCAAATCAGGTGTGCCGTCCGCTCCAAGTGCGGTGTTGTTGAGCACATCGGCCACAGCGGCGGCCATTTCATCGTTCACCATTGCCGACGTCTTGAACGCCCCGAAGCGTCCACTGCCGGCCGTGCGATGAGAGAAGGGTTTTACGGTGGTGCCGTTCAGCAGCAACACCGTGGGTTTTGTTGCGTTGCAAGGGCTGCCATGTCCCGGCAGCCAATCGGCGGTCGATGCTTTGGCGCGTATTGCGGAGGTCGGCCCAAAGCGGCAACTCGCCATAATAAGAGGAGGTGACCCACTGTCCGTTCCGATCATCGATCCACACGGCCTGATCCGCCGCATGGCCGCCGGACAAGATGGCCATGGTGGCCTGTGGAGCAATCGAGACGACATAGGCATGTCCGCCAGTGGCCAATTTTAGCTCGTCGGCCAAGGTGGTCACGAGCAAAGAGGCGGGCGAAAAAGCGGTCGGTCGTGCCGCGCCCCTGCACCGTGGCGTCTTCTACCGCAACGGTGGGACGCAGTGTTTCGCGGTGGAGAAAACGCTCCCCGACAATGCCGTGATTGGCCGGTGTAGCACCTGTCGCCAAAGTGGCGGTGCCCACTGCACGATCACGGGGCACAACGGAATACACCGCTTGCCGATAGTAACACCCATCGCGCAACAACTGCTGGAAACCGTCTTCAACATAGAGTGGAAAAAGGTTTCGAGATAGTCCGAACGCAGTTGATCGATCAAGATATTGACGACCAATCGCGGCATCTCCCCTTCGTTCCCTTGCACACGTTCCCCCTTGGCCTCGGCGGAAGCCAAGATCGTCATCACCGTGATGAGCGAAAGTAGAAATTGTGCTTGTGCATGCGCGTGGGTTATCGAGAAATAGGGAGAGATAATATAAAGAGGAGAGCGAAAACGACGAACTGCGTCAGTTAGTCCTGTTCGTGCTCCGACCTTGAGCAGCGGGCGTCCACCGTCGAACGGCGAAGATAGCCACACCACGAAGTAGCAAAATCAGTGCCAAGGGCACAGTCGCCGGCGAAAACCATTGCAAACCGGCTGCCCAAGCGACGAAATAGCCCACAGCACCGAGCAGCGGAACAAGAACGGCGAAATCTCGGCGCTGTTTGCGCAACGCCAAAAAATAAAACGCTATATAGAGGAGCCACAAGGGACTAAACAGGGTCAAGAGCCAGTTCGTGCCGACAGCGGGATGCTCCGACCAGCCCACCATCAGCGTGAGCACTACGCCCACCAAACCGGTGAGGAGAAAAAGAGCGTGTCAAACGTGCCGACCCAAATGCGCCAAGCACGACGCGTCACCACCGTGCGATCCAACGAACGCTGCTCACCGACTGTAAGCAAGACGGCCAAACACAGCAAGCCCCAAAACACCACTTTTGGCGTAGAGGCGATGCCACCTGATGAGAGGAGGTCGTGAACGGAATAAGGGGACTTTCGACCACCACCAGCGAACGCAATTTACCATCAGCGCCCTGCACTTTCGCCGACTGCCACATCTTCTGCGCATAAATCGGCAAAAAGTTCATTTTCGGTAGAGTCCCTCGCGCAAATTCGCGATCCACTTCCGGCCCGAGCAACAAATCTTGGCCAAATTCATACCAGGGCTTTGCACTGTAAACTCATGAATCATTTGCCGCTGCGTCAACTTCTGCCTGTCGCCCTTCAAATTCGGGAAAACCAGGCGTTCGCCGTGCTGTTTCAGCACCTTCTCCACCGCCTCGATTGCTCGCGTGGTACAATTATCATAGAGGAAGTTGTAGCGATAAGTCCATTCCGGCATTTTCGAGCCTGAGGCGATCCTGCCCCCGCTGAGGTTCGGCACGAGATATTCGCGCACCTCCGTATGATGCTCTTCGATGATGGCATTGAGCGCTCGCTGCACATCGCGCGCCTCAGCCGGTGTCAGATCGAGCACCTGTGCCGTCACGGGCGCATCATCCTCGATATAGGTCTGGGCAAAAAGCGCCGTGCTCTCTTTCGCCATCGAATAATCGGTGCGACCGAGCACAAAGCGCAGCATAAAATTGGGCGTATTGAACGAGAACCAACCGAAATTATACGTATCGTCTTGCGTCGGCTGCTCTACGTTGCGCACCCGCAGTGCCGTGTGCCCATAGAGGCGATACACTTCATGTCCGGGAGCGCAAGTCAGCAAACCTCACTTCAGCGAATCACCCCTTTGTCTTGCGGAGCAGCACGCACACCGAAAGCCCTTGTCACCATCGACAAGAGGCAAATCGTAGGAGAGTTTTTAACGTCAACTTCATAAAGCGCGATAATAGATTGTGGCAAAGTTACACATAAATCGGTGGCGAACAAAATGTACATTTGCTTTTTCTCCACCCGCTTGCGCTTTTCCTTCTCCTCACCGCCCTGCTCCACGCTCCCTTCCCTGCTACACCGCACGCCACGCCCCACCCCAACGACGCGCCCAACTCCCGCACCCTTGTCCCTCACCCCTGTTCGCCCACAAAATGCAAGCCCAAAACACAGAATCTCGAGAACTTGTTTGGTCATTTCGAACGAACATTGTACTTTTGCACACGGTAATCAACGCCAAGACCACAAGGAGAGATGCCGGGTGGTCGAACGGGCTGCACTCGAAATGCGGTGAACGGGCAACTGTTCCGGGGTTCAGATCCTCTCTCTCAGCAAATAAGGGGTGTAAATCAGCAAGTTATGCAATTTACACCCTTTATTACCCCGAAAAGTTTCTCACTATTTCTTGTATGGTTTTATTGGGCACGATGTCAGGGATTCTATTCTTACATGTCATTCAGAGCTACTAGAATAAGACTGTCATCAATTACTACACTATTGCTCTTGGTCGTAACAAAACCTCCCACCAACGAGTAGGATTTTCGTGGTCATCCACGAGTTAGGATGCCATGATTAGCAGGTAAAAGTGAGTCATCTAGGCAACTCAATGCGTCTCAATGAGCAGCATCAGTTCATCAGTCAAGAGGGCTTCGCTGCAAGCAACGGCTCATACCATTCTTCAACCGCTCCAACAACCTCGACCTTATTCTTGTCATCCAGTCCGCAGGTGTGAGCCGTGGCAGAAACGGTTTAGCAAGGACAAGTCAGGCGAAAAGCTCGCCGAATCGGAAGAAGACCTCCTCGAACACTGCACCGACGGCCCCGACGCTTTCGATACCCTCTACATCGGTTGCGAAAAGTTCCCAGTCCACGACATCGTAAATGTACCTGTTGGTGGGTGATGCAAGCAACACTTTGTTTATCAAAACGGCAAGAAACTTACCATTCTTGCCGTTTTTCTTATTCTTTTTGCGTATTTGATTTATTTCAGATCGTAATAGTTCCGACTTTCAGAGAAAACGCTATCTTCGCATTAAAAAGCAAATCTTTTAACGATGAAATTAAATCTAAATAGAATAAAAGTTGTGCTGACAGAACACAACAAAACAGGCAAATGGCTATCAGAAGAGTTGGGGTAAACCCTGCTACTGTTTCTAAATGGTGACCAACACCACTCAGCCAGACTTGTACACGTTAAAGAAAATGGCGGAGTTGTTACAAATAGATATAAAGGAGCTGATAAAATAATACGATTCAGGCAATGAAGAAATCAAAACATAAGTCTCAAACTCATAGAATTAAGAAAGGTTAAAAAGCTTTCCTTGAAGTCTGTAAGTAAGGAGACTGGAATATCTGTAGATGTACTTAAAGCTATTGAGGCCAGTAAAGTCACTCCTTCGTGGGAACAAGTAAGAGAACTTGCCACTATCTACGGTTTTTAGCGACGAATATCTTATCTGTCTGCAGATTAGTGATGAAGCAGTCAAGATAGACATGAATAATATAGACACACCATGTTTAGTGGCAGAGTCATCTCCTCAATATGGTCAACTCAGTTTGTTCGATTATGAAGAATCATCGTTATACAAAGCCATTTGGCTTAGAAAGTCGTAGATACATCGGAAAACAAGACAAAAGTTAACTGACTGGATAATGTACGTTATCCATACAGAAGTTCAGATGCCAAAACTTTGACGACATCTTTGCTGGAACAGGCTCTGTTGCAAACCAAGCATTGAACACATATAGCAAGGTTATCATAAACGATTTCCTTATCTCGAACAACATTATTTATAAAGGATTTTTCGGGAAAGGAGAATGGGATAAGCAAAGTTGTTTGACATTCTGGATTACTACAATTCAATTGACCCCCGATTCGATAAGCGACAGCTGGTTTTCTACAAACTATGGTGATAAATACTTTTGCCATGAAAGTTGCCAAACTTATTGGTTTTATCAGGCAGGATATTGAGAATAAGAAAAAGCGAACTCTACCGAGAAGGAGTATTGTGTTTTTATTGGCATCTCTAATTTATAGCATTGACAGACTCAAACACTGTGGGGCATTTTGATGCTTATATTAGGATAAACCATCAGCCACTGAAGATGAGACTGATACAAGCAAAAAGTTGCTCTAATATAGAGATATAAAGAAAGTGCTAATCAATTAGTAAGGACCGTCTCGGCTGATGTCGTCGTATATGGATCCACCCTATAACTCACGTCAGTATTGCAGATTCTACCATGTGTATGAAACTTTGGTTAAAGTGGGATGAACCAGAACTCTTCGGGTGGCATTAAAAGCCTGCTCCTGGAAAAACATGAGTGCATATTGTACGTCCAAAAGCATATAGCTATTTCGAAGATATGGTTATGTCATTAGATGCGAAATACTTGGTAGTCTCGTATAACAATACATATAACTCAAAAAGTAATTCCTCATGCGAATAAGATTCGACTAGAGCAAATAAAGTATCTGCTTGATAGTTGTGGAACAACAACCGTATATGAACACAAGCACCAAGCATTCAATGCTGGCAAGACTGAGTTTGAAGACCATAAGGAATTTTTGTTCGTTACTAAAGTGGATAATGAGAAGTAAATCGTTCTCCTCTCTCTACGTTGGAGATAAATAAGTTGATAAGTAAATAAAAACATATTTCCCTCAATCCATAAATAGGTTTATAGAGCCGTTTGTGGAGTGGTGGGTCTGTGTTTCTTAATGTTGATGCAAAAAGAATTCCTGTTGAACGATATTAATACCTAATATTATTGATATACATAAGTTCCTTTGCAGTTATAGCAAGAAGCCTAATGTGTTCTTTTTGAAAAACTCTGTTTGCGTTGATTCAGAGTTATGGATTGTCATGCTCATACAAGGAAGATGTCATCCCCTGTATCATTGAAAAAGGAGTTCGTTAAAACATATTTTGCAAAGTATAACAAAGATAAATACATACAACTGCGTTCAGATTATAACGATTCTGACCGCACAGATATGTTGAAGCTATATGTTCTTCTTATATATGGTTTTTAACCACATGATAAGGTTTAATAGCAAGAACGATTTTAATCTTCCAGTTGGAAATATTGACTTTAACCAGAACGCATACAATGCTTTGGTGAGATACTTTTTCACTAACATGGGCAAGAAGCCAAAGTGGAAAGAGTACGGTTTCCGTAGATTTCTTTCTGCATAACATGGCGAGAGGGAGATTTTCGTATATCTTGACCCACCTTATCTTATAACCTTTAGTGAGTATAATAAATTATGGAACGAAGAGAGCAGAGCAAAGTTTACTTTGCTTTACTTGATGAAATGTCAGGTAAAAGGTATTAAATTCGCAATATCTAATGTAACACACTATAAAGGACGTACAAATGAGTTGTTTCTCGAATGGGCTAAGAATTATAATACTCACTCAATAAAAAGTAATTATATTAGCTTCCACGATAACACCATCAAGTCTTTCAATGAAGTATTAATAACAAATTACTGATATGACAAAGAGAGTCTGAATACAAACCGCTCCTTTACACAACAACCGTACGCAACCCCGAACGAGTATAAGGACTTTATACATCTGTTGAAAAAGTTCGATGGTCAGATTCTGACCGCCCTGATATTGTTGAACAATTTGAAGAGAGACTTTCAAATGTGGACTTTTGATCGTCCTGTAAAACGTATTCTCGAATCTACAAAGCAGAAATGGGGTAATACGTCACCTGGAGATTTTGGTGAATACGCTCTTACCGATGAAGAAACCAAAGCCATTTTTGATGGTAATGATCCTCGTATTCACACAGATATCAAAGGTCATAAAGAAGCTGGATTCGAAAGAGGTTGGGAAAGCCGATTTGATACGCAGTCTCAAGTTACTCGAGTTCTTGGTTTCGTCTATTACAACATGGGCGAACGTATTGAATTTTCAGAAACTGGTAATTTCCTTGCTGATACTGTTTCCATTACATACGATGACAACGGTACTGTTAATCGTGAAATTGTCAAACCTCAGAATGAGCAAATCGCCTATGCAGGCTTTTTGCTAAACAGCAACGCTGTAATCCATTCATTAGAGAGCTCAATGACAACATTCCACTTATATTGTTGCTGCAAGTTGTTCGTCTGTTGAATAGTGACCCTCAGTATAACAATTGCGGTATTTCATACAAAGAGATACCATTACTCCTCTTTTGGAAGAATAACGATGCTAATGCTTTGTATCGAAGAATTAAACAACTGCGAGAAGAGTATGGATATTCTCCATCGTGAGAGGTTATCAATGATATTTGTGTTAATGAAATTCTTGGTGGATTTAAAGCGTTTAAGCTAAAATCCGTTGTGTCTGAATACCCTGACGACTTTTGTTCGCAAAAATGCGAATGACAGGGTCTTATCTCATTTTCGTGGAGGTGGTAGATTCATCGACATCAACCACAATGAAGATGAAAAGATAGATTATATCATCTCGACATATTCTCATTATCAGAAATACGAGGAAGAAAGAAGCTATTTTGACTATATGGCTTCTGTTGATAAGGAATTATTGAACATTGAGGGTGTTGTCGTTTCAAAGAACAAGCAGCACAATCAAAACTCACGGAGTGGACGCGTGTATATAACTGGGATGCAATAAAGGTCGAATTAAACCATCTCGCTAAGCGTACCTCGTCTAAGGATGACTTTGAAGTTTATTGATGCCCCATCGCGTCTTTGAGTTCCTTACCGCCCTTGCCATCAAAACTCAGCTACCACATGTAGTAGTTATTCCAAACTTCCCGATTGATGACACAGGACTTTCCAACTTCGACGGCGGGAGGAGGTGTTAGCGACATTGAATGCGTAGAAGTCTCTAACGCAATCCTTGTGGAAGTCACGATAGCCGAGGGACGGACACAAACCATGATGGAGGTATGGCCTATTGAACGACACTTGGAAGAATTCAAGAAAAATACAGTACCGTCTCAGTGTGTTTGTCGCTCCTCAATATTCAATGATACAGAAAGACAAATAGATTTCGTTAAGTTCTGAAAAAGACCTCACAATCCGTCCATACAAGATTGATGACTTCGTGGAGTATTTGGAGACCTCTCGAACACTTTATAAACAGACAGTATAATTAAATTCCATACAGCATTATGCAAAATAGAACGCTTAAAAGATATAATCCAGTCAGCCAATATGAGATTTTCTATTTGGCTCTGGCTTATCACGTCATATCTCTCTACTCTTGGAGAAATAGAGACATGGCTTCAGACTTGAACACAAGACCAGGCTTGAACGACGTTGAAAGAGGACACATTACGCTGTTCTATTATCAATGAGTATTTACAAGGTGTCATACTTCCAAACCTTCAAGAAAAAATCAACGACGATTTAGAGGGGTATTATGACGTAACGATTGATAACTATGCCAGTTTCCTGCACAATATAGGTATCCTTTTACTACAAAGGCGCATGAACTTGTGTCACAAAACAGCAAACTTGTTTACAACCAACATCGACATGTTAATTGAAGCCGCTGTTAGGAAAACAAAACTGGAATTTAATGATGGATTTGCAGGGAAGAAAACCTGCAATCTTTGACGAAGGAAATTTTTCAAAGATGCAATCAAAGGTTTCTATGCATCTTCAAAAGTTTCATGAAATTCCTACGGTCAACTATATCAAACTGCACGGATCAATAAATTGGAAATATGACGAGGCAATAGTTGCTGATGATGACTTAGAACACTGTTAAAAAGGTGATGATGCATTTGTATCCATCCCTTCTTACTGAATGTGAGAAAGTGAGAAGCAGATCCGCGAGAGAAAGGTGGACGAGTCGCTTTCTCCTTCAGACATAATGTCACATTTAGTTTCTGAATTAAAAACGTCTAAAATATAATGAAATAGACCATTCATTATATTTGTCTGCGCTCAAAGCATATTCGGAAATCATAATGGTTAATCCAACAAAGAGTAAATTCCGTGAAGCCGTAATGGATTTACCATTTTATGAGCTAATGAGATTATTTTCTAATGAGCTTGAAAAAGCCAAATACAATTCTATTTGTGGGTGGATTTTCCTTTGCAGACGAACACTTGTCTAAAATCACTTTAAGAGCTGCAAATAACAATCCAACTCTACTGATAGTTGTCTTTGCCTACCAGCAAGCTGATAAAGTTCTTATTGAAAAGAATTTAGGCATTGACGAAGGTTGTCAGAACGGAAAATATCTGTGTGTTGTGTCCTGAAGAATACAAGGAATGTAACTCTCGGATGGATCATATGAAAATTGATAACATCGATAGTTTGAAACATTTTGACTTAGCTTCAATTGATAAGTTGTTTTTCAACCAATTGTTAGTTCCGTTTCATAATAGTACAATGATGCACAACAGCAGTTTAGATTCAATTCTGCGTATTGGAGAGGTTTGGTCTGTTGATGGTCGAAGCGTAAGAATAAAAGTTGATGAGAATAAAAATGTATCTCATCTTCTTTGCTGTGGTACTGTCATAAAAATGTATCAGTTGGAGGTTTTGTGAAAATTTTCAAGGGCTACGTTCGTATTATTGCAAAGGTTGAAGGAGAACGGATAGCATGATAGGATATTGATGAAGTATATCATTCTGGTCAAGATGTTTTAAGACGATATCTTGACGTTAAGCTACTCGGATATATTGATTGCAACAAGTATTATCAGGGAATAAAAAGAGATGCCTTTGGTTGGCAACGAGTGTTCACTGATTGTTAAACAGAATTCGAGTTAATACATAGTTTTGTGTCAGATAAGTCAAAAGCAATATGTATAGGTTCACTCTTGCTTGATGATGAACAAAAATAAACTTTGATATAAAATGAACTCTTCGGAAGTCATATTGGTATCTTTGGCAATACTGGTGAGTGGAAAGTCATATACATTAGCAAACAATCTACCACCAGCTATTTGAAAAGGTTCAAAACTATCATTCTTTCAGCAAAAATGCCAAGTTCTTATTGTTCGATTTCAATGGCGAGTATTCAGGAAAAATACAATTACCAAAGAAAAACTATTTTTAGGTTGAGTACTTGGTTGCCGTTGAGAATACAAATCGAATTCCAATCTCACAATCTGAGATTGCCAAACCTGAGCTATTATCAATTTTTGGCGAATGCAACAGAGAAAACTCAGCAACCATTCATCAAAGGACTTTTTGCAACTCAGAGAATACATACAGAAAGCTAGACAATGCATTAGATGCATTTCGAGGATTACTGAAGCAGGCTATTCAGACACCCTAAAAATAGAAGATAGTGTTAAAGGCAATATCCTTCTAAGTTATCTATGTCAAATGTTAGAAAAAAGAACAAGGAAGAACATTTAGATTTCACATGAAGGAATTGATTTCATTCAGGCTAACATTGTTTTCTTTCGTAGAGGTTGCTGGGCGAAAGGTGTATATGCATGATGCCGGATCAGAAAAATATTTTGCCAAACTTACCTCTCTACAAATCTGCCGATGACTATAATTTTGAGCACTAAACTTTATTGAGGAGTTCATTGACTATATGTATTTGCAGTTGATTCTTGATGTCAATTCCAATCAGAGCAATCAATGAACATATAGCTCCTGCAATAAACAAATTACGTGGAACGCAAAAGTTTTGATAAGATTTTCAATATCACAAATGATGAAAAATGATAATCCATTTGATAAATCAAGTTTTGTTGTCATTAATATGAACTCTTGCAATACAGACATGAAAAACTGTTCCTCTAATAATTTCACTTGAAGTGTATAGAAAACAAAAGGAGAAAAAAGCAGGAGCAAAAGAATCACTGAATATAATAATAGATGAAGCACATAACATTCTTTCTTATGAATCAACACGCGAAAGTGAAACTTGGAAGGATTACCGCTTAGAGGTGTTTGAAGAAATCATCAAAGAAGGACGTAAATTTGTAGTTTTTCATGACACTTGCAAGTCAACGACCGTCAGATATTTCTCACTATTATATCGCAACTCACAACTATTTTATTCATAGACTTGTAAAATCAAAGCGACATTGATATGATAGCGAACCATGTTTCGTACCTTGATAAATTATCTGTTGAACAACTTCCTGTCCTACCACAAGGAGGTTGTGTGGTTGCAGGTGTTATGACTCAATTGCCAGTAATAATACAAGTTGCACCATTAAATAAGGAAGTTGCACCAAACAGTAGCACGATAAAATTAGTTGAAAGTTGGATGTCATAGCGTTCGTACGCAATTATTAACTTCATATCAAAGCAGACTTTTTGATCCGCCCAGTGCAGAACCACAGGTCTGCTTTCTTTTATCGGTAGTTGTTTTTGCTATGGCGGACACCTTCAGTGGCTTAGCTATCGCCCATTGTCTATATGCCCGAGGGAGGAGGGAATGCGTCACCGTTGGGGCTTGAAGCGGTAGGTGTAATCGACCTCGTGCAGTGGTTGGCGATTGCAGGTTTTATGCTTGCTGTGGGGCTGCGACCGTGCGACTTTTTCCATAAACGTGAGTTGCACTCGGCAAAATGAAAAACAAGTTTTTCTTTTGCTCATTTGCACGCGCTTTGCCGTGGTGATGACACGGAGTCAAAGATTGTTCTTACGAGGAGAGGGCTTGCTGGAAGGAAGGACTGAATTTTGCGAACAGAGGCTTATTTTTCCCTTTACAAAGTTAGGTTACTACCTTGGTGAAAAATTAGACACGATTTCCTCTCAATATTTTCTATAGATCTACACCTGTCTAGAATCTAATGCACGTGTAGAGAAAATCATCTAAAACAATCATAATGATTACTTATAAACGATATTTTTGCCCGATATTGTTCACTTTATGAGTATGGTTTAAGTGTTTTTGATAGTCTCTGATTTCCTGGTTTCTCTTATGTTTTCCCGCCATATCCCTTTTCACTTGTCAGAATATTAAAAAGGCTCTCAATTTTGCATCGTCAGACCTGACTAAAAAGCCCTATGCGCAAGGGCGTTATTCATTTCAAAATAATTGAATTATGACGATAAACGAATTAATGGGCAAACCTGTTTGGCAGATGACAGGAGAAGAGCTGCTATTTCTGGCACAACACGGAAAAACATACGACGAGAGAGAAATCAGCGCAAAATCTTCCTCCAAAAAGAAAAAGAAAAGCGATATGTGTATGGGTTTGCAGGCATTGCTCGTCTCCTTTGGATGCAGTTTGCCTACGGCTAATCGCATCAAACAAAAGCGGAAAAATCGATAGAGCCTATCACGCAAATTGGTCGAAAAATCATCATTGATGCAGAACTTGCTCTCGAACTCGCAGGGGCGAAAAGTAGGAGGACGCAAATGAACCATCCAACTGCAACCATCCAACCACCGCTTGATCTAGAAGCGATGTGGCAAAAACTCCTTGATTCGAGTGAGCGACCAACTGACCATTCCTCCTGTGGTGCTCCGTGTCGATGAAGCCATCATTGGTACACTCGGCAATTTCCAGCGTCTCCACGGGCAAGGCGAAAGCCAAAGAAGACTTTCAATGTTCTAGTGCCCTCGTGGCAGCTGCGCTCATCAATGGACAAGTGCTAGAATATCGGGCGTCATTTCCAGAAAAGCAAACGCGACATTCTCTTTTTTGACACCGAGACAAAAGTCCTTATCACTGCCAACTGGTGATGCAGCGCATCTTGTCCTTGGCAGGGCTTCCCTTAGACCAAGAACCCGAGCACCTCAGTTCAGTCATCTCAGAGCCATTGCAGACCCCAATCAGCGAGAGAGCTTTGATTCGCTATGCCATCTACAACAGCCCCAACCTAGGGTTTAGTGATTATTGATGGAATAAGAGACTTGATGCACGATATCAACAATTCTTCCGAAGCCACAAACCTTGTGGGTGATTTGATGCAATGGACTGGTGAAAAGAACATCCACATTCAAACCGTGCTGCATCTCAATAAAGGTGACGACAATGCACGCGGACACATCGGCACCGAACTCAACAACAAAGCCGAGAGCGTGTTGCTCATAGCCAAAGACACCAAGGACGCAGACCGAAGTGTGGTATCGCCAGCTGTAATTCGCTCCAAAGCCTTTGCACCCTTTTGCCTTTAAGTTGTCTGAAGATGATGGAATATGCCTTCCTGAGCTAGACACCGAATTTGCTGTTACCAACTCCCCTCCTTTTCTTACCAAGAACTCAGTGGAGAGGAGCATCGTAAAGCTCTGCAAGAAACATTCAAAAACCGACACCGAACTAGGGTTATGGAGCACTGCTCACTCGTTTGAGCACAGCCTATCAATCCATCTGTGGACGAACTTATGGTCAAACCAAACTCAAAGAACTCCTCCGTTTCTTGCTCAACAAACGAATGATTGTCAAAGCTGGGAGAGGGCAGTATTGTTTTTCAGCCCGATTTTCATTATTAACCCCAAAAGTTAGGTCGGTCGGTCACAGGCTCTATATGCCTGACCAACTGACCAGACTCAAATAGAGACTGGTCGGTCGGAATGCGTGCCTATAGAGAACGTCCGACTGACCAAAGTGTTTAACCTCCAAAGAAAAATGATATGAACCTACGCAACATCAAACAACAATCCATCGTGAGACTATCTTCAACAACAAGGATATACTCCGCAACACATCAGAGGTAATGCCTATTGGTATTGTTCTCCGCTAAGAAAAGAACACACAGCCTCCTTCAAAGTCAATACCGAACGCAATCAGTGGTATGACTTTGCCACTGTCGAACATGGCGACATCATAGACCTTGTCTGCATCCTCCAGCATTGCTCCATAGCAGAAGCAATGAAACACCTTTCGTCTGCAAACATACCTCCACTGTCAAATTCTCCACACCTGCTACCGCCTTCTTTTTCTTTTGCGGAACAAGTATTCCTGCAACATCTCCAGCGCATCCATGGATCACGTAAGCGTGAAACCAATAGCACATCCCAAACTCCTGCAATATCTTGCTGAAAGAGGACTAAAAAAGTCCGACGTTTTGCAAGAAAAGTCCGACGTTTTTTCTTTTTTGTGGGAGATTTCTTACAAAACATCGGACAAAACTTTCTTCGCCTTGGGATTTGCAAATGACGCAGGAGGTTGGGAACTTCGCAATCCCTATTTCCAAGGGCTGTATGGCACCGAAGTCCATCAGTACAATCAAAGGAAAGGACAGATCAGCGACTACAAATCTTTGAGGGTTTTATGGACTTTCTATCTTGGCGTAAACTCCATCGAAATAAATGCGAGACAGCATCGTGTTAAACTCACTGGCTTTTACTACCCAAGGTTATTCCTCTAATAACGAGCTACACCTCTATCGAATGTTTTCTTGATAATGATGAGGCTGGAAGAAAAGCATTCGAGCTACTGAAGCGTTCGTGTCCATATATTACAGATGGTTCTGCACACGCTACCGAGACCACAAAGACCTTAACGAATGGCTTGTTGCTCAATCCAAACTCAAAGAAGAAACAGCCTTTGTTATCGTCCACGAAACGTGGGTCATCAGAAGATAGTCTTTCATTGGGAAGCAAGTTTGTGTTTTGGGCTTAATGGTCAAATGTACTCCTGAAAGGGGCATAATGCTCTCTTTTTTCATTTAATGGTCAAATGTACTCCTATAATAGTTGAACTCCTAGTGTTTATCGGGGTTGTAAAGCCCTAATATATTTCAATAAGCAGTTCTCGCCTCTCTTTCGAAAGTCCTCGATGAAGACGCAAACTCATCTTCAATACAGAGTTAAGAGACTCAATAGCATTGTTAGTGCGGGGAACTTGATCGGCAGGGAAATTCTCAAAGGTAAATAGTGCATTAGATTGCGTTTTAAACTATAAAAAGCACTTCTCGTTCTTCTATGTGTGAAGTGCCATTGTCATATCTTCACCATAAGACTTCTCTTGCAAAAATCTTTCCACTTTTGCTCCCATTTTTGAAGAGATGTCTCCAAAGTCTGAGACGACTAGATTGGTAGAGTTGATGCGCCAATGCCTTGAGTTCTTTGGCCGCAGGTAGCGAGGATTGAGTGGTGAGGCAAATGTCTTATTCGCTGAAGCTGGTGAAACTGACAATACTGATAAGGAATCTCAGGAATGCCTCCTTAATACCTGACAATGCGTCACTTTCAATGGCTCCTGATTGTAAATCCTGATCTTGGAGACAGGAAATACCAGCTTGATAATCACTAACTCTCTCTCACCACGTAAGCTGATAGTGTAATACTCTGTGGCTTGAAGCATCCATGAAATGACTACTCCAAAGTTTCGCCCCAATAGGTGGCATCCATTTGTAGCGTTATTGCAATGGGGTGAATTCTGTAAGAAACATCCTGACTTTGGGTACGTTTTTGAGATATCGTTGTAGGGGTAGAAACAGAAATACCATATTCTTGAGCTGTTTCCAAGCAATGTATGGCGCCCTTTGTAAATAGAACTCAACAATGGCAGCCTTATTAGGCTTTTCACGACCACTAAAATAGCATTGACAACTCTTGCAATACCAATACGAGGGCACCACGTTTAACTCCTTTGCGGATTAGCAGTATGAGAACCGCATTTCTGGCACTTTTTGCGATGATATTCCATTATAGCATTATAATCACCTCAAAGGTATGAAAAAGAGAGCATTATGCCCCTTTCAGGAGTACATTTGACCATTAAGCCGTGTTTGGGTATCTCAAAACCTCCTTGCTCCCTCCCTCGGGAGAGAAAATCCCTGTTGGTCTCATGAAAAACAAGAAGTTATGGAACAGAAGAATAAGGGTGGACGACCCCACCAAGACGTTGTCGGAAAAACGAAAAATATCAAGTACTGCTTCGACTCAACACGATGGAGTATTACACCCTGCAGGGCAAAGCTCGTGAAGCCTTTATGCCGCGCACAGAGTTTTTGCGACAACTCATCACCAAAGCAGAGATAAAGAGTCGTATCAAACCCGAAGATATGCAACTCATTCGCTGCGTTTCTGGGATGGCAAACAATCTCAATCAGATAGCCCATCAGCTCAATACTTTCGGTATCTCTGCAATCCATGAAGATTTGAATGCGCTAAAACAACTTATCCACGAACTCTTGAAACGATTGAAATCATGATTGCCAAGATTATCCAAGGAACAGACTTCAATGGTGTCATCAATTATATGCTCAACAAGCCGGATGATAAAGCGAAAGTCTTAGCTACTGGCGTGCGGATTGCATTGGCAAATGATATTGCACACGACTTCAATTTGCAAGCATCTATGCGTCCAAATGTACAAAAAGCAGTTTGTCATACCATCCTCTCATTTTCTGCAAATGACGCCGAAAGATTAACGGATGCTATGATGGTGAAGATTGCCGATGAGTATTTAGAGAAAATGGGCTATGCCGATACACAGAGCCTTGTTGTAAGCACAGTGACCGCACAACATCCGCACCTGCACATTTGTATCAATCGCATTGGCAACGATAGCAAGACCATCACCGACCGTAACGAGAAAATATCGCTCCACAAAGATTTGCCGAGAATTGACTGAACGTTATGTCTTGACTCTTGGAGAAGGGAAAACAAAAAGTAAATCGCCCTCGATTGCGGGGGAAGACAAATTGCGCTATGAGATATCTCGATGCCATCAAGGCAGTGTTGCCCCAATCGAAAAATTGGAAAGGCTTTTGTCGCAGGTTTAGAGCAACAAGGTATTACTACTCATTTCAAGACGAAAGGCAATACTGATGTTGTACAAGGTATCATCTTTGCTAAAAAGACGGATGTAGTTTTAGTGGGTCAAAGATAGACTGCTCATGCTCCTTCGCTCGACTTAATGAAACGCTCAATCAAAATAGTCAGCAGCAACAATATGAACAACTTGCACAAGTATCTAAGGTGGCTTCGGAGGCTCGAGTAATTTCCTTACAGAACTATCCGAAGCATTAGGGCGAAAGTTTCACACTACCAACGTCAAATGCTGGTGTAGATGTAGACGAAATACGTTTCAAAAGAAACTTCGCAATGAGCCAATCGCCAACGTAAATTTAATCCCCACAACAATCTATCCGTATGAACAACGAAACAGCCCCCTATTCTCGATATCCTCGAAGAACTCAAACAAGAATGCAAAGCCATTAAGAAGGCGCAGGCAGAACTTCGCAGTGCTTTTGGTTGAACAACAAAAATACGAAGCTCAAGATGACACCCAAGTGCCCAAAGCTGTACACCTCCAACTATCCTCAGAAACGAAAGCCAAAATCAAAGAGCACCAACTTTTTGTTTTGGCGGCATTAGAAAGAGTCTTCCAAGAAACTCGACCCGAAGTTTGAAGCCTTACAAAACTCCTCAGCAAGCAACAGTAAGCCAGTGGTGTTTAAGAACTACTCGCTCTTTGCTAGTGTACGTTTAGCCGAGCGCATTTTACTAGGTCTTGTTTGCGGTTTAGTCATGGTCAGCTGTTGGTTCTTCGGCATGGGTGCTCATGAACTTCAAACCGCCTCTGACTACGACCTGCGCTATCGCTATCTGCGTATGCAAGGCAAAGTCACTGCCTCAGACTTTGCTCATCTAGACAGTATGTTTGTTTCGCATCGCAATCCAAAATCCATCCATCAGTTAGAGCAGAAAGTCATTGATTATGAACAAGCCCTACAAAGACAAGCCGAGTTGCTGATACAACAAAAAGCGTATCCAACAAGAACAAGGAGAGTTGAAGAAGCGTTTGAAAGAATAAAATACCCCCAAGTAGCATTTTTGCCATTTAGGGAGATTATTCTATTCCTTTTGAAGATTTCTTTGGAACTTCAACCCTTATTAAGTCCTTGTTCCACTTCTTCAATTGTGGGCAATTTTGAAACAATTTCTTTCGGTATAATGTTATTTATTTCTATAAGCAGCCACGCCTAATGGCTTATTGATGCCATTGAAAGCCCATTCCACTTTGGTCTCATCTTTTTGTCTTGCAAATGAGAAGTCCTATCGTAGGGTTGTCTTCTTCTTGCTTCAGCAATTTGTTTCTACTGCCGTAACATAGAAATTGAGTTTACTAGCATATTCTGGTTGGAATGCATAGGTTTTTCAACTCTACCACCACATAGCATTTAAGGCGAATATGGTAAAAGAGCATGTCAATCCGATAAGATGTCTCCTGATACCACAAGCTCTACTTGCCTGCCACAAAACGAAAAACCTTTGCCCAGCTCTAAAAGTAACTGAGTAATGTGTTTCGTCAATTCATCTTCCAAATCCTCTCATCATAGTCCTCTCGCATGGTGAGAAAATCTAGTTGTAGGGGTCTTTTAGTGTCTCCTGCCAAGTTTGCTTTGAGGGGCGAGCAAGTGTTCCTTTAAAGTTGGTAATAGCGTTTCCTTTCTGTTGATGAAAGTTTGCTGTCAGTGCATTTTTCTAAAGCGAGCGGCTCCAGCCATTGCTTACTGTTTCTTGTAAATAGAAGGTTGCCTCCTCTATCGTTTTGCATTTTTGTGATGATTTCTACAATGATGTCTCCATGGCACCTGAAAGAGTAAATTTTCTAATTCTCCACCAGCTTGGTGGAGAAGTGTATCAGATTGAGCATAAAAGGCATACCATTTCTTCATGTACCACGAGTTTGTTTTTGAAAACCACTTTTGTCGAGGAAAAGCCTCTTTGAAATCAAAGGCTTATACGCTCTATGATACCTGCCCCTAACGCTCTTCCGCTTTTTAGGGTGACCAAGTCATGACCTAACTTCCAATAAAACGCAACAACTCAGAATTAACGTGACAGCAGCCTTGAGGTTGTGCGTACGATATTGTGATTTGATGTTCTCCAACCATTCCGTATATTCTGATAGATTCCCTTGGGGATTGTTGGCTGAGAGTATTATTTCGTTATTCATGCTCTTATCTTTTATGATTTTACGCAAGAGGTTCTTGCGTGATTGTTGAGTTTGAATTGAAGAGTTGTCTAACTGTCAATCTATTATAACTGATTAAACTTGCTCATAGCACTCGCTTTGATGTCGTCGGCAATGTCAATGTAGGGCTTCATAGCCTTGTAGTCGCTGTGTCCCGTCCATTTTCATCACCACCTGCGGAGGAATACCCAATGCAAGGGCGTTACAGATAAATGTTCTACGCCCAGCGTGCGTGCCAAGCAAGGCATATTTCGGAGTCACCTCATCAATGCGTTCATTACCTTTATAGTAGGTTTGTCGCACAGGTTCATTGATTTCAGCAAGCTCTGCCAATTCTTTGAGGTAATCGTTCATCTTTTGATTCGTAATCACTGGCAAAGCCTTGTCGTTTTCAAACTCCACATTCTTGTATTTCTCTAGAATAGTCCTACTGTGGTCGTTCAATTCGATAATCAAACTATCGGAAGTCTTGACTGTAGTCACTTCGATGTGATCTCCTTTGATGTCGCTTCTGCGAAGGTTGAAAACATCTGAATAACGCAATCCCGTGAAGCATTGAAAGAGAAAAACATCGCGCACACGTTCGAGAGCCTGCTTCGTTGGTGGGATTTTGGAACTCTCGGAGCCTGTTCAATTCTTCCCACGTTAGAAAGATGATTTTCTTTGTGTATCCTTGAGTTTTGGCTTAAACGTATCGTAAGCATTGTTGTTGTGCATTCCTTGCTTAAAAACTCCATCGCAAGAACCATTTTAGAAAACTCAATTGTTTGCCTATTGTGCTATTGCGCATTTCTCTTACTTCTCGAAGATATTGCACATATTCGGTTAATCCCTCTTCATCGAAGAAGTCAAAACTTAGTTCTGAACGAAAATTCTTAAGATGATTTTTACGCTGCGAATTTTTCAAAAGTCGAATGCGTCCAATCATTCTGTCTTCCACACACTGAACGAAATCATCAAATGCTTCGTAAAAAGTTATTAGGCACATTAGACGTATCAGCACTTGCCAATTCTGTTTTTCATTCTGCCCGTGCCTATTGTTGAAAGCCTCCTTCACCTCTGCAGGACTTGGCATAATCTCTGCGACCTCAAATCGCTTGAAAAATCTCCTGCAATTCAGTGTAATATCCTAAGAGCGCAGCATTGATCTCAGAAGCAGATTGTTTGAGCTTTATTGGTCATCCGTTTTTCACTCGTTGTTTATCCCCATCCCATTTCGCCACATCAATTCGGTATCCAGTAGTAAACTCAATTCGCTGGGAGGCAAAATTCACTCGCATACGAATAGGCACGTTCTCTACAATGGGCTCTCCGTCTTTCTTTCTACTTTCGAGGGCAAAGATGATATTACGCTTGATGTTCATAGTTTTTGAGTTATGATTTATGCACCCAAAGTTACACCAAATTCTGATATACCCAAGAAAAATCCTATGATTTCTCGTTTTTACTTGAAATAAACTCAATGCACTGAAAAACAACAGGTTGATATCTTTTTGATATTTTTATGACACAAAAAGAAAGAGCCTCTCTCTCTCCACACTAAAGGATGTAAATTTCGAGTTTACATCCTCTTTCTCACACCTTTCCCCAACAACGACACCCAAGACAACGGTCTCGGATGTCGTTGCGCTTTATTGCTGATTTTTTCCTCGTTTAGGCAATTGCTTCCACCATCTTATCAAAATCACTTTCCAGCCGCTCCATTTCTCTCCGGCGATAAATCAGGAAATTCCCGCTCAGCTTTTTCGATGGCTGCTTTGTGCGAAACACTGCCTTTGCCTTCGAGGAGCTTACGTTGTAGAGCCAAAATTTGATTTCATCCAAGGCAGCGATCCAGTCGGCCATGCATAAGACGCTCTTCCAAAAGCCTGAACTCCGCAAAATCCAAGAATTGAGACACCAACAAAATTTAATCTTTGCAATTCTCTCGAGATAATTCTTCGCAATTCTCACATCGTCTTTGGTGATATAGTCCCCTTTGAAATTGGTCATCCCCAAAGAGGCTTTATTACTGTCGGCCCGTTCGAAAATGATTTCCGCCGCAGTATGTTCGTGAACGGCATAATGCAACTGTTTTGAATCGTGGCATCATGCGTCAACTTCGTGCGAGGATCATAATCCACAGACGTTGCGTAGATGTCCGTCACCTGCTGGTAGAAATTACGTTCCGAGGCGCGAATGTCCCTAATGCGTTGCAACAACTCTCGAAGTATCGGTTACCTCTCTTGCAGGCCGATCATCATCCATTGCAAAACCTTTTTGGATATATTCGTGCAGGCGCTCCGTTGCCCAACGGCGAAAGCGCGTCGCCACTTGCGACTGAATCCGATAACCAAGCGCTATAACTACATCAAGGTTATGGTGATCCATCCTCGCGCCGCCACTGCGAGCCCCTTCTTGTCGAACTAACAGAATTTTTCTTGTGAGTTGCTTCGGCCCAGCTCATCTTCAGCATATATTCTTAATATGCTGGGCGATATTCTGTTGCGTCGTGGCGTAAATTTCAGCGAGCTGAGCGGTGTGAGCCACACGTCTTCATCAGAAAATCTCATTCACCTTGACTGAACCATTGTCATCTTGATAAATGATGAGGCCGTTTTCTTATTTTCTTCTTTCAGGTTAGCCTACAGACCAGTGCTGTAGGATTTACTTCATATTGCGTTCAAGTTTTTCAGCCCACTCCGCAGAGTCTGCCGATAAGTGCAAAAATAGGCAATCCTTTTGGTGCGCAGCTTTTGAGGTTTCAAACTTTCGTTTTTGTCCGGGGCGATGGTTGATATATTGCAGCACCTCGCCATCTTTTTCAATTCATCCTCCCTTTGCTGTGAGACAGCAACGATCGAAATACCCTTATCGAAAATGCGACTGCAGCCAACCGCAAGCGACAGCTCAACGCGCGCGCGTCACGCGCGTCAGGCGGTTTTTCGATTTTTGCCTTCACCTCTTCACCCTCACGGGTGCAACCCATTGGAAACAAGCACCTTTGCGTGTGAAAGGCTTCACCTTTGCCGAAAACCCACGATCTTCCTCTCATTCAACAACTTAGGGTGTGAGGCAACCGCCTTCACCTCGACGGGCGGAGGACAGTCGGCAGCGACAAAACGGCGGCGCAGAATGTCCCTCGCCACAGCGGCGCGGGGGTGAAGGCTAGGGGCGAAATTCACCCTTTTGCCTTCACCGCAACACACTGTGCGACAGATGATTACAAAAGAATTTTAACACGCGTTTGTGCGGCAGAACGCTTCACACGCAACCACCTATACAATCAACCGATTGTAAGCGAAAGGTGAAGGTGAAGGCAGAAAAGCGAAAAACTCGCTGAATGCGCGCGTTACGCGCGCGAGACGAACAAGCGGGTGATGGCGGCAGCGCGGACGACGAGCCGACACAAACAGCGCGACGACTGACAAGAACTACGCAACTGGGGTGAGGAAAACGGACTCCCTTTTTCTCGAAAGCGCGCAAGATTGGCAAGAAAGTGGGGCGACATACTTTCAAGATCGAAGTAAAAAGCAGAGAAGATTGCGAAGAAGGGAGGAAACTCGCAAGAAAGGGTGAATATTTTCTATAAGCCACCACAAAACACGAAAGAAAAACAATCACTCGGCGAAAAACCACCCCAATCGAAAATAAAAACCTTTATCTTTGCACTTGATGAAACACACCTTCTCTTTCCCGTTGCCCTGCGGCAGTCCATATAGCGCAAAGTCGAGGAACCTCCTGATGAATCGGCGCAAGCGGTCTCTGACTTTATAAAAATCTCGACACTCCACAGTGGAAATATCGGGACGAAGGAGAAATGTTCGCGGAGCAGCGTCACGATGAAGGGGAACATCCGCCCCAATTAATCCCTCACACTGATGTACAGCGTTTTGCAGCAAAAAGAATCGCACAACAGACGCGAAGTCAATCATCGCTTATCGCCTATGGTGAGCACAGCAATGGTTCCGTCCTCCTCTCACGACACATGGATACGGCAAATTGCAGCAGGAATCTCTACCTCCACGAGCAGAGGTCTGCAAATTGGACAAGTAGTCGCTCAGGTTAGCGGCCACCTGCTGCAGGCACCACCGCGTTGATAGCTGGCCACCTCCCGGTGGTACCCTGGACGAGCAAGAGCCCATCGATGGCGCAATTCTCCACCACATAAACATCACTGGGGAAGGCAACATCCGCAGCACGGGCAGCTTTGTGGCTTTGACCACGTCAGTAAGTCGAGCATCGATGCCTAAAAATTCTTCTCCTTTAGCATTCAAAAACCATAGTTGAGCAATACAACTTTGAAGTCATCTGCGAAAGTAAGTTTGAGCTCTTGCTCTGCTTGTAGCAATCACGGCAAGTTCCACGCCTCCGGAAAAACGCTTCCTTTGAAGGACTCTAGTATTTCTACTATCTTATTCATCGTTACATTGTTTCGAGAACGAGCCTCCAATGGGCTTTTCTTTCGTTATTAAATTCTACCCGATTGATGGACGGCTCTTCGAAGGTATGGAGCACTTTGAAATTACCATCACTATGATGTTGATCGTAAGTAATTCGGCAAGCGGAGAATCAGGATTTTGTCCAATATGGTGAAGTTCGTAAGGACATCCTTTTTCATCTCGAGGTGCATATCCTTCCTCTGCTACAATCTTTTATTGCTCCAATCCGGCCATTTCGGTTCATTGCAAGCGTCACCTTCGATCGATGAGCTGCAATAAAGCAGGCTTACCATTAACCTCGCCCTTCAACCAAAACCGGCTTTTTTATAAATTTCAGCCTCTTCCTTGGTTCCTGATGGCATTAACAGTGCGTCTGACCAACCAGTTTCTTCCTTCAGCGCTTGTCGATCTTCCTCCGTTAATTCGGTGTTTAGGCGCTCTTGGGCGTTTGTTCTAGCTCAACAAAGATGTCTACATCCGACTGTTCGAGCCGAGAAAAATAGGTAGTCTCATGTACCCGCAGGATATGGACACTGCTCAACAAGCCTGTTGTTCTGATACGAGAATGCTTTCGTCAAATGAGGAGACCTTAGTTGCAAGTTGTTCACGCCCGCTGTTCCAAGTTCATCCTTCTGCTCACAGAGGGCACTTCCTTGTCTGCCACAGCACTTTTTCCTGCCTTCAAGATGAATCATTGCATCTTCTATCTTTGAGATCCACAACCTGGTGGGGACACTGGGCAGTTTCAATTCCTTTTCCCAAATTCTACAATCGGAGACGTATAAATCAATCATTAAAGGTACTTTTCCATTCCTCAAACTTTGCAGCATTCCACATATAACAGTATTGCATAATACACAAAAGTGCTAGATATCGAGTTTTTGCTGCAAAGCGAGGTTCATGAGTGAGATCCAACACTACGCGAAAGTTGACTCATCTTCGTCAACTGCTGACTCAGACTGCGAAATTTTCACATCTAAGTTTAAGTACTGTTTCACGAAAGAGTTCCATTCCAAGAAGTTGGGGATTTGCCATAACGTAATCCTCCCTGTAGCAATGTACTCATCAATTATTTTCAATAAACTAAAAACGCACCGAGGTGTGCATTGGCGTTCGACAATCCCCTTTGAGGACATCGATATCGAATTCTTTCTTCGAGATACGGATACAGGAGAAAGTTGACCACCTCAAGGCTATACTCTCTCACCATCTTCTTTGCCGGCGAAGACTGCTTGGTGTAGACAAAGCGAGGCTTTGTGCTCCTAAAACTTTGAAATTTTGCATTGTACGGGCTCTTCCCATGTGTTTTGATAGACACTCTGCCTTGTATTTTTGCTTCGAAAATCTCCTCATCTGTTCTTCGCTCGAGAGACATTGAGGAGCCTGCTGCCTTTCGATCTTCCCAATCGGGCAGCAGAAGCATCGATTTTGGTATTGGTGTTTCTTATTGCAGCTGGAATTCTAACAACGCGGCTGATCGACGATGACAAAGCTTTCGCCATAGGTACGCATTTCGGCGATACTGCTGAGATCATTTCAACAGATTTTCCCACGAGATTGAAGATTCCTGTGACTGTGGTGGAAGTTTTCTTCAGCAGATTGTGCCTCTTCCAAGACCGTTACATGCTTTAATTCTTCATTCATTCCACCTTCTGCTGACCTAAATTCCTTGAGTTTACGATGAGAAAAACCATAATGAGCAGATTTTCGTCTCAGCAGAACCGATGCAGCTAAGATCAATAATCACGTTCTCATTAAACACGCTCTTCATCGGGAATGCTCGCCATTCAGCGATCTTTCCAAACATGCCTTCACACAGATCGTGGAGACGTACTTCCAAAGCTCCTTTGTAATTTCCCTTTGTTTCAGCCGAATACTCAGAATGATCCAAATAGTCTTTCAAACAAACGATTACATCTTCGATCTTTGGATATATCGGCTCAGAGGTAAGTGGTCGGGATTGTCAATGTCCCAACCGCATTTTTCATAGGCAGTAATTATGGAGTGCTTCAGCACGGCGGGGCATAACTGAATACATAGGCCAGCAGCATTAAAGATATCGACCAGCTGATCGAGTATGCTCTAAGACGTCAACCTGTTTGTAAGGAAACGAAAAAGTTGATTGTCCAGCAACTCCGCTAACTTTATTCGTATGCTATAGACTGTAACGTCATCCAAACAGCCAAAAACATGCTTATATTCGCCCTGGCCGCGCTCCACCACCATAAACTTCTTCCCCAAATCTCGCAGTTGCTTAAGTAGCAAATACATCGTATTGGATTTACCTACCCCGGTCGATCCGGTAACAAAGGGCATGCTTTGATCAACTCAGCAACATTAAGACGAACCGCTGAAGGACAAGGTCTTCCTAAATGCAGAATCTGCCCCAGTTCGATTTCTCGAGCATTTTCGGTCCTCTGATGAATATTTCGCGCGAAAGAAGCTTTGTTCTTTGACAATGATTCCGCACACTGCTTCTGTGGCAGCGAAAAAGTGAATGGCAAGTTCCTTGCTGGTTACGACCGAACCGGCAGAAAACGTTGATGGAATGGTAATCAAATCGAGGATGAAGGCTGTGTCTCTAAGTAGCGACAAATTTCTTTTCAAGGCTCTTTCTCTGTCCAAGAATTCACTGCACAGGTTTCAATACCACTCGCCTCTCCGATGATAGTGCCGCGATAGATATTCGTCAGTTGTTGGACAGTTGTTGGATCATTTGCCACAAAATATGTTGCAACTGACCCTGTAAACCGAAGGACTTTCCGTTTTGAAACCTTGCTAGTTGCTGATCCAAAAGTTCAAGATGATACTTTACGCTCTGTCTTGATAGGTGATCTGCTTTTGAGATGCTCTCGTTTTATCCTTATGCTGTCCTTCCTGTGTCGTTTTTCCTTTTGTTTGCTGATTACTTACCCTGCTGTTCAGCTGTAGCATCTGAGCTGTTTTTGCCGATAGCTTCGGATGTTCCTTTGGTAGTACTCAAACTTTCGTTCCACTGCTTTGGAAACACTTGCACCAAACCCTATTCCGCCACCGACTCCGGCACCGACTCCGACACCTAGTCCGACATTCACTCCTGCGCTGACACTTGTTCCCTGGTCTGTGATTCTGTAAATGACTCTGTGGATGTTTCGAATATCCGTCGGTATGAGTTACCGTGTGCGAGATAGATGAGCCAACAGTTTCTGGAAAAATTCTCTGAGAGGGAGGTGGAAACCCTTGGGCTCGCTCTCATTGAAGGTCAATTGAGCGTTGCTAAGGAGAAAGACTGGTATACAAATCACTGAAAGCTTGAATCATATCTCGACTTTCTTCATAACCTATACTATCGGCGACAAAATAGGCTCTAAAGCAAGGAATGGACGAAGTGGCATAACCAATCGTTCAATCCTGCACGAAATTTTTCTTTTTGTCGTCGCGCAAAGAGGCAATTGCTGAAACAGGGGCAACAGCAGGCTGCTTGAACATCAAAAGGACTCAAGTCACTTTGCGTTAATCCCTATCCCCGGAAGAAGCCTTCGAGCCCTGCTCCTAAGACTTCACCGGAAACATGACTCAGGCTCGGCAAACATCCACGCGCTCCCAGGAACAACTCCAAATCCCCGCCGTTCGCTTTATTCAAAACAAGAATAACATTCTTGGCCGCTCTATGCAGCGACATGTAGAGCATGGAAAGTTTGTCTGCGAAAAAGACATTCTGCTCCACGACGATTTTATTGATTTTGAACCACCTAACCCTTGTCCGGTGGGGACATTCCTCCAAAGGCAACACGCGCGCTAGTTTGCAGCTCGTGCAGATAGCCTCGAGCTCTATCCGATCAAACATCCCTAACTCGCCCATCTGCAAAACCAGATTCCCCTGCTCTTAACAGCGCAGGCTGCGAAACCTCAAGTACTTTGCTCTGGGGCGAAAGGAACTCTTGTTCCGAAACAACGTCCGAACTCTTCTGGCGATGTTCAATCATAACTAAACTCCTAAATCTGACAACGCATCCTTTCAGAGTATTTCTCTGCGCTGAAAAGCCAACTCTTTAAGTCTTTGATAAACCCATTGACCAGACGTCTGCTTGGTTTGCATCTTGTGATTTCTTCAACCTAAATGCATAATCCTTGGCGAGCTATTCTTTTGCTTTTTCGTAAACTGCAGCTGCAATTTCCCAAACAGAGCAATTCGGCAGCAAGTGCAACCCAGACGTTCGAGGTAATAAAAATTCCAACGACCACCAAAGTCCCGAGTCCTCCAATAAGCATTGAAGTTTCGTAGATCTTCCTTAGACAAGTTGGGATAAGAAATGGTTGGGTCAATCTTCAATTCCTGAAGAGTGATCCCTTTTCTGCTATCCATTCCTTCATAGTTGAGCGATAGCCATTTTTAAAATCATGAACTTATCCAAGAGGGCTATGTCCTCAATTTTAAAGACTCCGTTTGTATATTGCCGATCGACTTCGAGGATATATCTTCAAAGACAGACTGTGCAATAAGCTTTCGTCGACTCTGCAAATGTTTTTGAGATTCTCCTCATTGATCTCCTCTAAATACTCTTTTGCCTTTTGACGTACTTCAGTTTCCAACCGATAAAGGTTCATCTTTAAATCAAAATCATTTACCATATCCAGATCCTCCTACCTGTTTGTCTAAATCATTAATCGCATCGCAAACCGATTTGATACGAGCCCAGTTCATAGAAGCAAATTTACTCTTTTCCTTTAACTGAGGTTCCAGTTCTTCATATGCCCGCTTCTCAGCTTCTATCTTCTTATCAAGTTCTTCCAAAATCCGCTTGCGCATATTCTCAATTTTTGTTATCAGCTGCGTCAGAACTTGTCTCTTTGTTCTCCAGCTTTTTAGAACAAGCACCTTAAAAACCTTTGAGCTTTTTCTCCTCGTTGATCCTCTCAGCATACTTTGCACGAATCCGTTCATCCGGACGTGAAACATGACTAACAACACGCGCAGGCTCAATCACATAACTCTCCTTCCCGAAATCAGTAGCTTCGTTTTCCAATGCATCAAAGTCAATTGCATCCCAAACCATATATTTACGACTAATTCTTTTTAGAGATATCAGAATATTCACGCGCTATTTCTTCAAAAACTTTCTTTTCTCTTTGCTGAACGTCATCGAACAAATTGGTGATTGCGGTGCGCACTTCGCCCTCTCCCTTTAACCCGTCAATTTCACACAACTCTCATCAATAAATTTAAACTTCTTTTTCATTCCCTCTATCGAGTTCGTTGATCAGCTTCCTGCGCACGACGATTGTACTCCTTTTTTCTCCAAAATTCCTTGCTTTGCTTCGCTTATCTTATCCTTATCACTCTCAACCAACTCCTGATTGCGCTGCAATCTTGATTAAGAAATCCAGCATAATCGCACTTCAGCAACTCCAAAAATTTATTCAGGCTCTCCTCTTTCTCTTTTTGCAGAAAGTCATTGACTAGCCTTTTCAAATCATCGAAATTGGACCATTCTTGCAAAAGTCGGAACATGAGTGTCGTGATTGAAGGTATCATGCTGTTTTAGTTGCAGTTTGGCAGCATACATGATCGCCATCACGGCTTCCCACTCACTTTCCTCCCAACCACCAGGCCGCTGATCCTCCAAGTCACCGTAACACTTCAGATCATATTGTTCCCTTTCTTGCAATTCAATAAAAAGAACAAAGAAGACTATCAACATGACTGATATACTCAATCTTATCGTCATAGTTCTCTCAATGAGTCTAAGTTTATTATCCTTATGATCCCGAAAGCCGGAAGAGGTGCCATGGTGAGCACATAAAGAGGCGATGCCTGTCGGATTCTGTAAAATTATCCAACAATTCACTCACTAAACTGCTTAGTATCTGCTTGATCCAGCGTTTGACTACCATCTTGCAAGAAGATGATCGCATCAACTTCGCGGGAACGATCTTCTCGTTGGGTTGCCAGTAGTTGTCGAGTCCGCGCCTCGATGCCACCGATTGCCCCAACCCCGGGCGTATCGACAATTTCTCCATCCTTTTAGTTTCTTCACTAAAAGGGTATTTAATCCGAACATTTACAGCGATATTCGCTTTGTTCCGCGACGCAACATATCTCTTCAATAAATCTGAATTTATCGGAGAACACAGTGTCTTTTTCCAGCTCTTTCATGCTTATCCCAGATTGTTTCAAAGCCCCAACCTCCAGAGGATCATTTCGTCGATATTATTGACGGGAAGATTGTGAAATTCTTCCGGAATAGCCACATGAGCCTTAATCTCTCCGCTGATGTCTTCCCTTACCACAACCGAATGGTCATCAGCAAAGGTTATCGTTGCTTCCGGCTCCTTTCCATACTCTATATAAGTCACGCCACAGGTGGTTTGATCGTGTCCTGTGGGAAGAAGATCTTTACATCCAAGCAAAGCATTGATAAACGTAGATTTTCCGGCACTAACTTTTCCGACTACTGCCAATGTAAAACTCCCTTCTAGAAAGAAGCTACTAATTTTTCAATACTGCAGCTATGCCATTCATCATCTTTGATATCGCATTTACGCCGCACTTGTCGATATCTGTTTAGTAAAGTATCGACGAGCTCCTCATTCTGCAAAACTCATTGATTTTCAAGTCATTCATTCTACTGTAGTGTAAAATTTATTTCAGATAAACTCCAAAAACGTATTGTCTTGTTGTAAATTCGGCAGAACATTCTCTCTATGCTCTACGCCACATAGCCGATGAGCTGTTACCGGTCTATCTTACGACTCAGCACTCACATCTATTAGTTTTCACTAAGATAACTAATAAAATCATACAACAAAAACATAAACTCTCTTTCTCCACAACAACCAATTCAGGAATTCATTTTAAACCCACGGTTTATCTTAGTTTTCCACAATTATAGCGTAAATTACCTACAGCGGTTTTAAAGGATAAAGCCCCTTTTCACAAAGTAGCCCCTTTCTCAAAAGTGGACTACGAACGAAAAAGATGATATTTTTGTGCCGGGAGGAAATCCCCCGCAAGAATGCGTAAATTTGAGGCGTAAAGCAATTTCAAAACTAAGACTCTCGCGACCACAGACAGCAGCTTGGTGAGTATCGCGAACCTTTCGCGCGAGAAAATCCTGTATCTCATGGAGATAGCGCACGAATTTGAACTGCGCCCCAACCAGCAAGCTCCTCGACGGACGCATTGTCGCCACCTTGTTTTTCGAGCCCAGCACAGCACGCGACTTTCGTTTGAAACGGCCGCGTCGACTCCCGAGCGCGCGTCATCGGATTTACCGACCTGAAAGTGACGTCGTCGACAAAAGGGCGGACGCTCAAAGACACCATCATGATGGTGGCTAACTACAGCGACGTGATCGTGATGCGCCACTATCTCGAAGGGGCTGCGCTCTATGCGAGCGAACTCACTTCGGTGCCGGTGGTGAATGCCGGCGACGGGGCGCACCAACACCCTTCGCAGACGCTGCTTGACCTCTGCACCCATGATGCAGACGCAAGGGACGCTCGACAACCTGCACATTCATCTGGTCGGCGACCTCAAATACGGTCGCACGGTTCACCTCGCTCATCATGGCGATGCGGCATTTCAATCCACGTTCCACTTCATTGCGCCTCGCTGAACTGGCGATGCCGGACGAATACAAGCAGTATTGTCGCGAACACGGCATTCAGTTTGTGGAACACGAGCATTTTGACGAAGACGTGATTGCCGAGGCTGACATTCTCTACATGACACGCGTGCAACGCGAGCGTTTTTCGGATCTCATGGATGAGCGCGTGAAAAGACGTCTACATTTTGCGCCGGGAGATGCTGGCGGCGCGTCCCAACCTGCGCATTCTCCACCCGCTGCCGCGTGTCAATGAGATCGCTCAAGATGTGGACGACACGCCACCGCCTACTATCGAACAAGCGCGCAACGGTTTTTGTTTGCCCGCGAAGCCATCATCTGCGACGTGTTGGGCATTACCCTCGACGAGGGTGCGTGCCGACGGCGCTGCTCTTTCTCAAAATTCCGCCCTGCGAAACGCGAGAAAACTCATGGTGGCCGCCATCGAAAACGGCACGGTCATCGACCATATTCCCTCAGAAAAGCTCTTTGCCGTGATTCGCCTGCTCCACATCGAGGAGTTGGATCACGACACGGTGTTTATCGGCTACAATCTGCACAGCCACATCATGGCGCGCAAGAGCATTGTGAAGATCGCCAACCGCTTTTTCTCCGAATCGGAATTGAACCAGCTCTCGGTGGTGGCGCCGAATGTGACGTTGAGTATCATTCGCGACTACGAGGTGGTGGAAAAAGCGCCGTGTGGCGATGCCGGATGAATTGACTGACATCGTGCGCTGCAACAACCCGAAATGTATTTGTAACAACGAACCGATGCCGACGCGCTTCACGGTGAGTGGCAATGTGCTACGTTGCCACTACTGCGAAATGGAGCAGCCGATCGGTACGGTGAAGTTGGTCTAACAACGGGTTTCTCCCGTCGTCGACGAACCGAATACGTAGGCATTCGAGCATCTCCTGTTCATCCTCTCTTTCTGTCTTCCAAACGCCGAATTCTCTCTCCTCAATGCGCTTCCAAGACGTGCGTTTCAAGACGAAAAACCACAGAAAAGTGCAAAGTTTGCATATCTCACAAATATGTATTACCTTTGCACTCAGATGATCGCAGAAGCGCCTTGCAAAAGATTTCGTTCTTCGCCTTCCGCTTCGAGATGCCATCAGGAGAGATGGTAGAGTGGTCGATTACAGCAGTCTTGAAAACTGCCGTACCGAGAGGTACCAGAGGTTCGAATCCTCTCTCTCTCCGCAAACAAGGTGTAAATCAGTAGGTTATACGATTTACACCCTTTTCTACCCGAATTTCAATCCTAACAAACTTTCGCTTCTCAATCAGAAGTTTTAATCTATTGCTGTCCGGTAAAAAGTTTTTACTACGATGAAAAATAAAGGCTGAAACCCTCTTGTGGGATTTCAGCCCTCTGTACATAAGAACTCAGGTTTCATAGATACTGTCCCCTAAAACGTGTGTAAGCTCCAAAGTTCTTATATTTGTGGTGCAATCAGAATCAAATCTAAGAACAATGAAGCTTATAACGGAACAAAAGATCGGAAATTATTTCGAAATGGCCTCAAGTGAGGCAGGTTTTAATGAGTTGATGCGCGTACTTTTGGATAGTTTTCCAAGCAGGAGCGCGCCCTCTCTCGAAGAACATAAAGGAGAACAGGGCAACGGTTTCCGTCCTCGTCGTTGGCGTGGACACGGTTGCAGTTTTCAACTTCGCATTCCTCGCACTCGCTCGGGTGCTTTTCAACCGATCATACTCGGCATCTTGGCTGCTCAGGAAAGCGAGCGTGCGCTGCTTTTTCATGAGTTGTATGCTCGTGGACTTTCCTGTGAAGACATCGCCGAGGTGGGTCGTCGCATCTACGGTCACCACTACAGCAAACAGCAGGTGAGCCGGCTCTCCGGGGAGCTTGTTACGAGGAGATCCAAGAGTGGCTTTGCGCCGACTTTCTTCTCATTATTTGGCCGTCTATATCGATGCCACGTTCTGCTCCACGCGTCGTGACGGGAGCGTCTCGAAGGAAGCCTACTACACGATGTTGGGACTGCTGCCCGACGGCAGTCGCGAGGTGCTCACGGTGGTAAATCACCCCACAGAAGGGGCAATTGCTTGGGAGATGGAGCTCGAAGCGCTCAAGGAGCGCGGCGTAGAACAAATCGATTTGATTGTCTCCGATGCTTTGAGCGGTATCGAAAAATGCGGTGTGTTCGGCTTTTTCCCACAGCGCTGCACCAACTCTGCGTCGATGCATTTTCAAACGCAAGGTGTTGAACACCGTTTCCACCAAAGACAAAGCCGAGGTCGGTGAGGAGCTCAAAGCGCTCTTTCCCATGGAACATACCGACAAGACTCCTCTGGCGGCTTATGAGAATTTGCGTACCTTTGCCCGACGTTGGGGCAAGAAATGCCCTGAGCCTTGCCCGATTGGACAGAGAACGCAATGCGGCCTATTTCACCTATCTGAGGTTTTCCGAAAGTGTGCGCCGGATGATTTTACTCGACCAACTGGGTGGAAACGTCTCAATCGCTGCTACAAGCGCACTCTTTTGCTCGCAGCGGAGCGATGCCATCCCCGCCTCTGTAGTTTATCTCTTGGGCTCTGAGGAGAAAACGGAAGGGACGAATGCAAGACGGCTACCGTATTTTCGGGAATGGAAAAATCAAGTAAAACGACAAACAAGAATCAACATACAAATTCCCTCCGGCTTGGGGTACTGCCGGAGGGAAAGACGAAGAGAATCTTACACACTTTTTCGGACATTACCCGTCTAAACTTTTTACCGGACAGCAATATATATCCATAGACAAAACAAAGGCGTCCGTATCAAAACTTTCGTTTGATACGGACGCCAATTATTTTGTCCTTTTCAGTAAGCAGAATCTACCTCAAGTAATTTCTGCGCTGGAGAAAATCGAGGTTTAGTCATCGAGCGTACGCTGACGAACCTGCGGGTTGATGTAAGCCGGCCAACGCTTCTTGAAGCGAACCGTGATCGGTTGACCTTCGATGCTACATGCACCGGCAGAAACAATTCTACGGTAGTAAACCGTGTTACCAAAACGCTTCGTTTCCGTGAAGGTTTCATCCGTACCAATATTCACCCAATGCTTTTTGTCGGCACTGCGCTGCCATTGGTAGGTACGATTCGGATTACCCGTTACAATACCGGCTGTGAGCGTGAAGGGATTCTTATCATTGATCGTTCTTGACTGCTCATCCGGAGTCATAGCGACATTAATACCCGGAATCACCGTCAACTTAGATTGATCACTGATCGCCTTACACTCACCGATCGTTGCCGTACGACGCACGTAATAGACACCGGGAGCCGCAGCGTTGAACGTAAGATTCTGCTCGGTAGCATTACGAATCGCTGTCCAGGTCTCCTCATCATTAGGAGTGGCTGTTCGTTCCCACTGATAGGTAATGTAATCATCGGCTTTTTCACCGTCAAGAGTTGCACTGGCAGGATCAAGATTGAATTCTACCGGTTCACCGGCACAAGCTTGTTGGTTTAGAACCAAACCATCGGCCTCTTTAATACTTACAATTCCGACGGTGTATCGACCGGTAAGTGTTACAGTACAAGAAGTTAGATGGATATCTACCGTATACAAACCGGCTTTGGCCTTTGTGGCAATGAAGTCTAATTCTTTACCTTGCTTCACAGATCCATCAGGAAGATGCCACTCATAAGTAACGTTCGGGAAAGAACGGGCTGTTAACTTTGCGTGGTCGCCTTCACAGAACTGCTCATCAGCATCCATCGAAGATGAAATTGCAGCAGGGTCTTGCAGCAACACATCTTGGTGAATCCAAGTCAATCCGCAGGCATCGGTGGCCGTGATGCGATAGCGTTCACCCAACTTACCGTGTTCGAAGTCTACGGCACCGGGCACAGTCTTGCGAGCAATTTCCGTACCGTCGAGAGTCATCAATTTATAAGTATAAGGTGCATTACCGCCCTTCAGAGCCATGTGGATGATACCCTTACCCGAGTCGGTGCAGAACATACTCAAGCTCTGAGACTGGTCAAAGTCGAGCACGTAGTTGCTCATCGAGAAAGGCCAGGTCATCGTACATGTCTTACCGTCGCTCTTGCGCTTGATGTTCAAAACCAAGGTAAACTCACGCTGATAAGTACCGAAAGATTGACCCCAGTTGCGAGTTGTGTTATAGCTGTCACCCTGAACATAGAAAGATGTAATTTCCACGTCTTCCGTGCTTCCAAGATAAGTCAGCGTACCCTTAGGTGTAACTGTAAACTTACCGTCACAAGCGGCATCTACCGTCGTGGCGCTGAGGTCGAGAATCGGGCGACCGATGTAGTCGTCTTCCATCGGAATGTCACCACAATCGGTGTGCGCCACCACAGTGTATTCGCCTTCCGGAGCGTAGGCATCGATCAATGTACCATCAGGCAACTCTTCCTTCCAGCTAGAACGGTACATCGAACTTGAGTAACGCGTTACGCTTGTTGCCTACGAACTTACGTGCAGGATTGGCTTTCGGACGGGCTACGATCGTCATCTTCGGAACTCGTCAAATAGGGTCTTCTGCTCCACATTAGGAACACCTTCCCAACTTGCGGAGAAGTAGCTCGAAACTATTCATATTGTAACCATTCTTGGAAGCGGTGTAGCCATTACCACAGAAGGTTTGTCCTTTGAACGTATAGTCTCTCGACACCACGTACTTTGAAGGCAAGCGGTAGTTGAGCGTAAAGTCTACGAGTAGATCCTTTGTGGTTTCGGGTTGACCGTATTCCACCACGCGAATAACATACTTCTTGTCCTTCTTGAACTTGTAAGTACTATACCAAACTTGAGGCACATAGTTACCACTCTGATCGACGAGCGTTTCTTGCGTACCGTTTACTTCATAGGCGAAGTACTTCAAGGGCAACTTACAGTCTGTCCAACCAAAAATGGCCAAAAGACGACCATCGCAATCAGACATAACACCTTGACCATAGTCAAGTGTATACTGATACCGACTGATCGCATAGAAATACCTCGTAACTCCATAGAGCGGGTCACCACAGTAATCTGTCGGCGTCATTTCGATGCGGTAGGTCTTATTCGCCGGAAACTCGAGCTCAGGATCACGTTTGAGATAATCCTCACGTTTGTTGTACAGTACCTCTTTTATCGTAGACCACGGTATTATCCGTTGTGTTGGTGACCTTCAGTTTATACTTGTGGCCAATTTCACCATCGTTAAACACCCACTGTACCGTATTACACTTCAGCTGTTGCCAAAGACCGTTGAAAGCATAGCGGATATCACGTTGCTCAGAGATACGCGTCAGCGTGGCCGGACAGTTCTTCAAACGAAGAAGGACGTCTACCCCATTACAATTATCGAAACGTTTCGAATAATCGGTAATATAGGATCTACCATCGTTACTGTCGCTCCAGCTGCTCTTCCACTGACTATCATCAGGGGCAGCACCCTTCGCTACTACTTGAACTTCATAAGCGCGATAGGCCGTCTGTCGGAAGCCTTCGGGGAAATCGGAAGGATCAAAGATCAGGCTATACCAAACAGAGTCTCTACTTTCGTCATTTTTGTTCCTCAAACGACTGTCTAAGCGCAATTCCGACCAATTCCATTTGATCTTGGGAGTATTCGGCATTTCGAGAATCTCAGCATCAGGAATATCACGTTCCATGCAGCCGTCAGACACGGTCAGCGCGTAATGGCCGGGCTTCAATCCGCTACCCCAAAGCTTATTATAATAACTTGTTCCGATCGGGTCAGTGAAAATTTCACGAGGCTTAGTCAAAACCCCTTCGTCAGGGGTCTTCGTCAAGAAGACGCGATACTTACCGGAGCCCTTTTCGATGTTCAAACCGATGCGACCGTTGGGACATTCGTCTCGGGTCGGCACCATGTGAGTCAGGGGCGAACCGTGGCATAGAGACCATCTCGATAAGGTGTGCTCAAGGTAATGGTCCGTTCAAAAGTCTTGTACCTGAGGTTGCCCTTTTCGTCTTTGAAGACAGTGGCACGACCGGTCACCTTGTACGTACCGGCTTCCAGACCGATGAAGGTCTTCGGTTCACCGGGCTTCGTGGTTTCGGCCACGTCGGTATATTGCGTACCGGTGGTCTTCGTCAGCGTATGAGTGGATTTGATCCACGTCGTGGAAGGACTCGGGCACCACCATGGTGATTTCACCGTCGTTCTTACACTTCATGTTGTTCTTACTAAGTGTGAAGTTGAACTTCGTGCCTTGACGCGGTGTATTCCAAGTGCTAGCTGTTTTACCGGCCATACAGCCGTCTACCTTAGTTGCTTCAGCAGTAAAAAGAACCATGTGGTTTACGCACATCGAACTTATAAGGTGCATCGGCAGGGAACTACGCCATTGAAGAGTTCGGTGCCGTCGGTACTTTTAATTACCAAACGCATCTTTGTACCCGGTTCGGCCGGATTGAGCGTCGCGGTAAGCGTTGAAACGCCCTTCAAGCTGAAGTCACTGGAGAGCAACTGAAGGTTGAGATTCGCCGTTTCACCGGGGTTCAGGCTTTGTCTCCAATCGCTCGTGCCATTGTAATAATAACGAACAGCATAGCTGGCCGCATCCAATCCGGTGAAGGTGTGGCTTTCGATAGTGAGGTCAAATTGGTTACCGAATCAATGGGAAATAGTCGGTTTTCCCTCGACGGTCATGTACTTGTACAACACAATCTTCGAAGCCTTGTCGGGAAGTCCTGCAGCCTTCAACTTTGAGTTGACCGTAATGTAAGCCTTCGTACCGCAATTTGCATTTTCCACTACCGAGGAAGGTCTCGAAGCCGGGCATGTTCTTGCGGTTATCCAAATAGAGAGAATCCAAACGGGTATATTTACCGCAAGGAGTTTCGAACTCAATTTTATAGGTGTGCGGCAATTTATCTACAGGGATGGCGAAACCACCTGTATTTGTTTTGAGGGACGTGCTTCCCCCTTGTTGAGTTCAGCTCCGGTCACCACATCCAGCACACGCCATTTTACATAATCCAGCGGATAGTTTGAATAGTAACGCGCCTTACCGTCATTCTGATAGGGTGTGGGGTTCTGGTCGCGAGTCCAAAGATAAATGTAGTTTTCTTGCGGTTTTTCTTTGGGGCACGGTGACCTCAAACGAACCGGGGTAATCTCTCCACACGTCACGATGGGAGTAGACTTCACAATATAATTACCGGCAGGAATGCGGTTGAAATTAACACCGTTTGTCAGTCCGGAACCGTAAACGCGCCAATTTACCGGTAGCCTTGTCTATCAATTCGTGGCGCCAAGCAGTGATGTTGGCAAAGTCGTAAAACCTGATGTACACAGCGCCCTCTTCACCACAACGGGCAGGGGTTATCGAGCGGCTCAATTCTTTAACCGTATCTTCAACGCGGAGATCTTCGGTATGTTTCTGCGTGGGGGACATTGCGGCCACCATTCTACTTTGTAGTCGCCCGGCTGCATATTGGCGAAAATCGCCGTTTTCACACCCTCGCTTCATCACATACTCACCTACCAAATCACCGGTAGCCTTGTTGGTTACCTTGTATGTCATGAGCGGAGCCACTTGTCCCTTCATATCGATGACACGCAAATCCACATCGGTTCCCGTATCACCGCAACCTCGGAAGGTAAAGCTCGGGCTGAACTTGTAGCCGGAGTGACCATACATTATGTAGTCCTGGTAGGGATAACCACAACTGGACTTCACACGGAGCTTGTAATTCGGCTCCGCAACCGGCGTTTCGATGTAACTCACCGCATTACCGGTCAACGCAGGCATTGCACCGGAATACAGGAAAAAACACCTTGCTGATTGTAGATTTCAAATGTTGCCCCATTGAGGAACGAAGAAAGCACGGGGGCATTCTCACGCCTCCGGTTCCCGCGTACTTCACGGGAATGCGCATCATCGGCTTTTTCGCCGCAGAAATCGGTGCTAACCGCCGTGCTGTTAAAGTCAAACGAGAGATTCCCTTCGGGATAATTCTTCAGATAGATATTGAGTCTGATTTAATCTCCAATCCGGAGCTCTCATGACGTGCCGTGATCGTGTACTCTCCGGGGGAAGAGGCCTTTGACTTCCACCGTTCTTTCACCGGCGGGTAGAGTCCATTCTTTCACCAACGCACCACCCTCACGATGGGTGACACGCATCTTCAGCGGGGCATAATAAAGGCCATTATAGAGATTCCAAACATATCCACCGGAGGCCCTCACACGATCTATTGGCAGGCGTACTTGCGCTATACGAAAAATAGCCGAGAGTACCTTCACTGATCTGGAAGTTTCTCGTCTTCGTGATGCCACCGTATTCGGCTTTCACCTGATAATTTCCCTTCGGGAGATTTTCGATAAGGGTGACTTCTTCGGTCACATTCGTCTTCACGACTGGCGTAAAGGCCACCCCATCCGTGCGCGTAATGGTCAGCTGGCGAGGGCAAGCCTCAGTAGTGTTTGCCAATTGGATATTGACCGCTCCTTCGTTTACGCCGGGCAGTGTTCCGTTCTGAACGTTGGCATAAACATCACTCTCTTGATTGTAGATGTTGAAGTAGTTGGTCATCGAGCTGTTGCCCGTCTTTTCCGTCGCCTTTAAGACATAGTTACCGGCTAGCACTCCCGTGAATGTGTGGGAAAAGTTCGGGTAGGCGGCCGTAAATGTCTGAATCGGTGTATCAGGCGTACTTTGATTGGCAATGGTATACTCGATGTTCTGCACACCCGTCACTTTCGACACCTCGACTTTGACACCACCCGGGCAAGTACCGCGGGCAGGAATCTGCGTGGTCACCAAATTGAAGGAACCCACCGAGATGCCGGAAGACAGATTAAAGTGGTCCGTATCCCAATTGGAGGGCGGATTGGCCGGGGTGCAGAAAGCGGCCTGCCTTCACCACATAGTCGCCCTTGGGCAAATTGAAGAACGTCACGCCATCATAGGGACGCGTGGAACGCTGAGATTGAATGACCGTGTTCTGGTCCTCTCGCTTGTAGAGTTTAAAAGTCGCTTCCTCAAAACCCGTAGGGACCATTCAGCGACGCTTGTATACCGCCACTCGAACCGGCACCACTACCGGCGGGGGTACTACTCACCTCTAAACGTACGTCTTGAGACTTTTTATTGTATGTCTTATCCCCCAAATACCACCAGTCTGAGCGAGTATTGGTACCACACTTTGTTGTGATGCGTACATGACATACTTATCATTAAAGATATTAGCCGGCAAGTCGACCTTCACCGTAGCTCCGGGTGAAGGGGCATCGATTTCTTTATACCAAGGCCCGCATGAACTTGTCCAAACTGATACTTTTACTTCATCGACACCTGCGATATTGTTACTATACCGAATGGTTAACGATCCCGGCAGATTACAATCTGCATTGGGATGCACCATAGTCTTGGTGAAATCGTTCCATTGGAAATTCAGGGCAATTCTGCCCCACTGCAGGAGACTACCCAAACAGAGCAACAATGTACAGAGAGTCCGAAGATTTTGAATCTAAAGGAATTTGTTTTCTCCATCTTATTTAATTATTGATTGTATCTGTGTGATTAATAATTCTCTGTTGTTCAGCCACTTTCGGCCGGCAAAAAGTTCCTTTTTCACCAACCCATTTATCGACCGGTTTTCTGTCTCTACTTCATCAACAAACGTCACGTCCAAATTCTTTTTATCGCACGCGACCACTTTCGTATGACTACATTAGAACGACAAATATACTCGCTCGTGGTGAGAAGACCCTATTTTTGGGGTGAAAATGTCGATTACAAGCCAAAAACACGAGATTTGACATGCGCAAATTGCAAAACTAAAGTTTTCCGTGAAAACGACCCAAGTCTATACTTAGTGATTCTTCATCGCTTGCCTTAAACGGAGATGTTCGACAAAAGCTTTACCCCTAACGCACTTTTCGGTAGGTATCGAAATTTGCTTTCGTTGATTTCACCCTTCATTTTCCCACTCGCCCAGTCTCTTGTTTAGCATTATCCAACCGTCACTCACTCTCAAGTACCGGCAGCCCCTAACGAAATAAAAGGAGACATCATTCCTAGAATACCTCCTCCAAGAAAAAACAAAAATAGTCACTAGTCCTCCTTACTCAGTCACTCACCGACCAACCCGCGTTTCGCCAAGAGCTCTTTGAGCACCTCCACCGTCACGCGGTCAGTGGTCGAAATGCGGCAGGGGACAAGTCATATTTGCGAGCAAGCCATCTTTCAGTGCATCGCGGTGCTGCTGAATGCTATTTCCACCGTGAAAAGCCCCAACCATCAACCTCAATCGGCAGCAACGGTTTGCTTCGTGATCGCATTGTAGATCAGGAAATCCACATGCGAAAAAGGACTCTCCACAAAAGCGCGCTCTTCCACGTCCAGAAGTGCCGGATCGGCGATCAGTTTCGAAAGCGGGTAGTGGCACACGACTGCGACGCGCTGCGCCCATTTCGGACAACGCTTGTTTGCAAAAGCATCGTAGAGCAGCTGCTCTGAAAAGGAAACCCGATGCAGTCGAATGGGTCGCTTGATATTCCAACCGCTGTGCTGAATACTGCCGATATAACAAATCGAGAAAACGGGTGCAACACTTTCACGCACTTCAAAGTTGTTGTACCAGATGTAATTGATCAACTGCGACAAATTCGATTCCTCCGGCAACTCATTCCCGGTGACAATGAGACAAAGCCGCGTCTTGGCGCGAAATCGCCACATTCAGCAAATTTGCGTCGTCCGAAAAATCCGTCGGTGCATTGTCCACCATACTCATGATGATCGTGTCGCACTCTCTCCCTTGGTACTTGTGCACCGTACTGGCCAACTCCTGCCCCACAGCCCGGTTAATCGCCTCCGCCTGAGTCGCGATAAGGCGTGATGATACAAACTCCCTTTGCCCATGTACTCGGGCAGCACTTCCTGCATGAGCACATCGATCTCGCGCTGATTGAAATGTCCGCGCGCATGATTTACCTTCCACCGTGCGTACCACCTGCAGTACCTTGCTCTCCCCCTCATCGGTCGTCATCGCGAGCAGTGCGCCGTCATAAAATCGCTGATTGCAAAAACCGATGATCTTCGGATGGCAACGATAGTGCTCACGCAGCAACGTCGTGGGCGCCTCTCGAAAACCTCGATGCACGATTGCAAAAACTGCACTTCACCGCGTCGTAACAGTCCCCACCGCATAATTCGCGCACCGCCCCATAGGCCAGCGCATCGGCTTGACTCACCACATTGGGCAACTGCTTGCTGTCCCCACGATCACCGCATTCATGGCGCACGACAGCGCCAAAGCCCCGGTTTTTGATGTCCACCTGCGAAGCCTCATCCATGATTACATAGTCAAACACGTAGTCCGAATGAATGTTCGTGTTCGACTTGTACGTACTGCTCAGCACCACCGGATATTCCTTCAAAAACGCTTCGGTATTCGCCCTTGATGCCGCTCACGGCAAACTGCCGGCGAGCGCCACCGCCGAAAACGCTCTGCCATCTTGTGTCGGAGCATTTGCCGCGACGAAGTGGTAAGTGCTTCAAGCGACACCTCAGCTCCAACGCCTGTAAGCGTTCTTCGCGCATCGTCAGTTCGCGTTCTGTTTCCGCCTTGCGCACACGATGAAAGCCTTCTCCAAACCGGCGATCACCGCTGCTGCCTCGCCTTTGAGCAACGAGAACAGGCGAAAGCCGAACGTCAAAAGCCCATTTCAGGCGCACCCACGTTCCCACCTTTCGTCCCTGCTCCACATGTTGGCGATAGGCCGTGAGCAACTTCATCAGTTGCGCCCCGACAAAGCCCGTCAGCCGCCCGTCTTCCGACAAGGGCTCTCCGCCCAGCAGGTCGTTGTATTGCTGTTCGCGCAGCAGCGCATCGTATTCCGCCTTGAGTTGCGCCCGCATCGTTTGGTCTTCAAAGCCTTGCGACACCGTTTGTAGCGCCCGTCGTGCCAACTCCCTCACCGGCTTCTCATCTGCCAAAGCCCAATCGCTCAGCTCCGGATAATGCGCACTTTGCGAACGTACGAAAAGCCACCTTGTTTTCCGCATTCCCCAACTGCGCCACGACGAAGCCCAAACCTTCGCGGTGGAGCTTCTCAGCCACATTGACCACGGCCGAATTGTTGTTAGACACCACCAACACCGTTTTGTCCGCCAAGAGCAAATTCGCAATGATATTGAGAATCGTTTGTGTTTTCCCCGTGCCCGGAGGCCCTTGCACGATACTCACCTGATGGCACAAAGCCGCTTCCACCGCGGCCTGCTGACTCGCGTTGCACCCGAAGGGTAATAAACCACTTTGGGCAACGCACGCACCGCCAATTTCCGCTTCGCGCCGAGATACTGCACCAAAGGCACATTGTCTCGCTTCACATCCACACAAGCATAGCCCTTCGCCAAACTATTGTTCCCTCCTCGTCGCAAAGTCCCGTTTCGTCGGCCAACTTTCGCAAATAGTCCCACACGCCACCGCCGATTTGATCCACCGGCGTGCGCGTCACACACCTGCCTGCCGTCGAGACACTCCACGAAAACCATTCGTGTGCGTCACGCGATAGAACTTCTCCTGCGGCGTAGAAAACAAAAGCAACTCGGCCACATCGCCGATTCGCTTATTGTTGACATACATCCCCTTTTTCCTCAAGGTCGATCACCTCAGGATCCGAAAGAAAGAGCAAGCGCGCTTTGTTGTATTGAAAAATCAGGGCGACGTCGCAAAACGTACCGTCAACCTCCGCCATAGTTGGCCTTAATACAGGCCACCTGCTCGGTGATGAACATACTCCGCTCCCCTCGCCTTTCCAAATCCACGATCATGTATTGTCTTGCGTCCATATTTTCTATTCGTTTGTCAAACAAAGGTTTTCTGCCACCTCCGTCAAGTCTGCTCCGATTCTACGCGACCAGCACAATCATGACTTTACAGAACCGGCATTCTGGCGTGGTACGACTGCCCCATATCGACCGGGAAAAGTAGGGGAATCAACAATAAGATGAAGATAGTTGCCTATGGTTTTAGGGGGAGGAAAGGTACTTTCATCTAAGGTTGTATGCCCTGCACGATTGCTGCTTCACTCCACAGGTCAAGATGAACCTTAAGAATGACCCTCTGCTTTGTCATTTTGATAAAGGAGTAGAGCTCGGAGTTATCCCATCAATGATATAATATAAATTGTTCTATTTCAGAAGAAAAAATGACATGCATTCATAATTTGTTCCGCTCCCCCAAATCTTGAAACTCTTCAATAATTTCATTGATAGTTCCACCTTCTCTCTCAAGGTCAATGATTCCGGAGGCTTGAATTTTACGGCTCATCATCCTAGGGTAACCCATATTCTTCCAGCTCGAAGACCAAAGAGGTAAAAACGCATTCGAGACTTTTTACTATAAATGAAGAAATATCGATATCAGAACCTATTATCCTCTTTGCTAAAAACATTCACATTATGCAACAAGGAAACAAAAATTAAAAACTCAATAGCTTCTCAAGATCAAAGTAATCCTCAACTGAAAGATTGTATTTACTTAAGCCCTGCAATAATTCAGGAATTGATTTCCCCAATTATGAGAGAAACCCTGAATAACATCAACCATCTGAGTATAGCTTACGTCTAAGCGTTTAACCTGCCTAAGTAAAAGGCATCATAAGAAATAAGGCACTTCTCCAATTCTCAGGCTTTGGAGTTACTAGCCACATCAAGCCTTTCCTCCAATTATGAGAATTCTGCTTTTATCCCCCTAATAATATTGGATAATACTAACTTAGATACGCTTTTGCGAACCTATTTCTTTTATCACTTGACGATACCCTCCTTCTCCCAAGAGTTGATCCATTTCAATCTCATGTTTCTTAATCTTATCAAATTGCTCTCGAGTCAACTCTCCTGAATAATCTTCGGGATCTATTCGTTCTAATAGAGATTCTGGGTAATCAAGTTCTAATGAAGAAAAAAGTTTCTACAGGCGGCTGCTCTAAAAGAAAAACATTCCCAACAAAGTGCTTAAACATCCTACCACTTCGACCTACGATATTCTTGTATGTAAAGTAGTCCAAATTTCGGTTTGAGATTTTTTTCGACCATACAATAACATTTCCAGCAGAAGTATTCACTCCCTCAATTAGAAGAAGTTGAGACAAGATTTTTGGAACTATCTTCTCGCTCAAATAATTTGATCTGTATTTGAGCAAGAGATCTATGTAATTGTCCACAATGCACCCCCACCCCTTTTTTAACAAGGTCAGATAATTTATAATTAGCTCCGTAGTGCTCCTTGAGCCATAAAGAAAACTCATCAAGAAGGGGTTTATTACTATCTGATAAAAATCCCAACATTCGCTCTGTAACCAAGCGAATTCCAGAATGGGATTGTACATATACTATCGACTTATGCTCCGTTGAAAGCAAAATCCGCTCTAGGCTTTTGTGTTTTGCTCTTCGCAATCTTCATCTTCAGAAAAATTTTGATATTCCCTGAATCAATTGAGTATACACAGTATTAAAATCAATCTTTTCAAATCTCATCCCTGTAGTTAAAGGGTTGTTTTTGAGATGTGAGATGTTAGGTGCGAGAAAAATACTTTTGAGAAGCCTTTTTTCCCCAACCGAGAGATAGCCTCAATTGGTTGAGGTTCGTTCAGATCAGCAGAAATAGTTGTTCCTTGTATCTTGCCTGCCTTTATAAAAACTCATCTACAATGAGAAGATCTATGTGTTCTATTTCGGAGACATATTGCAGAGCTCGTTCTTGAGGAAAAAAATGAACAAATTTTTCTCCAAGTTCAACTCCTGTTGTTGTGATAACCTTATAAATCCGACTAAACTTTTTGTATAGCCTTCGTCTTGTTTCGTCAGTAAGAGCAAGAGTTGGGACAATAATAACAACGATATCAGGTCGTTTAATCTCTATAAAAGCATCTATAATAAAAACTCTTGCCAAAGCTTGTTGGAGCACTTATGGCCAAAATCTTCTCCATTAAGAAGAGCTTTCAGTACGGCAGATTGTTCCCTATGTAAGGTCACAACATTATCACCTCCAGAGTCTACCTTAAAAGCTTCGCAAACAAAGCGCTCCTGCCAATCTGCTGTTTCTTCATCAATATACGGGTACAACCCCTACCTCTCTAATCAAATGGTTGATTAGAGGCGTGTATTTATTTTTATCCTTTAGCTCTTGCAAAAGGATAATCAATGAAGTCACGAAACTTGCTGTTCCTTGTTTTTGAGTAAGCAAAAGCATTAATTTCTTTACATCGTTCGAAAAGGCCTTCCATTCTAATTAACTTTTCTAAACATAGACGCATTATCTGTAAACAATCGAACAACTTGTTGTTTGTTTGGGACTGGAACAAGATTAGATGAAACCTTATCTGGGAATAAAGATGTACATCAGCACATTCTTCGTTGAGTTTTTGAAGAATTTCTCAGCCTTAGATTGATATAGTGCTTGAATTTCTTCACAGTACTCCGTGGATAGACACTCTTGTTTGGCAGTGATACTACACTCATGCAATAGGAGAATAGGTATCTGTAATATAGGCTTTAGTTTATCTAAAGAGGTATCAGAACTCAACATTACTTTAATCGCTTCTAATTGTTTTTCATCTGAGATTAACTCTTCAAGATCTCTTGTTGAAGTCACAATGCTATTCTCTTTTTTAAGTTTATCGTCCTTAATGGTGTCATGCACAGATTCAATTGCAGGGCTTATTGCACGTTCAAGATCATTGTAAAACTTAGCCTCGCCATACCACAGAGAAAAGTTACCATTTTTCCTCTAGAACAATATGTACACTATCAGCACCTTTAGCATTATCTTTCAGTTCTGCTTATAATAAATCTTTGGAACAACAGGAAGAGCACCATAATGTCGCTTCATTATAGCGTATAACAGAATCTCAGCTATTTCACCGCTCTCCACATATTCCTTTTGCCCCTCTTTTTAAAACGTAAATTTCTTGCTGCTTTTTGAAGTGAGAGAATGATTCATCTATAAGTTTTTGAACGCTCTGTATTTGATAAGGCCGTCTCACTTGAATGGTTAAATAAGAATGAAACAAAAACCACTTCACCATTTTCCGCTCTCAAAATCATTAAGATAGCTCAAGGGTTCTTGTTTTTGAAACTTTTCAGCATTGCCCGGGTAAAGTTTCAATAATGATGTATCTATAAGACACTTAAACTTATCCTTCATTGTTGATTTGATGTCAAGAAGAGTGTTTCTAAATAGTCGAAAAACGGTAGGCTAAGCAATGCCCTCATGTCTACCCCTCCACTAGGAAACTGCGAAGATACTCATTTCAGTTCCTGCGTAGAGTCAACCGACAGGGTGCAAAATTAAGCAATCCTTTTGTAGCACGCTGCGTTTGATGTTTCAAACTTTTTGTTTTTGCCTGGTGCGATGCTGCTGTACACTCCTATCTTTTTGGTTCATCCGACATTTTGAATGATACATCAACTACCGAAGACCTTTTTCAAAAGTGTACTTGCCTCCACCTCAGCCCCCAACGCGCACGCGTAGCGCGCGTCCGCTATTTTCGTTTTTGCCTTCACCTCTTCACCATACGACTGTAAAGCTCGGAAACAGCGACTTGTGGGTGAAAGGTTTCGCCCTTATTTCCTTCACCGGTGAAGGCGGAAAAAGACATTTCCTTCACGCGCAAAACGCACTGTGTCAATAAATTGCGGGTGAAGGTGAAGGGTGAAGGCAAGAATTTCGAACTCACTGAGTGCGCGATGCGCAGGGGCGTGTCCGTTCGCGCGTACGGATGTGCGGATGAGGAAACGGCGAGGTGTCATGGTGGGCGAAGGCACGGGCGTCTTTTTCAAAAAGCAGGGAGGAAGAAGAGAATAGAAGGGGAGTTTCGAAGAAAGTCCACAGTTTTTTTATTCAACCTCTCCCTATTCTCAAAAATCGAAACATTTTTCTCACAAAAACCTCGACCATTCGAAACTAAAGTCTTACTTTTGCGCTTGATAAAACACAACTTTCCCTTCATCCCGCCGCACTGCGGCGTCCGCCTCTTGCAATATCGAGGAACTTTTCCCGACCATCGGCGCAAACGCTCTTTGACTTACTGAACCGGCGCGACTTCGCCTTATCTCGATCTATCAGAACAGGCCAAAAAGCGCTGTCCCACAACATGGGAGTGGCATTTGCACGACAGCGACGCTACCCTTTTGGTTTTGTACAAAAAGAAGGAGGCGCAAGGAACTGGCTTTTGTTCCAGAAGAAAAGGGGCGTTCGCCTTCTTGCGGCAACGTGATTCTTGCGTCTCCCATTCGTTTCTTGTCCTACCCCCATGCAGCGAATCCTCGTGCGTATGGAGCGTTGTGCGCGGCGCGCGGGGATCTATCGGCGCAGTAGGTATCAGCGTGTGAACGACTTAAAACAGCTCCCCACAGATCTGCGAAAGACGCGATTCGTGGGGAGTATATCATATCTAATGTTGAACAGGGCGCGATCAGAAACCGGCGAGGCTCAGTACACGCGCCACAGCGGCATCGAGGCCGGACACGTCCTTACCACCTGCCGTGGCAAAGTGGGGTGCGCCACCGCCGCCGCCCTTGATGAGCTGCGCGGCTGCCTTCACGAGGTTGCCGGCGTGGGTTGGCGTTCGCCGCCGACGAGGTCTTTGCTGAGCATCACGGTGAGGAGCGGTTTGTCGTCGTGCTTCGAACCGAGCACCACGAGTGCGCTCTTGCAACTGACCGGCCGCGGAAGGCCAAATCCTTCACCGCCGCGGCGTCGACGTCCATCGGGATCACACCCGAGACGATCTTCACGCCGTCGACTCCTGCGCTTTCTCAATGAGGCGCGATTTGAGTTGCATCACGCGTTCGTGCACCGCCTCTTCCACTTGTTTGCGGAGTTCGGCGTTGTCAGCAATGGCCTTTTCGACGGCTGCGCGCACGTCTTTGGCGTTGTTGAAGAACGACGAAATGCGCTTGCAGCGTCGCGCATCACGTAGACGCTCTCTTCAGCGGCTTCGCCGGTGAGGGCTTCAATGCGGCGGATGCCGGCCGCCACGCTGCTCTCGCTCACGATGCGGAACAAGCCGAGGGCAACCTGTGCTCGAAGCGTGCGTACCGCCGCAGAACTCAATGCTGTCGCCAAATTGCACAACGCACCTTGTCGCCAGACTCTCTCGCCGAAGAGGGCAATGGCGCCCATTTTCTTCGCTTCCTCGATGTCGAGGTCGCGGTGGTCTTGACAACGGGAGATTTTCGCGGATGCGGGCATTCACGAGGCGCTCCACTTGGCGCAGTTCTTCGGGCGTGACCTTTTGGAAGTGGGCGAAGTCGAAACGCGAGTCCCTCGGGCGTGACGAGCGAGCCCTTTTGTTCCACGTGCTCACCGAGGACTTCACGAAGGGCTTGATCCACCAAGTGGGTGGCAGTGTGGTTGGCTTCGGCCGCACGACGGCGATCCACATCGACGCAGGCCATGAACTCGGCCGAAAGCGTCGGTGGGCAGTTTGCGCGTGAGGTGAATGGGGAGGTTGTTTTCGCGCTTCGTGTCGAAGATTTCCACCGTTTCCTGCTCATTGATGAGCACACCGGTGTCGCCCACCTGACCACCCATTTCGGAATAGAAGGGCGTGGTGTCGAGCACGAGCTCGAAGTAGGTTTGCTTCTTCTGCGTGACTTGGCGATACCTGAGGATACGACAACCGTATTCGGTGAAGTCCCATCCCACGAACTTCGTTTCACCTTCGTGCACCGTCACGCAGTCGGAGGCTTCGACGGCGGCGGCATACGGGCACGCTGCTTCTGCTGCTCCATCTCGGCGTTGAAGGCGGCTTCGTCCACCGTCAAACCGGCTTCGGAGCAGATCAACTGCGATGGTCGAGGGGAAACCGTAGGTGTCGAAGAGGGTGAAAGGCTTTGGCGCCGTCCACCACGGTCTTACCGCCTTTGCTTCGTCTCGGCGATCACGCCTTCGAGCAAGTGGATGCCGGTGGCGAGGGTGCGAGGAAGGATTCTTCTTCTTCGCGAATCACCTTGGTGATGAGTTCCTGCTGTGCGGGGAGTTCGGGATAGGCACCGCCCATCTCTTGCACGAGCGTGGGCACGAGGAGGCAGAGGAAGGGATCGCGGCGACCGAGGAAGGTGTAGGCGTAACGCACGGCGCGACGGAGGATGCGGCGAATAACATAACCGGCCTTCGCGTTGGAGGGCAACTGGCCGTCGGCGATGGAGGAGGCGATGGCGCGCAGGTGGTCGGCAATGACGCGCATGGCCACGTCGATGTCTTCTTCCTTACCGTAGGTGAAGCCGGAAAAATTCGGCGATTTTTGCGAATGATGGGTTGGAACACATCGGTGTCGTAGTTCGAGGTCTTGCCTTGCATCACGCGCACCAGGCGTTCGAAGCCCATACCGGTGTCGATGACCTTGTGGGGCAGCCCTTCGAGCGAGCCGTCGGCTTTGCGATTGTATTGCATGAACACCAAGTTCCAAATCTCGATCACAAAAGGGGTTGTCCTTGTTGACGAGTTCGGCACCCGGAACGGCGGCTTTCTCGGCATCGGTACGGTTGTCGATGTGGATTTCCGAGCAGGGGGCCGCAGGGACCTGTGTCGCCCATCTCCCGAAGTTGTCGTGCTTGTTGCCGTTGATGATGTGGTCCTTCGGGAAATAGCGTTCCCAAATGGCGGCGGCCTCATCGTCGCGCTCCAAACCGGCGCTCTTGTCGCCTTCGAAGACGAGTCACATAGAGGTCTTTGGGATCGATTTTGAGCACTTCGACCAGAAACTTGTGAGGCGAAGACGATGGCGCCTTCTTTGAAGTAGTCGCCGAACGACCAGTTGCCGAGCATCTCGAACATGGTGTGGTGGTAGGTATCGTGTCCCACCTCTTCGAGGTCGTTGTGCTTACCGCTCACGCGCAGGCATTTCTGCGAGTCGGTCATGCGGCGGCTCTTGGGTTCGACGTTGCCGAGAATGATGTCCTTGAATTGGTTCATACCGGCGTTGGTGAACATCAGCGTGGGATCGTCCTTGATCACCATCGGGGCGGAGGAACAACCAGGTGATTGTTCTCTTCAAAGAAGCGTTTGAAGGCTTCGCGTATTTCGTTTGCTGTCATCATAGACTTTTTGTATTTCGATATTTGGCGCGAATTTACGAATATCCCACGAGTTGCACGCCGTAACTTGCCGAAAATCACATACAATTCGCGCTTCGTCGCTTTTGAAAGTACGATGTAAGTACGTTGTCAGGGTGCGTGCTTTCCGCCTTTGTTTGCCTTTTCCTCTCTCCGCACACGTGCTTCCGTCTCGTGTTGTTTGGGCTTTGTGGGCGGGGCTACCCACTTTTTGCCCTTGCGCTGCGTCGGGCGGATTGGGCGCACCGCTCCCCTACTCCTCGGGTGGGACGGAAAAGGAAAAGCTGTCTACTTGTTGGCGACGGCGGCAAAAACTATATGAAAGTTCCCCGACGAACCCGGTACAGGGACTGTCGAGGAACTTCACTCTAGTATGAACAACTTATATTTTATGGCGATAGGGCTAACGAGAGCGTTTTAGTCCTTCTTCATCAAGTAGATTCCTGCGGGAAGATCGGCCACTCCTCCCCTCAATGGGTACATTTCTTGCATCGTGAAAAAGCTGCAATTCACAAACTCGTTCGGGTCATGTGCTCCTCATTGTTCGCGGGCTCCTCCTTCTTTTCGAGCGCGGCTTCGGACGCTGTTTCAGACAATGACGAGTTGGGTTCTTCGGAACTGAAATAGCCGGTCTCGGGATTGGCCATTTCTACGTCGGTTCGCGTAAAGTCATAGGGAACTGCACCGCGCAATTTACGGCAATCCTCGAACATCGCTTCTGATTTACCGCAAGACCAAGTTGTCTTGCAATAGATGGTGGTCAGTTCTCGACAGTTAAAGAACATTTTCTGCCATATTGTCTACATTCTTCGGATAGAAATAAGACAAATCAAGTTGAGTCAATGCGGTGCAATCGGAGAAACATTCTATCTATCTCACCCACAGCACTAACATTGAAACTGGACAAATCCAAAGATTTCAAAGAGCGGCAGCCTTGAAACATTGAACACATATATCTCACTCTTGCGGAATTAAAAGAGGAAAGGTCGAGGTGAGTCAATGCACTGCAACCGGAAAACATAGATTTCATATCACTCACTTTTGTAGTATCAAAAGAAGAAAGATCTATAGACACAAGCGATGAGCAATCTTTAAACATAGAAGCCATATCAATCACTTGCGCAGTATTCAGGTTTTCAGGCCGATCACTTCTTTCAACTCACGACATCCACTAAACCACGCATATAAATGAGTTGGACAATAGTCTTTGCATGTTGCATCAAAAGAAAACTTTCTTTAAGCGATTGAAACCCCAAAACAGTCTATAACCGAAAGAGGAACGCATAGGAAGAATCCTCCTCTCTCTTCGCGTTGGTCATCATAATAACATGTGGCCGTGCAGCTTGTCTTCGCTTAACACGTAATAGAATTCATAATCAGTCCCCTTATCCCCTCTCCAGAGAGGGCTGCTAGTTGGAGGCTCGGGCAGTGGTAAAACAAGGTAAATCGTATTGGTCACCTGCGTGCGAACTCGTTTTTCATGGAGTTGAGCTCGCAATGACCACTTCCAACACTATAACGGAATTTTTGTTTTTGAATTAGATCCTTTTGTTGTTTGATGTTGCAAAGGTAGTTTCTCCCTCTTCACCTGCGCTCCCCTTTCCCAAAAGCTTGCAACACCATGAGCGAAAAGTTGACCATTATCGCTGCAAGGTTGCGGACACGGTTTTCGCAAGGAAGAAAAGGGAAAAGAAGTGATGCAACCTGCGCTCTTCTCCTCAACACTGCGAGGAGGGCTACACAAAGCCATCGCGCCACTTGCTCTCGGGCAAGCGGCGCCATGTGTTTGTAGCGTTTATCGTACGATGAGTTTACTGCCCTTCAACACGTGAAGGCCGGGGGCATGGGGCGCAATGCGGCGACCGGCGAGGTCGTAGTGAACAGCGGAGGTGGAGGCTTCGGCGCGCACCGAGAAAGACCGGTCACATAATTGCACGTGAGCGTCAGATCCGAAGAGGCCGTCGGCACCGAGGGGAGACCGTCCACCGATTCGAGTTTATGCTTGGCCAGTTCAGGGGGCGCTTCGAAGGTCAAAAGCACTGCCGGCCGGAGCGAAAAACTGCTCGTCGGGGAGCAGCTGCGGCCGTCGGCGGCGAAGCGGTGATGCACCGTGACCCGGAAATAGGGGCGAGGCGGAAGGAACGTAGCTCGTAGGCATGCCCGTAGACGTTCCAACCGGTCGCTGCCGCCCACCACGCCATCAATATTCGCCGTTCGTGCCCTGCACACGCCAGCTGCGGCGGTCGGCATTGAGCGTGAACGAGAAGTTACCGGGGGTGTCACCGGCAGATGACTTCGCCGGAACAGGCAGTTCGAGGAGATATTTCCCTGTGGCGGGATGGAACAGTTGCCAGCGCGCACCATTGCGGCGCAACTGCCAGACGTACATCGGATCGACGCCGTCGCTACCGATTTGGCCTTGCAACACGCGACCGTTGTCGGGCGAGACGTTGCGATAGCCGGCACGCTCGGGGGCGGAAGTCGAGGTGTCGTAGAGCAACACATAATTGCCGTCGGTCAACTCGGCGAGCGGTTCGCCCGCGGCTGCCACACCGGCGTGAGCCGATCCGGTGTAAACGAGCGTGCGGTGCACATCGGTTTCGGGCGTCAGCGTGGGGCCTTCGGCGGGAAAGTCGCGTACGGTGTAGAAAGGGGACGGCGGGGCGTGCAGCACGAGGCTTTCGCCTACCGCACGGCAGGGGTATCGGTGGCCAACAATGCGCCGTGTTCATCGATGGCCGTCAGAAAAACCGGTTGTGGGTTTTCTTGTGAGTGAGGTCAGTGTGAGCGGGTGTCGCCGGCATCGAGCGTGGGAGCGCCGATTGCAAGCGATAGCCGGGCAGTTGTGGGGCGACGAGCGTGCGCTCGTCGACAGGCACATAGCGCACGACGGTAGAAATCGGATTGCCCTTGGTGTCTACGCATTGAATCGTGACACTGCGCGCGGCCACAGATTGCCAACCCGTGCCTTTGCGGGCGCACCGCGTCGGGAGCGCCGGTACTGCTGCCCGAACTGATCACACCGGGATAGGCGTGCGAATCGGCGGCAATGGGGAAGAGCGTTTTGCCGGAGAGCGAAAAGGCTGTAATCGGCCGTGGCGGGATGGTAGGTAGCGGTGAGAGTTGCACCGCTTTTGCTCACACTCACGGGAAAGCGTAGCGCTCGATTTTCTTCGCGGCGGGCGCGCCGACGAAACGGCCGGTGGCGGCGTTGCGCAGGCGGAAGGTGAAGGTACCGCCGGCGGTGTTGAAGGGCAGAAGCGTCCACGAGTTCCCAGGCATTGTTGCTGTTGTCGAGCTGCGCGGTGTGGGGTGAGTTCGGCAGCTCCCGTGTCTGCGAGCATCGTGCCCTTGAATCCGTCGACAGTGTTGCGCAACAGATGAACCTGTCCGGCCTTGGGGAGCGAAGCGGGGGCTTGCACGGTGGGTTTCGCCACGTCGGTCACTTTCTTTCCTCCGACGAAGAGCCAAAGTCCACCGTTGCCGCCAGCGAGATCGGAATAGAGGTTCACGGCTTGGCCTTGTCGAGGCATCGAAGCATTGAACCACAGGTTGTTGTTGGCCGTGGAGCGAATGGTGTAGTAGCGATAGCCGTCAGCGGTGCCGTAGCCTTTGTCACCGAGCACGAAATCGTAGTGCTTGGCCGTGCGATCGTAGTTCCAACGTCCGGCGACTGAGTGGCCGTGGGCTGTGGGCGACGCTACCTTCGGGAGCGGCTTTCGATACGAGGGCGAAACGACCGGGATGGTTTGCTGTCTTGCTCAAGACGCCAGAGTTGTGCGTCGGCGGCGGCCGTGCCGTCGGCGGCTTGCGGTGCCGTCAAAGTCGATCGGCAGCGCGCCTTTCGCTTTGTGCTGCGCTACGAGCGGAGAGTCGGCGGTGAGGCAACGTGATGCAGCGGCCTTTTGCGATCGTTGTCGCCGGCGCGCGTCACCATGCGGTAGTAGAGTGCTGTTGTCGGCCGTGCTCACTTCGGGATAGACCATCGAAGCGGGCTTCTCGTCGCGGAGGAAGGCACGATCATACTCATAGTTATTGTGGTTGAGCATCACCGTGTCGGCCTGCATGCGGCGCACAAAGCTGCTGAAGTTCTTTTTGGCTTGCGGCGACCAACCGGCTTCGGCGATGGCAATGAGGCGCGGGAGGGCGAGGTGCTCCATCACATCGGCCGTGGCCACGTGTTCTGTCCAGAACGTGCCCTGCACGCCGATCGAATGCTTGAAGTCGGTGGGCTGATCTTCGTAAGTGGCTTTCAAATGATCCGAACCGTTACCGGGCAAGGTGGCCATCCACCCCTCTTTCGAGGGCGCGGTTGATGTAGTAGGGGCCGTGAGACGGTGTAGATGCTGGGGAGTCCGAGTTCATTGGCGATTTCTGCGCCGCGACGTGCGGGCACCCAACAATAAACCGTGGCACCGGTTTTCTTCATCAGTTGGAGGTCGGCGCCTTTCTCGGTCACAGTTTCGTTCCAAACGGAGATCTTGCGACCTTTCGACCGGAGGTAGGTGCTGATTTCGTCGATGAAGTGGGTTTGCAGTTGACGATAAGAGGTGAGATTCAAGCGCTTGTACATCTCTTGGCACTGCTTGTTGTTCTCCCATGCCGTGGTGGGGCATTCGTCACCGCCGATGTGAATATTCTTCGAGGGGAAGATGTCCATCAATTCGTCGAGGATATCCTTCACGAAGCGCACGGCTTTCGGGTCGGCCACGTTGAGTACGTCGGTAAACACCCCACCCCACGTCTCCACACGGTGCGGGCCGCTCGGATTGCAGGAGAATTGCGGATAGGCGGCCATGGCAGCCGAGAAGTGACCAGGCATATCGATCTCGGGAATCACCTCGATGTGACGCTCTGCTGCGTAGGCCACGATGTCTTTCAGTTCGGCGCGCGTGTAGAAGTAGGGGCCGTGGGGACGATTCGTCCAGTAGGCACCGTGCTGCATGGAGGTGACGTAGGTGTTGGACGCCACGGCACCGACGCTTGCAGAGGCGAGGATATTTCTTCACTTCCCAACGCCAACCTTGATCTTCGGTGAGGTGGAAATGGAACTTGTTGAGTTTGTACACCGCCATGAGATCGAGCATGCGTTTGATCTCGTCGACGGTGAAGAAGTGGCGCGCCACGTCAAGCATGAAACCGCGATAGGGAAGCAGGGGGCCGTCGGTGACGGTAAGACAGGGGAGTTCGAAACGCGTCACCGGCATCGCGCACACCGGCGGCGACACAAGCGGGCAACATCTGTTGATGCTGGCGAAAGCGTAGAAGAATCCGGTGGCGGTGGCCGCATCGATCGTCACCCCTTCGGGAGTGACGGTCAGACGATAGCCTTCTTGTCCGTAAGTGTTTGTCGCGTCCTTAATTTGATGGAGCGTGATGACAGCACCTGCCGCACGGTCGGCGGCCGTTGCGGTGCTGCCGGTAGAACGGTTGTAGTTGCTGACGAACTTGCGCACCTCTGCGCGCACGGCTTTGTCGAGTCCGTCGCCGCCTACCGTGAACGAAGCGGGAAATACGAAAGTGCCGGCCTGAACGCTCATCTGCTTGGGCAGGGGGCGTCAGATTGACAAACGATTGCTGCGCATTCAACTTGCCGAGGGGCAGCAAGAGAAAGGCGGCAAGCAGAGAAAGATGCCTAAATTTCATGGGCGAATAAAGCTTGTAGGGTTGTGGTGCGACGGACTGCACAGCGGTGCAAAGTCCGTCGGCGAATGAATGCTACAAAGTTAGCATTAAATTTCGGTTTTGGCCGTGTCTCACCCCGATAAGTCAAGCAAAGTTGGCAGTTTGCCCACTCCATTGCAAAAATGACATCGCAGCGAGCGAAATCCCCTGATCCCTACCGACCCTACTCCTTATATATAGAGATCGCACTTGAACTATCCGATGCGCACTTTCGGTCTGTGCGCGGTCGCTACTGATTTCGCGGCGCGGCGGAGCAGTTTACACCCCAACACGACAACGCCCCTTCGTCTGTGCAGACGGAGGGGCGAAATGTGAAGTGATTCGTCGACCCTGCTATTAAACGAGGGTGAGCGATGTGAGCTTCGCGGTCGCCGGGCAGGTAGTCTATGACGGGAATCTCGATCATCGAGTAGGCACCGGGACGTTGGCGCATCGAAGCGCGCGCCAAATTGATGAGCACCTGCGCGGTGAGCGCGGGATTGTTGATCTTCATGTCGAACGAGAAGAGCTGATTGTGCGTGTCCCGATACGCCTTTGCGCGTGAGGTGCACACGTGTCCCACGTCGTTGAGGGCGTCGACCGATTCCACGGCCTGAACGTGCGTTTCGTCGTTGACAAAATACGGATCGGCCTTGATAGCGGCGGCCACCTTGGCGAAATCTGCGCCGGGCTCGAGTTCGATGTACACCATGCGGCGGTGAATGCCGGTGCCGAGGGAATGGTCACCGAAGCGCGTCGTGTACTCCGTCGATAGCGCGCACGGCCACGGAGTGACCCATCGAGCGGCCGGGGCCGAAGTTGGTGTAGGTCGCCCTTCGGCGCAAGGCTTTCCATAAGGGTGCGCACCACCGAGTCGGAACCGGGATCCCAACCGGCGGCCACCACGCTCACGGCGTTGTGTGCCTTCGCGGTTTCGTCGAGCGTGCGACGCAAATCGACAATACCGGAGTGGATGTCGAACGAATCGACCGTGTTGATGCCGAGCGCAAGGCACTCTTTGGCGTAGGCTTCTACGCTGCGGGTGGGTGTGTCAGGATTGCGACGTCTACATTCTCCAGTTCGGAGATGTGCTTCACCACGGGATAGCGGCGAGTTCGGGCGGGCAATCAACGGCACCGTTGCGGCGAACCACACCGGCACACTCCATGTCGGGAGAGGTCTCGATGGATTCGAGGGCATATTTACCAATGTTTCCGTAACCGACGATGGCGGCGCGAATTTTCTTTTCCATCGCAAGTAAGGAGGGTTAGTTTGCGTGGGTCGCCTCACCATTTCCACGATTGTGGAGGCAGTTTTCAAACCGCTGCTCGCAGAAGCGGGGCGAACGGCACAGGACGGCTCTTTTAGTGCTGCAAATTTAGAGCACCGACCAAGTGACCAACGGCGGCGGCCTGCCCGAAAAGGCGCTTAGTTTTGCACTCTTTTATCGTTGGCGCGCAGGAGAAAGCAGGCCGCAGGCGGTGAGCAAACCGTTGAACACGAGCAGTTCGTAGCCGAATTTGTGGTTCCACCACACGGGTGCCATGCGATCGAGCACCCCACAAATCACGGGAGCCAGCACAACGACGAACGGCACATAGCGATCTCGCACCCGAACACGCGTGAAGAGCCCGAAGGCAAAGAGGCCGAGCAGCGGCCGCCAGGTGTAGGAAGCCATCACGTGGATGGTGTTGATCACATTCGGACTGTCGACGGCGGCAAAAATCAGCACGCACGCCAAGCAGGCGAAGACCATGAGGTGCATGCACCTTGCGGCGCAGGCGCACCTCGTCCTCGCGGCGCAGCAAATCGATGCAGCAACTCGTGGTGAGCGCCGTGAGCGCGCCGTCGGTCGCACTGAAGGCGGCGGCCACAATGCCCAACGAAGAAGGGAATAGCCACCCAAGAGCCGAGCACACCGCTACTCACCAACTGCGGAAGCAGGGCGTCGGCACTTTCGGGCAGCGCGATGCCTTGCGCCGCACAAAGGTGTAGAGCAAAATGCCCAGAGCGAGCAACAACGCGTTGATGGGAAGAAAGGCCAAGCCGTAGAGACACATGTCTTTCTGCGCGTCGCGGAGTGTGCGGCAGGTGAGTTTTTCTGCATCATGTCTTGGTCCAATCCGGTCGCGACGATGACGATGAAAATGCCGAGAGAAATTGTCGCCAAAAGGCCTGCGGACTCGTCACATCCCACTCCAACACGCGGCTCATGGGGGCTTTCGCGCACGGTCGTCCACACGCCCAGCACGTCGGGTCCATCCGCGCGGCCACTGCCCACAGCGTTCCGCCGAGTGCCAAGAGCAACATCAGACTTTGAAAGGCGTCGGTGTAGAAGTCCCGCCTGTCCGCTGCGATGCGTGTAAAGCCAAATGAGCAACAAGGTGAGCGCGGCGGTCAAGGGAAAGGGGATGCCGAAAGGTGCGGCCACGAAGGTGTGCAACACCAATCCGGCCACATAAAGGCGGGCGGCGGCACCGGTTAATTTGCTGAGTAGGAAGAAAACTGCGCCGGTGCGGTGGGTGCGCGCCCCGAAACGCTGCGAAAGATAACCATAAATGCTCGTCAGCCGCAAACGGTGAGTACACGGGTAGGAGCACCAACGCCACAACAACGTAGCCGACGATGAAACCGGCGCACATTTGCAGGTAGGTCATGCCCGTCGACGAAGCCCAAGCGGGCACACTCACCAACGAAACGCCCGAGATGCTGCCGGCAATCATGCCGAAGGCCGACCATCGGCCACGGGGCGGAGCGCGCCGCGCGATAGAAGGCGGAATTACCGGTGTGCCCGTGGCGGCGTTCGGCCAACCTGGACAGCAAAATGAGGAGAGGAAAAATGAGCCGCAAGGCCTAAAAGCATGAGGCAACATGAGCAAATCAATTGAAAGGGGGAAACGGAAAAACGGCACTGCACAAGGCGCGCCCCTCCCGCTCAACAGTGGAGGGAAGGGGCGCGAGGAGAAAAAGAGAATACCGCCGGTGCCTTTGCGAAACAAAGGAAAAGTGGAGACATCGACGCAAAGATGCTGAACAGACTGGTGCGCGGGGATAGAAAATCAGCTGCTCTTAGGGGCGGAAACACAGGTGCCGCGCGAAAAAGCCGCGGAGTTTCTCAAATAAAGTAGCCGTGTTTCCGAAAGAAAAACAGCCACGTTTTCGGAGAAAGCAGTGGACTTTCTCCGCAATCGCTGCGCGCGTTTAGGGAAGAAAGGCGCAAAAGGGTGCCAACTTTCGTGGACTTCGCCGGCGTACCATACGGTATAGGGGCGATTCGACCGCGAGCGTTTGCGTGCGCAACAAGCGGTGGGCGCGATCGTAGATCAAGACTTCGCGAGACGCACCGCGCCTTCGAGCGGATAATAGCGCAAAACGGCCACCCACAACTCGGCGGAGGTGGTGGGAAAGGGCTGTTGCGCCAAAAAAATCGCTCGTAGCGACGGCACAACTTGGCCTCATCGGGCGACAGCTCGCCGGTGTCGGAAAGCAACAAGGGCATGTGCGATCAAGGTAGTCGTGGAGGTGGGACGCACCGCCACCAAGCGCAAATCGGAAAGCGTCAGGATTTGCGGCGTGGACTGCCACCCACGTTTTGCATGACTTGATTTCCACTTCGCGAACGGCGGATTTGTTCCCTCTAACGGCAGGCGCAACTCTTGGTCGCGCTGGTAGGGTAAATGCCGTTGGCGAAGGTTTCGGTGGAATCGTTCGCATAGCGCACGCGAATCACCGAGGCGGCTTGCTTCAATCCCCGTCCGTACAGCCAATCGGCCGAGAATAGAGCGAGAGCGTGGAATGCGCCGGCACTTTTTGCTGAGGGTTTCACCGAAAAGTGACTTGCGGCGCCACTTGTGCCGTGAGTACCGCTTGGGGCGTTTGCCAAAGTTGCAAAGAGTCGCTGCTTTGTGCCCCGTCGCCCGCCGGCGGCTCCATTGCGGCCGCTTTGGTCGTATTTCGCGTCGATGCGCGCATACACCTTCATCTCCTCGGCGTGACGAGAGTAGTAAAGGCCAACGAATTATCGAACTCGCGCGCTGATGCCGTACTTGTGGAACACCGAAAGGCGATATTCGATCGGCGCTTTGGGCAGACTGTCGGCGATGCTCTCGCTCAACGTCTGCGCCAACTGGTAGTCGTGAGCACGTCGGCCATTTTTCGATGGGCAAGACGTCTTTCTTTTTCGTTACCGGGGCCGCAGGCCGTCAACAGGGCGATGCCGGCGCAACAGAGCGGCAAAAAATGTACGATTTCAGCCCTCATCTTGCTTGTTTTTCCTCTTCCTCGGTCGTGATTTCGGGCGATGGTTCGTGGTTTTCTCCCCACCCGATCAGCACGGAGAGGTACTTATAATAGAAAAGGAGTCATAGCGGCGGCACCGACCGAGATGGCGGAGTCGGCCACTGAAGATGGCGCCGAAAAAGGTGCCGCCGCCTCAACACCGGCACCCAATCGGGCCAAGTGAAAAACGGGAAGTAGAACATGTCAACCACGCGGCTGTGCAAGAAACTGCCGCAGCCCTCGCCCATCGGTACGCAGTGTGCGGGCGAAGCGCCCGGGGTGTAAGGCAGACTCTCCGTGAAACACAAACCGTAGAAGAAGTTGTCGATGATATTGCCGAAGGCGCCGGCGATGATCAACGTCAAACAGACCACAAATCCCAACGGCGCGCCGCGACGTATCTGCTTGACCAGCACAACCGTGAACAAAACGATGGCGGCCACACGGAAAACGGACAACACGGCTGTGCCGATGAAATCCATGCCGAAGCCATGCCATGATTCTCCGTGAAAGAATGTAGAACCAGTCGGTCACGTGGATGCGCTCGCCCAAACTCATACCGGTTTTGACGAGATATTTGATGATTTGGTCACCGACAACGAGAATTAAAAAGATGAGGGTGGCCAAAGAGGCGCGAAGTTTCATAAAGTCTATAAGATAATGCGATGGGAAGAGGGCGCCGCGCGCCGCGTGAACGTGTGTTCGACGAACGACATCCACGCGGCGCGCAACAAAAGCGTGATGATGCACAACCTGCAATGGCCGAGCCCTCGGCAGAAGATCGGCAACCACGTGGCAGCCGGCGTGAACACCGGGGAGCACGAAGCCTTATTTGCCCTGCGCCAACTAGCTCGATGCTCAAAGTGGCGTGAGGCACCGCGCGAAGGCGCTCGCCAGAATCAATTGTTTGGTGACGCAGCAAATACGCGTAGGTCTTATTTTCGATGCGCATCAAGGCGGCTTGCAATCCGGTGATGAACTTGCGCAAGCGTTCGGCGCTGTTCATGAGTTCTTCCAACGATTGTACGGTCGAACCTTCTTCAAGCGCATGATGGGTGGGCAACGTGTCGTCGATGTCGTTGCTGTTGCGCTTATTGAGTGTGGCAATCACCTCCTCATACTGTTCCTTCGCCACGCAAGTTTCTCATTGATGAGCCTCGCGGAATTCCACAAGTTCCTCATCCGAATACCGTTTTCTTCCATGGATAAGTGGGTTATTAGAATGCAGGCATGCCCGCGGCGCTCCGCACACTCTCGATGCGCTTCCCGCGAAGGTTGCGCCACCGGTTGTGTGCACCGAGCTGCGGGCACGCGAATTAGACTTTTTCAATGTGCAGTTTCACAGCAGCGCCCTCTACTTGAAGGTCACTTCGAGGCCACATCGGCACGCACTTCGAGGCTTTCGCCCAGCACCTGCGCGCAGATGAAGTCCTTGTAGTCGGCCGTGGCGCGTTCCACCGCGGGATGCGACTCAACACAATGTGAATGCGATCGGTAATCTCGAAAACCGCTGTCTTTACGCAGGGCTTGACATGCGCTTCACGATCTCGCGTGCCACGCCTTCGTTGCGGAGTTCATCGGTGATCGTGATGTCGAGCGCCACAGTCAGCGCACCTTCGTTGGCAACGCTCCATCCGGGCATGTCTTTCGCTGATGATTTCCACATCGTCGCGCTCAATTACGCAGTCTTGTCCTCAACATTCACGATGAGTGTGCCCTGCGTTTCGAGTTGGGCGATCTGGTCTTGGCTGATAGCCGTGACAACTTCGTTCACGGCCTTCATGGGAGTTTGCCAAATTTCTTACCCATCACGCGGAAATTGCACCCGACTTTCTTCTCAAGCATGTTGCCTCGACAAAATCAATGGTCTTGACGTTCACTTCGTCGAGGATAAGTTGGCGAACGGCCTCCAAGCGCTCTTTCAAACGCGCATCGTGCACCGGAATAGCGATGCGTTGCAGCGGCTGGCGCACAATGATGCGCTCTTTCTTGCGCAGCGAAAGCACCAACGAGGTGGTTTGCTGTGCCAACTCCATGCGGGCTTCGAGTTCGCTGTCGATGAGCGATTCGTCCACCGCGGGGAAGCGATCGAGGTGCACGCTCTCGGCCGTGGCTTGTTGCGTGCCGCCGGTCAAAATCGCGCAGCAAACGATCGGCATGAAGGGCGCAATCGGCGCCATCAAGCGGCTGGAGCGTGAGCGAAGCAGGTGTAAAAGCGTCTGATAGGCCGCTTGTTTTGTCGGCCGTCATCTCACCTGCCCAGTAGCGCTTGCGGTTTAATCGCACATACCAGTTAGAAAGATTGTCGACTGTGAAGTTTTTGGATCAAGCGACCCGCCTTGGTCGGTTCATAATCTTCGTAGCAAGCCTGCACTTCACGGATGAGCGAGTGGAGTTCGCTCAAGATCCAACGATCGATCTCGGGACGTTCGCTCACCGGCACCTGGGGGGCGTCGGGATCGAAGCCGTCGACGTTGGCGTACATCGAGAAGAACGAATAGGTCTGAATGAGGTTTGCGAAGAATGTGCGGCTCGTTTCGAGCACACCCTTCTGCGTCGAACTTCAAGTTGTCCCACGGCGAAGAGTTGGTAATCATGTACCAGCGCACGGGATCGGAGCCGTATTCTTGGATTGCGCCGAAGGGATCGACGGCATTGCCCAAACGCTTCGACATCTTCTGGCCGTTCTGTCCGAAAAACAAGACCATTCGAAATCACCGCCTTGAAGGCTACGCTGTCAAAAACACCATCGTTGCGATGGCATGGAGCGTAAAGAACCAACCGCGCGTCTGGTCTACGCCCTCGGCGATGAAGTCCGCGGGATAAACCGTGCGGTTGTCGAGCAGTTCCTTGTTCTCAAACGGATAGTGAATTTGGGCGTAAGGCATGGCACCCGAGTCGAACCAAACGTCGATAAGGTCAGTTTCGCGATGCATCGGTGCGCCGGTGGCTCGAAACCAGCACGATGTCGTCGACATACGGACGGTGGAGGTCGATGAGGTGGTAGTTTTCGCTACTGTAATCGCGGGGAACGAAACCTTTGTCTTTGAGCGGATTGGAAGACATCACACCGGCGGCGACAGCCTTCTCGATTTCGTCATAAAGTTCTTGGATTGAGCCGATACAGATCTCTTCGCGCGTCTCATTGTTGCGCCAAATCAGGGAGCGGTGTGCCCCAATAGCGCGAGCGGCTGAGGTTCCAGTCGTTGAGGTTTTCGAGCCATTTGCCGAAACGTCCCGTCCCCGTCGATTCGGGTTTCAGCGAATCGTTTCGTTCAGCGCTATCGCGCGTTCTTTGGCCGCAGTAGAGCTGGATGAACCAGCTGTCGAGCGGATAATAGAGCACCGGTTTGTCAGTGCGCCAGCAGTGAGGATAGTTGTGCACGTGCTTTTCGATCTTGAAAGCGGTGCCCTCCCTGCTTCATTTCCATGCAGATCACGATGTTGGGGTCCTCGGCCTTGGCAGCGGCTTCCTCATCATATTTGCCTTCGACGGTGAGCGCGGATCGTAAGCGTTCTTCACATAGTCGCCGGCGTGGCGTGCATAGCGTTCGGTGTCCGCAGGTACTCACCAAAGGGCGCAGCGCAATCCTCGAGCGTGTAGTAACGTCCCGTCAAGTCGACCATCGGACGCGTTTCGCCGCCTTGGTTGAGGATAAAGAGCGAGGGGATGCCGGCGCGCTTGGCCACTTTGGCGTCGTCGGCACCGGAAAGTGGGCGCAATGTGCACGATACCCTGTACCATCTTCGGTGGTTACGTAGTCACCGGGGATGACGCGGGAACGCGCGAGTCGCCCATTTCCACGAAGCGATCGCGACCAATGTTGAAAATGCGGTCGGCATTCGCCGCGGCATAGTCTTGTACGAAGTCGGCGACCGTGTCGTTGAGCGGTTCGCAGGGCTTTACCCAAGGCATGCAGCTGAGCATAGCGGCGCATGCCCACGAGGTCGCTGCCCTGCGAACGTGCCCACCACGCGATAGGGCAACACTTTGTCGCCGGGTGTGAAGGCCATTTCGGCTTCGGCGCCCTCGGCCTGCAAGTGAGCGGAGAGGCGGCTCGGCCAAAGACAGCGGTGAGTTTTCACCGTTATAGGGTTGAACGTCTGCACGGGCCACGTGGTCGATGTGCGGGCCGACGCAGAGTGCGGTATTCGAGGGGAGCGTCCACGGCGTAGTGGTCCAAGCGAGGAAGACAGCGCGTCCCCATTCGCCGAGCGATGCGGGTGCATCGAGCATTTCGAACTGGGCGGTGACGGTCGTGTCCTTCACATCGCGGTAAGCGCCGGGCTGGTTGAGTTCGTGGCTCGAGAGCCCTGTACCGGCAGCGGGGCTGTAAGGCTGAATGGTGTAGCCCTTGTAGAGATAACCCTTGTCATACAACTGACGGAGCAGCCACCAAAGTGTTTCGATGTAGGAGTTTTCGTACGTCACATAGGGGTGTTCCATGTCCACCCAATAGCCCATCAGGTGCGAAAGATCCGACCATTCGCGCGTGAACTTCATGACGTTGCGGCGGCATTGGGCGTTGTACTCGTCGATAGAGATCTTCTTGCCGATATCTTCCTTGGTGATGCCGAGTTCCTTCTCACACCGAGTTCGACGGGGAGGCCGTGGGTGTCCCAACCGGCTTTGCGTTTCACCTGAAAGCCCTGCATCGTTTTGTAACGACAGAACACATCTTTGATGGTGCGCGCCATCACGTGGTGGTGAATGCCGGGTGGCCGTTGGCCGAAGGGGGACCTTCGAAAAACACACAGGCGGGGCAACCCTCGCGCTCTGCGATGCTTTTGTGGAAGAGATCAGTTGCGTCCCACTCTTTGAGGACTTCTTCGTTGACGGCGTAGAGGTTCATCCCCGTGCGCTCGGTGAACTTTTATCATAGATCGGTGTCGCGTTACGTTTCGTGATAAGGGAGTGGAAACTTGTCTTTCGCGCAGTTCCGCTGACGGCAGGAGCGTTTTCTCCTCCGGGAACGACGGGCGCCAATCAGGGGCACTAAACGAAGGTGGCGAGGGCTCCTGATGAAAATCAGGCGGCGAAGGCCGTGAAAGAAGCACGCCGACAGGCGACGAAAAGTCAAGCTGACGTTTTGCGATACGTCGGTGCAAATATACTACTTTTTTCTCAAACGATTTGCCACTTCGCAAGCATTTGTACACCGACGGCCGCTCTGCCCACTTCCCCTCGCGCATCGCACACGACGCTGCCGAAAATACACCGCCAAAGCGTGCAATATCAGCGCAAAGCGCCTTGCCGCCCGCTCTCCGAGAAGGTGCTTTCAAAAGTCCACAACAGAAAGAAAAACACGTGGACTTTGACCGAAAACCGGGCTTGTTTCCGATCAAAGTCCACGTGTTTCTCACGCCCTACTTTAGCGCACGACACAATCAGGGTACAAAGCGCACATGTACGGTCTTGACAAGCCGCAACAGTAGGTACTCACCGACTTACCGGCTTTGCGCATCGCCCATTCTCCACAAAGCGAGAAAACCGAGCGCGCTTCGTCGCAAAGATAGGCGGCGGAACGCCCTTCGACCTTGTCGTAGATTTCAGTTTCGTGGAGTTCGCGTAATGTCGCGTTGATGGTGTTCAGTTTTTCGCCCCGCCAATAGGCCGAAAGTGCGACAGCCTCCTCGCGAGTGGGGATGCGCCGGTCGGTGAGTTCGCCCTCTTTGTAGGACACGGCGTACTCCGCCGCCTCCTGCGACGCCGTTTCAGCATAGGCCGAAGGTACGGGATCCCACTGCGCGCGACCGATCAGTACAAGTCGGCTTCGCTGCCCACGGACGTTCTGCACGAGCGCGACGACATGGCCGTTCCACACGCGCCCTTCCCAAGTGGTCGACGACGTGCCGCCGCCGGTGCCTCCTCCGCCGGGCGGTTGTGGGGTGATGTTGGGCGATTCGCCGCCTTTGCCGAAACGAAAACTCTGTACCGTGGGGCATTCCATGCGGCCACCGAGACATCACCCACCGTTCCACCGGCAGCATCGTCGACAAAGGCTCGCTTCGAAACGATAGGGCGTGCCGGGCGTGAGCGCCTGCGGGTAGAGTGTATGCATAGACAACGGCTTGTTCGCCGTTGCGCACCCAACGAATGCTCAAGCGGGTGGGCGCACTGCCGCCGGCAAGAGGTAGCGATGTGCCGGGTTCCACGTTCCGGCCGCATCGCGGACAAGGGGCACAGTGACGGCGCCCACTCCGCTGCGTTCGCCGGCTAAATTCAACGCGGTGCGGGCGGGCGAAAGTTCAACTTCCACCTGTGTGACGTCGGTCGGCAGTTGCGTGAGGTGCAACTCCGCAGCGGTCACGACGGGAGCGAGGAGTAGGTGCACCTGCGTGCGCTTATTAGCCACGACTACTGAGGTTTCGGCGCGCAAGGGCTTGCGTGAACAGTGGACTCACACCGGTCGGCGGTGCGGTGGCGCGAAGTGGGACGATCGCCGAGAACGGAAGAAGAGGCAGACCGGCGAAAGCCACTACGCGATAAGTGCCGTCGACGAGCTGGAGAGCGAGTGCATCTTCGGCCTTTTTGAGCGTTTGCCGCGCACACGTTGCCAGCCGCGTCGAAAGCCAGCACTTCCACGGGATAGGTGGGCACGACATTGTCGGCCGCGCGAGTGTGGACGATCACTTTGTGCTTCGTTCCGCTCTGCGACGGTGCGTCGGGCAGTTCGATGGTGCCACAACCCACGCACAACAGCAGTAGGCTGAGGAGAGAAAGCGGGAATTGTTTCATGAGCGTAAATTTTAGGTGCATTTTCGTCCCGACCGGTCGCCACGAAGCGGGGAGAGGGCGTGCTCGGACACGTCGGCGGCCTGCACTGCGACGCCTTCCGCACAAGCAAGAAGACGGCGACGGTGGCGAAAACAATCTAAAGTAGACTATTTTACACAAAGTCTTCGCCCCCAAAGTTATGATTTTCAATTCATCACAACAAATTCAAACACAGTAGTGGAGTTTCCACTCCATATGGTCTTGCAGGTAAATTTGATTGCGGACGGGCGAAATGTTTCCGGGCGATATTTGTAACTTTGTGCGCCGTTTCGACACACTTTGCCAGCGTGCAGATGTCCACGCGATAATCGTACTCCGGAAATGAAAAAAACACTCCTTCGCAGCCTCATTGCTCTTCTCGCTCTGTTTCAAGTCTTCGTCGTCGCCCTCTACTTGCGTCGCGACAGCACGCCTTTGCGCAGTTTGGTATCGGTCGACGAACAGGCCTGTCACGTCTTGCCGATAAAAGGGGGTGATACGCTCTTTTTGCCTCGCCTCGACTCCGACCTTGTCAGTGGTGTGCGCGACAGCGTGGTTTGCTCCGCTCGCTCCACCCCAACGCCAAGCGGCAACAGCACCGTGACACATTCAGGCTACCGGGTGAGCAGAAACGGCGAAGTGCAAGTTTTTTTCTCGCCGCGTCCTGACACTTTGCGGGGAAAGGCACTGCAGAAACTCATCGTTCAAAGTCTCGAAGCAGAACGCCAACGCGAGAAACTGCTGCACCGCCGCGTCGACGAACTCCACTGTTATGCGCGCACGCACAGCGTGACGGACGAGGGGGCTCAACGAGGTGATGAGCATGCCGACGAGGAGCAACACCGGTGGGAGGAATTGCAAAATGTGATCGAACGCCTTGGCGTGCCACGACTGCGAAGCACGATGCTTGCTGCGGCGAAAAACGCGCTACACGGCGCGGTGGAAAGCACTACAGTGGTGACAGAACGCCAAAAGGGGTTGCTTCAGCCTCACCGGCCACGGAGGGAGAACGGCGGTCGGCACCGGCGCATTGCAACACGACGCGTTGTGCCCGCGCGTGGACACTTTGCACCGGCAATTCGTCGACGAGAAACGCACATTCTTCTCGCTCACCCGCCACTCTACGGGTTGGATGGGCACCGCCCTTTGGGCTAACGGCGATTTCTATCGCGGCGTTCGATTCATCTATCGCCGCGACGGACGTGGCTTTGCCGTAAACGGCCGAATGGTGCATCGAGCTTCGGCGCGCCGACCATTATCGCGGGAGCGCGCATGATTTATACCGCCGACCGCGTTTGCGGCATCGACATCTCGCGCCACCAACACGAAATTGGCAATAAAATCTACCCCATCCATGGCCTTCGCTCCGCATTGCTAGGTATCGGCGGCGTGGCGCACCAACGCCAGCCGGAAGGTGGACTACCCGTGAGTTTCTCGTCTTCATCAAAGCGACACGGGGACTTCTATTTTCAGCAACACTACCCTTATGACTTGAACGGCGCACGTGCTCAAGGCATCCCCGTAGCGCCCTATCATTTCTATTCGCCCAGATCGAGCGGCATCGACCAAGCGAAATATTTCTTGAAGTATGCGCGCATTCCTTTGACCTCTATGCCGCCGGTGCTCGACGTGGAACGACGGATCAACAAATCGCACAAATGGGCGGACGCGAGGTGCTGTTTCGCGAGAACGCTTTGAATTGGATGCGCTATGTGGAACGCGCCGCACGCCGACGCCCGATTTTGTACGTCGGACGAGTCGTTTGTCAATGATCGCTTGCCGCACGCACCGGAAGCCCTCCGCAGCTATGATGTGGATTGCCCGCTATGGCGAATTCCGCCCTTACGTGAAACTGGCCTTTTGGCAGTTGACACCGGAAGGCCGCGTGCGGGGCATTCACGGCGACGTGGACATCAACGTCTTCAATGGCAATCAGGAAGAATTTGCGCGTTGGCGCAAACAATGACAACCGCTTTCACCTTCCCGCCCAACTCCCGGGAAAGATACGCGCTTTACGCGCAACACCCACCCGCACCACAAAAGCAGCCCCGATGAAACGAAAAGGTTTCATCGGGGACTGCTCTATTCGACACCTTGATCGCGCGCGCTCACTATAGATCAGGAAGACGTTGCGCCCATTCGACAAAATTGACTGTCTGCCAACGAAACTCCCCTGTCGACTGCCGCTCTCAGCAAAGGACTTGTAAATCAGTGAAGAGGGACACGTATATTATGGGTCGATCAACAATCCCTTCGTTCCATGCTTTCGCGCAGCGCACACGCTGGCCACCGCTTTCGCTGCAGACACCATTCGCGGCGCTCTGCCGAAATAGACCGGCCGCACAAGAACCGACGCAAAGCGACCGGTTGTCGTTGCGTCGGTAAAGGTGGCAAGATAGTTCGAGACACCGAAGGCGTAAGCCAGCAGATTTACAGTCTGCCCCATTTGGCCACTCTGGTATTTTGCCGCTTTTTTGCGTTTGCGATGGCGGTAGGCATAAGCCGAAAACGCACCAGGGTTTCCGCGATTTTATATCCTTTTCTCCACGACCGGTTTTCCTCCAAAAACGATGGGATCGGCGAGCGTATTACTCGAAAGACTGATGAATTGCGCCATCTTGACAGCGGTCATGGCGAATTCGCGTCCCTTGTTCATTTTCTCACCTGCACGGTCGAGCGCTTGTTGTCTCGTCGTTAACCGTAAGCACACCGTTGATCACGGAACTTTGCCGGTGGCGTTGAGTCGTCGAGCCCTTCGGTCGTACCGAGGCGAGATATAATCGAAATGCGGGTGTCGCCTTTGATGACACAACCGCAAAGCAATCACAGCGTCCGCATAACCGCGCTGCGCCAACCGCGCACAACCATAAATCAGTTCCGAAACTGCCAGGTACACGGCGCACAGTGATGTTGTTCTCAGGCACTCCATACTCTGCGAGCGTAGAACGCACCTGCGCCAACATGGTATCGACAATATGAGCGTTCCATTCTGTGGTGACCACGCCGAAACGCATAAATGAGAGATCGGGCTTCTCACCTTCAGCTCTCGAAGGATGTGTATTGACATAATTTTCTGACAAATGAACCGGTCTTGCCGTTTCCACGTTGCTGAGGAGTTTACGATCGAGAAACGGTCTACGAAAAACCGAATGAGGAACCGGAGCTCGGGGCGCCCACCGGGGCTGATTCCACCGTTTTCCGACTCCTCATTCGGGAAGATTTTACACCTTATCGATTATTTGGTGCGTTCAATGTACTTATCGATTTCAGCGCCGATCACCTTTCCGTTCTGAACGCCGGTTTGTGCAAACTGGCTTTCGGGATAGTTCTTTTGATCGACACATAAACTTTGTGTGCCTCAGCCTTCTTGCCTTGACTCTCGAGCACCTGACCGGCTTCGGAGCAGATAAACAGGCGAAAGTGCAGCATTGTCGGCATGATCGGCCGCCTTCTTCAGGTGCACTTCACGCCTTTTGTCGAGTTGTCTGTCAGCTACAAGCGTTGCCGAGCGCCGCCAATGCGTTGGCAGACACCGTGATATCACCCTTGGGCGAGAAGTCTTCGAGTTCGGAGATGGCCTTTTTGTAATTGCCCAGGTTGAAATAACCCAGACCGCAGTAGAGGTGCGCAAGGTTGGCCGCATCGGTGCAGGGGATAGTTGCGCGCGATCTTCCGCATATCCCTTGAACGTGGCGCCATCGCCGCTGATGGCTTCATGCCCAGTCGCCGGTTTGCACATAGCGCCTCGCCGAGGAAATTTCATACCGTCCGAGTTGGTTCTGACTCTTGAAAGCTAGAAAAATGCTGCCCACCCATGCCGCGATGAGGACAAGGACTGCAATGCTTCTCCGATGACCCATTTACGGTATTTGATGAGGAAAGCTTCGAAGTCGCGAGGGCCCTCGTTCATGTCGAGGGCTTTTTCTGTTGGCTCATGATTATATTTTGCTGTATCGTGTGGATGCGTAATGCCGTCCTTTTGTGGCAACATACGCTGCAAAAATAATATATTGTACGTGAGTAGAGAAATGAAAGCGATTATTTTCACTTTTCACTCGGGCAAAGGTGCGTTTTCAGCCTAAAAACGAACAAAAACGCACAGTTCAAGCTCCATTGGCGTTCGCCCTTGTCCCGGCTTTCCCCACTCCCAAAAGCAAAGTGCCCACGTTTGCTCTCCTCCCTTCCTTGACCACCCCTCTACGTCCCCGCAACCGATCATCGTCCCCTCGTGCCCTCCCACACGCCCCTGCCCCGCGCAGCACCCAGTAAAAATTTTGGCAGAAATGCTGTTTTATTCCTACTTTTGTACGAACTCACCCGCAGCCTCTCTCTCTTTCTTTTTCATCTTGCGCTGCGCCTCATTTCTTTCGCCCCATGACTCTCGAACAGCCTCACTCTCCTCAACCATAAGAACATTGAAGAGGCCGAACTTCGGCTCGCCTGAACGTGAGTGTTTCCATCGGCGCAGAACGGATAGGGGAAGACCAATGTGCTCGACGCCATCTATTTTCTCTCCTTCGGCAAAAGTGCATCCGCACTCACCGACAGCAACTGGCGTGCGCCACGAGGCCGACTTTCTGCATGCTCCAAGGCCAGTACATTGCGCCCGACGACACCCGCGATGTGGTGTCATGCGCACTGGAAACGCGGACAGCGCAAACGCTCTGCGTCGCAACGACAAAGACTATCAGCGCCTGAGCGAACACGTGGGCGCCATCCCTCGTGATGCTCTCGCCCAGCGACGAACAACTCGTGACGGGCGGCAGCGAGGAGCGCCGAAAATTCAGGACACGGTCATCTCCCAGACCTCGCCCTCCCTACGCGGGAAGCCTTGATTCGCTACGGCAAAACGCTGCTGCAGCGCAACGCCCTCCTCAAGCAGGGAAGGCGCGCTCGACGAAGGTTTTGCTCGTGTGCTCGAAAACCTGATGGACGCCGACGCCGCCGTGATCTACACCGCCCGACGCGAGTTTGTCGAAGCCTTTCAACCCATTTCGCCCCTCTACGCCCGCCTCTGCAATGCCGCAGCCGAAACGGTGAGCATCACCTACGAGAGTCACGGCGACCGCGGCGCGCTCGCTCCGATATTGCGCGAAGGTCGTGCCGCGAACACATCGTCGGCCACACCCTCCACGGCCCGCACAAGGACAACCTCGACTTGCAGATGAACGGCCACAGCGTGCGCCGAGAAGCCTCCTGAAGGACAAATCAAGACCTTCTTCATCGCCATGAAATTGGCGCAATTCCTCTATCTCAAAAACCACGGTGAACGGCGCACGCCCTCTTGTTGCTCGACGATATTTTCGACAAGCTCGACGCCGGCCGCGTGAGCTGCATTGTCGACTATGTGAGCGGCGACGACTTGGACAAATCTTCATCACCGACACCAACCGCGACCACCTCGACAGCATCCTCGCTGCCACCCACCGCGACTATCGCCTCTTTGTGGTGGAACACGGACAAATTCGATGCGAACCTTCTTCACTCTCCGACGATGAAACGCAAAAGAACTGAAATGGTGGGGGACGTGCTGGGCATGTTCCTCCGCGAAAATGGGGTTGAAAAGCACCCTGCTCGAATACCGCGCGGTGCAATCTTGGCCTCATAGCGGCGCAGCGCCATCGCCGCGCATACCACCGCCCGCTTTGTGTAGAACAGGCGCTGTGGATCGAAGTGCGCACCCCGGCACTCCGCACCCAGCTCTCCATGATGCGCCAGCAACTCGTGCGCCGCCTCAACGACATCGTGGGCAGCACCGTCATCTACGACCTCAAATTCTGCTAACCTCACAACACTCCACCGCCTTACTATGGAATTCACCCCTGCCGACTATTACTACGACGATCCGCCGCTGCTGCAGGCCGAAGCCTACGACATTCGCCGCCGCTGCGCAGCGGCTATCGCCTTTTGTGGAACTGGTGAACGAAACCACGGCCGATGCGCCGGCTTCCGTTCTCCGGCGCTCTCGCGTCTGCACTATCTGCGCGCACTCGGATTCTCCTCCGCGCTCTATCATGCCGCCAACGACTTCCGCGTGCGTTGGCGCGCCGACGAGGCGTCGCTCGACAACTCACCGCCCGCCTGCCCGGTGACCTCCGCGCCTTAGCCGACTTGGTCGCCTGCTGAACAGAGCCCCCGTTCCGGCCGAACTCGCCGCGCTCCTGCCCGAACATCTACCACCGCCACGCCCAGGGCACACTCTCCGAAAAATGTTGGCGCGTGGTGGTCAATCAGGTGCTCACCCACGCCCTCCTCGTCAGCCCACCGATCTCTACGACGACACCGAATATCGCCTTCCCTCATTCCCGATGCCACAGGCGGCCGCGATTTCACCTACCTCCTTCCTTGGTTGAACCCAACACGCAGCTCAATCTCGTGGCCCTCCGTCGCGAAAACGACCATCTCTTCCCCGAACTCATTATTGTCGAGCCCGACTATTTGGTCAGCGTCACCGCCGTGGCGCAGTGCATCCGCCCCACCGGCACGCGGTCGGCGTGGCACGTGCTGAAAAAGTTCGATCCTTCGTCGCCTCCGAAGCCACCCTGCTCGGTAACCTGAGCGGACAGATGCTCGACGAGGAAGTGCACGGACTCCATGCCGATTACCTTGACACCGCACGCCGCTTTTTCGCCGATCACGCCCTCGATTTCGCCTCCTGCCCCATCGATCGACAAAGTTTCCACCAGAACGCACAAGCCCAGCGCACATTTTGCCGTTTGAGCCAAACCACGTTCAAACACCAGCTCCACCTTTCCGACGAAGAGGGTGTGTGCATCGAACCCTCCTTCTTTTGCGAAATGCTCGGTTTGCAGGGGCGCATCGACCTCATGAAGCCCGACGGCACCGTCGTGGTGGAACAAAAGAGTGGGAAAATCATTGGTTCAACCGCACCGCCCACCACGAGCACGAGATCCAGCTCATGCTCTACATGGCCATGCGCCACTACGCTTTCCAACAGCCTTACAGTCGTTTGCAGGGCTATCTGCTCTATTCCAAATATCCCGATGAGAAAAGCATGTGGCCCATTCCAATGCGCCCGACCGCCTGCGCGAAGCCTTCCGCATCCACAACGAATCGTGGCGCGCGAAATGGGTTTGCCCGCAACGGCATGCGCCATTTCATCGAGCAACTTTCGCCCGAGGACTTGCCAACCGGGCAAAGGCGAACCGCTGTGGAATCGCCATATTCGGCCGCAAGTCGAACTCCTGCTGCCCCTTTGCCACACCGCCGACGCAACGGCCTTGGCCTATTTTCTATCGCTTCCACCGCTTCCTCGTGCGCGAAAACCTCCTGAGCGCTTCGGCAGTTCCGAGAAAAGAAGCCAGCGGATTTGCCGCGGCGTGGCAATGCACCACGGCCGAAAAGCGCGAAGTGGGCAGCATCTCACCGATCTCGTCTCTCTCCACCGAAGCCGACAGGAGCACCACGGTGTGAAGCACCTGCACCTGGGCCTCCCCGGCCGACGAGAAGAAGAACCGGCCGCGCCGCCCAACTTCCGCACCGGCGACATCGTGGTGCTCTATCGCTACTGAAACGGCGCGCGGAACCCGATCTGCGCCGCGACATGGTGTTTCGCGCCACCGTGAGCCAACTTTTGGAAGACGAAATCGTTGTCACGCTCCGCGGCACAGACGACCCAAGGTGTTTTCCTGCGCGAAGGCCAAAGGTTGGGCGATTGAACCCCGACTTCATGGACGCCGGCACGCAAAGTTTCTATCGCGGACTCTACGACCTGCTCACCGGCCCCGCCGACCGCCGCGCATGGGTGCTCGGCCGGCGACAACCGGCCTTCGACGCATCGGCAGAACTCCTCACCGTGCCCGAAAACGAGGAACTCACCGAATTGGTGCGCAAGGCCAAAGCCGCCCGCGACCTCTTCCTCTTGGTCGGCCCTCCCGGCACGGGCAAGACCTCCAAAAGGCCTGATGAGTATTCTGCGCGAAGAGCTGGCTGAACCCACAGCGCAAGTACTGCTCGGCGCCTTCACCAATCGCGCCGTCGACGAGATTTGCGGCAAACTGGTCCGAGCCCACATCGATTTTGTGCGCGTGGGCAACGAAATGAATTGCGCCCCGGCCTATCGCCCCTATCTGCTCGATGCCCAAACCCGCGCCCTCAAACAACTCGACGAGGTGAAGCAACTGGTGCAAAACGTGCGCGTGGTGGTGGGCACCACCCTCTCGTTGAGTTCGGCCGTTACGAAGATGACCGGCAAGCACTTTCGCTGGCCATCATCGACGAGGCCTCCCAACTCCTCGAGCCGCACCTCTTGCCGCTCATCATGGCGCACACCGACGGGCTCCCGCTCATCGATCGTTTCGTACTGATCGGCGACCACCGCCAACTACCGGCCGTCGTGCAGCAACCGGCCGCCGAAAGCCTCGTCACCGAACCCGAACTGCACGCTATGGGCGTGACGGATTGTCGGCGCTCGTTTTTCGAACGCTTCATCGAGCGCATCCCCGCCGATTGTCGCCACGACTTCACACGCCAAGGGCGCATGCACTCCCGAGTGGCCGACTCAGAGCCGACAATTCTACGAAGGCAAACTCTGTCCCATCCCCTCGCCCACCAAGAAGCGACGATCTCCCTGCCGCGCGTCGCCTTCTACGACTGTGCGCCCGACGCTTTGGAGTTGGGGCACTCCCCCAAGGGCAACCCCGCCGAAGCCCGCCTCATCGCTCGCCTCTCCGTCGAAGGTACGAACGCTTCGCAGCGCAAACGGCCGTTTCAGATCCCCGCAAAAACTTGGGCATCATCGTCCCCCTATCGCCGTGCAGATCGCCCCTGGTGCGCAATGCCCTGCTCAATCGGCGCACCCCGAACTGGCCGACGTGACCATCGACACCGTCGAGCGTTTCCAGGTTCGGAATGCAACACCATCATCTACGGCTTCACCGTCAGCCGCGCCTCGCAACTAGCCTTCCTGCGGCACGCAGTTTGAAGACGAGTGCGGACAATGGGTCGACCGCAAACTCAACGTGGCGCTGACCCGTGCGCGCGAACGCATGCTCATCGTCGGCCACCGCCCCTGTTGGAGCGCGTCCCCTCTTCGGCGAACTGATCGATTTTGCGAATCCGGGCAGTGAAGTGGTGAGACGCCTATCTCTCCCCAAAAACGACGCGCGCACCCCTTCTCCTCGCGTGCGCCGCCCGTCCACCGTTTCTCATTTTTGCCTTCACCACCCCTCACAATCTGCTGATTGACACAACAATAGGGGTGAGTTTCACCTCAAAAGAGCCTCCGTCGCAGCGTGCCGAATATCATCACTCGGCCGGCTGTGACGGAAAGGACGAAAAAGGTGAAGGATTCGCCTATAAACCGCTATGCACAAACCACTTACGCAAATCGCCCCAAGAGTGAACCCGCTTTTCCCTCGCGCGCGTTGCGCGCGCTCCGGCGTTTTCTCGTTTTTGCCTTCACCTCTTCACCCCAACCGCAGAACCGGCTGATAATCAAAACAATAAGGTGAAGACAATTAAAATATTTCCTTCACCCGGTGAAGCACGGCCCTTTCTTCACGCACAACGCGCACAGCATCAACGATTGCGAGTGAAGGTGAAGAAGGGTGAACATAGAAATCGAGAACCTGCTGTGTGCGCGTACGCGCGAGCGTGTGTTCACGCACGTGTCTACACGCCTGCGCAAGGTAGCTCTCCCTCCCCTGTCCCGCTGTTACTCAAACAGCGCGTTTCAGAAAATAACCGTGGTGTTTTTCTCGAAAAGTTCCCTGTGACGACGCACCACAAGTTTCAAAATTCACAGTTTTCTACCTGTAATGGTTTGTGTTCTCGAATCGTGTTTTTCTACGCACCTTTGTTATCGAAAGACGCTCAGATCTCCGCTCTCCGTTCATGCACGCAAGGTCTCTTTGCCAACGCCTCCCTACGCTCTCAAGGCATTGATGATACATGATGCTCCATTGTGGCATGGCGCATGTAGACAGCCCTCTCACACTTGGTTAGCCGAACTAGGGCACGCACAAGAACTTGCGGTAATGTCTGTGCTGTCCTTTAGAGAGATCAACGGAAAACCACAATTCGTTATGAAGACAATATTCAACAGAACCTGGGTTGGTAAACTCGCATGAAATACAGAAGAAGCAACCTCAAGTCAATTGAGACAGCTACAACAAGATCTCGCTACCTCGGCTTTCGGAAGAATAAGGAAGAGGCCTTTTTGGAACTGGCTCTCTCATGCTAGCGCTATGAGCAACAAGAGGTCTACTTGCAACGATTCTCAGTGAGGATGACGCTGACTACTGCGCCACTGAGGTCCAATGTGGGACACTTTGAGTAGTTCTTGAGGGATAACCACGATGACTATTTGATTCTTTTTCAGTATCGAGAGCAACACAGCACAGAATGGGCAAGCTATTTCTGAAAGCAATTTTTCTTACATTGAATGCTACCCAGGCACAGATAAAAGGATGCGCCGTATCGATTTCTCAAAGGGCCCACGAAGGTGGATGCTCGTCTGTTATCTATCAGGGAGAAGCGACGACGGTACCTTTGAGATGATTACAACAGAACATCCTCCATCCTCAGCCGAAGAGGCTGGAGCTACTCTGGGTAGACTGCGAAGTTCGGAGAATATGAGTCAACCCATGCGAGTTGGATCGCATCCCGAAAGTGCTACTCGAGCGGCATCCTCGAGTGGCATACGGACAAGGAGTTTCTGCAGTTTGGGCAGTATCCTCCAGCCTTGAGACATCGAACGCTATCAAGAACCCAAGAAGCAGATGCGCACCTTCGCCGGAGCGTTGAAGGCAAAAGTACCCGAGCCCGACCCGGAGAGCACACGAGATGTGGGCTATTTCACCTATTTGAGGTTTCCGAAAATGTGCGCGAACGATTTATTCGACCAACCGAGACGAAACGCCTTAATGGTCGTGCACCATGGCTGCATGTGCCAGGCGGTTACCGTATGTGAGGAAGAGGAAGATGTGGTGAAACGACAAAAAGTTCGACCGCATTCCTCAGGCTTGGGATGCACCCAAGCCTGAGGAGTAGATGCAGAGAATTTCACTGCTTTTGCGGACATTACCCAATAGAGTAAAAATAAGTTGGACAAAATGACCATAAAGGAGATTGGAATATTTGAAGAGTGGTAGTTATATCTATATATATGTAGATGGCTGAAACTTAGCTATGATGATGAGTATAGGATAGCTTATGCAAAGATCCATAAGCCTAGGCTTTGATCAGGTGATTATTATAAATTGAATCTCACGTAAATCTGTTTACGAATTCTGTAGCCATTCGCATAATGTGTTTGTGCATCTGTTTGTGGAGGAAAAGTATACTCCTAATCAAGCTGTGAAAACAGCAAGATTATTTTATTCCCTGATATAGATACCCAAACTACACATCTTAGGTTTTCGAGATAAAGGAGAGGCATTATATCGAAATTCCTTATGATGAATTTATAAGTGAAGTAACCGACATTTGTTAACATTCCCCACAGAGGGCTTCAAATTTGATCGTGAGAGCTATAGTCTGCCTTAAAAAGATAATAGCGTATGGCTGCAGTAGAGACATTAAAACAACTTGATGGAATTGGCTGATGCGATGAGTAGAATAATATCTACATTTAAGTCTTTACGTCGTGAGGTGGAGCGGCTGCAGGATCAATTAAATCAATAGATTGCGCGAAGAAGCACTATATAAAGATTAGAGACATAAAAAGGCAAATGCTATAATGAGTTATGAAGACAATATTCAATATACCTGGGTTGGTAATCATATGTACGAAGAAGCAACCCAAGTCAATTAGATAGTTACAACAAGACTCGCTATTCTCGTCGCAAGAAGAAAGGAAGGGTCTATTGAGCTTGCCTCTCGCGAAGCGCATAGCAGCAACAAAAATGTTTACTTTGCAACGATTCTCAATGAGGATGACAGCCCCTTACTGCGCCATTGAGTCCAATGTGGATACTTTGGGGTGGACTTCTGAGAGAGGATCTTGAAAACTTTCTCATTTATACGTTTAGAGACTTCACACAAGAAGGGAAGACGTTGTTCTTGGACACTATCAGACTCCAACCCAAGCATCCGCAAGACTATGATACGGTCTATAGCTTTATGTTTTACTTTCATGAGGATAAAGACGTGGTAGTGAAACATAAAGGAGGAGGGGCACGTGAGTGATAGTGTCGAGGAATCAGAGATCCCTCTCTCTGAAGAGGACTATTCCAAACTTTGCCTTTCCTACCCTGAGTTCGGTGAATATGACCAGCTCATACGCTTGGATCGCATTCCGACGGTCGTTCGCGAGACGATATTAGAAGTCACGGACAAAGAGTTTCCTGCGTTTGACGCAGTATCTCCAACGAGACATCCCAGGCGCTATCAAGAACCTTAGAAGTGATTCAGAGCAGTCAGAATCAATGAGTAAATAGAGCAAATAAGAAATGGTATATATGGGTATCTCGAGATTATCTATTGAAAATAGTAAGGTCATGAGGAGTGCTGAATTTCAACCCATAATCGAGGATCTTATGAGGAATATCACTTCATAGAGAGGAGAAGCCTTTATACTCAACATGTATCTTATAGACTACCAATACAAGCAGAAGCTACGATCAGGGCTCATATCACTATCTCGAACCCTAGCAAAGTATAGAGGGCTTTGCTTCTTTGCTGATGGTATAATTGACGAAGACCAGTATCTTTTTGATTTCCGACAGAAGGGCTATGAGATGTCTAAACGATTCCTGAAACATGGTTATGACCCGATGTATAAAGCAAACGAAGAGGATATAACTGATGTATGGGAAGAATGGAGTGCTGTAAAGGGTTTATCTTTGAAGAGGTTCCGATTATTCACCGAAAGAAAGATGGTAAATGGCTCATCTGAGTGACATAAATGACTAACAAGTGAAACTGAAGAGAGCGTCACTTTTATTTCGAAAGAATCAAACGACATGCAAACTTGAAGTGCCTGAGCAGACGCAGCCGTACCTAAGAAAGGTTATAGATTGATGCAAAATCTCAAAAGGACACAAAGATTCGAGACACTAGCAACCACCATATACAACGATGAAGACTCTACTAAATCGTTGGAACACGATATGGCTTCGTCCATTGACGGATGAAGAAGCACTTAAGGTTTTGAGATGGTTACCACAACAAGACCTTCCGCTATTCTCGTCGCGAAGAAGAAAGAAGGCTCTGTGGAACTGGCCTCTCGCGAAGTGCATGAGCAACAAAATGTTTACTTGCAACGATTCTCAATGAGGACGACAGCCCCTACTGCGCCATTGAGTCCAATGTGGGATACTTTGGTGGACTTTCTTGAGAGAGGATCTTGAAAACTTTCTCATTTATACGTTTTAGAGACTTCACACAAGAAGGGAAGACGTTGTTCTTGAGTTCTATCAGACTCCACCCAAGCATCCGCAAGACTATGATACGGTCTATAGCTTTATGTTTTACTTTCATGAGGATAAGACCTGGGGGTAGTGAAAGCATAAAGGAGGAGTGGGCACGTGGAGTGATAGTGTCGAGGAATCAGAGATCCCTCTCTGAAGAGGACTATTCAAACTTTGCCTTTCCTACCCTGAGTTCGGTGAATATGACCAGCTCATGCGCGGATCGCATTCCGACGGTCGTTCGCGAGACGATATTAGAAGTCACGGACAAGGAGTTTCCGCGTTTAGGCAGTATCTCCAACGAGACATCAGACATATCGAGAACCCAAGCTAGTGAATTCGAGTGGAGGTGCTTTCGGTCTCTAACCAGGCACTGCCAAGTTCTGTCTTTACTACCATGAGTGCACTGGAGAAGCACCGAAGAAAGGAAAATCTCACCGGAAGGGGCCCGCGACCAAAGCATTAGTAGGCCAGATTGGACTCGCCTAGCAACCTCACACAGGTGAGATTGTCTCTGCGAGATACCCGGCTCAGTGAGGTGTCCGAAGAAACTGCAATCCGTTGCTTAAAGAACGAACATATCGGATAAGTACGCACTGCATTGCCGATACGCCTCATAATAAAACCGGTTTGCTGACAAAGGAATCTTCGAGGGTCACCCAAGGCGTGCGCTGATGAGGACAAATGATTCTTGAAGTGCCCGTGCAGAAAGCGGGTAATAGCGCGAGGTGATTAGACCAAGCGAAGAAGAAGGCTATTATTATCATTCGTGACGTGAATAGAAAAATATATAAAAAGTAGAGACACATGAAAGTTACATTTAGAGCCTGGAGTCAAGGCTACACAGAGTTACACAAAGTGGGGAGGACACCCTATCTCAGACCAGATGGCGACAACAAGACTCGCTACTCGTCGTCAAGAAGCAAGAAGGTCTTTTGAACTGGCTCTCTCGCGAAAGACGCATGAGCAACAAAATGTTTACTTTGCAACGATTCACGATGAGATGACAGCTCCACTGCGCCATTGAGGTCCAATGTGGGATACTTTTGTGGACTTCGAGAGAGGATCTTGAAAACTTTCCTCATCTTTATATTTAGAAAGACTTACACAAGAAGGAAGACGTTGTTCTTGAAGAGTCCATCAGACTTCGAGCAAGCATCCGCAAGACTATGATACGGTCTATGGCTATGTTTTTCGCTAATGAGGAGTAAGACGTGGGGAGTAGTGGAAACATAAAGGAGGAGTGGGCACGATGGGTGATAGTGTGTCGAGGAATCAGAGACCACTCCCTCTGAAGTATGACCATTCCAAACTTTACCTTTCCTACCCTGAGTTCGGTGAATAAGGACACAGCTCATACGCTTGGATCGCATTCCGACGGTCGCTCGAGACGATATTAGAAGTCACAGAGCAAGGAGTTTCCTGCGTTTGAGGCAGTATCTCCAGCGAGACACCGAACTTGTCTATCAAGAACCCAAGCAATGAATTTCGGTGGAGGTGCTGGTCTTTTTACCAGGCACGGTGCCAAGTTCTGTCGCCTACCGAGTGGACATTGAGCTAGCACCGAAGAAAGTGCACAATCTACCGGAAGGCGCCGACAAAGCATTAGTAGGCGAGATTGGACTCACATGACAAACTCACAGGTGAGATTGTCTCCGCGAATACCCGGCTCAGAGTGAGGTGTCAAGAAGAGACTGTAATTCGTTACTACTAAAAGAACATATCGGATGAAGTACGCACTGGGGGTGGTCATTGCCGATGCTGCCCTCTAATACAAAACCGGTTTGCACAAAGGAATCTTCGAGGTTTGCCCAAGGCGTGACCTAATAAGGACAAATGATGACGTGCCCGATGCAGAAAGCCGTAATATTGCCAAAAGTGTTAGATTGCACGAAGAAGAATGCTATCTCATCATTTCGTGACGTGAATGGAAATATAATTAGTAGAGACACGATAAGTTGCATTTAGAGCCTGGAGTCGAGGCTACTACAGAGTTACAGTGAGACACATATGATTGAGATCCCGCTACAACAAGACTCGCTTCTCTCGTCGAAAAATAGGGAAGGCCTTTTTAGAACTGGCCTCTCGCGAAGCTCTGACACCAGTGCAGGTTTGCTTTTGCAACGCGATTCTCAATGAGGATGACGGCCCTACTGCGCCATTGGGTCCAATGTTAGCATGCTCGTTTGAGTTCTTGAGGGATAACTACGATGACTATTTGACTTTTCAGTATCGAGGAAGCAGCTCAACCAGTGATGGCGCAAGCTGTTTCTGGAAAGCACTTTTCTTATATGGATGCTGCCCAGGCACAGATAAAAGGATGAGACGTATAGACTTTCACGTGCTTATACCCACACGAAGGTGGGTGCTCGTCTGTTAATCTATCAAGGAAAGCTTGCAGATGGAACATTTGAGCTTTAGATTGCAACAGACATCGCCATCCCAGCCGAAGAGCTGGAGCTACTCTGGTGGACTACCCGAAGTTTGACACGATCGACTGAGTTCGTCGGATCGGCATCCCTCCAGTTGGCTCGAGGAGCGTATCCTCGAGTATACGGACATGAGTTTCCCTGCGTTTAGGCAGTATCTCCAACGAGACATCGAACGCTATCAAGAACCTGAAGTGATGCGTACCTGTACTGCCGGGGCGTTGAGCAAAAGTACCAGATCCCGGACCCGAAAAGAAAGAGTACACGATGTAGCCTCATTTCACCCTCTTGAGCTTCCCGAAATGTGCGCCGAACGATTTAGTCGACCAACCGAGACAGAAACGCCTTAAAGGTCGTGCACCATGCTGCCCTGTGCAGAGCGATGCGCTCCCGCAGCTTCGTGGTGCTTGGCAGCTGTGTCGCCGCACAGAGAAGGAAGCAGGGCCGTATGCCAGGCGGCTGCACGTATATGAGGGAGGGGAAGATGCGGGTGAAACGACAAAGAAGTTCAACAGCAAAATTGCCTCAGGCTTGGGATATCAGCCTGAGGGCATGAGACGGAGAGCATTTCCCCTACTTTGTGGACATTACCAACCCCCTCTCAGGCTCCATGCACCAATTGCACCACTGCCAGGCGGCCTCCTGGCTGCTGTCGAAGAGGATGCCGGCCTTCAGTGAGGAATGAATGCACGAATGTCGTGACCGGCGGTCACGTCGCGCAAAACCCGGCAAACGGCGATTGATGAGATCCACTGACCGTTGTGGAAGTGGAAAACGCCCACCGGAAGTTTGTCTTCTGCGCTTTGTCGTTGGGTGCAATCACATTGTTCGTATGCCAGCGATAAAGGGTTTGCCGGTGATAGACCATCGCGCGGTAGTTCTGCAGTCATGCTCTCTGCCATGGGAAGGGGCATGGCTAGAAAGTGAGAATCGGAAGCTGGACTGGACATAGGTTTTCCAAACGGACAAACAGAGCTTTTGTCTTGTTGTCAAACACGTACTACCCGTGTTCGCGGACTCGCGGGGTTGCAACAAATCACACGTACGCTTCTTCCACACTCTCCGGCACTGGGGCGGAGTCCGGGATTGGTGCAAAGCCGTCGACGAACGCGCGGTTGAACATTTGTGATGTAAGGGCCGCACAACGTGTAGGGGCGTTGCTGCGGATCGGCTTGCGGTAGTTCGCGCGGATCGAGTTGTGCCGGCTTCACACGGTTGGTGGCATCGGTGGGGTGCTCGATAAAAGCGCTTTTTCTCCATAGCGAAGATCGTCATCGCGCTGAATATCGTCAAGATCCCAAACTCTTTGCCTCCATCGAGTGGATGGCGATCGAGCAGAGAAGGTGTAAATGAGTACTGCTAAGGCGTGCCGATCGGTGACGGGAAATCTGCAGGAGATTTTCTTCCGGATCGCTGGGGTGCGAGATTCCGCATAGCACCATCATCACCGCTATGTAGGCCGGGAGTACTCAACGACTCGGGGGAACTAACGACAACCAAACCATCGCAATCGATGTATGCAAGCATTGCCTGCCTACAGGATCGACTCAAGACATTGTTGTGCGACCGGTCGGAATGCGTCAGTCCCGCGGCATGAAAGGCGCCGTACGGCTGCGGGCGACGGTGCAAGCACAGCGCAAACGAGTGAGAAAGGTGCCTGATTGGCAGGCACGTGGCGACTGACCAGTTTTCCGGCCGCCGAAAACACTTTCCGTTCTTCTCCTGCCCATTTTTGACGTAACCACGTCGGATCGACTCCACTGAAGAATTTCTTGTCGTAGAAAGGCACGACTAACTCCACCTTCCTCGCACGTAACAATTTTGGTGGAGCCCAGGCGAAAAGTGTCGTCCAATGCTTCCTGACCTCATCGCGTGAAAATCAGTTGGCGGTGCGTGTTCACGATGTCATCTCATGCGCTGCCGGTCATTGGGACTGAGGGCTTTTGCGATAGAAGGCCACCACATAGGTGCTCATCGGTGGATATAGACATCCTTGACGCCGCCGGAGGCTTTGATTTCGTCACAGAACCTCAACGGAACTACAGATCAGCGGCTGTTAGCGTTACGATATTTGCCATGGTCGTAGTTAACAGCGTGAGCATCCAGAATTGCGACTTCGCCGTCGCACGGACCTCGAGGTTGGCTGCGCGTCCACGGTCTCGGTGTGAACAGGAACTTCACCGGCGGTGGCCGAAGTTGTTTCTGGCTTCTTTTGATGCGACTTCAGCAACAAGTTGTTCGGTTGCTTTGGGCAGACGTGGTGTTCGCCGGTCTCGACATCGGGTTTGGGCCAAGTTTTCTCTTCGGGAGCCTTCTTCGGCAGCGGCGTCGTGCAGTAGCTGAACGTTGCTCTGGGTCACTGGATGCTTCTTCTTGTGGAGCCAAGACTTTCGGATTCCGGCTCTTTGGCGGGCGTTACACTCGCCATCGGTAGACGTGTCGATGAGCCGTCTCCAGAAGTGGTCTCGTGCGCTGTTGGTTCTTCGTGAGGAGCCGCGCCGTAGCAGGCGTCGGCCGTCGACGTTTTCCACAGAAGTGGCTTCTGCTGTTGCAGGCTCTTCGAGAGGCCTCCGCGCTACCGGCTTTCGAGACTTCGTCGGCGACGGCGAGACGTCTTTTCGTCGGACGACGGGGCTTCTTTGCCGCAGAGAGCACTGCATGATGGTGCGGTCATCGTGCTGCCCGGCGACCATCGAGCCAAGACAACCAACTGATGCCACTTCTTCACCGGTGAGTGAGTCCGACTCCTTTTGTGCTTCCAAATTCTCCCAAAGTTCGTCCCACTTTCGATTCTTCAGATTGTTGGTGGTTTCTGAAACTTCGCATCACCGCACATATCGGACGTCAAGAAGAGGCGGTGAGTCGTCAGTACCAGCCGTACATCGCAGACGCTTATAGCAAGCTGTTGGATCTTTGGAATATTTTCCCGGGCATGGTGACAAAACGCTTGACGTCGCATCTCTCTCCTTCATCGGGCCTCGCCCATCAGTTTAACTCTCATGCAGATCGCGGCGATAGAGGGCAATGGCGCCGTCGCTCACCCAGGTACCGGACAAACCAACCAAACGGGGAAACGCTCTGAGATGCTGAGCAATAAAGTAACCGCATAGATTCGAGGATCGCGCCGTTCGGCACGCAGCTTCTGCCAGTATGGCCTTACTGGCACTGAACGCTGCAGAGCAAAGCAGATGATAAAAGCACTTCACCCACCTTCGAGATGTTTTCGCTCTGACTGATGATAAGCCGAAATTTGTGCTTCGACAAGTTTTGAGCGTCTCTGCATCGGCCCAGCGTTTCTTCAAACAGCACTCGACCGCTGTTCTACCGAGCCAAACGTGAGCCCTCGCGCCGGCCGCGAGGCCGGCACCGTCAGAAACGCCGCTATGACGTAACAACCGCTCTCGGCACAATATAGTGCATGCGGTAGCGCCGTCACGCGGTTTTGCCTTTCGTGCGCATGACTGCGCCTCGCTCGCTGGCTACTGATGATGTGTTTTCGCCGGAGTGCCGTCGAAGGACGTTTCCACAGCCAAAAATCCGAGGCTATGTTATCAGATGCCGGTATTGAGGTTCGCCTATCTTTCTCGATCGACTGGGAGATCTTTTCCACAACCTGTGAGGATCGTTGACAGTGAGTTTGAATTCCTGCTCGAGGGTTTTCCTTGTTTCTTTCCATATTCACTACCGCCTTCGAAGTCAAACGGGCTATGAGGGTGAACTCGGTCTGCAAAGAGTGCGCCCTCTTCTCTAAATTTGTCAGGTTGGGCGAGTGCCGCTGACCGTAAAGCTGTCGGACGTCATTTCAATGTTCAATCGTGGGTTTTCACGATCTACCCGCTCACGCTTTTAAGGAATTAAATCGTGTTTTCCGGGAAAGTGAAGGGAGGCTGATTGCAGCCTCATGTGCGGAATCGACGGCATATCGGGAGAGCAGGCCATCGGATGTAAGCGCGTAGAACAATTTGTAGAGTTTATCCATGAGAGGTTTGAATTCGTTCCAGTACTTTTCAAAAGATAAACCGGGCAAAGCTGCGTTCAGCCTAGCTCAATGCATGCCGGTGGATTGAAAAGGAGCAGAGGCGTTCAAAAACATATTAGGGTAGAATAACAAGTGCGGTTGACAAGAACGAGAAAAGATGGGCGAAATGAGGCGCCAGTGAAGCGCATGAAGTCACCACACTTTCAAAGCACACATTGATCTCTCGGCGCCGGAGTGTAGTGCTGTGTCTTCGGACACTCCTATCGTACGCCCTCCTGCTGCATGCCATTGATGGTTACCATTGGAAAAAGCGCTTGAAAGTGGCACGATCCATTGTGTCGAGGGTAAACACGTGGTCGGTAAGTTTCTTCAGAGGAGCCGTTTGCGCCTTCGGCCGGCGGCACGAGGCAACGATATGCTGGGAAAAAGCCCGCCGCTGTATGGCCTCGACGGCCTGGTCGTGAGACAAAGAGAGATCGGAAGGTTTGCCATCGGTTGGCGCACAAACAACAAAGGCATCCAGTCACCTTTCTGCCCGAACTGCCGGTACGCACCTCTTGATCGTAAAGGTCGCACAAAAGTTGCAAAGCCGCTCCCAAGAAAGTGGGGCCCGACTCGACAATCGATGTCCGAGTTGTAATGGTCTCTAAATCGGTCGGCGGTAGACCTGTTGTGTACCGTCCGATCATAGGTCAGATTGATACTAATGGTGGGCCGTGTCCACGAGCATAGGGACTCAAGGCGAAGCGAAGATATCATGTCAGCTAAACCGACCTTCACGGCTTCGATGGGCTCGTCACGCATCGAAGCCACTCGTGTCGATGAGAATGTAAACAGGTAATCTTCTACTCATGAAGGGAGACAAACGAGTGGTTACCGCCCTTAGCAGCACCACTCGTTTGTGGTGGCAAATGGACGGCGATGCGCTAAACAACAATGTTAAGACTTCTGCGAGGGGAGGTTCACTCAGCGAGTCGTTTCATCTCCCGTCTCTGCGGCCTTGCTGCTGGCGCTGATGGAGGCTGACACCCACTTGAAGAAGTTGCTTTGATGGTAGAGCTGTCTGCAGTGTCGAGGTGCACCGGTATTGTAATCATTTGCAAGGGTGGCCGTATCGGCTCCCTCGACCGGCGGCGCGAGGCTACGACCATGCCGGTCTTTGCGGCTGCGGAAGTTGCTTCGAGACCTGCAGCTGGTCGTCCGTCGGCGACCGTCGGTCGCCGATGAAGACCAAGGGGCGCTCGTCGCCTTTCTGTCTCGGCGGTGGTTTTGGCCACTTCGGTGTCGATACAATCGGCGAGCGGTGAGTGCTTTCGCCCAAAAGCGTGCATCCGCGGGGCTTCAATCACAGGAGTTTCGAAATTGTGTCCAACTCTGTCAACGGCACAGAAGTTGTTGTGCGTTTGTGTTGAGCGATGATGGCACTGAGATAGGCTGTTTCTAAAGCTTATAGCGTGCACGCAGGGTCGAAACCAGCATTTCTGGCCACCATTCTTTACGGCCCTCGATGGGTTCGTCGTGCATGGATCCACGCTGGCCTCGAGCAGCAAGTATATCGGCAGTTTTCTCATGGTTTATTTTAGAGCGGTGGTATTTGATTTTTGCGGGCGAAGTCTTTCATCACGCGCGAGACGGTGTGAACGATGCTTCTATCGGGGAAGGCTTCTCGCCGATGGCCTCAAACCGCCAATTTACCATTGTTGACACGATAGAGTTTGCCCATCACGCAGCGCATCCCTCGCAGGTTTTGTTGCGTAGCCCTTGTATTGCGCAAAAGACGCGACGTAAGTGTAACACGCTCAGGCACTCCCTCAAACATACGGATGCGAGCATAAGGAATACCCGAAAGTCGCCGCTGTGCTCGTTGTTATTGTAAATATTGAGGAAGAAAACGATGCTTTGCGCTTGGGCATTGACACGATTGAGATCGACGGTGGTGATTTCATTGTCGGAGTCCGTCATCGCTATTTTGGTCTCGCCTTCAAGATCGTCGCCGGTATGAGTGCAATGCCCCATCAAGAGAGGTCAGTTGCCGTTGGGCAATCCCACATTGTTGTCTCCGAACGGTAGAGCAGGAGACCAGAAATCTGGTCGATGGGTCATGGCCTTCGGCATTGAACATGAGGGCACCTCAAGTCAACGTCAACGTCGATTGGCGATCGGAAGAGTCCGAAGAAAGTGCTGTTCACGACGGCTCCCCAATTAAGCAACCAACACAGAAGTTGGTCAGTCTTTCGCCCGCTCTCTCTCCAAATTGATGGAGCGGCCTTTTTCAAGATTGATGCTCATGGTTGTATTGTCATATCGCTTGTCACCGCGAAATAGAAGACCTCCTTTTCGACCGATTTCGTGCTGCAATTCCATTCACCGAAGCTACGATAGAGACGCCAGATCCAACCGCGGTTTCCACCGAAAAGTCTTCATTGAGATCGTGCGCTATTTCCTGACTCTCTTCGTTGTAGAGATGCGAATATAGGCATTGTGTGTACCTGTCCGAAAGTTTTGTCTCCGCGCTCTTCAGCTTTGTGAATGGTCACCGTGAAGAGTATCTCCTGCACACGATTCACATGAACCAAATCGACGCAGCTTTCTCGTCATCTCCTCCGTCGCTGTTTCCACCGGTGAGGTCATCTCCACTGTTTACTGCACTGCACCATCGACGAGACGTGATTGTTGTACACAAAGCGCTCATCAGCGATGAGGCGACCATCGTGTATTGTTTCAACATAAATGCCGAAGCATCCAGATCATGGCAGGATTGCTCGGGGGTCTCGACTGGGATCCCAGCCGAGTCCGACAGAGACATGAGACAAACTAATGAGACAAGTTAGGTGTCTCCTTTAACAAGATTGATAGACCATTGACGGTTGTGTTTATGTCATCTTAGCAATGTTAGATATGCTCATACTGCCCGACCCTACCTGATTGGTTTCGCGAGGTGTCATCCGTTGTGGCTGTTGTTCGCGTGTAGTAGATGTGTTGCACGCAAGGAAGAGTTATTCCGAACTGGAAGCGAAGATGCAGATTGCACGTTCTTTTTCATCTTGAAACGCTCAATAGCCTGCAAACTTACAAAAGATAAGATGCGGCGCCATTCTTCCTTGATTCGTCCAATCTGTGAATGCTTTCTCGTTTCCGGCATCGGCATAGCAAATCAGATCCGGCGAAATGCTTACGTGCGTACTGCCGTAGATGTTACGATCTGCCACGCAATTTTCCGGACTATGCAAGATGCTCTAAGGCTCATTAACTCGCGTTTCAGTGCAGCTCAACATGGGAGAACGCGATTCGGTGTTACGCCAAACTCAGAGGACTTTACTACTTCCACCAAACATGCAGGAGCAAATGAGTGCATACTTCTCTGCATCCTTTGCATGCGCGCTCAAGTCTGTCGCTGCAATTGAGCGCCGGTTGGTCTCGCGAGTTCACCCTCCACTTTGCACTCTAACAAGAGCAAGGTGTAGAGTGCTTTCTCGCGACGATGCACTTTTTCCAACTCGATCTATCGGCATCGGCGGCGAGATTCTTTCGTTAGCAGGATCGAGTCACAACGACGACCGCGTGTCCCTTTTGCCGCAACATCAAGATGTCGAACTGCTTGCACGAATGCCACACAACCTGAAGCGCCCACTCTTCTTCACGCAAATAACGTACGCTCGGGTGCGATGATATTGATTGAAGAGGTCGATCATCTCGCGCACCGTCGCCCAACAATGTACTGTCAGAGATTTCCAGCAGCACGAAGTTGCTGACTTGTTCGTGTCGACCAGCGATCTCGCTGATCTGAAAAGAATCGACGGAGCGACGTCCACCAATCCTGGAAATCGAAGGTTTCATCGAGAGCTGTTCGCGACAGAAACGCGCGCTGTAGACGGTCTCGCGCAACTGCATAATGATGACGCGCAGCGCTCATCGCTGACCCTGGAGACAGCGAAGTATGCGGTTTGGGCAACTCTTCGTCGCTCATCTTTTTGATGAAGGTGCGGGCGATCTGCGGCAAATAGACCAAGTCGAAAACCGGTCAGGCGGAGTTCGGTGCAGATTTCGCGGTATTGCTCTCCGATCGACGCGTGACTTCCTCATCGTACTCACTCTCGACGTAAAGCACTTGAAAGGCTCTCAGGTGGATGCGCGGGTACCACGTACGGAGACGACACTGTCACGACTGGCCATGTTTTGGCGTCAAACAACTGGCAAAGCCAACATCAACATCGCTTCCTCGCTTGAGCAATGAAATGTTGTCGGACACTCGAAAATGAGCATATACAATCATTGAGCAACTTAGGCGCAAATCCTCATCGGCCTCCGGCAAGACATTCGAGCTTCTGCCAACGCGCTCATCGGCGGCGAGTATTTCAGTTTTCTTCACACCGTAGTCGAGTAAAAGTCGGTCTAGTAAATCCATTTCCTCGCGCGTATCTGAGATACCAAGCCACAAATGAGATCGTGATTGACGCGCACTGCGGCGACTTTTCTATTTCGTTTCACTATATATACGGGAGCGGAGCGGAGAAGTGGGAATCACGAACTGTCCCTTTTAGATTTTGAGGAGGTTATTTTCTACTATCCTTGAAAGACTGTTTACCGAAATCAGATTAAGGCGGCAAGAAATGCAATATTCGACATTTTCTCGACATAAACAACATCTATTCAAATTATTCTCAATATCATATCGAGCTGATTCGAGGACCCTCGGGTGTGCTTTTCATATCTCCTATGAGCATTTACCAACACTCTCTCCACAAAGTGCAAAAGTGCAGTTCAGACTCTGGAGAGTGAGAGAGTTTGGGCGCAAAGATTAAAGAGCGAAGGAAAGCCTTTCGCTTGTGAGAGCCGAAAACGGACTCGAACTCGTGACCCACGCATTACCAGTGCGTCGCTCTACCAACTGCAGGCTGTTCAAGCAACCGCTAATCTTTTCGATTGCGATGCAAAAAGTACGGACTGTCGGAACCACTAGATTTGCGCCCGATCGTCCGAATCCCCTCAAAAGACGAGGCGAAAGCATTCGACCGCGACAACGGCCCGTGAGGCGTTGTCGCGGTCGTCGAGACAAAGCGATCGTGGCTTTACCTGAAGTGCCATGGATGGCTTTACCACTTGTCAGCCTTCGATATGGCGCCCGGCGGTCGTCTTTTCTCACGCAGGCTTCTTGGCAGCCGTCGTCTTCTTTGGCAGCGGGCTTTGCACGCGCTGCTTCTGCTGGCTTTTCCTCTGCTTCAAGCGAGCAGCTTCGGCAGTTGCGGCCTCTTCAGCGCGAGCCTCAGCTTCCAGCCTTCACGAAGTAGTCTTTGTAACCGGCCTTGGCAAGGATGTTGTGCGACTGCACGAGCTAGCGACATCGGCTCACACGCACACGTTCGCGGTCCCAAGCGGGAGAGCGGTTTTCGTCCATGAGACTTTGCGAGGTTCTTCGACGCGGCTTGCTTATAGTTGAAGGGAGTTTCACCGCCTTGAAGGGCATCGCTGATGTTTCTCGAACACGAGCGATGTAGCGTCGTCAGCTTCGGTGCACGTCGGCAACATCGCTTTCGAGCGAAGTGGCACGATCGCGAGCACCTGCGGATTGACGGCGGTACGTTTTGACGTGCGGCCTCGACGATCAGGCTTGCATTGCTGCGGGCAATGAGCTTATGCCAGAGACCGGGCTCGCCGAGATGGCGAGATAGGTTTCTTTGCATGTTATATTTGAGTTGCTTGTTGCAATGGTTTGCGGGCGAATCGGTTTGCAAAATTGGCTTCGCTGTGTCCGAGCCCGCTGTGTTTTCGTCGAGAAATAGTCGAGAGTGGATTCAGTCTTTGACGGAGCTTGAAATGACGTGAAATGAGTTGCTGTTCCCGTCCGCTCTTATTGGTGATGCGGAAGGCCTTGACACGGAGTCCGCCCAACTCATTGCCGGTGGCGGATTGCACGGATCGGTGTCTCGCCTTGCCGTGGAGCAGCGCCACTTCGCGCCACGTGCCGTCGGGGCGGTTGACATTCGAGTCGGAGCGGCTGGCGGCGCGCCGGGTTTTCCGGTTGAAATCCATGCCGCATGTAAGGGTGAAGGGACGGTCGCCGCGCACCGTCAAATTGCGAGCCGAGAGCAGGTGATCACCTCGCTGAAAGGCGAAATCTACCCTGCACCTCGCCGCCACGTCGTAGTCGGCTGTTGCGCGAGTTGCGACACGGTGCCCTCGATAATTGAACGGAGAATGCTGCGTCACGACTTCGATTGCGTAGCGTGCACGCGCGACGTAGATTCTTCGTGGCGTCAGCGGGCCACGTTGATCGCGTGGATCGTGAGACGCGGGTGCTCTAACTATCGTACCTGTTTGGTCGCCTGTGAGGAGTGTTCACCTCGTTGTCGTACATCTGCTTTTTGGCGACATGGCACGATCGGTGAGAGCTGCGGGAACGATTGCAACGACTGCTCGTTCTCCACCTTGGTCTGGGCTGCACCGCAAACGGCCTCACCGCACTGAGCAAGGAGCTTACCTTGCACCAACCACGGGCGGGAGTTCTTCGATCAAACACTTTGTTCCGCCTTATTATTTAAGAGGAGGTCAAGCGGTCGCCAACTCCGTGCGACGCTACACGCAGATCAGGGATGCATCACGTCGCCTTTCTCAATACGATCGCAGAGGAAGCTTGATGTTGCGGCTCTGCGTCGCGGCGGAAACCGTGGCACGTTGCGACGAGGTCCTCATCCTGCGACGCAAAGACGCAGTGCGGCTGTTTCGTTGAGCAGATCGACCGAAAGCACGATCCCAGGAGCTGCGAGTCGTGGTGCTGTCGTGTCCACATGTAGCTACGGCAATGGAATAGAGCGCGACCTTCGAACTTTCGGCATATTGCATCGGGTTGCTCACAAATCCGCTCACATCACCAGCAGTGAGGCCGTGACCATGGGTGGGGCCGAGCAAAATCGAATATCGCGCACGAAACCGTCCACGGGGAAGTTCAGCCAGATATAGCCTTGCGCCAGATGCGCGAGCTGGATCCAGTCCATGCGCTCCTTGGTCGATGAGTGTTGCACCACCGTATACTCCGTCCACATCACCTCGATGCCGGGGCGCAAACGAGCTTGCTCAGGCTGAGCGTTGAGACACTTGTCGCCGCCGCCCAAGCGCGGCTGTGAGATGAGTGGGACCAGAGCAAGAGAGGCGCGATGTCGCCGTGTGTTTCTTCACGAACACCGAGTCGACATAGTTGAGGCCCAGCTTGCTCCACGCGTCGCACACTTCGCCGACGCACATCGATCGAAGAAGACGGCAAAACGAACGAATGCCGAGGATCGTACGTCTTCTCGAGGTTTCTTCACGAGATATGTCGCGATCTTCCGCTGTCCAACGAATATCTCCGCCGGGGTGGATAGCCCAGTAAAAGTTTCACGCTGCGAGCGTGTGCGCACGATCCACCAATCACGCAACCGACTGGCTGCTCAAAGGATAAGGGATCGCGCCAGCGACGGTGATCAGGATCGTCCTTTCGGGCCGTAGATATAGACGTTCATCTTGTTGCGACCGTAGAAATCGAGTTGGCGCAAACGGTGCCTCATGGCTCCACGGACGGTACATGAAACCTTTCTGACCGGCACCGCGGAAGGCCATATCCAGAGCCAGTCTTGCACGGTGCATTCCTCCGACCATCGTCCCTGGCCCTCATCTCGCGCAAAGGTCTGCACGCCATAATCGAGACCGCGTTCGTCGACGCATGATGAGTCACCACTTCTTTTCTGAGTGACGGACAACATCATGAGCATCGGGTGGTGCATCCAACTCGCTGGTGGTACTTGGCATTCTCAGATCGGTCGACACGTCCCAACATGACGGCGCGGAAAGCATCTGACCTCCTTGTACTGCGAAACTCGATCTACGTCGAGGGCAGGTGGCATGCAGGACTTATGCGAGGCATAAGTCGAATAGACACGCCATTCTTTCGGAGCGGTAGCTTACCGGTCGAGTTGACCGTGCGGCCGCGGATTACAGTTTGGCTACCTTGCGCTGAAACACCGCCGCTGGCGGGAAGGGTAGAAATAGGGCAAAGGAGAGAAACGTCTTCTTCATTGTCATTATATTTGTTGGCATTGTTGCGCAAATATAGCGGCAAAACCAGGCGCATTCCCAAATAAATGCATTGGCTTTGTCTTCATTCATTCACGTCCGGCACCCACTTTTTCCCACGAGTGAAAATGAGCC
>BNJU01005480.1_pt1 | contig 198202 bp, 240 predicted proteins | sample 8539281 | NCBI WGS metagenome assembly BNJU01 (sample SAMD00202456, study PRJDB9452) | human saliva metagenome | isolation source: human saliva | place: Japan | reverse complement strand
GGGCTGAACAGGGAGCAGACGAGCCCAGCGGGAGGAGCGCGAATGAGCATTGAGGGTGTTTAACGGAGTCCGGTATTCTACACTCCAGCGAGCGGGGCTGAGGTTTTGGAGGATTCCGCCGATGTGGGCGTGAACGAGGAAGCTCTGATTGATGTGGCGTCCTTTGCCTTGAAGTGTATGGATGTGCACCCGGATGCGGAGTTGTCCATTCACATTGTGGATTTGGATACCATCGCGGATCTGCATGTTCGTTGGTTGGTTTGGAGGCCGACTTGATGCGATGGAGTTTCCATGGATGGTTGGCACCCGGGTCGGCGTCCTGATGCGCCAGATCCGGGGCCGTCGATACTGGGCGATATTGTGCTGTGCCCTGATTTTTGCGAACAGGCGGGGCGAAAGGCGGGCCGTGGCCTGGAGCCATGAGTTGGCGCTGTTGACGGTGCGGCTGTTTTGCATCTGCTGGGCTACGATCACATCACTCCCGCCGAGGAGAAGGAGATGTTTTCCCTGCAGAATGAGATTCTGGCGGACTGGTATGACGATCTTGCCGCGCGCGGGGTGGTGTATCAGCCGAAGCCGATGAATCCGGGCGCGTTTCCAACTGCGGCGGGCGCGAGCAGCTGGACCGGGACATGCAAGAAGACTCGAAGACCGATCCGAACCGACGCCCCAGGGGCTGACGGGCGCTAGATCGGAATCCTTTGTGATGGGCGTTGGCGCCGTGGCGCTGTTGTCCGCTGGCGTGTTGAATGCCGTGGAGACGGCCGTGACGCTGATTTCCCGCGCCCGGGTGGAGGATGCGAAGCGAAAATGTGCCGGGCGCGCGCGCTCCTGCTGGCAGTTGGACCGCAAGTCGGGCACAACTTAACTGAGTGCTGCTCGGCCGCTTGTTGGATGTGACGGCGGCGGTGTTGACGGGCGCGTTGGCCCTGCAGCTGATTTCGTCCAGGCTGTGGGCGATGGTGGCGGCGATCGCGGGGTGACGCTGGTGATGTACACGATTATCGGCATTTCCTCACGCTGGCCCGCCGGAACCCCTATGTGGTGGCCAGGGAATTCAGCCTTGGCGTTGTCCACAATAGCGTGGCTGTTGGGCCCTCGGCGAATGCCCTGGTGTGGGTGGGTAATGAGCTGGTTCCGGGTGAGCCGTTTCAGGGCGGCCCGTACACCTCTGAGGTGGCGCTGCTGGAGATGAGTGGATTTTGCCCAGGAGCGCGCGCGTGGTGGAGGTGGATGAGCGCCGGATGATCGAGTCAAATCCTTGATTTGGTGACGACGACGCGCGCTCAGTGATGGTGCCGCGCCCGGAGATGGTGTGGATTGAGCGGATAAAACCGCTGGCCAGGCCACGGCGTTGTGTGCGCTCAGGGCGTCCCGCATTCCGGTGGTGGGGGAGAATGTGGATGACATTGTGGGGGTGGTGTATTTGAAGGATGTGGTTAAAAGACGTATCACAAGACGGATGCGGGCCGTGGTATCTGTGTCGGAGGTAATGCGGCCCGCCACGTTTGTGCCGGATTCGAAGAAGCGATACCTGCTGGAACAGTGCAACGTGAACGTTTCCACATTGCGATGCTGGTGGATGAGTACGGCGGCATCGCTGGGCTTATTTCCATTGAGGATATTTTGGAGGAAATCGTTGGTGAGATCGCCGACGAGTACGACGATGCGGAAGTCGCCCGATTGAGCGGACCGGCCCCGAACTTTCCGCGTGGTCTCGCGCTTAGCCTGGATGACCTGCACGATCTGGTGGATGAGACGCTGAATGAGGATCTGGTGTTCAGCGACGAAAACCCTGGATCAGGTGGACACCGTCGGCGGCCTGTTGGCGTATCCCTGGGCAGGGTTCCGCTGCCGGGGGTGACGGTGAGCATTCGGGCCGCGCGGCGACGGGTCCAGGGCGGCGTGACCGTCGCGGCCGTGCGGGTAACCTCGGTGCTTATCGACGTCCAGCAGCCGCCGATCCACTCGAACACTAAAGAGTCCCCATGTTTTCTGACATCTCGGAGGTTTCAGATCGGGTTTTATAGTTTGTTGTCGCCCCAACACCGCAAGTCAACGCGGACGAATGCGCTGGTGGGGCAGAAGATCGCCATCGCGGCCGACCAGCCGGAAACCACCTGCCACCCATCCGGGGCATTGTGCACCGCGAGGATGCGCAGGTGATCGTGGTGATACCCCACCTGCACCGCCCCGCACGCTGCTGGGTGAACGCTTGAACGGGTGGTCAAAGACACCTACGCCGATGTGGACGTGATTGGGGTGACGGTTCCCGCTGATAGAAGATCGCCCCGGCGACCGCTGGATCATGGAGGCCGTGCGCGGGGTTTGCGCCAAGACACTGCTGGGCAGTGGTGACCAAAAGTGGATGAAAGTGTCGCGTGATCGGGTGGCGGAGCAGCCGATGGCGGTGCACAGAACTCCTAGGGCAGGGGAATGAGGGTGGTTCCCGTTTCTGCGGTGAGCGAGAACAGGTGGATGTCGTTGGATGTGATTGTGTCGCTGCACCGGAGGGGCCGAGTTCTACGGATGATCACGTCACGGATGACGATGCAGATACCCGCATGGCGGAGCTGATCCGCGAGGCCGCACTGTCGGGCCTGGAGCGACATGCAGCCGCACCCGGTGGCGGTGGAGATCGACGAGGTGCTGCCTGACCAGGACCGCGAGGGCGTGCTGAATGTACATGCGGTGCTGGCGTGGAGCGCCCGGCCAGAAGCATCATTGCGGGTAAAGACGGCCGTCGGCTCAGCGGCATCGTGCGCGCGCCCGCCTGAGATTATTAAGCTTCTGACCAGAACATTTACCTGGATCTGCGCATTAAGGGTGCTGAAAAACAGCAGTCCGACCCGAAGGCGTTGGGACGTCTGGTTTCTAAGTGGCTGAGGAGGAAATTACCGGAACGCGCGTGGTGGTGCCTCCTACGATTTTCGCGGGAGGCGACGCATTGTTGTGCTGCCGTCACCGCGGCCACGGTCTGCGTGCGCGGCGTGGCAAAGGGGTTCAGCGTTCTCAAAAGCAGGTTGGTTCCGCGAGTTGTTTGTGGAGTTGGATGTGCTGCTCTACGGGTCGCGCTTGCGAAATCACTCGCCACCGTACCGTCTCCTGTTTCGGGGCCGGCATCATTGAGGATTACCCGCGCGTACACCACGCCCTGCGCCGCCCTGGAAGCCGCCGAACGCCCTGGCCGTCGCGGAAGCGTGGCAGAACCCGTTTCTTTACGACGCCCTGCTCACCACCCTCCGCCGCATCCAGCACCCAGACCCCACCTGGTATTGGACGCTTCTTACTGCAAGCCGCGGACCACGCGGCTGGGCGCCCAGCCTATTCAACTGCGCGCAGTGCGGCAAACCCGCGCATCGCGCTTTTTCCGCCAGGCCGGGGAGCAGGTATGCACGGAATGCCGTCCGCCGGGATCCGCCACCCGCCCCAGAGGCGCTGCGGGTGATGTGGTGGTTGGCACACAACCAGTGGCGAGCTGTGGACGCCGCGCGGGAGGCGTCGATAGCGCGGGCGATGGTTTTCGATGACGTGTCGACATCGCCGCAGATGACGGGCGCATGTGCAATGGCACATGGAGCGTCAAAGTGCAGCTCTGGATTTTGTGGACGGTAGGTGGCACAATAGGTGACTGTCTTCTCAGCCACCCTGCCGTCGATGAGTTTCTGCCCGCGTCGCCCTGGTGCGGACGGCAACGGCCGGTGGGCGCAGGGAACGCGGGCGCCGCGCACGGGAAGGACACAAACGCGCAGGCGTGCTGCTCAGCATTGTTGACGCTGCCTCGACTCAGCATCCCCTACCTCTCCGCTTACGCCTTCTCCACGGAAAACTGCGCGGCAGCGTGAGTGCGCTTCCTCATGAGGTTCAACCGCGACGCGCTGCAGGCGCCAACGCAGACAGCCTGCACGACAAGGCGTGCGTATCCGCTGCCAGGGCGTCGCCCGCGCCTGTGGCGCAGCGTAATCCGCGAACTGGAGACCGCCGAGGAACTCACCAAAGACAACACCGCCATGACGCCTCGCCATGTGCGTCAACTATGGTGGCTCGCGCCGAGTGTGTCGACGCGCCCCGCAGCATCGCCGCCCTCGCCGCCGAGGAAACTCCGGCCTGAGGACATCAACGAAAAACTTGCTGATTTTTCCTCGACGGGCCCGACATGCCCGACGTTGACTGTTCCCTGCGCCCTCCGGACGAAACGCACCTCCAACTTCCCTGCTCTGGCAATCGGCCTATGCCGAAATGGTGTACCAAGACAAACTCTTTTCCGACTTCACCGACGACCTACGCCGCAGTGCTGGAATACACGCGCGGCGCGACCCGCCGATTCGGTGGGGTGGAAATAGATGACAGCATCCTCGCAGCAACGCCGACCGCGCCAACCCGCAAGCACGTCAAACGCTGGCAGCGCTACCTGGCCAACGAACGCCAAGCTGCCGTTCCGTGAACTCGCCCTGAAAAAGCGGGTGAGGAACGCACGAAATGCTGGGCATCGCCGAGGCCGAGGCCCGCCACGAAGAACATTAGCGAACCCTCCTTGGCGACCACGTGGGCATGCCGCGCAGGCCGACTACTCCCACCTGCTCTGCGGGTTTTGGCCAAAACGATTCGGCTCCGTGTTCACCCTGGCCCTGATGCAATCCGCCGAGGCGCGTACTCTCCCTACGAAAAAAGAGCCGACGACGCCACCGACCAGATGACCGCCGACGAGCGCATCCACGCCGAAGTGGTGCGCCGGACTCGCCGCTTAGCCGGGAGAAAATGTCGGCAACTTCCGCGCTGCCGCGTTCGTGCCAACGACGGCCTGGTGATCAACCTGGCACTGGTGCTCAGCGTGGTCGGATCGGGTGTAGACCAGCTATGTGCTGCTCACCGGCATTTCCGGGCTGCTCGCCGCGCGCTGTCTATGGGCGCGGGCGAATACGTGATCCGTGTTAACCAAAGGGAACTTTCTTGAAGCCTCCGCGCCCAGCCCCGACACCGACGGGGCGCTTTAAACTGAGACATCACGCCAGCAAACTCGCTCTGGTATACCGCGCCTGCGGATCCCGGCACGCCGCCGAGCACATCTGCTCGAAAGGTGCTGTCCAGCGTGCGGGGCTCCAGGTGTTGGTTCTGTTGCGTGTTTCAGGTGGTGCGCCGGTGAGGGCTTCACCCAAACGCCTGAAGTTGTGGGAGTGGCTGGTCAGCGTCCAGTTTCCTCTTCTTCCTCTCAGGCGCTGATTCCCATCCTGCCCTTCATGGTCTAGCCCGTGGTGGCCACTGTGCACCTGCATGCTCGGTGGCATTGCGTTTGATGTTTACCGGTGGAATCGTGGGCGTGTTGTCCGGGCACCTCGCCCGGACTCCGAGCGCTGCGACAGACTCGCGATGGCCTGGGGGCTGCAGGGATTCACCATGGACGGGCAACCTCTTCGTGGCGCTGGGATAGTGGGATAGCCGTTTGGGTTGTGCAAAGTTTGTATACCGTCAGGTGCGGCAATGGGAGTGTTTTTGGGCTTGGGTGTATCGGAACTTTGCGGGGTGGCTGGCGGCATTGTGGTGGAGCGCGGCGGTTATGTGGTTGGTGATGCTCTATCAAACTTCCGCATTTGCCTGGTCAAACGTGCAGTTTGATAGGTCATGGTGCTGCCACGGTTCTTGAACATCGTTAGTGCAAATGTTTGCAGTGCAGTGGTCCACCGGCAGGTACGAAACACCCCGTTTTCGAGCCTGGCGATGGACCTATATGACAAGGGTGAAAGTTTGCTTATGCTCAAGCTCAAAAATCGCCGGTTTTCGTGCTTGGGCATAAGCACATTTTCCAGGCGCTGATCACGCGATAGAGAAGAGTGAAAGACCCACGTGGATGGCTAGCTGGTTAACCGTCGTGTCGTCTGAGCATATCCCCATCTCGCGCCATTTCAGGAATTTTTTTCCGAAAATAGCCATTATTGGGTATTATGGAACCTGTGTTGCTCTCATTCACAGTCCGAAACTTCCGTAGCTTCGCAGATGAAGTGGAGCGAGCCTAGCTTCTGCGGCGTTAAAAACCACCGTTCCACGTAAGGGGCAGACCTGGATTGATGCCACTGAACGTGTGGCTGCAGTGTACGGTCCCAACGCTGCGGGAAAACCACGCTTCGATGCTGTAGCGCGCTTTCAGCAGCAGTGCGTACGCCTGGTGATCGCAGCATCTATCAGCCGTCACTCGCCACAGCGATAAACCCACCACCGACTATGAGGTGGAGTTTGTTGCTGAAGAGGTGTTATTTCGTTATAGCGTCAGCGTGGCATCTTGGGGGATTGCTCGTGAAACGCTCACCTCGTATCCCAAAAGCGCGCCACGCGTGCTTTTTATGCGCGAACAGGATAGTCCCGATGCGGAGATGACCTTTGTAAAAGGTAAATCCCTTACTGGTCCAACTGCGGAAGTTAAGCGCATTACTACCGGCAAGATGTTATTTCTCGCTACTGCAGCACCGGTATGGGCATTCGCATTGGCGCCCATCGCGCGTGCACTTGTGGCGAGGGATTGGGATAGAGCATATTTCCTTTAGGGAACGCCACGATGAGGAAGTGCTGAAGCGGGTCATGATGGAGATGATCGCCGGATCAGAAACCCAGATTGACCTAGTGAAAGCTTTGGTGAAGAGCGCTGATCTGGGCGTCGAACGTATTGAGGTGCGAGAAGAGAAGATCCGCAAAGGTGCAGGAGAGAGTGCGGAGAATCATGCAGGCGCTCACCGATGGTGACGAGGGCATGCCTGACGACGCCGTGCCGCAACTTCGCGATGCCATCGTTTTTGTACACCGCGCTGAAGGTGGAGAAGAATTTGAACTATCAGTCAAACAGCAAAGTGCCGGCACTATTGTGTGGCTCACTACCGCGTGGCATGCACTCGATGCGTTGCGCAGGGGAGCGGTCCTCCTGGTTGACGAACTTGATGCAAGCTTGCACCCCGAGTTGGTGCGCTACATAGTAGAGCTGTTCCTCAATCCGCAGCTCAATAGCCGTGGTGCGCAGCTCATCTTCACTACGCACGATGTCTCGCTGCTGGAAATGCACCAACCAGACTTCTTGAACCCAGGAACGTCTGGTTTGTGGGTAAAACGACTGCGGAGTAGCTGAACTTTACTCCCTGGATGATTTTGATAACCGCAAAGGCAACAACAGTGAACGTCGGTACATGGCTGGGCAGTTCGGAGCGGTGCCCGACATTGATGACAGTCTTCTTGTCACGTTCATTGCTGAGCAGGATGGTAGTAGAAAATAAAATGGCCAGACGTCAGCGCTCCAGAAAAACCCGTCAACCTCGGCAAACCATCCTACTGGTAACTAACGGGCGGGTTACTGAAAAACTTATCTTGAAGAACTCCAAAGAGGCGTGCTTGCCTGGACAACACTCACATCAAAGTGAAAATGATCAATGGTGAGCCAGAGACGGTTCTGCAGGAGCTACAGAATCCAAGAGGCGATACCTCAGGTTACTCAGAGGTATGGATCGTGGTCGATGAGGATGGTATGGATCGCTCAAGCTTTCTTACCGGCTGCAGGAAGGCTTCTTCCAGAGAGCAGCCCTGGTATGGGATCGTATCTCGGCCTTGTTTTGAGGTGTGGCTCATTGCGCACTATGAACAAGTGCATCGGTACAGCTCCCAGCAGGATGCCCAACGGCATTTCCAGAGAATCGCCAATACAGCGACGAAGGAACTTCCTCAAGATTTTCCCTACAACGAGGCAGTTGCAGCGATAGAACGATGCCGCCTCCCAGGCATTGACGAGAATCGAGTCAACGAACTCCCGCCCTCACCTGGGACCTCGATGCCGCACCTAGTGCGTCGTTGCAATCCCGATACTCGTTGAACAACGTTAGTGCAAAAATTTGCGTGCAAGTAGGTCCACCGGCAGGTACGGAAACGCCCTGTTTTCGTACCTCGCGATGGACCTATATGACAAGGGTGAAAGTTTGCTTATCTCCAAGCTCAAAAATCGCCGGTTTTCGTGCTTGGGCATAAAGCACATGTGCAGGATCGGATCAAAACCTACCCCTCCGCTGGCCGGCATTGATCGCACAGCCCAAACACCTCGGCGGTGTGGCCGGTGAGGGTGAATCCATGCTTGTGGGCTACTTCGCGGGCCCAGCGTTCGACAGGGCCGCCGTCGATTTCCACGGTGCGCCCGCATTCGGTGCACTCAAGGTGATGGTGGTGGGTTTCCGTGGCGCATGCGCGGTAGAGGGATTCCCCACTGGACATGTGCAGCACGTCTACGGCATCAATGTCGGAAAGGGATTGTAGTGTGCGGTACACGGTGGTCAGGCCGACTTTGTAATCGCGCCGGGTGAGTTCTTCGTGGATTGTGAGGCGAAGTAGTCCATGTCGCGAAGGACGCCAACCACTGCGGTTCGCTGCCGGGTGTTGCGTGCACCGAGCTTGGGTACTGCCGTTTCGCTCTTAGTAACCATTCCAGATCCTTCTCACCACGATAAATAACCAACTCTTCAGGGCGCACAGCATGTGCAGGCCAGCACCTCAGTATCTGCACTTTATGTAGCATCATATCCATTAAAAAAAATTAATGGAAAGGTTTAAGGAACGCCCCAAGTGAACTGTGACGTTTCTTACCCGTGGACCTGCGCAATTGCCTCTCGGGCTGGTGGGCTACACTTGTGCAGAGGTATGTGCTCGTCAAGGTGTCGAGCATCTCCGCAAGAGTAACGCAAGAGCAGCGCAAGATTTTGTTTGAGGAGTTTAAGTCTCGTGGCTAACCAATCCGTGATTGAGACCGTGGTGAACCTGTGTAAACGGCGTGGTTTGGTCTACCCCTGTGGTGAGATCTATGGCGGCACCCGTTCGGCCTGGGACTACGGCCCGCTCGGTGTGGAGTTGAAGGAGAACATCAAAAAGCAGTGGTGGCGTGCCATGGTCACGTCGCGGGCGGATGTGGTTGGCCTTGATTCTTCGGTGATTTTGCCTCGCCAGGTGTGGGTGAGTTCCGGCCACTTGGAGGTGTTTACGGACCCGCTGGTGGAATCGCTGCACACGCACAAGCGGTATCGCGCGGATCATCTGCTGGAAGCGTATGAGGAGAAGCACGGCCACCCGCCAGCAAATGGCCTTGCGGACATCAACGACCCTGAGACGGGTCAGCCAGGCAACTGGACGGAGCCGAAAGAGTTTTCCGGCATGTTGAAAACCTTCCTCGGCCCCGTAGATGATGAGGAGGGCCTGCATTATCTCCGCCCGGAGACCGCGCAGGGTATTTTCGTCAACTTCAAGAACGTGATGACCACGGCTCGCATGAAGCCGCCGTTTGGCATTGCGCAGATTGGCAAGTCCTTCCGCAACGAGATCACGCCGGGTAACTTCATTTTCCGCACCCGTGAGTTTGAGCAGATGGAAATGGAGTTCTTCGTCAAGCCCGGCACGGATGAGGAGTGGCACCAGTACTGGATTGACCAGCGCTTCAACTGGTACGTGGATTTGGGTATTAACCCGGATAATCTGCGTTTGTACGAGCACCCGCAGGAGAAGCTGTCGCACTACTCCAAGCGCACCGTGGATATTGAGTATGCCTTCCATTTTGCTAATGGCCAGTGGGGTGAGCTGGAGGGTATCGCTAACCGCACCGATTTTGATTTGTCCACCCACGCGAAGGGTTCGGGCGAGGATTTGTCGTATTTTGATCAGGATTCCAATGAGCGCTGGATTCCGTATGTGATTGAACCGGCTGCGGGCCTGGGCCGCTCCCTGATGGCGTTCCTGGTGGATGCCTACCATGAGGATGAAGCGCCGAAATGCGAAGGGGGGCGTCGATAAGCGTGTGGTGCTGAAGCTGGATCGCCGCCTGGCCCCGGTGAAGGTGGCGGTGCTGCCGCTGAGCAAGAAGGAAACGCTGACGCCGGTGGCGGAGAAAGTGGCGGCGGAGTTGCGGCAATTCTGGAGTGTTGACTATGACACGTCGGGGGCGATTGGGCGTAGGTACCGTCGTCAGGATGAGATCGGCACCCCATTCTGTGTGACTGTGGACTTTGACACCCTCGAAGACAATGCCGTGACCGTACGCGAGCGCGATACTATGGCACAGGAACGTATTTCGCTGTCGGAGCTACAGGCTTACCTCGCGCAACGCCTGATCGGCTGCTAAAGAACCGGCCGCAAGAAAAGAAGGGGAATTGTCGCAATGGAGAACCTTGTGTGGGGTGCCCGTGACTCCCAGGCAAAGTCACGTCCATGAAACTGCACCTGGGCGACCCGGAGGGGGAGGTCATCGCCACCTTCGTGTACGACACCTCCGCCTCACCCGACGTGCAATTCGCCACCCTTGAGGGCGACTCGCCGGAGAAAATCGACCTGGTGTTTAACGGCAAGGGCGGGGCGAAAGCGGACCGGCCGAACGGGGCATCGTTTAGCGCGCATCCCAACAAGCAGCGCTTCAGCCGCTCCGACGAAATCATGCTTGACCTGGGGCAGCGCTCCCTGCGCATGGTGAACGAGGCGAAATCCGACTGGGTTATCGAGGACCAGGACGGCACCAAACTCGGCCAGTTCAGCGGTGCCAACCACGGCGTGCGGCACGTCATCGTGGAAATGGAGCCCGACGCCCAGCTCACGCCCGTCGAAGCCGCCTTTGTCGCCTGGATCGCGCGCCTCACACTGGAGGAAAAACTGGTGAGCACCACCTGGGTTCTCACCATGACCCTGGCCGCCATGACCCCGTTTATCATCTGGTACTTCTTCATCTAAATGGACTCTCAGCAGTTGGTGTGGCGCGAGTTGGTGTGGCGCGGAAACACGCTTCTCGACGCCGCGACCGCCGCCGCAGGTGCACAGGGTTGCGGTGGGATTCTGTGTGAGGGATCCTGTGGGGGATGTTGAGGCCGATGGTGTTGGTGCGGGGGATGCTGGTGGTGAACGCTGAGCAGGGGACGGCGGGCGCAGCTCGCGCACGTGCTTTCCGACGTGATCTACATTGGCGACGAGGAAAGCCTGCTTATCGAACGCCTCACCCGCACCGTGCGCTTCCGCTGCCGCGGTACCACGTCTGGTGGGGAGGTATTTACCTTCACCAACCCTGGTTTTACCGTATCCACGTTGGTGGGGGACTGCGCCGGGCGGAGCTACGAGCTGCGGCGGGTGTCGCCGTGGCGCAAGGGGAGGTGATTATGCGTGGCGATGTGGAGGTGGGGGTTGTTGAGCCTGGTGCTAGGGAACTGTGTGTTTCTTTAGCGCAGCTGCCAGAGGGGAGGGGCTGCCGCTGATTGACGTGGTGTTTTTGACCTGGTGCTGTGTATTGGTGGATATGCCGCAGAGGGAGATGAGGGGGTAGGGGAGTAATCCCCTGAACTTCTGTGAACTACTAGCTTGTTACTAGAATCTTTTTCATGGGTCTGAGACTTCTGGCACGAGTGCCACCACAAAGCCTGCTAGCCGCAAAGCGGCAGCCAGGTCATTTTCCAAAAAATGTGATGCTTGCCCGTTTCACTAGCAAGATTCTTGGAACCAATGCTAGACTGAGAACAGCTCATCAACCAGGTGTTGAAGGAGTATCTAGGGCCGTTCACTGTGTGGGCGGCTCTTGCTGTTGCCAGAAATCGTCGTGCTCGCGTTTGAGTTTTCTGCGGCGGTGTTCGTACTCGGCGTAGTAGGCGGTAACTAGAAGAGCGTAGTTAGAACGTTGTTCGACGACCACGATGTAGTCGAATTCAGGTCGAGTGATGACATAGCGTGATTTAGAAGTGCGCTTTTTATCAATCCACCAACGGATTTCTCTTTCTTTTGGGAACTCCACATTGAAAATTTCGATAAGCTTACGTATCCAGCAGATTCGGATACACCGTTCGGGTTCCACTTGGCGGGACTCTTCTGGCCCCGTTCCGCCCGAGATAATGTGCCAAAAGACCGCGTGACGACCCTCAATTTCAGGATGTTTACGAAGACTGACGAGAAGTCCATTGTTCTTCCAATGAAGTGGTTGTGATACAAGATTCGTTAGAAATAGTTGATATAAGTTATCGATGTATTCATCAAGTGCTTCTTGCGTCATGGAATGTGGATCGGGTAGTGGACTGGTAAAAACGGTGGTTTGGCGTCATCCTGAGCTCGCCACCGGAAAATGTTGTCTTCATTTCTGAAAGCAAAGTGGTGCGGGGTTAAGTTCACTCCTGAGCGCTCTCGGATTCGTTCGATTAGGCGTAACTTTGCCTCGCTTGTTGTGTTTCCCTGTTCACGTAATTGACTGCTCCAATGAGTAGATCCGCAAGCTGAAGCAGACCGACGTGGTGAGATTCGACGATCTGTAGCCGTCGTATATTGCTTCGACTGAAGTCGTACTCTGTGTTGGCTATAACGCTGCGCAGTCGGTCGATCTTCTCTTGACCGTTTGTGTCCTTCTTATCGAAGTAGATAAACGCCTCATCCTGTGCAGGGATCACATTGCGGATGAGATAGAACATCATCTTGTAGTACCAGTCATCGTGCGTTTGTCCGAAGCGCTCATGGTCAAGGCCCTGCTTGGGTGCAACGACAGCACGGAAATTAAGATCATCGTTATCGAAGAAATAGTCGATAACGTCAGGGTAGAATTCAAGCTTCGCAGGAGAGACCTTCGTCCGCCCTGAGCTCGAAACTAGGCTGGATCTGGTGTTTGGCCCGAATCTTCCCGGAGCCGCACAGTGACATCACGTGACAGTGCGGTTGGGCAGACAATCGCACCCTAAGACCATGAATGGCTGGCCGTCATTGGGTAGGTGCGTGCTCTCATCGCAGTAGATGTTTAGTGAGGGCAAGTTTAACTTCCTAAAGCGGGCATGAATTTCCTATCGGCACGATTGAGTCCGTCAGAGGCCTCTAGCAAGTGGCCAATCTTTAACCAGTATTTTATCAAATTTGCGTCCGTTGTTGTAAATGCTGATTGCCGTCGGAACTAGCTCGACAGGGAATTGTGAATCTGAAGTATGCTCGACCTAGCTGGAGCGATTTGTGGTGTGTAGTTATCAAACACGCGTGTTCGAAGCCCTTCTACTAGGAAACCACAACTTTCACATGTTTGAGCTTCATTCAACACTCTGCAGGCCGTATCTCGTTCCGTTTTCATGTGCTCTGCATCCTCGTGGACATGTAGCTGTGGGGATCAGGAAGTCGGGAGATTGCTACCCAGGTCGCTGTGATGGTGGGGATGAAGATATATCAGCAAAACTGGCACCTTAGCACAAGTTCTTTTGCGTGTAATTTACCAAAACTATCCTTGCGTGCTCGCTTGGTACGCCAATCCTGCCAACACTTTCTTTAGTCCTTGCATAGATACGTCGTCGCTCGTAAACAGGTCTTGAATCTCTCGTGAAGTGGTATAACCTCGGCCAAAGCATCATAGACTGCATCTTCGAATGCGGGTGCGTTTTCTAATTGGCTAGCGGTGTTTTCAGCTGCCATCTTTGCGATCGTCTCATTCGGTGCGAGGGTGCCCCAAAGCTGCATGATGAACCCACGGGCGGCCTTGTTTGACGCAGGAATACCCGCAGCTGTGAGGATAGCGTTTGCCTCGTCCACCGCTTCGTCGAACGCAATGCCGAGTTGTGAGTCAGCAGGAACAGTGCCACCACCGAGCGTGGGTACGTCCATCTCGCTGTCACCTTCTGTCAGTCCTAGATTTTGGGTCACCATCTTTGGCGATACAGCTACACCAATGATATCCACGCCGGTGATGTCGATGACCTCACGCAAGCCTAGATGCAGATTGCGAGCAAGGTATGTCGCAAGGATGGCGCGTTTGCGCATGGTGGTGTCACCAAAATTGACAATCTGAGACAAAAACTCCCAAGACTTTACATAGGTCTGTAGATCTGCACGAAACATCTTGTGTCGGTTCACTTCATCTTCATTACCCGCCATACGGGCCTGTGCTGAGGCCATCATTCCACCGCTGAACAATCGGTGAGATGGTTGCTCGGAATGCTTCATGGCTGATTTCTGACCCAACAGCTGCTGCAGCCACTGCTTCTATGTCCTATTGGTATAGAATCCCGCTGCATCAATACGGTCCGCAACCTCGAACAACGCTGATGGTTCGACATCTCCTGACAAAGATGCAAAAGTATAGAACGTTTTGAAATCGTTCAGAATTGAGTCAGCGTCGTTGATGAAGTCCAATACCATTGGCGCGGTTTTTCCGGGGTAAGTTCGATTGAGGCGAGAGAGTGTTTGTACGGTGGCAACGCCGGAAAGTTTCTTGTCAACGTACATCGCACAAAGGCGTGGTTCGTTAAATCCCGTCTGGAACTTATTTGCGACAATCAGCACGCGATAGTTCCCTTCACTATCCTTGAATGCGCCTTCAGTATCCGTTAGACCATTGAATGAGCTTTCTGTGTAGGTGCCGTCAAATGTGGCGTGGCCCTCCCACTGAGCCAGTTGACGCTTGAAATCTGACACTAACCCTGCATACTGCTCATCGGTCATTTCACTTGTTTTGACTGGCGATTTAGGGAGCGAAACATCAAGCGAGCCGGAGAATGCAAGAAGGGTAGAGAACTCGTCCTGCCAGTTTTTGGCCGCAATGTACTTGTTCATCTCGGTGCACCAGTAGAATGCCGATTCGCGTGTGGCTGCGACGATCATTGCGCGAGCCTGGCCCCCAAGTAACCTAGATACATTCTCGCGGAAGTGATTCACCACTACTGCGACTTTTTGAGCGATGTTAGTGGGGTGCTCACGCGCATAGCGCACGATCGCACCGACTACTTCGCCGCGGCTCACCATGTCACTGCGTTGCATGGAGTTTGCGATACGAATGTAGTTATCGTAAGTCGTGTAGTTGGTGAGCACATCGAGGATAAAGCCCTCCTCAATAGCCTGAGCCATGGTGTAGCTGTCAAACGCGACGTAGTGCCCAGTGTTAGGGTCCTGTGCGCCGAACAGTCGCAGTGTTTTAGGCTTCGGTGTTGCAGTAAACGCAACAAACGTCACGTTGGTTGCCAACGCAGTGGCACGGTCCCGGGCTTGCAAAAGTGCCTCAATGTTGGCTTCCACAGGGGAGTGGTAGGTTGAAAGCGCAGTTTCCAACGCATCGTCTACTGGAGAGTCAGTCTCCTCTGTATCTGCTAGTTGCTCTGTCGTAGCACCCGTAGATGCGGCCAACAATTCGCGTAGTGCTGCAGAAGAGCTACCTGTTTGTGAGGAGTGAGCTTCATCAATAATGACACACCAACGCCTACCGGCAATATTTTCGTCCCCATCAAGCAGTCGCTTCACGACGGGGAACGTCTGTAACGTGCAGGTGATGATGTGTCCACCTTCACGCAAGGCTGCGGCTAATTGTGGAGACTTGGCCCCAGATTTTGAGTCAACGCTGACGACTAAACCAGTGGAGGCTGGCAGAAGTCTGATTTCGTCAGCTAGGTTGCGGTCAAGGACTTGCCTGTCGGAGATGATGATAATCGAGTCGAATGTCTTATGTTGACCTGTGAAGTGACGGGCGAGACGGTGTGCGAGCCACGCAATAGTCTTCGTCTTGCCAGAGCCTGCTGAGTGCTGAATAAGGTACCTTTGACCGACCCCAGTGTTTTCAATGTCAGCAATAACTTTTTCCACAGCGCGGCGCTGGTGAAAGCGTGGGAACACAAGATAGCCACCTTTGTCGGATGGCTGCCACATGGCATAGGTGGACAACACCTGAAGAATGCTTCGTGGTTTGAGCACGTCACGCCACAGATATGAGGTTTCCGACCCATCATGGCACGGTGGATTGCCTGCATGCTCACCGTTTCCTTGGTTGAACGGTAAAAAGAACGTTTTGTCTCCTGCAAGTGTGGTTGCCATGTGTACCTCGGAGTTTGAGACTGCGAAATGCACAAGGCAACGACCCGGGGCTAATAGTGGCCGGTTTCGTGTTGGAATACGATCTTTTTTGTATTGGGTGATGGCATCTTCAACGGACTGAGTATTGTCTGTTTTAAGCTCCAATGTGACAATGGGAATACCGTTGAGAAGTAGTACAAGATCGATGGTCTCGTTGTTACCAGGGCGGGTGTCAAAATGGGCTTGACGGATCACACGTAGCCGGTTCGCTTCAGCCTTAGCCGTGATATCTTTGAGTCGTGGGTTGGTGGGGTAGAACCCTGCCATTGGTCCAAATGTAGCTTTACCTTGGGTGGGGCTCATATAGCTAAACCCGTCACGCAGTACGCCAAGGGAGGCCGCCAATGGTTCCACCTTTAGTGTGGTTCTTCTGTGGCTGTTTACTGAGCAGTTTTGATAAAGTAAAGTTAGCAGTCGGTGTTGGGGCAGTCTTGGTTGCTACTTCAGGCAAGCCAGGTGGGCATATTTTCGCGTATTCAGTCGGCTACTGAGTTGTTAGCCAACGTACTACGTCTTTGGGGAATAATGCAAGTTCAGTGTCAAAGCCGGTATCGCGTACGTCGTCTACGTAGGTCCAGCCCTGGGTGGCTAAATGCTCCAGATGGCGGTTTCAAATGCGTTTTTCATTGGTGTGATTCACTATAAGTGCTTTCGCTTATCCGGGGATTTCAAAGGGCTCCATGAAATAAACATTTTCAATATTCTTTGGGCAAAGTGGAAATGTCTGAAGAAAGCTAACTGCATCATCGCTAAAAGCGGCCTTGGTACTCAACTGTCAGATTGGTGGTCTGCTTTATTCCCGTAATGCTTTCAGAGATATGTACGTCATGGGGTGCAGCGTTGAATATCGTCTGTCTGATTCCGAAACCTGGCGGAATTTCGGAAATTGGGTCGTTCTTGCCCTAATGAGAGCCAAAAATTATCAATAGGAAAGCTGTGCTCATGTGGCTGATCGAAAGAAAAACTTACATTATAAGCTGGCGTTGCTCCAATGTTTTCCACTGTCAGTATGTAAGCGCCACTGCAGCACGAAATTGATTGCCCAGACAGATAAGCAATAAGTCTAGGGCGGTGCATTTGAGAGCTATGTTCTACGAAATGGGATAGCAGTTGGTTTGCAGTTTGATTTGACTCGTTTGCAGCGTTGTTTGCTTGTCGTGTGGCTAGCCAGGCAAGCACAGCTGCAATAGATGAGCCGATGCCACCTAGTATCGCTCCTACAGCATTCACCCAATCGGGGCCAATTTCCATTTTTAATGCACCTCGATCTGTCCGGTGACAGCTGCCGTGATAAGGGCACTACGACGCTCAGTGAGAATATTTTTCAGTTCTCTTGTTTTGGCGATCATGGCGTCGATGTTGGCATTAGTCTCATCCAACTTAGCGGCAATTTCATGTTGCTGCTTTGGTGAGATTGCAAGGGTGAGAGTTCCCTTACCGTCTCTGAAGAAATTGCAGGAATCGTTGCGCCGTTAGAAAGAATGTCCAAGAGGCCTCCCCATAAGTGATTCTTCACTGTGTAATCGAGAAACTTGCAGATATGTCTTTATTAGGGCGAAGTCGGATGACGTGGTTTTGAAAGCCCCAACCAATCATTGGTGATTCAATTGTCACGCTTCGTCCGAAGCCAGCTCCACCTTCCACAACTAAGACATCATTACTCGTTATGCTATACTTTACGAGTTCATCTGGGGTCATATACATCTTTTGATCATCTAGAACCAAACCATGTGATTGGATATTGGCTGCGCGAACATAATGGGTTAGCTGGTCTTCTTTTTGATAGTTTTTTATTTTGTACTGTCTTTCCGAGTGAAACCTGGGCCAAGTATTTTATTTGAGTGAAGTTGCCATTCTTGGGTGCCACAGATTCTCGAACCTCCGATTTCTTTCGATTTTCCAAGAGTTGGTTCATTTCATCAAGCTTTTCCAGCATCGTGTCAATCTCGCTGGTTTCCCGGTCTAGATAGGCAGCGATAGCGCATTGAATATCCAATGGTGGGTTAGGGGGTAGGAAAGTTGCGTAGGGGTAATCCAGTCGGTTCGCGGCATCTTTACTCCAGTAGTTGAGATATTGGCATACTCAATAAAAGCACTGGAGGAAATTACATAGAACAGGAACCGTGGGGCAGAATTTGAAAGTGGACGATAGACATGAATGTCGCCCCCAGCTGTTCCAGGATACTTTGTTTGGTAGAATTTGGCTAGATATGGCCTTAGCTTGCCGAATAAAATATCATTCGGCTCGAACGGAATGCCCTCTGCCTCGTAGTTTGCAAGTTCGCCTGAAATAAGGTGACCACTACCGGACTCAATATCCTCCAGTGATACACGAAATTCGCGCGCAGGGGGCTCTATCAGAGATGAAATCTACCTTCGACCATAACGGAATAGTTGGGTAAAGTCTCAACGCTGTACCTCCTGGAACATAGCCGCCAACTCACCCATGACCCGCTGGACATCGGCATCAATCTCGGATAACGGACGTAGTTCCTTCGGCTCATAGAACAGTCGGGTGAACGGAATTTCGTAGCCAATCTTGGCTGTGGTTTTGTCCCACGTTACGTCAGGCGCAAATGGCAGCACTTCACGCCGCATGTGCTCGTCTATGTCCTCAGTTAGTGGGATGCGCTCAGTAATCTTCCAACCTGCCACGGACACAGGGCTTGCCTTTGTGGTCCACAGCAGGAGGTGCTTCGTTATCATGGATGGCCATAGCTCGCATAATGGCTCTAACCAGATCGGCAGGCATTTTGAGGTTTCGCACTTTCGCATGGGTCTTGAGCAAGTTCGGTAGCTCATTCCACACAGCACCATCCAGCTCACGCATGACCTCAATGTGTTCGTCCACGAATGACTTGTGTGAACGCGCCTGTTCCACAGCTTTGTCCGAAAAAATGCGGTTACAAACCGTTCTTGCCGGTAGACGGGCACATCTCTAAAGCCAAGCTCGTCAGCGGTAACGATTTTCGAGATTGGAGAGTCGGTAAACGCTGAATATTCCGCAGTGATCACTGCTCTGTCGTCCGGTGCGAGTTCACGTCGCTTGTAGCCCATGCCTTTACGCATCGGTGACCACTGGTTAGTGCCATCAATCAACTGGATCTTGCCACGTCTGCGAGGTTCTTTGTTGGTGTCTAGTATCCAGATGTAAGTGGCAATGCCCGTACCGTAGAACATTGAGGTCGGTAGTGCGACAATTGCATCTACCAGATCTTCAGTTAAAAGCCATGCGCGGATACGGTCTGGACCAGTTTCTGGTGCGCCAGTAAAAGCGGTGAGCCATTGAGAACAATGCCTGCGCGTCCGCCGTCAAGTTCGCCGCGTGCGGGCGCAAGCTTGGAGACGACGTGAGATAGGAACAACATCTGTCCGTCGGATTTAGCTGGCAGGCCATGACTAAATCTGGAGCCATCCTTGATCGCCTCACTGGATACCTCGTCGTACACAGCTGACCAGTCGGAGCCATAGGGTGGGTTGGTGAGAATGTAGTCGAAGGTCTGACCCTCAAAACGGTCATTAACTAATGTGTCGCCCTGACGCATAGAGTCTGGACGGTTACCCTGCATCACCAGGTCTGCCTTGCCGATACCGTACGCATAGTCCATCAACTCTTGGCCATGCAGTGATACTTGCACGTTACGGTTGAGTGCTTTCAGTTCGTTCTGGCAACTAGCAACATGCCCCCTGTTCCTGCGCAGGGTCGTATACAGTACGGATAGGTGCATCCCCAGCAAGGCCTGTGTCGTCGGAGGCAAACAAAATGTCCACCATAAGGGCAATAGCATCACGCGGAGTGTAAAACGCTCCGGCACCTTTTCCCTTGGTGTTAAACGCGCGATACATCACATCCTCAAACATGTCACCCATTGCTGTATCTGGCAGGCTATCAGGGTGCATGTCAATGTTTGCGAAGTGCTGTACTACACCGTAGAGCCGCCCAGCAGCAGCTAAAGTATCGATCTTGTCATGGAATTTGAATGCTCGCCAAATGTCGCTGAGATTGTCGGAAAACGAGTCAATGTAGGTCTTAAGCGAGGTATCTACGTTGTCGTCGTTACTGCCAATGGCTTTGAGGTCCATTGTGAAGGTGTTGTAAAAGTGTAGTCCCAGCTTAGATCGCGCCTGTACTTCCAGCATCTTTGGTGCCACGTCCCGGTTACCGTTATCGGAGAGCTTAGCGTAGAGCTTGCTGAACTCCTCGCGCGTACTGTCCAGCATGCACTCTATGCGACGTAGAACAGCGAACGGGATAATGAAGTCGCCGTATTCTTCCTCCTCCACCACATTGCGTAAGTACTTATCCGCTGTGTTCCACACTGCGTTGGCGGTTGCGGTGCGGGCGTTTGCAATTTGCTCTGGGGTGGGGACATGGTTCTCCTGCGTGAATGAGTATTTCATTTATCGTAGCAGGTAAAGACGTTTTTCGTGTTGATTAATGTTCGTTGGGGTAGGAGTTATTCATGTGTGGTTTGTCAAATTGTCGGGGCGGAATATCGGGCGCAGTGTAAAACTTTTGCTGATTGGGCATGGCGCTGCTGTCTGATTGATCTTTTAACCATCAGAAGTATACATGCCAGAATTCCCAGTTGCTCCTCTCCGCCCCTAAAACTTCCCACCAGTAAACCCACCTCCCGCTGCCACCGCTTCCACCAAAGCCGCCGCCGCCCCCACCAGAGAAGCCACCCCACCGAATCCTCCGCCAAAACCGCCCCCAAATCCGCCGAATCCCCTCCGAACCCGCCGCCGTAGCCACGGTGGCCGCCGTTCAGAATCTCGTTCACCACCATGCCCGCAATAAACGACCCAGCGCCACCGGAGCCGGAACCACTGCCGTGCTGGCGGTTTTGGTAGTCGCGAATGTCGTTTTCCGCATAGTTCAGGGCGTTTTGCGCAGCCTGGGAGGCTGCCTGAGCATCAGCCACAGCAGAACCAGTATCACGCGTGCGCTGGTTTTGCGCTGAGGCGAAGCGTCGTTGTGCTTCGGCAAGCTGGGTGCGTGCCGCCGATCCGATAACCCGCCCGCGCGTGGAAATCAGGTCCTCAGCAGCGGTAAGACGGGATTGTGCTGCGGCCATGGCGTTGTCCAGGATCTGCAGGCGTCGTTCTTGGCTGGCGGAGGATTCGCGCACGTTATCTAGCTGAACGTCCAACACGGCATCCGCGTCAGCCAAAGCGGTGTAGGCCCCAAGCGGATCGTCCCCACCCTTTATCCCGCGCCGTCGATAATGCTGCCTGGGCTGCGGTAACGGCGTCGTCGAGCGATGCCCAGTCGGCCTGGGTTCCTTGTTGTTGCCCGCGCGCCCGCAACGACCCAGCCTCTGCAATTTCCTGCTCCACCTCCGTGACCAGCGCGGACAGGTTGGACTGCGCCATGCGGATGTTTTCTTCCGCGTGTTCGATGCCCGCCAGCAGCTTGTCGGCTTCGTGGGTGGATTTTTCGGCGGCTTGGAGGGCTTCGACGAGTCCGCCTTGCTGGCCCGCAGGCTGGGCGGCGAGTGTGCGGGCGTCGTTCAGCGCGGTGTCGGCGTGCTCCAAATGCTCCGAAGCCAACTGGGTGTTGTCGGCGATGCTGGTGAGCATGCTCGCCGGGTGCTCGCCCCGCAGACGATCCAAAGTCTGCTCGGCCTGGGGGAGTCGTCCGCGCAGGTCAACCATGGTCTGGGTGAGCTTGGCCAGGTTGCTGTCGGCGTTGATCAGCACGTCGCGGAGTGCGGCAAAGTTCTCGGCCTCGGCATCCAGGGCGTCGTCGGCCTGCCCGCAGCTGGACACAATGTCCACCAGCATGGCGCGCCGCTCATCCTCGGGTTCGGGGATGGTGTCGTCGAGTTGCGCGCGGATGCCGAAAGCGCGTTGCAGGGTAGTGGTGGAGTGGTTGAGGGCGCGCACGAAGCTGCGGGTGCGTTCCGCCCCGAATTCAGCGGTGGCCAGGTCGAGTTCGGCGCGGGCCTTGCGTATCGACTCATCCGTGGACACCAGCTCCTCCTGCGAGATCTTTTCCAGCACGTCAATCGGCAGCGCCATCAAACTACCAGTGTCTTTGGGGTTGATTGCCCGCGCATCAGCTGTCATTGAGGCGGTTTGCTTGGTGCGCTTGCGCCGGGAGTACGCCGCCAACCCGGCACCGGTTGCCACCACGGCAGCAGCCCCGCCGCCGAGCCACGCTGCATTATTCCCAGAAGAACTATTCGCTTCCCTCACCAGCGCCATTGCCGACCCGTAGTAGTCCGAATCCACGAGCTTGTTGTAGGCGGCTTTCTTCATGTCGTCGACGTCGCCGCTTTTCCAGTCCGCACCGTAAGCCAGCCCGTAGTCCCGACTCTTCACCGCCACGCCGTACACCAGCACGTTACTCCCGTCGTTGAGCTGTTTCGCCTGCTTGGCCCATTCCTCGCCACTCAGGCCCCCGAAATCCTCGCTGAACACCACGTAGATTTTGCGCTGTTCTTTCCGCTGCACGTCCTGGATTGCCTCGACTAGCTTGCCTTTCTCCGCTTCGCTCAGCACTCCGGCGTTGTCGGTCACCACGTCCGTGTAGGTGGTCGGGGCCTGCGCGACCGCCACCGGTTCAGCGATCCAGGCACAGCGATCCACGGACCAACGGCAAGCGGCGCGCACGCGATAAGGGCACTGGCAGCGACAAGACGAAGTCGGTTCATAACTGCCACATTATATCGTTGTTAGCATGAAGATTCTCCTGCTCGTGGTGCTCAGCTACCCCGCGCGCGTCCTCGGCTACTCCGCCCGCCGTGTCCGCAACGATCCCTCGCTTATCCACGCCCTGCTCATCCTCGGCACGGCACAATACAACGGCGTCCCATCGCGGCAATTTGCGGCGCGCCTCGACCATGCGGCAGAAATCTGGCAACCAGGGCAGAGAGTATTCACCTGCGGCGGCAAACTCCCCGGTGATGCGTTTACTGAGGCGGCCGTCGGGAAGCGCTACCTCATAGAACGTGGCGTGCGGGAGGACGCCATCGTTGCGGTGGAGGAGGGCTCGGACAGCTGGGCGTCGATAAGCGCGGTGGCCCAACACAGCCTGGGGCGGGTGCTGGTGATTACCGACCCCAACCACAGCCTCCGCGCCACCAGCATCGCCCGCCGCCTGGGCCTGGACGCGCGGCCCTCGCCGACCCCCTACGCGCCGACCCGTAAAATAGGTAAGCGATGGCTATGGACAGTCCTGCACGAATGCTCCGGCCTGGTCGTCCTTGACCTCAGACGAATCAATGTGCGGTGGGCTGAATGGGCGGAAAAACCAACTCCGAACCCTCGCCGAAACCCTCCGGCCCTCCCGCAAAGCCCGCCACGACGCGCTCCGCAGAAAAGGACACGTAAATGCGCCACTACACGGACAAAGACGTGGGCGACGCTACCCCGAACCACTCAAACAAAGCCAACACGACAACCCCGACGGCCGGGGAGCCTTCAACCGCGACCGTGCCCGCGTCCTCCACTCCGCCGCCCTACGACGCCTCGCCGACAAAACCCAGGTCGTAGGCCCCGCGACGGCGACACCCCCGAACACGACTCACGCACTCCCTCGAAGTCGCCCAAATTGCGCGCGGCATCGGCAACGGCATTGACGTTGACCCCGACCTCGCCGAACTCGCGGCACTCAGCCACGACATCGGGCACCCGCCCTACGGGCACAACGGGGAAGTAGCCCTGAACACGCTTGCCGACCAATGCGGCGGCTTTGAAGGCAACGCCCAAACCCTGCGAATACTCAGCCGCCTCGAACCCAAAATCATTTCCGACGAGGGAGAATCCTTCGGGCTCAACCTCACCCGCGCCGCGCTCCGAGCAGCCAGCAAATACCCCTGGCCGAAAGTTGGTTCCGACGGGGTGGAGCGCACGAAATACGGGGCTTATGTTGAAGACCAGCACATACTTGATTGGATACTGGATGGTTCTTCGATGCCTGCGGGTGTCAGCGTGGAAGCCCAGGTCATGGACGCCTCCGACGACATCGCCTACTCCGTCCACGACGTTGAGGACGGCATACTTTCCGGGCGCGTCAGCCTCGGTGTGCTGTGGGATCTTGTCGAACTCGCCGCGCTCGCCGAAAAAGGGCAACGCGCCTTCGGCGGTTCCGCCGACCTGCTCGTCGAAGCCGCAGGACGACTCCGCCAACTTCCCGTTGTTGCGGCCGCCGCCGACTACGACGGCGGTTTCCGTTCACTCGCCGCCCTGAAAACCATGACGTCCGAACTCGTCGGGCGCTATGTCGGCGGAACCATTGCGGCAACCAAAGCCGATGGTGGAGGTGATTTGGTTGTTCCGGCTGAGGCCGCCGCAGAGGTGCAACTGCTCAAGACAATCGCAGTCCTCTACGTCATGGACAACCCGCTCCACCAAAAACGCCAAGACCGGCAACGCGACCGCATTTACCGAGTCTACGACTACCTCACACTCGGCGCGCCGGGTTCGCTCGACCCCATGTTTAGCGACTGGTACATCTCCGCCGACACCGATGCGCAGCGCCAGCGCGTGATCATCGACCAAATCGCCTCCATGACAGAATCCCGCCTCGAACGGCTCGCCCGCGACTGCGGTGACCTGCTGCTGGGGTAGGTGGGGTGTGTGAAGTTTGTATACGCTCCGGTCCGAAAAGGGGTGTTTTCGAGCTTGACGGTATACACACTTTGCAGGGGTGGGCAGTTTGGTAGACGCAGCGGGTATTGACTCGTGATCTATCAAACTGCATGCATTTTGCTGGAGGCTGGCGACTTTGAACAACGTTAGTGCAAACGTTTTTGCGTAGAAATAGGTCTATCGCCAGGTTCGAAATACGCTGTTTTCGTACCTGGCGGTGGACCCTATATGACAAGGGGGTGAAAGTTTGCTTATCTCCAGGTTGCAAAACAGGGGCATTTTCGCGCTTGGACATAAGCACACTTTTGCAACGCGGGCATAACTGCTGCAGTTCGGGGATCGTCGCCCACCGCCATACGCCCACCCCTTGTGTGACATTGAAGGTAAGCCTACAATCATCACATAAGTGCACACTTACGCACATAAGCAATATAAACCGCACAACCGCACGAGCCGCGAAACCGAGGCGCAGATGACCACGCACACGCCACAATCACACACATCAAGTACCCAGACGCACACCTCGCAGGAAACAAAAACTACCCTTCTCGCTCCGCTGAAAAACCCCCATCTACCGGCGACTTTTCACCGCCCATGTGCTGGCGTTGACGGCGACGGGCCTATTAAACGTTGGTCTTGGGCTTCTCGCCTTCGATATAGCGGGAGACCGCGCGGGCACGGTGGTGTCGATGGCGCTCACGATCAAGATTCTGATTTATGTGTGCGCGGGTCCGTGGTTGTCGGCCTTTTTTGCTCGCTTCCCGGTGAAGGCTGTGCTGGTGGGCAGCGACATCATTCGCATAGCGGTGGGGTGTAGTTTGCCGTTTATCACCTCGGAGGCGCAGGTGTACGTGGCGGTGGCGGTTCTGCAGATGGCTGCCGCGACGTTTACTCCCACGTTCCAGGCGCTGATTCCGCGCATCATCAACAACCAAAACGAGTACACCTCGGCCTTTGTCTTTGTCGCGCATTGCGTATGATCTTGAGCAGATTTTGAGTCCCGTGCTGGCCGCGATGCTGTTGTCGTTTGCGTCCCGTGGCCAGGTATTTGCCGTTGCGGCGGTGGGCTTCGTGGGGTCGGCGACGATGATCGCAGGCTCGAGGAGTCTGGGCGTCGATAAGCGGGAAAGTGTGTCGCGTCGTGTGCGGGAAGGCATGGTGATGATGCTGCGACTCCCAGAGCTGCGTGGGGTGCTGGCGTTGAATCTTGCGCTGGCCGCGCCGACGGCGCTGGTGCTGGTGAACACGGTGGTGCTGGTGCGCGGGCAGCTGGGGCGTTCCGAGTCTGATGTGGCGGTGCTGCTCGGTGCGTGCGGAGCCGGGTCGATTGTGATGGCGCTGCTGATTCCGCACCTGCGTTTGCATGTGACGCTGTTCGGCGGCGCGGGCGGTGCCGTTGCGGGTTTGCTCGGGTTTTTCCTGCTTATCGACGCCGCGCCCACCTGGCCCGTGTTCATCTCGCTGTGGTTTGTGCTGGGGATGTCGATGTCTGCACTCGCGACCCCGATGGGGACAGGTGATTCGCCGCAACGTGGCTGACGAGAACTTGGATCAGTGTTCGCCGCGCAGTTTTCCCTCTCACACGCGTGCTACATGCTCACATATCCGCTGGCGGGATGGTGCGGCGCGGCGCTCGGGTTGGGGTGGACGTCGTTGCTGCTGGCGCTGATCGCCGGGTTCGCCCTGATCGCGGCGGCGAATGTGTGGCCGTCGGTGCATGTAGATAAGGATGTATAGTTTTACATTATGAGCGCCCAGCCCCAGTCCACCGAACCATCGTTCGTCCATGATATTGATGCGGAATCTGGGATTTTCGACTCCGCCACCGGCACGCTGAAACTCCTTGCAGAGCCAACGCGCCTGCACATCCTGTGGCTGCTGTCGGAACGGGAACGCAACGTCACCGAACTGGTGGAGGTCACTGGTGTGGCGCGCACCGTGGTCAGCCAGCATCTGGCCAAGCTGCGGCTCGGTGGCCTGGTGCAGACGCGCCGGGTGGGGCGTAGCGTCATCTACCGCGTTGACGACGGTCACCTCAACCGACTGGTGTTCGAATCACTCAACCACGCCGACCATCAAATGACCGGCGAGCCCGCGCACGAGTAGTCGGTCATGGAGAAGAAATGGGCCGAGGTGTCGGTATTCGCCTCGCTTATCGACGCCCGCCTCGGCAAATGGCTCACCACGCACCACGGCGTGGGCCTGACTGAATACTGGGCGCTGATGTACCTGGCGGAATCCCCGACGCGCGAACTGCGTGTTAACGATCTCGCTGCGAAAATCGGACTCAACCAAAGCTCCGTGACCAGGCTTTTGGGGAGATTGGAAGCAAAAGGACTGTCCCTGCGGGACACCTGTCCCCACGACGGCCGGGGCGTCTTCGCCGTGATCACCGATAAGGGACAGGAATTGCTTGATTCCGCTAGTGAGGCGTTCGGGGCAGAAGTAGAAAGGCTTTTGGGCGGGATGTCTGAGTCTGGGTCTGGGGAATGTCCGGGGTTGGATGGCGCACATATTCGGGAGGCGTTTATGCAGGTGGGGAAGAGGATTGTGTAGTTTGTATACGCTCCGGTCCGAAAAGGGGGTGTTTCGGGCTTGGCGATATACAAACTTTGCAGGGTGGGCAGTTTGGTGAGAGCGCGGCTGGGTGTTGACTCCTTGTGGTCTATCAAACTGCCGCTTTTTCTTGGTTAAACGTGCAGTTTGGTAGAGCGCGGCGTTTGTGGCAGCCTTGAACAGCGTTAGTGCAAACGTTTGCGCAAAATAGGTCTATCGCCGGGCTCGAAAACAGGGTGTTTGTGTACCCGGCGGTGGACCCATATGACAGGGGCAGGTTGCTTATCTCCGTCGCAAAATGGGGTGTTTTTCGAGCTTGGATATAAGCAAACTTTGCAAAAGCGAGCTATAAGTGCACCGTTTTTGTCCCGGCGGGTGTGCTTTGTCGTGCGCTAGGCTTCGGTTTTCAGTTGCTTCACAACCCATCCCTCGCCAACATATATGTATGTACATGCAAATAAAAGCAAAAACACTAGGAGGTTTGCGCAATGGAGTGGCTTTATTTGGGGATCGCGGTGATGTTTGAGATTGCTGTGGCGATGTCAGCAAACAACGCAAAAGGGTTCACGCATGTCGGTTGGACGGTGGCGACGCTGGTCAACGGCGCAATCGCTACGTTTTTCTTGAGTCGCGCGTTACTCACGTTCGACGTGGGAGTGGGGTACGCGATCTGGGTGGCCACTGCGGCCGTTGGAATCGTAATTTTGGGTGTGCTGTTTCTTCGGCAGCGGCTCACTTGGCAGAAACTTGCAGGAATTGTGATCGTGGTGGTTGGCGTTGTCGGACTTCGGCTCAGTGGTGCCGCTTAGAACAAAGCCTTATGGAAAAGGGGAGTGAGAAAATGACTGTACAACAAAGCACTATGAAAGCCTGGGCGGTTCTACTTCTGGCAGGTGTTTTTGAAGTGGGGTACGCCCTCGTGTTGAGGGTAGATCAGGGGTTTAGCGTGATGGGGTGGTCACTGTCAGCGCTAGTGTTTTTCCTGCTCACGCTATTTGCACTGAGCGTGGCGCTGAAAAAGATTGATGTGGGCGTGGGGTATGCCGTGTGGTCGGGAATTGGTGCTGTGGGTGCAACCCTGTTGGGGAGCGTGTTTCTGGGGGAGTCGCTGACGCTCGTTAAAGGGTTCTGGCTTGTCGTGATTATCGCCGGAGTGGTGTGGCTGAAGCTGGCGGATTGAGGCACGGGTCCATAACATAATATGGCCGACCTCACACAAGACATGCAGGACCATTCAGAACTGCATGGGCGATTTCGTGTTGGCGCAGCGATGCCTCTTTAACACCACCGCCCCCGGCCACCCAAGCCAGGACCGCATTAACAACTACACAAGCGGTCGCGCCGCAATTGATCAGATTCTGGTGATAAAGGAGTAGTCACTTTTCCGCATCGGGGATTTCGCAGAAGCTTTCGTAGTGGTCGTCGGTGTAGTACCACACGTCCGGGTCGGTGTCGCTGCCGCCGCCCACCACAATGCGACGCGCGCCCCGGTGGCCAACGCCCGGGGTTTCAACCGTGTATTCGCGGTAGAAGTTGCTGTTCTTGCGGGGGAGTATGCGCTGGTAGTTGCCAAAATGACTGCCGTCTTCGTCGGGGTGATCGAAGGGGCCGCCCGCGAGGATATCGTGGGCTACCTCGTCGGCTTCGGTGGGCAGGGAATTAAGTGGGCAACTCGGAAGGCCGGAGCTCCCAGAACCGCCAGACTTCCCAGAACCAGAACCCCCCGAAGCGCGGGAGCTGGAAGGGGACGCTGATGTAGAGGGCGTCGATAAGCGAGCGGCGTTCGAGGCTGCGGACGTGGAGGAAGCGGTGGAATTCCCGGAATCGTTGGAAACGTTGATCCCGGTCCACACGGCGATGGCGGCGCAGAGGAGGCCGATCACCTGCGCGGCCAGCGTTTTTTTCTTCATGTGGAACATCTTTTCATGCGAGCACTAAGGTAGGGAACATGGCCAAAGGACGCATCCCCGAAAGCGATATTGCTGCGATTCGCGAACGCACCCCGATCGAAGACATCGTGGGTGAGTAGTGCAGCTCAAGCCCGCTGGCGTGGATTCGTTGAAGGGGCTTTCCCCGTTTGAGGACGAGAAGACACCATCATTTCATGTGCGGCCCAACCGTGGCTACTTTCACTGCTTCTCCTCTGGGGAGGGTGGCGATGTGTTCAGTTTTTTGATGAAAATGGAGCATATTTCCTTCCCAGAGGCGGTGGAGATTTGCGCCGAGAAGATTGGCTACCGCATTAACTATGAAGGTGGGGGACCGGGCCGCAGGGAGGAACCCGGAACCAGGCAGCGGCTGGTTGCCGCGAATAAGGCCGCCCACGAGTTTTTCCGTGCGCAACTGGAAACCCCGGAGGCTGAGGCTGCGCGGAACTTCCTCACTGAGCGTGGTTTTTCGGCCGATCATGCACACCAGTTCGGTTGCGGTTATGCGCCCGAGGGGTGGGACACTCTGACCAAACACCTGCTGCGTAAGGGATTCAGCTACGAGGAACTTAATGCGGCGGGGTTGGCAAAAATGGGTCGTCGCGGGCCCATCGACCAGTTTCATCGGCGTCTGCTGTGGCCCATCAAAAATCTCGCGGGTGATGTGATTGGGTTCGGCGCGCGAAAGCTCTTCGATGACGACAACATGGGCAAATACATGAACACGCCCGACACGCTGCTGTATAAAAAAGTCGAAAAGTGCTGTTCGGGTTGGACCGCGCCAAAAAGGACATCGCCGCTGGTCATCAGGCTGTGGTGGTGGAGGGGTACACCGACGTCATGGCCATGCATGCCGCCGGGGTGACCACCGCCGTCGCCGCCTGTGGAACCGCCTTCGGTGAGGAGCACCTGCAGCTTCTGCGCAGGCTCATGCTCGACGACAACTACTTCCGCGGCGAACTCATCTACACCTTCGACGGTGACGAGGCTGGTCAGAAAGCCGCCATGCGCGCCTTTGACGGCGATCAGCAGTTCACCGGCCAGTCCTACGTGTCCGTCGCCCCCGCAGGCATGGACCCCTGCGACCTGCGTCTTGCGCATGGCGACGCTGCCGTCCGCGACCTCGTCGCCCGACGCGTGCCCATGTTCGAATTTGTCGTTCGCGCCATGATCGCCGACTTTCCCCTCGACTCGGTGGAGGGTCGCCTCCAGGCGCTGCGCCGCGCCGTGCCCATCGTCGCCGACATCCACGACCAGACCCTCCGCAACGAGTACGCCCGCCAGCTCGCCGGGTGGATTGGGTGGGCCGACCCCGCTGAGGTGCTCGCTCAGGTTCGCACCGCTTCTCGACGTCCGCGTACACAACAGCAACCACGTCGTGCCCGGCGTTTCGATAGTGCTGCCAGCGCTGGGTGGTGGTACGGGCGCTGGCGGTACTGGCGTGAATCCTGATGCGACTCTTGTGCTGCCCGACCGCCGCAATCCTCGGCTCTGGCCCAGAGCGCGAAAGCCTGAAAAATCGCGCCACAGTACCCCGACATCGCAGGGCTCCTGCTTTGACGGACTCGCCGATGATTGCTTCACGCACCCCGCCTACAACGCCGTGCGTGTCGCCATCGCCGCCGCCGGAGGGTGCGACAACGCCAGCGAAGGCGTCGACTGGATTAGCGGCGTGGCCGGTGAACTACCCGACCTTGTGGGGCGCTCCCTGGTCTCCGAACTAGCCGTGGAAGACATTCACTGCGAACTTGAGGATCTCCCGCGTTACGCCGACAGTGTGCTCTCGGCTTCAGGAAGTCCGTGTGGGCAACCATATCGCCCAGCTCAAAGGTCAACTCCAGCGCATGCGCCCCTCCGACGACGAAACCACCTACAACTCCCTGTTTGCCGACCTTGTTGCCTTGGAAGCCGCGCGCCGGGAGCTTCTTGACCGGGCGTTTAAGGGGTAAGCGCTGTATGAGGAGGGATGTGACGGGCTAGTCCTCGTCCGGCTCCAACACCGTTGAACCATCCCCACGGTTCAAATTCTTCACTTCCTTCATGCGCGGCTGCGGGTCCAACTTATTGGCAATCGCCTTGCGAGTAGCCTGCAACGCTGCCTGGGAAGCCTTCGAGTGCACCGCCAAGTTGTAGCCCTTCTTGATCTGCTCAAAACGCCTCCGGCCTGCCTTCGTGCCCAGCACATAACCAGCGGCAGCACCTACAACAAATTGGATCATGGGACTTCTTTCGCTTCCTAACGCGTAACCTAGCACCCGCTACTTTACCGAAATGCACGGCACTGTGCGGGGCGTCGATAAGCGGTTTAGGTGCGGTAGACGTAGGCGTGCAGGTGAGAGGGAAGCTGTTTGCGCTGCCAGGCCAACTCCTCCGACGGGTCGGCCAAGGCCTGGCGCGTGTACCGCGCAAGATTGCGGGCGTGACCACCCATGTGCGCAATGGCAATCGCCTGACCGCAAGCCCGTGCAACAGCTTTAGCCTGGGCGTTTGTGCAATCGCGTGCTGCGGCGTGGCAACCGAACGCCAGAGTTCGCATCTGACCAACAGAAAACGTGTTGTCGTGGAACTTTTCGACAGCGGCAAGAGCTTCATCGAGGCGTTGGTCAGCGGGACGGTGCTGGTGAAAAATTGGAAGAAGCCTTGCGACGCAGCGTGCGGCCCAGCTGATCAGCTCCTTGCGGTGTTCTTCAGACAGGGTGAGGTCGGTGGGGTTGGGATTTGAGGTGGCTGGCACGTCTGGCGTAGGGGTCATGAGCAGGTTTTATCTTTGAGCGCTTTAGTGTGTTTGAAAGTCTGCGGCAACTATCTAGCGATGTTAAATATACCGCGTTGTGAAGTGAAAAAGTAGAGGTAGCGGGTGATCGGATTGACGTGTGAGGACATTCTGCTACGAGGATAAATGCTCCTGCGGCGATTTTTGAAAAATGGTAAATGCGCATGCAGTATCAGTGACTTTTACGAGAGTTTCTCTCCTTAAGGTCGAACGATGCTGATTTTGCTAATCTTTACATTAATACTAGCGAAATTGAAGATACCGCCAGTATAGTTAAGCGGCTCGAAGATAACGACGCATAGCGTCTTTTATGGCGGACGCTGATGCTTGTAAAATTGCTGCAAAATTGGCGACGCCCTGAATCTGCGTCGCCGATTTTGGGCAAACTAGTTCTGTCGAGCGTATTCGGCAATGGCTACGCCGGATGAAAAAAGTGCGGAGTTCTGTCAAAGCGAATTGTGTTGGCATATAGTCTACACCTGCGAACAGGGGGATACCTGCTGCAAAAACAACCGGATTGATTTTAAGAATCAATCGATCAATAAGTGGAAGAAGGGAGCTGGCCAACAATCCTCCACCCGCCAACCAGATGTCTTTGCCGGGTTGATCCTTTAAATCTTTAACTGTGGTGACTGGGTCGTGGGTTAGCTCCAGATCGGCTGGTAGATCATGTGATTTATGTGACACAACAATCTGACGAAGATGCTGATAAGGGCTCGTAATGCCAGCGTCAAGCGCAGGCGTGTAGGTGTTCCAGCCCATGATGACGGTGTCAAAGAGGGTGTTGGAGGGTGATCTCCCTATCTGGGCATGTACGTGAGTTGGAATCGCGTCACCAAACTCGGTGAGGATGATGTTCATGTGGTCACCTTCGCTCAGGAAGTCTGCCCAATCACCCTGAGGACTGGCGATTTTCCCATCGAGGCTTGTGGCTACGTAGTACGTTAAATTGCGCATTATGTATCTCCATGTTCATACAGTTAGAGGAAAGAAACAAAATTCATCCTACTGATGATGGCAGATTCATGCTACCGGCTGACGCTCTTTATGTTGTTAGTTTTACCACGTAGAACGATAAAGTGCCAACGAAATTATCTTACTTGTATTAAGTGATTTTGGTAATCTTCTTTTATGTGCTCATCTACAAGCTCTAAGGATATGTCTCCTTGTCTTGTCTTGCTGTGTGTTAATACCCACCTTGCGGCTTGAAAATTTTGCCTGAATGTTCACCGGTAGTACATATTTCCCGCCACTGCAATGGCAACTTCCGGCGGCGGTGAGTCGGTAGGGCCGTCGTCTAGCGCCTGACAGGTTGTCCGGTGAGTTGTGTGAGGTGTAGCCCAGACATGCTCGAATGCCTTCTGTCGCCCCGAAAAAGCTAACACAGGACAGCTTTAGTGGCAGGTGTGGGGCGCACATAGGCCCCCTAAGGTCCCACACAACTATCGTGTAGGTTGCTCGCATCAAGCACCCCACCAGCCATAAGGAGATTGATGGGGGGTGCTTGATGCGCATACAGTGGTGGGCCCAGCGGGGCTCGAACCCGCGACCAACGGATTATGAGTCCGCGGCTCTAACCGACTGAGCTATAGGCCCGACAAACATTTAAGCACATTGCGGCGCATGATTCACAACCTACCCCTATCCGCCCGCTTCATCCGCTGTGACCTGCTGATTTGCCTTGTCTTCGCTTCCGGAATATAGTTACTTCTCGTTGCTAGCAACACAATCCCCCATAGCTCAATTGGCAGAGCATTCGACTGTTAATCGAAGGGTTACTGGTTCGAGTCCAGTTGAGGGACAGGAAACCCCAGGCAGAAAGCCATGGGGTTGTTTTTGTTTCTGCTTATCGACGCCGCGACACTCGCCGTTGCGGTGCCTGTACAGTGTCTCTGGCTTCCGTGCGGGTGATGCTGGGTGAGGTCTGGGCGGTGTTATTTTTAGCTTTGCGATAGCTTTTTCGCTTTTTCTTTTAGAGAAAATAAAGTTTTACTCCAAATAAAACAGGTAATCGAATTAGACGTTTAAAATCATTTCTTTTTATTTGTGTTGTGCCACTATGGCGCTATGAGTGAAAAAACGAGACGGAGAAGTCGATCATCATCTATCAGCCTGTTGAGGGGCAGGCAGGCATCGATGTACGTGTGGAAAGCGAGACAGTGTGGCTGAGCCAGCAGCAGATGGCAGCGTTGTTTGAGACATCTCGCACGAACATCGTCGAGCATCTGGGGCATATCTATGCTGAGGGAGAGCTGGAAAAAGAGGCAACCTGTCGGGATTTCCGACAGGTTCGTCAAGAAGGTAAGAGGCAGGTCAATCGGCTGGTCCCACACTACAACCTTGACGCCATCATCTCGGTGGGCTACCGAGTTAAGTCAGCCACAGCCACGCAATTCCGTATCTGGGCGACCAAACGTCTTCGCGAGTATCTGGTGCAGGGGTACAGCATCAACGAACAGCGTCTCGAACAACTCGGGCAGATTGCTCAGGTGTTGTCGCGGTCGGAGAACCCCGCTGTAGCAGGGACTGGGGAAGTGTTGGCTTCATACCTACCAAGCTTGCACGTACTCAGGGACTATGACGACGGCGTTATTGCGCAGCAGTCTGAGGGGCGGTCACCTGTGTGGGAGTTGGGCTATGAGGACGCCCAAGCGATCATTGCTCGTTTGCGCGAGGAGTTTCCTGATGATGCGTTGCTTGGTGTGGAAAATGGCGATGGGCTGCAATCGGTAGTGGCAACGATCTATCAGAGTTTTGCTGGACAGGATTTGTACCCAACCCTGGAGGAGAAAGCTGCTAATCTGCTGTATCTCGTGGTGAAGGATCACCCACTTGCAGACGGGAATAAACGAAGCGCAGCGGCGCTTTTTGTAGAGTTTCTGGATCGTAACGCAGCGTTGTATCAAGCCGACGGCGCGGCAAGGGTGTCTAACAATGCATTAGCAGCAATGACCTTGATGGTCGCCATGAGTAGTCCGCAGGAAAAGGATCTCATGGTAGCGCTGATACAACGCATGATTGGCGCCGAATAGGGATGTGAATAAGTGGCCAACGCAATACAGGGGCTGTTCTCGTCTTCCCGCACCGCATTTCAGCACCACAACAGTAACTTTCCTGCAATGTGCTACCCATCGCGGCGTCGATAAGCACAGCCCACATCAATCTGTACATTCTTCAATTGTGCTACTTTGTGTGCAAACATGGGCAATCGCGCCAGAACCTGCGTCTATGTAAAAATTTTCATAATTGTTCACTTTGTAGTTTTGCCGATCTAAGATAGGAACGTGAAAAATAAGACTCTCCGATGTATGTTGTCGTGTGTCGGCACGCTTGCGCTTTTTGTTTCTGCTGTGACCCCTATTTCAACAGTCACTGCCCCTGTCGCAGAGGCTGCACCGCAGACTCGTCAGCTCATCACCCCCATTGGTTACAAAATGGTGAATGGTAAGCAGGATCGAGAAAACCCGTTGAGCGCACCTGATTTGCTGGTTGATCCGGGTTATTCTGAGACTCGCCCGAATTTCGGTGATCAGGAAAATAATGAAGATGTCATTGGCACGGATGATCGCTATGAGGTGAAGGACGCCACTCAATACCCCTACCGGTGGGTCGGTACTCTCACGTTTACCCTGGAATCGGGGAAACGCGTGTCCTGCACTGGTTCGTTGATTGGTCCTGATTCTGTTGTCACGTCAGGGCATTGTTTGAGTGATAAGTTCACGGATATGACGTTCAGCCCAGGTCAGAATGGCGATTCCAAACCGTTCGGCACCGCCAATGTCACCCAAGTGTGGATGGATGAGAATAAGCGTTCTGAGCAGGACATTGAACGCGATTGGGCTGTGGCGAAGTTGGATCAGCCTTTGGGCACTAAGGCTGGTTGGTTTGGCATGAAGTCCGCCGACAATGAATCCCTCTATGGAAAGTCAACCACGATTATCGGCTATCCGGTGGATAAAGAGAAGAACACAATGTGGGTTGGTCACGGTCGAATCTTCAGCGAGGAACGCGGCTTGTTCTACCACGACACGGACACCTACTATGGCAATTCAGGTTCGTCAGTGCTGGATGAACGGGGAACTATTTATGGCATTCACTATGGCGGCAATGCACAATCGGCGGTGTCAACGCGCATAACGCACAACATTTTCAATGTGTTGGCAAATATCACTAACCGTTCCGCAGAGGATCTGGCGCAATCGCGATAGCGCAATCCTGGTAACGCTCCTGCGGCCTAGTGTGTACGTTCGGTCTCTTCTGTATTCCCAGGCTCCGCTTGTTTACCCTCCGCATTTCCAGCCCGGAACACCCACAGGTTTTGGATGCTAAAGTTCAGGATTGTTGCCGCAGCTTGGGAGATCACCCAGGAGATAGTCAGTACGTGCGGCACATCGGCCATGGTGTGTCGCACAATCAGATCCACGAGCACGGCGGTACAGAAGCACACAATGTAGGAGATGGTGGCCGGGTTTTCTCCGCAGCGGAACGGTCACCCTTGAAGGTGAAGAAAGCTGTTGAGGTAGTAGGCTACGGTGCTGCCCACGATGTAGCTGGACCCGCGTGCGATAAACGCCGGAACACCGAAATGCAGCAGGATGAACCGCGTCCCGTAGTCGAAAATCGCGCCGACAACACCAACAAGAGTGAAGTTGATGCCTTTTTTTAGCAAGTTACGAAACTGCACCTCAACCGCTTTCTGTCGCTCACTTTTCCAGACATGATCATACATGGAACCCCCGCGTATCGACGCCCCGTTTTCCTCACATCCCAGCTCAGGGCATCTGCTTAAACGGATAACTGCTGTCCGGCAGGCGTAGGTATTCCTTGAAGTAGGGGAGCCGAAACCTCACTTCTCCGCGCCCTGACGCGTCAATGACTTCTTTGCGGAGGAGCCTGGAGCGCACATCCGACATTGACGTCACAGGCTTACCTAGGATGCGTGCAATGTCAGCGATGTCAGCGTGGTTGTTTTCGCCCATGGCTTCGGCCATTGCCTCAACAAAGCGTGTTTCGGACTGGGTTAAGTATGTGAGTTCCGGTTGGTGTACCTGCAAGCCAAGCGAGTTGATGGCTGTTGCCTTCGTCTCTTCAATGTGTTCGTCACGTATCTGCGTGGCGTGTGCGCTGCGGGCTTTTGCCCAAGATAAGGAGCCGATGAGCTGCACAAGGTAGGGATGCCCCTGGGCGAAGTTGGCTGCGTTAGCGGCGGCGGCCGGGTCCATTGTTACGGCGGATTCATCAGCGGTTGTGATGAGCAGGTCACGCGCCTCGTCAAAACTTAATGGCTGTAGTTCGACTCTCACGCCACGCCTGATGAAGGTTGTTCCGGGGTGCTGCAGCAGATTATCGACCCCGTGACTGAGCCCGGCCACAATAAAGCTGATGTCGATGCCGTCCCTGATGAGGTCTTGGTAGGCCGTCGCAATGATAGCTAGGTCGTCAGGATTGGCGTGTTGGACCTCATCAATAGAGATTACTATTCCTGTCCCGTGTGGCTGCAGTAGTCCAGCGAGTTTCCGTAGTTGGCTGTTCAGCGTTGGGGTGGGACGGGGATCGTCATTCACAGTGGTTTGTATTGCGCCAATGCCTGCGATGGTTGCGCCAGTGATTGTGCGTTTTGCAGGTGGAGATTGCTCATGAATGACCGTAGGGATTGTACTTTCAACAAGCGTGGCGATGGGATCTTTGTCGGTGGAGTGTGCGCGGAGAGTAACCCATCCTTGCTGGCGGGCGAGCTCTTCCAGCTCATTGACTAGCGCGGTTTTGCCAATTCCTCGAAGTCCGCTGATCACTAATGTCCGTGCTTGATTGCCGGCGAAGGAATGGAGCGACGCTGCGTATGTGTCCATGATCGTGGATCGGCCTGCCCATACACGTGGTGCGATGCCAAAAGCTGGGCGGAATGGGTTCCTACGTACGTCGTCCATGCCTGCAGGATACCGCCCGTGCTTCGATAAAGTCGATATTTCCGATAAATAGCTTGTCGCCCGATAAACCCGATATTTCCGATAAAACCTACAGTGATGTCCATCCAACAGCTAGTGCCCCTGGTGAATGCACATCACCAGGTCGTACGACTAATCGACCTGTGAGCGGCGTCGTGATGTGCATTCACCAGGGGCACTAACTGCCCAAGAGGGAGGTGCAACCTACTTAGTTACTGTGATCTTGTAAATGTTTGGTCGCTTGGAGTAGTAGAGGTTGCCATCCTTGTCCAATGTCAGCGAGTCGGGGTTCGCTTCTGTCTTCGGATCCGTTGACACTAGTTCGGCCCGGTCTTTAAAGTCACTCGCGTTGACGGCTAGAACTTTGTTTCCGGTCGCGGTGTAGAGAATCCCGTCTTTGTAGTGCAGCTGGCTGCGGTTGGCATCTGGCGTTATTACGTCGTCAGAGCTTCGTACACTTTCCAAAGTGGTGGGATTGAACTCATGGATGTGTTTTCCTGCAACGCCATAGAGTTTGCCACTGTCGTCGAAGGTGAGGGCGTTGATAGCGGTGGGGGTTCCGGGGATGGTGGCTACTTTTTCGATCTGCTTGCTTTTCACGTTGTAGACGAAAAGCTTTGCTTCGGAGGCTTTTGGTTGGACGCCAAGGCCGCCACGAATGGAGGTTCCCACGTAGAGTTTGTCGTCACGGTAGGCCATGGATACGGGGGAGAGGTTGCGGAGTTCGGCGGGTCCGCTGTCATTCATGACAATGGGGTTGTCTTCAAATGCTCCAGTTTGTGGATTAAAGATAACCAATGCCCCGCCAACTTTGTCTTTATTAGGCACTGTGCCGACAGCGACGCGGTTATTGTCGATGGCGGTCATGGCATAGGGCCTGTCTTGTTCACGTGTGCCTTTGGGAAGAGCTGAATCAACTGCCTTATCTTGCACAGTCCACTGACCGCTCCCAGGATCGAAAACGCTGAGCCGCGCACTAGGGTAGATGCCTGCCACGAGCTTGTTTCCCACGTTGGCAAAGCCTTCGACTTGGCCAGTAGGCATGCCGTCAAGCAACTCGGCCTTGGGAGTGCCGCTGGTGGTGATTTTCAGCATCTGGGTTCCGCTCATGTAGAACCCACCGTAAATGTTGCCGTCTGGGCCGGTAGTCAGGGTTTGAATTCCGCGTTCACTGCCCTTGAGGGTGCCTGCGGGAACGTTGCTCACATTTCCAGAGTCGTACACCGTCATGGCACCGCTGTTCATGTCGTTGGTGAGCAGAACATTGTCGGTGGCCCAGCTGTTGCGCCCGAGCCTAGGCGCAAGTTGACCGTTGGGGTTCAGATCCTTGGTGGACTTGGTGCCGGGGTCGTATTCGCGGAGTACGCCGCCTTTGAGTTCAGAGTTGTAGATGTAGTAGACCTTGGATTTTTCACCTGCGCGCTTGATTGTCCGGCTGCTCCAGGTCTGGAGCGTGTCGCTCACCTTCCCGTTTGCTGCATCGATCACGCAGGTTCCGGTGCTTTTGCATGCGTCTTTGCTATCCACCGTGGAGTACAGCCGACCGTCAAGCGCTTCGAGGTAGAGGATTTCGTGCGCCCCATTAACGGCACTATTTTCAAGCGGAACGGTGCGCTTCTCGCTGGGGTTTTTGGTGTTCACGGCGATGATTTCGGGCCGGGTTTGTCCCATCCCGATGTAGAGGGTGCCATTGTCGTAGGCAACGCTGCGTGCGGTGGTTTTGGTCTGGGGAGATTTGCCCAAGGAGGTCGCCCCATTTGTCGCCGGTGGCTTTGCCGTCGTAGGTGAATACGCGGCCGCCCGCGCCCGTATTGTTGCTGAAGCTCGCGATGTAGACCTTGTCGTTGTCGTCTTTGGTGATGTCCCAGAAGAACTTCCCGTTTTCTTTGATTTTGTTGGTTTTGTACCCAGGCTGATCGTCAGAAGACAGTTTCTTCACCTGGTAGTTCTGCGGGTCAACATCATAAAGCCCTGCGTTGCTGGTCGCGATCATGACGTGCCCGTTGAAAGCGTCACATACCCCAGGCGTGGACTTCTTCACCGGCGTTTCGTGCGGAGTCGTCAAGCACGTGGCTGGCTATGTTAGCCCTGGTTTTTAGGTCGATGATGTTGAGTACGCCACCCGCGCCACCACTGACCACCACTCCGATGGGTGTTCCGGCACCGTTAACGGTGGTGCCCAGTGTTGTGGTGTTGGGGAGCGGCGCCGCACCAAGATCGATTTTCTCTTCCGTATGTGTGATGGTCAGCGCCTGCACTGCGGGTGCAGTCATTATTCCCCCGAGCCCCAGTAGTGCGGTTGCCAGAATTGCCCTGATTCGCTTCATTGTTGCCTCTCGCGTGCGTGACGACGCCCCGAAAACCCATGCAGCGCCTCCACCACCGGCGTCACATCGTTTAGGTAGCACCTTATTATGTTGATATCTCAACTATACGCGAATGTGCCACCCAATGAAAGCATTATTTCTATACGCGGTTGTGCTGCTGCTTTCTGCGGCGACCCCAGACGCCAATGCCATACATGCCTGCGAGGCATGCCCCAAAGATTGCAAGGCTGACCAGATTCCAATCGGCGGCGACGGGCGTGGGTTCGTTGGTGCGTGCGGCGTCGATACGCACATAGTAAGACCACCAGAAGAACAGGCCGCTACTGAACCCGAGAAGGGCTAGAAGCATGATGGCCAGGATGCTAGCCCACGTGTGTCGGCCTGCCACGATGATTGCGCCGCCGATAAGGATGAGTACGGGCAGGATGGCCAGCCAGTTGAAAAATAGGCACGCCACCAGCAGCGCAACCCAAAAGAATCCAGGAGCCAGCTGCGGCACCCGCGCCTTTAGCTCCAAGGAGCAGGCCGCCTGCTTCTTGGCCGCCAATGCGCACAAATGTGGCGGTCTGGGATGTGTTTCTGCGACGGTTGCTCATGTGACCTACCGTACCCAACCTCGTCGCATCGTTAGACTGGCGGGCATGGTCAGATTTCGCCGAACTGGAGGGACAAACCGCAGTATATTCATGTGCCGCCGAAGGTTCGTGAAGACCAGGTGCGTAGACCACGGGCGTCGATTATTCTTAACGCCGCTTTTTTCCTTATTGCCACTCTGCTTGCCGGGTGGCTGGCGTTGCTTCTGCTTACCGCATCGTGGCGGATTGACTGGCAGCACCTTTTGTTGCTGATTCCGTTTTGGGTTGTTACTGCGTATTTGGTGCTTCCGCGCGTGCATATGATGCTGACGCAGATTTATGTGCCGGGCTATTTCATTGGGCGCGCCCGCACCTCGGATGGTTTGTTGGGGGATCCCATTAACTTGGCGTTTGACGGCACCGCGAAGGAAGTTCATCAGGCCATGACAAAGGCGGGATGGACGCTCGCTGACGATGTGACATTCACATCGTCGTGGGGAATTATTGTCAGTTCGCTGTTTCGTCGTAGTTACCCTGCGGCGCCGGTGAGTCCGTTGTTGGTGTATGGCCGTGTTCAATGCTTGGCCTATCAACAAGAGGTGGAGGATAACGCCTCCCAGCGCCACCATGTACGGTTGTGGCGCTGCCCGGATGGCTGGCTTTTGCCTGGTGGTAAGCGTGTGGATTGGATTGCGGCTGGCACCTACGACCGTTCGGTGGGATTGTCACTGTTTACGCTGCAGGTGACGCACAAAATCGACGCGAATATTGATATTGAACGCGATTACATTGTGCATTCTCTGCAACATGCTAACCCGGAGGCAAAGGTGACTATGGTGGAGAATTTCTCCACTGGTTATCACTCGCGTAATGGTGGTGGGGACCGTGTGGCCACGGACGGTCATTTGCCGATTGTGGACCTCGACGCCGTGGCGCTTTCGCCAAATCTTGTTATTCCAGAGGGCGTGGAGCGCGCCGCGTACGGTTATTCGCGCAAAGAGCCGGGTGGCCCGGTGGACATTGACCCGGATGCCGTGGATGATAATTACGTCCCTGTCCTGCATCGTCCGGTTACCTTGACTGCAGGTGTTGCGTGCGTCGTGTTGTTGGCGCTGTTCAGCTTCCGCAATGACGTGGTATCGGCGGTCGGTTTTTTCGAAGGAACGATGCCGTTCCCATGGGCATGGGCTGCCGTGGTTGCAGCGATTCCCAACGCGGTGTTGCTCGTGGGATGCTGGTTCACCTGGAAGGGCAGTAACCGCACGCGGCTGATTCTCATGGCGTTTGTGTTGCTGGAAGTGTTTAGCGATAGGCACTTGATCAGTACCAACCCCTCCGATATCCAGTATGTGCTGTTCAAAGACACATTGCCGCTGAATATCCTGGCGTTGCTGGCTTTGTCTAGTACGTCCGTGCAGCAGTGGGTGTACCGCAGGAGGACGCTGGTGCACGGGCAGTACTAGAACCCTGCGTGAACTCTGGGTGTACCTGTCTTGTGCAGCACCGTGGTGTCGTGGTCGGATTGCTGGTATGGCCACTGTTGATCCCACAATCCTGGCGTTGTATCAGACGTTGGATTTGATTGGTGTTGTGTTGAATGGCGCGATTGGGGGATCGATAGCCCGACAGCGCAATTTCGACATTATTGGTTTTGCCTTTTTGGCGTTGTTTTCGGCGCTGGGTGGCGGCATGCTTCGCGACACGTTGATGCAGCGTGGCACCCCCGCCGCTATTGCGGAGCCGATGTATATGGGCATGGCTATTTTGGGTGGGTTGTTGGCCATGGTGATCCATTTGAAAGGGGCGCGCCTGGGAGCTGTTTCGGGTGCATGGCGATGCGATTATTTTGGGCGTGTGGGCGGTGACCGGGCACCACGAAGGCGCTCACCTACGGCATGCCGTGGGCGTCGGCGATGTTTATGGGCATGTTGACGGCGGTGGGCGGTGGCATGATTCGCGACATCGCGACGGGAAGCATTCCATCAATTTTCGGCGGTAATACGCTGTACGCCACCCCGGCGATTTTTAGTTCGGCGATCATGGTGGGTTTTCACGCGGCAGGGTCACGACGCCGTGGGCATGATCGCCGCCACAACCCTTAGGTGCGGGCTTTGCCATTCTGGCGTATTGGCGGGGGTGGGTGCTGCCGACGGTTATCGAGCAGGAGCAAGCCCGCCGGCGTCGAAAAGCGGGGAAAGGAAAGCAACCCTAGACTGGGTAGTCTATTTTGTATGTACCGATCTTTCTATGTATGCTTCGCTCGTTGAACAAAAAATACGTGAAAGAAGGAACGCAATGAAGCTGCGTAGTTTCGGTGCGCAGGTCATTTATGGCCTGATTGTTGGTTTGGTGCTGGGGTTGGTGGCGCGCAACCTCGGCGAAGGCAGCTGGCTTGCGGTTGGTGTTGATGAGGTTGGTTCGGCCTACGTGAGCCTGCTCAAGCTGCTGATTCCGCCGCTGGTGGTCACCGCCGTTGTTACCTCCATCGCCAATCTGCGCCAAGTCACCAACGCCGCCCGCCTCGCCTGGCAAACCCTCCTCTGGTTCGCCATTACCGCGCTGGCATCCGTTTCTGCCGGCATCGTTGTCGGCTTGATCATTAACCCTGGAGTGGGCGCGGGTGTCGACGCCGCGGCGGCCAAGGCACCCTCCACCGTCGGCTCGTGGTGGGCCTTCCTGCAGGGGTTGGTTCCCGACAACATTCTGGGTCTGAGTGTCAGCTTGAAGGAGTCCTCAGAGGGTGCGCTGGCCGTGACCCCGAGCTTTAACGTTCTTCAGCTACTGCTCATGTCCATTGCCTTTGGTATCGCAGCGATCAAGGTAGGTAAACCCGCCGAGCCGGTGCTGGCGTTTGCTGAATCCTTCCTGGCGATTATCCAGAAAGTGTTGTGGTGGATTATCCGACTCGCGCCGATCGGTACCGCGGCTCTCATCGCCCATGCCGTGGCCGAATACGGGTGGGGATCACTGGGGAGCCTGGGCAAGTTTGTTATTGCCATCTACATCGGCTTGGCTCTGGTTATTGGTGTGATCTACCCGCTGGTGCTGAAATTTAACGGCCTGAGCATTACGCAATTCTTCCGCAAAATATGGCCCGTCACTTCCCTGGGATTTGTTACCCGTTCCTCCATGGGTGTGATGCCGGTGACCGAGCAGACCGCAGAGAAGGAACTCGGCGTGCCACGCTCCTATGCGTCCTTTGCTGTGCCGCTGGGTGCCACCACCAAAATGGATGGTTGTGCTGCGGTCTACCCGGCGGTGGCCGCGATCTTCGTGGCGCAGTTTTACGGTGTTGACTTGAACATCACCGACTACCTGCTCATTGTGTTTGTCTCTGTGATTGGTTCCGCCGCGACGGCCGGCACCACCGGCGCGACCGTGATGCTCACACTCACGCTGTCTACCCTGGGGCTTCCGCTGGAAGGTGTCGGCTTATTGCTGGCAGTGGAGCCGATCGTGGATATGGGTCGCACAGCCGTGAACGTCACAGGTCAGGCACTCATCCCGCTGGTTGTGTCCAAGCGCGAGGGCATCCTGGAAACGGACACTTTCGCCGCACCCAAGAAAGAACCGGCGCTGGTGTCGTAGATGTGGGTGACTGGGGTTTCAGCTGTTCTTGTCCCAAAATCACCAGTCCTTACTCACGCCCCACGATAGTATCTTTCTGTATAACGCCTAGAGAACGTCACAGGAAGGGCGCACCGATGAAAAGTTTTTCTAAGTCTTTGCTCGTTGTGGTTGACGCCGGATTGCTCCTCTATTGGTGCCTGGTCATCACGGATGTATTTCCCGAAAGCATGCGCTTTCGCGATTACAGTAACCAAGTCATCCAGGCCTGGAACTGGTCTTTCTTCCCGCTGGATGTTGCTGCTGCCTTGACGGTCTTTTGTTGGTGCATTTTTGATAAAGCGTAATGTCGTGGCAGGCGATATCGTGCTTGTGCTTGGTTTGACGTTAACGTTCTGTGCGGGTTTTATGGCGATATCTTTTTGGGCGTTCTATGGCGATTTTGAGCCATTCTGGTGGGGAAGTAACGCGCTGCTCATGATTGTGCCGCTTGTTGTTTTTGTTGGCATGGTCTGTGAGCGCATGAAACCAGCGGCACAGTAGAAGCGGTGCGGTAGGGCAGTAGAAGCGCCCAACCCAACCTGCCACAACGCATCCTGGCGGTGTGATACACAGAGTGCATGAAATCGCCTATTCCTGATTATCTTGAAGAAGTTCTTGAGACGGTGCGGTTGGATCAGTCCGGGGAGCTTGCCAGCTATATTCCACAGCTGGCAACCGCTGACCCTGATCGTTTGGCCGCTGTGTTCGCCACTCTGGATGGTCAGGTGTATGGGGTGGGCGATGTTGACCATCAGTTTTCTATCCAGTCCATCTCTAAGCCTTTTGTGTATGCGCTCGCGTTGGCGGATCGTGGTTTTGATGACGTGCTTTTCAAGGTGGATGTGGAGCCGTCGGGGGAGGCGTTTAACGAGTTGTCGTTGGAGGGGAATACGGGCCGACCTCGCAATCCGATGATTAATGCTGGCGCGATTACGATACATTCGCTGGTGGGTAGGCCAGACTCGACCCCGGAGGAGCGTTTTGAGCGCGTGATGTCTGGGGTTGTCGGCTTTTGCTGGACGTAGGCTTGAGGTGGATGAGGCGGTGTACACCTCGGAAATGGACCACGCGTACCGTAATATTGCCATCGCCTATATGCTGCGTAGCTACGATATTGTGCAAGAGAATCCGATTGCCGTAGTAGAGGGGTACACCAAGCAGTGCGCGTTATTGGTGTCTGCCCGGGATTTGGCTGTCATGGCAGTGACGTTGGCTAATCAGGGGTTGAATCCGGTGACGGGAGAGCAGGTTGTGCCGCCGGAGGTGATTCGTCAGGTGGTGACTGTCATGTCTACCTGCGGCATGTATGACTCCGCTGGGGACTGGGCCACCCAGGTGGGCATCCCAGCGAAGAGCGGTGTGGCTGGAGGCTTGATTGGCGTCCTGCCTGGTCAGGTCGGGCTGGCCACGTTTTCACCGCGTCTCGACGCCCACGGCAACAGCGTTCGTGGCATCGCACTGTTTGAGCGGATTTCGGAGGACATGGATTTGCATCTGATGGAGATGCCGCCGGTGTCTCAGGCGGTTGTCCGGTCCAATAGGGTGACGGGTGGCATCCGGGTTGTGGAGCTGCAGGGCGATATTCGTTTTGCTGGCGCTGAGCGGCTTATCCGTGAAATTGTGAGTACCGTCGCGGAGGAACCTAGTGTGGCCATTGATGTCAGCCGCGTGCATTCGCTGAATGCGGTGGCGTACCGGATGCTAATGGAGCTTATTCGGCGGTTGTCTCTGAATGGCTATACCGCCTACCTGATTGATCCCGAGGATGTGGTGCCCAACCCGGATCCTGGTGGCGGCGGCCATGTCACGGTGGTGCGTAGTCTTAATGAAATTCCTGTTTAAAGAACGCCACGATGTCGGGGACTGGCGTGAGTGCGGTTTCGCTGTGTGCTGATTTCAGGGTGTCAGCCACGGGGTTGCGGGGATAGTCCACAAACCGCACAGTCCCGCCTTCGCGCTGCCAGTTTTCCCCGAGAGCGCGACTGTCTTCCCATGAGACGAGAGGGTCGGACTGGTGATAGATCATGAGCACTGGGACCTCGGGTGCCCGCAACCCGATGCGCTGCCGTTGTATTTCTTTTTGCACGTCGGGGAGGCGATTGACCAGGTCGAAGACTGATTCGCCGGTGGTGGTCAGGTCCCGAGTGTTGTGTTTGCCAATTACGGCGAACATGGCGGGCACACACATCGTGTCGGCCTTAGCGAGCAGGGCCTTGCCCTCTGGGGTGAACACGCGATCTATCTCGGCTTGGACTGCAGGGTACTGCCGGGAGAGCGTGTTCACGGCCATGAAGAGCATGCCCACTTCTTGTTTCCCGTCTACGTCCTGTGCCAGGTGGGGGAGGTTGTAGGGCGGCGCGGATAGCGCCGCAGCTTTGATGTTGAGCTTCGGGGCGTAGTGTGGTGCGTTTTCGGCCGCCCAGGCGCTGGCCCCTGCGCCTTGGGAATGACCAGTGAGGGCGATGGGAGCGTGGGGCCTGTCGAGGAGGGAAAGTCCCGCAGTCGCGGCGTCGAGAAGCGCCTGCCCAGAGGCGACGTTGTCCATGTAGGAGTGCTGGTCGGGGGTGCCCAGGCCCGGGTGGTCCGGCACCACCACGTCCCAGCCTTGTTCGAGCATGGAGTGGATGGCGTAGTACTGGGCCGCCACGGCACTTTCGCCGGGATTGGTGGGGTCAATGTGGGTGCCCTGGGTGATGGTATGGGAGAAGGCGCAGGGGTCGTCGCCACCCTGGGTAAAGGGTGTGATAATCACCACAGGTCTTTCACTGGTGTTATCCCACGGGCGTGTCGCACGGAAAAGAGTAGCTGTTGCGCTAATATCACGACCGAAGCTGTCACGAGTGTCATAGGCGAACCATGTGGCATCACTCAGGTCGAAGGGAGTGTTGTCCACAAATGTGTGAAGTGGTCGGGTGTCTTGAACTGTCCCGCGACTCTGGGCATTGGCGGCGGTGGGCACGGTGATGGCGGTAACTGGCAGAAGGAGGGCGCAGATGCACACGCTTATAACTCGGCGAGAAGGCATGGTGCTACCTTTCGGGTTGTTGGTAAACCGCAATCTAGCAGCGATTAGCATGTAACCATGAATGAACTTGATGCATTGCAGCAATGGCCTGCGCATAATGTTGCGGCGGGTGTGGTGAACGGGGCTAACACGTCAACGACGGGTGATGTTCACCGCGTGTTTGAGCTGGCGTCCGTGACCAAGCCGATTGTCGCCTATGGGGTGTTGGTCGCGGTTGAAGAGGGCGTGTTTGATCTGGATACGCCGTTGGGGCCTGCGGGGTCGACTGTTCGGCACTTGCTCGCGCACGCCAGCGGGGTGGGGTTTGCCTCCCGCGAGCCTGAACGCGCGCCGGGGGAGAGGCGGATCTATTCTTCGGCCGGCTTTGAGATTCTTGCTGACGCCATTGGCGAGGAATCCGGCATCGATTTCCCCGATTACCCTGCGAGAAGCCGTCTTTGATCCGCTGGGCATGCGCGACACGAACCTTTACGGCTCAGCGGGGCACGGTGCCACCTCTACCGTTCATGACCTGCTTCTTTTTGTCGCTGAGGTATTACAGCCCACGCTTCTCGACGCCCAGACCGTTGCCGATGCTGCCAGTGTTCAGTTTCCGGAGCTTTCCGGTATTGTCCCTGGTTATGGCATGTTTAAGCCCTGTCCGTGGGGCCTGGGCTTTGAGGTAAAAGGCTCAAAGGGGGCGTCGAGGGAGCATTGGACAGGCACCCTACTACCCCCGGATACGATCGGCCATTTTGGGCAGTCAGGGACTTTTTTGTGGGTTCATCGGCCTAGCATGCGCGCTATGGCGGTGCTCACGGATTATGCTTTTGGGACGTGGGCAAAACCATTGTGGTCTGAGACGAATGATGCGATCTGGAGGCGCATGAACGAGGGTTAAGTCGGGGCCTCAATCTAAAGTTGAGGTTTAATAAATGGGGGTGTCAAGTAGAGGTTGAGGGTTGCCTTGGGGGCGTGTTGTGCTGGAAACTGTGCAGTACCGCGAGGCCGTTGGGGAAGACGAACCTCGTCTTACACACCACTGTGTTTTTGGCTGTGTTATATAAGTACCTTATCCAGAGGGGTACTTGTATGAGCAATGCGCAAAAATGGTGTGTCAGTGCTGCCTTTACTCTTTGAGGACCACCGTGACCCAACAAACTTTGACACCGCGTACCCCGAACCTCGTCTGGGGAATCATTGACATCTCCGACATGCCTAAGCGCTTCCGCCTGGATGTTGAGCAGTTGTTTGTGGAGTATTTGCCCAGCCCCGCGCCCTCTGAAGATACCCGCGACTACGCCGCCATTGACGCCCTCAGCGCCGAATGGTTCACCCAGTGGCGTCGCTCCCGCTCCAACCCAGGTACTGTATCCTGCCGTCAAACCCTGTCGGCGCACCCTGCCGAGCTGGAAGAGTTGGAGCATGCGCTGGCCAAGTTCGCCTACGAGCAAGGCTTCACCGCGACAGTACGCCGTTTCTAAAGCGTGTCTCTAGGGGCGTGAGCTGAGGAAAGCGTAGATATCGCCAACAGTGCGGAACATCTGCGCGTCGGACTCCTCAATGCGCACTTTCGTGCTCTGCTCAAGCTGCACCGCAAGCGTGATAGCTGCGAGCGAGTCAATCCCTAGATCTTCGACGAGGCGTTTCTCAGGGCCAATATCCTCCGCCTCGACGCCCGCAGCTTTAGCAATAATCTGAGCCACCGCAGCATTTGGTCCCTGCTCGGTGGCTTTATGCTGTTCACCCATAAAACTTAGTAAACCATGACTTGCCGGGATTCTTGGCTTTCACCGTGCCAAAGATATTCGCACCGCGCAGTGTGATGCGCGGACCATTGGGGATGGTCGTTTCGGAGATAGTTACTTTATCCTCACCGAACACCGAAGCCACCTGGGATTCCACCATCACACCTGGGGGAACAATCACCTTAATCGTGCCGAATATGCACGTCACGTCCACAAGCGTTTCGGGTGCGGTGAGCGAAGCTTCACTCAAATCCAGCGTCACATCGCCAAATATGCACAATGCTTGCGCCATGCCGGGCAGGCGGAATCTACCCTTCCGTTTATGGGTGCCAAAGATGGCTACCAGTCGCGTTGGTATGTCTGTCGGCGGAGTAGCAGGTGCTGTCTGGACAGTTTGTTCCACCGACGAGTTCGGCACCACAGCTACTTCACGGGTAATGCGGTCAATGGTGGCAATATCGTCGGTTTCCCACACTGTGCCCTACGAGGTCAGAAAATCGGCCAAGGTCCAGTCGACCATCGCCCACAGCCTGGGTGAGCTGTGCCTGGGCGTATTCTCTTTTGTCTTGAAATGGAACCGGAGACGTCATAGTAATAAATCTACCCAGATTCATAAAAATTCCCCCTTTCCGGTGGGAAAGGGGGAATAAAACCCTGATTCTTATACAGAGGTTGGGTCGGTGAGCTTGTACTTCTTCGCGGCGTCGTCAGCCACTGAAATATCAAGCTTGCCCTCGCGGGCCAGGGCGGACAGCACAGCTACAACGACCGATTCGGCGTCGATGTTGAAGTAGCGGCGTGCGGCGGGGCGGGTGTCGGAGAAACCGAAACCGTCTGCACCAAGAGTGGTGTAGTCGCCTGGAACCCATTTGCGGATCTGCTCTGGCAACGCAGTAGCAAAGTCAGACACAGCCACAAACGGACCGGGGACTCCAGAAAGTTTCTGGGCGACAAATGGTTCGGCAATCTGTGCCGCAGGTTCGCGGAGCTGCGCCAAATCGTGACGCTGGCCGTCGCGGGCGAGTTCATTCCACGATGTCACGGAGAAGATGTTGGCGTGAACGCCGTACTCCTCGGCAAGTATGTCGCGTGCCTGCAGTGCTGCCTGCATGCCAATACCGGAGGCAAGGATGGATGCCTGGTGTCCGCCGTCCTCTGCGGGCGAGTACAGGTAGATGCCCTTGTGCAGACCTTCAACATCCAGGTTCTCCGGTTGTGCGGGCTGGGGCGTGGGCTCGTTGTAGATGGTGAGGTAGTACATCACGTTCTCGCCACGGCCGGGTCCATACATGCGGTCAATGCCCTCGCGGATGAGGTGTGCGACCTCGTAGGCAAAAGCGGGGTCGTAAGACACCACGGCGGGGTTGGTGCCTGCGAGGAGGGGGGAATGCCCATCCATGTGCTGCAAGCCTTCGCCTGTGAGCGTCGTGCGTCCGGCTGTTGCGCCCAAAAGGAAACCGCGTGTCATCTGGTCACCTGCTGCCCAGATGGAATCACCAGTGCGCTGGAAACCGAACATGGAGTAGAAGATGTACAGCGGAATCATGGCGACGCCCTGGGTGGCGTAGGAGGTACCAGCGGCGATGAACGATGCCACAGAACCAGCCTCATTGATGCCTTCATGCATGATCTGTCCATCGACGGCTTCGCGGTAGGACAGCATCAAGTCATTATCTACCGGCGTGTAGTTCTGGCCGTGCGGGTTGTAGATCTTCAACGTGGGGAACCAGGAGTCCATACCGAACGTGCGAGCTTCATCAGGAATGATCGGCACGAGGCGCTTTTGATAGTTCCTTGTCCCGCATGAGTTCTTTGAAGGTACGTACCACAGCCATAGTAGTCGCCACCTTTCTGCTTGCCAGACCCCTTGAGCAGCGGTTTCATGGTGCTTACGTCCGGAACAGTGAGGGGCTCGTAGTCGGTCCGGCGCTCTGGCAGGAAACCGCCAAGTTCTTTGCGACGCTCCAACATGTACTTGATTTCCGGCGAGTCGGGGCCGGGGTTGTAATACGGCGGGAGGTAAGGATCTTTCTCCAGTTCAGCATCGCTGATCGGAATTCCCTGACGGTCACGGAAGTGCTTCAAGTCCTCAGAGTGAGCTTCTTCATCTGGTGGGTTGCATTGCGGCCCTCAAAGTTGTGGCCCAAGCCGTAGCCCTTAATGGTGTGGGCCAAAATGACGGTGGGGCGGTCTTTGGTCTCCATCGCACGCTTGAAAGCGGCGTAGATCTTGCGGTAATCGTGGCCGCCGCGCTTGAGCTTCCAAATTTCCTCGTCGGTCATGTCCTCGACGAGCTTTTTTGTCTTCTCGTCGCGGTTGAAGAAGAACTCGCGCACGTAGGCACCGTCGTTGGCGCGGAAGGTCTGGAAATCACCATCATGCGTGGTGTTCATCAAGTTGACCAGAGCGCCGTCCTTGTCCTTTTCGAACAGCTCATCCCATTCGCGGCCCCAGACGACCTTGATCACAGACCAGCCTGCTCCGCGGAAGAAGGACTCCAATTCCTGAATGATCTTGGTGTTGCCACGTACCGGGCCGTCAAGGCGCTGCAGGTTGCAGTTGATCACAAACGTCAGGTTGTCCAGGTTGTGCAGGGCAGCCATCTGGATTAGGCCGCGGGATTCCGGCTCATCCATTTCGCCGTCGCCAAGGAACGCCCACACGTGCTGCTGAGAGGTGTCCTTGATGCCACGGTTGTGCAGGTAGCGGTTAAAGCGGGCCTGGTAAATAGCATCCATGGGGCCGAGTCCCATAGACACGGTGGGGAACTCCCAGAATTCGGGCATGCCGTGGGGGTGCGGGTAAGACGGCATACCGCCCTGTGGGCGGGATACTTCCTGGCGGAAGCCATCAAGGTCGTCTTCCGTGAGTCGGCCCTCTAGGAATGCGCGGGCGTACATGCCGGGTGAGGCGTGACCCTGGAAAAATACCTGGTCGCCGCCACCTGGGTGGTCCTTGCCGCGGAAAAAGTGGTTGAAACCGACTTCATACAACGGCGCAGAGGACGCATAGGTGGAGATGTGTCCACCAACGCCAATTTCGGGGCGCTGTGCGCGGTGCACCATGATGGCCGCGTTCCATCGCATCCACCGGCGGTAGCGCTTTTCCAGTTCCTCATCGCCCGGGAAATCGGGTTCCATAGACGTAGGAATGGTGTTCACATAGTCGGTGGAGGTCAAAGGCGGCAATGCGACACGCTTGGCAGTAGCACGCTCAAGCATGCGCAACATTAAGAAGCGGGCGCGATCCGGTGTTGCTTCGGCAAGCAGCCCGTCAAGGGATTCCATCCACTCGGCGGTCTCCTCCGGATCGACGTCGTTAAGATACGACGCAACGCCGTCACGGATGAGCGCGAAATTGCTGTCATCGTTTGGCGAGCCACCCAGTTTTTGGTCAGCCATCCTAAATCCTCCTGTAGGAATATTCCTGTCGATGCGTCTTTTCCAGGTTGATGGAAAGCCGCACTGGTCTATACAACACAATACGGGCACAGAGGTTTTAATGCTTATTTTTCCTCTCACAAAGCGTTGTTTTGGGCGGACATAAGGGGGTGCGGCGTGAGCGTAGAGTGTCTCAGCTGCGGCGAGGGAGGCGGGGCGTCGATAAGCATCCGGCACCCTAGCCGCACATTTCCCTCTGGGGTGATGGGGTGTCTGCGGGTGTGGTTAAAAGTCAGCAATTAACCCCAAATGGGGTAGGGTGGTGGTGCTGAAGATTTGAAAAAAAATCCATGTCCGTACCTACAATTCAGGTCATAACGGTACTGTCAATGGGAAACTATCTTTTCTACAATGGAACAGTGGGGAGGCGCAAATGTGCTGCAAAACCACGTCGCTAGATACTCAGGAGGATTGAAACAGTGGTGGACATTCCGGGCGCAACCAAAAACGGCGTCCAGGATTACGCAAAAACACTCGGCATCAAAGCTGGTCACACGGTCCAGGAAGTTGGCTGGGATGACGACTGCGATAGTGCAATCAGCGAAGCGGTCGAAGACGCTATCGGTGCCGACCTCCTTGATGAAGACTCGTATGAACTCTGTGATGTCGTCCTCTTTGTGGTGGCGTGACGACGACGGTGACCTCGTTGATGAACTTGTCGACGCTGTACGCCCCCTCGCCGACCACGGGCGTATCTGGCTACTTTCGCCCGCCGCTGGCACCAAAGGTGAACTTGCTCCAGGCGTGGTATCTGAATCCGCACAGCTCGCCGGCCTAGTGCAAACCAAAGCGGAACGCCTCGGGTCCTGGCAGGGATCATGCCTCGTGCAGCGCGGTGCGGCGAAACGCAGCTAGGTGTTGCGCTTCGGCCTTGGGCTGGTTGGCTTTTGGGTACTGTGAACTGCTGATTTGTAGAGTTTTGGAAATGTGTTAGTATCTTTCGAGTCGCAGCATTATTGATTGCATGATGCATATCGCTGCAGCGCACGCGCCTTTAGCTCAGCTGGAAGAGCAGCTGGTTTACACCCAGCAGGTCGGCGGTTCGAACCCGTCAGGGCGCACAAGATCTGTGTAATGCAAAAGCCCCTCATTGTGAGGGGCCTTTTGTGTTGAGAGGGGCAAACCGTCGGGTGCGGAAACGCTCAGCCCCGCAAAATATGCTTATGGTCAAGCACGAAAAATGGAGTGTTTGTGCGGCTTGGGGATAAGCATACTTTTCACGCTTGTCATGTAGGGTCCATCGCTGGGTACGAAAACAGGGTGTTTCCGTACCCAGCAGTAGACCCTATCTTTATGCAAAAAGTTTGCACTAACGGTGTTCAAGGCTTTCCTGTTCGCCGCGCTCTATCAAACTGTCATTTTTCCTGGGTTTTGGCAGTTCAGTAGATCGTCGCCAGTCACATAGCCGCCGCGCTCTATCAAACTGCCCGCCCCTGCACAGCGCGTATACCCGCCAAGCCTGACAACATCCAGCACCCCCGACCGGAGCGTATACACACTTCACAAGATTCCTAAAGTAATCCCCACGTCCGCTAGAAACCTAAGAAAAAATGCCCTCAGCACCAGCCCGGAAGGGGTGGCATTTTCCAGGCATTTTCAACAAAAACAGGGGTAAAACTTAAAATAAATTAAGAAAAACCTGGCTAAAACCTTAACCTTTGTAGTGGTTGTTCTACTGAAGCTTGCCGGGTGTTAGCAGCGTCCGCACGTGCGAGTGAGCGGTAGGGCATCCTCAAAGGATAAGGAGAAAACACGCATGCAGGTATTCGATTCAATACGCCACACCATGCTGGTGCGTAGAGTCGCCGTCCTGTGTGTTGTGTTTGCCTTGGTAGCCCTGTCTTGTCGCCCATTTCTAGCGCAGGCGCAGGCAGGCGCAACGCGAGGCGACAGGAGCGGCGAGTTTGGAACGAGCGTTACAGTCGTGCCGTCGGCAGAGGGGAAGATGCCGGCGGTCCGGTTTGATTGGGTTGTTCCCGCAGGTACGCAGCTCATTCCGGGCGATAATGTCACGATTAGCCTTCCTGACTGGTTGGAGCCCGTCCGCATGGTGCAGCAGGATCAGCCGAATGTGCGGTGTATATCAACGCAAGCATCTACAGCTGTGACCTGTACTTTCATCGATGTTTCCACTCCGTCGGCAGACATTTTGGGCTCGGTCGAAGTTCCGGTAGCTGTCAAGAATGCCAACGATTCTGCACCGGTGCGGTGGGGAGGTCGAGCATTTGACCTTCGAAAAGAACTTGCCGCCAACCACATCAACCAAGCCATCCCAACAATCCCACCGGTAGATATCGTTGAGGCCGCACACCAGCAGCCAAATGGTCACTGGGATGTGATTGCCTCGGCAAGGCAGTCGCGTTCGGGTCGGATCGTGGTGGAGTCTAGCAAGGCTGACCAGGGTTTTGTTGAGGTGCGGCGTCGTGACGCAGGTGCAGCGTATGACCGTGGGACGTGGGAAGACGCGGCGTCGACACGCTGCCAGCCGGGTGGCGACCTTCATGCCCAGCAACTGGGGTGTGCGCAGCGTGTTTTCCTGGCGGATTCCACAGGTGAGACGTATTTTGCGGGCGCGGCGGGGAGCGGGTGTCTGTGTGGTCGCTGGCGGGGGCACTGACGGTGGTGATTGATAATCCGGTGCGGGATGCTGCGTATCGTGTGCAGTTTGCCTCGTCGCTGCCGGATCCGGTGATTTACGTCAACGGCGTGGTTGTATCAGCTCCTGCAGTATCGTCTGTACACCCGACAGCATCAACGGGGTCAGCCGCAATATCGCAGGTCAGGCGGGGTGCGTGGTACCATTCGCTTTTGGCCGCAGTGCAGTTGATTCCGTGGGCATTTGATGTGTTAGTACCTCATCATGAGTCAACCGAACCCTCGATTAAAGTGACTCCTGTCACGTCATCGGAGCTGACTGCTTCGCTTGCGGATACGGACATCGCCACCTCGACAGAGACAGTGGACAGGTCGTATGCAGCGAATACGGGTGCGTCGATAGTAGGGCTTGTGTTGTTGTCATTGTTGGTGATTCTTGGCGGGACCGCATTTGTGTTACGTGGTCGCTCCACTAAAGGTGAGCTACTGGCCAAGTGAGGGGACTAGCATCGAACTCCATGGAACTGGTTGTGAGATCAATTAGTGGGATTAATTCCCCGTTGGTGATTCGAGTTCAGGATGCGCAGCCAGGCGAACGGGTGCGCATCCACGTCTCTGCGGTAGACGCAGAGAAACAACCCTGGTCGAATGAGCAGGTGTTTCATGCTGATGAGCACGGTGTGGTGGATGTTGCGACATCGTTTCCTGAAAGCGCGCTATGGTCGCCACCGCATCACTGTGGACTGCTGTGGACAATGCGTCCCGACAGCATCGGCACGAATGATGGGGAAGCGGGTGCATTCGAGCTGAACGGCTTGGCGTCAGTGCACATCCACGTGAAAGCCCGCTCGGAAGAGGAAGGCTGGGGTGCGCTGGTGCAGCGCACAATCGCCCGTGAGGTGGAGGAATGCGCAGCGCCGAAAGGTTGCTCCGGATTCAGCCCCAATCACCGGGCACCCGGGGTTTTGCTGCTTGTTGACACCCCACCAGCCACCGCCTCTGCCAGTGCCGCCGCCCTCGCGCATCATGGGTTCACGGTCTTCTACTGCCCGGAAATCCCGGCGGATCGTCTTCCTGAACTCGCAGCAGAGATCCACGAGCACGAGCGTGTTGACTCAGAGCTGCCGCTCGCGCTGGTGGCGCAGGGCAGGAGCTGCGCCGATGCCATTCACCTGGCAAGCACCCATCCCGATCTCATTGGACCCGTGGTGGCACATTCCCCCAGTGACGTGCACTGTGACCGGCCCGGTTTTTCCGCCTTTATGAAGTCCGCAGTGACTGGCCATCCGGCGAAGCTGTGGGACTTTTACCAGCATGCCCACGCCAAAGCCACGCCGCTTGATCTTAGTGGCATGACCGGTCCGCTTCTGCTCACTGCAGGCACCGATGATGCCGTGTGGGACAGCGTCGGTATGTCCACCAACCTGGAAAAAGCTGCCCGCGAGCACAACATTGAGGTGTTCCGCGTTGAATATCCAGCAGCCGGTCACGCCAGCGGATACCCTTTCTGCTTCTCAGGGTTGCCCGCCACAACAGTGATCAAGGACCATGGGCATCGCATTGCCGTGGGTGGCGATGCCGATGCCAACGGTCGAGCCGCCCACAACTCCCGCGAGCAGGTCATCAGCTTCCTGTCCTCGGCTTTTGACATCTCAGACTAGTCTGTCGGTATGGACCATGCTAGTGGAATTGCAGCGGGCATTCTGGCTGATCGACTGATTAAAGACCCTCAGCGCTACCATCCGGTGGCGCTGTTCGGTCAGTACGCGCTGTGGTGGGAGCGCCGCTTGTACCGCGACAACAAAGTCGCGGGGGCAGTGTTCGCGGCGGCCTGTGTGCTGCCACCGACCCTGGTGGCGGCGGGCGTCGCCAAGCGGGCACCACGGCTAGCTACTGCGGTGGCGCTGTGGGCGGCGCTGGGTGGTACGAGCCTGGAGCGTACCGGCATGCGGATGGCGCAGGCGCTGGAATCCGGCGATGAGGATGCGGCCCGCGGCTGGGTTCCGTGGCTGTGCTCCCGCGACCCCGAGCTTCTCGACGCCCCCGGCATGGCGCGCGCCGCCGTTGAATCCGTGGCGGAGAATACGTCGGACGCCGCCATTGCACCGCTGGTGTGGGCTGCGGTGGCGGGCGCGCCGGGTGTGGTGGCACATCGCTGCGTCAACACCTTGGATGCGATGGTGGGGTACCGCAACGAACGGTACCGCAATTTCGGCTGGGCCGCCGCGAAGCTCGACGACGCCATGGCTTGGGTTCCGGCCAGGCTCACCGCAGTAGTCCATACTGGTTTCGCCGCTCTTCACGGTCGAGGTGGTGCGGCGCTGCGGGCGTGGCGTGACGACGCCCCGTCGCACCCTCAGCCCCAACGCCGGGCCAGTGGAGGCGACGGCCGCTGCCGCACTCGGGGTGCGGTTGGGCGGGCCGACGGCGTATGCACACGGCGTCGAAAAGCGGCCCTATCTGGGCGAGGGGCCAGCGCCTACGGTGCAAACCGTCCGGGAGGCCGTGCGACTATCGCGGTGGACGCAGCTGGCGGTCGGGGCCATAGCCTACGTGTTTAAATCCACGTCATCCCAGGTGCTCAAGGGGTGATGCAGCCACGAGAATGCGTGATGGCGCTCCAGCAGGATGCTACAGTGCACGTTTTCAAACACAGGGTGGTGAGTTCTCTGGGTTGACGTCCTGGTCCACGGCGTACCAGCGCTGCGAGTAGGTGCTTTCGTAGCCGTCGCAAATGTGGAACGTGTCAATCAAGCGGTGAATGTCATACAACTCGTCGGGGTTTTCCTCCAGCGTGGTCAGGCGATCAACGTTGGCGGGTTCCAACACCATGGGGTCCATACTCACTTTGCCGAGCACCCAGCCCAGCACTGTCGCGGACTCCCACCGCCACACTAACTGCACCGCAGCTTCCTGGGTTGACTTGCCGTACTTGCCGAACTTCTTCTGCGACTCCTTTGCCACCGTATCAATAAACGCCAGCTCAGTGGGGGTGAAATCGTAGGGCGAATTACTCATCACTGTGTAAATATTCTTCGCCGTGTTCTTATCCCCATCCAGCACCGCCGCCGCCAAATGAGCAACAATCACCAAAGCGCGGAAGCGGCTAGCCACCTCCTGGGTGGACCGCAACTGCACCTCCATCTCTGAGCGCACCGGCGGCAACGACTGTGGCACCGACATGCCCTTCTTCCCCAAATCGGTGCGGATACGTTCACTCCTAGACTTGGACAAGGGGTGAATCGGGGCGAATTTTTTGGTGTTCGGGTCGAGCAAATTCACGCCGTCGGCGTTGTAAATACCGCCGTCGTTGAGGAAAAAGATCGAGTTCGTCGCCCGTGCCCACTCTTTGAAATCCTTCAGATCTTCAGGCTCGAACGACGCATCCCGCTCAAACACGTACTGGCTACGCGTCTCCCTGATGTGCTGGGAGATGCTGTGGATAAACGCGTTGTACTCAATACCCTGCGTGATCCAAAAATCGATGGCGTAGCCTAGAAAGCCATTCAAGTGATCCTGGAAATCAGAAATCTCCTGGTTAGTGCCGGTCACGGTGGATCGGTACTTAAAATAAGTAGCCCCTGGACCAGTCCAGGGGATCTCTTGGACAACCGTGGAGTAGGCGTTAATGAAAGTTGTCATGAACTCAATGCTAGTTGATAAGAAAAGCTAAAAACGTTCCTCGTTCCTCCTAGCAATCTTACTGTAGTGATCAACTCGGGCGCCGCCATACCTGCTACGGAGCTTCGCCTCTGCTGGCGACTCGGATTCTTGCTGGTCTTTCTCGTCCTGTTGTTTGAGTGGCGTTTGTTGCTGTTCTTGTAGTGCTTGTTGCTCTTCTTGTTCGCGTCGGCGCTCGCGCATCTCCGCCCACACGAAATACCCCAACCCGAGTGGGGCCATGATGCCAAATGCAATCCACTGGATGCCATAGGACAGGTGCGGACCCGAGTCCAGCTGCGGCAATGGGATGGCTGATAATGTACCTGGCTGCCCATCACTCAGTTGGACGTAATCTTTCCCCAGCTCAAGATGGGTGAGGTCAGCGATCTGCTGGGAATTGATGCCCGACACTTGCAACCGACCCTGATCTGTCAGCGGCTCATGGGATGGTGGTGGCTCGTCCAAGCGGGCATACCCCACGATGGTGACCTCCTCGGACGGGGCCGCTGGGATGTCTGGCACGTTGTCCTGATTGGCTGGAACAAAGCCACGATTCACCAGCATGATCTCACCACTGTTCAGGCGAAATGGGGTCAGCGCCTGAAAAGCAGGTGACGAGTTGACCGGACGCAAACGTAACAGCACCTCAGACTCCGGCAGGTAATGACCGGTCATGCTCACACGACGCCATTCCTTGCCGTCAGCGACCTCGCCCCGCGTAGTGAAAATCTCTGACAACGGCACCGGATCCGTCTCAAACGCAGCCTCAATGTTGTGATTGCGTTCCGTCTTCGCCTCGTTCTTGTGCAGCTGCCACGGTGCTAGCACCGTGAAGGCAAAATAGGCGAAGATCAGCACCGCCGCAGCGGTGAACACCCAACCAGGCTTCAAAAATGTTTTCCACACGCTGCGCTGGGTGCTGGGATGAGGGCGCGCACTGTTCACGATTCCTTATTCTAGGATGCCTGTGAAAAGGGTGCGTGTGGTGGTGTTGGGCTACCGAGAACTGTCGGGGTTGTGGATTATGGAAGCGCACGCCCAGACGGCCCTTGCCCTGGGGTTTTACTGTAGTTACGGCCAGCCCTGCACAATGTGCTTATGCTCAAGCACGAAAACACCCTGTTTTGCGACCTGGGGATAAGCATATTTTTATGCAACCGTTTGCACTAACGTTGTTCAATGCTCTGCGTAGCCCATGATCCATCACACTGCCTGCCCATCTACATAAACCCACTACAGCCCCGAATCCCTCACCGCCTAGAGGAGTGTTCCAGCCTTTCCTTGACCCAGTCGATCATCCCAGGGCATGGCGGCGTCGATTTGTGCGCGCACTTCGGTGAAGGCGGCGGCATTGCTGTAGTAGGGGTCGTCAACGTCGGCGCCAAGGGGAGAGGATGGGTCGAAGGAGCGGAGCAGGCGGATTTTTTCGGAGGGAATTCCGTGGCGCACAAGGTCGTGAATGTGCCCGTTGTCCAGGGCCACAAAGAGGTCGGCATCGTCGTGTTCGGGGCCAAGCTGGGCGGCTCGGTGCTGCGTGCCGTCGTGTCCAGAAGCTTGAAGTTCCGCGATGGCGCGCCGGTCAGCGGACTGGCCAACATGCCAGCCACCAATACCGCAGGAACGTACGAGGACATCGTCGGTGAGGTGGGCGTCGTCAAGCGCGTCGCGGAAGATGACATCAGCCATGGGGGAGCGGCAGATGTTTCCCGTACAGACGAAGACGATGTAGAGGCTTTCAGTGTGCCCAGTCATGGATGATCCTTTCGAGTTCTGCGGGGGTGTCGGCGACGCGGTGGGCGTGCTGATGTTCCTCAGCGTTGCCGTATCCCCAGGTAACGGCCACGGTGGGGATGTTAAATTCGGCAGCGCCGGTGATGTCGTGGATGCGGTCGCCAATCATGAGAATATCCGACCCCTCGTCCAGCCCCACATTGTCCAGAACGTGCGCGATCACGTCGCGTTTGCTTCGCCTACCGCCATCTGGACCTGTCGCGGCACCGATGAACGTGAAAAGCTCTGCGAGTTTGTGGTGTTCGAGTATTTTCTCGGTGATGGGCTGGGATTTTGAGGTGGCGGTGCAGAGCTGGAATCCCTGGTCCTTCAAACTCACCAGCAGGTCACGGATACCAGGATAGGGTGCACTCATGGCCCAACCTGTGGTGTCGTAGTGCTCCATGTAGCGGCGGAGTGTGGCGCGGTTGTCCTCGGGCGTCAGGCCGAGCCGGTTGAGGGTTACTTCCAGCGGTGGGCCGGGCACGCTGCGCAGGAAGTCGTCGGAGGGGACGGGGATGTCCTCCCTGGTCGAGTGCATGAACAAAGCTGGTGATGATGCCTGGGTAGGAGTCGATGAGGGTTCCGTCAACGTCTAGGAGGAGAGTTTTCACGTGTTTTAGTGTGGCAGACGTACACTGTTGCAGGTGAATGGCTGTGATGTGTCGGACGAGTTTCTGCGGTTCCATGGCGATGTTGACGCCGCAAACGCACACCTTGATTTTGCGGTGAACGTGCGTGGGACCGAGCCCCCGCCCTGGTTGCTGGAGGCCTTGACGGAGGAACTGAGCAATATAGCCAGCTACCCTTCAGCACGGGCGGAGCAGCAGGCCCGGCAGGCCGTGGCCGATTTTCATGGCATTCCGGCCTCGCACGTGTTGCTGTTGGCGGGCGCTGCGGAGGGGTTTTCGCTGCTGCCGCGCCTGGTTCCCGCGGGCGGTTCGGCCCTGGCGGTGCACCCAAGCTTCACCGAACCGGAGTACGCCCTGCGCGCAGCTGGGGTGCCGGTGGTGCGCTTGCTTCTCGACGCCCCGTTTACCCTCCCAGCCAGCCTCCCCAACGGCGTCGATATGGCCGTGGTGGGTAATCCCACCAACCCCACCGGCGTGTTGCACGACCCGGCGCGCCTGCTCGCCTGGGATGTTCCGCATCTGGTTGTGGATGAGGCATTCATGGATGTGGCGGGGGAAGAGCATTCCCTAGCGGCTCGCGTGGTGGATAATCCCCAGCTAATTGTGCTGCGTAGTTTGACCAAGACGTGGGCGTTGGCGGGTCTTCGGTGTGGGTATATGCTGGCGCAGCCCGAGGTGCTGGCGCAACTGTCTGCGGGGCGTCCGCATTGGCCATTGGGAAGTGTGCAGCTGCGCGCCATCGCTGAGGTGATGCGCCGGGGTCCTGCTGCCGCAGAGCAGATAGCGGGGGATGTGGCCAGGGAGCGCGCCGCGATGGTCAGGTACCTGGAGGACGAGGGGTTTCGGGTTGTGGCGGGGTCGTCGGCACCGTTTGTGCTGGTGCGGCCGCCCACCCTGGACCCGGAGTCGGCGCGGCTGCGGTTGCTGGACAGGGGCGTCGCGGTACGGCGCTGCGATACATTCCCGGGTCTGGACCAGGGTTTTTGGCGTTTGGCTGTGCGTGACATGGACGCGGTGCAGCACTTGTTGGAAGAATACAGGCAGGTTGTGAAGGAGTGAGTTGTATGACGACGGTGGCTGATATTCGTGCCATTGTGGAGGAGGCGTATCCTCCGCACCTTGCGGAAAGCTGGGATAAGGTCGGCCTGATCTGCGGGGATCCGGCGGATCAGGTGCATAAGGCGGTGTTTGCGCTGGATTGCACCCAGGAGGTGGCGGAGCGCGCCGTGGAGGCGGGGGCACAGATGCTGGTGGTGCATCACCCGTTGTTGCTTTTTGGTACGCACACGGTGGCTGCGGACACTCCGAAGGGGAGGATTATCCATACGCTGATTCGTCATGGGGTGGCGTTGATGGCGGCGCATACGAACGCGGATTCGGCCCGCCCGGGGGTGAATGATCGGCTTGCGGAGCTGCTGGGAGTCACGCCGGGGCGTCCGCTGGAACCCAAGAACACGTCCACCGTGGATAAGTGGGGCGTGATGGTCCCGCCGGATCATATCGATGAGGTGAAAGCGGCCGTGTTCGCCGCCGGGGCCGGTGCAATTGGGGATTACCGGGAATGCGCATTCGAATGGTCCGGGCAGGGGCAATTCCGCCCGGTTGATGGCGCGAATCCCACACTGGGGCAGGTGGGCAGTGTGTTCACGGGGACAGAAACCAGGGTGGAGTTCGTGGCACCGACGGTGCGTCGTCACGCGATCATGGTGGCGTTGCGAGAGGCCCACCCGTATGAGGAGGTGGCGTTTGACGTGGTGGAGCTGGAGTCCACCGAGGATCTTTCCACCGCCTGTGGCCTGGGGCGTATCGGGGACTTGCCGGAACCAGTGAGGTTCGCTGATTTTGTGCAGCGCGTGGCCGACCGCCTGCCTGTCACAGAGTGGGGTGTTCGCGCGGCGGGCGACCCGGAGCGCATGGTGCAGCGCGTGGCCGTGTCTTCGGGCGCGGGGGACAGTCACCTGGCGGCGGCGAAGGCGCTGGGTGCGGACGTGTTTGTGACCTCGGATTTGCGCCACCACCCGGTTGATGAGGCGCTGCGCGACGGCGGACCGGCGATCATTGATACCGCGCACTGGGCCAGCGAATTCCCCTGGTGTGAGCAGGCTGCCGAACTGATCGCCCGCGAAGCCTCCGTGGAGGTGGAGGTTCTGAACATCCGCACCGACCCCTGGACCATCTCAGCACACCCCACCCACACAGAAAGCACACGATCATGAAACTCGCCTCCGAACTCCAACGCAGCCTGCTGGAACTGGCTACCCTGGAACGCGCCGGGGATTCCTCGGTCGTCTCTGAGGAACAACAGAAGCGCGACAGGCTAACCAAGGAACTAGCCGACGCCCGCTCAGTACTAGGCACCTCCCAGGTCAATATTTCCGACATTGAGGTGGATATTCGCCGCATCGAAGCCGACATGTCCAAGCTGCGGCAGCGCGAAAAAGCCAACAAGGCTGGCCTGGGTGCCGCCGTTGATGTGGAACAGCGCCGCGACCTGCAACATGACTTGTCCACCACTTACCGTCGCCTCGACGACCTGCGCGGTGAGCTGAAGGAATGCCACGATGAGCTGCACGCCCTGCGCGCGACGGCGGAACGTCACAAGGCTCGAGTGGCGGAACTCAGCGATGCGCTTGATCGCATCACTGTCCCCACCGACAACCGCGCCGAACGCATCAGCGAGCTCCGCGCGCTTTTCGACGCCGCGACACTCGCCGACTACGACGACCAGGTTGAGGTGTACGGGGTTGGGGCCGCCGCCTTTAACGGCCGCACTTGCGGGGGCTGCTTCATTGTGCTGCCGCCGACATCGGTGAGTCAGATCCGCAACGCGCCCGCCGATGACGTTCCCCGCTGCCCCGATTGCGGCACCTATCTGGTGCGCACCACGGCGGGAGATGCCCAATGAAAGTGCAGATCAAAGCCGACGGCGGCAGCCGCGGCAACCCCGGCATCGCAGGCTCCGGGACGGTGCTTTACGATGCTTCTGGCACGGTACTGACCAGCATCGCCGATTACGTGGGCACCGCCACCAACAACGTCGCCGAATACCGCGCTCTGCTTAACGGATTGGAAGCTGCCCGCGACCTCGGGGCCACCGAGGTGGAGGTGCTCATGGACTCCAAACTCGTTGTCGAGCAGATGAGTGGGCGCTGGAAAATCAAGCACCCCGACATGAAGGAACTCGCGCTGAAAGCCCAGGCCATTGCGCGGGATTTCGATGCCATCAGCTACACCTGGATTCCCCGCGCCGAAAACTCCGAGGCCGACGCCCTGGCCAATCAGGCCATGGATGCGGGCGCGGCAGGGGCGCCGATTGGGATTGTTGCTGGCGGTGAGGACGAAGCGGAGGAAGGAACCGACGGCAAAACGCATACCACCTGTCCCACCTCGTGGAACGGTGCCACCACGGAGCCGACCCGGCTGATCCTGCTGCGGCACGGACAAACCGAGATGTCTGCGGCCCGACAGTATTCCGGGCGCAGCAACCCCCCACTGACGCAACTGGGGACGCAGCAGGCGGCAGGCGCGGCGCGTCGATTAGCAGCGCAGGGCGGCATTGATGCGATCGTGGCTTCGCCGCTGACTCGAACCATGGAGACGGCGCGGGCGTGCGGTGATGCGTTAGGTCTGCCCGTGGCCAGTGTTGATGGCCTGATCGAATTGGATTTCGGTGAGTGGGACGGCCTTACCTTTGCGCAAGCACATGAGGCCAACCCAGAGGCGCACAGTGCCTGGCTATCCGATACCAGCATCGTCCCTCCCGGTGGCGAATCCCTTGATGCCGCCTACCAGCGCATCAGTGCCGTGAAAGACGAACTATGCAAGGACTACGCGGGTAAAACCGTGCTGGTGGTTTCCCATGTCACGCCCATCAAGGCGCTACTGCGCATGGCTCTTGGCGCTGGGCCTTCACTGTTCCACTGCCTACACCTGGATCTCGCGTCGATCTCCATTGCGGAGTTCTATGCCGATGGCCCCACAGTAGTTCGGCTGGTCAACGACACCTCTCACCTGTAAAGTAATGCCGTGCGAATGAGCCAGTCGGGTGGACGCGGCACACGTATCAGCATTGATCATGTATGTGACTATGCGTTTGACGTGGCGTCGAGGAAAGTCCGGACTCCACAGAGCACGGTGGTTGCTAACAGCAACCCAGGGTGACCTGCGGGATAGTGCCACAGAAAACAAACCGCCTCCCGCCTGCGCGAGGAGGTAAGGGTGAAACGGTGCGGTAAAAGCGCACCAGCGCGTCAGGCGACTGGCGCGGCTCGGTAAACCCCACCGGGAGCAAGGCAAGAGGGCGTACCAGCTGCGGTATGCCTGCGCGGACATAGGCTGCTCGCCCAGTCTGCGGGTACGCTGCTTGAGGCCGCCAGCAATGGCCGGTCCAGATGGATGTTCACCACTTCCCGTCGCTGCATGGCGGGGAGGACAGAATCCGGCTTAGAGGCTGACTCATTCGCCCAACAACGTGTAAGCTGCTTAGGCCGCTGTTCCGGGTCGCAGCTCAATGACCTCTAGGCCGTCGTCTACTAGGTCGGCGGCGAAATTCCTCGCGTGGGTAGCCTCCACCACCGCGATCACGGCGTTGCTCACCCCTGCGTGGGCGCTGCGGGCCGTCACCGCGCCCCGACTCCGGCACAGCTGAGCCAACGCTGAATCGGTGCCGCTGACGGAGTAATCATCATTCAGGGCGCGTTGTGAGGCCGCCACAATATCGGATAATTCCGCCACGTTACGGGAACGCAGCAGCGGTACCATCGACTGTGCGCGTCGGGTCTCGGCCTCGAAAAACTCCAGCCAGCGGGTCGCTTCCTGCAAGCTAGGCACCCCGCTAGGGCCGTGCACCTTATGTACAGCCTCTAGCCAATCGCGCACGCGGGGGGCGGCGTCGGGCAGGTGCCGCAGCGACTCCACACCAAACGCGCGGGTGGCCTTATCAATAAAGTCAAGGCGGCGAGCCATTTCCTCAGGTATCTGCCCGCCCGGGTTATGTGGTGTATTGACCGCAAACACCACAGTGTTCCGGCCCGCAATGTGCGGCGTGTGCGTCACCGACTCATCCTTGTAGTCCACCACGGAAATCTGCCCGTCCATACTCCGTAATGCGGCGGTGTAGCGCGCCCGCAGGGCGGGGGTCGCGGAGAAAATAGCGGCCGATTGGAAGCATGCTTCGGCGACACGGACGCGCAGTGGGTAGTCACCACGGTTTTCATCGTCCACTACCAGCGCCGACGCAAAGGCGACCTCGGCGGCGGCATGCACGCCCAATCCCCAGTCAACGGGTGCTTCCGACTCCACCGCGATGTTAAACCCTGGCGTGTCCCGCGGCAGCAGCTGTCGGAAAATCAACGACCACACCACGCCGCCCAGGCGCTCTGGCCACGAACCGTGCGGCGAGGGTACGCTCTCCGCTTTTGTCCCGCGCGTCCAGCACAGAAAACGCGAAATCACTCACGTCACCCATGGCAATATGGTTGGGTTTTGCGCCGTTCACGCTCACACTGATGTTGTTATCGCTGCGTGGCGACGCCGCGATACCCACCCGCAGGTCACTTGATGCAACAAGCACGATGCCACCCACCACGTCGACATGCTCACCCAATAGCGACCACGTGGTGGGGGCGCTGGCCACCAGCGTGGGTTCCGAACCGAAAATGGCGGTATGGCCAGCTTTCACCCGATCACACACTGAGCCTTCTGCGGAACCCTTTGCGGAGCCTGCCAAAGACGAATCCGAGTGATCACCAGGTTGCTGCGGGGAAATGGTCATCGCGAAAACAAGCTCCTAGTGTGTAAGCCAAAAGACGACATGTTTACTGCGTTCACTGTAGCGTGAACGGCAGGGGTGGTTAACGTGGACATCACGAGCGACCCCATCCTAACGTACAACCGTAACGCCCACAGACAGGAGAGCAACCATGTCAGATACTGACAACCAGTGGTACTTTGACCTCGCGACCGGGGTGGTCAGTCAAGGCAAAGCCGGAAACTGGACGGACCGCATGGGGCCTTACGCCACCGAAGCAGAGGCACGCGACGCCCTCGCCCTGGCAGCGGAACGCACTCGCCAGGCCGACGAGTATGACGAAGCGGGCAAAGACGACTACGACAAAGCCTAACTTTTAGGTCTACTTTTTCTTCATCAGTTTCTTGTAGGCTGTGCGGACTGCGGCGAAGCCGTCCTCGTAGCCCATGAGGGCGTCCTCGCTAGCGCGTTGTTCGTGCTGGTAGAGCACGCCGTAGCTGAACGTATCCTCACCATGGGCACGCGCGTCCTTGGCAAGGCGTAGTACCACGTCGCGGGTGGTCACGTGGTCTTGGAAATCGCCCAATACGGTCTGTAGGTTTTTGCAGGCCAGGTAGAGTTTCTTGGTATTTAATCCTGTGGCTTGGCCTGCGGCTTCGGCGGAGTAGCGCAGCCGTTTGACTGCTTTGCGCACATCGTGGATGTTCCTTTCCCGCTGTTCCAACGGTAGGTCGGTGTTGGACCACTCGGCGATGGCTTTTGTGTGGCGGTTGAGCAGCAGCTCGTAGGCACTGCCCAGGTGCTGGAGCAGGATTTTCCGCGCCGCACCGCCTTTTCCACTGGTGACGGTGGGGGAGGCGAGAAGATCGTCGAGGTCTGCCAGTAGGGCAAAGTAACGTGGGGAATCCAGGAATGCCACGGCATCGGAATGGGCGGTGCGGTAGGCATCGGACATGCTACCGGTGATGCGCGTGTGGGTCGGGGCGTCGACAAGCGGGGCGAGTGCAGCAAGGCGTTCTCCGACAACTTCCGCATCGCGGGCGACTCCGAGAACCCCAGCGAGGTGCTTAAGTTCGCCGCCCAGGTGCGTGTAGTTCTCGTTGGTGATGATGCCGTCGAAAGTGCGCATGTGGCTGCGGAGCTCGCGGGTGGCCACGCGCATCTGGTGCACCGAATCCCAGTCGTCGCGGCGCACGGCCGGGTCCATCGCCACCAGACGGTCGCGGTTGGCGGCCAGTGCCTGCAACACCGCCGCAGCTGGGGAACCCTTTTTGAGTTTCTTCACCGTCGGCGGGGTGGGGGCGTTGGCGATGGAATCCCTCGAGCGCCGTCGCCAGCTTTCGAGGGGCTATCGGCAACCACGGCCCCCTTATCGACGATCGCGCTGGTCGCTGCCTCCAGAATCTGTTGCGCGTCGTCGGTGTAGGCCGAGCCAACCTCCACTTCCCATTCCCGCCAGCTGGTGCGCTCACCGTGGGGGAGGAGGGACCAGGCGGTGACGTGATCGTCGCAGAATTCCGCGATGGCGGTACCGTCCGCATCGTGCAGCACGGTTTCGTGGCGCTCGTTATCCACCTGCGCGATGGGGGCGAGCGGCAGGTCACGGACCAGGGATCTGACCGGCCCGAGCAGGTCCGGCGGCGGAACATCGGTGGCGGCATCGGGGCCGAGATCGGCCTGGAGCTCCATGCGGTGTGCCCCCTGCTTCGGCAATTTCAGGTGCCAGCCTGCGTCTTTTCCACCTGTCCGGCGGCGCAAGGTTATTTTGTTGCGGGTAAGCCGAAGGTCCTCGGTGTCAAAGTAGACGGCCGAAAGGAAGTGAATATCCGAGGATTCGGACACTACCCCCTCGATTGCGCCAGCAAGCTCCGGCGGTTCAGTCTCTGGGGTGGCGGCGAATTTGACTTCAATCTCAGTGTGCGCATCCGTGTTCATAACCCCTGTTTACCAGTTTTGCTGCAGGCAGGGGCGGTTTTGTGGCTATCCCAGTATTCCCTGAATGTAGGCGGCTTGCCCGGCGTGCTGGGCGGCGTCATCAATGATGCTGACCACCCGCACACCACGGGTGACGTGTGGGGTCCAGTGCGTATCAATGACATCGTTGAGCACATCGGGGGTGAGGCTGCGAACGTAGGCGATGGTCGCCTCGGTGGCCTGGTCCAGGTATCCGAGCAGCAAGGACAGGTCGGTGACGTGCACGCGGGCGGCCTCCTCGGGGGTGTGGCCGTAGCCCATTGAGTTGCGCGGCAGGTCAAGGTTGAAACGGTCCACCCAGCCCTGTGAGGTCCAGACCTCGGGGGTTCCCGCGAGCGCCGCGATCTGTAGGTCCTGCTCACGGGCGGTGTGCCACGCCAGCCAGGCGATGGAGTTGGCGTTCGGGGTGGGCCGCCAGTTGGCCTGCTCGGGCGTCACCTGGGAAAGCACGTCGTGGAAGACGTCTCTGCTTCGTTGCGCCGCGTCTGCTAAAAGGTCACCTAAATACTCTGACATGCCTTCCCAGCCTAGCTGGGCCTATGTTTCGTGTTCGTACATGATGTTCCAGGCGATGCCGAAACGGTCGATGCAGCTGCCGTCGTAGTAGCCGTACGGGGCGTCGACAATTGGGCGGATGATGGTGCCACCCTCGGCGAGGGCGGAAAAGATGCGGTCGGCATCCTCGCGGGTGTCGGTGAAGTGGTGCAGCAGCACGGGGGATTGGTCGGTGGAAGGGGTGATCGGGCTGGTGCTGTCGCTGCCCATCAGTGTCATGTTGGGTAGTTCGAGGGCTGTGTGGGCAATCAGATCGGCGTGCTCGTCTTCGACGGGCATGCCCATGGGGATCATATCCGCAAAGGTGAAAAAGCCGGTGCGCTGTCCGCCGAAGAGTGCTTCGTAGAAGTCGAAGGCTTCACGTGTTGTACCAGGTAGCATGAGGTAAATATTGAATGTTCCCATGCTCCCAAGGCTATTGAACGCCGTGACGCCCCGCTTATTATGAATTGCGGTTTTTCAGCAGGTGCCGCATCGTGAGGATCGGGAAGTTCATGGTGATGGGCGGGTCCTGCGGCGCGGGTGGCCGCATGTCCAGCGCGAATTCAGCACCGGAGTCGTTCGGGAAGGCGAGTTTGCGTTCCACGCGCTGGCGCAGGTTATCGCGCAGCGCGCGGGCGGGGTTGGCGCTGTAGCGGAGTTCACAGGCCAGCAGGTAATATTCGCCGGGCGGGATGTTGGTGAAGGTGCAGGAGGTGCGACCAATAAGCGCAGCCCCTACCACGGGCATGCCCTTGGGGATGGCCGTGGGGAACAGGCCCACGCAGGTGACGTTGGAGCTGTAGCCCTCGGGGTAATGCGTAGAGACGGACAGCGTGTTGTTGGTGGTCACTTTACTTTGGCGATGCACCAGCAGACCATCCCGGTTGGCAATTTTCTGCAAAACTGCCTGCGCTTTTGATGCTTCCTTGGGGTAGTTACGTGGCGTCACGCCGGTGTGGTTTTTGAACGTGTTGGAGAAGGTACCATAGGCTGCTGTAGCCCGCAGCGAGGGCGCTGTCCGTGACGCTCATCCCGTGGTCCATCATCTGTTCGATGCCGCGCTGGACGCGTAGTGCTTCAATGCACTGGCGGATGCTGTACCCGGCCTGGTTTTTAAATTCGCGTGATAGATGGAAGGCGCTGTATCCGTGTTCCTGGGCGATGCGAGCAAGGGTCGGCTCGTCGTCGTCCCAGAGATGAGTCTTGAGGTAGCTGACGATTCGACAAATGTCCACTTAAATAATCCTGTTTTTTAGAGAAATATTTTTTGAGAAAAAGATCAGTTGTGGCTACGCTACCAGGAATAATATTTCGGGTGCAATTCTATTGCTGAGCGCCTGTGATGGGGTGGATAACACGGGTGTAACACCCACCCCGCCCCGCACTTAGTAGGCGTGCTCCTCGCCGGGAAATTCTCCACTGGCCACGGCGTTGCGGTAGTTCCGTGCGGCGTCGGTAAGCGCGGCACCGACTGCGCCGAAACGGCGGACAAACTTAGGCGCGAAGCCACCGGCCGGAAGCTCCACCATGTCCTGCCACACCAGTACCTGGGCATCTGTGTCCCGGCCAGCGCCGATGCCGATGGTGGGGATGGGCAGGTCGCGGGTCACTTCTGCGGCGAGGTCGGCGGGCACCATCTCCAGGACCACGGCGAAGGCACCGGCTTCGGTGACGGCGCGGGCGTCGGCACGCAGGGCATCAGCGCCGCCCGCGCGGCCTTGGACCTTAAAACCGGAGAGGCTGTGCACTGATTGCGGGGTGAACCCGATGTGTGCCATCACGGGAATGCCTGCGTCTACCAGTGCGCGAATGCGGGGGGCGATGCGCACACCACCTTCTATCTTCACGGCGTGGGCACCGGATTCCCGCATCATTCGGGCGGCGTTCAGTACCGCCTGCTCGTCGGATGCCTCGTAGGTGCCAAACGGGAGGTCCGCCACCACCAGTGCCTTTCCGGCACCCCTGACGACGCCCCGGGCCAGCGGAATCATTTCATCCAGCGATACTTCCGTGGTGGTCTTGTAACCGTAGATGACGTTCGCGGCGGAGTCCCCAACCAGAAGAACCGGAATATCCGCTTGGGACATCGCCTGAGCGGTGGAGTAATCGTAGGCGGTAAGCATCGCCCATTTTTGCGCCCTCGGCTTTCCACGACAGCAGGTCGGAAATGCGCACGGGTTTGGTGGGGGTTGCTGGAGTCGGGGGCGTGGCGGGGGTGGAGCCGGTGTCTGAATTCATGGTTAAAGTGTGTCACTATTTTTTTACCCGTCACCAACCGTGTGTCCACGGCGAGTCGGGTGCGCGCGGTAGATTTGTAAGAATGAACAGCCAACAGGAATTTGTGCTTCGTACCGTCGAGGAACGTGACATCCGTTTTGTACGGCTGTGGTTCACCGACATTCTGGGTTATTTAAAGTCCGTGGCGGTGGTGCCTGCTGAGCTGGAAAAACGCCTTCGGGGAGGGCATTGGGTTCGACGGCTCGGCTATTGAGAGTTTTTCGCGCATATCCGAGTCCGACACCATTGCGCTTCCTGATCCATCAACGTTCCAGTTGATGCCCTTTGAGCAAAACGGCACGGACCGCAGCATTGCCCGCATGTTTTGTGACATCACCATGCCGGACGGACAGCCCTCCTTTGCTGACCCCCGCCAGGTGCTGCGCAGACAGCTGGCCTCGGCCGCGAGTGATGGTTTTACCTGCTACGTTCATCCTGAGATCGAGTTTTTCCTGGTTGATTCGATTAACACCCAGGGCAGCCCCCAACGCCTACGGATAACGGCGGCTACTTCGATCAGGCGGTGACGGACAAGGCCCCGCATTTCCGCTTTGATGCCATCTCCGCGCTAGAAGACATGGGCATTTCCGTTGAATTCAGCCACCACGAAACCGCCCCCGGCCAGCAGGAGATAGACCTGCGCTTTGCCGACGCCCTGACCATGGCCGATAACATCATGACCTTCCGCTACCTGATCAAAAAGGTGGCGTTGAAAAAAACGGGGTGCGGGCCACATTCATGCCCAAACCCTTTGCAGGCTACGCAGGCAGCGCCATGCACACCCATATTTCCCTGTTCGAGGGCGATAGCAACGCCTTCCACGATCCCGATGATGAGTTCAGCCTGTCCACCACGGCGCGGCAGTTCATCGCCGGTATTTTGCGGCATGCCCCCGAGTTCACGGCGATCACCAACCAGTGGGTGAATTCCTACAAAGCGCATCATGTTCGGCAACGAGGCGCCCCGCGCCGCCACGTGGGGAGTGTCCAACAGTTCGGCGCTGGTGCGTGTTCCCACCTACCGTCTGGGTAAAGGGATCTTCCCGGCGCGTTGAGGTGCGCAGCCCTGATTCTGCCTGCAACCCCTACCTGGCTTATGCGGTGATTCTTGCGGCTGGGCTGAAAGGTGTCCGGGAAGGCTACGAGCTCACCGAACCCGCTGAAGAGGACATTTCCAAGCTCACCCGGCGCGAACGCCTCGCCTTGGGGTACCAGGATTTGCCGGGCAGCTTGGACCATGCGCTGCGGTTGATGGAGGGCTCGGAGCTGGTTGCCGACACCCTAGGGTGAGCACGTGTTTGAGTATTTCCTGCGCAATAAGTGGCGAGAGTGGCACGACTATCAGGCGCAAATCTCCCTCTTGGGAGCTGCGCACCACACTGGACTACTAGAAAACTACTGGGACACTACCGGGAAAGAGTGCAGGAAATGTGCAGCATGCCCACGTCACGAACCACCCGCAGACCCATGCCCACGTTGGGGGGATTGGGGTTCAATAGCCCTACAGCCAAGGCGGACCTTGAGGAGCTTGGTTGGCTTAATAGCCAGTCGGTGGAGTTGTTGTGGGCGCTGTCGGGGGCTGGCGACCCGGATCTTGCGCTGAATACGTTGATCCGTCTGCGTGACCAGCTGACAAGTGGTGATTATGCTGACGGTAAAGAATACGCGGATTTTGATGCCGCTATCCGCTCTGACGTGGCGTTTCGTGTGCGGCTGTTGTCCCTTGTGGGGGCGTCCACGGCGATGGGGGATCACCTGGCTGCGAACCCGGGGTTGTGGCGGTTGTTGGCGCAGCCGATGCCCACTCCCGCCGAGATGATGCGCGAGTTGCTGGAGTGTGTGCAGGCCACGCCGCTGGATGCGTCGGCAAGCGCGACCCTCACCACTCCCGGGACCTACCGTGCCGGGCTGACCGGTGCTGATGCGGAAAAGGCCCTGAAGTGCACCTATCGCACGCTGTTGATGCGCATCGCCGCGCACGACCTTGCCGGAACATACCCGGAATCCCCGCGCCGCCCCGGCCAGCCCCTGGTACCGTTCGACCAGGTCACGGGAATGTTGACCGCGCTTGCCGACGCCGCGCTCACCGCCGCGTTGGCCGTTGCCGTCGCCGTGGTGTGGGGGGAGAAAGACTACGAAGGTCAGATGGCGGTGCTCGCCATGGGCAAATGTGGTGCTCAGGAACTCAACTACATTTCTGACGTGGATGTTATTTTTGTTGCCGAACCCGCCGACACCAAATCCACCCGCGTGGCCGGTGAGCTGATCCGCATCGGTTGCAAGTGCTTCTTCGAGGTGGATGCGGCGTTGCGCCCCGAAGGCAAGCAGGGCGCGCTGGTGCGCACCCTGGAATCCCATGTGGCCTATTACAAGCGATGGGCCCACACCTGGGAATTCCAGGCGTTGCTCAAAGCTCGCCCCATGACAGGATCGCTGGAGCTTGGGGAAGCGTACGTTGATGCGCTCACCCCCATGGTGTGGACCGCGAGCCAGCGTGACAGTTTTATGGAAGACGTGCAGTCAATGCGCCGACGCGTGATTGATAACGTGCCCACTGAACTGCTGGAACGTGAACTGAAACTCGGGCGCGGTTCCCTCCGCGACGTGGAGTTTGCGGTGCAGCTGCTGCAAATGGTGCATGGGACGCAGCGACGAATCCCTCCGCGTGCGCTCCACCGTTGCCGCATTGCACGCCCTCATCGCTGCGGGGTATGTGGGTCGCGAAGACGGCTCCACCCTGATAGACGCCTACGAATTCCTCCGACTCCTGGAGCATCGCCTGCAGCTGCAGCGCGTCCGCCGCACCCACACCATGCCCACCGAGGACGACAAAACCAGTCTCCGCTGGCTGGCCCGCACCGCCGGGATCATGGGTGTTGGCGACGGCACCTCCGCAGAGGCGCTGGCCAGCGAATACCGCAAAGTCCGCCGCCAAGTCGCTCAGCTGCACGCCAAGCTCTTCTTCCGGCCACTGCTGAACTCCGTGGTCAACTTGCCGGTGGAAACGCTGCGTCTTTCCGCCGAATCGGCAAAACGCCAGCTCGCTGCGCTGGGCTACTACTACCCGGACCGCGCCTACGAGCACCTGATCGCCCTGGCCTCTGGGACCACCCGCAAAGCCCGCATCCAGGCGATGCTGCTGCCCACCCTCATGGAATGGCTCTCCCAGACCGCCGACCCCGATGCCGGTCTGCTCAACTACCGCAAGCTTTCCGACGCCGCGAATGACCGCCAATGGTTCCTTCGCATGCTGCGCGATGAGGGCGTGGTGGGGCAGCGCCTGATGAAAATCCTGGGGAATTCCCCCTACGTGTCCGACCTGATCATCGCCACCCCCGACTCTGTGAAGCTCCTGGGTGATGAGCGCGCGGCCCGAAACTCTTGGACGCATCGCCCACCACCGTGTCCTCCTCCCTGTGCGCCAGCGTCTCCCGGCATAAAGACCCCGACCGTGCCATCACCGTGGCGCGGTCCCTTCGTCGCGCTGAACTCGCCCGTGTTGCCGCCGCTGACCTACTCGACATGATGGATGTGCAACAGGTGTGCCGCAGCCTCTCTTTGTGTGGGATGCCGTGCTGGAGGCCGCTCTGGCTGCAGAGATACGCGCCTCTGTGGAGAGTAGGCGTGAAGGGAACACCGAGGGAGCGATGCAGGAAACTCCGGCACGCATCGCCGTGATCGGCATGGGCCGCCTCGGCGGCGCTGAGCTGGGCTACGGCTCTGACGCGGACGTGATGTTTGTGTGCGAACCCGCGCCGGGTGTGGACGACAATGAGGCTGTGCGCTGGGCGATTGGCGTGTGCGACAGGATGCGTCGCAGGCTTTCCAAACCCAGTGGCGATCCGCCGTTGGAGGTGGATTTGGGCTTGCGACCAGAAGGCCGTTCGGGTGCGGTGGTGCGCACTATCGACTCGTATGTTCGTTACTACGAAAAGTGGGGTGAGACCTGGGAAATTCAGGCGCTGCTGCGGGCCACACACATCGCTGGCGATAAGGACGTGGGGCTGAAGTTCCTCGCAGCGATTGATTCGTTCCGCTACCCGGCCGATGGTGCCTCCCCAGAGCTGGTGCGCGAAGTGCGACGGATGAAGGCCCGAGTGGATAATGAAAGGCTGCCCCGCGGCGCGGACCGTAACACCCACACCAAACTTGGGCGCGGCGCTTTGACGGATATTGAATGGACAGTGCAGCTGCTGATTCTCTTGCACGCCCATGAGGTTCCGGAACTGCACAACACGTCCACGCTGGAATGTCTGGACGTGATTGAATACCACAAGCTCGTTGACCCGGAGAAGGTACAGATTTTACGGACCGCGTGGTTGACGGCCACAGATGCGCGTAATGCGTTGGTGTTGGTGCGCGGTAAGCGTACGGATCAGCTGCCGCCGCCGGGTCCGCATTTGGCTCAGGTGGCGGGTGCTGCTGGCTGGGATCCTACGGAATACCAGGAGTTTTTGGAAAACTATCTGAAAGTTACACGCCGTGCCCGCCAGGTGGTTGATGAGGTGTTCTGGGGCGAGAAAACCTTCGAACCTTGATGGCTAGGCGAGGGGTGTATCCAGGTTCTAGCCGGTTGGTTAGCAGGAATCATTCCTAAGATTGATGTGTAAGTATGGGTACCCTTAGTTAAATAAAGGTGCAAGCCAGACACGGGAATGGTGCACCGTTATGGCTCCTCATATTGAGTCACACGAGAAGGAAAACCATGACTACAGCAACTGATACCCGTGAGTCCCTGTCCGCAGCGCTCAAAACCTCCACAGCTGAAGCCCACGACAAAGCCGAACACTCCGTGTTCATGGACGAGCTGCTTGCAGGCAAACTCAGTGTTGCCGACTTCATCGCCCTGCAAGAGCAATCCTGGCTGTTCTACTCCGCGCTGGAAGACGCCGCCCGCGCCGTTGCCGACCACCCGCTGGCATCTGGAATCGTTGACCCCGCCCTGGAACGCGTGAACGCTCTGGAACATGACCTCAACCATCTCCACGGCTCCACCGAATGGCGCACCACCGTGACCCCGCTGCCCGCCACAGTCGAGTACATTGCCCGCCTCAATGACATCGAAGACACCAAGGATGTCGCCCGACTGCTCGCGCACCATTATGTGCGTTACCTGGGTGACCTGTCCGGCGGCCAGGTTATCGGCCGCATGATGCAGCGCCATTACGGCGTTTCCGACGAGTGTGTCACCTTCTACCACTTCGCCGAAATCCCGAAGACCAAGCCTTACAAGGACAACTACCGCGCCGCTCTCGATGCCCTGCCTATCGACGCCGCGGACCGCGAACGCCTCCTCGCCGAAGCCGCCGACGCATTCCTGCTTAACCTGAATCTTTTCAACGCTCTCGGTGCCCGCTAAAACAGGTTTGCGTAATATTCCCCGCGCTCGTTGACGCCCCGGGCGTACTGCACCACCAACTCGCACCCGTAATCAGCCACGGCGGCGCGCACATCGTCGAGGTGGCGTTCAAGAATGGAATCCGGCCAGATGGTGGTGCGTACCTGCAGGTCAAGGCCGAGGCGATCGCGGGCGTCGGCAAGCACGCGGAGGGATTGCCAGCTCCCAGTCGCGGCGCGCGGGGAGCACCCGGTGACAGCGGGCATGTCGCTGGGGAGTGCTTTGATGTCCAGACCCACCCAATCAGGGCGGGTCTCTTCGCGTTCTAACAACACGTCCAGCCGCCCCGGCGCGTACCCGCAGGTGTGGAGTCCCACTGGGAATCCACTGCGATGGGTGGCGGCGATGGCGTCCCCAAGCCCGTGGTGCAGTGTGGGTTCGCCGCCGCTAATGACCAAGGCGTCGATAAGCCCGTGTCGCTGGCCAAGCAGGTCCAGTACTGAAGTGAAGGTGTGCTCACCCGGGGTGATGGGTTGCAGAGTGGGGTTGTGGCAGTAGGTGCAGGTCCACATGCAGCCTTGAGTGAAGATGGTGCAGGTGAGTTTGCCGGGCCAGTCGGTGGCGGAGAAGGGGATGATTCCGGCGACGGGCAGCTCAACATCACACCCGGCTGGGTTCGCGGAAGTAGGTGCGTTCATGGAATTCTCCTTTTTTGCCGGTGTTGAAGCTGGCGACGGGCCGGAAGTAGCCCATGACGCGGGTCCACACCTCAGTGTCGGCACAGCAGCGCGGGCAGTGCGGATGGTCGCCGGAGAGGTAGCCGTGGTTGGGGCAGATGGAGAAGGTGGGTGTGATGGTGATGTAGGGGAGTCGGTAGTGGGTGAGCGCGCGCCGGACGAGGGCGGCGCAGGCGTCGCCGTTGCTCATGGCGGCCCCCATATACAAATGGAGGACGGTACCGCCGGTGTATTTGGTCTGCAGGTCGTCTTGTTTGGCCAGCGCGTCAAAGGGATCAGGGGTGTGGGCGACGGGGAGTTGGGTGGAGTTGGTGTAATAAGGCTCGTCGGCGGTTCCGGCGTGGATGATTCCGGGGTAGCGGGCGATGTCCTCCCGGGCGAACCGGTAGGTGGCACCTTCGGCGGGGGTGGCTTCGAGGTTGTACAGGTGCCCGGTGGCTTCCTGGGCTTCAACGAGCAGGGTGTTGATGTGGTCGAGAAGCCGCGCCACCTGCGCGTGACCCGCCGGGGTGGTGATGTCCTCGGTGTCGCCGGTGAAATTGCGGATCATTTCATTGCAGCCGTTGACTCCAATGGTGGAGAAGTGGTTGTCAAGGCTGGGCAGCCAGCGCTGGGTGTAGGGGAACAGCCCAGCCTCAAGGAGTTTCGTGATGTAGCGGCGCTTGCGTTCGAGGGTGTCCACGCCGAGCCGCACAAACCTAGTCACCGCCTCCAGTAGCGCCGCCTCGTCGCCTTTGTACAGGTGTCCGAGGCGGGCGCAGTTGAGGGTGACCACCCCGATGGACCCGGTTTGTTCGGCGGAGCCGAAGAGCCCGTTGCCGCGTTTGAGCAGTTCGCGCAGGTCAAGCTGGAGGCGGCAGCACATGGACCGAATGTCGCCGGGATTCAGGTCGGAGTTGATGAAGTTCTGGAAGTAGGGCAGCCCGTAGCGCGCGGTCATGTCGAACAGGGCGTGGGCGTTGGGGCTGTCCCAGTCGAAGTCACGGGTGATGTTGTAGGTGGGGATGGGGAAGGTGAACACGCGTCCATCAGCATCGCCTTCCGCCATCACGTCGATGAAGGCTCGGTTGATCAGCGCCATTTCTTCCGCGAGGTCCCCGTAGCGGAAATCGCACACGTCGCCGCCGATGAAGGGATAGTCTTCCGCGATGTCAGCAGGGCAGGTCCAGTCGAAGGTGAGGTTGGTAAAGGGGGTTTGCGTTCCCCACCGGCTGGGCACATTGAGATTGAAAAATAAACTCCTGCATGCACTGCCTGACGTGGCTGTAGTCAGGTTATCGAGCCTGACAAAAGGCGCTAGGTAGGTGTCAAAGGAGGAAAAAGCCTGCGCACCCGCCCATTCGTTTTGTAAGGTGCCCAGGAAGTTCACCATCTGCCCCTAGGGGCAGAGGAAAGGTGTTTCGGCGGCCCGAGGAGATCGCGCCGGGTACCCCGCCGAATCCCTGTTCCAGAAGTTGCCGCAGCGACCACCCCTGCACAGTATCCGGCGAGCATGTCCAGGTCGTGGATGTGGATGTCGCCGCGCCGGTGCGCCTGCCCGGCCTCAGGGGAGAAAACCTCGTTCAGCCAGTAGTTGGCCACAACCTTCCCGGACGTGTTCAGCATCATGCCACCCAGCGAATAGTCCTGGTTGGCGTTGGCATTGACGCGCCAGTCAGCGCGTTCTAGGTATTCGGTGATGGTGTCCGCGACGCTTATCGACGCCCCGGCTGCCGCAGCATCTGCGCTGCTGACAGGTTGATTGGTCACATGATTAATGATGGTCATGCCGCCTAGCGTAAAGGGGCGTGCCTAGGTTTTTAAACGTGAAAAAAATAGACATCATGGGCCGGGAACTTTTTCGCATACTTTCACGAATGTAATTCAAGCGGAGCGGCCCGCCATGTTATTGGTGCAGTATAGGAACTGTTATTAGGTTGAGTTATCGCTGCCGGTGTATGGATCTCAGGGAGGGTAGGGCGGGGTCAGGAGAACCCTGATAAGGGGGTGACGTGTCGTCAATATCGCACTAGCGTTAAAGGTATGTCATACAAGCTCACGTTCAGCCTCACCAACGTCACCCTCGGCGACCTTGCCGATTTTATCGAAGCCGCCCAGGAACTCGGTGCCCCCGACAGCGCGGTCCTGCAGTTTGAAGGCGATCAGGTCATCGTGGAGGTCGGCGAGTCCACCAGCAGTTCCTCTGCCCGCAGCGCCTCCGACGCGGAGAATGCCTACGGCACCAGCACATCCGGCCCCCGGTTCAGCGCCAACAACTTTGGCTCCAACGTCGAAGATACGTTTCGCCGACTCCAGAGCGAGCCTGCCGTCCAGGATTTTCTCTCGGCGCTCCGGGAACTGGGAGACAACCTTAGCAGTCAATTTGACGCTCGAAATCACAAGAACCAAGGAGGCCGAGGCGCCGGCAATCCACCTGCCACAAACTAGCAAATAAGAATACCTATCATCCCCAAGCGCAGCCCATGGGCTGCGCTTTTGGCATATGTAGGAGACATGCTTTATTGACAGGTAACTCCAAGGTTTGTGGCATCGATTCCCAAGCTTTGGCTCTTACCTTAGGTTTCAGTGGCCACGAGGGAAACACTCTCATCCAAGCCACATGAGAACAGCGCCCCCGATACCGAAGGAGAATATACGATGCGCGCTCTTCCAACTCCAGCCAAAGTAGCAATCGTCGGCGGTTTGTCCGCTGCCCTCTTAGGAACGGGGGCTGCGATGGCGTGGGCACAGAACAGTTCGACTGATGCTAAGAGCACCACGTCCAGTCAAAGCGTTCACCACGACGATGCCAGCGTTGCCCTGGATAGCACCAAGGCTCGCGAGGATTTGGGTTCCCGTCTCGATAAGGCTGTCACCGATGGCAAGATCACATCCAAGGATAAAGATGCTGTGTTGAAAGCATTCGACGCAGGCGTGCTTGGTGGTGAAGAAATAGCCATTGAATTCAGTGACGGCGGTGACGGAAACGTTAACGATAGCACCAAGACCCGTGAGGACCTCACTCTCGCCTTGATAAGGCTGTCACCGATGGCAAGATCACATCCAAGGATAAAGATGCTGTGTTGAAAGCATTCGACGCAGATGTCTTTGGCGGCGAAGAAATGGCCATTGAGATCGGTGAAGGCGGCCCCGGCCCGTTCGGTGGCTTCCGCGACGACTCGAAGTAAAGGGGGCGAGACGCCCCGGCGCTGCTCATAACCGTGACGACGCCCCTGAAACCCTCGACGAAGGGAGACCTGAATACGACCCTTAACCTCCTAACTTGCGTGATGAAAACGACCCCACTCCACGACCCATCTATGGAGTGGGGTTTAAAAATGCGCTTGCTATGCGACGAGGATTAAGGTCACCGGTATCATGGCTTTACTGCATTACCTGGATGCTTGCGGCACAGACACTGACCCCACATCACGCTGATCATGTTTATTACCGGGATCAAACTCGATGAGATTGGCACCACAAGCTACATTAATGAGCTTCCCGTGGTGCGACACCTGCTGGCCATTCCACGTATGAACCTCACCACGCCAGTCACCTTTGTGGTGGGGGAGAACGGGTCAGGCAAATCCACCCTGGTGGAGGCCATTGCTGTGGGGAGTGGATTTAATGCGGAAGGCGGGACGCGACAGGTCACGTTTTCCACCATGAATACGGAATCGGAACTCCATCACTGGCTCACGGTCGTCCGGGCGAAAAACCCCACGTGGGGGTTCTTTTTGCGGGCGGAATCCTATTACAACGTGGCCACCGCCTACTACGAATTCGATGCGACGCTTCCCCCGGAGGACCGGCTGAACCTGCATCACCGCTCTCATGGGGAATCGGTGATGCACATCATGGACGAGAGGTTCACCAAAAAGGGTCTGTATATTCTCGACGAACCGGAAGCTGGGCTGTCGCCATTCCGGCTCATGGAATTGCTGGTACGTATCACGCGGATGGCGGAAGCGGGGTCGCAGTTCATTATTGCCACACACTCGCCGATTCTGTTGGCCGTGCCGGACGCAACTATTCTGGAAATTACCGCCGATGGCCTAGCCCCCGTCACGTACGATCAGGCCACGATTGTCCAGGCCACGCGGGAGTTTCTGGACAATCCCCGCGCCGTGGTGGATTTTCTGCTGGACCCCGAAGACTAGTGTTCCAGCAGGTCAAGCAGCTGGTGGCGCAGCTCCACGGCGGAGTCTGCGTCTGTGTCGTGCCGGGGGTGCGGCACATCCACCGCAACGTCTGCTATCACCGTGGATTCCGGCCCGTGGGACATGACCAGAATACGGTCGGACAGCACAATCGCCTCGTCCACATCGTGAGTCACCATGATCACCGTGCGTCGGGATGATTCCCACACATGAAGAAGCTGGAGTTGCAGCTCCCGGCGCGTCAACGCATCGAGCGCCCCGAAGGGCTCGTCGAGAAGCAGTATTTCCGGGTCAATGGCGAAGGCCCGGGCGATGCCGACGCGTTGTTGCATGCCGCCGGAGAGTCGGGCGGGGCGTCGTGACGCGGCGTGGGTGAGTCCCACCTGTTCAAGGTAGGTGTCGGCGATGTCGGAGCGTTCGGTGCGGCTGTAGTGTGGCCGTGCGGATTTCAGGCCGAATTCGATGTTGCCTTTGGCAGTCATCCACGGCAGGAGCGCGTGGTGCTGGAACACCATGCCGCGGTCCGGTCCCGGTCCGGTGATGGGTGACCCGGAGGCAAAAACGCTTCCGGTGGTGGGGAAATTCAGGCCCGCCACCATGGAAAGGATGGTAGATTTTCCGCAGCCAGAAGGGCCGAGGATAGAGACGAACTGGCCTTCTCAATGGTGATGGTGGTGGGGGCAATGATGGTGGTGGAGCCGTAGGGATTTGGTGATTTCCTTCAGTTCCACATGCGGGCTAGTCATAACGCACAACTTTCTGCAGGGCGGCAACAAGGTGATCCAGGATCAGGCCGGTGACGCCGATTAAGACGATGGCCACCACAATGGCGTCAATGTCCAGGCGGTTCCATTGGTTCCACACGAAAAATCCGATGCCCTGGCCCCCGACGAGCATTTCCGCGGCGATGATCACCAACCACGAGGTGGACAAGGAGATGCGCAGGCCCGTGACAATGCCGGGCAGGGCAGCAGGAAACCACATGTAGATGATGCGCGCCCACATCGGGGTACCCAGGGTGGCGGTCAGGTTGATGTAGGTGGGGTTGACGTTACGTACCGCGTCGATAGTGTTGATCAACGTCGGCCAGAGCGCGGACAAAACAATCACAAAAATCGCGGTGTGCTCCGCATTGCTCAGCAGTGCCAGGCCCAGCGGCAACCACGCCAGTGGCGACACAGGCCGCAGCACCTGCATCAATGGGTCCACTGCCCAGCGCAGGGCAGTGCTGCGGCCCAGCACAAACCCCAGGGGAATGGCTACAACGGTAGCGATGAAAAAACCAGTGAGTACGCGTCTCAGGCTGGTGATCACGTGCCAGAAAATACCGACGCTGCCGGGTCCGTCCCGGTAGAACGGGTCCGACAGGATCTCCACCCCACGGCTGAACGTGCGCGCCGGGGTGGGTGCGAGGTCGCTGAGCCAGCCTGCGGTCACGGCAAGTTGCCACACGCCGATGCTCACCGCTGCTAGGACAACGCCAATGATCACGGCCTGGATACGCGTATCGACGCCCCGCCGCATCCGGTTCGCAGGTGCCTCGCTCGCTGTTGATGGTGTAGCGGTGGTATCGGATGTGTCGATGGGGTTGTGGGGCTGCCTGGTCTGCGTGGAAAGAGTCATCGTGTGTATACCTCGTATCCGGCGGTGGGAGTATGTGCGTCAAAAACGCGGCCGTTAATGGTCACTGGGTCGCCGCCGCGTGGCACGTCATCGGGAAGGACGGAATCAGCAAGATGAATCAGGGTGGGATCATCCATGGTGAGTGTGTCTCCTCCCAAGTTCCAGCGCGCAAGTTGCGTGGCCATCCAGGTAATCGCCGTGGGGTTGGTGGGATTGCCGAACGATATGCGCTCATGGTCCGTCTTTTCCTCGCCTTCCCAGTTCTGGTAGGTACCTGCCAGCGTGGGCAGGAAGAGTTCTCTCTTCTGGTTTAGGTATTTCTCCCGAGAGAGAATCTCCGCCACCTGGTCTTTCTGGGCTGGGTCATTGGCCATCTGAGATGCCTGTGTCAGCGCCGCCGTGATCCTGCGGGCTTTCTCCGGGTGGGCGGTACGCCATTCCTTGGACATGGCTATGCTGCAGCACGGATGCCCCGACCAGAGTTCCTTGGTCAACGTGAAAATGCGGCCTGCCCCAGTGGCGACCGCACGCTGGTTGAACGGTTCTGGGCCAATGAATCCGTCAATCCCACCCACCTGCAGTTGCGCGATCATGTCCGCAGGGCGCAGGAGTCGAAGTTCCAGGTCACGCACCGGATCTATCCCACCGGCGACAAGGAAATCACGCAGCAGTAGGGCGTGCACGGAAAATTCAAACGGGATGCCAATGACCATTCCCGCAAAATCTTTCGCTGACTGTGCCCGGCCCACGTGTTTTTCTGCCAGCGTAATGGCCTGGCCGTTGGTGTTTTGCGTGAAGGCCACCTCGGTGGGGCGCTGGCCATTGGCGGCACCCGCATTAATGGCTAGCGGCATGGGGGCGAGCATGTGCGCCACATTCAACTCGCCGGTGGAGTAGGCGCTCCACAGGTCCGCCCACCCCGCATATTTACGCAATACGACGTTGACCCCGTGCTGGTCAAACAGTTTTTGGGCGCTGGCAAGCACCAGCGGGGCGGCGCAAGCGATGGGGACATAGCCGATGGTGACATCCAGAACGGAGTCTGGGGCCATCTATGGTGGGGGAGGTGGACCCGCAGGAGGAAGCCATGCCCGCTAACGACACCCCTGCGACTGCGGCGGCCGATGCACGGAGGAACGCGCGCCTGGTGAGGGGTGGGTGCGGGGATTGGGGGTCATGGAACCTCGTGGGTGCTGCGTGTGGTGCTGTCTATAAAAAAATAGACTACTTAGTCTCTGCAATGGTTGGCAGTTGACTTTAGTTTACGTAATGAGTCTCTGTCTACCCGGTGCGACGACGGTGTGGTTAGGTAAAAACTTAAAGAAAAAAACAGTGATAAATAGACATTATGTGTCGCAATTGTTCTAAGTCGCGATATAGAACGGTCTGTAGACTGAGTGGTTCACATTTTGGGATGATCTATGTTAGGGTCGGTCAGGTAATCCAGAGTTCCCTAGGAATCTCCGGCCATAAAATCATGATGTAAAAGGAGCGTAAAGATGAGCGATCTGACCCCGAACCACAAGCCAGGCGAACCGCTGCAGCCCATCGACAAGGATGCACTGAACGCACTCGCGCAGAAGAACATCGACAACCCCGAGGGTGGCAAGCGCACCGTACGCACCCACACCGAAGCCGACGGCCAGTTCCGCAACTACACCAAGGTTCGCGAGCTGGAGCCGGTGCTGGTGTCCGAGCCGCCTGCGCTGTTGGGTGACGATACCGCCCCCCAACCCCACCGAGGTTGCCCAGGCTGCCCTCGCGGCCTGCATTTCCGTGGGTATTCAGGCCATTGCCACTCACCGTGGCGTGACCCTGACCAAGATTGAGATCGATATTGAGGGCGACATCGACATTTCTCCGACCTGGGGCGTCGGCGACCTCAGCGAGGACAAGCGTCCCGGTGTCTCTGACGTGCGCGTCAAAATTGCCCTTGAAGGTGACGCAGACCGCGATACCCTCGACCAGATCCAGAAAGATGCCATTAAGTGGTCGCCCGTGGTGAACACCTACACCCGTCCCGCAAAGCTCACCTCGGAACTCGTTTAACCCACCCGAAACGCCAGGAGGCAACCGCCATGACCACCGCCACCCAACCCATCACCCTCGCACCACTCGGCGTTGACCCCGCGCTTTTGGACCAGGTAGCCGCCACCGCATCCGCTGTGGATAAAGGCGAGGTAGACGCGCGCTACATCCTTCCACTGCTGGGCGACGCCGGGCTTCTCGACGCCGACCTGCTCACCACTGCACGCCTCATTCGCGAACTCTCCCGCAACGACCTCTCCGTGGGATTCACCACCTGGGCCCACCGCATGACCCTGGAATATCTGCGGGCAGCAGACGCAGAGGACGCGCAGACTTTGGCCAAGCAACTGGAGGCCGGGGAACGCCCCGGGGTCACGGGAATGGCGGCTGCCTTCAAAGAATTCGCAGGTTGCGGCGACATCGAACTCACCGCCACCCGTGTTGACGGCGGCTACCGCGTCAACGGCAAACTCAACTGGGCTTCCAACCTGTATGACGACGCCGTGTTTGTCACCGCCGCCCACACCGACGACGGTGAGCGCATCCTCTTCGTCGCCGAAGGCAATGCGGACGGGGTCACCTTTGGCACCCCCTTCGGGCTGCTCGGCCTGAACGCCACCGCATCCGCCTGGGTTACGCTCGACGACCTGTTTGTTCCCGAATCCGCAGTGCTCACTCACGATTTTGAAAAACTTCATCCTCGGTGTGCGCCCCACTTTCGTTGTCCCTGCAGATTGCCGAGTGTCTGGGCGTGGGGAGGCGGCGGTGGCTGCGGCATCGTCACGCTTGACCGGTGTTAACGTCACCTTTGCCGACGATGTGGCTGCGGTGGCTACCGACCTTGACGATATTGCCGCGCGTCAGGAAAACATCATCACCCGCGTGGGGTCCGGCCAGTCTGTTACCCCCGTTGAGCTGCTGGAACTTCGTCTCGACGCCGCCTCCGCCGCCGTCGCCGCATCCGGCATTGAGGTGCGCGTCGCGGGCGGGGCGGGTTACGCCAAGAGTTCCCCAGCGTCCCGGCGTTTCCGTGAAGCCGCCTTCATCCCTGTACAATCACCCTCCGAGTCTCAACTGCGTTGGGAACTCGCCAAAGCCCGTGGTGAAGAAGTAGGACGTTCATGAGCCAACCAACTAGCACCCACTATCGCGAAACCGTCGCCAATTTTCCCTCCGGCGTGACGGTCGTGACCACCCGTGACAGTGGTGAAGACTTTGGGCTGACAGTCAGCGCCTTTACCTCCCTGTCGCTGGACCCCCCAATGGTGCTAGTGAGCATTGACCGCAAATCCAAGTCCCACCAGCACCTTGTTGAGGGCGCGCCCATCGGTATTTCCGTGCTGGCGGCGGGCCACACCGATGTGGCGGTGCAGTTCGCCCGCCATGTTGATGACCGTTTCGCGGGCATCAACATTGTGCGGCGCGGCGAACAGGACATCCCCTTTGTCGGTGATGCCGCCGCGTGGTTCCTCGGTGACGTGCGCGACCGTTACGTGGGTGGCGACCACATCATTATCACCGTCGCCGTCCGCGAATGTGGCTGGCACGACGGTGGACGACCCCTGTTGTATCGCGGCGGCAGGTTGCACAACTGGCCTGACGTGCTGGGGTAGTAGTGGATTAGATGAGGAAGTCTCGAATCACATTCTGATGTCAAGACTCTTCATCAACACTGACCCGTATTTTGTAATGCGTGACCGTGAAATGGTGTGAATGTGTTCGGTCATGGCAACGGAATCTGGTCCTAACGTGGGGGCAGGGACATGGTTTGCCCATCCCCGGTTTGTACTGGTCACTGGGATGACAGTCACTAAATCGGACCACCTGAAGGACAACGCTGGATACTTCACTTCACGCGCCTGCAGCGGCTTCCACAGGGTGCGTCCTTATAGCCCGAGCAGGAACAAACCCACCAGCAATAAGCACCAGCCACATCGCGAACAGGAACGGCCAGGGTGAAAATCGGCAGGAGCGTGAACGTGAAGAGCTGGTTGATGCTCATGGCCAACACGATTCCCACGCCCGCACCAACGAGTCGCATAGATAGGGGCCGATCCCTGCCAGAACACCGCGCCAATGGCGATGGCTACCAGCACCGCCGAGTATGTGTGCAGGCCGGTGGAGGTTTCGAAAAGCCATGTTCCGCAAGACCGGAAAGCAGGGTGGACACCACGGCACCGCCCACTGCCCAGGCACCAATCCGCCAGGAACCAATGAACAGCGCGGCGATGATGACGGCGCCGGTGATCACGCCGTCGGCAAGCACTATTTCGGAGAAGCTGTTGTCTATGCCCAAGCCGAAGCCTGCAGTGCCTTCCGCAGAGCTGAGCGGTGCCGGGTCGATGAGGTGACCCAGGGTCCCGAACATCAGGCTGGATACGGCACAAAACGGCGCGGTGGACACCGGAAGGGCGAAACGCCTGAGTGGAGGCTGTTCACTCACGTGCTGCAGCGCAATGTGCACAATGATGCAAGCCAGTGACCCCACCACCGTTAATGCCACTGAGGTTGGTGTGAACCCAACATAAAGGGCTGTCGACGCCCCGACTAACGCACCGTTGTAGCCCATCAAACCGTGGTCGGCCTGGTCCTGGTACCTCAGTGCCCACGCGCCGACGGTTTGGGTGGCTGACCCGAGCGCGGTCAACAGCGCCAACCGCGGATCGGCGCAGGCCAGCGCGATGAGGATCACGGCCCCGGTCACTGGGTTGTCAATGAAAAAGATTTGAGAAATGCCCCGGAGTATAGACATCATGCGTCCTTAACTATGTCAGTTGCTTGTTCGTGGAGGCGGGCGATGGCCTCGGTGGAATGGGCGAGCGAACGGATGACCAGGCACACCGGGGCGTCGTCAATGAGTGGCAGCGGACGGCCTGCGTGGGTGAGCCCGGAATGTGTGTCTGACGTGCGCACTAGCTCGGCCAGCGCGTCGGCCACAGCGGGTTGAGCTACCATGCGGGACACGAAAATCAGCTGGCCAATGTGGGTGAAACCCTCCATAAAGCCGATGCCGGTGACACTTTCCTCCGCCGGGAGGATGCGCAATTGGTCAATCGCGAATAGTTCCGAGCACACCCTGATTTCCGTGCGCATCCGCAGTTCCGTGTAGGTGAATGTCTCCCCTGATGGTGACCAGCCGGGAGTGATGATCTCCGACATGGTCAGGCTGGAACTCGGCTGCATGTCCACCGTGGTGTCCTGACGGTACGACCCATTTTCATAGACAATGAGCTGGTCAGGAACATAGTCCAGCCGGGCGCTCTCGCCTAGGGTGATGTGCATCGTCTGGTGCGCTGGCCCCTGTGGGGTTTTGTACACCTTGGTCGCGGATTGTGTGGTTACGCGCAACGCGGCATTATCAGCGACGTCAAGGGTCAGCTGGTAGGTGTCACCACCGAAATAGGCCCCACCAGGGTTAATGACGGTGTAGGTGGCCTGCCCAGAGTCATCGGCGTAGTAGGGACGAAGTACCCGCAGCGCGCCCCGGTGAAACTGCGAGGTGGCCACGCTGGAACCGTCGCCACCATTCGCATCACGGCGGCGCTCAATCCTCAGCGACAGTTCGCCCGTCGGTTGTTCAGCAGTCATGCCAGATCCATGAGCAGGACATCTCGGCGAATCCACTCCAACACCTTATCGAGGCCCTCGTCGGTCATCAGGTTGGTCAGGGCGAACGGTTTGTCTTTGCGGAACGCCTTGGAGTCCTCGGTCATCACGGCAAGATCCGCGTGCACGTGCGGCGCCAGGTCGGTTTTGTTGATAATGAACAAATCCGATTTGATCATGCCCATGCCCGCCTTGCGGGGAATTTTCTCGCCCTGTGCGACGTCAATGACGTAGATGGAAAAATCCACCAGTTCCGGGCTGAAGGTGGCGGAGAGGTTATCGCCGCCGGATTCCACGAAAATGAGCTGCAGGTCAGGGAAGCGTTCTTTGAGTTCCGTGATGGCGGCATCGTTCATGGAGGTGTCTTCGCGGATGGCGGTGTGCGGGCAGCCGCCTGTTTCAATGCCGATGATCCGGTCGGTGGGCAGCACGGAATTACGGGCAAGGATTTTTGCGTCCTCAATGGTGTAAATGTCGTTGGTGATGGCAGCCATAGAAATCTCGCTGCTCATTGCCCGGGTAATGCGCTCAATGAGCTGGGTTTTCCCGGAGCCAACTGGCCCGCCGATGCCAACGATGACTGGATCCGTATGCTGTTCGCTCATGTGGTTATGAACCTCTTTCTTAACTCATAAAAAGCCGTGCGCGCTGCTGCTCGTGACGCATCTGCGCAATCTCCAGACCAGGGGCGATGGCACCGAGGTCGGATTCATCAAGTTGCTTCGATGCCTCCACCGCGTGCTGCACCCAGTCCTGGGCCTGCCGGATCACACGTTGCCCGGCTTGCTGCCCCAGCGGCACCCCGCGCACGGCGTTTTGCGTCAGCGAAATCACCGTCGCGTACACGTGGTGTGCCACCGCATCATCCGCCTCTACACCCATGTGCTTTGCGACGACCGCCCATACGCTGGCCGGATGCGCATACACCAGGTGGTCCGCTACCGCACGCTGGTATGCCGCAAGCCAAGGACTGTTGTAGGATTCAGCGGCGATGGTCAGAAGGCGTTGTCCCATGGTCACGCCTGCCTGTCGTATCTCGTGGGGGAGCGCCTGGGCGGTGAGCACGGCGTCGATACGCGTAACCTCGGCGAAGTCAGTAGCGGCGTAGACCAGGCGGATGGCCAAGGCGTCGGTGAAGGTGAGTTGCTGGGTGCAGAACATGTGCAACCAGGCTGCGAAGCTGGCTTCGTCGTGGATGATGCCGGCCTCGATGTAGCTTTCAAACCCCAACGAATGGCTAAATGCGCCGGTAGGAAGGGCGGAATCGGTGAGCTGCATGGCAGCAAGCAGTGAAGGTGTCATGGGTTAGTGGGTGTGCTCTGCGTGGCGGAAGGGGACGGGCATGACGCGTTCTTCGCGGGAATAGGGGACCGCATGGTGGGTCAGAAACTCCTCCACGGTGTGGTCGTACTGCACCACCATGACCTCTGCGTGGTAGTCACTGTCAGCATCGAAAAACTGCGCTTGCAGATGGCGGTTTCCCAGGCTGTGCGCCACAAAACCCATCTGCATGATGGACGTTGGCGTGATGACCAGCACGTCCGTGGGCAGCACCGACACCACAATGGCGTTTCCCTCCTCAACCGCCAGAATGTCGCCATCACGCAGGTCAGGGGAGTCTGCGGGCAGACGCAGACCAAGCTCGGTGCCGTGGTCGGTGGTCACACGCTGAATGCGTTTGACCAGATCGGCGCTGGGAAGAACGATTTTTTCAACGTGCCTCTCGCCGATCAAGCTGCGGCCCGTCACCTCGTGGGTGTTTCCGAGAATTTCAGTGACAATCATGGTGGTGCCTTTTGTTTAGAAGAGGAAGTAGCGTTGCGCCATGGGCAGGGAATCGTTGGGGTTACTGCTGATCAGCTCCCCATCAACGCGGACGTCGTAGGGTTTGCGGGTCAACGGAAATGTCAGGGGTTTCGCCGTTGAGCTTCAGGTCTGATTTGCGCAGAGTACGGATTCCGTGGCATACCCGTATTTCCTTGCTGAGGCCCAGGTTTTCCGGCACTCCAGCATCCACGGCGGCGCGGGACATGAAGGTGATGGAATTGGGACCAACGGCAGTGCCATATGCTCCGAAAGAGGGGCGGTACAGCGCAGGCTGCGGGGTGGGAATCGAGGCGTTCGGGTCGCCCATCACGGTGGACACCACTTGGCCGCCCTTAATGATCAGGCTTGGTTTGACCCCGAAGAACTGGGGTTCCCACAGCACCAGGTCCGCAAACTTGCCTTCCTCGACGCTGCCAACATAGTCGGAAATGCCCTGTGCAATGGCCGGATTGATGGTGTACTTGGCGATGTAACGGCGGATACGGAAGTTATCGCCCATGATGGCGACATCCTCGGAGAGGGCACCGCGTTGCCGCTTCATTGCGTCGGCCAGCTGCCAGGTGCGGAGAATCACTTCACCCACCCGGCCCATCGCCTGCGAATCCGAGGAGGTAATCGAGAAGATGCCCAGGTCATGCAGTACGTCCTCTGCGGCGATGGTTTCTGGACGGATGCGGGAATCCGCGAAAGCCACGTCCTCAGGAATGTCGGCGTTCAGGTGATGGCACACCATGAGCATGTCCAGATGCTCTTCGATGGTATTGCGCGTATAGGGGAGCGTGGGGTTGGTGGATGCGGGCAGCACGTACGGTTCGCTGGCAAGCTCCATGATGTCCGGTGCGTGGCCACCACCTGCGCCTTCGGTGTGGAAAGTGTGGATGACGCGGCCGTCGATAGCTGCCTTGGTGCTGTCCACAAAACCGGCCTCGTTCAGGGTATCGGTGTGGATTGCTACCTGCACGTCATACTGGTCGGCGACCTTCAGCGAGGTATCAATCGAGGCGGGCGTGGCACCCCAGTCCTCGTGCACCTTCAGGCCGATCGCTCCGGCCTCAATCTGCTCGCCCAGGGCGGCGGTGGAGGTTCCGTGCCCCTTGCCCAGCAGGCCAAAGTTCATGGGAAACGCCTCAAAGGAACGCAGCATGGCGGCGATATTCCACGCGCCGGGGGTGAGGGTGGTGGCTTTCGTGGATTCCGAAGGGCCGGTGCCGCCGCCGATCATGGTGGTGATCCCAGAGGTCAGGGCGGTGTTGATCTGGTCTGGGCTGATGAAGTGAATGTGCGTGTCAATCCCACCGGCCGTGAGGATTTTGCCCTCACCGGCAATGACGTCGGTGGCCACGCCGATGGGGATGGTCACGCCGTCCATGGTTTTCGGATTGCCGGCCTTGCCGATGCGGTAAATGTGCGCGTCACGAATGGCCAGGTCAGCCTTGTAAATTCCGGTGTAATCAATGATCAGTACATTGGTGATCACTACATCCGGCACGTCCTCGTGCCTTTGCCGTTCGCCGTCTTGGCCCATGCCGGCTCGGATGACTTTTCCGCCGCCGAACAGTGCTTCCTCGCCGGGCACAGTGAGGTCCTTTTCGACGGTCGCGAACAGCTCCGTGTCCGCCAGCCTCACCGAATCTCCGATGGTAGGCCCATACAGGGCGCTGTATTGCTTCCTATTCAGTTCAAAAACTCATTACTCTGCCTCTACTTATCCGTTGATGGTGCCGTTGAGCCTGCCGTTGACTTTGCCCCGGAAGCCATAAATCTCCCGGGTGCCCCCAAAGTCGATGAGCTGTACCGTGGCAGCATCGCCGGGCTCGAACCGAACGGCTGTGCCTGCGGGAATATCAAGACGCTTGCCCAAAGCGGCATCCCGGTCAAAGTCCAGCGCGGAATTGGTTTCTGCGAAATGGAAATGTGATCCAACTTGAATTGGGCGATCGCCGCGATTAACTACCGTGAGGGTAATGGCTTCTCTTCCCTCGTTGCACACAATAGGGGTGGTTGCGAGTAAGTATTGTCCTGGTTTCATGGCGCGTCCTATCGGATTGGGTTGTGGACGGTGACAAGCTTGGTGCCATCAGGAAAAGTGGCCTCTACCTGCACATCGGGAATCATGTCGGCGACGCCTTCCATGACATCGTCGGTACTGAGGATCGTGCTGCCCCAGTTCATCAGCTCGGCGACACTGCGCCCGTCCCGCGCCCCCTCCAGCAGCTCATAAGTAAGAATTGCCACAGCTTCCGGGTAGTTCAGCTTCAGCCCCCGAGCTTGTCGACGCCGCGCCACATCCGCAGCGACCACCACCATCAGCTTTTCCTGCTCTCTTGGTTGCAGATGCATCGAAAAAGGTCTCCGTTTCCTTACAAGCGTGCCTGACCCTTGGGTTGTTCGGGCGCGCTTAGGTGCATGTTTAGGTACGGAGACCACCATACCTGTAGACTGACAGATATGGGTGATGTGAGCGCAAAATGTGGCGCAATAGACTAAATTATAGACCTTTCACAGAATGGTTTTGTGTCTGATAAGACACAGTAACTTAACTAGCAGCAAAACAGAATCAGTGTTCATGACATTTTCATGACAAAAAATTTTAATGTGGCAGCTGTGCTTTTAGCTGGGTAATGAAAAAGGCATAGTGCAGCCAAGTGATATCGTCTGCTGCGGCCTGTGGTGCCATCTTTTTATCCCGATAACGTGCAATAACAAAAAGCATTCGAATGATTAGTGACATGACATGCAAAAATGTCACGCAAGTTCCGCCGTGGTGATGTCTCAATACTCGGATCGGGAGGGGTAAGTCAGGGCGACAGGCGAAGCAGTGATAGGTGTCACATATTAGTATATGCATAAAATCTATCCACGTGTCACCCAAACTTCGTCCAGAGTGGAAAAATGAGGTGTAGTCCTAGGGGGCTGGGGTTGCTACTCGCTGGGTATCATGTAAGAAGATTGCGTCAACACTGCGCCCCGCTCATGAATCAGCACGATCGTTCGTGTGTCGCGGGCTTAACTTGCGGCCTGGCTCAAAAAGCATCAGTTTTTATATTTCACCGTTTTTGGGGACAATCTGCAGGCCATTCCATTCGAGCTCCCGTACCCAGTAAGGTGAACTATCCGTTATGTCGGCGGCCTTGAGTGTCAAACGATATGTCGAGAAGTGGCGGCCCGGTCTGTGTTTGGTGAAAATAATCCCCCGAGGCCCGTCCAGGACCGCCGGGGATTAGTTTTCACATTAGCGCACGTCAGTTATGCAAAAATCCTCGCAAACCCCTAGCAATCGTAGTACATCTCAAATTCCTGTGGGGTGGGTCGCAGGCGCACGGGATCAATTTCATTGTCGTGCTTGAGTTTGATGTAGGTCTCAATCAGGTCTTCAGTGAACACGTCGCCGTCGGTGAGGAAGTCGTGGTCCTCTTCCAGCGCAGCGAGGGAGGCTTCCAGTGAGGTGGGTGCCTGCGGGATGGAGGCGGCTTCCTCCGGTGGGAGTTCGTAGAGATCTTTGTCCACGGGCGCGTGGGGCTCGATGCGGTTTTTGATGCCGTCGAGTCCGGCGAGCATCATGGCAGCGAAGCCCAGGTAGGGGTTGCCAGAGGGGTCAGGGGGCGCGAATTCGATGCGCTTTTGCCTTGGGGTTGGAGCCGGTGATGGGGATACGCACAGCTGCGGAGCGGTTGCGCTGGGAGTACACCAGGTTGATGGGCGCTTCGTATCCGGGCACCAGGCGGTGGTAGGAGTTGAGCGTGGGGTTGGTGAACGCCATCACGGCACCGGCGTGGTGCAGAATGCCGCCGATGTAGTAGCGCGCCATGTCGGAAAGCCCGGCGTAGCCGGATTCGTCGTGGAAGAGGGGTGTGCCGTCTTTCCAGAGGCTTTGGTGGGCGTGCATGCCGGACCCGTTGTCGCCTGCGATGGGTTTGGGCATGAAGGTGACGGTTTTGCCGTGTTGAACTGCCGTGTTTTTGATGATGTATTTGAAAGTTTGCAGGTCGTCGGCGGCGTGGAGCATGGTGTTGAACCGATAGTTGATTTCCTGCTGACCGCCGGTACCTACTTCGTGGTGGAAGCGTTCGATTTGGAAACCTGAGTTGATCAGGTTGAGGGTCATGTCGTCGCGCAGGTCTACCACGGCGTCGTAAGGTGCGGTGGGGAAGTAGCCGCCTTTGAGTCGGGTTTTGTAGCCGAGGTTGGGGCTGCCATCGAGGTTGGTGGCATCGCCGCGGCTCCACCAGCCACGGTCGGAACCGATTTCGTAGAAGGCCGCGTTGACGTCGGTGGAGTAGCTGATGGAGTCAAAGAGATAGAACTCGGCTTCGGCACCGAAGAAGCATGTGTCGGCGATGCCGGTTGCTGCCAGGTATTCTTCCGCTTTGCGGGCGACGTTGCGGGGGTCGCGGGAGAAGGGTTCACGGGTGAAGGGGTCGTGAACGAAGAACTTCATGTTGAGGGTTTTTGCTTTGCGGAAGGGGTCCACCATGGCGGTTGTCACGTCCGGCAGGAGGTTCATGTCGGATTCGTCGATGGAGGTGAATCCGACGATGGAGGAACCGTCGAATGCTAAGCCTTCCTCGGCCACGTCTTCGGTGAATTCACTGGCCGGGATGCTGAAGTGTTGTTCTTGCCCGGGGACGTCAGTGAAGCGGACGTCGAGAAACTCGATGCCTTCGTCCTTGATGTATTTAATGACGTCTTCGGTGGTGTTAAAAGCCACGGTGGGGACTCCTTGGGGGACGTGTGTCGGGGTTCGTCGAGACTATAAAAGAGTTTACAGATTTTCTATCAATCGACCATAATTAAGTGCTATACACCTCATTTTTCGTCAACGAAATGCCATAATGGTTAAGTTGTTGTCATGGCGAACAACAAGCAAAGCTGGCTTGACGGCCCCAACATCCCCGGGGAGAACGACGACCCTTCCGCGCCGGCCGTTGGCCCGGGGAGAAACTCGGACTCCCGCAGGCCGGTGCTGGTGCGCTAGCCTCCGTGATGCGTCGCGTGGGCGGTATCACTTTTGACTGGTTTATCTGCCTGTTTGCTGCCACTATCGTACATCGTTTCACCGACCAACTGGGCGGTATTTCCACCATCACCTTCATCGTTTTCCTCATCCTTGGAACCCTGTCGGTGACGTTCCTCGCCCGCACCCCGGGTCAGGCGGTGCTGGGCATGGGGGTTGCGCGTATCGACGTCCCGGACGCCCGTGTCGGCTTTATCCGCGCGTTTCGTCCGCTCACTGCTCACACTCTTTATTTTCCCCTGCCGTGATTGTTGATTCGGATGGCCGGGGCTTGCATGATCGCGCCACCGGCACGGCCGTCGTATTTGGCTAATCAGAGGGGTCAGAGCAGCAGGAATAGCAGTACCTGCGCGCAAATAATCTTGGTGACCATAGAGGGGATAGACAGTGGTGTATCCCATGCTGGGCAGCTCGTTTTTGGTCTGATCCGATACATAACTCAGCACCGCCGGATGGGTTTGCATGCCCGCAATCATGCCGGAGACCTGGCCAAACGGAATCTTCATGAGCTTGTGGCCCACAATCAGAGTGAGCAGGCTGACCAGGAAGGTCAGCACCGCACCAGTTCCGATAATGGTGAGTGACGCCGGATCCTGCAGTGCTTTGCCAAAGCCAGCGCCCGCTGTGGTGCCAATACCTGCCAGGAAAGACGGTGATGCCGAACTGCCGTAGAGCAAGGTTGGCGCCGTACGGTACCTGCCACACAATCGGGCCGGTGCGTCCTTTAGCGCCAAGGATCAGGGCGACAAGCAGCGGCCCGCCCGCGTTGCCCAGCTTCAGGGCGGTACCGCCGGGCAGGGGAATCGGGATCATGCCGACGACCACGCCCAAGGCAAGGCCCGCCAGCAGGGGGAGCAGGTTGAAATCGGAGATGCGTTTGTAGGAATCGCCGAACAGTCGTGTGGCGCGGTCAAGGCGATCGTGCTCCGCAACAACACGAACGCGATCCCCAAGCTGGAGCACGGTGTCGGGGGTGGCCACCATGTCGGCATCGCCGCGTCGAACACGTGTGACCAGCATGCCGTCCAGGCGTGAACGCAGCTGGGCGAGCGGTACACCCACCATCTCTGGGGAAGACACAAAAATGCGGCGGAAATCCAGGCCGTCGTCGTGGGTTGGGTCGCCGGGCAGCCCCTCACCGATGAGTTCTTCAGCGCGCTGCACCTCCTCTTCGGTTCCCACCACGGAAATAATGTCGCCCACCAGCGCTGTATCGCCGGGTTCTGGGATATAGAGTGTGCCACGATGCTCAATGCGGGACACAATTACATCTAGTTCTAGGCTGTGGGGGAGACTTGTCACCGTTGGCAGGTCGCGGCGCGTGACCTCAATGCGGCGCGTGACCAGTTGTTGTATCGCCACACCAGCATCGCGGGCTTCCTGGTCATTATCGATGCGGAATACTTTCGACAACACCGCCACCGACAGGATCACGCCCAGCACACCCAGTGGGTAGGTCAGCGAATATGCCACCACTGGCATTGATTCAGCTGCCACTACTTCCTCTGGTGTCGACGCCATGTTGGTCAAGGTATCCACCACGGCGGCCATAGCAGGGGTGTTGGTCATAGCGCCGGTGAATACGCCGGCACCTGACGCGGCGTCGATACCCAAAAACTTGAGGAGTCCAACACCCACCGCCATTGTCGCAACAATCATGCCGATAGCCAGGGCATTCAGTCGCAGACCTGTGGTGCGCATGGAGGAGAAGAAGTCAGGTCCGGCTTCTAGGCCAATCGTGTACACGAACAGGGACAAGCCCATGATGAACACGATGGCGGGCAGTGCGATGTCCGGTTCAATGGTGGCCAAACCTAAGCCGACAAAAAGGACGGCAGCCACACCAAGCCGAAACCCCCCGATCTGAATGCGGCCTACCAAAAGGCCGATTGTCATAATTAAAAGTAGTGTAAAAAGTTGGTTTTCAACTAACAGATGCACACTGTCTATTTTTCCGAGAAACGGACATAATCACAACCATCTTCGATGTTCAAAGCATCACATTACTAGTGGTTGTCCTGCATTTTTTTCTGAAAATGTGGGACAACAGAAGTGAAAATGTTTGGTTGTGTGGGATTTATGGATTTATATGGATTCTAACCGCGTTTGTTGCGCTCGGCGGCCCGACGAGCCCGGCGGTTCATCCCGCCTGTACTCACATTCTTGGGCATGGGCCCCTTCGGCATGTTGGCGGCCTGGCTGCTGAGCTTATCTGCTGATTCCAGACGTGCCGCCAAAGCGTAGACATCGTCCTTCTTCATATTGCGGGGGAGCTTCATGAGCTCACGTTGCAGCTTGCTGATGGGAACCTGGTCTTCGCCTTCGCCCGCCATCATCTCGTAAATGGGCACGCCGCCGGAAATGCGGTCGAGGCGCTTCTTCTGCTGGGCGATCAGCGGGCGGACGCGACGCGGTTCACCTTCGCCAACCAAAACAATTCCGCACAGGCCCACGACGCGATGCACCGCATCCATATGCGTAGTGGCGGCTACAGCAGTCTTGGTTTTCCACACCATGCCCACGCCGTTGCGCATGTTCTCCAGTGCCCAGCCAGCGGCTCCGGGCTGGTCCGATGCCCGTTCATAGACCGAACGTTCCAGGCGTCGGGTGAAAAATGAACAAGGCGGCCACGATGCCAAACGCGATGCCGATGGGCAGCAGTAGCCACTGCATATGGAAGATCAAACCGATGAGGAAAAAAGCCGCCGCGATGCCAATCAACGCCAAGAGCATCAGCGGAATGAGCTGCTTATCCTGCTTGCGCTGAATGTTAAAAGCCTGCCACAGCTGGGCAAACGCCTGCTTGCGCTGAGCCCATTTCGCTGATCGTGCTTCTTTTTCGGCGGCCTTGGCGGCCTGCTTCTGTGCATCTGCCATGACACTAAGGATAGGCCATATGCTTAACGGCTGACCACCGGGGTGTCCTGCGAAGCACCGTAACGCTCAAGCAGTGACGACGCCTCCTGTGCCGTGCTGCCCTCGGTGGTTTCCGCCAGATGCTTCAGGTTCTCTGGAAGGTCCTGGCCGCGTGCCTTGATGGTCTGTGCGTATAGACGTCCTGCGCGATACGAGGACCGCACCAACGGCCCTGACATCACGCCAGAAAAGCCCATTTCTTTCGCAGCGTCAGAATGCTCAAGGAATTCCTCCGGCTTCACCCATCGTTCGATGGGGTGGTAGAGCGGGCCGGGGCGCAGGTACTGGGTGATGGTCAGAATGTCACAACCAGCGTCGCGAAGATCCTGCATGGTGGCCTGAATTTCGTCGTAGGTTTCGCCCATACCCAAAATCAGGTTGGATTTGGTGACCAGTCCCGTAGTCTCTGGCCTGGCGGATCACGTCAAGAGAGCGGTCGTAGCGGAATGCCGGGCGAATGCGCTTGAAGATGCGCGGTACCGTCTCGATGTTGTGGGCAAACACCTCGGGGCGGGATTCGAAGACGATCTCCAGCAAATCGGGTTTGCCCGAAAAATCTGGGACGAGGTTTTCCACCCCTGTATTGGGGTTGAGTGCATGGATTTGGCGAACCACTTCGGCATAGAGCCACGCGCCTTCGTCGTCGAGATCGTCGCGAGTCACGCCGGTGATGGTCGCGTAATTTAAGCCCATTTCGCGCACTGACTCGGCGACGCGGCGGGGTTCGTCGCGGTCAAGCGGGTCCGGGCGGCCGGAGCTGATCTGGCAAAAATCGCATCGACGTGAGCATTGCGAACCGCCGATCAGGAAGGTGGCTTCCCTGGACTCCCAGCATTCATGCAGGTTGGGGACACCCGGCTTCCTGGCAGACGGTATGCAGTGACGCGCCTGCAACTCGCTTTTTCATGTCCCTGAATTCGGGACCGGTCTTGGCGGTTGTGCGAATCCAGCGCGGCTTGCTCTCAATCGGTGTTTCGGAGTTCCGAGCCTCAATGCGAAGCAGCTTACGTCCTTCAGGTGCAACAGTCACGCCGATAACCCTACCCCACAACAGGAATGTGTTCGAAGACCAACCATGATGACGGATATGAAGGTACCTGTTGACATTGCTCAGGTACCTTGGCAATGATTGAAGGTGCCTTCATAAAGACGAGTGAAAGGAAGTTTCCAATCATGAATGGCTTTTTTGATAACGACGCCGATCCGCGTGCCGACCTCACCCTTGGTCAACGCATCTTCCACTTGGGGATGTTGCTTCGGCGTGCAGAATTCGGCCCCGACAAACCTCCATTCGGTCGGGGCGGTCACGGACCCCACACATTCCAGGGGCAGGGGAGGGTGCTTGCTCTCCTAGCTATGCGTAGTCCCATCGCCCAGCGCGAACTCGCCTACATCCTGGGTGTTCGGCCGCAATCTCTCGGGGAGGTACTAGGTAAACTCGAATCTGCGGGCCTGATTACCCGTGACGCTGACCCCAATGATGCCCGCGCGCGGCTGGTTAGCATCACCGAGGCCGGCAAAGAACGCGCGCAGGAAATGGAAAAACGTCCGCAGGTTGACCCGCTTGACGTATTGAGTGACGAGGAGCAGAAGCAATTTCTTGATCTGCTCCAGCGGGTGACTGATCACCTTGAAGAAGTGGTGGGTCACGATGCTGATGATGTGCCTGGACCATTTGGGGGTCGCCCTGGTCGTGGACGTGGTCGCGGTGGCGGCTTTAAAGGTGGTCGCGGCGGTGCTCGCCGAGATTGCGCTGATCACGGTGGTCCGCGCGGTATGCACGGTATGCGACGAGGTTTCCCTTTCCCCGATCTGGATGGTTGGCGATAAACTCCCAATTGGGGGCATTGGGGTCTATGAAGCGTACGCATCAGGTCGAGCTGGGTGTGCATTTCATAGATCGCGGCGTCGTCAACAGTCTTGAACACCGTTAGTGCAAACCTTTGCATAGAAGAAAGTCTATCGCCAGGTACGGAAACGCCTTGTTTGCGTACCTGGCGATGGACCTACATGACAAGCGTGAAAATCTGCTTATCCCCAGGTCGTAAAAAGGGGTGTTTTCGTGCCTGAACATAAGCACATTTTGCAGGGCTGAACCCACACGATGTCACTACAGTAAAACCTCAGCACAGCGCTCCAGTCCTAACTAGACAAAAGCGCCCATCTCCGGCCCTGACGGTATGCAAACGTCATAATCAATCCCACGATCGCCTAGTGATCGTGGTTTCATTTATCGTTCAAGCCCTTACTTCCTATTGTTTCCTTTCCGAAGCTATTGCTAGCGTGGCTCATATAGACGGACCGTCGGTCTAGTAAGAAAGAAATGAGCCATGCTTGCTAGCGGCGTTCAGAAGCCAATTGGCAGCCACACAGCAACCAAGCAGTAGCCACACAGCGAGCATGCGAAGAGTGCGAAAAGAGGAAACTTACCATGCGTGGTCTTCCCGCAGAGGAACGGAAAAAACCTGATTCTTGACCAGGCGCAGCGGCTTTTTGTGGAACGTGGTTTTGCCGCCACAACGGTGGAGGACATTTTGAATCGCGCCGGTATTGCGAAGGGAACGCTCTATCATCATTTCAGCGGCAAAGAAGACATCATGCGCCAACTTATTGCGCGCACAACTAATGTCATGCGTCAAAAAGCCGAGGCAGCAGCATCATCCGATGCCCATCCCCTTGAAAAATTTGCTGAAATCGTAGCATCAGCACGGGTCCAGGGGGAGGAGGCTGAGATGATTGAGCAGCTGCATCACGTGGAGAATACTGACTTTCATGTACTCACGATGACCCGCGCGATCGTCGCCCTCGCCCCATTGTTGGCAAGCGCAGTGCAGGAGGGCGTGGATCAGGGCGTGTTCTCTACACCAGACCCAGTGGGGGATTGTCGGATCATCCTCACAGCCGGATTCATGTTGCCTGATCACGGGCTTTTCCCCGAGTGGGATGCGGGGGAGCAGTTGGTACAGGTTGTCACGGCGGCGGAACGCTTGCTGGGGTGCGAGCCGGGTGCTATTGCTGCCTCAATGCACACAACCGCTGAGAAAGGCTAAAGAACAATGCTGTGGAAGATGCTCGTCGGCGATGTTCGCCGATCTAAGGGGGTATCTATCACGCTGACGCTGCTCATGACGCTGGCATCAGCGCTGGTGATTACTGGTGTTTCCCTTGTTGTGCAGACAATGGGCGCGGTGGATGTGCTGTGGAAATCGGCGTCGCCACCCGATGTGGTTCAGATGTACATCGGTGACTTGGAGGCCAACCGAGCCGAATCGGAGGCGCTCAAAACCTGGGCCGCCGAGCGCTCAGAGGTGGAGGATATGCACCTTATGCGGACACTCCCGGTTCCGGGTGCCCAAATGTGGCTTGCGGGACAGTCACAGGCCGATTCTGTGCTGGAACCAGCGTTTGTGACCTCCCCAGAGCGCTTTGACCTCCTGCTGGATGAGCACTACAACCGGGTCCAACCAGGCCCTGGTGAGATAGCCATGCCGGTGATCTACCAAGAACAAGGCACGTTGAAGCTCGGGGACACGGTGACGGTGCAGCTTGCGGAGGGGGTGAAAAAGGATTTTGTGGTCACCTCGTTTCTGCGTGATGCTCAGATGAACCCCTCCTTGGTGACCTCCAAACGCATGGTGGTGCACCCGGATGATTTCTCGGTGGTTAATCAGCATCTGAATAACCCTGAGTACTTTATTGAATTCAAGCTCGCCAAGGGCGCGGATCGCGGCGCATTCCAGCACGCTTACAGAGACGCGCACCTCCCGAACCGCGGCATCGTGGTGGATTCCACCATCTTCCGCCTCATGAATGCCCTGAGTACTCTGCTGGTAGCAGCACTGGCTATCGTGATTGCTAGCCTCCTGGTTGTGGTGGCTGCCCTGTCGGTGCGCTTTGCCTTCCTCGCGGCGATTGAAAACGACCTCAAAGAAATCGGAGTGCTGAAAGCCATCGGTGCCCCGTCGCGGGCGATGAAACGCCTTTACCTGATTAAATACGCCGCGTTGGCGGGCGTCGGTACCGTTGTGGGGTTGCTGTTGGCCATCCCCATGACGCACGCCAGCCTTAAACCCGTGTTGCTGTATTTGGGGACGCCGCCGACAAACCTGTGGGCACCTCTGCTCGCGGCTTTCATTGTGCCGCTGCTGCTCATTGGCTTGTGTTGGCTGTTGTTGCGTCGCATGGACCGTATTTCCGCAGTTCAGGTGCTGCAGGAGCAGACGCGGGCATCGAGAAGCGGTCGTCGATTCCGTTTGACCCGTTCCCGCTTCCTTCCTGTTCATCAATGGACCGGACTGACGGCGGCGCTGCGGCCCGCGAACCTGCTGCTACTGACTGTGGTGGCGCTGAGCACTTTCCTGATGATTCTGCCCACCACCCTTGCCTCCACCTTCGCGGATCAGCGTTTTGCCACCTACGTGGGCATTGGCGCGGCGGACGTGCGCATCGACATCCGCGATAACACCATCAACCCCGAAAAAGTCACCAAGGACGCAGAATCCGACCCCGACGTGACCAACGTGGTGCGGCTCACCTCCAATCGCTATGACATTAAGAAAGCCGACGGGTGGGAAACCATCGTCGTTGAACGCGGTGACCATACTGTTTTCCCACTGTCCTACACCAGTGGGCACGCCCCTACCGCCCCCGACGAGATCGCCTTGTCCTACAACCAGGCGCAGGAGATCAATGCGGACCTCGGGCACACCATCACCATGCGCACACCTGGCGGCGAGAAACAGCTCCGCGTGAGCGGCATCTATCAGGATGTGACCAACGGCGGGCGTACCGCGAAAGCCGTCTTCGAGGACTCCACACCCGCAGTCTGGGAGGTTGTGTACCTGCAGCTCGCGTCTGGTGTGGACGTGCATGCGAAAACCGAGCAGTTCACGAACACTTACCCAGAGGCCAAAGTGAACAATGTCAGCGACGTGAGTCAGCAGATTTTTCGGTGCGGCATCCTCGCAACTGGGTGTGATCGCACTGCTCGCCGCCATCGCTGCAGTGGGTCTGATTTTCCTAGTCACCACGCTATTCCTCATTCTCATCCTGGCGCGTGAACACGACGACATTGCTAGCCTCCGCGCCATCGGAGCCACCAGTCGCGGACTCGTGGGGCACTATCTCACGCGCTTCGGCACTGTCGGACTCGCAGGCATCATCGTTGGCGTGGTGCTTGTGAACACCCTGGGCAACAGCCTATTCAAACTCGGCCTCGGCCGCATGGGTGCCCCGGCGGTAGAGCTCTTGCCCGACATGCTCCTGGCGTGGGTTCTCATTCCACTTGTGTTGGCGCTGGTCATAGCCACTGCCATTGTTCTTCCAACCCGAAAGATACGAGGTATCAGCCATGCCTAAAGCGCACCAGGTCACCAAGGATTACCAGATCCGAGTCCTCGACCATATTGATGTCAGCATCAACGACGAAGAGTTCGTGGCCATCATGGGGCCGTCCGGGTCCGGCAAATCAACGCTGCTGCATGCGCTCAGCGGACTCGATAGGCCCACCAGTGGCACCGTGAGTATCGACGACCGTGAACTCACCGACCTCAGCGAAGCCGAGCTCGCACAACTCAGGCTTGTCACTTTCGGCTTTGTGTTCCAGCAACCGCACCTGCTGAGCTCGCTCAGTGTGCTAGATAACGTCGTGCTTCCTGGGTTCCTAGCCAAACAAGAACCGCGCCAGACGATTGTGGAGCGCGGGCGGGAACTCATGGAGCGCGTCGGCATCGCCGACCTGGCTGATCGAGCCATCACTGAAGCCTCCGGTGGGCAGCTTCAGCGGGTGGGCATCTGCCGGGCGCTGATCAACAAGCCGAAAAGATCCTCTTTGGCGACGAACCCACCGGCGCGCTCAACTCCGCGACCTCGGCAACAATCTTGGACATTTTTCCACGACATTAACCGCGAAGGCACCACAATTGTCCTGGTCACGCACGATCCCGTGGTGGCGGCGCACGCCGATCGCGTACTGATCCTCGTTGACGGCACCATCGCCGACGACGTCACTCTAGGCAACCTACCACCCCAATGACCATCAGGAACGGCTGGCACACATCAACGGCCTTATGGCTGCTCGCGGCGTGTAAAAGAATGATCCGCGACCGTCAGTTCACCCGAAAAGGCCGCACCCAACGCTGCGGCCAGAGGTGCAATCATGTCGTGCGTATCGACGTCGCGTCCCAGCTCTGCACTCAGGGTGGTCACCCCGGCATCGGCGATGCCGCAGGGCACAATATGCTGGTAAAACTCCAGCGTGTTATTGCAGTTCAAGGCTAGGCCGTGCATGGTAACGCCTCGGGTTACTCGAATGCCCAGGGCACCGACCTTGCGTTCTGGGCGGGTGTCATTGCCTGGAATCCAGACGCCCGAGCGGCCGTCGACACGCCCCGCATCTTGAAGCCCCAGGTCACGTACCACCTGGATGATGGCTTCCTCCACGCGGCGCACATAATCCACCACGTCCACCGGCTCAGCGAGCTTGATGATTGGATAGCACACCAGTTGTCCGGGGCCGTGCCAGGTGATCCGGCCACCGCGATCTACATCCACCACCGGCAGGCCGTTGGTGGGGCGATCCTCGGGTTGCGTTCGTTTGCCAGCCGTGTAGGTGTTGGGGTGTTCAAGGAACAGCAGCTGATCGTTGATAAGACCGTCCGCGCGCTGCGCAGCCAACTCCGCCTGCCGATCCCACATCTCCACATAATCCACCGTGCCCAGGTTATAGACCTCTAGGGGAGTGGAGATATCGCGAATTGGCTGATCAGGGGCGGTAAAAGGGGCACGGGGTGCAGTCATGCAAATAATTTTACGCGCATCCTACAGTGAGTTATGCGCGGCCTTGTTCAGCACAAACCCTTGCCCGTGCTTTGCTGCCAACAGGTCATACCTGTTGGTTGGGCCTTGCAGGCAAAATCGCCCCACTGTGCTTGGTCCCCGTAATCAAGCCGCTGCACGTGATCTCCGGGGCTGCCCAGGTAGCGTTCGCCGCACACAGTGCTTGGCGACGATGAACTGTCATACAAGGCGATCGAATAAAGCTCAGAGTTACAGTCCTCTAATCCGTGGGAGCTGTAGGAACGGTCGCGAATAGAACACCCGACGTACGTGTCATGAAGCTCGCAGGAAATGTTCTCCGACGGTGTGTCCACCAACTGTGCCTTCTGCGTACTAGCGGGAACGGGGGACACCTTTGTGGAGTCAGACGCGGTAGCGGTCGATTGAGAGGCAGTTGTGGTTGCTTCCGATGTTTCTGCCTTGGACGTGGTTTCTGCCTGCCCTGCCGGGGAAGACGCTGGGTGATACTCCAGGTTGTTCAGCCACACGATGAACGCCCCGACCACTCCAATGACAATCGCAATGGCGGTCACCCATTTGATCAGCCCTTCCGTTCGTGCCGCATCGTGAACTGTGCGTGGTGAGTTCATTGTTATTTCCTCCCAGAGTGGATCATCACGGTGTTGATCAGGCGCTCTATATCGGCGGGTTCGCTGGGTGCAAACCCGTGAACTTGCTGGGTGAAGGCATGAATGTGATCCTCAAAAAGGAGCTGGTTGTCGTTCGTACGTGATGCTTCAAGCACCTGTAACCCGAACTCATGCCAATCACATTCCTGCACGCGGCTTTGGGCGGAAGCTAGCCCGTCGGCAGTCATGATTGTATGAACGCCCACGGCAGGCCCAATGGCCAGCAATTCATGCAACATGTCAGATACAGTCGTCGCACGGTTTGCTGGATCAAGTCGCTTCGCCCGATGTACCCCCGCCAGGACTAGGAACTGCGGTGCGGCATCACGTCCCTCCACCGCACGAGCACGGGCTTCCTTCAGAAACGACTCTACGGTGGAATCCAGCGTGATGGCACGTTGTACCGTTAGTCCATGTTCCTCTAAAGGCTCAAGAAGTTGCTCCCACTGCGCATTAGCCGAGATGAAGTTAATCAGATGCGTGTCCACCTTGTTCAGCACCAGGCTGGTGAGCATCGCAGTCAAGGTATGCAGATTATCGACGCCCGCCACCACGACGTTAGCAGCGATGCTGCGGGTTACCTCGGCAAGAGGGGCACTCCTGTCTGCACTGCCGTGCCCACAGGGAGGGCAACCTGAAGGTGTGTATCAGCAGTGACGAGGCGCGCGGCGTCGATATCCGCAAGCGACACGGGAGCATGGTCGGCAGGCTGGGGAGTCTTGCAGCTGCGTGCGGATGCCACGAAGCAATACCTCAAGCTGCTGGCCAGTGGGAGCGGTGCCAGGTCGGAACGTCCACTCCAACAGCACATCATGTTCCAGGCCCATCGAGTCCATCGTGTGTGGAGGTAGCTCACCTTCTGGCGCGGAATACACCGGCGTGCCGTTGCGGGGAAGCCACGGCAACGTTTCAAGCAGTTCAGGCCGTTGTGCTGAGACCACGATGACGAACACCCCCGCGCGGCGCCCGACCGCTGCAATGCGGGACACGCGTCGCGTTAGTTCCTCGTTGAGTCCGCTTGGAAAATCGAAAAGCAACAACAGCCGGTACGGCTCAGCGGCTTCAGGAGCTGCTTTGTTGTACTCCGTGATGGTGTGATGCTGTCCCTGCAGACACCGCTGAGTCACCACAGCGATGTGCTGTTCTACCTGTGTCAGCAATTGCTCCAGGTGCTTGGTGTTTGTTCGCACCGTGTCGCCATAAATACGCTCGCCCTCAGGACCCAATCCGAAGAGAAACGACAGAGAATCCCCCAGCTGTTCTGGGTCAAATGCGTCAACGATCACCCGGCCAGCAGGTATGCGATGCAACAAGTCAAGCACAGCAAACTGCACCGTCTCCACGTCTGTGGTAGCAAAACCACCGGTGTGGTCAAAGTTTAGGAACAATCCCCAGTTGCACACACGTGGTTCCGTTGCGTTAAAAGTGAGGTTCCACTGATGGTCAGGTTCGCCATGCAATCCGGTGCGCTGTCCGCTGATGGTGCTGAGCGTCAGGGAACCGACAGACGCAATGGGGTGATAATGCGGTGCGTTCTTGGCGTGGGCATCAGCGTGTCCCGACGGATCGCACTCGGGCACCTGGCTTTGGCGTTCCAGAAGCGTCGAGCGCAGTTCATGGTCCATGCGTTGATGCCAGCTGGCGATATGTAGATGAGGTTCATTGACCCGTGCATAATAAAGCCTGGCCAGTTGCGCGCAGCCAGAGATGAGTGCTTCGTACACTCGCGTCTGAATGTGGGTAACTAGCGTTCTCCTGGCTGATCCGAAAAATCGGGATGGTGCATGTGCCGACTTCTTCTAAAACACTGACAGCGCGAAGCTCCCACTGGGCGAACTCTTCTACAGGCAGGCGAGAAAGCTCTTGAGAAATATCCTCATAGGCGCCGTTGTCCAGCCAATAGCAGATTTTTTGCAACCACGCCTGTGGTGTCGCCCCAAAATCCGGTGCGATAAAATGACGCCGTGCCGCCAATATCGAATCGCTCGGCAGCATAGGAGCTTATCTGCGAAATCAGGGGTGTGAGCCCGGTCGATATTCTGCGTGATGCACCAATCAATGACGGCGAGTTCGTTGTCTACATGGGAACTTGCTTCTTTTACCTTGTCAGCTGCCGCGCTGAGGTGGGTGGTGAAACTGCGGAAACTCGTCTTGGGAAACCTGCATCTGCCGACACCACACGAGGTCCCCTTCCAGGGACGATGCAGTGGTGTGCTGGGAATGAGGCATACAGAATCCTTGCAGGTGCGATGACAGTTGTTGTTACCAATCTAACAGATTAGATAGTCCAATTTACAGGAAAGAAACAGAAAATTATCAGCGCAATATTATACCTGGCGAATGGTGCTGGTGGCTATAAAACAAAAACTATCCCCAATTCCGCATGGAACGGGGGATAGTGTGGATGGCTACAGAGCTGCTGTATTACAGACCCAAGTCACCTTCGAAGTTGGCGGTCTCAAGGCGATCCCGAATGGTGGTCAGGAACCGGCCAGCGTCCGCGCCATCAACGATCTGGTGATCGTAGGTCAGCGGCAGGTACACCATCTGGCGTACGGCGATGGCATCAACACCATGCTCCGAGATCACAACTGGGCGCTTCACAATAGCGCCGGTACCCATGATGGCTGCCTGCGGCGGAACCAGAATCGGGGTGTCGCTCAGGGCGCCTTCGGAACCAATGTTGGTGATGGTGAACGTGGCCGCCGCTGAGGTCAGCTGGCTTCAACTTGTTGTTACGTGCACGGTCAGCGATGTCTGTGATGGCCTGAGCCAGCTCCGGCAGGGTCATGTCCTGGGCATTGTGGATGACCGGGGAAAGCAGACCAGCAGGGGTATCCACGGCAATGCCGAGGTTGACCTGCGAGTGGTAGGTCATTTCCTTCTTCTCGGCGTTGTAGGAGGCGTTCACGTTCGGGTGAGACACCAGCGCCTCAATGGCGGCCTTGGCGAAGAACGGCAGGTAGGTGAGGTTCACGCCATACTTGGCCTGGAAGGCTGCCTTGTTGGCCTTGCGCAGCTCAGCAACATTAGTCATGTCCACTTCATGCAGCTGAGTCAGCTGGGCTGCGGTGTGCAGGGATTCCAGCGTCTTCTTTGCGGTGATCTCGCGGATGCGGTTCACGCGCTGCGTGGTGCCGCGCAGGGCTGCCTTGGCCGGGTCAACGCGCTTGGTGGACACGGCAGAAGCAGCGGTTGCGGGAGCTGCTGCAGGTACTTCGGCTGCGGCTGGTGCCGATTCAGCGGCACCTTGGCCTGCGGCTGCCAGAACATCCTGCTGCGGATACGCCCGCCAACACCCGTTCCGGTGACGGTACGCAAATCGACGCCGTGCTTGTCGGCGAGCTTGCGGACCAGCGGTGTCACGTATGGCACGTCATCATTGCTGTTTACCTTAGCTTGCGCTGCTGGAGGAGTAGCAACAGACTTTGGTGCTTCTACCTTGGGAGCAACCTCAACCTTTTCCTCGGCTACCGGAGCCGCTGGTGCGGGTGTCGGCGCAGCGGGTTCGGGTGTTACGGGTGCTGCGTTGGGGTCGCCGATGCGGACGATGACGGCTCCGACGTCAACGGTGTCGTCTTCATCGTGCAGGATTTCGACGATGGTGCCTGCCACGGGGGGAGGGGACCTCAGTGTCGACTTTGTCGGTGGAGACTTCTAGGAGGGCTTCGTCCACCTCGACGGTGTCGCCGACCTGTTTGAGCCAGCGGGTGATGGTGCCTTCGGTGACGGATTCGCCGAGTTCGGGCATGACCACATCAGTAGCCGCGCCGGCGCTGGATGAGCTTGCGCTGGAGGCACTTGCAGCAACAGATGCAGAAGCCTCTACCTTGGCCGCAACCTCAACTTTTTGTTCAGCCGCTGGTGCTGCCGGGGCTGAGGCTTCGCTTGCATCACCGATTTCTGCGATGACGGCACCAACATCAACGGTGTCGTCTTCATCATGCAGGACTTTGAGCAGGACGCCTGCCGCTGGAGAGGGGATTTCCGTATCGACTTTATCTGTGGAGACCTCAAGTAGCGGTTCGTCAACTTCTACCGTGTCGCCGACTTGCTTTAGCCAACGGGTGATTGTGCCCTCGGTGACGGATTCGCCCAGTTCGGGCATCTCTACAGAGAACGCCATTGTGTTCAGACTCCTTGATTAAGTCGTGTAGGTATAACAGTGTTAATACTCTGAGACTACCGGTTCGCTTCGGCTTATGTGACCTTGAGGTGCCTTTGGCGAACAGGACTCCCCCTACAATAGTGGATTGTGTTCAACTTATTTGGTCGTAGGAAGTCGAAACCGGGCATTCGTCCGCCGCGCGCACCTGGAGACACCATCCGGCAGGCAGACTGCGCTGACCTGCAGAACTGGGTTCGTGGCCGTGCTTTTGTTGAGGCTTTCGTGGAGCCTGAGACGTTGATCAACGAGATGAGTGTCGTCCTAGTTGATGAACATGGGGACTTTATTCGACGCCCGATCGGTGGCCCCAAGGGGATCGATGCTGTTACCCGTGAAGTGGGGGTACCCGTCTACGACGTTGAAGAGACCGGATACCCACAGCGCATGCGCGAAAAATTGGAGCGAGACCGCATCATCCGTAAACGCCAGGAACAAGCAGAACGCCGCGCCCGATTTGAGCGCGGCGAACAACCATAAACACGGAGTCTACTCTCCTGCGATACCTTCCAGCACGGCGATCAGTGTACGCACGGGTGCGCCGGTGGCTCGCGCGGGTGTGTAGCCGTGGGCACCACCCGTGTTAAAGGACGGCCCAGCGATGTCGATGTGTACCCACTCGATGCCCTCGCCAACGAAGTTCCCCAGATAGTATCCAGCCGACAGCATGCCACCCCAACGGGATGGGTCCGCGTTGCGCAGGTCGGCGACGGGAGAAGACATGGAGGTGGACATTTCCTCGGGAATGGGCATGGCCCACGCCTGTTCACCGACGCTCCGACCGGTTTCTGCAACACGGTCGCGGAAGGCATCGGAACCCATCACACCGGCCGTGCGCAGCCCTAACGCCACCATTTGTGCACCAGTGAGGGTGGCGGTTTCGATCAGGTAGTCGGGGTTATCCTCACTTGCCCGTGCGATGGCATCGGCGAGGATGAGGCGGCCCTCTGCGTCCGTGTTCAGGATTTCGGAGGTTGTGCCGCCGTAATGTGTGATCACATCGCCCGGGCGGTAGGAGTTGCCGCCAGGCATGTTCTCTGCCATGGGGATGGTGGCGGTCACCTTGACATTGAGCTTCAATCGAGCCGCGGCGATGATGGTGGCAAGGACGGCTGCGGAGCCACCCATATCGGAAATCATCTGGTCCATGTTGGCCGCCGGTTTGATGGACACGCCACCCGTGTCGAAAGTGATGCCCTTGCCCACCAAAGCCACAGTGGGTGCATCGTCCAGTTGCTCAGGGGCGTAGCTGATGCGCACAAGGCGCGGGCCGCGTGTGGAACCCTGACCCACTGCTACAATGCCGCCAAAGCCCTGCTCGGCCAGCGCGGCGTCGTCAAGCACCTCCACGGTGAGGCCATTGTCCTCAGCAGCTGATGTTGCGATGGCGGCGTAGGACTCGGGGAAACAGGTGTGACGACGGCGCGTTCACCAGGTCGCGAGCAAAGGCAACGGCCTCAGCGGTGATGACGGCGGCGTCGAAAAGCGCCTGGTCCTTGCCGAGGAACACCACCTTCTTCACCGGTTGCTGATCCTCAGGAACATCGGCGGTTTTCAGCCCACGGTAGGTGTATGCGCCGAGAGCGATGCCCTCCACGGCAGCGGCCAAGCCGAGTTCCCCCAGCGTTGTAGCCACAACCTTCAAACCCGTGAGCGAGCGTGCGGCAACACCGGCGGCTCGGCGAAGCTTCTCTGCGTCCATATCGTCACGTTTGCCTACACCCACTGCGACAATCGGGCCGGTACTAGCGGGAACCTTGGTTACCTCCTCGGCGGCACCAGTAGCACCAAGCATGTCCAGGGCAGCCCGCACTGTCGCGCCATCGAAAAACTCCGACTCGGGAAGATCAAGACCGTCCTCGCCCTGAAATACGGGGACAACCAGCGCCTCCGCATCCTGCGGCATCTCCGCAGACAACGACAACTCAGGTACAACACCGCGGTGAGGCAACGAGAATTCAGAAGACATGTAGGGCTAACCTCCACACAAACAATCAAGGAATAGTCACCTCAACAGTAGCGACCCACCCGACCACACAACACCGCTGGGTGTACCTTGATGTACATGACAGATTTGGTTTTTAACGTAGAACGCACCAGCAACCCCACCTCGCCGGAACGCCTCGCCGAGATTCTGGCAAACCCTGGATTCGGGCACTACCGCACCGACCACATGGTCACTATCGATTGGACTGAGGACAAAGGCTGGCACAACGCCGCTGTCGTCCCTTACGCCCCCATCTCCCTTGACCCCGTCGCCTCCGTCCTGCACTACGGGCAAGCAATCTTCGAGGGACTGAAAGCCTACCGGCAGCCCGACGGGAGCATCAAAACCTTCCGTCCAGAAGCCAACGCCGAACGCATGCAGCGCTCCGCTGAGCGCATGGCCATGCCGAAACTCCCCACGGAACTGTTCATCGAATCACTCCGCATGCTTGTGGACATCGACCAAGACTGGGTGCCCGCCGCCGGTGGAGAAGAATCCCTCTACCTGCGCCCCTTCATGATCGCCACCGAACCCAGCCTCGGCGTCCGGCCCGCCAACTCCTACACCTTCATGCTCGTCGCTTCGCCCTGCAGGTGCCTACTTCAAAGGCGGCATCAACCCCGTCTCCGTCTGGCTCTCCGAAGACTACGTCCGCGCCTGCCCCGGTGGTACTGGTGCTGCCAAATTCGCGGGCAACTACGCCGCCTCCCTCGTCGCACAGGCACAAGCCGCCGAAAAAGGCTGCGACCAGGTGGTCTGGCTCGATGCCATCGAACGAACCTACGTGGAAGAAATGGGCGGCATGAACCTCTTCTTCGTCTACGGCACGGGTAACGACGCCCGGGTGGTCACCCCACGCCTGTCTGGCTCACTGCTTCCTGGGGTCACCCGCGCATCCCTCCTTCAAGTCGCCCAAGACCTGGGGTATGCCGTTTCCGAGGAGCTTGTGAGCACCGAATCCTGGCGTGACGACGCCCTTTCCGGTGCCATGAGTGAAACCTTCGCCTGCGGCACCGCCGCCGTGATCACTCCCGTTGGCGAGGTGAAATCCAACCACGGCGATTTCACTATTGGTGGTGGCGTGTCCGGCGAGATCACCATGCAGCTTCGCGAAACCCTCACCGGAATCCAGCGCGGCACCATTGATGACACTCACGGGTGGATGCACACGCTGGTGTAGGTGGTTGCTGACCTAGGATAAGCCGTGTTCTTTACAGCAACACGGCAACTAATGCCGCAGAGAAGGCGGTGCAAAGTTCAATGCTGGCACCGATGCAGTCACCATTAAGTCCGCCGAAACGCCGCCGAAAATGCGTCGCGACGAGCAGGTTGAACAGAAGCGTTCCCACCAGAGCGGTAATGCCGAGTATCCACACCTCGTAGTACAGCGCAGCTGCCAGCATCAACGCCCACACGCCAATCCACCACCAGCGGATCGTGCCGATGACCAAAGCGCCAAAACCGGTGGGGGAGAAGGCGGTGAACCCTCGCGCGCACGTGATCATAGCGGCGCAGCGTCCAATGGCGGGCAGCGCGGCGACAGTAAGGAGCGCCGAGGTGGTAAGCAGAGCATGTATGGCGGCTACTTGAGTCAGTAGTGTCAGCAGGACCGTTCCCATGCCAAGCGCACCGGTGTAGCGGTCAGCGAGGATTTTTTGTGCTTGTTCGCCGGATTGGAAAGAGCCCAGAGCATCGCCGACATCAGCGAGTCCGTCGAGGTGCATCATGCGTGTCAGGGTTTCCCACAGAACGACGATGAGCACAGCGGTGAGGAGTGGGCTGATGCTCAGGGCATCGGCAACCATAGTGAGCGCGTAGGTGCACACCCCTAAGAACACGCCCACTAGGGGCAATGCAGCCATTGCCCGCGCGCCAGTGGTGCGGTCAAAGGTGGCGGCCCCCGGGAACGGCAGGATGGTCAGCCAGCTGAAGGCGGTGTTGATGCCTTCCCAGGGAGCGAATCCATGGACGTTACCTGACTCGTTGTCAGAGAACCCTGCTTTGCCGGACACAATAACGCTAGTCCTTCTCGGAAACTCCGGCGGATTCAAAGGTAGCCATGTCGATCATGATGTCAGTCGCGGCTTTCACTAGGGGAAGTGCTGCGGCCGCCCCAGAGCCTTCGCCGAGCCTCATACCAAAGTCAAGGAGGGGGTCCAGGTGGAGTGAATTCAGCGCCAGGATGTGAGCTGGTTCTGCGCCTTTGTGCCCCGCAACCCACCATTTGCGCGCGCCGGGGGCGAGTTTATTGGCCATGAGGGCGGCGGAGGTGACCACCACGCCGTCGAGAAGTACGGGGGTGCGGCGCACGGCGGCTTGTGCCAGGAAACCCGCCATAGCTGCGAGGTCGGGGGAGGAGATGGCTTTGAGGACGGCGATGGGGTCGTGTTTGATGGCACGCACGCGGTACATGGCATCGCGGACGGCGGTGACCTTGCGTTTCCAGCCTTCGTCATCGATGCCGGTCCCGCGGCCAACCACAACGACGGGCTCGGTGCTGGTCATGGCTCCGATGAGGGCGGCGGCGGGCGTTGTATTACCGATTCCTAGGTCGCCAGCGATGAGGAGGTCCACGCCCGAGTCAACTTCCTGGTCGGCGACGCGCTGTCCGATCTGCAGTGAGCGGATGACCTGGTCGTCGTCCATGGCGTCTTCACGGTCGATGGAACCGCAGCTGCGGGAGACTCGCTCATCACCCCACACATCGTGGTCAAGGGAGACGTCAACGACCCGTACGGAGGCCCCGGCCGCCCGGCCGAGTACGTTGATGGCCGCCCCGCCTGCCTGAATGTTGGCAGCCATTTGCAGAGAGACTTCGGAGGGGTAGGCAGACACCCCGTGCTGCGCCACTCCATGGTCACCCGCGAACACGACGATGCGGGGGTTGTCTATGGAATGCGGTGGGCACTGTCCTTGGCATGCGGAGATCCACACGCCTAAGTCTTCGAGCCGCCCGAGGGAACCCGCTGGCTTTGTCAGCGTGAGTTGGCGGTCGCGTGCCTGCTGCTCCACCTCCGCGTTGGGGGCTTCAACTTTGGCGAATAGTTCGGCGGGAACCATGGAGTGTCTCCTTTAGGGTTTCAATGTGAGAGGTATGCCAGCCACGACCAGCGTCACACGCTCGCAGAGTGCCGCCAGTGTGCCGTTGAGTGCACCGATTTCGTCGCGGAAAAGGCGGCCGGACCGGTGCTCTGGGATCACGCCCATTCCTACTTCGGGGCTGACCAGAATGAGGTTGTTACTAACAGGGAAGTTGTCAACTGCCGCAATGAGGCGCTGAACTTGCGGGGTGATGGTGCCGCGTGGGGCGTCCCACGCCTGGGCGTCGTCAAGCGTGTGGGTGAGCCATGTTCCCAGATCATCCACAAGGACGGTGCGGCAGGGTGGGTTGGCAAGGACCGTTGCGGCATCGACCTGGTCCTCCGTTGTCCAGTGCGCGGGACGGCGTTTCACATGCTCAGCGATGCGGTGGGAAAAATCCGTGTCGCCAGGCCAGGGGCGCGCAGTGGCGACGTAGCAGACATCCTCATCTGTGCAGAGTTCTTCAGCAAACACTGACTTCCCCGAGCGCGCTCCGCCCAGCACCAATGTGCGCACGTGCTACACCTTGTCGCCGATGTTGACGCGCGGCTTCGGGCTGCGGAGTCGACGCAGCTGAGTGGCACGTGAATACGCATAAAAGCCCAGTGAGATGCCCGGTTCGGTGGAGGTGGGGAACTTGTTCCGCACGGCTTTGTTGGCACCGCGACCAATGATCAGCCCTCCACGGCGAATGACAGCATCACCACCATGACGAATGTGGACATGACCGCCGAGGTTTGTGGGTAATTCTGGGCGATAAACATCACAACCAAAAGGCCCAAAGCCACCGGCATGATCATGTTGTTCATGTGGCGTCGGGAATCCACCCAATCGCGCACAAAACGACGCTCATCGCCGCGGTCACGCGCCAGCAGGTACTTCTCTTCGCCGCGATCCATTGCTTCCTGAACCTTGCGGCGCTGCGCCGTTTGCTGCTCGCGTTCCTTACGTTTGAACTCCCGGTACTCCTCCTTTGACATGGATTCTTTCAACGCTTTACGACGCTCGCGCGCCTCCTTCGGCGTCTCTGGGGCTTTCGTGGGGGAGCGGCGAACCCCCCGCTCACGCTCAGCATCTGCCCGTTTGGGCGTGGGGCGGCCCTTCTTTGGGGTATATCCCTTGCGAGTGGGCTGCGTTTCTGCGGGCGCATCTGCAGCTAATTCAACAGGCTCAGCTGCTGACGAAGAATCAGTTTTCTGCCAAGGAAGTTTCACGTATTCAAGGCTACAAGATACGGTAGGCACGACGGGTGTTAAGGCAGAAACACCCAAACAGGGGTTGATGCTGGGGGCAGGGGAATAACCCTCATAAGAACGCTGTTGAATACAATAATCTGTGCATCATCGCTTATTGCGGAGTACCGTGGTGCACGACGCAATCTTTTACAAAGGAGTTCACTAATGACCGCTCCCTCAACCAATACTGGTGTGATCCTCACTGATGCTGCCGCGGCCAAAGCTAAGGCATTGTTGGAGCAGGAAGGCCGTGAGGATCTAGCACTGCGCATCGCTGTGCAGCCCGGTGGCTGCGCAGGACTGCGTTACCAGCTGTTTTTCGACGACCGCGAGATCGATGGCGACAAGGTTGATGTCGTCGGTGGTGTGCGCCTTGTCGTGGACAAGATGAGTGTGCCCTACCTCGCAGGTGCCCGGATTGACTTCCAGGACACCATTGAGTCCCAGGGCTTCACTATCGACAATCCCAACGCAGCCGGCTCCTGCGCCTGCGGGGATTCCTTCAACTAAGACGAAGGTTCAGGATTAAGCCTTAGAGCAGTGTCATAGACATGCTCTAAGGCTTTTTCGCGTTCTTCCTGGGGGAGGTGTGCCGGGGCATAGGTGATGATAGGTTCCTGTGTGGAATAGCCCACAAACCGAAATATCCCATGGTGAATATGGGACAAGAATGAATGCATGTCGTCGGTCATTTCGTCTGGTTTGTAGAACTCTTCGGGTCCGCCAGTGGTCGTTGCTACCAGTGCTTTCTTGCCGTACAGCGCAGCCTCGTCGAGCATTCCATAGTCCCCACCGAACACTCCGCCCATGACCCACACGCGATCAATCCAGCCCTTTGTGATGGCAGGCATGGAGAACCACCAGAAGGGGAACGACAAGATCAGCATGTCAGCCCCAAGCACGAGCTCCAAATGTCGGGCAATTTCCGGGTTCAGGGTGCCGTCTTTGATCGCCTGCAAGGTCGCTTCCTGCGGCTTGAATGGGCGGGTCGGATTTTCAACGTCGTTGACATTGACAACCGGATCCCAGCCCTCGGCGTACAGGTCGATGAAATCCACGGTGTGACCGGCATCCTTCAGTGCCCGCTCAATAGTGTGAGCCTGAGCGGTGCAGAACGACTCAGGCTCCGGGTGTGCATGAACAATCAATACTCGTGACATGTGGGCGATTGTAATGACGCGTTAGGCATCAAAACAGGGCAAATCTTTCTTGATTGTTTTAGGTTGTGCAATGAATCGATGCAACAGCGCAGTGAGACTACAGCTCCACGGGGTACTCCCGTTCCTCAATATTGGGGACGATGCGCTTTTCCACGAAAATCCCGTGCCACACCATGAACGCAAGGACTGTCCACAAACGGCGAGAATGGTCCGATACGCCGTCGCGGTGCTCCTTCAGCATCTGCAGAAGAGCCTGTTTGTCAAAATAATCCTCGGTCTGTGAGGCGTTAATGGTGTCCTGCGCCCAGCCATACAACTCGTCGCCCGCCAACCAATACCGCATGGGAACCGGGAAGCCCAGTTTCCGGCGATTAAGCACATGGGCGGGAACAATCTGTTCCATGGCGCGGCGCAGCGCGTATTTGGTGGTCCCCTCAGTGATCTTCAATCCGTGGGGGATTGTCTCCGCCACGGCAAACACTTCCCGATCCAGGAACGGAACACGCAGTTCCAGGGAGTTGGCCATGGTCATCTTATCGGCCTTGACCAGAAATGTCGCCCCGCATCCACGTGAACAGGTCCAAGTGCTGCATCCTGGCAACCGGGTCCATGTCGCGGGAATGCGCGTAGATGGAAGCGGTGACATCACGGTGATCCCACTCCGGTTTTGCGCCGGGCATGACGCGCTTGAGCTGCTCCCAGCTGAAGGAGCGCGCGTTGCCGTAGTAGCGTTCTTCCATGGGGGTGGTGCCGCGTTGGAGCAGGGACTTGCCCTTCACACCGTCGGGCAGCACGGTGCTGAGCTTGCGGAGTCCTTTGAGTAGGGGGAAGGGGATCTTCTCGAAGGGCGCGAGTGACAGTGGTTCCTTATATATGGTGTAGCCGCCGAAGAGTTCGTCGGCACCTTCACCGGACAGCACCACTTTGACGTGCTTCCGGGCTTCCGCAGCCACAAAGTAGAGGGGAACCAGCGAGGGGTCCGCCACTGGATCATCCAGGTACCACATGATCTTGGGGATAGCATCGGCGTATTCCTCCGGGGAGACAATCTTGACGATGTGTTCCACCCCGATGGCTGCTGCGGATTCCGCCGCCACATCAACTTCCGAGTAGCCCTCGCGCTCAAAACCGGTGGTGAAGGTTAGGAGATTCGGGTTGTGACGCTTCGCCAACGCCGCAATAGCCGTTGAATCGATGCCGCCGGACAGGAACGATCCAACAGTCACGTCGGCACGCATGTGCTTTTCCACGGAGTCTTCCAGCGCCCGTGCGATGCGGTCGAACAGCACCTGCTCTTCGCCCTTAACGACGCCCCGCACATTGAACTGCGGTTTGAAGTACCGCTCCTGCTTAACGACGCCCTCCTGGGTCACCGTCCCGATACATCCTGACTCAAGCCTGCGGATATGGGTATGCAAAGATTCTGGTTCTGGCACATACTGCAGATCCACGTAGTGCTCAACGGCTCGGTAGTCAACGCTGAGATCTAGACCCAGCTCTGGTGCCATCTCAAGGATGCATTTTTTCTCGCTGGCGAAAACGGTACCTTTATCTGTGGTGGCGTAGTACAGCGGTTTGATGCCAAATGGGTCGCGGGCGAGAAAAAGCTGCTTTTCCTTGGTATCCCAAATGGCGATACCGAACATACCTCGCAGGTGTTTCACCACATCTTTGCCCCAATGGTGGTATCCCACAAGAATTGGTTCGCCGTCGCCCGAGGTGTTGAAGGTGTAGCCCAAATCCTGCAGCTCTTTACGCAGCTCAACGTAGTTGTAGATTTCGCCGTTGAAGGTCATGGCGTAGCGATCCGGCTCGCCTTCTGGACCCCACTGAAGTGGCTGGTGGGAATGTGCACTATCGATAATGGAGAGGCGATTGAAGCCAAACACCGCGTCTGTGTCATGCCATGATCCGGCCTCGTCTGGGCCGCGGTGGCGCATGCAGGGCAGCGCGCGTTCAATTGCGGGAACAAAGTCCACGGCGTTGTGATGTGCCGTAAGCATGCCTAAAAGGCCACACATAGAGCGTAATCCTTCGATCTCAGTTGCCAATACTCTAAGCAGTGTAGTGGTGCTGACCCCAAAACTGCAGAACCATACGTTATATGGACGCGGGAGGCGCGACGTCGATAAGCAGCGTGGGGGAGTGCTGATACCCCCGTTGAACAAAGATACAGCGCTGGTGCTTGAGCATTGTCGCGTGACGCACCAAACAGCAGTGCTGTAAATACTACACTTTTGAGGGTAACCCTAAGGATGATGTATTGTGAGTTAGACAACATTAGGTAAGGGGTGGTGTTGGGGCTGACCTTGTCACATGCAGTAAAATCCTCGCTGTATCAGCTGCGTGGCATCAAACGAGGTGGAAAGCACATCAGAATGCGATACGCTGCGAAGTTAGAAAAAGTTTGTGTGGACAGGAAGGCAGACACACGTGAAACAGCGAAACAAGCGTGGTTTCATGCGCAACGCGACCCTCGCAGGCGTACTCGGCGCTGGCAGCCTCGCGCTTACTGGCTGTGATGTCGCCGCACCCGGCGGCCCAGTTGGTCACTTTTTGCGCATGGGCTGGCCGGAAGGCATCACCCCAGAGGCTACCGCGATGGGCAATTTCTGGGTGTGGGTCTGGGTTGCTGCCTGGATTATTGGCGCAATCATGTGGGGCCTCATGCTGTGGTCTCTGTTTAGGTACTCCGCAAAGCGCGCCGAGAAGAACGGTAAAGGTGAATTCCCCCGACAAACCGGGTACAACGTTCCGCTGGAGCTGGTGCTGACCATCGTCCCGATCCTGATCGTGATGACCTTGTTCTTCTTCACCGTCCAGACGCAGGACCGCGTGACCGCCTTGGATAAAGACCCGAAGGTAAAGGTTGATGTCACCGCCTTCCAGTGGAACTGGAAGTTTGGATATGGCGAGGTTGCTGAGGATCTGTCGCCAACCGGTTCGCTGTACAACGGCCGTGATGAAGAGCGCCAGAAGGCTGCGGATCACAGCGCCGAATTTGCTGACAGCACTCGCGAATCTCATGGCGAGGCATCGCACGGTGAGCATGCCGCTGGTCCGATCCACGGTAAATCCAAGTCGGACATGTCCTACCTGCACTTTGACAAGATCGAGACGTTGGGCACCACTGATGAAGTTCCGGTTCTGGTGCTTCCATCCCAGACCCCATTGAGTTCGATCTCGCAGGAGCCGACGTGGTTCACTCCTTCTGGGTTCCTGAGTTCCTGTTCAAGCGCGACGCATTCCCGCACCCTGAGGCCAACAAGTCTCAGCGCACCTTCCAGGTTGAAAAGATTGAAAAGGAAGGCGCCTTTGTGGGACGTTGTGCTGAGATGTGCGGTACCTACCACGCCATGATGAACTTTGAACTCCGGGTGGTTTCACCCGAAAAGTTTAAGCAGTACATGGAGTTCCGTAACAGCAACCCCAAGGCATCGAACGCCGAGGCACTGAAATCGATCGGTGAGGCTCCTTACGCAACCTCGACCAGCCCGTTCTTGTCTGGCCGCGAGGATACCCGCAACTCCACCAACACTGTTGACCTCAACAAGTCTGCTCAGTAGAAGGGAATAACACATGAAGTCTTCCGCCAAAATCTTCTATGGGCTCACGGTGTTCATGGGCATAATGGCCGTGATCTACATCCTGGCTACCCGCAATGTTTCTGACACCGGAAGTGTTCAGGGACTTGAGTGGGCAGGTGCGACTGGTCTGGCTCTGGCTGCAGGACTCACACTTATGCTGGGTGCCTACTTCCACTTCACGGAGCGTCGCATTGATATTCTTCCCCAGGACTGGGAGGAAGCAGAGATTGAAGACGGTGCTGGGATGCTCGGCTTTTTTAGCCCAGGCTCTATCTGGCCGTTTGTGATGTGTGTTGGCATTGGCATCATGGGTTACGCCATCGCCTTCATGGCGTACTGGTTGCTGCTGCTTGGCGCTGTCATCTTGATCTGGTCGGGCATTATGCTGAACCTGCAGTACATCATGCCGAAGGAAAAGCACTAAACCGTAACGTGCACAATGTGAGGCGGTCCAGGGTTGTTTGCTCTGGACCGTTTCTTTCGTCGTAGCGAGCTTCGGGGGTATTGCTAGTGCCTGCGGTCTGATGCGCAAACTGACATTATCCTACGTGGAGTATAGGTGATTAAGCACGCAACCAGGGGCGAGGCAATAAAACGCGGGAACTCAATGAAGTGCAAGATGGGTGCCGAAAACGCCCAGTTCAGCGGGGGTCAACCGAAAGTTGTAGCGGACGCAAAACATGGCCAATATAATGTGATATGTGTCTCTTTGGTTTGTGGGGGTGAAAAATGCTGCATTGCTCTTGCGTCTCGGGTAGTATTGAGCCGCGCCGTATGGGGGTAAAACGGGGTAATGATAGCGGGGTGGGTGACCTGCAAAAACGGTGCGTCGGATGAAACAGTGAAAAAAGTTCCACGGGTTCTCGAAATTTTTTTGAAATATGTAGAAGCTGAAATCCTTCCGCTGGCAGAGCCATAAACCGACACAGGGGCGGGGGCACTAGATGACTTCCCCCGCTTAACCCGTCATACTGATAGACGTGACGAGCGCAGTTGGAAACACAGGTATGACAGCACCACAGCGTGTTGCGGCACTGAACCGACCCAATATGGTCAGTGTCGGCACGATTGTGTTCCTGTCTCAAGAATTGATGTTCTTCGCTGGCCTGTTCGCGATGTACTTTCGTGTCGCGCGCAAACGGGCAGGGCGAGACGTGGGACTACGGTGCATCGCACCTCAATGTCCCTTACGCACTAACGATTACCATCATCCTGGTGGCCTCATCGTTTACGGCACAGGCGGGCGTTTTCGCTGCAGAGCGCGGTGATGTTTTCGCTCTCCGCCGCTGGTACGCGATTTCGGCCCTCATGGGTACGGTGTTCCTCGTTGGCCAGGGCTACGAGTATTACCACCTTGTAGAACATGGCCTGACCATTCAGAGCAGTGTGTATGGCTCTGTCTTCTACATCACGACCGGGTTCCACGCGGCACACGTCTTGGCTGGCGTTTTGGCCTTCGTCGTCGTCCTGCTTCGTGTGGCAAAGGGCAAGTTCACCCCGGCTCAGGCAACTGCAGCCATGGTGGTGTCGTACTACTGGCACTTTGTTGACGTTGTCTGGATCGGCCTGTTTGCCACCATCTACTTCATTCAATAAGCCTTTCTGGTCGGACTCACCAAAGATAAAAGGGAAATGATGGAAACCAACCCACAGACCACCGAGCACACTGCTTCGACAGTGCCCTCGGCGAAGAAGGTCAAAGCCCGCCGCAAGATGCGGCGCATCCTCGCTGGTGCGCTGACCCTTGTCCTGGCATTGACCGGCGCTGGCTTGTTGGCCAACGCCCTTACCCCTGATGCTCAGGTCGCAACCGCCAATCAGGACGATCAAGCTCTGATCACCGAAGGCAAAGACCTGTACGAGGCCGCGTGCGTGACATGCCACGGCAAGAACCTGCAGGGTGTTAAAGATCGCGGTCCTTCTCTGATTGGTGTCGGTGAAGGTGCCGTGTACTTCCAGGTTCATTCTGGTCGTATGCCCATGCTTCGCAATGAAGCGCAGGCGCAGCGAAAGACCCCTCGCTACTCAGAGCAGCAAGTCCTGGCACTGGCAGCATATGTGAATGCCAATGGTGGCGGCCCTGAAATTGTTCGCAATGAGGACGGCACCATTGCGATGGAGTCCTTGCGCGGCAAGAACTACGATGGCGATGTTGATCCTGCTGACATTGCCCGCGGCTCTGATCTGTTCCGCTTGAACTGTGCGTCCTGCCACAACTTCACTGGTCGTGGCGGTGCGTTGTCGTCCGGTAAGTATGCACCGTACCTGGACCCCGCTAACGAGCAGGAGATTTACCAGGCCATGCTGACCGGACCTCAAAATATGCCCAAGTTCTCTGATCGTCAGCTGTCTGCTGATGAGAAGAAAGACATCATTGCTTTCATCAAGGCAGCTAAGGAAACACCGAATCCCGGCGGCTATGGCCTCGGCGGCATTGGCCCTGTTACTGAGGGCATGCTTATGTGGCTTGTCGGTATCGTGGTCCTGATCGCCGCAGCTCTGTGGATTGGATCTCGCTCATGAGCAATAACGTGAATAAGAAGTACACTTCTCAAGAGCTCAATGCCATGAGCAATGACGAGCTTGCCCGCTTGGGCACGGAACTTGACGAAGTCACCGTTGCCTACCGCAAAGAGCGGTTCCCGATTGCCAACGACCCAGCAGAAAAACGCGCCGTCAACATCGTTGGCGTGTGGTTCCTGCTTGGCATTATCTTCGCCGTTGCTTTCCTCGGCGTGTATTTGTTCTGGCCCTGGCACTACAAGGGACTCGGCGAGTCGGGCGTGTGGCTGTACTCTCTGTACACGCCGCTGCTGGGTGTAACCATGGGTCTGTCTATCCTGAGCATGGGCTTTGGTGCCGTTCAGTACGTGAAGAAGTTCATTCCGGAAGAGATTTCGGTGCAACGCCGCCACGACGGGCCGTCGGAAGAGGTCGATCGACGCACGTTGGTCGCATTGCTGAATGATTCGTGGCAGACCTCAACCCTTGGGCGTCGTAAAGTGCTCATGGGCCTGATGGGAACAGGTGCTGTGCTTGCTGGCCTGACCATCATTGCTCCTCTCGGTGGCATGGTGAAAAACCCGTGGAAACCGAAGGCAGGCGGGCTGGATGTACAGGGCGACGGCACCTTGTGGACCACCGGATGGACGTTAACCAAAGAAGGCACCAAGGTCTATCTTGGTCGCGATACCGGCGCTCTTGCCGAGAAGCACCACGGGCATTACACCACCCAGGGTATTTCACGCCTGGTGCGTATGCGCCCTGAGGATCTTGCTGCTGGTGGCATGGAAACCGTGTTCCCACTGCCGGAGGAAGATGTCAACGATGGCGACCTCTACGAGTCCACTCGTGAAGTTTATGAAGCTCACATGCACTCCATTCACGGTCCCCGTAACTCTGTGATGCTGATCCGCCTGCGTTCCGCTGATGCTTCGCGTGCTGTTCAGCGTCAGGGCCAAGAGGACTTCCACTACGGCGACTACTACGCCTACTCGAAGATTTGTACACACATCGGTTGTCCGACCTCACTGTATGAGGCGCAGACCAACCGTATCCTGTGCCCCTGCCACCAGTCGCAGTTCGATGCGTTGCACTACGCAAAGCCGGTTTTCGGACCTGCCGCGCGTGCGCTTCCTCAGCTGCCCATCACTGTTGACGAAGAGGGCTACCTCATCGCAGCCGGCGATTTCGTTGAACCCGTCGGCCCGGCCTTCTGGGAGCGTCGTTCATGAGTAACAATAAATTAGCCCAGATGGGCAACAACGTTGATTCCCGCTACACACTCTCGGCGGGCATCCGCACACAGATCAACAAGGTCTTTCCTACGCACTGGTCTTTCCTGCTTGGCGAGATCGCACTGTACAGCTTCATTGTGCTGTTGCTGTCCGGCATCTACCTGACCTTGTTCTTCGATCCTTCTATCGCCAAAGTCGTCTACGACGGCGCATACGCCCCGTTGAACGGCGTAGAAATGTCGCGCGCTTACGAAACCGCACTGAACCTCTCCTTCGAGGTTCGCGGTGGCTTGTTCATCCGCCAGCTGCATCACTGGGCTGCACTGATGTTCGCCGTGTCCATCATGGTTCACATGTTGCGCATTTTCTTCACCGGTGCTTTCCGACGCCCGCGTGAGGCCAACTGGATCATTGGTTGCATCCTGTTGCTACTTTCGGTTGCTGAAGGCTTCATGGGATACTCCCTTCCGGATGACCTGCTCTCTGGTGTTGGCCTGCGCATCATGTCCGCCATCGTGCTGTCCTTGCCCATCATTGGTACCTGGCTGCACTGGCTCATCTTCGGCGGAGACTTCCCCTCCGAAATCATGCTGGACCGCTTCTACATCGCACACGTGCTGCTCATCCCAGGCATCCTGCTTGCGTTGATTGCCGCCCACCTCGCGTTGGTGTGGTATCAGAAGCACACCCAATCCCTGGACCTGGTCGCACCGAAACCAACGTTGTGGGCGTGCGCATTCTCCCAGTCTTCGCAGTCAAGTCTGTGGCCTTTGGTTTGATCACCTTCGGCGCTCTGGCCTTTATGGCTGGTGCATTCCAGATCAACGCCATCTGGAACCTGGGTCCCTACAACCCGGCGCAGGTGTCCGCAGGTTCCCAGCCCGATATTTACATGTTGTGGACGGATGGTGCTGCTCGCATCATGCCCGCATGGGAGCTCTACCTGGGTAACTACACCATTCCTGCTGTGTTCTGGGTGGCCATCATGCTGGGTATCCTGGTTGGCTTGCTGTTCGCCTACCCGTTCATCGAGGCAAAGATCACGGGTGACGACGCGCACCACAACCTGTTGCAGCGTCCGCGCGACGTTCCGGTCCGCACGTCCATCGGTGTGATGGCCCTAGTGTTCTACGCACTGCTTACCCTCTCCGGTGGTAACGACCTGGTGGCCTACCACTTCCAGGTGTCCCTAAACGCCATGACCTGGATCGGCCGTATCGGATTGATCGTGCTGCCGCCGCTGTCATACTTCATCACTTATCGCATCTGTATCGGCTTGCAGCGCTCCGACCGTGAGGTTCTGGAGCACGGTATTGAAACTGGTGTGATTAACCAGCTGCCCAACGGTGCCTTCATTGAGGTGCACCAGCCGCTGGGCGAGGTGGACGAGCATGGGCATCCTGTTCCGCTGGAGTACGCTGGTGCCCCTGTGCCAAAGCAGATGAACCAGCTTGGCTTCTCCGGACATCCTGGTCGTGGCAGTTTCTTCACTCCTGACAACGATGACGTCGCCGCTAAGGCTGCGGAGATTGAGCACCGCAACCATGAGGAAGAAGTCGCTATGTTTGAAGAGCTACAGCGTGCCAACCGCGAGGAAGATAGTAAGAAATAGCTCACTATACTGCGCTCCCTAAAATCCCCCTTTTCTTTGGAAAGGGGGATTTTCTATTTGCTTTGTGAATGAAATGAAATGGCAGAAGTTGACGCATCATCGACCGTTGGTATAGTCTCATCTTATGCAAAACTTAAAAGAATGTGCGATGCTTATTTTGCGCATCGGTATTGGCGTCGTTTTTGTTGGGCACGGTTGGGATAAGGTCGTGACCAATGGCATTGACAAGGTTGCTGGTTTCTTCGCCAGCATGGGCATCCCTTCCCCTACAGCTTCTGCGTACTTTGGGGGATATGTTGAGTTGATTGGCGGCATCCTGCTCATTGTTGGGTTGGGTACTAATATTGTTTCCCTGCTTCTTTCCGTGGTGATGGCAGGCGCGATCTACTTTGTGCACCTCAAAGATGGATTCCTGTCTGTCGATGGCGGGGGCTATGAGTACCCGCTCGTACTGCTACTCGTGCTGCTGTTCTTTGCTGCTGCCGGAAGTGGACGGTTTGGCTTGGATGCGATGGTGTTCAAACGCGGGAAGGCAAAGGCATAACGTTTTATGGTTCAAGCGCGACGTGCGCTGCGTAGCCTAAAGCCCGCCTCACATGTTGTGTGGGGTGGGCTTTTGCTGTGTCGTCGCGTTGTTAGAGGCGCTGTAACGCCGCAGGGCTTGGAAAGGGCTTAAGGTGCCTCGTTTTGTGTGCTGTGGAGCCTGCAGGAACGTGTTGAGGGGCAAAGTATGGGTGTCTGCTGGGTAACTTTTGTAGGAAGTGTAGCGATGTATAGGGCAGATGGACGAGGCATTCGGTAGTGTGCTTGCTACGCCCATGGTATTACCTGCGTAGCACATCTGAAAGGGGGTAGCGGTTGCAGTGTGTGATTAGGAACACAAAAATCTTTTCCTGGAGCTTTCTTAGTGCTTGTTGTGGGTGTTATGTTGCCGTGAGCTATAGGATTTTGGGGTGCAAATATCAGCAAATCTCCTGCATATGGGGTGGAGTGGGCTCTACCATGTCCCCACCAGCGCAAGCCTAAAGTTTTAATTGAGACTTTTGGCTTTTGCTTAAGCTCCATTATTGATAACGGTTTGATAACGGGATTGTTTTCGGCGATTCGCTGGACAGTCTCGTTATAGTTTCGTAACCTATGTCTTGCAGGCGGCAACTTCACTCATACTGCTACAGCAGGGTGAGAGGGGAGCGATCGCTGATGAAAACGAAAAATATATGCCTAATCAACCCGGTGTAGTGGCTGGGGAGAACCGGGGAACCAGATTCCCATCTGGGGTGAATCCTTTCGGAGAGCACCAGAGACGGTGTGGACGTGAGGTAGGTGGCTTCCGCTTCCGAATCCGACAGCTAACCCGGTAGGCGAACAACAGGAAGATTTGGAGATTCATTCGTGGGTAAGCACAGCCGCCGCGAGGTAGGACTTGTAAAGAAGACCGCATTTGCTTCTGCGGCAACCATTGGCGCAACTGCCGTTCTATCCAACCCGGCGCAGGCCGCCGAGGTTGTCGTTCCGAACACAGGCATGACTTTCCAGGTTGATGGCCTGGAGAACGTCCCCAACATCAACGCCGTTCCCTGGCATCAATCAGTGGGTGCCTTCCCTGGCTGGACAGGGTCAGCAGGTGAACTACACCGCTGTTGCTGAGGCTTCGCCGGCAACCTCCGGTCCGGCTGCCCCGAGCAGCGGGCCAGGGGCAGGCCATCGTGGACGCTGCTGCATCCAAGATTGGTTCCCCCTACGTATGGGGCGCTACCGGCCCGAACTCTTTCGACTGTTCTGGTCTGACCAGCTGGGCCTACAAGCAGGTTGGCAAGGACATTCCGCGTACCTCCCAGGCTCAGGCAGCATCAGGCACCAAGATTTCCCGCGACAACCTGCAGGCTGGTGACATCGTCGCCTTCTACTCTGGTGCATCGCATGTGGGTATTTACACCGGTCACGGCACCGTTATCCACGCTACTACCGAGGGCAAGCCGCTGGCTGAAACCTCCATGGACTACATGCCGTTCCACTCTGCAGTGCGTTACTAAAACAAGCGCATTACTGTGCAACGCCCTCGACTGATGTGGTCGGGGCGTTCATTTGTGTTGATGGCCATTTGTTATGATCATCTCTGTTTGAAATTGTTGTCTTTTCATCAAAGGCGGTGTGCTCGTGGTATGCAATCTGTGGTTACGTCGATCGTCGTGCGCGGTGATTGTCGCTGCGGCAACGCTAGGGTCTACGGTGGGCAGCCAGTTCACGGCCGCCGCTGACCCGGACCAGGTGGATAGCCTTATTGCGCAGATGGAGAAGGTTTCCCGCGAGGTGGAGGCCAAAAATGAGGAAGTCAAGCATCTGGAGGAAGAGCTCACCGGCAAGGAAAAATCCATTGATTCCTTGAGGCAGGAGGTCAAGGCATCAGGAGAGCGTGCCGAGCGAGCTAGGTCTTTGGTGGATTCGACGCAGACAGAGGTCAATCGCTTGGCTGCATCAAAGTATCGGGGTGCCGCTGTGGATCCGATTACTACGGTCATTTCAGCAAAGAACCCGCAGAGCGCGATTGATCGTTCCGCCTATTTGGCTTCTAGGACAAAGCGGACCGAATCGACGGTGGAGGGGTTGCTGCATGCGACTGAAGAGGCAGCTGCGGAGCACAACCGGGCCTCGCGTGCCGCAGCTCAGGCGGATTTTGAATTGGGGGAGATGCAAAGCCATAAGAAGGATTTGGATAGGCAGCAGGAGGATTTGAAGAAGCAAACGGAGGGTATCCGTAAGCAAGTCGACGGCTTGAGTGACGCGGACCGCCAGCGGTGGATTCAAAAGAACGGTCCGCTTGAGGTAGATATGGCTCGCATTACGGGCATTAACCCGGCGGGCATGGCTGCGGTGCAGGCCGCGATGACCAAGCTAGGGGCACCATACGGGTGGGGTGCCACTGGGCCATCCGAGTTTGACTGCTCTGGTCTTGTGTACTGGGCGTTTCAGCAGCAGGGCAAGACGGTGCCGCGGACGTCGCAAGCTCAGATGGGTGGAGGCACTCCGGTGAGTCGCGCCGAGCTGCAGCCTGGGGACGTGGTGGGATACTATCCGGGTGCCACACACGTCGGCATCTATGTGGGTGATGGCAAGCTCGTTCATGCCTCGGACTATGGCATTCCGGTGCAGGTCGTGGGCGTGGATTCCATGCCATTTTACGGTGCGCGGCGCTATTAGCGGCGACTAGAATGGTCGCCCATGGCGAAGGTTTTGCTGGTCACCAATGATTTCCCGCCCACAGTGGGTGGGATTCAGTCGTATCTGCGTGATTTCGTGGATCAGCTTGATCCGAGCGATGTGGTTGTTTTTGCCTCCACACAAGATGGGGAGGCGGCCAGGGAGTATGACGCGAGTGTGCCTTATACGGTAGTGCGCTGGCCTCGAAAGATGATGCTGCCAACACCGTCAACAGCCCGAAAGATGGTGCAGCTTATCAAAGCGTACGGGATTGAGGTGGTGTGGTTTGGGGCTGCTGCGCCACTCGCGTTGATGGCGTCTGCTGCGCGGAAAGCGGGTGCGCATCGCGTGGTGGCCTCGACGCATGGACATGAAGTTGGCTGGTCGATGCTTCCTGGTGCCAGGCAATGTCTGCGTCGCATTGGTAACACCTGCGATGTGGTGACCTACATTTCTGAGTACACACTCCGGCGTTTCCGTAGCGCGTTCGGGTCGCACCCTCGGTACGTGCGGTTGCCGTCGGGCGTCGATACGCAGTTGTTTACCCCGTTGTTGCCGAAAGCGGAGGGGAAAACGGTGGTGTGTATGTCGCGTCTGGTGCCGCGGAAGGGGCAGGACAGTCTGATTGCTGCGATGCCGGCGGTGTTGCGCCAGCACCCAGATGCCCGGTTGGTGCTGGTCGGTGGGGGTTCCTACGAGAAAGCGTTACGACGCCGCGCCGCCGACCTGGGGCATTCCGTGCAGTTTTTGGGGCGGTTACCGTTCGAGCAGATGCTGCAGGTGCTTCGGGAGGCTGATGTGTTTGCCATGCCTGCGCGCACCCGTGGGTGGGGCTTGGATGTGAGGGCCTAGGCATTGTGTATTTGGAGGCGCAGGCGTGCGGTATCCCCGTGATCGCGGGGAATTCAGGCGGTGCACCAGAGACGGTGACTTCTGAAACGGGCATTGTAGTGAATGGTCGCGACCAGGCTGAGCTGGAGTCGGTGCTGGTGACATTGCTTGACGACGCCGCGCTGCGTCACCGGCTCGGGTCCGCTGGGCGTCAACACGTGGAAACCTGCTGGACATGGAGGATCATGGGTGCCCGTTTGCGTGAGGTGCTTTATACTGGCTAGGTTATTGTCGCGCGTGGGAAGTAGAGTGTCAGGATGTCACAGCAGCCGGGTCCGTTGACCATCGGTTTTGACATTGGCGGAACCAACCTTCGAGGGGCTGTGGTCAACGGGCGTGGTCAGATCATTGATTCGGCGCATGTTCCGACACCTGATAGCCCTAAGGGATTGGAAGAAGGCATCTCGTTTGTGGTCAAGCAGCTCCGCGCAAACTACGACGTGGATGCTGTGGGCTTGGCTATCGCCGGGTTTTTGGATCCCGAATGCACGATGGTGCGGTTTGCTCCTCACCTGGCGTGGCGCGATGCCCCTGTGAAGGAGATCCTGGAGGACCGCCTGGCGCTTCCTGTGCGTCTAGAACATGACGCTAACGCCGCAGCCTGGGGAGAGTACCGTTTTGGCGCTGCGAAGGATGCTTCAGTTTGGGCGCTTTTTGCCATTGGCACCGGCATTGGCGGGGCGTTGATGATCAATGGTGAGATTTACCGCGGCGCATTTGGCACCGCTCCCGAGTTTGGTCACCTCACCGTCGTACCCGAGGGGCGAGAATGTGCCTGCGGGAAGCGGGGATGCCTGGAGCGTTACTGTTCGGGCACAGCGCTGGAGCATACGGCGAAAGAGCTGATGGACTCCGGCGCGTTTGGCGAGTATCCGCCGGGGCGGATGACGGGCCGCATGGTGATGGCCGAAGCGAAAAAAGGCGATCCAATGGCGCTGGCTGCGGTGGAGCAGTTTGCAACGTGGTTGGGTGAGGGTTTGTCCATCGTTGCGGATGTGTTGGACCCGGAGCTGATCGTGATTGGTGGAGGAGTCTCCACTGATGCCGCGCTGTATCTGGATATGGCCCGAAAAGAGTTTGCTCAACGTATTGTGGGAAGTGGGCACCGTCCGATGGCGCGACTGAGCACCGTGGAGTTGGGGGCCGACGCGGGCATGATCGGAGTGGCCGACTTGGCGCGTCAACTCACCGTCTAGCAGGAAGAAAAGTAATGCAAAATAAATGGTATTGGATATTTAGAAACATTATCTCTTTGGTCCTTTCCTGCGGGTGTACAACCGCCCGGAGATTGTTGGCGTAGATAATATTCCGTCCGCCGGTCCAGCTATTATTGCCTCTAATCACCAGTCGGTGATGGATTCTTCTTTTGCCGCTGCTGTGCCCACGGCAAATTACGTTTTTGGCTAAAGCGGAGTATTTTAATGGCACAACGCTGGTGGGTAGGCTGCAGAAATGGTTTTTTACTAGTAGCGGGTCGCGCCCGGTTAATCGCACATCCGCCAGTGCTGGGCAAGACGCTATGAATACGGCGGTTGAGGTGCTGAACGATGGCGATCTTTTCGACTTTACCCTGAGGGGACACGTTCGCCCGATGGTCGCTTGTATAAAGGGAAAACTGGCGTGGCGCGCATTGCGTTGGCGTCTGGCGCTCAGGTTATTCCTGTGGCGATGATCGGCACGGGAGACGTCAACCCGATTGGCACATGGTTTCCGCGTCCGGGTAAGGTGCGGGTGAAGGTAGGCGATCCTATCTCATCCCATCGAGTTTGTTAATAATCGTGGGTTGGAGCGGGATAGCTATGAGGCTATACGAGCGTTAACTGACCACATTATGCACCAGTTGCAGCAGCTGTCTGGGCAGGAGTACGCGGATGTGTACGCGGCTGAGGTGAAGAAAGCCCTCGCTGAGGGTGGAGATAGCTCCCCGCATAACCCCTAGATCGAGCCACCCTATTTTGGGGGCATATCGCGTGAGCGGTAGTGCTATCGATTTTATCTCGGCACTACTTTTGCCTAGGATAAGCAGCACATGCTTTTGGGGCGCATATTCTATGCCCCAAAAGCGCTTTTGTGAGGAGAGCTATGACTAGCGTGGCATCATTAACCCAACGCCCCGCAGCAACAGTAAAAACACGACTCGACTGGCCTGATGTGGCCAAAGGTTTATCCATTATCGGTGTTGTTGTATTGCACGCGTGTTTAGTGGTGCCTGGTGGTATGGATACCCCAATAGCAGCAGTGAATGAATTTTTTGCCCCGTTACGCATGCCTCTATTTTTCCTTGTAAGCGGATATTTTTCTGTGAAAATAATGCGTTACAACTTCGGGGAATTGTTCATGTTCCGGCTGTGGTTCTTCCTTGTTCCATTACTCATCTGGACCCCGCTGGAACTCAAAGCGCGGTTCACTATCTGGGAGCGGTACCTGGGCGATCCCATCCATCCCCCAAGCGCCTACATCACAGCCACGCTTGACGGCACCACCATGTACTGGTTCCTCAACTGCCTTATCCTGTTTTCCATCTACTTGTGGGCCACTGCGAAACTACCGCGGTGGATAGCCTTGGCTTTGTCCTTCACCCCGCTGATCATCCTGCTGTTTCCCTACACCCCGGTAATGGGCTACCACATTGTGGCCTATCTGCCCATGTTTATGATTGGCGCTACGCTGCGTCCCGCCATCACCCGATACGCCGCAGTGTGCACTGACTACCGCTATGCACTTCCGGTGCTTGGGTTGTTTGTAGTGGGGCATATGTGGCTGATCTACCACTACACCAATGGCGGCCAGGACATCATCGTCCCGTACACCGGTTGGTTGTTGGATGTTGTGGACATAACTACCATTGTGCAGCTCATTGTCCGCATCGGAATGCTCCCGGCTGCGGTCTTGTTGGCCGTGGTCCTCTCAAAAATCCCCGCCACCAAGGCTGTGTTCTCCTTCCTGGGGAAACACACCCTGGTCATCTACATCGGCCATGCATTCGGCGTGTCCTTGTTGTTTGAAATTCTGCTTTTTGACGGCGTGAAGCCCTTCCAGCCCGACGCGCCTACCTTCCTTGCGTCGTCCACCTCCGGAGTACTGCTCTGTGTGGCATGCAGCGCAGTAAGCTCACTAGGTTTTCATTTCTTGGCCAAAATGCCAGTACTTGGCTGGGCGATTTTCCCGCCCAAGCTCAAAAGCATCAGCACCAGCAAGTAAAGCGCCGGGGCACTGGCAAAAACCTCAAACGGTGGTAACCACCATTCACCCTGGATGCCGCCATAGATGTAGTCCAGTCGCCCGGGGAACCACTCGAACCACAGAAGATAGGCCCCGAACGCGGTGGCGATGGGGTTCCACCGCGCAAGTAACACCACCAGCGGAAGTAACAGCACCCACACCGTAGCTGTGGAATATGGCAGTACCAGGGCGGGCAGACATAAGCCAAACGCCGCAGCCACATACCGATCCCCGGCACGCTGAGCAGCGAAGTGTGCCACCGCCAGTACCACAACAACCATGATCAGCCAGCTCAGTGTGGATGATCCACCCAGCGCTCGAGCAACCATGGCGTAGGCGGTGTTGTTGATGCTGCCCGTCAACGCGGCGAGGATGGTCTCCGGCCAGTGCCACAGAGTGTGGAGGTAGCTCAGCGTGGTCTCTCTGGCCACCACAAAACCCAGTCCGAAGGAGGCGGCACAGCTGCCCAATACGATGCCGATTGCGCGGTAGTTCTTCAGTGCAGAAAACGCGGCCACCGCCGAGAGCAACGGCCATCCGCCGCCCAGCGCGACGGCGATGCCGCTGAGTAGGCCGCGCGGCCATCGGACTGTTGGCAGGAATACGTCGGCAACGATGAGTGCCAGGAACATCAGGGTCCAGTGCCCACCCATCAAAGTATCGCGCACAGGGATGGCTGATCACCGCAACGGCGGTGGCGGCGAGGGGAAGTGGGCCGTCGATAGGCAGGCGGAGGTGTCGCAGTAACGCCACCACCACAACATACAAAGCCACCATGTTTGCCATCACAAGCATGGTGCTGGCGAAACCAGTCGAAGCGACGCCAGCGGCCTACCCAGGAATATCACCAGCGGGGTGGCGTTCAGCGGGTGTGTGAACACGCCGTCGAGGGAGGTGCTCCGCAGCGCCTCAAACACTAGGAAATGCCGGATACGCAGCGTCTCGCTGAAGGTGTAGGCGAATACAAGGACCGTGGCGACGATAATCGTGGCGGATGTCCATCGCAGCGACAGCCGCGATGACCGCCTCAACGCCACCACCAGAAACGCCACCGCAATCCATACGTACGAACTGCCGATAATCAACCCTCGACAGCGGCATCAGCGCCTCAGTATCGTTCTTATGCGGCAGCACCCAATGTGGTTCCACCAGCATCGCCGCCAACGATGCCAGGCTTAACGACGCCGCCCAGCTCACCGTCACCCAGTCCTGCCGCTGGAACGCGCGCACTGCCTGAACAATCGTCAACAGTGTCAACGGAATCAACCACACCCAGTGATGCGTCCACGACACCGGCGAACACAACAACGCCACTAGAGAGTTCAGGCTGATGGCCATCGCTGGCGACGTTGTGCGATACATTGCCAACGCTGCAGCCACGATGGTCGCCACAACCAGCACACGCCACACCGCGTCCTGACCAGGCTCCGCCATTACGCGTGCCAAAAAACCCTTAAACGACTGATTTCCCCCATAACTCAATCCGCCAATACGACTGGGATCCCGAACCGTATGAAGCCAATACTGCGCCGAATTTTCCGGGCTTATTGCCCACGCCAACGCTGTGAAACCAAGCCCCGACATTATCGTGACCGCAGCGGCCCGGAAATCCCGTTTCACCAAAAAATATAAACCAAAAACAGCGGGTGTTAACTTAATGGCCGCCGCCAAAGCCAATCCAAAAACCACGCGGCAGCCATGGCTTCTTTGTTAACACATCCACCATCACCATGGCCATCAAAAATACATTGACCTGGGCAAAACCCAAGGTCTCCCGCACCGGCTCCAAGGCTACAACAAACGGCAGGATCGCCAATGCCACGATGCGCGTGCGCCCCACGCCCCAACCAGAGACTGCATGTCGCAGCACAATCACACAGCACCACCACAGCAGTACCACCGTTGCCACGATGAACACCAAACTGCTCACCCACAGCGGAAACGGTGCCAAAGCAGAAAAAACGATCGCAGAGATCGGTGGATAGGTAAAAGGCAAGGAAATCGAACCAAAATCAAAATCCTGCGTGTACAGGTTCTCCCCCCGAAGGAACGCCAGACCACCCTCCAGGTACACCGCCACATCAATGTGATACATCAAAATGCTGGATCGACTGAAACTTTCCAAATTCAAGCTCCATGTCACAACAACAACAAAGTGTAAGAAGTACAGCAGCTACTGCGGTACTCCGTTTCTCAAGAATCTGCACTCAAGCAGTGTATCGTGTAGTTCAGATGGATTTAACCAGCACCTGGAAAGGACGAACGGTGCGCTTTTTTTATGACACAGAGTTTATTGAAGACGGGGAGACCATCGAACTCATCTCTATCGGCATCGTGGGGGACGACGGACGCGAGTACTACGCCGTCTCAACAGACTTTGACCCGGCGCGCGCAGGGGAGTGGGTGCGCAACAACGTGTTGAACCAGCTGCCCAACCCGAATTCCTCCGAGTGGAAGAGCCTGGATACCATCCGTACCGATCTGGAGAAGTTCTTGCATGTCCCTGGTGGTGCGGAATTGTGGGCGTGGGTGGGCTGCTACGACCATGTTGTGCTGGCACAGTTGTGGGGAGATATGCCTGCGCTGCCTCGACACATTCCGCGTTTTACCCGTGAGCTGAAGCAGTACTGGGAGTTTGCGGGGAAGCCCCAGCTTCCTGATCTTGAATCGGGGAAGCACAATGCGCTGGAGGATGCGCGCCACAATGTACGCAAATTCCAGGCATGTATGGCTGCGTTGCCGATTGGTGCGAAGGGCCACGTTCTGCCACCGAACTAAATGAAACTACCAGGCGCATGGTATGAATGAGTGCGTGAGTTGGACAGTTGATATTCCAGTAGCAGAGCTTCCCGATTTGCCGCCGCTTCCGAGTGGTATCCAGGAAAAATTTGACGATGTGCTCGCGCGCACAGCCCTGCAGCAGCCCACCTGGGACCAGAAGCAGGCGGACACTGTCCGCAAGATTCTTGAGTCGGTCCCGCCGATTGTAGTAGCCCCGGAGATTCGGGAACTGAAAAAACAGCTGGCCGATGTTGCGTTGGGCCGCGCGTTCCTCCTTCAAGGCGGGGACTGCGCGGAGACGTTTGAGTCGAACACAGAACCCCACATCCGCGCCAATGTGAAGACCCTTCTGCAGATGGCTGTGGTGCTTACCTATGGTGCGTCTACCCCTGTGGTGAAGATGGGGCGCATTGCTGGTCAGTACGCTAAACCGCGGTCGTCTGACCTGGATGAGAATGGGCTGCCGAATTACCGTGGCGACATTGTCAATGGCGTAGAGGCCGATGAGGCTGCGCGGCGTCATGATCCGGCACGCATGATCCGTGCGTACGCGAACTCATCCGCAGCGATGAACTTGGTGCGCGCCCTCACCACGTCCGGCACTGCTGATTTACACCGACTGCATGAGTGGAACCGGGAGTTTGTGGCTAATTCTCCTGCTGGTGCCCGCTATCAAGCATTGGCGGGGGAGATTGAGAGCGGCCTGAAGTTCATGGAAGCATGCGGTGTTGCGGACGATAATCTGCGCACTGCGGATATTTACTGCTCGCATGAGGCGTTGCTGGTGGATTATGAGCGCGCAATGTTGCGCTTGGCAAAGAACAAGGATGGCGACTTAGAGCTGTATGACTTGTCTGCACACCAGTTGTGGATCGGTGAACGTACACGCGGCATTGACGATTTCCACGTGAATTTCGCCGCGATGATTTCCAACCCAGTGGGCATTAAGATCGGCCCGTCGATCACCCCGGAAGAAGCGGTGGCCTACGCGGATCGCTTGGACCCGAACTACGAGCCTGGGCGACTAGCCATAGTTGCCCGCATGGGGCACGATAAGGTGCGCACTGCGCTTCCTGCGATTGTGCAGGCCGTGGAGGCTTCGGGCCATAAGGTGATTTGGCAGAGTGACCCGATGCACGGGAATACCACCACTTCGTCCAATGGCTACAAGACCCGACACTTTGACAAGGTGATTGACGAGGTGCAGGGCTTTTTTGAGGTACACCGCGCGCTGGGCACTCACCCGGGTGGTATTCACATTGAACTGACCGGTGAGGACGTGACTGAGTGCCTGGGTGGTGCCTGGGATATTACTGATGTGGATCTGCCGGGCCGTTACGAGTCAGCCTGCGATCCGCGGCTGAATACCCAGCAGTCCCTGGAACTAGCGTTCCTTGTTGCGGAGATGCTGCGCAATTAGCATCTCCGGCCCCTAGCCGATGGTTTTCAGCGTGACTGATTTGCCGTTGTCAACTTCACTTCCAGCGCGGGGGCTTTGAGTGATCACCCGTGAGGAGTCGGACCCGCTGCTTGAGGCGGAGAGTCCGGCTTCTTCTAGTTTTTCTTTGGCATCGGCCAGTTTGCTGCCCACCACGTTGGGAACTTTGACCTTCTTGGCCACGACGATATCGACGCTGGACGAGCTGGGGTCTATGAGGGTTCCAGGACCTGGGGCTGTTCCCACAACCTGATGAGCTTTGGTGCCGGTGGTGTTGTCCTGCTTGATCTGGTCGACTTTGATGCCGGCTTCCTGCAGCTTCTTGGTGGCTTCTTCCTGCGACATGCCCACAATGTCGGGGACTTCGAGGGCGGTGGAGACCTGGATCACCACTTCGGTACCGCGCGTCACTTCGGTACCCGGCGCGGGGAGGATACCAAACACGTGGTCTTTCGGGGTGGTGGAGATGAAGCCTTCATCGACACGCGCGACTTTCAGTCCTGCACTCTTGAGCGCCGACTCGGCGGCTGAACGTGAAAGTCCTTTGACGTCGGGTACGGCGACGGGTGCTGGTCCTTTGCTCAGCGAGACACTGACAGCGGTTCCGGTGCGCACTTCTTGGCCTACTGCGGGGCTTGTTTCTGCGACGCCCCCGGCGGGGACGTCGTCGGAGTACACCTGGTCGCCGTCCTGCCAGGTGAGGGTGCGTTCGCTGAGGAGTGCCCGGTAGCGGTCTACGCTGTGATCGGTGGGGATGGTGGGGATGGTGGGGCGTCCGAGGGAAATGAGAATGGCCACATTGCTGCCTCGGACCGCCCTAGAGCCAAAAGGGGGATTGGTACCCACAATCTGGTCGACGGCGGTGTCGTCGTTGTACACCTGCTGGATGGTGGGTTCGAAGCCACCGTTCTGGATTGCCGCAGTAGCCTGCACACGGTCCATGCCACTGACCTCTGGAATCTCGCCGTAGCGCCCAGAACCAAACCACCAACCGCCGACGGCGACGGCACAGGTGAGAATGAATATGACGGTCAACCACACACCGAGTCGGATGCCGGAGCGGTTGCTCACAGGTTTGGGGCCTGGCGGGCTGACAGGTGTAGGCGGAGCGGGAGAAGGTGCTTGATGTGCGGGTGTCGCTGCTGCCACGCGGGTTTCGGGTGCCGAGGCTTGCGCGGGGGCTGGTGTGAGAACAACTGGTTCCAGAATGGAGGTTTCGGTTGGCCCCGAGTTGAACACTTCGGTACCCATCTCGTCCGCGTCAAATTCCCGCGTACCAAATTCTTCCGTCGCGGCATCATCCTCAATTTCGGTGGCGCGATGTGCCGCCGCGTTTCGGGGGATGGGTACCTTGAATGCGGGGAGAGACAGTTCGGCTGCTGCACTGTCTACGGCGGAAAGGAATTCCCCGGCGTCGGTGAAGCGTTCCTCGGGATTGCGGGAGGTGGCTTGGGCAACCAGGGCGTCGAAAAGCGGTGGTACGCCGTCGATGCGGGTGCTGGGGGCGGGGACGTCGTTGTTGAGGCGTTTAAATGCCTGTGCTACCTGGGTGTCGCCGGTGAAGGGGATTTCCCCAGTGAGCAGTTCGTAGAGGACGATGCCGGCGGAGTAGACGTCGCTTTCCGGGCCGATGTCGCCGCCTTCGACCTGTTCGGGCGAAAGGTAGGAGACGGTGCCAATGATCTGGTCTGAGGTGGCGGTGTTTTGGGAAGTTTCGCGCACCAGTCCCGAAGTCGGCGAGTTTGACCTGGTGGTCGCCGTTGATCAGGATGTTGTCTGGTTTGATGTCGCGGTGCACCATCCCAGCAGAGTGCGCCACAGAGAGTCCGGTGAGCATGCTGCGCATCACAGCTGCGGCGGCGTGCGGGGGCATGGGGCCGCGCTCAGCGAGGAGTTCGCGGAGGGTACCACCGTTGATGAGTTCCATGATGAGGAACAGGTGGTCGCCGTCTTCACCCGTGTCATAGACGTTGACCAGGCAGGGGTGCGACAGTTGCGCCATGGATCGCGCTTCCCGGCGGAAGCGGTCGCGGAAGATGGGGTCATCAATGTAGCGATCGTCCATGACCTTAGCTGCAACCGGTCGCCCGAGGCGGGTATCAATACATCGGTAGACAGTGGACATGCCACCCCGCGCGATGGGCGTTTCGATGCGATAACGCCCATCGAGCAGATCACCAACATTTAACTTCGACATGACCACAAGTATGGCCGAAAAAGTCACACATATGCTAGTCCATCAAACCCAGATAACTCTGAATAAGCCATAAATGTGAGGTAAATTAAGCATTGTGAGTTCTTTTCCAGCAGCACATGATGTCCTACCAGTAGATGAAGTGCTGATTACTATTCCCGACGCCGCGGAACGCATGGGGGTAGTGGTCACCCGATTGTTCGATCTTCTCGGCGACCATCAGCTCATTGCGGTTGAGCGTGATGGCATTTCTTATCTCCCGGAGGCGTACTTTAATAGCGAGGGGGAGATCATCAAGTTCGTGCCCGGAGTGATTGCCGTCCTGTCCGATGGCGGCTATGACGACACGGAAATTCTGCGCTACCTGTTTACCGAAGATGAGTCCCTGCCGGGCCGTCCCATCGACGCGCTCCACGGGCACCTTGCCCGCGAGGTTATGCGGCGGGCGCAGGCTCTGGGGTTTTAGCAGCACTCCCTTGAGTGGGGATGTTGTGGCGGCCGAAAATGTACCGGGTGAGCAGGTACGAGGCCAAAACCGCCGCTGCTACCCAGGGAATATCGTAAAACTTGTGGTTTCCGCTTCCGGTGAACATGAGTGCCACCAGGATTGATAGCCCCGTGGTCCACACCACCAGTCTCCTCGACGGCTGGAATGTGCCGATCAGCGACAACAGGCTGGTGTAGTACCACGGCAAGGTCACCGTGTTGAACACCACCGCCACGCCATAGGCCGCCGTGGTGCCTTTGATAGCGTCCTGATCGGTGCGGCGATACCGCCACCACACCACGACCAGCCCCGCCAGCATGAGCACCTGACAGATCACGCGGCACCAGCTCAGCACCTGGTTGAAGGTGATGTCGTCGTTGATGTAGATGGCAAACGGCGTGGCTACGCTGGCCAGCAATGATGGGAACGCGAGGGGTTAATCACCTTGGAATTGCCACTGAGCTGCGACACCCAGCCCCAGGAAGACCCCGAGAGAATCGTCACCACTGTGATGGCCACCATCGTCTCCACAGCCACCCACAGCCCGGCCAGCACAAACGCCAGTGGGTATCGACGCCCGTCCCACTTAGCCGCGATGAAACGCATCAGCATCCACACCACAAAGGGCATGGCAATAATCGCTGCTGCCTTCAACGCCACAGCCACACCAATCAGCGCCACGCCCACCACGTACCTGCGGCGCAGCGCCAACAGCAGGCCAGCGCACACCAACCCCACCATCAGTGACTCGTTGTGCATGCCACCGATCAGGTGCAGATACATCACCGGGTTGGCCACACCCAGCCACATCGCCAAGGCGGGATTGCCGCCGAGGAGCCGCGCAATCGCTGGAACCGACCACATGATCAATGCGAAACCGGCAATGGATACCAGCTTGTACAGCACCACGCCCAATGTCACGTTATCGCCCACAATGGTGGTGATCACGTTGCCAATGCCCAAAGTGCAGCGGGCCGTATGGGGTGGTGGTATTGCGCCAATCGTGGCTGACCTCCAGCATCATCGGCCCCGGGTTGACTGACACGCCCTCTGAATAGGGGTCAAAACCGTCGCGTTGCATCGCGCCCTGCATTAGGTACGAGTACACGTCGCGTGAGAGCATCGGTGCCGCGAAAACCAGCGGAATGATCCACGCCCACACGCAACGCTGAATGGAATCAGCCGTGACTGCGGCAGGTGTGGAGAACAGACTTCTACCCAGCTGTGCCCACGTGACCACGATCAGCACAATGCCCACACCAAACAGCGCGTTGAACATACCTGCGCCGTGGCCAAATGCCAAAAAAGACCAGCCCAGTGCATCCAACACACCGCCGCGATACCGCACCGCGCCACCACCATAAGAGCCAATGGCGAGCACCGTTGCGCCTATCACGCCGAGCCACAGTGGTGTGCGGAAAACCTTCATCATCATCTTGCCTGTCGTGTCACATGGTGCGGGTAGTCGCCTTGATCGCAAGCCCTCGCAATGCTTCGGCAACATCGGGGTTGATCTGTGCCTCCTCCAAATGAGCCAAACCAGATGCGGTGAGCTCCGCAATGCGGTCCTCCACTACTTGCCGCGCACCAGTAGCAGAAATAATGTCGGTGAGGGCCGCAATTTCCTCGGGTGTTTTTACTGTACCTATGCCACGCCGTAAGGCTTCAGCAGCGGTCGGATTATGGGCGTCGGCAAGCGCCAATGCTGAGGCGACAAGCACCGTGCGCTTGCCTTCGCGCAGATCATCACCAGCGGGTTTCCCCGTCACCGCAGGATCGCCGAATACTCCCAAAACATCATCACGCAGCTGGAAGGCCACGCCAATATCCGCGCCGAACTTGCGATAGGCATCCACCACGGGCTGCGGGCGTCGGCAAGCGCGGCCCCAATATGCAGCGGGCGTTCAATGGTGTAAGCGGCGGTTTTAAAACGGTTCACCCGCTCCGCATCCTCCAGACGCTCGCTACCTGACGCTTCCAGAGACACATCCAGCAGTTGACCAGCGATAACCTCCGAGCGCATCGCCCGCCACGGCTCCTGAACCCGCTGCAAGGCCGCCGCCGACAAACCCGATGAATGCACCAGATCGTCCGCCCATGCCAGCGCAAAATCACCCAACAAAATAGCAACAGATCTGCCAAAATGCGCCGAATCCCCAGACCAGCCACGTTCCCTGTGGCGTGTCTCCACCGTGCGATGTGCCGTCGGACGTCCGCGCCGCGTATCCGAGGAGTCAATAATGTCGTCGTGAAGAAGGGCACACGCCTGGATCAACTCCAAGGAACTCACCGCACGCAACACCGCCTGCGGATCCTCCGAACCACCCACGCCCGTATAACCTGCCCAGGCAAACAACGGTCGCAGCCGCTTCCCACCACCCAACACAAACTGTTCCAACACGTCCACAGCTTCCGGTTGTATACCGGCCAGGTGGTTGCGCTGTTGGGCAAAAAACTCCACTAATACGGCCTGAACCGCTTCTGGGACCTCATCCAACGTCACCATGCGTGCATTCAACCCAACAACCCCTTCTACTCACTACGCCTACTCAAAGAATAAGATACCCAGGCATGCACCCCCATAACATTCCCGCAAACCTTCAAGTCCCTATCTCCCGCGCCATTTCCCTGCGCAGCCCCGGTCAGGTGCCCTTCTCCGTCGAATTCATGCCACCGCGTGACGACGCCGCGGAAGCACGCCTCTGGGCCGCCGCTACAACATTCCATGACCTCGGTGCCTGTTTCGTCTCCGTCACCTACGGCGCCGGAGGATCCACTCGCGAACGCACCAGCCGTGTCGCCCGGCGACTGGCCAAACAGCCCCTTACCACGCTCGTCCACCTCACACTTGTGGACCATACTGAAGACGAACTTCGCGCCATCCTGCGGGAATACTCCGAACTCGGGTTGACTAACCTTCTCGCTTTGCGGGGCGACCCGCCAGGGGACCCCCTCGGCGAGTGGTGCACCACCGATGGCGGGTACTCCTACGCCAGCGAACTCATTGACCTTGTGCATGCCATGCCTGAATGCCGGCACTTTGACATTGGCATCGCATCTTTTCCCGAAGGGCACCACCGCGCCCGCACCCTTGAAGACGACACGTACTATACCCTGGCGAAATTGCGCGCCGGGGCGCAGTACTCCATCACGCAAATGTTCTTTGATGTGGACCATTACCTGCGGTTGCGGGACCGGCTCGCTGCGGCGGATCCCGAACACGGCACCAAACCTGTGATCCCCGGCCTGATGCCGATCACGAGTCTGAAGTCTGTGCGCCGCCAAGTCGAACTTTCTGGCGCGGCGCTGCCGTCGGCATTGGAGGAACGCCTGGAACGAGCTGCGGCTGGGGACGAAGAGAAAAACCGCGACGAGATCCGCAAAGTGGGTATCGAGGTCACCACAGCCATGGCCGAACGCCTCATCGCGGAAGGGCTCCGGACCTGCACTTTATGACCCTTAACTTTGCCCGCGCTACCCAAGAAGTCCTTCATAATTTGGGTATGGCACCAGCATGGGGAACCGATGCTGGGCAGGATGCAATTCGTTAATACTCTGGGGACTTTTCTGTTGTGGATTTTTCCAGCCGGAGGTAGAGAACCGCGAAGGGGCGTTCATCCCCGCGGAAGAGAAAATTGCGCAGAATATCCATAAACCCAAAGGAACGGTACAGGCCGAACGCGCGGTTATTTTCCCCGGCGACTTCTGGGGTAGAGAGGATGGCGTAGGGGGAATCCACGCCTGCCAGCAACTCTGTGAGTAGGGCTCGGCCGACACCACGTCCCTGATAATCGGGGAGAACGTGGACTTCGGCGACCTCAAAATAATCGTTGAGCGCCACTGAGCGGGGATCGCTGTTGCGGACTGCCTGTCGAATCTGGCTGTGCCACCACTGTTGTGCCCGGCCTAAGTGCCCATACGCCACCCCAACGATCCTGGATCCATCCAGTGCGTAGACCGCGCGAAACTCCGGGAACATCACTGCGTTGCGCCACGCGGTGTTCCGTACAGCCCTTACTTTGGGGTGGTAGTCCATGGCAGTGATGTACACATCAACGAGTTGAGGGCAGTGATCAAGGAACTCGGTGGGGGACAGCGTGTGAATAGTTACAGGCACTACTCCATCTCATCATGAATTGCGTCTTGCCGCTGAAGAAGAGAGAGGGGAAGGGGTGCTCAGCGCAGCGCATAGCCATAATTATCGAACATATGGTCGAAATTAAAGAGGTGGTGTCTGGTGGGGATTTTATAGTGAGGCCACGATCGGAAGAGGGAGAAAGGAGATGATGATGGCCACGGTTATTTCCGCAACAACACGGTTTGGCGGACGCGGGGAAGCTAAGCGTGCGGAGTTTTTGGGGAAGGCGCACGTGTTGCTCACGCAGTCCCAGGTTGCGCTTCGTGCGGGCGACGAAGCCTCCGCGCTGGAACTTGCATATCAGGCTGCGCTGCGGACGGCGGGTGCGCGTATTGCGGTCAGTGCAGTGGCTCAGCGTAAGCGCAAACCGCACGGGGCGTGGGATCAATTAGCTTTGGTTGATGAAACGGGGGTGGAACAGGCGGCTGATTTTAAGGCTTTTTCTAAGCTTCGCTCGCGGGTGTCTAGCGGTATGGAAGTCGAGGTTGATCCGGTTATAGTGCGTGAGTTTGTCCAGCGTGTGCGGGGTTTTCTTGATTCGGTAGATGCGGAGGCTGGCTGGGTTTCTGAGGTTGCATAGTTGTAGCGAAAGCAATGGAGCGGGGGCAGCAAATGGTTGATCTCGGCGCGAGGCGTAATCACTAGGTAGATTAGGTGGGAACTTTGGCGCTACGCTAGACGTTGCCACCATAAGAAAGCTATTGCCTGAGCATCAATGGGAGGAACAGTGGCTCTTTCAGAGCAGGAACAGCGGATGCTTCGCGAGATTGAGCAGTCCCTTTTGGCTGATGATCCAAAATTTAGTGCCGCTGTCAAAAACGCTGGCGCGTTTGCTGGAGAATCGCGGACTGGTGGACTGACCATCCGCGGCATCGCCCTTTTTATGCTTGGGTTGGTGTTGTTGGTCGGTGGAGTTGCCTTAAGTCAACAAAACTTATGGTTTGTCACTATTAGTGTGGTCGGATTCCTGTTGATGTTTGGTGCGGCGATGTGGATGTTGCAGGGTGGGGCACGTCGTCAATCCATAGAGAGGCGACAGCGCTTTATAAGGCAGACTCCTGCTGACAGCAATAGCAGTGTTGCTAGTCGGATGGAGGACACTTTCCGCCGTCGCTTCGACGAACATTAGAACATTTCCATACTAGCTGTCTGCGGCCCCACGGGGAGCCGCTTTTCGTGTCGGGGTTGTGCTGTTTCTGAGCATTCATTGTGTTCCCACTTCTCCCCACCCACATCTCCCACTTCGCCCCACCTAAGGCGGCGCTCAGCCAATTTTGGTCAGCAAATCCCCAGCTCGCGGGTGTAGATGTTGTGCTTTGGGGGATTTGAGGGCAAATCATATTGATGGGGAAATTGTTACTTAGAGTGGCGGTTGGGGGTAAATTTTTGGCTGTTTTCAAAATTTCTCCCACTCGGAAAAATAGCACCTGACCAGCGTCAAAAGGTGTGTCAAATCTGCTAAATGGTGTGCTGAGTGTTGCTGGTGGGGCAAAAGTGGGGTGGGTGGGGTGCAGTGGTGGGGCGGTTGAGCTTCAATCGGCCCGCAACTATGTGGCTTCAAGCCTCAAGGTGAGCGCCCTAGTGAGTTAGTGAGGAAAGGTAGGGCTGAGCATGTTTCTTGGTACCTACACTCCAAAGCTTGATGACAAAGGGCGGTTGACTCTCCCGGCGAAATTCCGCGAGGAACTGGCTGGCGGGTTGATGATCACCAAGGGGCAGGATCACAGTCTTGCGGTTTATCCGCGTGAGGAGTTTGCGGCACGGGCACGTAAAGCAGCCGCTGTTTCTCGCACGAACCCCGAGGCGCGAGCGTTTATTCGTAACTTGGCGGCCAGTGCTGATGAGCAGCGTCCAGACGGACATGGGCGAATTACGTTGTCGGCGGCACATCGCCAGTACGCGGGTCTTACCAAAGAATGTGTAGTAATCGGTTCAGTGGATTTTCTGGAAATCTGGGACGCCGAAGCTTGGGCAACGTACCAGGCTGAAACTGAAGCCGCCTTCTCTGCTGCTGAAGACGACGTTTTGGGTGGTCTGCTGTAGCAGGTTGGAGTGTGTGTACGGACTCTGCTTGGCGGAGTTGCTCTGGTGTACTTCCCCAACATCAGATCAATGACCCCGGGCAGGGCCCTACGCACACCCCGGCAGTTTGTTTTGTGAATGAGGAGGTGATCAACCTAGATGCACGGACATGTTCCAGTTTTGCGTGATCGTGTTACTGAGTTGATTGCAGACCCTGTTCGCGAAATGGGCGACAAGGCAGTCATTGTTGACGGCACATTAGGTGCCGGAGGACATGCTGAGTTTTTCTTGAGATCTTTTCCAAAGGCGTGCGTAATTGGCCTGGATAGGGACCGATTAGCCGCTGAAGGAGCTCAGGAACGACTCGCCACTTACGGCGAGCGTTTTGGTTTTTACCACACTCGTTTTGATGGCCTAGGCACGGCAATTGAAACTGGTGAGGGGGAGCCGTTTGAGCGGGCTCGGGCCTACGGGGTATCAGGAGCGTTGTTTGATTTGGGTGTGTCGTCGATGCAGTTGGATCAAACGGAACGAGGTTTTGCATACAAAACCGATGCTCCGCTGGATATGCGTATGGATCCTTCACAGGGAATCACTGCTGCGGATGTGTTGAACACCTACTCGCACGGTGACCTTGCGCGGGTACTGAAAACCTACGGAGATGAGCGTTTCGCGGGCAAGATTGCGTCAGCTGTGCTGCGTGAGCGGGAGAAAGAACCGTTCACAACGTCTGCTCGCCTTGTGGAGTTGCTGTATGCGACCATTCCGGCCGCTACTCGACGCCACGGTGGTCATCCTGCTAAACGCACGTTTCAGGCGCTGCGGGTTGAGGTGAACGCCGAACTGGATTCCCTAGAGCGGGTGATTCCCATGATTGCTGACGAACTCACTGTTGGTGGGCGAGTGGTGTTCATGAGCTATCAGTCGCTGGAGGACAAGATTGTGAAGCGACAGTTGGCGGAGATGACAAAGTCGCAATCTCCGCCAGGGTTGCCGATGGAGCTGCCGGGCACGGCCCCTAAGTTCCGGCTGGTAACGCGCGGTGCTGAGAGGGCAACTGCGCAGGAAGTGGAAGATAACCCCGGGCAGCCCCGGTACGGGTTCGAGCAATGGAACGAATAGGAAGGTAATGCAATGACAATAACGAGTGGTACCCGTGGCAATACTGCATTGCTCGACCGTCCGGTGCGGAAGAGGACGACGACGCTCACGCCGTCGAGAAGCATTCCGCAGCGGCGTCGGTTCCAGCACACACCTGGGTCAAAAGCAGGTTGTGTCTGTACGCGGTCGTCGTGTTGTAGCGCCAAAAGGCACGTCCGGGTGTCATTCGTTTTGCGTCGCTGATTGTTGCGCTGTTGGTGTGCGGCGTGGTGGGGAATGATGGTGCTATCAGGCACGTCCACCGAGCAGACATTCCGTTTGCAGCAGTTGCGGTCGCAGGACACGCAATTGGCGAACCAGCTAGAGACGCTGCGTCGTGATGTGGAGGATGCGAAGTCGGCAGCCGAGGTTGCTCGCCAGGCTTCCGAGAATGGTTTTGTGGTGGCTGAGCAGCCTGGTGTGCTTGTTGTGCAGCCGAATGGCGCGATAGAAGAACAGCGAGTAGCGGACCCGGGGGCAACACGGCCTATTGTTGATGTGGAATGGTCGTTCAACACGGTCGTCGAACCCGGCATCCAGCAACCCGTCAGAGACGCGTGAAGTGTCGGGCAACTTGGAAGCTATTCCTAATAACGACGTGCAGGTTCCGGCCCAGCTTCCGGCGGTGACTCCGTACGCGCCGACGGTTCGGAACCCACAGGCAGGTAGGTGACACACAGTGAGTTCACGCCCCCAGCGTGATCGTAGAAGAGCGGGACAAGATACTTTGTCCCGCGCTTCGTCGTATCGCACACAGCCACAACCAAAAAAGACGTACCCAAGCCCAGGTGGTGGCGTATCGTTTTGAAGATCGCCAGCAATATCGCCTTGCTTGTGTTGGTGGTGTTGATCGCCCGGTTGGCGTGGGTGCAGCTGGTCTGGGGGCCTGATTTGTCAGTCGCTGCCCAACAGCAGAGGACGCGTGTGTTTACGGATCCGGCTCGTCGTGGTGAGATCACCGATAAGTCTGGTAATCAGTTAGCGTTCACGATGCAGGCGAGGTCGTTGACTGTGTCCCCGAAGGTATTGCGGGACGAGATTCAGGCCCGCCACGAGATGAAGCCAGACGAGTACGGCACGGTGGATGAGGTGCTGAAGGAAATTTCTGAGGAAATTCCGAAAATGGTGAAAAACTCAGGAAATCAACCCAGCAAAGTGAACTCCAAGGAGATTATGGAGAAACTGCGTGCCGACACAAACTATGAGGTGTTGGTGCGCAATGTCGACCCCGACGTGGCCGCAGATGTTACCAAGAAGTTTGAGGGGGTGGCCGCGGACCATCAGGATATTCGTCAGTATCCCAACGGTGCCATCGGGGAGAATGTGATTGGCAAGATCAGCATGGATGGGGAGGGTCAGTTCGGCCTTGAAGCCTCCTCGGACGCGATGCTCGCCGGGGTGGATGGCAAGCAAACATTAGATGTGTCCGCCCGTGGCCAGGCCATTCCTGGAACCCGGCGCGACGAGGTTGCCGTGATCAACGGTGCGAATGTGGAGTTGACCCTGGATCTGGATCTGCAGACCTACGTCCAGCAGCAACTGGAGCAGGCGAAGACACAGTCGAAGGCTAAGGGGGCGTCGGCGGTGGTGCTGGATGCGAAGACGGGCGAGGTGTTGGCGATGGCGAACACCGGCACCATCGATCCCAATGGCGACATCACAAGCCAGCTGGAGAAGGGAAAGAACTTTGATAACCCGTCCGTGACCTCGCCGTTTGAGCCTGGCTCGGTGGCCAAGGTGATTACCGCTGCGGCGGCGATTGAAGACGGCGTGACCAAGCCGGATGAAGTACTGCAGGTTCCGGGCAGCATCAACATGTCCGGAGTGACGGTCAAGGATGCGTGGGAGCACGGCACCGTCGGATACACCACAACGGGTGTGTTTGGTAAGTCCTCCAACGTGGGGACGCTGATGCTGGCGCAGCGCGTGGGTGAAGATCGTTTCGCCGATATGCTGGAGAAGTTCGGTGTGGGTCAGGCGACCGGTATTGAGTTGCCGAGCGAATCGGAGGGTCTGCTACCCGCCCGATCTCAGTGGTCCGGTGGCACTTTTGCTAACCTGCCTATTGGGCAGGGTATGTCTGTGACATTGTTGCAAATGGCGAGGGATTTGCCAGGCTATTGCGAATGATGGTGAGCGCATTGAGCCGCGCATCGTCAAAAAGATTACTGATGCGAATGGTGTGGAGCAGGAGTTGCCGGAGGCGAAACGGACCCGGGTGGTCAGTCCTCAGACCGCGCAGACAGTGGCCGACATGTTCCAGTCTGTGGTGCAGAGCGATTCTGCCGGGGTTCAGCAGGGTACGGGTGCTGCCGCTGCGGTGGATGGTTACCAGGTTGCCGGTAAGACGGGTACCGCCCAGCAGGTGGACCCGGCGTGTAACTGCTATTCAATTCCAAATATTGGATCACGTTTGCGGGCTTGCCCGGTGGATAATCCGCGTTTTGTGGTGGGCCTGATGCTGGACGCCCCGGAGCGTGGCGTGCATGGTGAGGGTGGGCAGTCGGCCGCCCCGTTGTTCCACGATATTGCTGCATGGTTGCTTAATCGCGATAACGTGCCGCTTTCACCCGAGTTGCCTGGACAGCTGGTACTGCAGGCTAACTGAGTGTGGTGGCGGTTATAGAATGTTTTCAATCAGAACTTTTAAGAAGGAGACCTTGTGGTGAGTGCGCCGTCGTTGGGAGAGTTGGCCTCTCTGTCAGGAGGGACTATTTACCAAGGTCAGGACGTTACAGTGGAGGCTATTGGGTTGGTGGCCCAGGAACTCGCCCCGGGGGCGTTGTTCGCGGCGGTACCAGGGACACGTGTTCATGGTGCGACCTTTGCTGCAGATACGGAGGCCGCCGCGATTCTCACGGACGAAGCGGGTTTGGAGATCCTGCAGAAGGCGGGGGAGACTCGCCCAATTCTGGTGGTTCCGCATGTGCGTTCGGTCTTGGGGAAAGTGTCTGCTCGGGTGTTTGGGGATCCGTCGCAGCAGTTGACCATGATCGGTATTACGGGAACCTCTGGTAAGACGACCACCAGTTACCTTCTGGAGGCTGGTCTGATGGCCGAAGGGCATAAGGTGGGGCTGATCGGTACCACGGGTACTCGCATTGATGGTGTGGCTGTTCCCACGAAGCTGACTACGCCGGAGGCCCCGAAGCTCCAGGAACTGTTTGCCCAGATGCGGGACGAGGGGGTCACGCATGTGGTGATGGAGGTATCCAGCCACGCGATTGCGCTGGGCCGAGTGGCAGGCACACATTTCACAGTGGGGGCTTTTACCAATTTGTCCCAGGATCACCTGGATTTTCACCACTCTATGGAGGAGTATTTCGAGGCTAAGGCCGCGTTTTTCCGTCCGGGACCGGAGCATTCCGTGGTGTGTGTGGACGATGCATGGGGCCGCAGGATGGCTGAGGTGGCGGGCGTCGATACACTGACGGTGTCCACCGGTTCGGAGCCGGCTGCGGTGACTACACGCAATGTTGTGGTGGAACCGGACGGCAGCCAGCGCTTTGAGGTGCTTATCGACGGCGCTCCCATTCCCGTTCACCTGCCTGTCCCGGGTGCGTTCAACGTGGCGAATGCGGCGCTGGCGCTGGCTGCGGCGTCTGCAGCTGGGAGCGATCCGCAGGTTGTCGCTCAAGGCATGTCCACCATTCAGGTACCAGGGCGCATGGAAAAAATCGATGCCGGGCAGGATTTCCTGGCGGTCGTGGACTATGCGCACAAGCCTGCTGCGGTGGCTGCGGTGCTGGACACTCTGCGACAGCAGGCCACCGGCCGTATCGGTGTGGTGTTGGGCGCGGGCGGGGACCGTGATGCCGAGAAGCGTCCGCTCATGGGTGCCGCCGCCGCCGAGCGCGCGGACCTGGTAATTATTACCGACGACAACCCTCGTTCCGAGGACCCTGAACTGATCCGAAATGCAATCGTCGCAGGCACAGCAGACCTTCCTGCCGAGGTGCGTGTGATTGGTGATCGCGCCGAAGCGATTCGCGCTGCTGTGTCGTGGGCTGGGCCGGGTGATGCTATTGTTATTGCCGGTAAGGGGCATGAAACAGGGCAGCTGGTCAATGGTGTGACACACCATTTTGATGACCGGGAGGAACTTCTCGCCGCGCTGAAAGGGGAGCACTCATGATCACGCTCACTCTGGCGGAGGTCGCGGAGATTGTTGGCGGTCAACTGAATGGTGATCCGCACATTCGTGTGGACTCGGTGGAGTTTGATTCCCGCAAGGTCACGCCGCACACCTTGTTCGTGGCGCTGCGCGGGGCGCGGGTGGATGGGCATGACTTTGCCACTAGTGTTGACGGGCCGGTGCTGGCGGCGCGCCCTGTGGATGCGCCGTCGGTGGTGGTGCCGCACATCGATAATCCACAGTCCAACGCCGATGCCTACGCTCACGACCCTAGTGGCGATAACGCATCGGTACTGGAAGCGCTCTCAAAGTTGGCTCGCTACAACATCGACCACGCGGATGTCACGGTCATTGGTGTGACGGGGTCCGCTGGTAAAACCTCCACGAAGGATCTCATCGCCAGCGTGGTGCAACGCCTAGGGAGTACGGTGGCGCCCCCGGGATCCTTCAATAATGAACTGGGGCACCCCTACACCGCGCTGCGCTGCGACAAGACAACCGACTACTTGGTGGCGGAGCTTTCTGCACGCGGCCTTGGGCATGTGGCCCACCTGGCGCAGATCGCCCCACCCACCATCGGGGTGGTGCTCAACGTTGGCACGGCGCACCTCGGGGAGTTCGGTAGTCGGGAGGTGATCGCTCAGGCTAAAGGTGAGTTAGTCGCGGCGCTGCCCAGCACAGGTGTTGCCGTGCTCAACGCCGACGATCGGCTGGTCACCAACATGCCAACCAGCGCGAAAGTGGTGCGCTTTTCCACCACCATGGAAGCCGATTACTACGCCACGGACATTCAGCTTGGCGAATTGTCGCAGGCAAGCTTTGTGCTGCACACTCCACACGGCCAGGCACCCGTGAACCTTCAGGTGTTCGGCGAGCATCAGGTTGCCAACGCCCTCGCCGCCGCAGCGGTGGGTGTGGAATGCGGCTTGAGCGTCGCCGACGTGGCACAGGCGCTCAGCGAGCACACGGCAGCGTCGGCGCATCGCATGGACGTGCAACGCTGCGGCGACGTGGTGATCATTGACGATGCCTACAACGCCAACCCCGACTCCATGCGTGCAGGCGTGTCCGCGCTGATCGACGCCACAAGTAAGAAGACGTGGGCAGTGCTCGGCCAGATGAACGAACTGGGCGAGGATGCGGACGCAGAACACCGCAAGCTGGGGGAGTACCTGGCGGAACGGGGCGTCGATACGCTGGTTGCGGTGGGAACCTCGGCGCAGGTTGAGGCGCTGGCCAACAGCGCTAGAGAACACGGTGTACACACCCTAGTGGCATCAGATGTGCAGCAGGCGGTGGACTTGGTTCAGGCGGAGCTTGCACCTGGCGATGCAGTGTTGGTGAAGGCATCGTATTCTGATTCTTTATGGCGAGTAGCTGAGGGCCTCATGCAACTTAGGAGAAGCGAATGACCCAGATCATCATTAGCGGCGCGATCAGCTTCCTTGTCGCGATCTTTTTGACACCGCTTCTCATCCGGCGATTCAGCGCCGAAGGGCTCGGACAGGAAATTCGGGAAGACGGGCCCCTGCTCCCACCTGCGTAAACGCGGAACCCCGACCATGGGCGGCATTGCCATCCTCGCGGGTATTATTGTCGCCTACGTGGCCACCAACATCGTGGGCACCATCAACGGCAAAGGGGGGTTCACTGTCTCCGGCATTCTGGTTCTGGGACTCACCCTCGCGCTGGGCGGGCTGGGATTCGCCGACGATTACATCAAACTCGCCCAATCCCGGAACCTTGGCCTGAACAAAAAAGCCAAGCTCATCGGCCAGGCTGCCGTCGCGTTGGTGTTCGGCTTCCTGTGCTGCAGTTTAAAGACGAGTACAAACTCACCCCAGGATCCACGCACCTGTCGTACATTCGCGACATCCCCACCGTGGACATTTCGCTGGGGGCTGGTGTGTTTGGGTTTATCCTGTTCATGCTGTTCATCTACATTTTGATCAGCGCCTGGTCCAACGCCGTGAACCTCACCGACGGCCTCGACGGACTCGCCGCTGGCAGTACCGCCATGGTTATGGGTGCGTACACCACCATCACGTTCTGGCAGTTCCGCAATTCCTGTGAGGTCAACGTTGAGCCGGGCTGCTACTCGGTACGCGACCCCCTCGACCTGGCCATCCTGGCTGCGGCCGGCCTGGGTGGTTGCCTCGGGTTCCTGTGGTGGAACGCGGCACCCGCGAAAAATCTTCATGGAGACACCGGCTCTCTTGCACTCGGCGGCCTGGTGGCTGGCATTTCCGTAGCTTCCCGGACCGAACTGCTCATGATCATCATCGCCGCGCTGTTTGTTATCGAGGCGGCCTCCGTGGTGATCCAGGTGTTTGTGTTCCGCACGCGCGGCACTCGCTTCTTCCGCATGGCCCCCTTCCATCACCACTTTGAAAACGGCGGCTGGGCTGAAACCACCGTGGTGGTGCGTTTCTGGCTTATTTCCGCCATGGCCTGCATCACCGGCATGGCCTTGTTCTACAGCGAATGGCTACTGACCACAGGGGTGTAAATGACTTCTCCACAGCTGCCCACCGAACTTCACGGCAACGTCCTCGTCGCCGGTGCCGGAATCTCCGGTGCCGGAAGCGCCCGTATGCTCGTAGACCTCGGTGCTAGTGTCACCGTTGCCGACGACGATGAAACCGCCCGGCTTCGCGTCAGCGAAATCACCGGCGCGGACAACACCAGCGTCACCGACGTGGACCTTAGCCGCTACAGCTGTGTTGTTACCTCACCCGGCTGGCGGCCCACCACCCCTCTGCTTGTCGACGCCGCGAACCAAGGCATCCCCGTCATCGGCGACGTGGAACTGTGCTGGCGGCTCGATCGCAGCGGCGTGTTCGGCCCGCCCCGCACCTGGCTGGCGGTGACTGGAACCAACGGAAAAACCACCACGACCGCCATGCTCGCCGCCATGATGAACACTGTCCCTGTGGGCAACATTGGCGTCGCCGTGAGCGATGCACTGACCAGCGGCAATGACATTCTGGTGGTGGAGCTTTCCAGCTTCCAACTCCACTGGTCCAGCACCATCCGCCCGGCCGCTGGCTGCCTTCTCAACCTGGCCGACGACCACATTGACTGGCACGGGAGTTTTGACAACTACCGTGCTGACAAGGCCAAAGTGCTGCTTGGCGATGTCGCGGTGGTGGGTATCGACGACCCGAACCTCGCCGGCTACGATGCCATTGGCTTTACGCTGAGCGCCCCGGCGCGCGGGCAGGTTGGCATCGTGGATGGCATGATCGTGGACAATGCTTTTGGCGACAATGTGGTCATCGCGTCCGCAGAGGGTATTTCCCCCGCAGGACCGGCGGGTCAGCTGGATGCCTTGGCCGCAACTGCCATGGCGAGGTCGCAGGGCATTGAGCCACATACGATCGCGAAAGCCCTTGCCACCTTTGAGGTGTCGGGGCATCGCGGGCAGGTGGTGCACCGCGCCGGGGAGTGTCCTTGTAGATAATTCCAAAGCCACCAACCCCCATGCCGCAGAGGCCGCGTTGTCTGGGTGTGACTCGATCATTTGGGTGGCCGGTGGCCAGCTCAAAGGCGCGGACATTACGCAGTTGGTGGCGAATCACGCGCCCTCGGATGAAAGCGGCGCTGCTGCTGGGAGTAGATAGGCACATTCTTCAGCGTGAGCTTGAGAAGTACTCTGTGCCCACGATGGTGACCGATTCCACCGACCCAGAGGTGGCTATGCAGGAGCTGATGGGCTACGCGGCGTCGATAGCCGAACCTGGTGACACGGTGGTGCTGGCCCCAGCGGCGGCATCGCTGGACATGTATAGCGGAATGAGCCAGCGCGGCAATCTTTTCGCCCATTATGCGAAGGAACAGCTATGACGACTCTTGCCAATCGTGTGAAACCCTGGGCGATGGACCTGCGTTCGCGCCCGCTGCTGGACTACGTGGTGATTCTTGGCGTGGTGTTCATCCTCAGCGGCCTGGGCATTGTCATGGTGTTTTCCAGTTCCATGGCGGTGTCGGCGCTGCAGGACGATTCGCCCTGGTCGCGTGTGGTGCGCCAGGGCGTGATGGTGGTGGTGGGCTTTATCGCCATGTGGATGGGCCTTCGGGTTCGGCCGCAGTCGATCCGCCGCTGGTCGTCGTGGCTGCTGGTGGCGGCGTTTGCCTTGCTGATTCTCGTGCTCATCCCAGGGATTGGTACCGGTAAGGAGCAATGGGGTGCGCAGTCCTGGATTGGTGTGGGGCCGATCAGCATTCAGCCTTCGGAGTTGGCCAAAGTGGCCATTGCGGTGTGGGGAGCCGCCTACCTGGCTGACCAAAAGACCACCGCGCCGTGGCGGGAAAACAAGTTTGTGCGCTTTACTGGGGTGGGTATCGCCATGTTCGGGTTGATTATCCTCCAGGGGACTTTGGGCATGGGACTCACCATTGCGTCGGTGATTGCCCTGGTGTTGTTCTTTAGCGGTATTCCTATCGGTTACCTTGTGGTGAGCGCCGTGGTGGGTGTGCTTGGTTTGGTTGGTGTGGCGTTCTCGGGCGGCTTCCGTTCCAGCCGTATCACTGTGTACATAGATGCGCTGCTTGGGCATTTTCGACGACACGCGCGACACCGCGTTCCAGTCCTATCAGGGCTTCCTTTCCCTCGCCGACGGTGGCGTAACCGGCGTGGGCGTGGGCCAGTCCAGGGCAAAATGGTTCTATCTGCCTGAAGCGACCAACGACTTCATTTTCGCCGTCGTGGGGAGGAGCTTGGTCTGTGGGGCGGGGCCATGCTGATCCTGCTGTTTGGCATGCTCGGCTACTTTGGGTTGCGTGCGGCACGCCGCAACTCTGACCAGTTCATTTCCCTCATGGCGGCGACGCTGACTCACTGGTGGTGGTGCAGGCGTTCATCAACGTCGCCTACGTGATCGGCCTGGCACCTGTGACTGGTATCCAGCTGCCCATGATTTCCTCTGGCGGTACCTCTGCGGTGATTACCTTGGCCTCGATGGGGCTGTTGGCCAACTGCGCGCGCCATGAGCCGGAGGCCATTTCCGCGATGCAGTCCCTACGGTCGCTTGAGCATTGACCGCCTTCTGCGCTTGCCGGAACCCCTGACCGCCCGCCCGCCGCGACGTGGCCGCCAGCAACGACAGCCAGTGACGCAGCGTCGTCCCGCGCGTCCGCCGCGCCCGCAACGACAAGAACCGCCGCGGCGAGTGGGGCCCCAGCCGAAGACCGTTACTACCGCCGAAGGAGCTAATACGTGACCGAACTTTCCATTGTGGTGGCGGGTGGCGGAACAGCCGGCCACATCGAACCAGCATTGGCTGTGGCCGATGCCCTCCGCGACAGGCATGGTGCCCAGGTGGTGGCACTGGGCACCACCAAGGGGCTGGAAAAAGACTTGATCCCCGAACGCGGCTACGAACTCGCCCTGATCAACCCGGTACCGGTACCCAGGAAACCCAATGCAGACTTGGCGCTGCTGCCATTCCGCGTGATCAAAGCCGTGATGAACACCCGAAAAATCTTGAAGCGCGTGCACGCAGATGCTGTGATCGGTTTCGGCGGATATGTGTCCGCACCGGCCTACCTGGCCGCGCGCTCACTGGGCATCCCATTTTTTGTGCACGAAGCCAACGCGCGCGCAGGCATGGCCAACAAGTTGGGTGTATTCCTTGGCGGAATTGGTCTGAACGCCGTGAGCAATTCCGGCATGAAAGGCGACGTGGTGGGCGTGCCCATTCGCGCCAGCCTTGCCCCCGACGCACCGCAAGAAAAGCGCAAGGCCGAAGCCTGCGACTTGTGGGGGCTGGACCCCAACAAGCCCACGGTGCTGGTCACCGGCGGTTCCCAAGGTGCCATGTCCATTAACGACGCCGTGGCCATCGCCGTCCCCGAACTCACCAAGGCCGGCATCCAAGTCCTGCACGCTTTTGGCAAGAAAAACATCTCGCCGGAAATCTTCGACGGCTACGTGGCTGTGCCCTACATCGATCGCATGGACCTGGCCTACGCGGTGGCTGACGTGGTGGTGTGCCGCGCCGGGGCCATGACAGTGGCCGAGGTGACAGCCGCCGGAAAACCCGCCATCTACATTCCCCTGCCGCACGGAAACGGGGAGCAGGCGCTCAACGCAAAGCCGGTTATTTCCGCAGGTGGTGCCACCCTCATTAATGACAAGGAACTCACGGGGAGGCGCTTGCCACTCAGATTCGTGCCATCATTGATGATCAAGAGATTTATTCCTCCATGGTTGACGCCACAAAGCGCAGCAGCCTGGGGCGGGCTGCGGAAGACATCGCCGCCCGAATTGTGAAGGAAGGTTCCAAGTGAGAGTCCATTTGGTTGGTATCGGTGGGTCCGGTATGTCCGGCGTGGCCCGGATTTTGTTGTCTCGTGGTGATATAGTCAGCGGCTCAGACATGAAAGACTCCAGGGCTGTCCTGGCGCTACGCTCCATGGGCGCGCACATTGCCATCGGACACGCAGCTGAGAACCTGGAACTATCTGGCGAACTGCCCGACGTGGTGGTTATTTCCTTCGCCGCAATCCCGCAGGATAACCCGGAACTGATCGCCGCGAAAGCACATGGGATTCCCATCGTGCGGCGCTCCGACCTGCTTGCCGACCTCATGGCGGACCACACACAAGTCCTTCTTGCCGGTACCCACGGAAAAACCTCCACCACCTCCATGACCGTTGTGGCCATGCAGGCGGCGGGTATGGACCCCAGCTTTGCCATCGGCGGTCAACTCAACAAGGCCGGAACCAACGCGCACCACGGCACAGGACAGTGCTTTTGTGGCGGAAGCCGATGAATCGGATGCCTCCCTGCTGCGCTACAGCCCCGACATTGCCGTGGTCACCAACATCGAGCCGGACCACCTGGACTTCTTCAAAAACGCCGACGCATACTTCAAGGTGTTCGATGATTTCGCCGACCTAGTTGGCGACACCCTCATCGTCTGCCTCGACGATGAGCACGCCACAGCTCTCGGTGAACGTGCGGCGCAACGAAACATTCGTGTGGTCGGTTACGGCACCAGGGACCACGCGACCATTCCCAACAGGGCAAAGGTCATCGACATTGCCGCTGAGCGCTTTGGCAGCCGCGCAACATTCAACGTGGACGGCACCACTGTCCAAGCAGATGTGCTCGTGCCAGGGGAGCACATGGTGCTCAACGGTGCAGCGGCGCTGCTAGCCGGACACCTGGCCGGAGGGGACGTCGAGAAGCTTGCCGAAGGTTTAAGTGGGTTTACTGGCGTGCGGCGTCGTTTTGAGCATCGAGGCACTGTGAACGACATTCGCGTGTTCGATGACTATGCGCACCACCCCACGGAAGTCGAGGCGGTCCTGCGCGCCGCCCGGCAGAAGATCGAAGCTGAGGGGCGCGGCCGGGTCGTGGTGGTGTTCCAGCCACACCTGTACTCCCGCACCGCCGAATTCGCCGAAGAATTTGCGGCAGCGCTGTCCCTTGCCGACGAGGCCATTGTGTTGGATATTTTCGGCGCGCGCGAGCAACCCGTCGACGGTGTGACTTCCCGACTAATCACCAACGCCATGACCATCCCGACCACCTACGTTGTTGATTTTTCCGCCGCGCCCGCTGCCGTCGCGGACATTGTGCAACCCGGTGATATTGTGCTCACCATGGGTGCCGGAAATGTGACCATGTTGGCCGATGAGATCCTCAACCATGTCAGCTAGACGCATCGCGATCATCGCCACCGCCGTCGTGGGCATCGCCGCCCTCGTCGGGGCGGTGGCGTACTTCATGCCCATCTTCAAGGTGCAGAACTTCAGCATCCGCGGGCAGCACAACACCAGCGCGGAGGACATCCAGTCCGCCACCCACATTTCCATCGGTGCCAACCTTATGCGTATCGACGCCCCGTCTGCCGCACACAGCGTCGCACAACTCCCGTGGGTGGATAAGGCGACGGTGACCAGGGAATTTCCCAACACCGTTGACGTGGAAGTTCAGGAACGCACCGCCGCGCTCTACGTGAAGCGCGACGATGGCGAACATCTCATTGACGAAAAAGGCAAACCGTTTATCATCGACGCGCCGCCGGAAGGCACCGTGGAGATCACCGAGACCAACGAGGACGACCAGAAGCTCTTCGCTGACGCAATCTCCGTGCTGAAATCTCTCGATGACACGAGTCGGGCAGCCGTGGCGCGGATCAAAGCTCCGTCCCAATATGAATTTTCACTCATAACACATGATGATCGCGAAATATATTGGGGCGCTCCCGAAAATAATCACGACAAAGCAGTGGCCACAAAAACCGTCCTGCAGCGTGAAGGAGCGTACTGGAACGTGAGCGCGCCGGGGCTTGTCACCACACGGTAATTTCGCACGTCAACAACCCTAAAGTAGTGGTTGAGGGACCGACACGCCGCCGGAAAAAAATACGAACAATCAACCAAAAATAACGGAATATGGAAACAGTAACCGCACAGATTTACATGAAAGGCGAGCCTGACCCCTATGACTTCTCCTAATAACTACCTCGCCGTCATCAAGGTTGTTGGTGTTGGCGGCGGTGGCGTTAACGCCGTTAATCGCATGATCGAAGAAGGACTGAAGGGCGTCGAGTTCATCGCCGTGAACACAGACTCGCAGGCTCTGATGTTCTCCGACGCGGACGTGAAGCTTGATATCGGACGCGAAGCGACCCGCGGTCTAGGGGCCGGAGCTAACCCAGAAGTCGGTCGCGCATCCGCTGAGGACCACAAGGCCGAAATCGAAGAAACCCTCAAAGGCGCGGACATGGTGTTCGTCACCGCTGGTGAGGGCGGCGGCACTGGCACCGGCGCGGCACCTGTGGTGGCCAGCATAGCCAAGAAAATGGGCGCCTTGACGGTGGGTGTGGTGACCAAACCCTTCAAATTCGAGGGTCGACGCCGTACCAAGCAGGCGGAAGAGGGTATTCAGGCGCTGTCCGAGGTGTGCGACACGCTGATTGTGATCCCGAACGATCGCCTGCTCCAGATCGGGGACGAAAACCTCTCCATGATGGAAGCGTTCCGCTCTGCCGATGAAGTGCTGCTCAACGGTGTGCAGGGCATTACGGACATCATCACCATTCCTGGCATGATCAACGTGGACTTTGCCGACGTGCGCTCCGTCATGTTTGATGCCGGTTCCGCTTTGATGGGCATTGGCAAAGCACGGGGCGAAAATCGTGCTCTCATTGCCGCTGAACAGGCTATTAACTCCCCGTTGCTGGAATCCACGATGGAAGGCGCCAAGGGGGTTCTGCTCTCCTTCGCCGGTGGCTCGGACCTGGGTCTGCACGAGGTCAATGCTGCTGCAGACATGGTGGAGCAGCGCGCCGATGAGGACGTTAACCTCATCTTTGGTGCCATCATCGACGACAACCTCGGTGATGAAGTCCGGGTGACCGTGATCGCCGCCGGCTTTGACAACATCAAACAGGACACTAACGACGTCCGCCGTCCCTCGCTGTCCTCTGTTCCCTCACCGGAGCCGGAGCCAGCACCCACGCCGACTCCCGTTCCCGAGCCTGCGAGTAGCAGCGGTCTGTTTGAACAGCAGCAGCGCCCGCCAAGCTACGAGCCGCGTTATGAGCCGCCACAGCGTCGCACCCCAGGCATGTTTACGGAACCTCCAGCGAAGCCACGCTTCGACGATGACGATGAATTAGACGTGCCAGACTTTATGTAAAATTACATGGCATGACACTTAAACCCCGCCCAGTTCACAAGGTTTTTACCACTCGAACAGGCGGGGTTTCTGCTGCGCCCTTTGATTCCTTCAACCTGGGAGATCATGTGGGCGATGATCCGCAGGCGGTGGCAGCGAACCGTGCGCGCTTGGCGTCGATAATCGGCGTGTCGGATTTTGTGTGGATGGAGCAACTTCACACCAACACAGTGACTGTGGTGGACGCCCCACAGATTGCGCCCGCAACGGACGCTGTGGTGACCACACAGCGCGGTTTAGCCTTGGCTGTACTCACAGCCGACTGCGTGCCTCTACTGCTCTCTGACGACCGCGCAGGAGTCATTGCGGCTGTTCATGCGGGCCGTCTTGGCGCGCGCAATGACATCCTTCTCCGCACCCTTGACACAATGGAAAGTCTGGGCTCGAAACCCGAGACCACGCACGTGTTGCTGGGCGCCGCGGCATCGGGGAAAAGGTATGAAGTTCCCAAGGAAATGGCCGATGACTTCGAGGCGGCGGTTCCGGGGTCGCGGACGCGTACGGAGCAGGGTACCTGGGGAATTGACATCCGTGCTGGACTTGTACGACAATTGCTTTCTCGGGGGGTAAAAAATATTGATGTGAATCCTCATTGCACCATTAAAAATGAGCACTATTTTTCTTATAGAAGAGAAGGTAAAACTGGGCGTCAGGCTGGCGTGATTTGGTTATCACATTTACTTGGCAAAGACCAATGATTTGTTTCTGTGTAATTAACTAATATGTCGTGAGGGTTTAATTAACAATCAAATATTGCGCGTGTCGTAACCGAACAAGTGTCACTTTTCCCACTACGGTAAAAAGCACGTTTCCAGGTCAGCAACACGTAAAGAGGAATGCACCATGTCTAGTGTCCAAAAGGTCAAAGAGTTCTTCGGTCTCGTCTCCTACGAGGAGGATGACCATGATGCCTACTACGCCGACGAGGCCGCATACTCGGCCGCTCCGGCACCCAGCTACGCTGACCGCCACACGATGCCGTACGACTACCAGCCGGAATACCAGGCGCCGCCGCGGGTTTATGAGGCGGCCGTGGTTCGCGTCTCCCTTCGCTCATACACCGAAGCGTCCCGTATCGGTGAACCATTCCGTGATGGCGACGTAGTTGTGTTTGATATCACAGAAGTGCAGAGTGCTGACGCGAAGCGAATCGTGGACTTTGCTGCTGGTGTGTGCTTCGGTCTGCGCGGCAAAATGGAGAAGGTTGCCCCGCGTGTGTTTGCTGTCATCCCGGAGAACGCCCACGTTTCTCAGATGGAGCTGGAGCGCGCAGCCAACCTACGCTAGACCCTACCTTCCCCCTGATTGGGGGTGGGGTGGTGCTCCACCAATATGAGGGGGGAACTTTCGGCTAGGGTCGGTTCGGTGAGTATCGCTCTGAACGTCCTTGATCTCCTATTGGAGATTTTCAAATGGATCCTTTTGGTGAGGATCGTCATCGAAATGATTCAATCATTCTCCAGGAATTTCCGACCACCGCGGTGGTTTGCTGTTATCGCAGAACCCCTGTTCGTGGTCACTGATCCCCCAATTAAAGCCTTGCGGAGGTTGATCCCGCCCATCCGGATGGGCGGAGTGGCGCTAGATTTATCGGTGCTCGTCTTGTTCTTCGCGATCATGATAGTACAGATGATTCTGCGTTATTTGATCTGACCGAAGGCAGTCAAATTTTCCCCAAGAACACCGTCGTAAGCAGGGTGGAAAGCAAAATCTTTACATCCTCGTTACACTATTGGGGTATCAAGCATTAGAATTGAGCAAGACAAGGTCGTGGGGAAGTCCTACGGCCAGTCCCAACATGGGGCTAACAACACGTGAAGGGAACCGTCCATGCCGCTGACTCCAGCTGACGTGCATAATGTCGCTTTTGCTAAGCCGCCGATTGGTAAGCGTGGCTATAACGAGGACGAGGTCGATCAATTCCTCGACCTTGTTGAAGACACTCTTGGCCAGTTGCTCGACGAGAACGAGGATCTCCGCCAGCAGGTGGAGGAGCTCACTAATGAGCTGGCGCAGGCTGGTTCCGGTGCTACATCCGGTCGGTCGAGTGCTGCAAGCGTTGATACTGCCGCTATCCGCCGTGAGGTGGAGGAAGAGCTCCGTGCCGAATACGAAAAGAAGCTGGCTCAGGCCAGGGCAGAGACCGCTAAAGCTCAAGATGAGCTGCAGCTAGCTCAGGCTCAGGCTCAGGCCGCCCGCGAGGAGGCTGCCGCAGTTCAGCGCCACGCAGCTCCTCCGTTGCTGATGTGGACGGGATTGCCACTGCTGAAACCCACATGCAGGCCGCCCGCGTGCTCGGTTTGGCGCAGGAGATGGCTGACCGTCTGACCAACGATGCTCGCACCGAGTCACAGACCATGCTGGATGAGGCTCGTGCCGCCGCTGAGAAGACCATCACCGAGGCGAACTCCAGCGCTCAGGCCACCCTTGCTGCTGCAAAGCGTGAGTCTGAGGCAACCTTGGCTGAAGCCCGCTCCACCGCTGACCAGCTGGTGTCTGAGGCTACTCAGCGTTCCTCCACCATGATCGCTCAGGCTGAGCAGAAGTCCAACGCCATGATCGCTGACGCCAGCGCGCGTTCCGACGCCCAGCTGCGCCAGGCCAACGACAAGGCCAACGCCCTGCAGGCTGACGCTGAGCGTAAGCACACCGAAATCATGGCTACCGTGAAGAAGCAGCAGACCGCTCTGGAAGGTCGCATTGCTGAGCTCCGTACCTTCGAACGTGAGTATCGCACTCGCCTGAAGACCTACCTTGAGAGCCAGCTGGAAGATCTGTCCACCCGCGGATCCGCAGCACCACACGGTGGTGTTGAGGCTAACAGCTAACCCTTATGCTTGTTGCCGCGATCGCATTGGCCGTTATTGGCTTCGTGCTACTGGTACTGACCGTGCAGTCACACTCTGACATCTGGTCGTATTTACTGGTGCTCGATGCGATCGCGGGTCTTGCGTTATGGGGGATTGACTATGCGCGTAAGCGCAGACTAAAATAACAGCACTCGCGCTACGATCCGGCAATCACCGGGGAGCGTTTCGGAAGAACAGCCATGTGCTCAGTAGAACCGATCACAAATGAAGTGGGGCTATAACGCTCAAGCAGGGTGGTACCGCGCAGCCATTGCGTCCCTGCAGTGACTACTGAAGGAGCGTTATGGCTGTATACCCACGTGTCGATCTCACTGGTGGATCCACTCGTTTTCCTGACATGGAACAGCAGGTTCTTGGCTATTGGAAGCAGGACCAGACTTTCCAGGCATCCCTCGACGGCGACCCAGAATACGTCTTCTATGACGGTCCTCCCTTTGCCAACGGCCTGCCGCACTACGGACACCTGTTAACGGGGTACGTCAAAGACATCATCCCGCGCTATCAGACAATGCAGGGCAAGAAAGTTGCCCGCGTGTTTGGGTGGGACTGCCACGGCCTGCCCGCCGAACTTGAAGCCGAGAAGCAGCTTGGCATCAAAGACAAGGGCGAGATTGAGGCCATGGGCCTGGAAAAGTTCAACGAGTACTGTGCCACCTCAGTGTTGCAATACACGGAGGAGTGGAAAGACTATGTGACTCGCCAGGCACGCTGGGTTGATTTTGATAATGGCTACAAGACCATGGACTTGGGCTTCATGGAGTCCGTCATGTGGGCGTTTAAAACCCTGTACGACAAGGGCCTGATCTACCAGGGTTTCCGCGTGCTTCCGTACTCGTGGGCGGAGCACACACGCCGCTATCAAACCAGGAAACCCGGTTGGATGACTCCTACAAGATGCGCCAGGATCCGGCGTTGACGGTGACCATGCCGATCACCTCCGGCGAACTTGAAGGCGCGAATGCTCTCGCGTGGACGACGACACCGTGGACGCTTCCATCCAACTTGGCTCTGGCTGTGCATCCAGACACCATTTATGCACACATCAAAGTGGGCGATGAACGCTACCTTCTGGCGGAGAACCTGGTCAGTGGGTATTTTGATGACTACGAGGTGCTGTCCACACACACGGGCTCGGAGCTGGAGGGCCTGAGCTACAAGCCGATCTTTGATTATTTCCGCGACCAACCAGGCGCCTTTAAAATTTTGAACGCGGACTACGTGACCACCGAAGATGGCACCGGTATTGTCCACCAAGCCCCGGCCTTTGGTGAGGACGATATGATCACCTGCCAGAAGTACGGCATCGACGTGGTGATCCCGGTGGACATGGACGGAAAGTTTACTTCGCTGGTGCCTGACTATGAGGGGCAGTTGGTGTTTGATGCTAATAAGAACATCATCCGTGACCTCAAGGAGAAGGGTAGGGTACTGCGTCACGAGACGATCGAGCACTCCTACCCGCATTCCTGGCGTTCCGGCGAGCCGCTGATCTACATGGCGCTGCCGTCGTGGTTTGTTGCGGTGACCAAGTTCCGCGACCGCATGGTGGAGTTGAACCAAGAGATCGAATGGATGCCCGCGCATATCCGTGACGGGCAGTTCGGCAAGTGGCTGGAAGGTGCGCGCGACTGGAACATCTCCAGGAACCGCTACTGGGGTTCGCCTATCCCGGTCTGGGTGTCGGATTCTGAAGAGTATCCGCGCGTTGATGTGTACGGCTCCTTGGACGAGTTGGAACGCGACTTTGGTGTGCGACCAACATCCTTGCACCGCCCTCACATTGACCAGCTGACCCGCCCGAACCCGGATGATCCCACAGGAAAGTCCACAATGCGCCGCGTGCCGGAGGTGCTGGATTGCTGGTTCGAGTCTGGTTCCATGCCGTTTGCTCAGAAGCACTATCCGTTTGAGAACCGCGAGTGGTTTGATACGCACAACCAGGCGGACTTTATCGTCGAGTATTCCGGTCAGACCCGCGGCTGGTTCTACACCATGCACGTGCTGTCTACGGCGCTGTTTGACTGCCCCTCCTACAAGAAGGTGGTTGCGCACGGCATTGTCTTGGGCGATGACGGGCTGAAGATGTCCAAGTCAAAGGGCAACTATCCAAACGTCAACGAAGTGTTTGAGCGCGACGGCTCGGATGCCATGCGTTGGTTCCTGATGAGTTCCCCGATCCTGCGTGGCGGCAACCTCATTGTGACGGAGCAGGGCATCCGCGAGGGTGTGCGTCAGGCGCTGCTGCCCATGTGGAATGCCTACACCTTCCTGCAGCTGTACGCAGTTGAGCCGGCTACGTGGGATGTCAGCTCGACGAATGTGCTGGATCGCTACATTCTGGCGAAGCTGCATAACCTGATCGCCAACACGCAGGACGCGCTGGACAACACGGACGTTGCCCGTGCGTGTGATGAAGTTCGCTCCTTCTGTGATGTGCTGACCAACTGGTATGTGCGTCGTTCCCGTGAGCGTTTCTGGAATGAAACCCCGGAAGCCTTCAACACGCTGTACACGGTGCTGGAAACCTTGACACGTGTGGCCGCCCCGCTGCTGCCGATGATCACTGAGGTCATCTGGCGTGGGCTTACCGGCGAACGCTCTGTGCACCTCATGAAGTTCCCGAATCCCGATGACTTCCCGCGTGACGACGCCCTGGTGCGCACCATGGACGAAGTGCGCGGCGTGTGTTCGGCGGCGTCGTCAGTGCGTAAGGCCAACAAGTTGCGCAACCGCTTGCCGTTGCCGAAACTGACGGTGGCGCTGCCAGAATCGCAGCGTCTCAGTGAGTTCAGTGACATCATCAAGGACGAGGTGAACGTCAAGGAGCTTGTGCTGACTGATGATGTGGACAGCATTGGCCGCTTTGAGGTTGTAGTCAATCCCCGTGTCGCCGGGCCGCGTCTGGGCAAGGATGTTCAACGCGTGATCAAGGCCGTCAAAGCGGGCAACTACACACGCAATGACGACTCCGTTGTTGCTGATGGCATCACTCTCACGGCGGATGAGTTCACCGAACGACTCGTTGCGGCCGACCCCGAGTGCACCGCGCAGATCGAGGGTGTGGATGGCTTGGTGCTGGTTGACCGCGAAGTCACGGAAGCCCTTGAGGCAGAAGGCTGGGCCGCTGACGTGATCCGTGGTCTGCAGGATGCCCGAAAGTCGTCTGGTTTTGCGGTGTCGGATCGCATTGAGGTCGAGCTGTTTGTGTCTGAGGACAAAGTTGAGTGGGCAGAGCGCCACAAAGATGACATGGCTCGTGAGGTTTTGGCCACGTCGTTTGTTGTTGGGCATGGCGACGGCACCCACAACATCGTTGAGGGTGTCACCGCGTCTATGACGCTTGCCTCCTGATTCGCTTGATGTGTCGCTGACTGAACGTCTGGCGAAACTTCGGTGTGGTGCGTTGGGGTTCTGCCGGTGGAGGTGGGGGATTGGGCATCTCCACCCCGGCTAACGGGCCTGTTGGGTGGGTGATGGCCACAGTCCCGTCTTTGAATCGCCATTCCACGGTGCCGTCTTTGTGCATGGTGGGTATGGCGAGTTTGTCGGTTTTGATGTTGTGGCAGTGGCGGCACAGCGCCTGTAGGTTTGCTGCGGTGGTGGGGCCGCCATCGGCGTCGGAAATCACGTGGTCCATGTCGCATTCCCAGGCGGGGCGGTCGCAACCGGGGAAGCGGCAGGTGCCGTCGCGCCCGATGACAAATGCGCGAATGTCGATGGGGGTGATGTAGGACGAGCTGGTTTTCGTGGATGCTGCCTGCATGTCGCGGATGACGCAATCATCAGACAGCCAACCCGCGCCCTGGAGATAATCGTGATCCCAGAGATTGAGTACAATGCTGCATGAATCGACGTGCTCAGCAGCGAGTTTGTACAAGGCTTCGTTGAGGTCACAGTGCTGATCAGCGGAAATCGCCTTGAGCACCTGCGAGATGACCACGGCTTTGTCGCTCCGTAACGCCCCGAAGACAGTGGTGAGACCGTTCGGGTGGGTGCGGAAGCGCAGTTCCTCCTCCGCGGCGTCGATAGTCTTGTGCGCCGCTGGGGATCGAGGAGAGTACCAGTTTGCGGACCTGGGCGGCGAGCGTTCGGGGCGTCGGTAATTGCTGGTGGGGGCTGGTTGGGGTGACCAGGTTGATGAGGTGCGGTTCGATGAGTTCTGGTTCGACGGCGAGGGTGTGTCGGTAGATAAGGTGCAGGCGGCGCAGGCAGAGCACACCAGTGTTGAGGGCGTAGTCCTTCAGGCGCGGCATGGCGTGCAACATCAAGGCTACGTCGCAGGCTTGAGAAACGTCCGTTCGAGTGTAATGGGTGGTGGCGACGATGGAGGAGATGAACTCATCGATGTCGTCGTCAACGCTGTCCGGGGTGAAGACACTCAACCAAAAGCCAAGTTCCTGCTTGATCATGGTGGTGCTGTGCACGGCGAAGGCATTGTTGGGGTCAGCAACATTGTAGAAAGTCGTGGCCATGATCCCCCTCCGAAAAATTATCGCTGATGTTTTCTATTATACCCAAAATTCCAGCGGGGGTAGCAGAGGGTGAGGGGGATGATAAGCAGTGCGGCGGCGGTCCAGGTGATGGCGTACGGGCCAATGTTGTCGATTACGACTTTGCCGAGTGCGCTGGATGTCGCAAAGCCGATATATACGGCAGATGAGAGTAGGCCGAGGAGCGTCGGGTTGATGGCGACAATGCGGGCCTGCTGGGGGACGGTGAACATGCCGCCGAAGAAACCATTGATGCTGAGCAGGAGCAGCGGAGGAAGGAGGGGAGCGGCCAGGAGAATGATCATTAATCCGACGATGCTGGTGACCACAGTAAACAGTGGCCCGCGACTGTCGGTGAGTCGTCCGGCGGCAATGTTGCCGGTCACGGTGAACACGCCAAATGCCGTAAGGCACGCGATCAGCCACTTTCCCGTCAGTCCTGTAATGACCTGGGCGTAAGTGAATACCTGCATGTTGGCACCCACAACGAGGATGGTGGTGGCAATGACAATGAGCGCGTGAAGGGGAACGCGGCGGGCGCGGGTGGTGGGTGGCATGTCGACGGCGGGGACGACAAGGAGATTCGCAATGAGCGCAATCAATCCCAGGATGGCGAGGATCCAGACGGTGTGTCGCCAGTTGGCGTTGCCGAGGATAAGTCCGGCGGGGACGCCGAGGGCGGTGGCCGTCATGAGTCCGTTCATGACAAAGGCGAGGGCGCGTCCGCGCTGTTCAGGTGGTGTGATGGCGGCGGTGATGGCCGACGCGGAGGGGGTGAGCATACTCGCGCCGACTGCAGTAGGACGCGGGCACCCAGTGCTACGCCGAATGTTGGGGCGAGGGCGGTGAATGCGTTGCCGAGGATGAAGATGACAAGGCCCGCCCGGAGCGCGTGGCTGGGGCGGATGAGTGTGCTGAGGATGGGGGCGCAGCAGGCGAAGGTGATGCTGAAGATGGTGACCAGCTGTGCGGCGGTGGTCGTCGATACGTGCAGGTCGGAGCCGATTTCTTTGAGGAGTCCGGCGAGGATGAAGGTGTCCGTGCCCACAGCGAAGGTCATGAGCGTGAGGGGCCATAGTTTGTTTGACATACTTTCCAACAATATGAAAATCATCAAACTATTTCAATAACGTATGATGAAGCCATGGATCACGCTCCACTTCCGCAGCCAGCGCTCAGCGACATAGAACTACTCCCTGTTCTGCAGGCACTGGCAGATCCGGTGCGTTTGCAGCTCATTGCAATCCTCGATGAGGAAGGTTCCGTGAGCTGTGGTTTTGTGCTAAAGAAATTGCCCCTGCACAAATCAACCCTGTCCCACCACTGGAAAGTGCTCCGCGAAGCAGGAGTGACCACCACCACCATTCGCGGGCGGGAACGCTGGGTTACTCTCCGCCGCGACGACATGGACCAACGCTTCCCGGGACTCATTGACCTGGTTATACGCAACTAAAGGACTCGAATGTTTCCCGACGGTTTTCTTTGGGGCGGTGCGACTGCCGCCAACCAAATCGAAGGTGCCTACAACGAAGGCGGCAAAGGACTCAGCATTCAGGACGTCATGCCCCACGGCGTGACGACGCCGCCCACCGACGCCCCCACGCCGGACAACCTCAAGCTCGACGCTATCGACTTTTATCACCGCTACGCTGAGGATATTGCCCTCTTTGCCGAGATGGGCTTTAAAGTATTTCGGTTTTCTGTGGCGTGGTCACGCATTTTTCCTCGTGGCGACGAGGAGCAACCCAATGAGGAAGGACTGCGCTTCTACGAACGCATCCTCGATGAACTGGAAAAACACGGCATCGAACCGCTGGTGACGATCAGCCACTACGAAACCCCACTCCACCTGGCTAGGGAGTATGGTGGCTGGACCAACCGCGCACTTATTGGATTCTACGAACGCTACGCCTGCGTCCTGTTTGAACGCTTCGCGGGACGCGTGAAATACTGGCTCACCTTCAACGAAATCAACTCGGTGCTGCACTTCCCGTTCATGTCCGGCGGCATTCCAGGAAACCCCAGCACACAAGAGCTCTACCAGGCGGTACACCACGAACTTGTCGCCTCCGCGCGGGTTGTTCGGTGTGGGCACGAGATTGATCCCGATAACAAGATCGGGTGCATGATCCTCGCTGTCCCGCGCTACCCACTAAGCCCCACGCCTGACGACGCCCGCGCAGCCCAACGCGCCGCGCAATCCGACTATGCCTTTGGCGATATCCACTGCCGCGGCTACTATCCCGGGTACCTGCTGCGGCACTTGAAAGAACGTGGCGTGGACCTAGACATCACGGAGCAAGACCGCAACGACCTTATGTATGTTGTCGACTTTGTGTCTTTCAGCTACTACATGTCCGCCTGTGAAACCGCCGACCCCGACAAGCGCGTTGCGGGCGAGGGTAATCTCATCGGCGGTGTGCCCAACCCCACTCTCGACGCTTCCGAATGGGGTTGGCAAATCGACCCTGTTGGTCTGCGCATCATCATGAACGACTACTGGGATCGCTGGCAAAAACCCCTGTTTATTGTGGAAAACGGGCTCGGTGCGCGTGACGAACTCATTGACGGGTTTGTTGATGATGATTATCGCATTTCCTACCTCAATGACCATCTTGTGCAGGTAGGGGAAGCCATTGCGGACGGTGTTGATACCCTTGGCTACACCACCTGGGGCTGCATCGACCTAGTGTCCGCCTCCACAGCGCAACTCAGCAAACGCTACGGCTTCATCTACGTCGACCGCGACGACAACGGCGAGGGGACCCTGGCGCGTTACAAGAAGAAATCTTTTGACTGGTACAAAAACGTCATAGCCACCAACGGGGCCAGCCTTGAAACTTAGAACTCTGGGGCGCAAAATCGCAGAATTCGTCTTGGAAGTCCTCATTGAGGGTGCCTTCAGCTGGCTTCTGGGATGAATAGTCCTCAAGGCTGTCGCTATACGCCGGAGCAGCCCTTGCGGTGGGGCTATTTGAACGCTTCCCGCCAACGATTGTTGCGTGGTTTCGCGTCGCTGCTGCAGGCGTGGTGCTCCTTGTTGTTGTGCGGCCTGCACGCTGGGAGTTTACGAGACGTGTTGGGCTTGTCGCTGGCGTATTTGGTTGCGTGACCATGGGTATGAACATGGTCTTTTATGAGGCCATCGCGGAACTTCCATTAGGCACTGCGGTGGCTATTGAGTTTATGGGGCCGATCGTGGTTGCAGCATGGGGGAGCAGGTCAGTACGGGATTGGCTTGCCTTGCTGTTGGCTGGGGGTGGGGTGTTGCTGATGTCAGGGGCGCGTTGGTCAGCGAGTCCACGTGGAGTCATTTTTGCCCTGTTAGCTGCGACGTTATGGGCGATCTATATTGTGCTGGGCGCACGTATTGCTACGGCAGGGAGTTCGAATGGGCGCCTGGCCGTTGGTTTTTGCTATGCCACTGTCGTTGGATTGCCGCTGGTTGCAGTGCTGTGGCCGCATGGAGCAGGTGTTCCGCTGCCTAAGGTGGTTGGTCTGGGGATTCTCAGCGCAGCGATTCCGTACAGCTTGGATCAGGTTGTGCTGAGGATGGCAGGGCCGTCATACTTTGCCATTCTGTTGGCGCTACTTCCTTTGACGGCTGCGCTGCTGGGGGCCGTGGCGCTGGGGCAAAGCCTTTCTATCGCCGAAATGGTGGGGGATCGTCGCGGTGGTGGGGGCTGGTTGCGCGTGATCATAGGTAATGCATGAATTGAGATTGAATTCAGTGAAATTGAATTAGGTGATAGTGCAACAAAATGGGGATTGATTTTTAAGGAATATTTAGATCCGTTATCGGGAAAGTGTTAATTTCCTAGTGTAATGTCTTCCGAAAGGTTGTATTTATGGAAGGAAGCAATGCGGGTATTACACGTTACGGAATGCCTGGCGGGAGGCGTTCAAACGGCGCTAGCGGGCTATGTTAAGGCGACTCCCGAGCTGGATCATGTTGTACTCGCCAATTCCCGGCGCGGGCACAACATCACTATGCGTGAGGTTGAAGGAAGCTCTGCGTTTTATGTTCTACCAACAAACCACCTAGCTGCGGTAAAGAAGGTCGCGAAGGTTGCCCGAGAGGTCAGACCTGATGTTATTCATGCGCATTCGAGTTTCGCAGGTGCGTATAGTCGAATTGCTACTTTGTGTGTGAATGTTCCGGTGGTGTATACGCCCCACGCGATTGCCTATGGTCGGCCCGATTTTTCTTCCGTGAAGCGCGCCGCATATAAGGGTGTGGAAAAGCTACTGTCGTGGAAGACGAAAGTGTTTGCCGGGTGTTCCGTGCATGAAAGTGAATTGTTGTCGGATTTGAATGCCCGTGTTCCAGTGGTGACTATCCCTAACGCGCTGCCGCCGGATCATCCTGCGCAGGAGCTGCGGTGGGGGGCGTCGTCAAGCCCGGTGGTGGGTATGGTCGGCAGGATTAACGAGTACCGCGACCCGCAATGTTTCATCGACATTGTTGAATCGGTGAGGAGGCACAACAGTGACGTGGAGTTCGTGTGATCGGCGACGGTGACGACGCTCAGCGGGACGCCCTGAAGGCTGCCGGAGTGCACGTGACCGGCTGGCTTGGGGGAGTGGACCTGCAGAAGAAGCTCACGGAGCTATCAATGCTGGTGTACACCTCACGGTGGGATGGATTCCCCATGGTGATTCTTGAGGCCATCAACTCCCATGTGCCAACCTTTGTGTCCAATATTGCGCCACTGAAGGAATGCCCGGAATCGGCGCGCTTTGACACCGCAGAACAAGCCAGCAGCCTTGTCTTAAAGCAACTTGAACAGAACCAGCCCCTCTCGCAGCACTGGGACCCGCTGCTTGCGGCCCACAGCTTTGACAGCCAGAAACAAGCATTGATCCGCGCCTACGAACTTGCGACAGTGTCATGAACGATAAAGAAGAACACACAATCACCGAGAACATAACTCCCCTCCAGAAGAACATCGCGTTCCGGCTGCTCATGTGGGCACTGGTGCCGATCCTTGCGGCCATTGGGTGGCAGTTGGGCCACGCGTACAGTCAAACTCTTGACAACGAATACGTGGTGGACTCCAAAATTTTGGTGACCAACCCCCACATCGAAGACGATAACGAAAAATCTCGGCTCACTGCTCGGTCGCACCCGTGATGACACGGTGCTGCTGGGTGAGGCCACCAACTCGGAGGAATTTCACCAGCGTTTATCCGAACGCTCCGGCGTGAACGCAGCCCTGTTCGAGATCACCGGTACCGCGACCCGAACCACACGTGTGGTCACGATACGTGTGTCTTCGAAACAGCCCGAGATCAGCTCTGCCGTCTCCAGTGCTGCGTTTGACACCCTGGAGCAATACCTGCAGGACCATCAAGGTGCTCTGTACCTGGATACCGGTTTGTTGTTCATCAACTCCGAAAGCATCGCCGCCTTCAAAGTCGGGTGCAGGCGCTGACTGGCGGCTCTCCGGCCTGGTGCTGGGTATGCTGCTGGGCATCACCCTGGTTGCCATCAGTTCACGGTGGACCATGGAGAGAAGGGAAGACGAATGAAAAACATACGTTTTCCCTGGTGGGCAAGTCCCAGCACGCTTCTGGTGATCAGCCTCCTGGTAGTGTTCTACGCCATCGTCTTCGTGGACGATGAGCAGTACAACATTTGGAAAACACCGCGCTATGTCACCCACGTTGAAGCGGTTGAGGTGGGAAGTGTGATCGTCGCGGTGCTGCTGGGCATTGTTGTCGCGGCGTCGATAAGCCAACGCAACAACGAAAACTACATGGCAGACACCGCGAAGTTTCTCAAAAGCCGCCAGCTGAAACACGCTGTTTTACATCTTCACCGTGCTCACCATCATCGGATACAGCATCTGGATCATCAAGGCGTTCCACAGTGGGTTAACTGGTGCGGAAGTGCTGGCCACCATCAAGGGCGACCCCGGAGCCGTGTCGCAACTGAAAGGTACCGCGCAACCCACAGCCGGGCTGACTACCCTGACACAATTCGGGTCGCTGGTGGTGGTGCTGGGCATTCTGCGAGACCGGCTTGCGGAGAAAAACTCCAAGCTCATCGTGTGGTTTGTGCTGTTTCTGTCTGTTCTACGTTTTGTGTTCTACGCCGAGCGCATCGCCTTCCTGGAAGTGGCCGTACCGGCGGTGATCCTCACGGCATCACTGTGGCCAACGAAGGTGCGCTGGCCATCGGCGCGGAAGTGGATCACCAATATCCTTCCGATTGTGCTGGGGCTTTTTGTGTTCATACTGTTTGCGGTGGGGGAATACTCCCGCTCGTGGGCGGTGCTGCGCACCCAAACATCGCAAACCTACACCGAGTTTATTATCAGCCGCTTCTTGTCCTACTACGCCACTGCCACCAACAATGGCGTGCTGTACGGCAGACTTGCCGACGCCAATAACCTCGACCACACAGCGTTTTATGCCTTCTATAACCTGCCGGGGAGTTTCTTCGGCACCGACGCCGTATCCGGCACCAACTTTGACCAATGGTGGGGCATGCAATTGGAACTGTTTGCCAACCCCAGCCTCACCAATACTGGCACGATATTTCCACTGATCGGCGAACTCTCCCTAGCCACCGTGCTCATCCTCTTTTTCGCCGTTGGATATATATCTACTGTGCTATTCCGTCAAGCAAAAAACGGTCACCTCATTTCCATGATGGCTGTTCCGATTTTGTGCTATGCATTCGTGGAATTGCCGCGCATTTCCTACCTAACGTTGGGCCGCAGTGTCCCCATATTCCTGGGCATTCTGATCATGTGGTTCGCCTTTGACTTATGGAAAACCACCGAACGATACACCCTGAAAGAGCAGCAGCAATGAAAAAAGTCTACTATCCGGGCCGGATTTTAGAACGAAATGTTGGTGGCAACACCACGTACACCCGCGCTATTGCGGAAGGCATTAAGGAATATGGGTGGGAAGTGGACACGCTTCCGTACCACTCCAAAGCACCCGTCACCGCGCTCATGGAACAATACTCGGCACTGCAGAAACCCACTTCTGGAGAGCTGGTGCACTACAGCGCCGACACCGGCCCGCTCATCCCCGTGCGACGCCCCTCCGTGGTGACCGTTCACGGTGTGGCCAGCGCCGTGGCCGAAGGCGTGCGCAACCCTGTCCAGGAATTCACCTGGCGCAGCCGCGTACGGGCCGCCATGCGCTTTACCGATGCCCTGATTACCGTCTCCGAATCCAGCAGCGAAACACTCCAGGATGTGTTTGGTATCGACGCCGCGAAAATCAACGTCATCCCCCACGGCATTGACGTTGATCTGTTTTCCACCCCCGCCGTCGCCTCGCCCGAAGTGCTTGATCGTCTGCCCGAGGATTATCTGCTTTACCTAGGCAACATCGAACCCCGCAAAAACATCATCGAACTGGTCAACGCCGTTGATCGCCTTGCCCTGCCCTTGGTTGTGGCCGGGCGGGCAGCCTGGAACCCGAAGACATCGAACGCCGCATTGCGGAAAGCCCCAACACTGTGCGCGTCGGATTCGTCTCCAACGCCGACCGCGTGTACCTGCTCCAACACTGCCGGGCCTTCCTGTTCCCCAGCCTGTACGAAGGCTTCGGCTTCCCCGTGCTCGAAGCCATGGCCGCAGGCGCACCCGTGCTGGCAACCCGGCGCGGCTCCCTTCGCGACGTCGCAGGACCCGCAGGCCACATCCAGGATGTGACTGCCGATGCCATTGAGGAGGCCCTGAACACCTACCTCAACGACAACACCTGGCTTGAGCAGGTCAAGGACGAAGGTCGCGCCTGGGCCAACGAATTCTCCTGGGCCAACAGCGTGGCCGCCCACCACCGCCTGTACGAGGAGTTGGTGGCATGAGGATCCTGCTTCTCCACGCCTACAGCGCCCACAACCGTGGCGACGGGCTACTTGTCGACGAATCCGTAGGCACTGATCCGCAGTGTCTTCGACGACGTTGAACTGGAGGTTGTGGCCTCCGACCCAGATAGCTTTAGCTATGTGGGTGTGCCCGTCTACAACGCCAAACCCGGGCGTCGTGGCTGGTCGCGAGAATACCTGCGGGTGCTGCGCAACCTGGACAGCTACGACTTGCTCGTCGGCGTCGGCGGCGGCTACCTGCGCGCCGGGAAGCCCGTGGAGATGCTGAAATGCCTGCTGGTGATGGGTCCGCAGATTTTCGCTGCTGGGCGCAGCTCGACCCGGAGCGTCTACCTTCCGCAGAGCATCGGCCCATTCCGTTTCGGCTCGGTTCACCTGTTTCGGGCTTTGGTGAAACGCATTGGTGTCTACATGCTTCGCGACGACCGCTCCATGCAGGAAATCGCCTTGGCTAACTGTGTCCGCCTGCCGGACCTGGCGATCAGTTCCCCGGAGTTTACTGACTCTTTGAGTTCTAGTGATAGCAGCGTGGATGACACGGTGATTTTCACTACCCGTGCTGTGGGCGGCGAGCTGCCCCCACGGGTCAAGGAATTGGGACGGCTGCTGCACGCCGCGAATATTCCCGTGGTGGGGTACGTGCAAAGCGCCATCGGCGGCAACAACGATACGGAGGTGCAGCGCGAACTCACCGGCGACAATCCCGATTAGCTCTGAGGAATATCTACGCCAGGGCGATTATCCCCGGCGCGTGGTGGTGGCTGTGCGCCTGCACGCTGCACTCATGGCCCTGAAGGCCGGGCATTATGTGATTCACCTGGCCTATGAGCGCAAAGGCTTCTCTGCCTTTGAGGACGTGGGCTTGCCGGAGTGGGTGCATAACGTAAATACGTTCACGCCCACGGAGGTGCGTGCCCAGGTGGAGGCGCTGCTGCATGACGAATCCGTGCGGGCGGAGTACCGCCGTAGACTCGCCGAGCAGCGTGAGGCGCTGGAGCAGAAGTATGCCCGTATGTCTGAGATTCTTCGGGAACAATGACGCACAGAAAACCACCGTCTCGGCTGGCTAACGCAGTGGCGGGGCTCGGCGCACAGGTGTTCAGTAGTCTGAATAGCTTTCTGATCATCATTATTAGCGCCAGGTTCCTGGAATTGGGTGTGCACGGGCATTTTGTGTTCGGGGTGGCACTGTGCCAGATTGTGCTGAGCCTGGTGCGGGCGCTGTGCGGGGAGACGGTGGTGGTGCTGTCCACGCGTGGCGACGACACCACCGACGATGCCGCCTTCAGCTCGGCGATTGTTGCTTCGGCGATTGGGGGAGTGGTGTGTCTGCTCACCGCGATATTCTGGGCGGAATACCGCTCGGCGCTGATTGCTACCGCGTTTGTGGGGATTCCGGTGTGCGCGATGGATGTGCTGCGTTATTGCGCTATTGCTGAGAAGCGCAGCGAGTTGCTGCTATTTTCCGATTTTCTTGTATTTGTTGGTACCACGGTGGGGTTGTTGGTGGTGGGGCAGGTCGCGGCGTCGCCAAGCGCCTTCCTGGCCGTGTGGGGGGTGAGTTGCCTGCTGGTCAGCATATTGCTGGTGTGGCAGTTGGACATTCGGCCGGTGTCGTTCCGCGCGACGCTGGACTGGCTGGCAATCAATTTCCCGCGCAGCTCGGCGTTCTTCGCGGAGGCGGCCCTGGGGGCGACGGCGGGCGTGGCGATCCTGGCTGTGATGGCGATTGTGACGGATAGTGAGCAGGTCTCCATTTTCCGCACCGCTTTGACCATCATGGGTGTGACCAGCTTGATCAACAACTTTATGCGCAGTACCGTGCTGCGGGGAACTCTCACCGGATCTACTGCGCAACAAGACCTATGTGATTCGTGTGTTCTTTGGCATGACCGCGGTGGTGGCACTGGTGATCGTGGTGTTTGGGCTGTGCATCTGGCTAGCACCCAACAGCCTCACCGCAGCGATCTTTGGGGCGAACTTCGTGGCCATTGTGCCCGTGTTGCTACCGGCGATCATTCACCGCGTGTGCGCCAGCTGCTCCACCATTCCCACCATTTTCCTTAGGGCTCAGGGAATCACCTGGCAGGCGACCCGGTTCCGCTTCGTGGTGGTGGCCATCGGCATTATTGTTGGGCCGTTTGGTGCGTACCTCGGTGGGGCACACGGCGCGCTGATCGGCGATATGATCACCTATTTAACGTTATTTGTGGGGCTGAGCGCCCTTGTTATGTACACCGCAAACAAACAGGACAACGCATCATGACATATACCTATGGGGTGGCTATCCCCACAAACGGCAACGGCGAGCATTTACGTGAGGTGCTGGAATCGCTGGCGGGGTTGCCGACGCCGCCGCAGGCCGTTGCCATTAACGATCAATCCCGCGGAACGGACGTTGCAGGCATCTGCGAGGAATACACCGAGCGCTTTCCGACGCTGGTGCGTACCACCCGCACCGACCCGCCCGGTGCCGCGTCCGCACGCAACGAAGCCATCGCCGCCATTGTTGATGACGTGGAATGGGTGTGCATCCTTTGACGACGACTCCGTAATCCTCCAGCTCCCCGAGATTGTCTCCGGCGCGTCGGCGATAGTGGGAGAATACGAAGGGCGCGTGGCCAGCACCTCCAGCGAACCGTTTGCCCTAGACGGACGCACCATCTGGACCCACGCCATTGAATCCGCCACGTTCCTGCGCGCCTCCATCCTGCGCAGGGGGGTGCTTTTCGACGAAAACTTGGGTACCGGTGGTCCGACGCCCTGGCAGTCGGGCGAAGGCACCGATTTGTTGTACAGGTTCATGCAGGAAGGGCCCATCATGTACGACCCCGGCTATCGCGTGAAAGGGCTGGATGATGGGCAGGAGGCGTTTCCCATTAGTAAGCATCGCCGTTATGCGCGCGGAACCGGTTACGTGTTACGACGCCGCGCACCGCTGACACAGCAACTGCGCGCCCTGGTGGGGCCGCTGGTGCGTGCGGTGAAAGGGCAGCGGAGATTGAACCTACATGTGTTCCTCGGCCGACTGGAAGGCTTGCTGGGAAGGACGTTTTAGCCGGGTTGAACTGTCCCCCTGGGTAGAACTATTACTGCGCTACCCGGCAATAAAAAGATTAGTAAGCACCCTCGGACTTCAGGACTGCCTTCAGTGTGGCAAAGATGATGCGCATGTCTAGGGTAAACGTCCAGTTGTCCACGTAATACAGGTCCAGGGCTTGGGCCAGCTGCGGGCTGAGGTTTGAGCGGCCACTGACCTGCCACAGGCCCGTGATTCCTGGTGGAACCTCCAAGCGCATGTACATGTCGGCGTCGTACTCGTCCACCTCGCGCTGCACCTGCGGGCGGGGGCCGACCACACTCATGGTGCCGTTCAGGGAGTTGAAGAACTGCGGGAGTTCGTCAATGCTGTATTTCCTGATGAACTTGCCCACGCGGGTGACGCGCGGATCGTCCTTCATCTTGAACAGCAGGGACTGTCCGCCGGTTTCCTTGATCAGCGCCTGGATTTTCTCTTCCGCATCAATGCACATGCTGCGGAACTTCCATACTTTGTAGGGTTTGCCCTTCTTGCCAATGCGTTCGCTCTTGTAGAACACCGGGCCGCCGTCCTCCAGCTTGATGGCCAAGGCCGTAGCCAGCATGATCGGGGAGATCAGCACCAAAATGGCAGCGGAGAACACAATGTCGAAGGCGCGCTTGATCCAGCCGTTGGCTGCGCGAATACGGGGGCGATCCACGGACAAGACTGTGCGGGGGCCGATGGGCATGGGGTGCAGGCGGGTCTCCGCGACACCTTCAATCATGGGCTCCAGGTACAGGCGGGCCTTCACGCTACGCAGGTTCCATGCGAGGCGGCGCAGGTTCTTGTTGCCAAAGTCAGTGACGGAGGCGACCCAGACGGCGTCGCAATTGAGCTGTTTAGCGGTTTGCGCGACGTCGTGGTCTGGAAGGTAAGAAACGAAGTGACAATCCTCAAGCTGGGGAAGGGCATCCTTATTTTCTGGATCAGTAAGCAGAAATGCGGCAATTTGGTGGTAGGGGAAACGGAGATTGAAATTGTTTCCTAGCACATCCAAAATGTCGCTGGATTTACCAACAAACAGTAGTCGGGAAGGGCGGTGTCGCTTGATCCTGCGAACAGTAAGAGCGGATACAGCGCGCATGATACTGATAAGAACAATGCCTACCGGAATACTCACCAGGAGGTAGGGATGAATGAAGGGGGTGGTGAAAATAGTGTCAAAGAGAGCCAGAATTCCAGCGAGGTACAGGCTGGATTTCACAACACTCTTGATACCAATTGTGCTATGAACACGGGAGTGGAATGCGTAGCCCTGATTGAGCCAGATGATGCCCATCCACAATGCCGTAATAACGGCGAGGGTTGCCAGTTCTTGGGCGGTGGACTGCGTGTCAATTCGGTAGGTGCTGTACCGCGTGCTGGCGAAAGCACCAAATGTCAGTGCTGCTGTTATGGAGAGAAAGTCCAAAAAGTACACAACGTAGCGGGCACGCCACTTCTTCCGAGGCTGCACCGGCGGCTGGGTGATGATCTTCCGAGTTGGGATCGATTCAGTGATGATCATAGTTTTTCGCAAATGTGAAGTCGTTTTTGTTGATGTGTAACAAGAAAGTTGCGGACAGATTGCGTGTAGATAACGAGAATTAAGAACAGTAAAGACTAGTGTTGACCGAAGGTCAAGTCACGCAGATAACTTAATCGTTATATAAATCGTAATTTAATCCTCTTCACAGGATCTGATTATAAAACCATGAACGACCTGGCAATAGCGGTGAATAAAATTTGCCCACGATAGCAATATCGAAGATGTAGATACATCATCATTTTACATGTAATTAAAACGCTTTGGATTAAAGAGTTTTCATCAAACGCATAAGCTGCGGAGATATCGTTATCGCATAACGTAACAAAAATCTTTGTAAAACAAATCAACTATATGCACATGTGCTACCATGACTGTATGCAAGAAGCTGCGATCTTTGACATGGACGGAACACTGTGCGACGTGCGCTCTATCCGGCACTATGTCCAATACAAACCGAATCACCGCAACTTTCATAAGTTCCACGGCGAGTCCATCAATTGCCCCGCATATCCAGAGGTGAAAGAACTTTTTCTCAAGCTCCAGCAGCAGGGGCTAGCGATGCTCGTGGTGACCGCGCGCACCTCGGACTACTCCATGCTCACGAACCTGTGGCTGCGCGAACAGGGCCTTCACTGCGACGAGATGTATATGCGGGAGCGGCGTGACCAGCGCCCCGACGCCGAGGTCAAAGCCGACCTTCTGGTTGAGATTCAGCGCAGCTACCAACCCGTCCTGGCTGTCGACGACCGCGAGCATGTCGCCGCTGTCTGGCGCGCCGCAGGTATACCTGTGATCATGGTGGCAGAAGACGGCAGCCTCCATCCGGACGCATAATCCACACAAGTATTCTGGTGCCTATGCAACGCTGGGTCCTGCACATTGATATGGATGCGTTTTTCGCCTCCGTGGAGCAGCTGACCCGACCAACCCTGCGAGGGCGACCTGTGGTGGTTGGGGGAGTAGACGGGCGAGGAGTGGTCGCTGGGGCGTCCTACGAGGCACGTGCGTTTGGGGTACGTTCAGCAACACCCATGCACCAGGCAAAGGCGCTGATTGGGTTGTCGGCGGTGGTGGTGCGGCCGCGGATGGTGGTGTACAAGGCGGCGTCGAAACGCGTGTTTGAGCTGGTGGCGCGGCATGCAGGCGTGATTGAACAGCTATCCGTGGACGAGGCGTTCATGGAGCCCACTGCGCTCATCGGTGCCACCGAAAATGAGGTGCGGGAGTGGGGAGAAGGGTTGCGGCGGCTGATTCGGGAAGAAACCGGACTGACCTCCTCCATCGGGGCAGGGTCCGGTAAACAATACGCCAAAATTGCCTCCGGGCAGGCAAAACCCGACGGGGTGTTTGTGGTACCCCGCACGCGGGAACACGAGCTGCTCGACCCTCTGCCCGTGCGCAAACTCTGGGGCATCGGCCCTGTCGCGGAGACAAAACTGCAGCGCATCGGCGTGGCTACCATCGGGGACTTTGCCAAGCTCAGCGGCGTGAAGTGGACATGACGCTTGGTTCGACCGTGGGGCGGGCGCTCTGGCAGCTCGCGAAAGGCCACGACGATCGGCCCTGTGGAACCCCGCGCGATTGCCAAGCAAATCTCCGCCGAGCACACATACTCGAAGGACCTCACTACCGTCGCGGATATCGACGCCGCGATCGACCGCGCCGCTAGCGGTGCCTACCGGCGCCTGCTTACCGACGGCCGTGGCGCGTACCGTCACCCTTAAACTCAAGATGGCGGACTTTCGCATCGAATCCCGCTCACAATCACTGCTCTACGCCACCGACGACGAAGCAACCCTGCGGGCCATGGCTCACAAACTCGCGCGCTACCCTGACGAAACCGGACCAGTGCGGCTTGTCGGCGTGGGATTCAGCAACCTCGAAGCCGCCCGCCAAAACGTGCTGTTTCCCGAACTTGACCAACAGGTCAGCACACCTGAGGTGGATTCTGACTACGAAACCGGAGTACGTGCACACAACCACGATGAGGTCGTAGAAATAACAGAACCTTCCGTGGCGGCGCAGTGGTTTAACACCCAAGACGTATGGCACCCCGAGTACGGGCACGGCTGGGTTCAAGGCGCAGGGCACGGTATTGTGTCCGTGCGTTTTGAAACCCGCACCACCGAACGCGGAATCACCCGAACTTTTCCCGACGATGACCCCGATCTCATTGCCGCCGACCCCCTGAATAGCCTCGAATGGGCCGATTGGTTTGAAAAACAAATATAGTAATCCCTATGGGATATGACATTTCGGGATTTATTGCAGACCAGCGCCTCACCAACGACGACATTGATCAGATGTTTGATGGGGTAGAAGCAGAAGGCATCACAAAATTTGAAGGAGTCACCGCCGGTGTTGTCGACGTGATCCGTGCCGAAGCCTACACCCTTGGACTTGGTGTTTTGGAAGACATCGGCACGGCCACCCTGAACTCCGGTGAATTCATTAGGTTCACCATCGGCAGCACCGCAGGAGTTTACATTATTGAACGCTTTGTAGACGGCGAAAAAACCGACGAACGCATCGACATGGAAGGTTACATCGAAGAAACCGGCGACGCCTTCGCTGACGCAGGTGACGACATGTGGCAGTACATCGAAGACTACGTGGAAAAGCGCACCGGACTTACCGCCGAGATCTGGCAAACAATGGAGTGTGAGCGCTTCTCTCTTTAAAAAAGGGTTGCTGGATGGTGGCCCGTCGCAAGTGCAATAGCCAACAGCACCCGTGCCTGAGCCGCACGGAAATACGTTGACCCCAGCGCGCCCTTCGCCGCCAGCGTTGCGCCGCCACCAGCGCCACCATATGATCCATGCACTTCACCACGGGGGACGCGGGTCGTAATAATCACAGGAATACCCTGGTCCAGTGCATCCGCCACGCCCAGGGCCATCTCGCGGCCCACATTACCCGCGCCCATCGCCTCAATTACCAGCCCCTGCGAACCTGCAGCAACCGCGGCGTCGATAAGCGTGCGCGGCGCGCCAGCATACGCGGGAATAATATCCACCTGAATACCCGCGAGCGGGTGCGGAAGAATCGGATCTGGGCGAGTTGGCTCTTCCGGACCATTGGTCGCAAACGCCAAATTATCCGACGTATGCCACTTCACCGCGCCTCGGGCCGGAATCACCGCATGATTAAACACAATAAGACAGCCAATATCGCGCGCGGAATCATCCGCAGCAATCACAATCGCATCAAATAAATTCTCCGGACCATCCGCCTCCGGGTGATTCGACGGCTTCTGCGCGCCCGTGAACACCACCGGGCGAGAATCGCTATGGAACGTATCCACAGCAATCGCCGTCTCCTCCATCGAATCCGTACCATGCATGACGACGACCCCCGTGGTCTCCGGATCATCCAACGCTTCCTGCACCGCCGCCACAATCTCATCCACGTCAGCAAACGTCATGCTCGACGAATCAAGGCGAGTAAGCTCCCGAACCTCACACACAATCGACGAATCCGCGAAACGCTCCGCCACCGGGCGCACCAAATCCTCGCCGCTCACCGTCGGAATGAGAGCACCATCCGGGCCCGCTGTACATGCAATCGTGCCGCCTGTGGTGAACACAACAATCTTCTTAGTCATGCACCCAAGCGTGCCACAACACCCAGGCCAGCGAACAAACAGGGGGATGGCTCAGCGGCAAGTGTTCAGCAGGGTTACAGTGAAATACATCTGATTTACTTAAAGATCTCATAAGAGAACTACCCCGTGTACCATGAAAAGCAGACCGTGATGCTAGGCGTGACGCTAGGCGAACGCACCACAACAACCAAGGAGAACTGTTGAAGTCTTTCACCACAAAAACCATGGCCATCGTCACCGCAGCTGCAGCAGCGCTCACCCTCAGCGCCTGCTCCAACGATGACAAAGACAGCAGCGGCTCCAAAGAAACCACCTCTGCGGCACGGACCACCGCCGCAGCTGCCACGCTTCCCACCGCAGCAGACCTCAACACGGTGCTGACCACCGCAACAGACCCGGCTGCCCCGTCGAAGCCAAAATCCGCACCGTCCAAGGTGGCCAGTCCGCGCCGGAACTCTTTGAAACCATGACCCGCTCCAAGCAGGAATCCGGCGCAAACTTCCAGGTTGTTGACCCCATTCTCCCCGGATACACCCCCAACTCCGTCCTCGCCACCGTGAGCTTCAGCGTGCCAGGCAACGAAAACCGCAAAGCAGACAACGTTGAATTCATCTTTGAAGACAACGTATGGAAACTCTCCCAGACCTGGGCCTGTACCCTGATCACCAACACTGTTGCTCCCGAGCAAGTACCGCCCATGTGTGCCAACGACACGGCTGTGCCGCAGCCTTCCGGCGCTGCACCTGCAGCCTGCGCCTGGCGCTCCTGCTCCGGCTGCACCCTAGTGCTCCCGCACCCGCCCTCTGGTGCTGCTCCCTGCCCGGCGGCACCTGCGCCCTGGTGCCGCCCCGGCCCCGGCAGCCCCCGCGCCTGCTGCGCGATAACATATGCAGATGTGAGTGTGAGTTTTCTACCCGCGCCTTGATGGCGCGGGGCTTTTTTGTGCTGCAGGGCAAGTGTATTTTTACTCACCATTGTTGTTTACATGATGGATTTGCATAGATAGGTTTGGTCAACTCACTATCAAGAATTCTATAATCACAAAAATAATGAGCTGACATAAGTTTTTGTGATGTGGAGAGCAAGCCCATCTTGCTGCAGTATTCGATCTTAGTGACTATATAGGGGCAAGTGAAGTAGAGGTATTGGGGCAGCTGACTAATAGCGTCTAGGGTTCACTCACGCATGGTGTCTGTCAGTGGAAGCCACGCAATTGATTGCTGATGCCATTGGCGGTTATAGCCAGGATTTTGTTTAAGATAAAACAGGGGCGATGAACGCGTTCACTTGATGTTTAACAATGTTTAGTCCGCAGCGGTGAAGAGGGAAATAATGAAACGCGAAAACCCGAGATTTCTGATGATTGAATTGGTCTGATCGTGATTGCACTTTTTCTTTATGTTAATAGAGTTTCTTCTCGACCCGTTCGGTGCCTCATTTTATTATTCAGCTATTTTATAGGCGGAAGCTTTTATCTGGGCAAGTTTAGTAACTTTGGATATGCGAACTCATCTTGATGTTTTTCCATGCAAGAGCTTGCATGCTAGAGCTGAGTTTATTGGCGACCAGATTATGATCATAGTTCCAAGGTCAGCTAGCTTCCTGCGGGGTTTGGGAGTTCTTTTTCGATCATATCTCTTGGCCTGGCTCCTTGGCTATTTCCAGAGTCTGCCAGAAAGGCATGTCCATACCATTTTTGGCATTTATTTTCTCTGTTTATTATGTTTCCTTGTTTTTATATGTATTTTTGTATCGACTGCGTCGCAAATCATTACGTTAAACCAGCATCGAACTTTTTATCAGACGTGAGGTGCACGGGCTGGGGTGGGAGTTCGAAACTTATGTCTGTTGATCCCTAGCCTTGATGTAGATGTTAATAAGCACGATCATGCTCTTGAGTTTATAGTTTCTGACGTTGACTACTCTAGAAAAATCTATCTTTCGGATCAAAAAGGAACGATTCAAGGAAAAAGAGAATTCAAATACCTGAAACGCGAAACATTCAACTTTACGAACTTATCCCAATGATTTTTCCCGAACAGAAGAATTTTTGCCCCTTATGTTTGACCTCATTTCGGAGCCCAGATATAATTCTAATAGCCGAACCGCTAGGGCGAGAGAAATACGTAAGGAACTTACGATTCGACAAAAGAGTTTCGAAAAAAATATGAAATCGGAATAGTTGTCTAAAAATTGCTGAGTTGCAAATAGAAAATATTACGATAGCTAGTTTATGTTATCTGACGAGAGGGCTTTCTCTTTTACGCTGATAGCATGTGGGCATCATGTGATCATGTGATGCTTTTTTCGAATATGCGATACATCAATTTTTGATCTGCTCTCGAGTATCAATGGCATCAGTGGTTGTAGGAAAGATGAAGAAATATTGGGCGGTCTATGCTGCCATCCTAGCGAATAGACCACCCTGTACTTAACCAGCATCAGTCACACGTGCGCGTCGATAAGCGATAAGTTACTTCACCTCCGGCACGTCCGCGACGTAGCTTTCCACGTCAGTGCCACCGAAGTTGCTGGCAAAGATGATGCGGCTGAGATCGCGGGAGGCGGTCGCCTGGGGTTCGAGGAAGTAGGCGGCGTCACCGGTGGCTTTGCTATCGTTGGCTCGGATGTGAGCGACGTTCAGGGAACGGCCATTCGGTGCGAGTTCCTGGAGCCACACTTTGCGGTATTCGGGCCGCAGAGTCGGGGCGGGGGAAGTGGCGTTGTAGTCTGCGGAGTCGGCGTAGGTGGAGATCACTACCCAGCCGGGCTTGTCAAAAGCCTGTCCGCTAACGTGCAGGGCGTATGCCTCGCCCGAGGCGGGGTAGAGGGAGTGCAGGTTGATGCGTTCTTTGGAGTCAATATCCACAGCGACGAGCTGTCCGCTGCCGTAGTCGGCGTAGACAAAGTAGTCCTGCTTGTTGGGGCCGAATGCCAGGTCGGAGTGCTCGGAACCGGTGGCGAGTTCCACGGACTTTTTAAAATCCAAGGTGTAGGCGCGGGTGCCGCCTTGGCCGTTCAGCCACGAGGGCACGGCGTATTTTCCGCTGGCGGAGGTGCTGATGTGGTCGGGGAACGCACCGGGGACGGGGAAGTCTTTGGCATCCAGCGTGCCTACGATTTTCTTTTCACGAATATCCAGGGTCAGCAGGCCGTAGATTTTCTTTTCCTTCGTGGATTCGTTGTAGCTGGTGGCCATGAGGGAGAGGTAGCGGCCGTCGGCACTGGTGGTGCCTTCTCCCTTGGTCCAGTAGGAGGTCGCATCCGGCCACGGGGTTTTGCCTGTGAAGTCGAACACCACGTCTTTTTTCTTGGTGGTGGTGTTGTAGGTCCACCAGGTGGTGCCGCCGTTGCGGTCGGTGAAGTAGATGAGGTTCGGATCGGTGGGGTGCCAGATGGGTTCGCAGTCGCCTGCGAGCGTTTCAATAGCGCCCAGGTTGCGGAAGGTTTTCCCGTCGTAGAGGTACCAGGCTCCGCGACCGTCTTGCGCGAGATAACGGGAGTTGTCAGCGTTGAACGCCTGCCTACGGGAGTATTCGTGGCGCATGCGGCCGCCTTCGCCATCGGACGCGGCCGTGGCGCGGTGAATGTGGGTTCCGTAGGCGGGGTCGGTGAACTCGCCACCGGGCTGAGGTTTATCCACTGACTCAATGGCATCGGCAGACAAGGAGTCAGGCCCGCGCTTTGCTCTGCTGCTTATGCTGCTGCGTTTTCTGCTCTGGACTCCGCTCTGCCGTGCGTTCTGTTGTCCGTTCGGTGCTTCTTTCCGACGTCCTTTCTGTCCTCTCCACCCTTTCTACAGCCGCCGCGTTTTGGCCCATCGCCAGGGTCAATGCAGCCATTGCGCACACGGTGCTCACTCGAATCCGGTGTTGGTTCACAACCTCATCCTTTAACTCTCAACCCAACAGTTAGTGGATAGGCTACTCTGTAAATGGCCAGCGTATCAATACTTTTTGTAAGATGAGGATACCTCACCAAAACCTCACCGAAATTGCCAGACTACCTATAGTAGATAGTTAGATAACGCAAGGGAAGTGTTAAGGATTGCCGAACGTGAGGGCAGTGGAGGAGTCCTGGGTCACTCGGGTCGGGAGAGTCATCCTGACCGTGTATCACGCGTGTGGTGAACTCCACGTTCCCCGCCGGAGGCAACGCCTGGGAGAGGTCGAGACGCAAGTGACCCGCCGAGGCGGTGCGGGAACTCAGCACTTTCAGCTCGCCGCCGCCATCAATGGGAATCGCGCCCACGGTGGGGCGCTGTTCCACCGAAACATCCAGCTCAACGGTCGAATCCTTCACGGAAGTCAGCGTGTACGTCAGTGTTTGCAGCATGGCGGATTCCCCAGCCACCCGGCTATCCACTGTCCACTGCGCCCACACCCACGGCATCGGTGGGAAACACCACCGGTAGAGACAGCATGCGCATGGCCTGGCGTTCCACCACAGCGCGCGCCTCATCCGTGGCTCCCGTCGGCGCGCCGAAACGCACCATACTCACCTGGCCGGATTTGGCGCGATCCCACGCCATGGTGAATCCCGATGCTGAGGACATGTCCTCTTTGCCCGCGTTGAGGTCGTTGAAGGTGAGCACCACATCTTCCTCTTCGCCCTGTCCGGCTGCTACTGACACTGTGGAGGAAAACGTCGAATCCACAGCGCCTGACGGCGACTCGGGTGACTCGGAGAGTGTCGCGGCGTCGTCACCCGCCAGCGTCTGCTGCCTAAACCCGCTGGTCACCGTCACGGGGACGGACTGCTCAGGCGCGCCGGAAAACGCCAGCACCTGCTGTTCGCCCGAACCGGGGTTGGTGAGGGTGACGCGGGGGGCGTCGACAGGCAGCGAAATGGTCTGCTGGGCCGCGGCCGGATCCTCCGATGAGGAATTCGATCCACACGACGCCACCAGCAACGACGCGGCAACAACGCAGCATACAACTGACATGGTTCTTCGCACGACGATCAGACTACCCTCCCAGGTACAGTTTCAAAAGGAATAGCGGCCATTTTAGGGGAAGATGGACTACGTGACACGACCGAAACGGAGCTTTAGGCTCGCGATGCTGGCCATCGCCATCACCGTGGGCATCATCGATCAGATAACAAAAATAATCGTCCTCGCGCGGCTAGAACCGGGCGTGGCGTACCCCATCATTGGTGACTGGTTCCGCTTCTTTCTCATCTTCAACTCCGGTGCCGCCTTCTCCTTCGGGCAGGGCATGACCTGGATTTTTACCCTGATACAGCTTGGCTACATCATTGCCATCGCCTTCTACGCGCCGCGCATACGCACCCTGGCCACCGCTGTGAGCCTCGCGCTGGTTGCCGGTGGGGCTTTGGGGAACCTCATTGACCGGCTTTTCCGGGCGCCAGCGTTTTTTGTGGGGCACGTCGTTGACTTCATCTCTGTTGGGTCCTTCGCCATTTTCAACGTCGCCGACAGCGCCATCACCGTCGGCGTCGCACTGTTCGTTGTGTCCGCCTTCCTGGATGCGCGGCGACAGGGGGCTGCTACGGAAAGTGAGGTGGCGCGATGAGTAACCGTGAGAGTCGGCACCTCATGGTTCCTGAAGGGCTCGACGGCATGCGGGTCGATGCCGCGCTGGCGAAACTCCTGGGCATTTCCCGAACCGTCGCCGCCGAACTCGCGCAAGCTGGTGACGTGCTTGTCGACGGCGCGGTCGTCGGCAAGTCTGACCGGCTCACCGCTGACACCTGGCTCGACGTCACCCTGCCCGCAGCCCCCGAACCGCTGCTGCCCAAAGCCGAACCCGTCGAAGGCATGGACATTCTCTACTCCGACGACGACATCATCGTGGTGAACAAACCCGTCGGCGTTGCCGCGCACCCCACCGTCGGCTGGGAAGGACCATCCGTGATCGGTGGACTCGCCGCCGCTGGGTACCGCATCTCCACCTCAGGGCCGCCCGAACGCAAAGGCATAGTCCAACGGCTCGACGTGGGTACGTCCGGGGTGATGGTGGTCGCCGCCTCCGAACGCGCCTACACCGTGCTCAAACGCGCCTTCCGGGACCGCAGCGTCACCAAAACCTACCACGCACTCGTGCAAGGGCACCCCGATCCGCTGCAAGGAACCATCGAAGCACCCATCGGGCGGCACCCCTCAGCAGGTTGGCGATTCGCCGTGACCACCGACGGCAAACACTCCGTCACCCACTACAACACCCTCGAAGCCTTCCGTGAGGCAACGCTGCTGGAAATACACCTGGAAACCGGCCGCACCCACCAAATCCGCGTCCACTTCTCCGCCCTGCACCACCCCTGCTGCGGCGACCCTATGTACGGCTCCGACCCGGCGCTGTCCGCACGCCTCGGGCTCGACCGGCAATGGCTGCACGCCGTCAGCCTCGGATTCACGCACCCCGCCGACGGCCGCTACGTTGAATTCCACGCCCCCTATCCCGACGACCTGCAAGGCGCCCTGGATGTCCTTAGACAAGGTTGACAGGTTTCGCGCCGGGGTTGCTGTGCTCGCAGGGGCGGGGCTTATTGGGCTCGTCGGGATTATGGCGTGGCAATCCAGTGACCCTACTTCCTCTGCACCCACGCACTTCAATGGCGACAGCGTGGGCCGCAACAATGGCGAAAGCATAGAGGCCTACATCGCCCGCTGCCGCAACACGCGTATCGACGCCGCGGACTCCTTCGCCCTGGTTACCTTCACGCAGCCATTGGGAGCTAGGGAGGCGGCCGAGATTGTGGGGTTTCGGCTGGCTCTGGCGGGGCTGGAGTTGGGCGTGTGAGTGCAGTGGTGCCCTATGAAAACGCGCCTATTGCCCTGCCGGAACCCGTTGCGGGGGCGACGCGCGAAGACGTGTTCCGACGCTGGGTCGGCGACGCACCCATCGCCGGGCTGATCGTGTACACCGGCGGGTCGGCTAAGGAAAAAATACGTTCTGACCAGAGGGTTATGTGTGTTGAATCTTTGCCCGCAGATGCCGCGTGGGGGAAGTTTGGGATTAAGCCGGTGTTGTAGGGGGTTTTCATAAACCTCATCATTTTCTGACATCACCCCTCACAAAAGCCCAGGTCAAAAGGTGCTATTTGTCAGGGATTGAGGCGGTGAGGCTGCCGCGGCGTCGTTAAGCGTGGTTAAGCGTGTGGAACGGCGTGCCACAACAATGTCGGTGAGGTAAATGGCGACCGAGATCCAAATGATCACGAAGCCCACCCAGCGGATCGGCGTCAGCTGCTCATCCACCACGAACACCGCCCACAACATCTGCATCGTCGGTGTCATATACTGCAACATTCCGACCGTGGACAGGGGAATCAGCTTGGCACCCAGGCCGAACAGCAGCAGCGGAACCGCGGTCACAAGGCCGGCACTGATCAGCAGTGCCGTGTGCCCCGCGCCGAAACCCGTGAACGTGCTTTGGTGTTGGGTCGTCAGAAACACCAGGTACAGCAGCGCGATAGGGAAAAGCACCATCGTTTCCGCCGCGAGACTCGCCGCCGCCGAGACGTTCACGCGCTTTTTGATCAGGCCGTAAAAGCCGAAACTAAACGCCAGCCCCAAACCCAACAGCGGCGGCTGGCCACTGGCGATGGTGAGCATAATAACCGCACAGGCGGCAATGGTCACGCTGATTTTCTGCAGATTACGCAGCCGCTCGCCAAGAAACACCATTCCCAGCAGCACATTCACCAGCGGATTAATAAAATAGCCGAACGCCGCATCCGACACGTGCCCCGAATTTACCGCCACCACATACAGCAGCCAGTTCACCGCAATAATTATCGACGCCGCGCCAATACTCAACCACGTACGACGATCCGCCGCCCGCAGCTCCCGGATCGCCTTCGTCGCGACAATCAAGATGAGCATGAACACGGCGGTCCACACCACACGATGCGCCAAAATCTCCAGCGGGGCTGCCGGCTTCAACAACGGAAAAACGCGGCGAACGAACCCCAGATCAAGTAGGCCAGCACAGTGTAAAGCATGAGAATAGGATACTCGTGACGGGGGAGAGTAGTGGCGGTGGGGATGGGCTACACCGGCTTGATCCTACCTCCAGAAACAATGTAGAGAATCATAAAGACGTAATACGATATCCAGAGAAGAAAAACTGGGGAAAAGGCCGCAAAGAAAGCCAGTATCCCACAGCGCAGACTACGCCCTAACCACGCCAGCACTCCTGGAATGATCCCAAGGGGAATGGTCCAAGTAATTGCCGAAAGAGTACCTTTAGGAAAAAGATGAAACACCGAATAGCCTATGAATGGAAACAGTACTATTGCGATCGAACACCACAATGACGCGACCTCATACTTATTCCTGGGTCTCGGCAATTTCCGCATAATCATCATCCTCACTTAAGTGGATTGCATGGAGCGTTTTTTTGAAATGTGTTGCCGCAGCTAGTGCCATGGCATTTTCTCCAAAAACCTCTAAACTTACCGCGATTATTCCTGATATCTTCAACCATCTCACGATCGCATGAACATGCAAAAATAATTTCTTTCACCGTAGCATTTGTCATGCTTGATCAGAAGCCATTATTTAATAAGTGTATTGTCTATCTAGAATCATGTCAATACTTATCTGTAAAGTTGCTAATTTATCGGGATTTTAGCATGTCAATCAAGGGGAATATTTTTGGCTCGAATGATAACATGGGTGGAACTTAGCATGTGTAATCCAAAGTTAACTTTCGCGCATTCCTGATGTACTCCGCATCAAATATCGTGATGGCGCCTATTCGCAGGTATGGGAAATCTTCTGGCCAGGGGTCGTGCACGTCGGGTTCCAATGCGACTCCGGGTGAGCCTTCAGAAAAGTAGGCCATTTCGAAGTCGTCGTAGATAAAACTAGGGTCATTCTGCAGAACATCGGGTATAGAGTCGCCGACGTGGATGCTGCCAAGCAGTGTGCCCTTGTAATTTGTCAGCGCAGAGATTTTGTAGATAATGCCTGTTTGCACGTCCACGTTCAGCTCAACTGTGTCGTTGGGAAAGGAATATCTGATTGCATGTGTGGAGATAGGCGTATATTCCAGCCCGAGCCGTTGGTCATAGCATTCCAGCAGTGCAAATCCACCCAGAGAGCGGCCAGGCAGGATGTCCGCGTAGATGTCCATGCTGTGCCAGTGTAATGCGCGTAAGGCTGCGGTAGGCGCGGGCGTCGAGAAGCACTCCCACCCGAATGACAGGGCTGTAACCTGCAGGGTCGCCATGCGGTCTGAAGGCGGTTATCATTCAGCGGTATGAGCAACTCTTCCTTCGTGCACCTACATAACCACACTGAGTACTCGATGTTGGACGGTATGGCGAAGGTGGACATGCTGGCCGCCGAGGTCAAACGGCAGGGCATGCCTGCGGTGGGGATCACCGACCACGGCAACATGTTCGGGTCGGACGCGTTCTACCAGAAGATGGTAGCGGAGGGGATTAAACCGATTATCGGTATTGAAGCGTACTTGGCGCCGGAATCGCGGTTCAATAAGAATCGTATTCGGTGGGGCGAGCCGCATCAGAAATCGGATGATGTCTCGGCATCAGGGTGCTTATTTGCACCAAACCATGATCGCGGAGACCGCAACCGGGTTTGCAGAACCTGTTTTACCTTTCCTCTATGGCATCGTATGAGGGGCAGTTGGGTAAATGGCCCCGCATGGATGCTGATCTTATCGCGGAGAACGCCACCGGGATTATCGCTACCACGGGGTGTCCGTCGGGGATGTGCAAACGCGTTTGCGTCTGGGGCAGTTTGATGAGGCGCTGGAAGCCGCCGCCATGTGGCAGGACATTTACGGCAAGGAAAATTACTTCCTCGAGTTGATGGACCACGGCCTGGATATTGAAAATCCGCGTGCGGTCCGAGCTGCTGGAAATTGGTAGGAAAACTTGATTTGCCGCCGCTGGTGACCAACGACTGCCACTATGTTCTGCAAGACCAGGCCCACGCGCACGAAGTGATGCTTTGCGTGCAAACCGGTAAAACAATGCAAGACCCGGATCGCTTCAAATTCGACGGCGACGGGTACTTTATTAAATCCGCCGCGGAAATGCGCGCGACCTGGGATAACCTTGTGCCCGGTGCCTGCGATAATACGCTGCTGATTGCCGAGCGCGTACAGGATTACAGCAAACTCTGGGAAGCACATCCGCACGATCGCATGCCCATTGCCAGTGTTCCTGACGGGCACACGCCCACATCATGGTTGACGCATGAAGTGATGGAAGGGCTGAAAGAGCGTTTCGACGGCGGGATAGTTCCGCAGGTCTATATTGACCGCGCGAACTACGAAATTGAGGTTATTGATATGAAGGGCTATCCTTCATACTTCCTCATCGTGGCGGATTTGATTAAGCACGCACGCTCCATTGGTATTCGCGTGGGGCCGGGCCGTGGTTCCGCTGCCGGTGCTTTGGTGGCGTATGCGCTGACCATCACGAACATTGACCCGATTAAAGCACGGCCTACTGTTTGAGAGGTTCCTCAACCCGGAACGACCCTCTGCACCCGATATTGATATTGACTTTGACGACCGTCGGCGCGGCGAAATGATTCGCTACGCTGCCGACAACTGGGGCGAGGATAAAGTCGCGCAGGTGATCACCTTTGGCACGGTGAAAACAAAACAAGCGTTGAAAGACTCCGCGCGCGCACTCTTTGGGCAGCCTGGCTACCAAATCGCCGATCGCATTACCAAGGCATTGCCGCCCGCGATTATGGCCAAAGATATTCCGCTGTCCGGCATCATGGACCCCGAGCACGAACGCTATGGCGAAGCCGGTGAGGTGCGCGGGCTCATTGAGAATGACCCCGATGTGCGCAACATTTACGAAACCGCGCGGGGGTTTGGAGGGCGTCGTCAGGCAGGCCGGCGTGCACGCCTGTGCCGTGATTATGGCGAGTGTGCCGCTGCTCGACTGCATCCCCATGTGGAAGCGGCCTGCCGACGGCGCGCTGATCACCGGCTGGCCGTACCCCTCCTGTGAGGCCATTGGCCTGCTGAAAATGGACTTCCTGGGGTTGCGCAACCTCACCGTCATCGGCGACTGCATTGAAAACATCAAAACCAACCGCGGCATTGACCTGGACCTGGAAGCCCTGGAAACCGAGGACGTGCCCACCTACGAACTTCTGTCGCGCGGCGACACCCTGGGCGTGTTCCAGCTGGACTCCGGTGGCATGCGTGAGCTGTTGAAACGCATGGAACCCACCTGCTTTGACGACATCGTCGCCGCTCTGCGCTGTACCGCCCCGGGCCCATGGGCGTGGGCGCGCACTGGGCGTACGCCGACCGCAAAAACGGCCGCGAAGAAATCACGCCCATCCACCCCGAACTTGAAGAACCACTGCGGGAAATTCTCGACGAAACTTATGGTCTGATCGTGTACCAAGAGCAGATCATGCGTATTTCCCAAAAAGTGGCCAACTACACCGCCGGACAAGCAGACGGATTCCGCAAAGCCATGGGTAAGAAAAAGCCCGAAGTGCTGGCCAAGGAATTTGTCACCTTTGAAGCCGGGATGAAAGAAAACGGCTTCTCGTCCGAAGCCATCAAAGCTTTGTGGGACACCATCGAACCGTTCGCCGCCTACGCGTTCAACAAATCGCACGCCGCGGGCTACGGGCTGGTGTCTTTCTGGACGGGATACCTCAAAGCCAACTACACCTCCGAATACATGGCAGCGTTGCTCACCTCCGTGGCAGACCGCAAAAGATAAGTCCGCCATATACCTTGCTGATTGTAGGCACTTGGGTATCCGAGTATTGTCACCTGACGTAAATGAATCCGCGTACACGTACCAATCCGTGGGCGAAGATATTCGCTTCGGACTCGGCGCAGTCCGCAATGTTGGTGAAGATGTTGTGGCCTCGATTGTGAACAGCCGTGGGAAAATCGGGAAATTCAAAGACTTCTCCCACTATTTGGAATCCATTGACACCGTGGCCTGCAGCAAACGTGTCACCGAATCCCTGATCAAAGCCGGTGCCTTCGACTCCCTTGGGACACCCACGAAAAGGCTTAGCGCTCATCCACGAAGACGCCGTGGACGCCGTAATCTCCACCAAAAAAGCCGCCGATAAAGGGCAATTCGACCTCTTTGCCGGATTTGGCGACAGCGGCGGGGATAGCGGGGGAGTAGACAACTTCTTTGCCGTGCAGGTCCCCGATGAAGAATGGGAACGCAAACACGAACTCGCACTCGAACGCGAAATGCTTGGACTCTACGTGTCCGGGCACCCGCTTGACGGATACGAAGAAGCCATTGCCGCGCAAACCGACACCGAACTCACCACCATTCTCGGCGGTGAACTCAAACACGGTGCCGAAGTAGTCATCGGCGGAATCATCTCCTCCGTTGACCGGCGATTCAGCAAAAAAGACGGCTCGCCCTGGGCCATTGTCACCGTTGAAGACCACAACGGCGCGTCCGTGGAACTCCTGGTATTCAACAAACTCTACGCCCTGGTCAGCCCGCAAATTGTCGAAGACAATATCATCCTGGCCAAAGCACACATATCCATCCGCGACGACCGCATGAGCCTCTTCTGCGACGATTTGAAAACCCCTCGACCTTGGGCCAGGGAAACGGAGCCGGACTACCACTCCGCCTGACAATGCGCACCGACCAATGCACCATGCCCACTATCGCCAAACTCAA